>ERZ791891.1-NODE-1-length-687124-cov-13.854272_pt1 | contig 687124 bp, 693 predicted proteins | sample MGYA00510155_ERZ791891 | MGnify/ENA primary metagenome ERZ791891 (study PRJEB30046, sample SAMN00792061) | human gut metagenome | study: EMG produced TPA metagenomics assembly of the A metagenome-wide association study of gut microbiota in type 2... | reverse complement strand
CTAAGTGTGGCAACAATATTGTATTAAAAAAATCGTTTTATGGTTGTTCAAATTACAATTTGTTAAGTAGTTGATGATATGGATAAGTATTTAGAAATCAAAAAGATTTTTGTACTGTTTAGATGTGATTATGATAGAGAAAGGATGCTAATACAATTTGGTCTGTAAGCTATGATATTAAAAATAATAGCATTTATAGGATTGATGGAAATCCAAAAAGGAAAAAATATAAAATAGATACAAGGTTAAATTTAAAGAATAATTTTATGTTTAAGGTAAATCTAAGGCAATAGAAAATTTACTTTTTTCTGTTATAATATAAGTAATAATAATTTTAAAAGTGAGTTGATATGAAAATGAGAACAGAGAAACAAATATATGATACTATACTTAATTTTGCTAAAGCAGATGATAGAATTAGGGTGGTTACTTTAGAAGGTTCAAGAACAAATATTAATATTATACCAGATGATTTTCAAGATTATGATATTACTTTTTTTGTCACAGACATGCAGAGTTTTATTAATAGTGATGAGTGGCTTAATGTTTTTGGAGAGAGACTTATTATGCAAAAACCCGAGGATATGGAATTGTTTCCAAAAGAAGAAAAAGGGTATTCATATCTTATGTTATTTTGGGACGGAGTTAAAATAGATTTGACATTATTGCCATTAGAAGTTTTAGATGAATATTTTACTTGGGATAAATTAGTAAAATTATTATTAGATAAGGATAATCGTGTTACTAATATACCAGTACCTACAGATGAAGATTATTATATAGAACATCCGACAGCACGTTCTTTTGATGATTGCTGTAATGAATTTTGGAATACTGTAACATATGTAGTGAAAGGATTATGTCGAAAGGAAATTTTATTTGCAATCGACCATTTAAATAATATTGTGCGTATGGAATTACTGCGAATGATTTCATGGAAGGTTGGAATAGAGCAAGGTTATAGTTTTAGTCTAGGAAAAAACTATAAATTTTTAGAACGATATATTTCACCTGAATTATGGAAGAAAATTCTTGCTACATATAATATGGGGTCATATACAGAAATGTGGAAATCTTTAGAATTATGTATGGGAATTTTTAGAATGGTATCAAAAGAAGTGGCACAATGTTTAAATTATTTATATCCAGATTATGATAAAAATATTAGTAATTATGTTATAAGACAAAAAGAAAAATATCAAAGATAAAACATTTCTAACATTTGATGATAAAATAATTGGATATCAAAATTATAAAGAGGGCAACAAATTACAATTTTATAGTTATTGATTTATAGTAATTTACCGAAAAGATTGTCAGTAATGACAGTCTTTTTTGTACGACAAGCAGTTATACAAATAGATTAGTTCAGTGCAACTAATCTATTTTTTATAAGAATTATAAACGAATTAAATGCAATTATTTTTTTATTATTTATTGACATTTAATTATAACTACTATAAAATATAGTAGTATAGTTTGTAGTAGAAAGAAGGGCTTAAATATATGAAAAATTATGACAACTATTTTCTTCCTGTAGATAATATGGAAGAAGCAAAAAGATATTATGAGGAAATATTGGGGTTAAAAAAGAAATTTGATTTTTCTGATAAGGGAATGGTTGCTTATAATATTGGAAATGAAGAACCTGCAATAATTTTAAAAGACAAAAATAAATTTGAGAATTTAAAGCCTACAATATGGTTTGAAGTAGAAGATGTTGCAATCTTCTATAAAGAAATGTTGAATAATGGTATAAAATTTTTGAGTGAGCCTTTTAAAATTGGAACTGGTAATGCAGTCGAGTTTGAAGATCCATTTGGAAATAGACTTGGCGTTACAGATTATATTAAGTAAGGAGTAGAGATTATGTCAAATATAGATTTGGTATTATTAGGACTTATTAAACAAAAATCACAAAGTGCTTATGATATTAAAAAAAATATAGAATATCGTAATATACCAAGATGGGTAAGAATTAGTGAACAGTCTATTTATAAGAAAGTATTACAATTAGAATCAAAAGAATATATTGTTAGCCATAAAGAGAAAGAGGGAAATATGCCAGATAAAGCAGTATATACTATTACTGACAAAGGTAATGATTATTTTAATAAACTTATGAATGATATTTCAAATTCTGATGTTAGTCTATATTTGGATTTTAATATTATTATCACGAATTTAGATTTAGTAGATGATGAACAAAAAAAGATTCTTGTTTCTAATATAAAATCAAAGATATTAGAATTAAAAGAATTACTAAATGAAAGACAATCTCATAGACAACATATTCCTAATGTTGGAAAACAAATGTTCAAACAACAATTAGCATTAGTAGAAACATTAGAAAAGTGGATAATTGATTTTGAGAATAGTTTAAAAGAACAAAATTAGCAAATATTGATTTTAAGTTAAAAGATAAATTTGTAGGGAGGGAAATTCAATGAAAATAATCAACATTGGTATTCTTGCTCATGTAGATGCAGGAAAGACAACTTTAACGGAAAGTCTGCTTTATACAAGTGGAGCGATTTTAGAATTAGGCAGTGTAGATAAGGGAACAACAAGGACAGATACTATGTTTTTAGAACGTCAGCGTGGAATCACAATTCAGGCAGCAGTTACTTCTTTTAATTGGAATGACTACAAAATCAATATTGTAGATACTCCTGGACATACAGATTTTATAACAGAAGTGTATCGTTCCTTATCTGTTCTTGATGGAGCTATTTTAGTAATTTCTGCTAAAGATGGTGTACAAGCACAAACCAGAATACTATTCCATGCACTTCAAAAAATGAATATACCAACAATTATTTTTATAAATAAAATAGATCAGGATGGAATTAACTTAAATAATATTTATCAAAATATCAAAGAAAAACTTTCAAATGATATTATTGTTATGCAAAATGTAACATTAACTCCAGAAATATCAATTAAAAATATTATTGATTTAGATGATTGGGATCCTGTAATTTCCAAAAATGATAAACTTTTAGAAAAATATATTGCAGGAGAAAAATTGACTATACAAGAATTAACGTATGAAGAATATAGGTGTGTTAAAAAAGGTTCGTTGTTTCCTATATACCATGGAAGTGCTAGAAATAATATAGGGACTCAACAACTCATCGAAGCTATTTCAAATCTTTTTTGTCCTGAAATGAATGAGAATGATTCAGAACTATGTGGAAGGGTTTTTAAAATTGAATATACAGACCATAAGCAAAGATTAGTTTATTTGCGTCTTTACAGTGGAACATTACACTTACGAGATACAATTATATTGCCAGAAAAAAAGAAAGTGAAACTTACAGAAATATATATTCCTTCAAATGGAGAAATGATACAGACAAAAACAGTTTGTTCTGGAGATATTTTTATTATACCTAACAATACATTAAGATTGAACGATATTATAGGAAATGAAAAGCTTTTGCCATGCAATGTATGGAATGACAAGACTGTACCAATACTACGAACAAGAATTGAACCGATAAAAATAGAAGAGAGAGAAAAATTATTGGATGCTCTTACAGAAATTGCAGATACTGATCCTCTTTTACGTTATTATGTTGATACGATAACACATGAAATCATCATTTCTTTTTTAGGAACAGTGCAGTTAGAAGTTATCTGTTCTCTGTTGATTGAAAAATATCATATAAACATAAGAATCGAAGATCCAACCGTAATTTATTTGGAAAAACCATTACAAAAGGCAGATTATACTATTCATATTGAAGTACCACCAAATCCATTTTGGGCATCGATTGGATTATCAATAACTCCACTTCCAATTGGCAGTGGAATACAGTACGAAAGCAAAGTTTCACTCGGTTATTTAAATCAAAGTTTCCAAAATGCAGTAAGAGAAGGTATTAATTATGGACTGGAGCAAGGTTTGTATGGTTGGGAAGTAACAGATTGTAAAATATGTTTTGAATATGGTGTTTATTATAGCCCTGTTAGTACTCCCTCGGATTTTCGTTTTCTTGCCCCAATTGTACTTGAACAAACATTGAAAAAAGCGGGAACGCAATTATTAGAGCCATATCTTTCGTTTATACTTTTTACACCACAGGGATACCTTTCTCGTGCATATAATGATGCACAAAAACATTGTGCAATAATTGAAACTAGTCAATCAAAAAATGATGAAATTATTTTTACAGGACATATTCCTGTACGTTGTATTAATGAATATCGTAATACTTTAACTCTATATACAAATGGGCAAGCAGTTTTTTTGACAGAATTCAAAGATTATCAAATTGCTACTTGTGAACCAGTTATTCAATCACGTAGACCAAATAATCGAATAGATAAAGTACGCCATATGTTTAATAAAAAAGAAAATTAAGTTACTATTCGCTAAATTACAAGTTATAGAGCAGATAATTAATTGAAAATTATCTGCTTTTGTGTTATTATAGAAAAAAACTAAATGTGAAAGGCGCAATTGTTTTGAATATAGATGACAAAAAATTAAACAAAACGTTTATTGATTTGAAATCAAAAAATAATAGTCATTCATTTGAAGAATTATATAAACTAGCTAATAAAATTGTCTATGGAGTAGCATTTAGTATATTAAAAAATAAAGAAGATTCTGAAGATGTAGTGCAAAGTGTTTTTACGAAAATATTGGCTTTAGATAAAGAAAAATTGCCTACAACAAAGTGTGCTAGTTGGTTATATGAAGTTACAAAAAATGAAGCAATTTTAATTTATAGAAAGAAAAAGGATACAGTAGAAATAGAACAAATTTATGAAATTGAAGATAAGGATAATGAAATAAATAAGGTAATTGATAAAATGCAATATAATCGTTTAATCAGTAAATTAAATGATAAAGAAAAGGAAATTGTATCTTTGAAAATTATATCAGGTTTATCTTTTGAAGAAATTTCAAAATTACTTTCTGAGCCAGTTGGAACTATAAAATGGAGATATTATAAATCTATCAATACATTAAAACTGATGTTAAGTAATTTAGCAATGTTTATGATAACTTTTGTAATTGGATTAAAAACTTTGAAAAGAACAATAACTGAAGATATTAAAAATAAACAAGAAGCAATAATTGAAAATAACACAGAGAATAATAGGGAAATTTTTACAGATGAGGATACAAAAAAAGAAAATTCAGATGTAATACAAAATTCTATTAACAAAGAGAAAGAAGAAAGTACAGAAGCTCTTAAAGAAGAAATAATTGTACAAGAAACAACAAATTATAGTAATTATAATTATTATAGTGTTGGATTATTAGGTGTTTCATCTATATTTTTAATGCTTACAATAATTTTTTCTTCAATTTTAGTAAAACACCAACTAAAATTGAAGAAAAAACATCTAAATAATAGAAAGGTTTTAGGTGGTATATATGAAAAAATATTTAAAATATATTGGTATAGTAATAAGTTTAGTAGCATTATTAGGAATTATATTTTTTGCAATGGATTTTTGTAGAGTAAATAATAAAAAGAATCCTATATTCTGTATCAAAACAAAAGTATATGAGGATGGTGGAACAAGAGAATTTTTGGGGTTAGGATATAAAGTGATAGATTTTCATACAATTAATGGATTTTATGAAACTAAAATAGGTTCGTATTTTATGAAATATGAGGATTTTGATGATGAAATTAGTAAATACGATAATATAGTTATAGATGAAATAGTAAAATCAGAAGAATACATAAAACAAATTGAAAATGCTATAATTAAATTAGATTTGCCAAAAGAATGGCATTACGAAGAAATAGATAATCCTGAAAATCAAAATGCTAAATTTGAATTAAAATTATACAAAGATTCAAAAGAAAAAAGTGCTAGTTTATATTACTATAATGAAATGTTTGGAGTTTGTGGTACAGGTTTAATTAGTAAAAAAATAAATTTAAATAATGGTAATGAAGCAAGTGTTGGTTTTTATGATGGTAATCAAATTTGGAATTATGTGGCATTTGGAAGTTTAAATCCGAACATAGCAGTTTTAAATAATGGACTTGATGAAAGTGATGCAAATGAGTTATTAGGAATAATAAAGACCTTAAATTTAATAAATGAGCAGGAAAATGAAAAAGAAGAATATATTTTTTGGGGTAAAGTTATTGAATCAAATAATAATCGTATTGTTGTAGAACCAAATGAAGATGAGCAAATAAGAAAGTCAGCAGATAAAATCTCAATAGGATTAGAAAAAAATAATGATGCAATATATCCTGTTGGTTCTATTGTTAAAATTACATATGATGGTTCAATAATGGAAACATATCCTGCACAAATTAATGCAAAAAAAATTGAATTAAAATCAGTAGATAATTTTAATATAGTATTTTATCAAGAAACAAATATTGTTCCAAAGCAAAAAGAAGTAATTGTTAGTAAGGGAGAAATAGAAAATATAAATTATAATATTTATGCATATGAAGGACATGTTGCAATAAATTTAAATAGTGATAATTTGGAATTATCTGATAAGAGTATTCCTTTAAGAGAAGCAATAATACAAGAAAAAATTACAATAGAGGAAATTATAGCAAAAGCCAATAAAGATTTAGATGAAAAGAAAATAACAGGAGATATGATTAAAGATGGTGGTACAATGATTTATAATTATAATAATTATACTATTATTAAGTGTCATTCATTAGATGGAAACAGAGATGTATATATTGGCAGTAAAGATATGAAAATAAGTGATTTAAGTAAGTAAAAAAATAGAGATTTTTAGATGAATTATGGAAAATTTTCATAATATTTTTGTAAATTAAAAGGTTGTCTTGAAACAGGCAACCTTTTAATCATCTATATCCTCGAATAGTTTAGAATCGTAAAATTCTTTTAGTGAGATTTTTAATGTTTTACAAATTTGATATATTACCATCGAACTTGGATTTTCAACTTTGCAATTAACAATATCTCTTAATGTTGATGGAGGAATAGTGGAACTTTCAGCTAACTTATTTATTGTTATTTTTCTATCAGCACATAATTCTTCAATTCTTTGACTTAAAGCCTTTTTAAATAGCATTTTCAATCCCTCACTTTCTCATAATATTTTACAAGAAATAGCAAGAAAATATGCACGGATATCCGTTGACTTAAATTGATTAAAATGGTATAATTGTTAATATGCAATTATTACAGAAGAAAAGCAGTACATATTGATTAGAGTAGGTGCTGTTTTTTTTATTAAAAACAACTTGGGAAAATAGCATACTATAAGGAGGAAATATAATGGAGCAAATATTTATGTTAGTATTTATGGTTATTTTAATTGGAATAGTTATTTATTTTGGAATAAAAGAAAATAAAGAGACTACAAAAGAAAATAATAAAATTGAAGAAGATCCATATAGATTTAGCAAAAAAATTAGAGCAATAAAGGAAGAATATGGAGAATTTAATTATATTGAACAGCCTGTAATGAAAATAGGAGAATGGGAAAATGAGGTTAGGAAAAATATATCTTCAATAGTTGATACAAAAACTAAATATAGCTCAAATAAAGAATTGAGAATATTAGTAGGAGATTATAATAGAGCTTCTGTATCTAATACAACATCTGTATTAGAAAGTGTGGGATTAAATGTAACTATTGCTAATTCAGGTATTGAAATAATTGAAAGAATTAAAAATAATGAAAAATATGATTTGATAATAAGTAATAATATTTATGATTCTGGTCATTATGATGGACCAGAAACTCTTATGAGATTAAGAGAAATAGACAACTTTAATATTCCTGTTATTGTTTTAACTGTTTCAAAAGGAAAAAGAGATATGTTTGTTAATGGTTATGGATTTAATGAATATATGGAAAAACTCTTAACACAAGATAAAGTGATGGAAACATTACCAAAATTATTTAAAGATTTAGAATTTACAAAAATAGAAAGCAATAAGTCAGCATAAGACCTATTGCTTTTTTCTACCTAATAACTTATCTATTGAAAAAGGTTTATAGACAAGTGTTAAACTATACAAAAATGTTGTAGGTATTAAGTTTTTAGAATTTTCATAGTGTGCATAATTTGCTTGTGATGTATTGATTTTCTTTGCAACTTCTTCTTGTGTCATAGAATTTCTTTTACGAAGTATGCGAAGATTTTTTGATATTAAATCTATATCTATTTCTAATGGCAAATATGATTCATCATTTTTATTTGTTATACCAAACAAGTAATCAAGACTAAAGTTATAATGATTAGCATATTCAATTAATCTTCTTAATGGGATAGTATCTTTTCCAGTTTCCCAACCAGATATTGTAGTAAAGTTCAAATTAAAGAACTCTGCAATATCTTTTTGTTTTATATCAATATTTTCTCTACTATTTTTAAAGTTTTTAATTATCATTTTTTTCCCCCTATATAATTATTCCACTTACTAGGGCAAATATAATAATTCTAGGGGAAATAGACTATTACAAACAGAAAAAATTTGTATATTTGCACAATTCGACAAATTTTGCGATAGAAATATGATATGTTTTTATTGAAATTATCAGAAAATATCGGAAAAAAGCATATTTTGATAGTTATAATCATTATATGAAATAGCATATTTCATATACGAAAATAAAAATTCGACTTTTTGTATATAAATTAGGCATTTCATAAACTATTTGGTTTTTGTGTCAAAAATGTGGTACTATGTCGATGAAATTAAAAACGAAAGAGAAATCCATCAGATTACCAATGATGTTTTTAAAATCAAGGAGGAATAAGATGGATTTTTATTTATTATATAAAAATAATTTAGAAAGCATACACTAACTTTTAAGGGTTAATTGTGTGCTTTTTTGTTTTTATATAAGACAATTCCATTCTATGTACTTATTAAGCATAAACATGCTGAAGGAAAAAAATTTTATGAGAGATTTTTTGGCGTAGCTTTATAGAAATGTTTATGTTTATGTTATAAAAATCTACGCATTAAGAGGTGTGTAGATTTGAGAATTGTCTTGATTGATTTCAATATAATTGCATATTTCAAAGTGAGTAGAAAAGATTTTATAGACTTTTTTGCTCATTTTGTGTTTTTAGCACCTAAATGTAGAGGACCTCCTATTACTTGAATTAACTGAAATTTGAGTGAATAGGAGGTTTTTCTTATGTCTAATGAAGAATTAGAGGATGATGTTGTACTTGCAAAATTTATAAATTATATGCAAAAAGCACTTTATCACATGAGATTAAATTATTTTAGAGATTATGAGAGAATGAGAGATTATGAGGTTGAACTAGAAGAAATTGAATGTCCAAATTCAAAAGATGTTATAAATGAAGATATATCAATTATAGGAGTTTTAAATGATACTGAAATTAAATTATTAAACCTATTATATACACAGGGATTAAGTTATAAGGAAATATCTGAAATAACAAATGAAAATATAGAAACTTTAAAGAAAAGGCGAACTAGAGCTTTAAAGAAACTAAAAAATGTTATGGAGGAATGAAGAAATGCAATATAATACAGAGTTTTATAAATTATTAAGACAAGCTGTATATGATGATACAGCATTAGTAAGAGTATTAGACAAAATAATGAAACTTATAAATAGTAATTCTAAAGATGATGATGGGAAAATTAACGAGGATTTAAAGAGCGAATTGATTACATATTCTATTGAATTGATACGAAATAAAAAAATTTATAAAAAATTTGAAATTTGATGTCCACTTTTTCGATTTTTTTGTGCTGTTCATAGTAGAAGGGTTAAAAACTTCTACTATGGTATGCACATTGAAAATTGAATAGATTTTATTAGAACGACAAGAACTACATTCTAGGTGGGTTAGCAACTATTTAGATATCTAATAAGAATGTTATCTTATTATGAAGTAGTTTGGATACTTTTGTATAGTCATAGAACGAGCGTAAAGTTATAGGAATAGACCATAATGTTTCTATAATGGTGCGTCCCACGCAATGAGTACAAACCAGAGTTCTGGGTGGTAGATAACCAATGTTGCTAGAAACAATAGCAATCTAATAAATGAATGGAACAATTAAAGTTAAAATAATTTAACTATTAAAATGGAGGCTAAAATGTTAGATATTATTTCAATGATTATAATATTATTCTTTTTAATGGGACTACCTATGATTTTAATAATTATAGGTGGCAGTAAAAGTAAGTCAGAACAAGAAAGAACTTATGAATTAGAAGAAGAAGCACAATACTGGAGAGATTATGAAAAAGAACAAATAAGAAAGAAAAAAATTAGAAAAATAAAAATTAGGAGGTTTTTCAAATGGGTAAAGAACTTTATACATGGGAACAAGTAAGAGCTTATGGAGAAATTGCATTACATAATTTAACAAAATCAGCAAATGAAATAAATATGAGAAATTTTAAAAAGTGCATAGATCCACTACAAACTTTATATGCAAAAGATGGAGTGGAAGGAATGGCAGAATATTTAATGAATAAATATGAAAAATAAATAATAAAGAAAGATGTTAGTTTTTTACTAGCATCTTTTTTGAAAGGAAAAGTTATGGAGGAAATTAATCAATTAGAATACAAACTAAAGAAAAGCAAAGAAAATTTACAAGCAGATATTGCAAATAGAAGAATTGATAAAATTGATAATATTAGTATAGATTCTAATACTTCATTAGAATCGAGAATACTTAATTTCTTTCAAAAGATTAAAAATCCTTATGCAATTAGAGTTGGAAATATAGTAGTGGAAATGGAGTTTTCAGATAATTCTAATATATCTCCAATGGAGTGTATAGACGCTACTTTAATAAATGAATACAAAATGAGAGAAATGTCAAATGTGTAAATTTTAGAATTGAGGAATTTTAGTAAAATAGGATAAAATCAAAGGTTATGCTACTATTTGGGTGTAGGAGGTTTTAGAAAATGAAAAGAGGTAGAAAAAGTAAATATGATATTGAAATAAATAAATCAAAAGTTTGGAATGTTGCTGTATATATTAGATTATCAGTTCAAGATGGAGATAAAGCAGAAAGTAATAGTGTTATCAATCAGAAAGAACTTTTAAATATGTATTTGGAACAAAATAAAGAACTTAATGTTAAAGAATATTATATTGATGACGGATTTTCTGGAACAACTTTTGATAGACCTGCTTTCAAGAAAATGATGAAAGATATAGAAAAAGAAATAGTAAATACAGTTATAGTAAAAGATTTATCTCGTTTTGGAAGAAACTATATTGAAGTTGGAAATAAGATAAATTCATTTATGAAAGATAATATAAGATTTGTATCTGTTTGTGAAAAGATAGATAGTTATAAAGATAAAAAGTCAGTAGATGATATTATTTTTCCTTTAAAAAATATAATGAATGAAATGTATTGCAAAGATGTATCAGATAAATTGATAAAGACATTTGAGGTTATGAAAAAAGAGGGAAAATATATAGGGGGAATACCACCTTTTGGCTATATAAGAGATGAAAATAATAAACACAAACTAATAGTAGATAAGGCTTCAGCAAGTGTTGTAAGAAGAATATTTGATTTATGCGAATCTGGAATTGGTAATGTGTTAATTACTAAAGAATTAAATGAAAAAAATGTATTAACACCAAGCGAATATAATTGTAAGATTTTAAAAATTACATCATCAAGTAGTAAAGTTGCAAAACAATGGACAGCAAGTATTGTCGGAAAGATATTAGATAATAGAGTTTATTGTGGGGATTTAGTTCAAAACAAGACAAGAGGAATTAGTTATAAAGTACATAAGAGATTAAAAAACGATGAAGAAGATTACATTATAATTGAAAATGCACATGAACCAATTATAGAAAAAGAAAGATTTTTTAATATACAAAAAATAAGAAAAGATAGAAAGTTTAATTGGAACAGAAGAATAGAAAATATTTCTATATTTGACGGAATTGTATTTTGCAGTAATTGTAATAAGCCATTAGTAGCAACTATAAAAGAAAAAAGTATGATAAATAATACTGAAATTGATAAATATGTATTGGAATGTAAAGAATGCAATAATCAAAATGATAAACCTTATGTAATAGATGTGGACAAGTTAAAAATATGTATTTTTAGAAGTATTAAATATCATATAGATTTACTAAATGGATTTGAAAATGCAAGATTATCTGTTAAAGAAAATAAAGAATATGCAGACAAAATAAAAGAGAATGTTGAGAATTTAAAAAATAAATTAGAAAGACTTGATAAAGAAAGAACAAAATATTTCACAAAATTCAGAGATATGGAAATTGACGAGCAAGAATATATTGCTTTTATCAGAGAGAATGTTAAAGAGGAAGAAAATATAAAGGAACAAATTAAAAAAGAAAAAGCAAAGTTAATGGAGGCAAGATTAAGTTATAAGAATGTTGCTGAAAATAACTGGGTAGATACTTTAATGAAATATAAAAATCAAAGGAAGATTACAAAAGAAATGTTAAATGACTTAATAGAAAAAATTTATATCAATAATGATGGTAGAAAAATTAAATTAGTATTTAAGTATGAAGACGCTTTTAAATTAGCAATGGATTATTTGAAAATTGTAAAGGAAGGGGGAAATACTAATGCCTAGACAAAGTAAATATAATAAAGAAGAAAAAGATAATGTGAAAAGTTATCAATATAAAGCAGCAATATATATAAGATTATCAGTAGAAGATGGAGATAAAGAAGAAAGTAATAGTATAACAAATCAAAGAATGTTATTAAATCAATTTTTAAAAGATAATTCAGATATTGAAGTATATGATTATTATACAGATGATGGATTTTCTGGAACTACTTTTAATAGACCAGGATTTGAAAAATTGTTAGAAGACTTATATGAAAAGAAATTTAATACTGTTATTGTAAAAGATTTATCAAGATTAGGAAGAAACTATATTGAAGTTGGAAATTATATTGAAAAAGTATTTCCTTTATATAATATAAGATTTATTGCAGTTAATGACCAAATAGATAGCATAAAAAATCCTGAATCAGTTAATAGCATAATTGTACCTTTTAAAAATTTAATAAATGACGAATACTGTCGAGATATATCAAATAAAATAAAGGCAGTATTAAATGTAAAAATGAAAAAAGGAGAATATGTTGGAGCTTATGCACCTTATGGATATATCAAAGATCCAGATGATGTACATCATTTAATTATTGATGAAGATGCAGCAAAAGTCGTTAGAATGATATATGAACTTACTTTAAATGGATATGGAAGAACAGCAATAGCAAAAAAATTAAATGAATTAGGAATATTAAATCCAACAGGACATAGAGCAATAGATTTAAAAATGAAAACACCATTTAAGAATAATACCGATAAAGTTACATATTCTTGGTGTTCAACAACAATTAGAGATATTTTACGAAATCAAATGTATTGTGGAGATTTAGTTCAAAACAAAGGAAAACTAATTAGTTATAAAATACATAAAAGAGTATTAGTACCACAAGAAGAATGGATTATTGTAAAAGATACACATGATGCAATTATAGATAGAGATACATTTAATAAGGTACAAAAAGCAATACTAAACAGAGATACAAGAATGAATACAGATGGAAAAATATCCATATTTGCAGGACATATTAAATGTGGAGATTGCCAAAGGGCAATGAGTAAAAAGATACCAGGAAAATATAAAGGACAACCTAGAAATTATTATCATTATATGTGTTCTGCATATATGAGGTCTGGTGGAGAAATTTGTACAAAGCATAGTATAAAAAATGATGAATTAGAAAAAGCAGTTTTAGAAAGCGTAAAAGTTCAAATTGGACTTATAATAGATATGAAAAGAATAAAAGGACAAATAGATAGTAAAACATTTAATGATAATCGTAGAAGTTATTTGCTAGAAAATATCAATAAATGTGAAGAAACATTGAATATTAAAAGAAAGTTAAGAAAAGAGGCTTACGAGGATTGGAAATTAGGCATTATTACAGAAAAGGAATATAATGACTACACCCAAGAATACGGAAGGCAAATAAGGGAAAATGAAGCATATATTGAAGAAAACTATAAAGAATTACAGAATTTAGACAAAATGAGTACCTCTGGAGAATGGATTGAATATTTTGAAAAATATCAAAATGTAAATTCATTATCAAGAGAACTTATAGATGGACTAATAGATGATATATATGTTTATGAAGATAAGAAAATTAAAGTTAAGTTTAAATATGAAGATGAATACAATTATTTAATTCAATATATAAAAAGAAGAAAGGGAGATATACTTTAAAGAGAATTTATCTCTCTTTTTTCTGTAATTTTATAGAAAAAAATTAAATTTTATGATATAATTTGAAAAGTTTTAAGGAGGTTATATATTATAACCGCAAAAACTTAAAAAACTTATGTATGAACACTTACATAAGATTATGAAAAATACGAAAAATAAGAAAAAATGGCGAATAAAAGCCTCAAAACCCTTGATATTATAACTGTTTTAATGAAGAACGACAGGGTACGCGAATTTAAATGGTTAGATACGAGGAGTTGAGAGGAAGATAGATATAGTAAGCAGATTAAGAGAGAATATGAAATAAAGAATATATAGAAAGGTGTGAGAATATATAATGAAAAATATTGTAATATATGGTTTAATAGTTTGCACGATAATATTAGTAATAGTTTTAGCATTACTATATTCAAATCCCACTGTTGCAGTTTTGGGATATCATGATTTTGGAAAAGATGTTGATGATTCTAACACTTTTGTGCTAAATATAGGAAAATTCGAAGAACAGCTAAAATATTTAAAAAAACATCATTACAAAACTCTAACTTTAGATGAGTTTTATGAATATAAACAAAACAAAAAGAAATTTCCATATAAATGCGTATTAATTACTATGGATGACGGATATCAATCAAATTATGAATTAGCATTTCCATTACTAAAAAAATACAATATGAATGCAACAGTTTTTTGCGTAGGAAAAAATGCTGAAGAAGGCTGTGCAGGCTATATGAGTAAAGAAACTCTAAAAAAAGTAAAAGAAGAATATCCTAATATAGATATAGCATCACATTCATACAATTTACATGAAAAAGGTGCATATAATGTTGGAAAAGATGAATTAAGGGAAGATTTCTCAAAGTGTAAAAATGTTATACAAACAGAGTATTTAGCATATCCTTTTGGAGATTATAACGAAAATTTTGTAGAGGTTTTAAAAGAAAACAATTTTAAACTAGCATTTACCTTTGGACCAGGAAAAGAACATAGAAAAGCAAAGCATTCAGATTCAAACTACAGAATACCAAGACTATGCATTTCAAGCAATATGCCAATGTGGAAATTTGCAATAAGAATAGCATTACCATATTAAGAAGAGGAGTATATGGAAACAAGAGATATTATTGAACTATCAAAGAAACTATATATTGAAATAGAAGAAAATGGGATAAACAGAATAAGAGAATTGTTTTCTAAAGGAGAAACATTATCTCAAGAATTAAAATTTGATGTTAATGAAGAATATTTAAAGAAAATGATTATGTCACAACTTTATATTGGGAGAATGTTAATGTCTCACAAATATAGAAATAGTGGATTTGATGAAAGAGCTGCATTCAATAGTGAAGCTGATAAAATAAGAGGACAAATTGATAGCCAAGAAGTTTTAAAATTTGAAAATCCTACATTAGAAGCATTATTCGGTAACTCGTTAAACATTTCTACAGAGCAAGAATACGAGGAATGGAGAGAGTTTGCAGATTTTGATAGACATAAAGAAAAAAAGTTTGATACTATTTATTTAGAAGAAGAAGCTAGATTTAAATATGAGAATGAAACTAATCCATTGAAGAAATTTATCCAATCTTTTAGATATAGAAAGATGCTGAAAGAAGAAACTTTAGAAGATTCTTATGTAAAAAAAGTAAGAGAAATGATAAGAGAGAAAATAGCAGAAAATCCGGAAGATCATTCTATTGCATATAGAGATACGCATAGTGCTCTAGAAAAAGGAGTAGAAGAATATGAGAGCATAAAAGACATAGAAGACATTGCAAGAATGATTTTGAAATCATTATCAGTAGAAGAGGATAAGCCTATTAATATTGAAGAAGTGTGCAATAGAGTTAGAAGCGAAATGAAAAGTACAATAGGCTCAACAAAAAATGGAATAGAATATAGGAAAAAGCAGGTAACATTAGGCTCTGAAAGTGGAATTAGCAATAGACCTGTAATGCATACTATACCATTTGAAAAAGTGCCAGAGGCTATTAAAAATTTGCAAATTGAGTATGAAAAAGCATATAATTCAAGTCAACCCGAAGAAGAATATGTAAAACAGATTGCTAAAATATATGCAGATTTTATTTTTATACAACCGTATGAAGACGGAAATAAAAGGACTGCAATGTGTTTGTTTAATAGTATGCTGATGTCTAAAGGAATTGTACCTCCACCAATAAGCTTAACAAATGACGATCAAATGGTAAAAGCGTATTATAATGCACACGAAAAAGATTATGAGATGTTATAAAGTGTTGTTATAGATAAATATAGAAAAGTAGAAAATGCTAACCCCAATATAGGAGTACAAGAAGAAAAAGAAGCAACTGATAGGGAAACAGAAAAAATTTAAGCAAATAAGTAAAGAAGGAGAAAACAAATGAGTAAAAAGAGAGTGATAATCATAGGTGCTGGACCAGCGGGATTAACTGCCGCATATGAATTGTTAAAAGATAAAGATGACAAATATGAAGTAACAATAGTAGAAGAAACAAACAAAATTGGAGGAATTTCTAGAACTGTTAGATATAATGGAAATAGAATGGACATAGGAGGGCACAGATTTTTTTCTAAAGACAAAGAAGTTATGGATTTTTGGGAGAACTTAATGCCTCTTCAAGGTGAACCATCATACGATGATAAAAAATTACGGAAGAGAAAAAAAACTGAAAAAAGGTGGACCAGATCCAGAAAAAGAAGACAGAGTAATGCTTTTAAGAAACAGGGTTTCTAGAATTTACTATCTAAAAAAATTTTTTGATTATCCAGTAAGTATGAAAAAAGAAACATTTGCAAATATGGGATTCATAAGAACTATGAAAGCAGGATTTAGTTATTTAAAAACTATATTTGTCAAAAAGAAAGAGGATTCATTAGAAAACTTTTATATAAATAGATTTGGAAAAGTTTTGTATGGAATGTTCTTTGAGAAATATACAGAAAAGTTGTGGGGAAGACATCCAAAACAAATTTCTGCTGATTGGGGAGCACAAAGAGTAAAAGGTTTATCTATAAAAGCCGTAATAAAAGATATGTTTTCAAAAGTGTTTAAGAAAAGCAATAAAGAGAAGGAAACCTCTCTAATAGAAGAATTCTGGTATCCTAAATATGGCCCAGGTCAACTTTGGGAAACTTTAGCTACAGAAGTAGAAAATCTAGGTGGAAAGATAGAAAAAGGATATCTAGTAAAGAATATAAATATAGAGAAAAATGCTGTAAAATCAGTAGAATGTGAAACAAAAAATGGAACAGAAAAAATAGAAGGGGATATATTTATATCTTCAATGCCTTTAAAAGATTTAGTTGGAGGGCTTAAAGGAGAAAAAGTGCCAGATAAAATACAAAGCATCGCAAAGGGCTTGCCATATAGAGACTTTATAACAGTTGGATTACTTGTAAAAAGACTAAATCTAGAAAACAAAACAAAAATAAAAACATTAGGTAACATTGTTCCAGACTGTTGGATTTATGTTCAAGAACCAGATGTAAAATTAGGAAGAATACAAATATTTAATAATTGGTCACCATATATGGTAGAAAAACCAGATAAAACAGTGTGGATAGGCTTAGAATATTTTTGTAATGAAAATGATAAGTATTGGAATATGAGTGATGAAGAGTTTATAAAATTTGCAACAGAAGAACTTGAAAAGATGAATATTATAAAGAAGGAAGATATATTAGATTCTCATAGAGAGAAAGTAAAAAAAGCATACCCAGCGTATTTTGATACATATTCGGATATAGACGAGCTTATAAAATATATAAATGAATTTGATAATTTATATTGCATAGGAAGAAATGGACAACATAGATACAATAATATGGATCATTCAATGGTAACGGCATTTGAAGCAACAAAAAACATAAAAGACAACATAAAAAATAAAGAAAACATTTGGAATGTAAACACAGAAAAGGAATATCACGAGGAGAAATAGATGAAAAAGAAAGAAATATCAATCTATTATTTAATAACAATAATATTTTTTATATTTATATACATAATACAACCAATAATAGAAAATCACATTAAAATTATAACAATTGTGAGTATACTATTAGTAGTTGGAATATATTATGCAGTAAAACAAATTAAAAAGTTAAGAATAAATTATAAAGACATAGTACTAATAATTATGATTTTAGGAATTTTAATTAGAGTAATGTATATTATATATACTCCAATTACTGAAAGACAACATGATGTTTATAGTATAAATGACCAAGGACACTTAGGATACATATATACAATTTATCAAACAGGAAAATTACCTGATACAAATAGTATTCAATTCTATCATCCACCTCTATTTCATTTAATAGCAGCAGGTTGGTTAAAAGTAAATGATCTATTTAATGTTGGTTTAGATAGAAGCATAGAAGGAATACAAATTATAACAGCAATTTTTTCTTCGTTAATAATGCTTGTTGCATATAGAATAGTAGAAAAAATTGAAATTAGAAATATTTACAAAATACTTATAATGGCAGTAATGGCTTTTCACCCAACATTTATAATATTAGCAGGAAGTATAAACAATGATGTTTTAATGATATTATTAAGTTTTTATATTATATTATATTTAATAAAATGGAATGATGATCCGAACATTAAAAACACAATTATATTAGCAATAATTACAGGCTGTGCAGTTATGACTAAAGTATCTGGAGCAATAATGGCAGTGCCTATAATGTATACATTTATAAAGAGAATATTTGAAGTCTATAAAGTAGAAAAGAAGAACTTATTAAGACTATTTGGAAAATTTTTATTATTTGGTGTAATTTCACTTCCATTAGGATTATGGCATCCAATGAGAAATTTAATAATGTTTAATCAAAAAATAGGGTGGGTATTGTTGCCAGCCGAAGGGTTATATGTAGGTCAATATTCTATATTTGAAAGATTTTTAAGCATATCATTTAAAGAATTATTTGGCTATACATATTGCGCAATTCCGGGAGACCATAACATTTTTTCATATATAGTAAAAACTTCAATATTAGGAGAGTTCGCTTACAATAACAGCATTGGCATATATGTAGCATTATTTAAAATAATAAATTTAATAATAATTTTAATGACTATAATATGCACATTTGTATTGTTAAAAAAAATAAAGAAAAAAAATAATAATTCTTTTATAACTAAAATATTGTTAATAACATTTTTTATAAATATAGCTAGTTATTATCATTTTAATATTAAATATCCATATCTATGCACAATGGATTTTAGGTATATGGTTCCAACAATATTTACAGGAATAGCAGCTGTTTGCATAGTTTTAGACAGGATTATAAAGAATGTTACAATAAAAGAGAGTATTGAATATATAATTGTTTTATTTTGCATTTTAAGTTTTACATTTTTCTTTATTATATAATAATGAAAGGAATAGAAAATGATTAAAAAATTAAATAAAGAAAATATAGCATTATTCTTAGTACTAGTTATATTAATGCTAATAATATTTAAAGAATTTATAACTATGCATTATGCAACAGATACATACAACATATTTGCAAGAGGATATAAGGAATATGCTATCTTATATTCATTAAATGATGGAAGAATATTCATGAGTGGAATATCATTGATAGCTGATACTTTTAATATTCCTATAAATATTTATATAATCACATTAACAATCCTAGCAATAGCAACATCATGTATATCAATAATAGTTTTAAAAAACATAATAGAAAGATACAAAAAACCTAGTAACAAATTTGGAAAAATAATTTTAGTATTAATATGCTCTTGCACAATCTTTAATTTTATGTTTATAGAAAATATGCAATTTGCAGAATGTTTTGTTATGGCAGCAAGCATCTTATGTTACATTTTGGCTGCAGATATCTTAGTAAGAAAAGATAAGTATTGGATAGTTAAATCATTCATTTTAGTGATAATAGGAATATTCTCATATCAAGGGACTTTAGGATTCTTTATTGTGATGATCTTTGTTATATCAATTGCAAAAAATGATAAGAAGATTTTAAAAAATATATTAATAGGCGGTTTAATTTGCCTAGGAGCAGTATTACTAAATTTGATAGAAATAAAAATCTGTGGTTATATGCTTGGAAATCAATCTACAAGAATGGGCGGAATAAAAAATATAGGACGTATGATAACTCGAATATTTAAATCAATATGGCCTATATTAAAATATTCAATTGGAACTTTTCCTAAATATGCATTTATATTAGTATTCTTTGTAACAGTTTTATTTACTAATATAGAAATAGAAAGAAAAAAGCAGATGTACTTAAACTGCTGTATATTTTTATTAGTATTATTAACATTATCAACTGCATTTGCAATAAACCTTTTTACAATTGCAGGATTCGGAACAGCAAGAATGCTTTTTGTTATAGGAGCTTTAATAGGAAATACGTTTATATTAATATACATAACAACAAATATATTAGAAAACAAAACGAGTATTATAAATTATATAATTATTATTTATTGCATAATTATTGTATTCAGTTATATAAATCTTATGGAATATCATAAAAAAGTAGAAGAGTACACAAAAGAAGAATGCAAAACAATAAATGAATATATAACAGAATATGAGACTCAAACAGGAAGTAAAATAGAAAATATTGCTGTATATAGAGATCAAATACCAACTTACTACTATGAATCAATAAAAAATTATTCTGCTTTAACAATCAGACCATTAGCAGTTGAATGGGGAGATAATGGAGCAATAAGCTTCTGGACTAAAAGGCCATTAAAAGAAATAAATCCTAGTAGAGAAATATATGAAAAATATTTTAAAGATAAAGATTGGGATAAATTAGATAAAGAGCAATTTGTTTTTGAAGGAAACACAATGCATTATTGTGTATACTGAAAAGGAGAAATTTTAAAGATGAACTTACTTATGAAAAGTTTTGTAAACAATTTATTTATATTTATTGCAACAAATATTATATATTGGTTTATAAATAAAGATAAAAATAAAATTATAAAAATGATTCTAATATCAAGTGCAATTTTAATAGCAGAAGTTATAATAGAGGGAGGTATAATAGCCTGCAAACCACATTATATACAGGTATATGGAATAGGACAATTCTTATATGAAATAATATGTTTTGCAATTTTAATCAATACTGCGTATTGCAATAGAAGAAAATTAAAATTAAATATGGTACTTGATAAAAAAGAAAAGATTATCATAGTAATATCACTTCTAGTAGGAATAGTTGCAGCACTAATATGCTGTATTGCAAATCCAAAGTATATATTACCTTATAATGAAGAAGAAGAGATAGGAAATTTATATTTTAATGCAGATGTTCATAGAGGAGTAAAGGATATAACAACTTATGACTCTGCAATCCATGAAATTCATCCGCTATATAGATTTGCAAATTTAATATTATTGTTACCAATAATATTATTAAATACTGTATTTAATGCACTTAATATAAGCAACATATCCATTATGTATATGAATGCATATATTTGCTTAATTGTTCAAATTATTTATAATGCCATATCGGCATTAATGCTATACAAGATATTGAGAAGTGTTAATTTAAAAGAAGTTACTAGCTTTTTAGGTAGTATAATGTTTATCTTTAGCTTACCATTTATATGGTTATCAATTTTACCAGAGACCTATTCAATTACATTACTTGCGTTACTTTTTATGATATATTTCTATATAAATAAAAATAGTATTTGGATAGCTTTTGCGATATTAGCACTTGGACTAAATTTTATGGTGGCACTTCCAATAAGTATAATAATACTGCATATTTTTGTGAACAACATACGAAGATTGTCAAAAAGAACAAAAACACTAATTTTTATACTTGTAATATTTATAGTTATAGCTAGTATGCCTGTAATAAAATACTCATACAAATATATAATAACATGGTGTGATAAAACATTGCCATTTAAAGAAAAAATTGCTAATACTACGAAATGGGCTGTACCAATAATGTTAGGACCAGAATTTATAAATATAAATCCTTTTTTAGTTCAAATAACAAAAGCAAGTAATGTTTCGTTAGCTTTACTAACAGTATTGGCTAGCAGTGCAATTATAGGATATTTTTCTAATTTTAAAAAAGGAATTTTACCAAACCTATGTTTAATACAACTATTGGTCGGATTTATTTTGCATATATTAGTAGGATATGGAATAAATAATGGAATTATATATGCACCATTATATGTGTGGGCATTTGTGATTCTAATATCATATGGAGTAGAGAATATAATTGAACATATAAAAAACGAGAAAATAATATTATATTTGGCTTGTGCCATTATAACACTAATTGCAGTAATAAATATCAAATGGCTGTTTAAACTAAAAAATATAATAAAAACACAAAATTTTTCAACATTATCAAAAAGTAATATTATACAAGCAGAACTGAAATATGAAAATAGAAAAACAGAAAAATTCTATATGGTTGATAGAAGCATTATACAAGTAAAGACAGGCAAAAAACTTATTGGTGGATTAGATGGCTCATATACATATGATAAGTTGAATAATACTATATCGGGAACATTATTAAATAGTGAATGGTTTAAATTGTACGTAAAAGACGATAAATTAATTTTGAACGTTAATGAAAAAGAAAAAGAAATAAAAGAAGATCAATTTTTTATTTTGGGTATGGGATTGAGAGAAAAATACTTGTTTGTAAAAGAAGAATCAAAAGAAAAATATAAACTTATTAGGTATTCTGATGAACAAGAGATAATTAATAATTTAATATTAGAAAACATTGATTATGAAAACTATGCAATATATGCGAAAGATGAAAATAAAAATAAAATAACTATTTACGAAGATGAAAATGGAATATATATACATAATGGGAATGAAGAAAAAGTATTAGATGATAGTATAAAAATAAATATTCCAGCTTTTGAAAACTACAAACACAAAAAACAATTAAGAATACTATTTAATGAAGTAATGATAAATATAACTAAAGATGGACCTAAACCTAATTTTATAGCTTACAAAAATAGTTTGTATAGAGATAGTGCTATAATAGCAATGGTACTGAAAAAGACTGATAATGTTAATCAAATAGAAGATTGGATTAGTAAAATAAATAATATTTATGATATGCAAAATGGCTGTAAAGAACCGGATAATTTAGGACAAGTATTATTTTTGTTATCACTTATTGATAGTAAAAATGAAAAATTAGTAAACGATATATTAGAAGAAGCAAAAGGCATAAAAACAGAAGGCGGATATATTAATGGTATAACAGATGGAACATATCACCCTGTTTATCAAACAAAATGGCTTATATATGGTTTGAAGAGCTTAGGGTTAAACTATGAAGAATGGAAAATTCCAAATATTTATGATGATTATGAATCATTATTATGGTTTGAAAAGGCAGAACAAAATAAAAGCATAGAAAATTCAGATAGATGGCCATATTTATTTTTTGCTAGACTACATTATGCTGGAATTCCAATATCTTTTGAAGAGAATACCTATCCAATTTCTTCAGAATATTGCCCTTCAAAAGCAAATTTTAAAGAAATGAATATGATAAATGAAAGCTTTACAAAATCAAAGTTGATAGTACCACATGCATGGTCTGCAGCAGAAATGTTTTTATATTTAGTAGATTTAGATGAGGGGAATTTATGAAAAAATACATAAAACTAATAAGAGTAAAACACTATATAAAAAACTTATTAATATTTTTACCAATTATTTTTAGCCAAAGAATAACAGATATTACGGCTTTAACTAAAACTTTAATAACATTTATACTTTTTTGTATATCAACATCAATTATTTATGTAGTTAATGACATTAAAGATATAGATAAAGATAGAAATCATCCTAAGAAAAAAAATAGACCACTAGCTTCAGGGAAAATTTCAATAAAACAAGCAATAAAAGTCATAATAATTTTATCAATAATTCTTATTTTTGGTATGGTTATATTTTTTAGAAATAACGCATATGTAATGGCTATTATACTTGTATATATAATTATGAATATGCTATATTCAATGAACCTAAAAAACATACCCATTTTAGACATCGCAATATTGGCTACAGGATTTTTACTTAGAGTAGTATTACGGGGCAGTAGTAAACGGTATTGAGATTTCTAACTGGCTATATTTAACAATATTATCGCTTTCGTTTTATATGGGAATGGGAAAAAGAAGAAACGAATTTGCTAAAGCAAATAAAAAACAAGAAACTAGAGAAGTATTAAAACAATATAGTGAGAATTTTTTAAATGAAAATATGTATATGTTTTTAGCTTTAACAATAGTGTTCTATTCATTATGGTGTCTAGAAATGAGCAATAAATTTAAAGACATAATGTATACTATACCATTTGTTATAATAATTGCATTAAAGTATAGTTTAAATATAGAAAAAGAATCAGATGGTGATCCAGTAGACTTAATATTAGGAGATAAAGTATTATTGTGTTTAACAGCAATATTTGCAATAATAATGGGAGCAATATTATATAGTTAGGAGGGCATATATTTTGAACAAATTATTATTAATAGATGGAAATAGTATAATAAACAGAGCTTTTTATGGAATAATGGGAAGTAAAATGCTTATGACAGAAGATGGAACATATACAAATGCAGTATATGGATTTTTAAGCATACTATTTAAAGAGCTAGACGATATAAAACCAGAATATCTAGTAGTAGCATTTGATTTAAAAGCCCCAACACATAGACATAAGATGTATGATAAGTATAAGGCAAACAGACATGGAATGCCAGAAGAATTAGCAATGCAAATGCCTATATTAAAAGAAACATTAAAAGCAATGAATGTTTGCATAATAGAAAAAGAAGGCTATGAAGCAGATGATATATTAGGAACTCTTGCAAAATGGGGACAGAAAGAAGAACTAGAAGTTACTGTATTAACAGGGGATAGAGATAGTTTTCAACTAATAGACAAAAATATTAAAGTAAGAATTCCAAGAACAAAAATGGGAAAAACCGAAACAGAAGATTATACAGTAGAAAAAATAGAAGAGGAATATGGACTAGAGCCATTAGATTTAATAGAGGTAAAAGGACTAATGGGAGATACATCAGATAATATTCCAGGAGTACCAGGAGTAGGAGAAAAAACAGCATTAAATCTAATTAAACAATACAAAAGTATAGATGAAGTGTATAACCATATAGATGAGCAAAAAGGAAAATTAAAAGAAAAATTATCAGAAAACAAAGACTTGGCATATCTTTCTAGAACTCTTGGAACAATTGATATAAATGCTCCAATAGAAAAAGATTTGGGCGCTTTTCAAGTAGAAGAATGGAATAAACCAGAAGTATTAGAAATATTTAAAAAACTTAAATTTAATAGATTTATAGATAGATTTGCATTGCAAGACAATGTTGGAGGGACATCTTTGGGCGAACCGCAAATCAATACTGAAATTGAACATGAAAGAATTGCGGACAAAACAAAATTAGCAGAATTAAAACAAGAAATACAAGAAAATAAAGCTATGTATTATTATCTAACAGAAGAAAAGTTTATAATTTATTCGCCAAAAGCTAATAAATGCTTTTCAGTGGAAAATGTACAAGATTTTAAAGATATATTTGAGGACAAGAATATACTAAAATGCAGTTACAAACAAAAAGAAGAATTTATAATATTATGGAACAAAGGCATAGAAGCTAAAAACCTTATGTTTGATATAGCTATTGCAGGATATATTTTAAATTCGAATATAAACAAATATACAATAGAATATCTAGCAAATGAATATATAAACTTTGACATTGCAGAATACTTATCAAATACAGAAGAAACAGGCGTAGAACAAATTACATTGTTTGATAATGCAGAGGAGCCAAAAGAAGATAAAACATATATTTATGCATATGCAATATACAAATTATATAATGTTCTAACACAAAAAATGGAAGAGGCAGGAAGTATAGATTTATTTAATAAAATAGAAATGCCATTAACAGAAGTATTAGCAAGCATGCAGTATGAAGGAATATATATAGATAAACAAGAACTTTTAGACTTTGGAAAAGAATTGCAAGAAAAAATAGATATTTTAACACAAGAAATATATGAACTTACAGGTGAAGAATTTAATATAAACTCTACAAAACAATTAGGAGAAATCCTTTTTGAAAAGTTAAAGCTTACAGCTAAAAAGAAAACAAAAACAGGTTATTCAACAGATGTAGATGTATTAGAAAAAATAAAATATGAACATCCTGTAATAGAAAAAATATTAGAATATAGACAATTACAAAAGCTAAATTCTACTTATGTAGAAGGACTTATCCCATATATAGATGAAACAGGAAGAATACATTCTAAATTTCATCAAACAGTTACAACAACAGGAAGAATAAGCTCAACAGATCCAAATCTTCAAAATATACCTACAAGAATGGAATTAGGAAGAAAATTAAGAAAAGTATTTAAGCCAGAACAAGGATACATTTTTGTAGATGCAGACTATTCTCAAATAGAGCTTAGAGTATTAGCACATATTTCTGAAGATAAAAATATGATAGAAGCATTTTGCAACAACGAAGACATACATGCACAAGCCGCTTCAAAGGTGTTCAACATACCACTAGAAGAAGTAACAAAAGAAGAAAGAACAAAAGCAAAAGCAGTTAACTTTGGAATAGTTTATGGTATTAGTGAATTTGGTTTAGGAGAACAACTAGGAGTTTCTAGAAAAAAGGCTAAAGAATATATAGAACAATACCTTGATAAATATAGTGGCATAAAAGAATTTATGATTAATATAGTAGAAGAAACAAAAGAAAAAGGATATGTAGAAACTCTTTACCATAGAAGGAGATATGTACCAGAATTAAAATCCAATAACTATATGGTAAGACAATTTGGTGGCAGAGTTGCAATGAACACTCCAATACAAGGAACAGCAGCAGATATTATGAAAATAGCAATGATAAATGTATATAATAAATTAAAAGAAAACAACTTAAAATCCAAATTAATAGTACAAGTACATGACGAAATATTAGTAGAAACATTAGAAAGTGAAAAAGAACAAGTAAAACAAATTGTAAAAGAAGAAATGGAAAATGTAATAAAATTAAAAGTTCCATTGCTAGCAGAAGTAGAAGAAGGGTATAATTGGTACGAAGCAAAATAAATTTAGAATCACACCTCCCGCATTTCACTGCTCACATCAATCAAAAACAAAAGGAGAAAAAATTGAAAAGATTATTAAAATTTATAATAACATTATTAATATTAGCATCTATAATCTTTATTTTATTTAAAGTTGTAAAAATAGATGACATTATAATGAAAAAGCTATATCAACTAAAATATAGCGAATATGTAGAAAAATATGCGAAAGAATACAATATAGATAAATATATGGTTTATGCAATAATAAAAGCAGAAAGCAATTTTAACGAAAATGCAAAATCATCAAGTGATGCAATAGGATTAATGCAAATAATGGAAATTACTGCAATAGAAACAGCAAGAAAAATGGACCTTGAAGTTACAGAAGAAGATTTATTTAAACCAGACTTAAATATTAATATAGGGTTAAAATATTTTACATACCTATTAAACCATTATAATAACAATTACCCATTAGCAATAATTGCATATAACGCAGGAATGGGAAATGTAGATGCTTGGCTAAAAGACGGAACAATAAAAGAAGATGGAACAGATATAGAGAATGTACCATTTAAAGAAACCAATAATTATGTAAGAAAAATCTTAAGGGATTATGAAATATATAAAGAATTGTATAATTAATTATTTTGATATATAATAAAAAACAAAATCACAAGGGAGGAATGTAACATGGCAATATTAGTTACAGGAGGAGCTGGCTATATAGGAAGTCACACAGTTGTAGAATTATTAGAAGCGGGAGAAGACATAGTTATAGTAGATAACTTTGTAAATAGTAAACCAGAAGCCTTAGATAAAATAAAAAAAATAACAGGAAAAGATTTTAAATTTTATAAAGTTGACATATTAGATGAAGAAAAATTAGAAAAAGTATTTAAAGAAAATAATATAGAATCTGTAATACATTTTGCAGGACTAAAAGCAGTAGGAGAATCTGTTGTAAAACCAATAGAATATTATCATAATAATATAACAGGGACATTAGTATTGCTAAAACTAATGAAAAAATATAACTGTAAAAGGATAGTATTCAGCTCATCAGCAACTGTATATGGAGATCCAGAAATAGTACCTATAACAGAAGAATGCAAAACAGGAGGAACAACAAATCCTTATGGAACAACAAAACTATTCATAGAAAGAATTTTACAAGATGTTTATGTTGCAGATAACGAATTTAGCATAGCACTGCTTAGATACTTCAATCCAATAGGGGCACACGAAAGTGGATTAATAGGAGAAGATCCAAATGACATACCAAATAACCTTATGCCATATATAACAGGAGTAGCAAGTGGAAAACTAGAAATATTAAGTGTATTTGGAAATGACTATCCAACAAAAGATGGAACAGGAGTTAGAGATTATATCCATGTAGTAGACTTAGCAAAAGGACATTTAAAAGCACTTGCAAAAATTAGACAAGAAGCAGGAGTAAAAATATATAATTTAGGAACAGGACATGGATATTCTGTACTAGATTTAGTAAATACATTCCAAAAAGTAAATAATGTTGAAGTTAAATATAAAATAGTTGGAAGAAGAGCAGGAGATATAGCTACATGCTATGCAGATCCTTCAAAAGCAAAAAAAGAATTAGGATGGGTTGCAGAAAAAGGAATAGAAGATATGTGTAGAGACAGTTGGAATTTTATAGTTTCAAATAAATAAAAAGGAGACTTTTAATATGAAAAAGCTTTTATTAGTAATAGACATGGTAAATGGATTTGTAAAAGAAGGAGCTCTTGCAGACAAAGCAATAAATAATATAACACCCAATATCATAAATCTAATTAAAAAATATGTCCAAGAAGAAAATGACATAATAAGTATTCAAGAAGGACATAATGAAAATTCTAAAGAGTTTAAAAATTTTCCAAAACATTGTATATTAGGAACTGAAGAAGCTGAACTTATAGAAGAATTGAAGCCTTATGAAAGCAATATGAAATTAATTAGAAAAAACTCAACATCAGGATTTTTAACAAAAGAATTTTATGACTATATAAAAAATAATGAAAACAATCTAAAAGAAATAGCTTTGTGTGGTTGCTGTACAGATTTATGCGTAATGAATTTTGCTATACCATTAAAGAATTATATAAATGAAAATGATTTGGATATAGATGTTGTAATATATAAAAATGCAGTTGAAACTTATGATGCACCAAATCACAATAGGAAAGAATATAATGAAATAGCTTTTAAAATAATGGAACAAAACGGAATAAAACTTATATAGATAAAAGAAGTGGTTGTTAACCACTTCTTTTAAATAATACTTCTAATTTTTTCTATAATCATATTTAATGCAACAGTATTGTATCCACCTTCTGGAACAATAATATCGGCATATTTCTTACTAGGTTCAACAAATTGTTCATGCATTGGCTTTACAGTTGTACAATATTGTGTAACAACAGAATCTAATGTACGACCTCTTTCTTGCACATCTCTTAAAAGTCTTCTAATAAAACGAATGTCGGCATCTGTATCTACAAATATTTTAATATCCATTAAATCTCGTAATTCTTTATTTTCAAAAATTAAAATACCATCTACAATAATTACTTTCTTAGGAACTACAGTAACGGTTTTATCTTCTCTTTGGTGATTAATAAATGAATATTCAGGTCTTTCTATAGAATTTCCTTTTTTCAATTCCTTTAAATGTTCTATAAGCAAGCTTGTTTCTATAGAATCAGGATGATCGTAATTTAATTTTGTCCTTTCTTCAAAAGGAAGCTCTGGATGAGCTTTATAATAACAATCATGAGATATCATTGTTATATTATGTGCAAATTCTTTTTTAATATTATCTGCAAGAGTACTCTTGCCAGAACCAGTTCCACCTGCAATACCAATTATAATAGGGTCAATATTCATATTAATTCCTCCAAAATGTTATTTACGTTAATTTTAAAATATTATTTGAATAAAATCAAGTAAAAACGACATTTTTCTTTGCAATTTGCAAACAGCAGATTATTAGATAAATTGGAATTTGTGTGAGGGGGAATTCTAGGGACTGTCCCTTAAAATCACCAAACCTGGGGATTTTGGGGACTGTCCTGAATTCATCCGGAACTAAACAAATTACAATTTCCCGAAACAATTGACAAATTTATTTTTTTAACTATAATAGAAAAAGAAAGAAGGATAAATATGATATTAGAAGGAAAAGTTATAGAGGGAATGGGGATAGCAAAAATATTTGTAAATATGATGAAAGAAGCATTTTACCAAAAAACAAATATGAAACTATACCCAGGTACACTAAATATTGAATTGAACGAACCATATAATTTAAAATCAACGTATACAATAAAAGCAGAAGAATATGGCGGAAAATATGATGTACAAGTGCAAGAATGTGTACTGTTAGAGCAAAAAGCATATATAGTAAGGTCAGAAAAAAATTTAAAAGAAGAAAGTGACTATGAAAGAAATATAATAGAAATTGTATCTAACATAAATTTTAGAGAGAAGTATAATCTAAAAGATGGTGATTTAGTAAAAATACAAGTATTAAGATAAATTGTAATTTGCTTTGCAAATTACAATTTTTTAGTTCTAATTTTTTTTAACTAGCATATATATATTTAAAGACAAGTTATAAGGTAAGGGGTATATATGCTAGTTTCTGATATATTAAATTATTTTCCAGAAGAAATATTAAAAATATTAACAGACTTTTTTGAAATCGAAACAGAAGAAAAATTAAAAACAATTGAAGAAATTAGATTAAGAGTAGGACAACCTCTAATATTAAAATTCAATAAACGTGAAGAAATATTTAAATGTAATATTTTACAAGAAGACATATTAAAAACTATGCAAAAGGTTTGCGATAATTCAATTTATTCTTTCCAAAATCAAATATGTGAAGGATTTATTACAGTAAAAGGCGGACATAGAATAGGAATTACACGGAAGTTGTGTTATAGAAAACAACAAAGTTAGTAATATAAATTACATATCAAGCTTAAACTTTAGAATAGCAAAAGAAATAAAAGGATGCAGTAATAAACTTTTGAAATATGTGTTAAATACAGAAGAAAATAATATCTACACAACTTTAATAGTGTCACCACCAGGTGTGCGGAAAAACTACAGTATTAAGGGATTTAGTAAGAAGAATTAGTACAGGAATAGAAAAAATAGAATTTAAAGGAATAAATGTGGGTATAGCTGACGAAAGAGGAGAAATCGCAGCAATGTACAAAGGTGTGCCTCAAAATGACGTGGGGATTAGGACAGATGTTTTAGACAATATTCCAAAAGCAATAGGAATGACAATGCTTATAAGGTCAATGTCACCCAAAGTAATTGTTGCAGATGAAATAGGAAAAGAAGAAGAAATTTCGGCAATAAATTATGCCATATGCTCAGGAATAAAAGGAATATTTACAGCACATGGTGCAAGTTTAGAGGAAATATCTATAAATCCAAATTTAAAAACTTTGTTAAATCTACATATATTTGAAAGAATAGTATTTTTGAATGACAAAATTAGAAAAGCAGAAATAGATAAAGTATATACACTGGATAGAAAAAACTTAGAATACATGATTATGGAGTGATTAAACTATGTTAGGATTAAAAATTGTAATATATACATTTATATTTTTATCATGTTCACTTATAGGAATATTGGTATCAAATAAATATAGAAATAGAGTAAACGAACTAAAAGAATTTAAAAATGCACTTAATATTTTTAAAACAAAAATAAGATATACGTATGAACCAATACCAGAAATATTCGAACAAATATCAAAAAATACAAATTCTAATATTTCTAATGTTTTTGGAGTGGCTAGTGAAAAAATGAAGGTTTTAGCCGCAGGGGAAGCATGGAATTTAGCATTAAATATGGAAGAACTTAATATAAATGATGAAGATAGATTAGCTTTATCAAATTTGAGCAAACTTTTAGGAAAAACAGATGTAACAGGTCAGCTTAACCAAATAGAATTAACTACTGATTTTTTGGAGGGTCAAATAAAAAAGGCTGAACAACAAAGAGATAAAAGCGAAAAAATGTATAGGACGCTTGGAATGCTTATAGGAATGGCAATAGTAATAATATTAATGTAAAAGGGGTAAAAATATGAACATAGATTTATTATTTAAAATAGCGGCAATAGGAATATTAGTTGCTGTATTACATCAAGTATTAGTAAGAGCTGGAAGAGAAGACCAAGCAATGATGACTACTCTTGCACGGATTAGTAATAGTTTTAACAATGGTAATAAAAGAAATAAGCACATTATTTAATACTGTTAGAACAATATTTGGGTTGTAAAGGGTGAATGTAATTGGAAATTGTAAAAATAATAGGTGTAGGATTAGTAGCACTTATTCTTATAATTATTTTAAAACAGTACAAACCTGAATTTACAATCTATGCATCTATAATAGCAGGAGCCATTATATTGCTTATGGTAATGGACAAGCTATATTCAATAATAAACTTGCTATCCAATATAAGTCAAAAAGCAGGCATAGGAAATGAGTTTTTAAAAATAATATTAAAGATAACCGGAATAGCAATACTTACAGAATTTGCAGTAAGTATTTGTAAAGACTCTGGAGAAAGTGCAATAGCTAGCAAAATAGATTTGGGAGGCAAAATAATAATTATAAGCATATCAATTCCGATAATAACAGCACTTTTGGAGTTAGTAATAAGCATATTGCCATAAAATCAATCAGAGATAAATTGAAATTTGTTTAATTGATGTGTGAGGTGTGATGTGGGATTTATTGTAAACGTCAACCCCTACAACGTTTGCAATATGTTTTTACCATAAATTAAAATATTAAAAATGAAAAAAATTGTGAATGGAGTTAGCTTGAATTAGAAATTGTTTTTCGAGCGCAGTAGGGAATCTCATTTTTAATGAGGGCGCTGCGGAGCAAGAAAATTTACAATTTCTATGAAAGCGACATGACCTGAACCATTTTTTGAATTTTAATATTTTAATTTTGAATATAATTACAAATTCCAATTTGCTTAATGCGATTGACATACTTAAATAGGAGATCAAATGATAAAAAAAATATTATTAATTTTTTCTATTTTAATATTTTCTTTTGTTAACTATATAACTTATGCAACTGATGAAATCATATCTTCACAAATGGACGCACTAAATATTCCTTCATTCATAAAAGAAGGAGAAAAATATACAAAAGAAGTTTTTCCGGATATCAGTCTAAACGACTTTTTAAGTTCTGCAATAAAAGGAGAGATAGATAACAAAGGACTTCTTAAACAAATAATATTATTATTTGGAGATGAAATAGTAGATGTCATTTATTTGCTAGGAAGCATAATAGTAGTAATAATAATACATAGCATTTTAAAGGCTTTTACAGAGAACCTAGAAAATGAAAGCGTTTCTCAAATTACATATTATATTCAATACATACTTATAGTAACTTTAATAATGGCTAATTTTTCAACAATAATATCCGGAATAAAAGATTCAATTGCAAATTTAACTGGATTTATAAACTGCCTGGTTCCAATACTTTTAGCACTAATGTCTGCTACCCGGAAATGTTGCATCTGTTAGTTTAATACAGCCTTTAATTATATTTGCAGTAGTTTTTATAGGAAACACAATAACATTGGTAGTACTTCCTATAACACTTATAGCAACAGCATTAGGAATAATTTCAAATTTATCAGATAAAGTTCAAATTGGAAAACTTTCCAATTTTTTTAAATCGGGTATCACATGGTTTTTAGGATTAATTATTACAATTTTTGTTGGAATACTTTCAATGGAAGGAACATTAACAAGCAATGTTGATGGGCTAACAGCAAAAGGAGTAAAGGCTGCGGCATCTACGTTTATACCAGTAGTAGGTAAAGCACTAGGAGATTCAGCAGATGTTGTATTAGGTTCTACATCTATTATAAAAAATTCAATAGGGATAGTTGGAATGTTTGTAATAATAGGAATATGTGCAATGCCAATTATAAAATTAACTCTATTAACAACAGCATATTACTTTACATCTGCAATATGTGAGCCAATAGCAGATAAAAAAATAGTTTCATTATTAGAACAAATGGGAGGAACATTTAAAGTATTACTTGGGATAATGTTTTTTGTTGCTACGCTACTAATAATTGGACTAGCAATGTGTATAAAGATAACTAATAATGGGATGATGTATAGGTAGGTGTTAAAACTTGATAAAATTCATAAATTCATGGGCACAAGGGATAATTTTAGCAGTAATAATTGCAACAATTATAGAAATAATTTTGCCAGAAGGAAAGAATAAAAAATATGTAAAAACAGTAATAGGAGTATATATATTATTTACAATAATATATCCATTAATAAACAAGTTTACAAAAACCAATATAAATACATTGATTGAAAATACAACTAAACAAATGAGTACATACCAAGAGAATAATTCACTAAAAATAGATACAGATAAATATATAGAAAGCACATATAAAAAGAAAATAGAAGAAGATATAAGAAAAAGAGCAAATGAAAAGAATTTAAATATAACTTTACTAAATGTATACATAGAAACAGAAGACGAGAATCGATATGGAATGCTAAATAGCTTAGTTATGAAAGTAGAAAAAAACGAAACAAGTAGGAAAAATAATGATGTAAATCAAATAAAAGAAATAAATATCTCAAAAAATGTGCAAAACAATGAAATAATAGAAAACAAAGATAAAACAGCAACAGAAAAGGAAATAAATGAATTTAAAGAATATATAAATGCTACATATTATTTAGAAAAAGAAAAAATCCATATAAATGAATAATAAGGGGGTAGAAAAATGCTAAAAGAAAGCATAAAAAAATTTAAAGAGTCTATTTCAAAACAAAAAGAGCAAAATAACAAAAAGAACATAGAAAATCTTGTAGTATTTTTAATTCTATTAATAATAACTATAATTGCAATAAATACAATATGGGGAGGAAAAAAAGAAGAAACAAATCAAGAGAACGGCAATACATCATATAAAAAACTAGCAGAAAACATAAATAATAGCATAGACAGTAATAATAGCCAGCTTAATGAATATAATTTAGAGGAGAATTTAGAGGACATACTATCCAAAATAACAGGAGTTGGAAAGGTAAAAGTTCTGGTTACATATTCAGAAACTAGTGAAGTCGTTGCAATGTATAACGAAAAAAACACTTTAAACAATACAGAAGAAACAGATACAAATGGGGGTGTAAGAAAAATTGAACAAACAGATACAGATAAAGAGATTATATATGAAGAAAAAAACGGACAAAAAACTCCAATTACGCAAAAAGTAATTATGCCAAAAATAGAGGGGGCGATAGTTACAGCAGAAGGAGCTTCGGATCCAGCTATAAAAACAAACATAATTCAAGCTGTTTCAGCAGCTACAGGAATTTCTACATATAGAATACAAGTTTTTGAAATGTCAATTTAAGAACAAAAGGAGAAGAGTTATGAAGATTTTAAAAAGAAACCAATTAATAGTATTGGTGGTTTCACTAATGCTTATAACAGCAGGATACTTGAATTTTACAACAAATCAAGAAAACGTTGCAACAAGTACAATAGCAGAAAGAACTGATACAGCTATTGGAGATGCAGAATTTGTGAGTACAGTTCCACACAATGAAAACAATGTAGAAGAAAATGCAATAGTAGAAAACAATGAAAATGCTATTAGTAACGGAATGAGTAATGAACAAGAGAATTTAGTAGAAACAAATGCAACAGAGCAAAAACAAGAAGAAAGTAAAAAAAGCGAAAATGATTATTATTTTATAACATCAAAACTAGATAGAAATACAATGTATTCTGAAACACTAGAAACATATCAAGAAATGTATAACAATGCAAATGCAACAGCAGAACAAAAACAAGAAGCATTAAAAAAGATAAACAATATAAACAATACAAAAAATGCAATAATGATAGCAGAAAATTTAATAATTGCAAAAGGGTTCAAAAATGTAGTAATATTTGCAAATGAAGGCAGTATAAGTGTTGTAATACAAGCAGATGAATTAAAGCCAGAAGAAGTAGCACAAATACAAAATATAGTTTCAAGAGAATTGAATGTAAGTGCAGAAACAATACATATTAGCAATAAATAGAACTGGCGCATATAATATACAAATTAAAATTTGTATATTATATGTTAGGTGATTTTATATGAAACAGTTGTATTTAGATGCAAAAAATATAATGAAAAAGGATCCGGCGGCGAGAAATATATTAGAAGTTATGCTATTATATCCAGGTTTTCATATACTGGTATATCATAGGATAGCTCATTTTTTTTATATTAATAAATGTTTTTTCTTGGCAAGAATAATTTCACAAGTGGGAAGACTTTTTACAGGAATAGAAATACATCCAGGAGCAAAAATAGGAAAAAGATTATTTATAGATCATGGAATGGGAATTGTAATAGGAGAGACAGCCGAAATTGGAGATGATTGTACAATATATCATCAAGCAACTTTAGGAGGAACAGGAAAAGACAAAAATAAGAGACATCCAACTATTGGTAGTAATGTAATGGTGGGAGCAGGAGCAAAAGTACTTGGACCGATTATTATAGGAAATAATGTAAAAATAGGGGCAGGAGCAATAGTCTTAAAAAATGTAGAAGATAATGTTACAGTAGTAGGTACGCCAATCAATAGAGTAATTAAAAAACAATAATATGTTGTGGGCTAAATCACAAATATATATTTTCTACGCTATAAAAAACAAAGAAAATATTTACAAATAACTTGTAAATATTTTTTTTATTGATATAATATACAGAGAAATTTTAGAAGATTTTTTTGAGGTGATTTTTAAATGGTTAAAAAAGTTGCAATAATAACAAATGGCGGAGATTGCCCAGGATTAAATGCAGTAATTCGTGCAATAGTAAAAACAGCCGAAACACATGGCGTAGAATGCTATGGATATATAGAAGGCTATAAAGGAATGTTAGAAAACAACTATATAAAATTAGAATCAAATGGAAGTGCATCAGGTTTACTTCATAGAGGTGGAACAATTATAGGAGCATCAAATAGTACGAACCTATTTAATTATCCAGTAGAAGAAAATGGACAAACAGTATATAAAGATATGTCTTTTAAAGCAGTAGAAAATGTAAGAAATGCAGGCTTTGATTGTATATTTACATTAGGTGGAGACGGAACACAAAAATCAGCAAGAGACTTTTCTTTAAGAGGATTAAACGTAATAGGAATTCCAAAGACAATAGATAATGATGTAGCACATTCAGAAATAACATTTGGGTACAATACAGCTGTATCTGTTGCAACAGAGGCACTAGACAGATTACACTCAACAGCAGAATCCCATCACAGAATAATGACATTAGAAGTAATGGGAAGATATGCAGGATGGATTGCATTAGAATCAGCAATAGCAGGAGGAGCAGATGCTGCAATAATTCCAGAAATACCATATGATATAGAGAAAATAGTAGAAAAAATAAATAGAAGAAAAGCAGAAGGAAAGAAATTCAGTATAATAGTTGTATCAGAAGGAGCAAAACCAAAAGGTGGAGAACTAACAGTTAAAAGAACTTTGCATGATGGAGCAGGATTAGACAACATAAGACTTGGTGGAATAGGAGAAAAACTTTCAAGAGACCTAGAAGAGTTAACAGGAATGGTATCTAGAAATACTGTACTTGGATATGTTCAAAGAGGAGGAACACCAACAGCATTTGATAGAGTCCTATCTACAAAATATGGAAGCAAAGCAATGGAACTTGCTATAGAAGGTAAGTTTAACGTATTAGTAACATTACAAAATGGAAGATTAGGATATGTAACATTAGAAGAAGTTGTAGGAAATAATAAAGAAATAGGAGCACGTTCTGGAGGAACAGAAAGCACAAACATAAAAAGAGTAACAATGGATGATGATTTAGTAAGAGTGGCAAGAGACTTAGATATTTGTTTAGGGGACTAGAAAGAGAGGAAGTAGAATGGTAAATTTTAAACAAGAAATTGCAAAAGAAATTGCAGAAGTAACAAATTTAGATAGCAAAGAATTAGAAAATTACATAGAAATTCCACCCAATAGCGACTTGGGAGATTATGCATTTCCATGTTTTAAACTTGCTAAAGAATTAAGAAAAGCACCACCAATGATTGCAAATGATATAAAAGAGAACATAAAAATAGATGAAAAAATAATAGAAAAAATTGAAGTCGTAGGTGGATATCTAAACATATATGTAAACAAGCAAACACTAGCGAAAGAAGTACTAGAAGATGTTGCAAAAAATAAGGAGAAATATGGCTCATCAGATATTGGCAAAGGAAAAAACGTTGTAATAGATTACTCTGCACCAAATATTGCAAAACCCTTTCATATTGGACATTTGCGCTCAACTGTAATAGGAGGAGCTCTATATAAAATATATAATTTTCTTGGATACAACAGTGTAGGAATTAACTTTTTAGGAGACTGGGGTCTTCAATTTGGAAAAGTTATGGCAGGAATTAAGCTTTGGAAAGATGAATATGATTTTAAAAACGATGAAATGTCAAGCATATTAAAAACATATATACGTTTTAACAAAGAAGAAAAAGAAAAACCAGGGCTTACAGACTTAGCAAGAGCAGAGTTTAAAAAACTAGAGGATGGAGATCAAGAAACATATAAACTATGGGAACATATTAGAAAAATAAGTTTAGAAAATTACGAAAAAACATATAAATTACTAAACTCAAAGTTCGATTCATATAATGGTGAAGCATACTATAACGATAAAATGGAACCAGTAGTAGAAGAATTAAAAGAAAAGGGATTATTAAAAGAATCTCAAGGAGCACAAGTAGTTGACTTAGAAAAATACAATATGCCACCATGTATAATAATTACTTCTGCAGGAACTACAATATATGCAACAAGAGATTTAGCATCTTTAGAAGATAGAATGAATACATACAATTTTGATAAAGCAATTTATGTAGTAGGAAATGAACAAGCATTACATTTTAAACAAGTATTTAAAGTATTTGAATTAATGGGATATGAAAACTATGCTAAAAATTGTGTGCATGTTCCTTTCGGGCTTGTGGTAGATAAAGATGGAGAAAAAATAGGCTCAAGAAAAGGAAATTCAGTATTTTTAGAAGATATTTTAAATGAAGCAATAGATAAAGTAAAAGATATAATAAATGAAAAAAATCCAGAATTAGAAGATAAAGAAGAAGTAGCAAGAAAAGTTGGAGTAGGAGCAATTATATTTAACGATTTATCAAATAGCAGAATTAAAGATGAAATATTTGATTGGGATATGCTTCTTAACTTCCAAGGAGAAACAGGGCCATATATTCAGTACATTTATGTAAGAACAAGAAGTTTACTAAATAAAGCAGGTTATATGCCAAAAATAGAAGAAATAGATTTTTCAAAAATAAATGAAAAAGAAGCACTAGACACATTAAAACTTATATATCAATTTAATGATGTTATAAAAAGTGCTGCAGAAAAGAATGAGCCATCAATTTTAGCTAGGTACTTAATAGATTTAAGTCAAAGCTTTAGTACATATTATAATGAACATAGAATAATTACAGAAGACAGAGACGTTCAAAATGCACGATTATTCTTAACATATTCTGTTGGTACAGTATTAAAAATAGGAGCAGAATTGTTAGGAATGGAAATGCCAGAGCGTATGTAAATCTAAAATAAAATATTTAAGGAGGCAGTGATTATGGAAGTAATCGAATTAAAACACCCATTAGTTGAACACAAATTAGCAATTTTAAGGGATAAAAAAACAGGAACAAAAGAATTTAGAGAGATAGTATCAGAGCTTGCTACAATACTTTGCTATGAAGCAATGAAAGATGCAAAATTAGAAGAAGTAGAAATAGAAACTCCAATTCAAAAAATGAAAACAAAAAAGATTAATGAAGATAATTATGCATTTGTTCCAATTTTAAGAGCTGGAACAGGTATGCTAGATGGAATAATTCAAGTAGTACCAAATGCTAAAATAGGACATGTTGGTATGTATAGAGATGAAGAAACATTTAAACCAAATGTATACTTCTTTAAAGTACCAAAAGACATAGCTCAAAGAGAAGTCTTAATATTAGACCCAATGCTTGCAACAGGTGGATCAGGAATAGATGCAATAGAACTACTAAAAGAAAAAGGTGTTAAAAAAATAAAATTCTTATGTATAATAGCTGCTCCAGAGGGAATAAAAGCAATGCAAGAAAAACATCCAGATGTACAAATTTATTGTGCAGCAATAGATGAAAAATTAAATGAACATGCCTACATAATACCAGGACTTGGAGATGCAGGAGATAGAATATTCGGCACAAAATAAAAATATATTGCTTTTTTACAATCAAATAATATATAATAAGCAATAGATAAATATCTTATATTAGGAGGCAATCAAGTGAGAAAATATTTTGGAACAGATGGAATTAGAAGAATAGCAAATACAGAACTTACGCCAGAATTGGTTTATAAAGTTGCAAAAGCAGGAGCATATGTTTTATCAAAACATTCAGATCATGCACCAACTATATTAATAGGTAGAGATACAAGGCTTTCTGGAACACTAATAGAAAGTGCAATGACATCAGGCTTTTTAAGTTATGGTGCCAATGTAAAATTGTTAGGAGTTATGCCAACACCAGCTGTAGCATATTTAACAAAAAAATTAAAAGCGGATGCAAGTGTTGTAATATCTGCATCACATAATACTTTTGAATTTAACGGAGTTAAATATTTTAGTAATAAAGGAATGAAAATATCTGACGAGATAGAAGAAGAAATAGAAGAAGTTATGGACTCCGGAAAAATAAATGAGCTAATTGCTGTACATAATAAAATTGGTATAGCAGAAGATGCAACAGATTTAATGGATGAATATGTTTGTTTATTTAGAAGAATATTTGAAGATAATATAGAAGAGCATTTAAGAGATGATTTTATAGTAGGCTTAGATGTGGCAAATGGAGCAACTTATAAAGTAGCAGAAGAAGTATTTAAAAAACTAGGAATAAAATATAAAATAATAAATAATAATCCAGATGGAATAAATATAAATCATGATTGTGGTTCAACACATTTGGAAGGATTAAAAAAATTTGTTTTAGATAATAAATTAAGCTTAGGAATAGCATATGATGGCGATGGAGACAGATGCTTAGCAATAGATGAAAAAGGAAATCTTATAGATGGAGATATACTTCTTGCAATATTTGCTAAATACTTGCAAGAAAAAGGCAAATTAAATAAAGACACATTAGTTGCAACAATTATGAGCAATATGGGATTGAATAAATTTGCAGAAAAAAATAATTTAAATTTAAGCCAAACAAAAGTTGGAGATAGATATGTACTAGAAGAAATGCTAAAAAATGGTTATAATTTAGGTGGAGAACAATCAGGACATATAATTTTATTAGATTACAATCCAACAGGTGATGGAATACTAACTTCCCTTATGTTAATACAAATTTTATTAGAAAAAAACGTTTTAGCATCAGAACTTTGTGACATAATACAAATATACCCACAAGTATTAATAAATGCTAAAGTAAACTCAGAAAAGAAAAGTCAATACTTAGAAGATAAAGAAATACAAACAAAAATTAAAGAAATAGAAAATGAATTTGCAAATGAAGGAAGAGTTGTAATAAGACCTTCAGGAACAGAACCTTTAATAAGAGTTATGATAGAAGGTAAAGACAAAAACTATATAGCTAAAAAAGCAGAAGAAATAGCAAAACTTATAGAAGAAAAATTAAATTAGTTTACAAAACTAGTATAAATTATACTAGAATAATAAATTTAAGAAAAAACAAAGGAGGAAACAAAATGTTCATTATTGATTTAACAAACCCATTAACTTTAGTACTTTTGCTAATAGCAACAGTATTACTAATATTCTTAGGAAAGGAAATAAAAAAGCCACATGCACCAGCAGCAGCATTAATATTCTTTTTAGCACTAATTTTAATGCATAGTATACAACTTACATTACCAAGTGCAAATGTAGAAGAAATACATTCAGCATTAATGGGAAGCCTTGGAATGGACTTTATAATGATATTTATATCTTTCTTCGGATATTTATGGGTAGATGACATATCTTGTAAGTTTTATAAAAAGAAAAATATCGATAACAGTTTAGACTGGTTTTGGAATAAAGTATAAAAGTATAATTAAAAACAAGTAAAATAGCAAGTTTTAAATCTCTAAAACTTGCTATTTTTGTATGACTGTGATAAAATTTAAATATTATATTATTAACAATGGGGGAATAATTAATGAGTAAAAATATTTTGATAGGTGGAGCATGGCCTTATGCAAATAATTCCTTACATTTAGGTCACTTAGCGGGTTTAATATCTGGAGATATATTAGCGCGCTATCATAGAATAAATGGAGATAATGTACTTTATGTTTCAGGTACAGATTGCCATGGTACTCCAATAACAGAAAGAGCAAAAAAAGAGGGAAGAACACCGAAAGAAATAGCAGATCAATATCATGAAGAATTTTCTAAAACATTCCAAGCAATGGATTTTTCTTATGATTTGTATTCAAAAACAGAAACAGAATATCATGCTAAAAAAGTTCAAGAGATATTTAAAAAGTTGTATGACAATGGTTATATATATGAAAAAATTGAGCCACAAGCATATTGTGAGAAATGTAATAAATTTTTACAAGATAGAGAAATACAAATTAAATGTCCAGAGTGTGGAGAGATAACAAAAGCTGATCAATGTGATAATTGTGGACACACACCATCAGTAGAAGAACTAAAAGATGGAGTTTGCTTAGTTTGTGGAAGCAAAGCAGTAGAAAAAGATAATAAAAATCTATATTTTGCTCTATCTAAATTTCAAGATATAATCCAAGCAAATACAGATAAATGCAAACAATTCTGGAGAGTAAATGCAAGAAATGAAACAGAAAAATATTTAAAACAAGGATTAAAAGACAGAGCAGTAACAAGAGACTTAGATTGGGGAATCAAAATACCACTTCCAGGATATGAAACTAAAAGAATGTATGTGTGGATAGAAGCTGTACTTGGTTACCTAACTGATACAATGAAGCTATCAGAAGAAAATGGATTCAATTGGGAGGATTTTTGGAAAGAAGGACACAACAATAAAATATATATGTGCCATGGAAAAGATAATATAGTATTCCATAGCATAATATTCAATGGGCTACTAGCTGGACTAGAAGACAATTTCCATTTGGTAGATGTAATAGTTTCAACAGAATATTTAAATATTAATGATGAAAAAATATCGAAAAGCAAAGGAAATGGTATTACAGCATTAGAAATGCTTGAAAAATACAACACAGACTCATTAAGATTCCATATTATAAACAATGGACCAGAAAAGAAAGACACAAACTTTACAATTGAAGAATTTGAAAGAACGCATAATAATGAAATATTAAACAAATTTGGAAATCTAGTAAATAGAACATTGAGATTTAAAGAGTTAACACAAATTCCAAATGGTAAATTAGATGAACAAGCAAAAATAGAAATAGAAAACACATATAAAGAAGTTTCAAACTTAATAGAAAATCTAGAATTTAGAGCTGCAACACAAAAAGTTATGGATCTTGTAGAATATGCAAATAAGTTCTATGATGAAAATAAACCATGGATCCAGAAAAAAGAAGACATAGAGGGCTTTAATAATACAATATATACTTGCGCAGTTATTATAGCAAATTTATCTAATTTGTTTGAACCATTTATGCCAAAGTCATGTAAAAAAATAAGAGAATATTTAAAAATACAAAATCCACAATGGAATTTTACAACAATAGAAGATGATATAAAACTAGAAAATATAGAACCATTATTTAATAGAATATAATTAAAACTATTGAAAATAATATAAAAGTCATGCTAAAATAAAAGCATGATTTTTATATTGTGAAGGTGAAAAAAATGAAAGATACAATAATAATAGTAGAAGGACCACAAGGAGCAGGAAAAACAACATTTACAAACTATTTAAGAGAAAAAATGAGTGCAACAGATTTATATAGATTAACAGGAATAAAAGATAAAACTGAAACAGGACATAAAAAAATAGAAAAAAAATATCTAAAATTATTAGAATATATAGAAGCATGCGAAGACGTAAACATGATTTTTGACAGAACCTTTTTCACAGAAGAAATATATGGAAGGCTAGGATATAAGCCATATTCTTTTGATGACACATATAAAATGCTATTAGAAAAACTAGATAAATTAAATTTTAACATATATTTAGTAGTTTTATATTTAAAAGACACATCTGTTTTTGAAAAACGTATAAAAAGAGATAAACATCAATATCAAGCATTTAATGTAGAAAGTAGCATAAAACAACAAAATGAGTACTTAAAATTAGCCGATGAAGTAGAAAAAGATGCAAAAAATATTAAAGTAATAAGATTCAATGCAGACAACAATGAAACATTTACAAAACAGATAGACGAGCAATTTGGATACTTATTTAAATAAGGGATAGTTATGGAAAAAATAGGATTTTTTGGAGGATGCTTTAATCCTCCAACAAATATACATATTGAATTAGCAAATAATTTAGTAAAAACAAAAAAATTAGACAAAGTTATTTTTGTACCGGTAAATGATTCATATATAAAAAATGGACTAATATCGGCAGAACATAGATTAAATATGATAAAACTAGCTATAAAAAACAATAACAATTTAGAAGTAGATGACATTGAGATAAAAGAAGATAAAAAATTATTTGCAGTGGATGCATTTGAGCTAATTAATCAAAAATATTTTAAAAAATGCGAAGTGTATTTTATAATGGGCTCAGATAATTTCGAAAAAATGAGCAAATGGAAAGATTATAACAAAATAAAAGACCAAAAATATATAGTCATAAAAAGAGACAAAAATGTGATTTCATCAACTGAAATAAGAGAAATGATAGCAAAAAATGATAGTGAAGCACAAAAATATTTATCAAGAGAAGTATACAAATATATAGAACAAAACAAATTATATAAATTGTAATTTGTGTGAGGGGGAATTCTAGGGACTGTCCCTCAAAATCACCAAACCTGGGGATTTTGGGGACTGTCCTGAATTCACCCGATTAATTAACAATTAAAAGATTAAAATTCAAAAAAACCGCTCGGTCATGTCTCTTTCGTAGAAATTGTAAATCTCCTCTCTCCGCAGCGCCCTCAAGAGATGAGATTCCCTACTCCGAGAGAAGAACAATTTCTACCTCAAGCTCAATCCATTCGCAATTTTTTTCATTTTTAATATTTTAATTTTCAAAATGAATTTAGTCTTCAACTAAATTAAACCAAATAAAAAAAGGAGAATAAAATTGAACAGTTTACAAGAAGCACAAAATGAAGCAAATAAATGTTTAAATTGTAAAGTACCAATGTGTCAAAAGGGATGCCCAATAAGTACACACATTCCGCAATTTATAGAACAAATAAAAAATGGAAACCTAGAAGAAGCATATAAAATATTACAAGAGAATAATATTATGAGTAACATATGTTCTAACGTTTGCCCATACGAAGAGTGTTGCGTAGGAAATTGCATAAAGGGAATAAAAGGAGAACCTATCCAAGTAAATAAGTTAGAGAAATATGTAAATAATTGGGCCAGGAAAAACAATGTAATATATGTGAATGAAAGACAAAAATCTAATAATATTAAAATAGCAGTAGTAGGTTCAGGCCCAGCTGGAATAGAATGTGCAGTAGAACTTTCTAAAAAAGGTTTTGAAGTTACAATATTTGAAAAAGAAGAAGAAATAGGCGGACTTCTAACATATGGAATACCAGGATTTAGGTTACCAAGAGATATTACACAAAATTTAACAAGAAGAATAAAAAGCCTAGGAATAAACATACAAACAAATATCGAATTTGGAAAAGATATAACAATAGAAAGCTTAAAGAAGAATGGCTATAAAGCAATATTTGTAGCAATTGGAGCTGAAACAGCAAGTACATATCATTTAACTAACAAAGAATGTAACAAAATACATAGATCTGATTATATATTAAAAGAATATAATGCAAAAAGAATAATGAATGACCTAGGGAATGTAATAATAATTGGAGGAGGAAATGTAGCAACAGACTCTGCAAGAGCTGCTATAAGAATGGGCGCAAAAAGCAGTACAATTGTATATAGAAGAAATAGAGAAAAAATGCCAGCAAGAGAAATAGAATTAGAAGAAGCTATGGAAGATGGAGTAGAAGTTATATACAATACAAAAGTATTAGAAGCAGACGTAGAAGAAGGCAAAATACAAAAAGTAAGATGCATAAAAACAGATACAACAAACGGAGAAGTAAAAGACATTGAAGGTAGTGAATTTTATATAAATGCAGACACAATAATATTTGCAATAGGACTAAAACCAAATAAGGAAATAATAGAACAAGAAAAAATACAATTGGAAAATGGACTTATAAAAATAGACGAAAATTGTCAAACTAATATAGAAGGCGTATTTGCAGGAGGAGATGTTTGCCAAAGCAAAGCAACAGTGTGCTTAGCAATAAAAGCAGGAAAAGAAGCTGCAAAAAACATGGAAAAATATATAAATACTTTATATAACTAAATTATTGTAAACAAACAATAATTATAGTATAATAAAGTATGTACATGGGGATGTAATTGGTTTCGACAGTAATGTAGAAATATGAGTTGCGACAAGTGGATTCTCGTTGGCCACTTAAAAAACGAGAAATTAAAAATAAACGCTGATAATAGAGAATTAGCATACGCTGCCTAGTTAATGGCACGTCGTTTTACCATAAGGCCTACTGGTATGGATAAAGCGTCGATTAAAGTAGGAAACAAAATTATTTCTTGTCTTGGAAATAATGGGTAATTTTAAGACTACCAAAAATTCAAGTTTGTTTATTAACAAGAATTAGAGGGAATATTTAATAATAAACTATTGTTGTAGAAGCTTGTATGGAAATATTATTGGACGAGGGTTCAACTCCCTCCATCTCCACCAAAAATAAAAAGTTATAGTGAAAACTATAACTTTTTTTGAATTAAAATATCTTCATGATTTCATTATACTTAGGAATTAAACCTTCCTTTTTAGTTATCAAACTAGGTTTTACTTGATATACCCCTGGAAAACAATTTCCTTCGACAATTACTGGACCATTTTCAGAAATTGCTACATCCCAACCAACATAAGCCACTTCTGGAATAACTTTAGCACATTCCTTTACAAGCTCAACAGCTTCTTTAAACATTGGAACTTTAAAGCCAACAATTTTTTGCTTTGAAATAGGATGTTCAGTATAAATATTGTCATTTCTATCAATTGCTTCTACATAAACATTTCCTTCATTACTTACATAAGTATACATTCCACCACTTGAAAAATTATCTACAACACCACCATTACCAATTTTAAGTACAGCTTGTAGAAAATAAGATTTACCATCCTTGTAAAAAGTAAACATTCTCATAGTATTTACAGACTTATCATATAAAACGTTCATGTCTGGATGTTGCTTAATGCATTCTTCGATTAATAGTTGATCATTTGCAATTAATTTATTATATATTTCTTTACAGTTAACATCAGGAGAATAAACATATTTCTCAACTCCGTGACCACCTTCATCATCAATAGGCTTTACAATAATTGCATTATTAGACTTGAAAAAAGTTTCGAAATCATTATAATTATCAGGTGTTAGCATCATCCAATTTCTTTTTAAATACTTATTAAATATTTTATTGAATTCTACTTTGTTCTCAAATTTGTGAAAACTAGATTTATCATTGAACTTTTTAATAATTTCATTGTTTTTACCACGAGTTAAATAGGTTTTTCGTTCTTCATTATTTAAATTATAAAACTCAAACTCTTGATAATCATAATATCCTGCTTGGTATTTAAAACCACATTTAATCATATCAATTACAATCGAAATATAGTTTTTCTTAGTTTTTTTACTAATAGCTTTGGCTATTCTAAACATATTTTTATAATCCATTTTAATAATGCGTTTAAATAAATATTTAATTTTCCCCATAAAATATCACCACAAGTAGTATATCATAAATAAAGTAAAAGTAAACATAGAAGTAAAAAAACATAAAAAATTTGTCTTGACAAATCAAATAAAAAAATATATTATATTTAGCAAGTGAAAAGTATAAGAAGAAGAGACCAAAACTCTTCAAATTTTAAAAGGGAGTAGCTTAAAAATTACTAATCAACAACCTCGTTTTAAACTGGTTAGTAAACCTAAATGGTAAGCAAGACTTTTAAAGAAACTATAAAAATTAGTTTCTTTAAAAGTCTTTTTGATTTTAAAACACTACAAATATGAAAGGAGGCAATATGCCATACATAATAAGCAAAGAGAAATTAAATAAATTTAATAATTTAAATAATTATTTTGTAATAACAGATTTCGATAGAACTCTTACAACAGCAGAAAGCGAGCCAACAATGGGAGTAATACCACAATATCTAGGCGGAGAATGTTTAGAAAAAAGAACTAAGATATATGAGCATTATAGACCATTAGAATTAGACTACACAATCCAAGAAAATAAAAAACAACAAATAATGAAAGAATGGGCAAAAGAAAGCTTTACACTTTTAACAAAATATATAACAAAAGAAGGTATAAAAAATGCATTATTAGATACAAACTTATATTTAAGAACTGGGGCAAAAGAATTTTTACAAGAAATGAATAATAACAATGTTCCAGTAATAATTATGTCTTCTGGGATAGGAAATATAGTAAAAGCCTTTTTAGAAAAAGAAAATTGCATGTTTAATAATATAAAAATAGTTTCTAATTTTTTTGAGTTTAATAATGGAATAACAACAATAAATATGAACAATATAATGGCAACATCAAATAAAGAATATAAAAGAATACCAGAGGATATAAGAAACCAATTAGAAGAAAAGGAAAAAGCTTTAGTATTTGGAGACTTAATAGAAGATATAAAAATGATAGACAAAGAAAAGTTACAAAACACATTAACATTTGGCTTTTTAGATGAAAATATAGAACAAAACCTGGAAAGATATAAAGAAAATTTTGATATTGTTTTAACAGAAAACGATAATTTTAATACAGTAAGAAACATTTTAAAAAATAAGGAGGAAAACAATGGCAACAAATTGGTTTAACAAAACAGTAGATGAAGTAGAATCTACATTAAAAACAAATGCAGAAAATGGATTAACGGCAGAAGAAGCAAAAAAAAGACAAGAAGAATATGGACTAAATGAATTAAAAGCAAAAAAGAAAAAAAGTTTATTTGTAAAATTTTTAGAACAATTTAAAGACTTTATGATTATAATCCTTATAATTTCTGCAATAATCTCTGGAGTTGTTGGAGTAGCACAAGGAGAAGGATTTACAGATACAATTATTATATTAGTAGTTGTAGTAGTAAATGCAATAATAGGAGTAGCCCAAGAAAACAAAGCAGAAAAATCATTAGAAGCTTTACAAAAATTAAGTTCACATGTAGCAAAAGTTGTAAGAAATGGTAAACTTCAAGTGATTCAATCTAAAGAATTAGTACCAGGTGATATTGTAATATTAGAAACAGGTGACTATGTACCAGCAGACTTAAGAATAATAGAAGCAATAAACTTAAAATCACAAGAAGCTGCTTTAACAGGAGAATCTGTGCCAGTAGAAAAAATGGCTGCAAAAATAGAAGATGAAAAAATAGGAATAGGCGACAGAATAAATATGCTATTTTCTTCAAGCTTAATTACTTATGGTAGAGGGAAAGCTGTAGTAGTAGAAACAGGAATGAATACAGAGGTAGGAAAAATAGCAGATATAATAAATACAGCAGAAGATCAAGGAACACCACTTCAACAAAAACTAAATAAATTAGGAAAAACTCTAGGAGTTGTAGCATTAGTAATATGCGCTGTAATTTTTGTAGTTGGCCTTTTATATGGAAAAGAGCCAATACATATGTTTATGACAGCTGTAAGTTTAGCAGTTGCAGCTATACCAGAAGGTTTACCAGCAGTATTTACAATAGTACTTGCAATTGGTGTACAAAGAATGGTAAAAAGAAATGCAATTGTTAAAAAATTACCAGCAGTAGAAACACTAGGAAGTGCATCAGTAATATGTTCAGACAAAACTGGAACATTAACACAAAATAAAATGACAGTAGAAAAAGTATTTTGTGATGGAAACCTTGTAAGTTTAGAAGATTCAGTAGATATGATAGACATTAAAAAATTAGTATATGCAAGTATGCTTTGCAATGATACAAAAATTTCAGAAGACGATAAGCTTACAGGAGACCCAACAGAAACAGCATTAGTAGATATGGCATTTAAACTAGATTTTGACCCATCAGTATATGGAATGTTTCCAAGAGTAGCAGAAATTCCATTTGATTCAAATAGAAAATTGATGACAACAGTACACGAAGAAAACGGAAAATATGTAGTTTATACAAAAGGTGGAGTAGATGAACTTTTAGCTAATTGTAATTCATATATACTAGAAGGCGATATTAAAACAGATTTAGAAGAATACAAAGAAATAATTAGAAGATACAACATGGAAATGGCACAAAACGCATTAAGAGTTTTAGCAATGGCATATAAAGTACTAGATCACAAACCAACAGCAGAAGAAATAAAAGAATTAGAATCCAACCTAACATATATTGGTATGGTAGGTATGATAGACCCACCAAGACTAGAAGTAAAAGATGCAGTACAAGAATGTAAAGAAGCAGGAATTAAAACAGTAATGATTACTGGTGACCATAAAATAACAGCAATAGCAATAGCAAAAAGTTTAGGAATACTAGAAAATGATGATGAAGCAATTACCGGAACTGAACTAGAGGAAATGAGCGATGAAGACTTAATTAAAAATGTAAGAAAATATTCTGTATATGCAAGAGTTTCACCAGAACATAAAGTAAGAATAGTAAAAGCATGGCAAGCAAATGGAGAAATAGTTGCTATGACGGGAGATGGAGTAAATGATGCACCATCACTAAAAATTGCAGATATAGGTTGTGCAATGGGAGTAGTTGGAACAGACGTTGCAAAAGAAGCAGCAGATGTTATTTTAACAGATGATAACTTTGCAACAGTAGTATCAGCAGTAGAAGAAGGAAGACGTATATATGATAACATTCTAAAAGCAATACAATTCTTATTGTCAAGCAATATAGGAGAAATAGTAGTACTATTTTTAGCAATACTAATAACTCCATTATTGTCAAAGCAATTTGGAGTAGATATAACATTAATAGAAACATTATTACCAATACACATATTATGGATTAACTTAGTAACAGATTCATTACCAGCATTAGCACTTGCAGTAGATCCGGCGGCAGATAATGTAATGAAAAGAAAACCTTTAAAGAATACTAAAAAAGGAATATTTACAAAAGGAATGACATGGAGAATAGTATATCAAGGATTAATGATAGGATTACTTACACTTACTGCATTCATAATTGGACTTTCAACACCAGATGTAAGTCAAGAAGAAAAGGTAAAAATAGGCCAAACAATGGCATTTTATGTACTAGCACTTTCAGAATTAGTTCATGTGTTTAATATAAGAGATAACAAAAGATCAATATTCAAAACAGGAATATTTAATAATAGCAAACTAATTTTAGCAACAGTAGTATCAGCAAGTTTAATGTTTGTAATACTATTTACACAAGGATTAAGAGATATATTTAGTTTAGCAATGCTACCAGCAATGCACGTGTTTGAAACAGTAATGTTAGTACTTGCACCAGTAATAATAGTAGAAATATTTAAGTTATTAAAAATAAATACAACAAAAGATGAAGAATAGTATCTAAAAAATATTGTAGGTCGTCATGATTGGCGACCTACAATGCCATAAAAATTTTAAAAAATTACAAATAAAATTAATTAAAGATATTGACACTTTGAATATAAAATGCTACAATAATCAATGTCAACAAAATATGCGGATGTGGCGGAACTGGCAGACGCGCTGGTCTTAGGAACCAGTACTTCGGTGTGGGGGTTCAAGTCCCTTCATCCGCACCAGAGAAGAGATTAGCTTTAGCTAATCTCTTTTTGTTATTGAAACAAAGATATTGTAAAATGAATAATTTTATGCTACTTTATATATGGTGATTATTATGAAATTTACAACGCTATGTTATATAGAAAAAAATGATAAGTACTTAATGCTATATAGGAATAAAAAAGAAAACGATTTAAATGAGGGAAAATGGATTGGAGTCGGTGGAAAATTTGAAGAAAAGGAATCTCCAGAAGAATGTTTAGTTAGAGAAGTAAAAGAAGAAACTGGTTTAACATTAACAAAATATAAGTTAAGATGCCTAGTAACATTTGTATCTGATAAATGGGAAACAGAGCACATGTATGTATTTACAGCAAGTGAATTTGAAGGAAAACTTAAAGAATGCAATGAAGGTACTTTACAATGGATCGATAAAGATAAAATATTAGAATTACCAACATGGGAAGGTGATAGATTCTTTTTTGAAAAAATGCAAAAACAAGAAGAATTCTTTACTATGAAGGTAGAATATAAAGGCGATAAATTAGTAAATTGTAAATAAAAATCAAAAGATTAAATCTTTAATCTTTTTAATATTAATTTAATGTTTTAAAAATATAATATAAATATCAACAAGGGAAAGACTAAATTAATATCACCCCAAAGTAGGAAAAGAAAAGGTTATTTCCATCCCCATTTATAATCTTTTCTCCTACAAATTTTTTTAATTAAGAAATTGATGCAAATCGCAAGAGAGGTAAGAATATGAAAGTGCTAATTGTAGAAGATGAAAGGACTTTATCAGACACAATAAAACAATGTATATGCAAAAAATTTGATACAGAACAAGCGTATGATGGCTACGAAGCATATATGATGGCAAAAGAGAATATATATGATGCAATAATATTAGACCTTATGTTGCCAGAAATGTCGGGTTATGATGTACTATTAAAACTTAGAGAAAATAAAGTATTAACACCAGTTTTAATATTAACAGCAAAAGACACATTAAATGACAAACTAAAAGGATTTAATTATGGAGCAGATGACTATTTAGTAAAGCCATTTGAAAGAGAAGAATTGCTAGCAAGACTAGAAGCCATAATTAGAAGAACAAATGGAGCATACAAGCAAGATGAGCTAGAATTCAAAGATTTAAAGTTGAATATAAAAAGTAGGAGAACATTTATAAAAGATAAAGAAATCACACTACAGGGAAAGCAATTTGATATATTAGAATACCTTATAAACTCAAAAGGAACAATAATAACAAAAGAGCAAATATTTGATAAAATATGGGGATTTGATTCATTTACAACTACAAACGTAGTAGAAGTATATGCAAGTGGATTAAGAAAAACATTAAAACAATACGGGTATGATAAATATATAAAAACCATCCGTGGAGTAGGATATATGATAACAGATTAGTGTCAAAGGAGACGGAGAATTTTGGCAATATTTTAGTATTGACAATTAGTGTAAAAATATGGTAAAATACTAATAAGTTTTAGGAGTATACCTAGCAAAAGCGAGCGGTATAGAGTAACAAAAGTTACTTACACAGAAATAAGATTAAAGTCTTATGGAGGAGTCTTAAAGATTTCTACATAAGGCTTTTTTGTATAGGGGTGATAGTATGAAAGAAGAAAAAACATTAGAAACAGAAAGGTTAATATTAAGACCATTAACGGTAAATGATGCAGAAGAAGTTTTTAAAAATTGGACCAGTGATGATGAAGTATCAAAATATGTAAGGTGGTCTACTCACAAAAATGTTGAAGAAACAAAGGAGTATATACTTTCAGAAGAAAAGGGACGTAAAACAGAAGGATGCTTTAATTGGGGAATAGTTATAAAAGACAGTAATGAACTAATAGGAGCTATGGGAGCATTTCCAAGTGAAGATGGCAGATATGAAATAGGCTATAATATAGCAAAAAAACATTGGAATAATGGATATACAACAGAAGCTGTAAAAGAAGTACTTAAATATTTAGCAACTGAAGAGAAAATACATAAATTTAGATGTGCACATGCAGTACTCAATCCTGCATCTGGCGCAGTAATGAGAAAAGCTGGATTTAAATATGTTAAAGATGAAGATTTTGAAAAATTTGACAAAAGCCAAAAATTTGAATGTAAAGTATACTATTTAGATATGGGTGAGAATTATGATTAGAAAAGCAAAAATAGAAGATTCAAATAACATAGCAAAACTTATTATAAGAGGGTGGCAAACAGCATATAAAGGACTTATAAACCAAGAATTTTTAGACAGTATGAAAGAAGATGAAATGAGTAAAGGATGGAAGAAGAAAATTTTTTCCCAAAACGAAAGCGATAACATATATGTATATGAGAAAGAAAATAAAATTTTAGGAGTTATTAGATTTGGAAAAGTAGCTGAGCAAAATGATATAAGCCACAATGCAGAAATATATGTTTTGTATGTAGAACCGAAATTTAAAAGAAATGGAATAGGAAGTAAATTATTTGATTATGCAAAGAACTACTTTATAGAACATAATATGAAAAAATTAATTATTTGGTGTTTAAAAGGAAATGAGCCATCTATAGAATTTTATAAAAAGATGGGTGGAAAAATTGTTTCAGAAAGAGAAGCAAAAGTACACAAAATAGAGTTGGAGGAAGTAGGTTTGGAATATAATTTGGAAGATAAAATAAAATTGGTAATACCAACTAAAGAGTACGAAAATCAGGCAATAGAATATAAAAAAGAGCATTTTGATAATGGAGAAAAAACATTACATGCGTGTTCAAAATGGGATAGAATGGATAATTATGATGAATGGCTAAAGCTATTAAAAAGTAATTCAAAAAAGGAAACAGTACAAGATAATTATGCTGTTACAACCCAATTCTTTGGAGTGAGAGAAAGAGATAATAAAATTGTTGGAATGATTAATATTAGACATGAATTAGCGAATGATTTCTTAAGAAATTATGGAGGAAATATTGGATATGGAATAAGACCAACAGAAAGAAGAAAAGGATATGCAACGCAAATGCTTGAACAAGCTTTAAAATATTGCAAAGAAGAACTTAACTTAGAAAAAGTAATGCTTGGTTGCTATAAAGAAAACGAAGCATCAAGAAGGACAATTTTAAATGCAGGGGGAGCATTAGAAAGAGAAGTAAAAACAGAAAATGGAAAAATAGCACAGGTTTATTGGATTAAATTGTAAAAAAACTATTGACAGGACAAAAAAATATATGCTATCATATATTTTAATTAGAGAGGTATATTATGGAAACAAAAATAATATTTAGAAACGAGCATCATAAAAATTAGCTTGTGTCATATATATGGCACAGGCTTTTGGTGCTTGTGCCTAAGATTTAAACCTTATGGTAGAAGTGCCATAAGGTTTTTTTGTTGTTAAAATAAGCTGGCCAGCTTAAAACAAAACTCTCTTAAAATATAAGGAGGAAAAAATATGAAAAAGAAAATTATTTTTATTACAGCAATTACAATAATTGCAATGCTTGGAGTACTTACAGCGATTAAAATGAAAAAGACAAATGCAAAACAAAATTCATTAGAAAAAATAACAAGTAAAGGAACATTTATATTAGGACTTGACGATAGCTTTCCACCAATGGGATTCAGAAACGAAAACAATGAAATTGTTGGCTTTGATATTGATGTAGCAAAAGAAGTTTGCAAAAGATTAAATGTAGAATTAGTAATACAACCAATATCTTGGAATGCAAAAGAACAGGAATTAAATTCTGGTAACATAGACTGCATTTGGAATGGGATGTCTATAACAGAAGAAAGAAAACAAGCAATGTTATTATCTGATTCGTACATGAAAAATAGGATGGTATTCATTACAAAACAAGACAGTAATCTAAAGACCTTAGAAGATTTAAAAAACAAAAAAGTAGGAGTTCAATCTGGTTCAAGTGCGGAGCAAATATTGGAAGAGTCAGAAACTTACAAAACATTAAACCAAACAGTTGCATATGCAGATAATATTACAGCCTTTATGGATTTGGAAACAAATCAAATTGATGCAGTATTTGTAGATGAAGTGCTAGCTAATTATTATATAGCAACAAATAATAAAAACTATAACCAAATAGAACAAGCTTTAGAAGAAGAACAATATGCAATAGGATTTAGAAAACAAGACAATGAATTATGCAATAGAGTAAATGAGATTCTAAAAGAAATAAAAGAAGACGGAACATTAGAAGCAATATCTAAAAAGTGGTTTGGAAAAGATGTTACGACAATTAAAGGTGAGTAAATATGGATTTAAATTACTTTATTAAATTAATGAAAATATTATTGGATGGAACAAAAGTATCTTTAAGAATATTTGCTATAACACTAATATTTGCAATACCTTTAGGAATATTAGTTTCTGCTTTAAGTATTTCTAAGAACAAGATAATTTCAAAAATAATAAAGCTGTATATATTGCTTATGAGAGGAACCCCATTATTATTGCAAATAATCTGTATATACTTTGCACCATATTATTTGTTTAAATTTTCATACAACAGATTTATAGCAGTAATTATTGCATTTACATTAAACTATGCAGCATATTTTGGAGAAATATTTAGAGGCGGAATAGAAAGCATTCCAAAAGGCCAATGGGAGGTTGCTTTTACATTAGGCTTTACTAAAATAAAAACATTTTTTATAGTGATACTTCCTCAAGCAATAAAAAGAATATTACCATCAATTTCAAATGAAGTAATAACTTTGGTAAGAGATACTTCGCTAGCACAAGTAATTGGAGTGACAGAATTGTTTGCTTTTGCTCAAAAACAAGCTAATTATAAGTTTTCTATAATTCCATTGCTTGTTGCAGGATTAATCTATTTATTAATTAGTGTAATTTTAACCTATATTTTTAATTACACAGAAAGGAAATTAGAGTATTATAGGTAAATATTATGAAAGTATTAGAAATAAAAAATATAAACAAGAGCTTTAACGAAAGAAAGGTATTAAGCAATTTTTCGCTAAATATTGAAGAAGGAGAAATAGTTTCGATAATAGGGCCATCAGGAGTTGGAAAGTCAACTTTATTAAGATGCATTAATGGTTTGGAAAAAATAGATAGTGGAGAAATCTTAATTAATAATAAAAGTTTAAAAAGAAAAAAAGATAAAATATCAAAAGAAGCAAATTTAGAAGTGGGATTAGTGTTTCAAGACTACAATTTATTTCCTCAGTATTCTGTGATTAAAAATATAACATTACCATTAACAACAGTACTAAAAATAGAAAAAGAAGAAGCAACAAAACAAGCAGAAGAATTACTTAAAAAAATGAATTTATTAGAAAAGCGATATTCATATCCATACGAGTTATCAGGAGGAGAAAGACAACGAGTAGCAATAGCAAGAGCGGTTGCTACAAATCCTAAAATAATATGTTTTGATGAACCAACTAGTGCATTAGATCCAAAACTTGTAATGCAAGTTTCGAAAACAATAAAAGACCTTGCAAATATTGGCAAAGCAATAATAATAGTAACTCACGATATAAGCTTTGCAGAACAAATTTCAGACAGGATTATAGAAGTGAAACTGGAATTTGTAAAATGAATGTGAGAGGTGTGATGTGGAAAGTGGGATTTGTAGGGGCGTATTGAATACGCCCAAAAAAGAATTTATTGCAAACTCTGCAGTAGGGATTAACTAAAAATGTTGTGGCAGGCCATGTGTCTGCCCGAAAAAATGATATTTTGTTATATACAAAAAATATAAACAAAAGGGGTCTGTCCCCATTTGTTCCTAACAAAATTGAATTATTAGATTATGAATTTGTATAAATAATTGACAATATAAAAAGATTTTCATATAATATATATTATAAAGGAGACAAAGCCATGAGTAATTTAACAAACGCAAAATTAAATAACTGGTGGAATGTATGGGATAAAAATCACCCATACAAATTTGTCGTGCTTTAGAATATTAGTAAAATACAGGCACATGTATGAGTGATTAAAAACTTGTACATGTGCTTTTTGTTGTTTATGGGAGGTGGTGCATATGGAAGCTGACTGGCATTGGCAAATTTTATATAAAATTATTTTAAAGAAAGAAGGAATTGATTATGAATTATGGAGAATTTGGTGGACAATATGTACCACAAGAATTGAAAGAGAAATTAAATGAAATTGAAAAAGAATTTACAAAAGCAAAAAATGATGAAAAGTTCGTAAAGGAATATTTATACTATTTAAAACAATATGTTGGAAGACCAACACCACTATATTATGCAGAGAACTTAAGCAAATATGCAGGTGGAGCAAAGATATATCTAAAAAGAGAAGATTTAAATCATACAGGAGCACACAAAATAAATAATTCGTTGGGGCAAGCTTTACTTGCAAAACGTATGAATAAAACGCATATAATTGCAGAAACGGGAGCAGGTCAACATGGAGTTGCAACTGCAACAGTGTGTAGTCTGTTTAATATTAAATGTACAATATTTATGGGAAAAGAAGATATAAAAAGACAAAAAGTAAATGTAGAGAAAATGAAGCTTTTAGGAGCAGAAGTATATGAAGTAACAAAAGGTGAAGGAACATTGAAAGAAGCAGTAGATGTAGCCTTTGAATATTTATTAAAACATCAAGATGTATTTTATTTAATAGGTTCTGCAGTAGGTCCAAGCCCATATCCGGAAATGGTAAAATATTTTCAAAAAATAATAGGGGAAGAAGCAAAAAAACAAATTTTAGAACAAGAAGGCAAATTACCTAAAGCAATAGTTGCGTGTATAGGTGGAGGAAGCAATAGTATAGGGTTATTTACAGACTTTATAAAAGAAGAGGTACAAATATTTGGAATAGAGGGAGCAGGAAAAGGCATTGAGACAGGAAAACATGCATCTGCAATATATAACAATAAAATTGGAATTTTACATGGTATGAAAACATATATAATGCAAGATGATAAAGGAAATATAGAAGAGGCATACTCAATTTCAGCAGGCTTGGATTATCCAGGAATTGGACCAGAACACGCATACTTGAAATCTATAGGGAGAGTTAAGTACGACAGCATTACAGATAAAGAAGCAGTAGAAGCATTTAAGTTACTTTGTAGATTAGAAGGAATAATACCAGCATTAGAAAGTAGCCATGCAATAGCATATGCAATAAAAATTGCAAAAAACTATAAAAATAATGACAGCATTATTGTAAACCTATCTGGAAGAGGAGATAAGGATATAGAAATACTAAACTGAGGGAAAAAGGGGACAGACCCCTTTTTCCCTCATATATGTCGAAAAAAGAAAAAATGAGGCGAGCGATTTTTCTTGAATTTTAAATACAAGTATGATACAAAAATAACATAAATTTATATAAATTCTGGCAATAAATCAAATTGCCAAAACAAATTTATTTCAAAAAAGAATTAATTCTTTAAAAATTCCAAAAAGCAAAATTAAAAAATTAAAATCAGGCATTTAAATATGTTTATTAATCATACTTGTAAATGTAAATAATTGCATATATGAAAGGAGAAAAGAAAATGAAGAAAACATTATCACCAAAATTAGATGTAGTATTCCAAGCCCTGTTTGGAGAAGTAGGAAGTGAAAGAATAACAAAAAACTTTTTAGAAACAATATTAAACAAGAAAATAGAAAAAATAGACTTAAGTAAAAATCCGATATTAAGAAGAGAATTTAAAGACGATAAACTGGGAGTGTTAGATATATTAGCAGAGTTAGATGGAAAGGAAAAATGCAATATAGAAATGCAATTAGTAAATTCAAAAAGTATAATAGAAAGAATACTATATTATTGGAGCAGATTATATTCAAGACAAATGAAAATAGGGCAAGACTATAATTTGCTAGAAAGAACAATAATAATATTAATAACAGATTTTAAAATAGAAGGATTAGAAGAGTTAGAATACCATACAACATGGAAAATAATAGAAACAGAAGGAAGAAAAAGAATATTGACAGAGAAATTAGAAATTGATATCATAGAGTTACCAAAAATAGAAGGAAAAGAAAAAGAAAGTGGAAGGTTATTAGACTGGCTATATTTTTTAGAAAATCCGAAATCTAGGAGGGTAACAGAGAAAATGGAAGAAAGTAAAGAAATAAAAGAAGCAGTAGAAAAACTAGATAGTCTAAGCGAAGATGAAAAAATGCAAAGAATAGCAGATTTAAGAGAAAAAGCAATATTGGACGAAAAGGCAATATATGCAAAAGGGCTAGATGATGGAATTAAGGAAGGATTAGAAAAAGGAAAACAAAAGGAAAAATTAGAAATAGCAAAAAAATTAAAAAAAGAAGGAATGAATACAGAATTAATAGCAGAAATAACAGGATTAAAAATAAAAGAAATAGCAGAAATATAAACTCTAAAACATTGACAAATCGCAATTTTTATGGTATTAATATTAATATATTTTAAAAGCAATGAAGAGGAATAGTATATATTTATGAACTTTTAGAGAAGAGTTGGTTGGTGAAAAACTTTAAGGAACTAAATATAGAACCAGCCTTGGAGCTATGGACTGAAAATTAAAGTAAGTTTTATCGGAAATCCACCGTTATCATAGGATATAATGTTATAAGACATTATTTGAGTGTAGAAGAAATTCTAAAAATAGGTGGTAACACGGATAAAAATATTCGCCCTAAGTTAATAAATATAACTTAGGGCTTTTGTATTTTATATACTAGAGGAGGAATAAAAATGAGATTAAGTGAAGACTTTTTTTACACATTAAGAGAAGATGTAAGTGATGAAGATTCAGTAAGTGGAAAACTTTTAGTAAAAAGTGGAATGATTAAAAAAGTAAGTAATGGAGTTTATGCAAAAACACCATTAGGAACTAAAGCATTTCAAAATGTTGAAGAAATAGTTCGTAGAAATATGAATAATGCGGGGGCAGATGAACTAAAAATGCCAATGCTTTTACCAATGGACTTTTTTGAAAAGTCAGGAAGAAAAAATGCATTTGGGCCAAGTATGTTTAGATCAACAGATAGATACAATAGAGAATATGCACTAGGACCTACACATGAAGAGCTTTTTGCATTTATGTCAATGAGCAGAGTTAAATCATATAGAGATTTACCATATACTTTATATCAAATTGGAACAAAATTTAGAGACGAAGTAAGACCAAGATTAGGCTTAATTAGAGTAAGAGAATTTACAATGAAAGATGCATACAGCTTTGATAAAGACTATGAAGGATTAGATGTTTCATATAAGAAGATGTTTGATGCATACCACAAGATATTTACAGAATTAGGATTAAACTATACTGTTGTTAGAGCAGATACAGGAGTTATGGGAGGAATACTTTCAGAAGAATTCCAAGCTATTACAGATGTTGGAGAAGACATACTTGTACTTTGCGAAAATTGTGATTTCTCTTCTAACATAGAGGTAACACCATGTATATGCAATGAAGAATGTAATGAAGAAGAAAAAGAATTAGAAATGGTTGACACTAAAAATTATCATACAATAGATGAAATATGTGATTATTTAAAACTAGATATAAAGAAAACAGTTAAAGCATTACTTATGAGTGTAGATAATGAACTTGTAGTATTCTTTGTAAGAGGAGATAGAGAGCTAAACGAAGTAAAAGCTTTAAAAGTATTAAAAGGAAAAGAAATAGGATTTGCAACAGATGAATTAATTGCAACATCAAATGCAGTACCAGGTTGCACAGGACCAATAGGATTAAACGCAAAAATTGTAGTAGATAATGAAGTTTTAAAAATGAAAAACTTCTGCTGTGGAGCAAACAAAGAAGGATATCATTATATAAATGCAAATATAAAAGACTTTAAGTATGATGTATCAGCTGATATAGTAAATGTAAAAGAAGGAGATACCTGTCCTAACTGTGGTAAAAAATTAGTATTCAAAAAAGGTATAGAAGTTGGAAATACATTCAAATTAGGAACAAAATATTCAGAAAGTTTAGGACTAAACTATTTAGGAGAAGACAATCAAAGTCATCCAGTTGTTATGGGAAGCTATGGAATAGGACTTGAAAGAATCCTTTCTGCAATAGTAGAACAAAATAATGATGAAAAAGGTATAATTTGGCCAATGAATGTAGCTCCATACAAAGTTGCAGTAGTAGTAATAAATCCAAAAGATGAAGAACAACTAAAAGCAGGAAATGAATTGTATAACACACTAAATAGCATGGGAATAGATACATTAATAGATGACAGAAAAGAAAGAGCCGGAGTAAAATTTAATGATATGGATCTAATTGGAATTCCAATGAGAATAACTGTTGGAAAGAAAATTACTGATGAAATGGTAGAATTCAAAATGAGAAATGAAGAAAATTCAGAAGACTGCAAACTAGATTCAGTAATAGAAAAAATAAATAGCATCTTAAATAAATAATTAATAGTAATGTAGGGGAAGACAGTTCAGTCAGCCCCTACAATTTTTAATATTGATTTAATAAATTATGTGATATAATTACAACAAATTAAATTAAAAGAGGTAAAAATGAACGAACAAAAATTAATAAAAAAACAATTAGCCAAAAACATGCTTTATGCATTTGTAGTATTTGCAATAATACTTATATTTTTTGATGCAATAATATATCAGCAAGTATCTACATATATGTATAAATCCATAGACAAAGAATTAATAAGGGCAATGGAATTATATCAAAACAAAAATATAGTGTCAGAGGTTAAAAAAGTCATTACAAAGGAGCTAGATGAAAACATTAAAATTACATATGTAGAAACAAAGGTTAATCCTAGGGTAGTTTGCATAGTAAGGGATTCAAAAGGAGAGATATTAAACAGCGAAACTATAGGAAGATTTTATAATGATTATGTTAAAGATATAGAATTTAATAAAAATAAAACAGACAAAGTCTACTCAATAAAAGTACAAGATAAATACAATTATAGAGGAATAACAGTAAAGGGAACAACTTCAGAAGGAGAAGAAATATATATACAACTACTTGCAAATGTAGATGGAGAAGTTGAAACAATAAATAACATGACAGACACCTTATTAGTTGGAAGTTTAATAATAATTGGAATAGCAATAATTGGGTCATATATATTATCAAAAATGACATTAAATCCAATAATGGAATCATACAAAAAACAAACAGAATTTGTTCAAAATGCAGCACATGAATTAAGAACACCACTTACAATAATTCAAGCAAAACAAGAACTACTTTTACAAGAGCCAGAGAGTAAAATAATAGACAAATCAGAAGATATAAATATAATGCTTAAAGAAACAAAAAGACTAACTAAACTTATAAAAGAACTAATGGTACTTGCGATGGCAGATTCAAATGAATTAAAAATGCATAAAGAAAAAATAAACATAGATGATCTAATAAAAGAAATAATTACTCCATACAAAGACTTTGCAGAAATGCAAGAAAAAGAAATAATATTAGATTTAAATTATGGTAAAGAAGCAAACATAGACAGAAATAAAATAAATCAGCTTCTGGTAATAATACTAGATAACGCAATAAAATACACAGCAGAAAAAGATACAATAACAGTAAAAACATACTCAAAAGAAGGAAAATGTGTGATAGAAGTAGCAGATACAGGAATAGGAATAACTAAAGAAGCGGCAAAGCATGTATTTGATAGATTCTATAGAGAAGACAAAGCACGTTCAAGAGAAAAAGGAGGAACAGGACTAGGACTATCAATAGCACATACAATTGTAAAACTACATGGAGGAAATATAAAAATAACAAGCAATGAACCAAAAGGAGCAAAAGTAATAATAAAAATTTAGAAAAACTGGGGAAAAAGGGGTCAGACCCCTTTTTCCCCAGTTTGTTAAATTAAACTAGTCAGAAAGTTTGCTATAAAAAGCAATTGACCAAAGACCTGCAATTCCTACAATTATATATATTATTCTAGTTAATACAGATAAACTTCCAAAAATTGCGTCAACTAAATTGAATTTAAATAATCCAACAAGAAGCCAGTTAATAGCGCCAATTATAACAAGTGTAAGAGCAATACCATTTAAAGCTTTCATTGTAAAACCTCCTCTTTTTTATCTATTTTGCTCTAAAAAAACATATTTATTCTTATTATTTCAAAAACATTGATTTTTAAGCATTTTTAAAATATAATTTTAAAAAGATAGGAGAAAATAAAATGATAAAAAAGAATGAAGAATATATTGTAGATATAATAGATAATGGCTTTCAAGGAGAAGGAATTGCTAAAATAGAAGGAATTACAGTATTTATTGATCAAGCAATAAAAGGAGAAAAAATCAAAATAAAAATTTTGAAAGTTCAAAAAAATTTTGCCTATGGAAAGATTATTGAATTTATTGAAAAGTCAAACACAAGAGTAGAACCAGATTGTAGCACTTACAATAAATGTGGCGGATGTAATTTAAGACATATAGAATATAGCAAAACACTAAAAATAAAAAAAGCAATTGTTCAAAATTGTATGAATAAAGCTTTAAAAAGAGAAATAGAAATAAACGATGTTATAGGAATGGAAAATCCGCTTCATTATAGAAACAAACTTCAATATCCATTAGGATTAGATGAACAAAACAATCCAGTGATGGGTGTGTTTTCTGCAAGAACACATAATATTATTCCAACAGAAAAATGTTTTATTCAAAATGAAAAATGCCAAGAAATAGCAAAAGATATATTTGAATTTATAAAGCAAAACAATGTATCTGTATATGACGAAAAAACGTTAAAAGGAACCATAAGACATATAGTAATAAGAATTGGAATAAAAACAAATGAGATTTTAGTTACATTAGTAGTAAATGACGACAAATTAAAAGATAAAGAATTAGTTCAATACATAACCAAAAAACATCCAGAAATAAAGTCAATAGTTAAAAACTTTAATACAAAAAATACAAATGTAATATTAGGAGACAAAACAGAAGTAATATATGGTACAGGATATATTTATGATATTTTAGGGGAATATAAATTTAAAATTTCTCCATTATCATTTTACCAAGTAAACCCTGTTCAAACAGAAATATTGTATAATACAGCGATGCAATTTGCTGGAGTAAATGACACTGCTAACAAAAACAATATTGCACTAGATTTATATTGTGGAATAGGAACAATAGGAATTTTTGCTGCAAAATATTTTAAAAAGATATATGGAATTGAAATTATAGAAGAAGCAATAAAAGATGCAAAAGAAAATGCAAAAATAAATAAAATAGAAAATGCTGAATTTTATGCAGGTGATGTAGAGGAAGTTTTACCTAAAATAATTGAAAAGGAAAATATAAAACCAAATGTAGTATTTGTGGACCCACCAAGAAAAGGATTAGATAATAAAACGATAGGAGCTTTAAAAGAGTTAAAACCAGAAAAGATAGTATATATAAGTTGCAATCCAGCAACACTTGCAAGAGATTTAGCTTTATTAGATGAGAGCTATGAGATAAAAGAAGTACAGCCAGTCGATATGTTTCCGTTTAGTAAGCATGTTGAAAATGTGACAGTATTAAAAATAAAGTAAAATGGAAGAAGGAAACAACAATGAACAACAACCCAATAGGAGTATTTGACTCAGGAATAGGTGGATTATCAGTTCTAAATCAAATTATTAAATTATTGCCAAATGAAAAATATATATATTATGCTGATACAGATAATGTACCTTATGGATTAAAAACTAAAGAACAAATATTAGAATATGTAGAAAATGCAATAGACTTTTTAAATTCAAAAAAAGTTAAGGCAATAGTTGTAGCATGTAATACAGCTACAAGTGTGGCAATTAAAGATGTAAGACACGATTATAACATTCCAATAATAGGAATAGAACCAGCTATAAAGCCAGCAATAGAAAATAGAAAAAATAAAAAAGTTTTATTAATGGCAACGCCTGTTACAGTAAAAGGAGAAAAAATTAAAGACTTAATACAAAAACTAGAAGCAAATGATATTGTAGAATTAATTGCAATGCCTAAACTTGTTGAATTTGCAGAAAGAGGTGAATTCAATACTGAAAGAGTTAAAGAATATATAAGAGAGAGCTTAGAAAAATTTAACCTAGAAGAATATTCATATTTAGTGCTAGGATGTACGCATTTTCCATATTTTAAAACAACATTAAAAGAAATACTCCCAGACAGTATATGTATAATTGATGGAAGTATAGGCGTAGCAGAAAGACTAAAAGAAGTTCTAGAAGAAAATAAAATACTTGGAAGTAATAAGTTAGAAATTACATTTTATTATTCTGGAAGAAAAGTCAAAGAGAAAATAGAAATAGAAAAATTAAGATATTTATTACAAAAAATACAATTCATTTAAAATTCATAAATAAATAATAAAGTAATATAATAAATATAAAAGGGAAAACTATGAAAAAAATTAATATTAAACAAAAATATAAAATAATAGAAAAACTTTCTACAAATATGAAAAAAGACCATGTAAGTGAATGTACAGCCGAGTGCTCATACTATACAATATTGTCTTTTATACCATTTATAATTTTACTAATAACTTTAATACAATATACAAGTATAGCGCCACAAACATTATTTGATGCCATATCAAAATTAATTCCATCAAGTATGAATGAAATGGTATTAGGAATAGTACAAGAAGTATATTCAAAATCAATAGGTACAATTTCTATTTCAATTATATTTACAATTTGGACAGCTGGAAGAGGATTATTTGCATTAACAAAAGGACTACAATCTGTTTACCATGTAAGCAGCGAAGAAAATGAATCATATATATATCTAAGAATTAAAGCAATTGTAGAAACAATAATATTCATAATTTTAATAGTTGTAGGACTAGTAGCATTGGTGTTTGGAAATAGCTTGAGAACACTTATACAAGAACACTTTGGAGGAATAAAAAACTATAATATATGGTCATCAATATTAACAGAGGTAGGATTTATAGCAGCAACATTTATAGTATTTATATTATTATATAAATTCATACCAAAAGGCAAAGTGACATTTAAAAGTCAAATATATGGAGCTTTATTTGGAGCAATAGCATTAAACATAGTATCATTAGTGTTTTCTAAATATTTATATATTTTTAAGGGATTTTCTATAACATATGGAAGTTTAACAACTTTAATGTTAATTATGATGTGGACATATTCGTGCTTTTATACGGTGTTTTTAGGTGCAGAATTGAATAAATTAATAAACAACAAAAAAGTTCATAAATAGTTCACGATATAGTGATATAAAAGAAAAGCCTGTCAAATAATGACAGGCTTTAAAAGGACTTAGAACAGCGGGTAACGAGGTTCATCCATAATTCTAGTAAGAGAATCTCTTAACCCCTCAGGGAATTCACTGATTTCATTGCGGATTTCTTCACTATCCAGTATGGACAATGAATCCTTATATAATTCTTCCGCTGCTTTTTGAATTGTTTCTGTTTCTGATTCATTTTCGGCAAATCTTGCAAAATAATACGATCTGCGAGCAAGCATAAGATTATTCTTCGCATCGAGAATTAAAGAACATACTGATTTATACCTGCGTATTCGCCGGTTGCTAGCAATAAATCTTATTGCAAAGAAGCAAACAAAACTTATTAGAAAGCTAACCAAAAAAACTGTGACAAAATTCATAAAATCCTCCTGTTAAAAATATACTTATTTTGATTCGCTATATCTACGAAAGAATAAAATTAGTATAACACAGATTTACATAAAAGTCAATTTGAGAAAATTTTAAAACCAGATTGAGATTTAAAAAATAATGTGATATAAATAAAATCGAAAAAGAAATAACTAATTAAGAATTAATTTTTTAAAATTAATAATAATATATTTAAGGAGGAACAAAAGATGGAAAGAAAAGTAAAAGTTGTACAAATTGGTACAGGAAAAATGGCAAAATATACAATGAGGTATGTTTTGGAAAAAGGTGGAGAACTAGTAGGCGCAGTTGATGTTAATCCAGCAGTTATAGGCAAGGACATAGGAGAAATAATTGGAGGAGAAAATCTAGGAGTAAAAGTAACAGATTTAAAAGATGCAGAAGAAATGCTAAAACAAGTAAAACCAGATATATGTATAGTAGAAACAATGAGCTTATTAAAAGATGTAGAAGAACCACTTATGTTATGTGCAAAACTAGGAATAAATGCTGTTTCAACTTGTGAGGAAGCATTCTATTCTTGGAACTCAAACCCAAATTTAACTAAAAAAATTGATGAATTAGCAAAACAAACTGGATGTACAATAGTAGGAACAGGATATCAAGATATATATTGGGGACAATTAATAACAAGTATTTGTGGATCAACACAAAAAATAACAAAAATAAAAGGAAGTTCAAGTTATAACGTAGAAGATTATGGAATAGCACTTGCAAATGCACATGGTGCAGGACTAACGCTAGATGAATTTGACAAACAAGTTGCATCAGTAGATAAAATAAGTGATGAAGAAAGACAAAAAATTATAGAGAGTGGAGAATATTTACCATCATATATGTGGAATACAAATGGATGGCTATGTGATAAATTAGGATTAACAATAAAATCACAAACACAAGTAACAGTTCCAACAACATATAAAGAAGATATCTACTCAGAAACATTAGGTGTAACAGTAAAAGCAGGAGATGCAACAGGAATGAGTGCAATAGTTACAACAGAAACAGAAGAAGGAATAACAATAGAATCAGAATGTATAGGAAAAGTATATTCAAAAGAAGATTTTGATAAAAATGAATGGTCAGTATATGGAGAACCAGATACAACAATAACAGTAGCAAGACCAGCAACAGTAGAATTAACATGTGCAACAGTAGTAAACAGAATACCAGACATAATAAATGCAAGGCCAGGATTTGTACCAACAGCAGAAATAGGAGAATTAAACTTTAAAACAAAAGCATTAAATGAATATGTAAAATAAGAATATAAAAACTACTCTTTATTAAATTAAAGAGTAGTTTTTTTGTTGAATATGAAAGAAGAAAAGTGTGTCAAAGCCATTTTCCTTGTTGCAAATTTACATAAATTATGATAAACTAATATAGTTGGAAAACAAATACAAATCCGTTTTACATTTTGAGGTCAGCATCATAACAGTAATGAATTCTTTACATTGCTGTGATTGTAAAACAAATTAGTTTTAGGAGGAAACACACAATGAAAATTACCCGAGAAATGGCATTGGAAATTGTACTACGATTAGCAGGTGATCCGGATGGCAGGGTAAGAGCAGATGCATATGCAAATGTCCTTATGCCACAGGATAAACTGTCAAAATTGGTAAGAAATCCGAAAGCAGAAAGAGAAGAAAAAATTGCTGTTGCAAGCAATCCCAATACTCTTCCTGAGGATTTGGACTTCTTAACCAATGACAGTGTTACATGGGGAGTAAAAGAAGCCGTTGCTAAAAATCCATCAACACGGATTGAAACACTGGAAAAACTTGCAAAAGACAAGCATTATAGTGTTAAACAAGCGGTGCTCTGCAATCCAAATGTAACGCCGGAAATTCTTGAAGAACTTTCACATGATCCGAACCTTTGGACCAGAAAAGCTGTACTGGATGCAATAAATAAGAATGCCAAAGAAGCAGAGTGATTTTTATTAAAAAAGGATAGGCTTTTGCCTATCCTTTTTTCTATCTTCGAAAACAAAGGCAACTAAAGTAGTTTTGTTCTGAAATAAACATATTGTAAATTAAAATTTGCTATGATAAAATTATAGCAATTTAAGGGGAAAATAGAATGAAAAGAATAGTAACAATACAAGACATATCATGTGTAGGAAAATGCTCGCTTACTGTGGCACTTCCAATAATATCTGCAATGGGAATAGAAACAGCAGTTATTCCAACGGCAGTACTTTCAACACATACAGCATTTAAAAACTTTACATATAGAGATTTAACTGGAGATTTAACTAAAATAGCAAAACATTGGAAACAAGAAAAATTTAATTTTGATGGTATTTATACAGGATACTTAGGGTCAATAGAACAGATAGATATACTAAAAGAGTTTTTTAAGCAATTTAAAACACCAGATAATTTTATATTTATAGATCCTGTAATGGCAGATAATGGTAAGCTATATGCAGGCTTTGATGCAAACTTTGTTAAAGAAATGAAAAAACTTTGTAAAATGGCAGACATAATAGTACCAAATCTTACAGAAGCAAGCTATATGTTAGAAAAAGAATATAAAGAAATTTATAGTGAACAAGAGATAAAAGATATACTAATAGAATTAAGCAATTTGGGACCTAAATATGTTGTTTTAACAGGAGTAAGTTTCAAAGACAATAAATTAGGAGTAATGTCATACAACAAAGAAACTAATGAATTTTTTACGTATTTTAAAGAAAAAATACCTGCAAAGTATCATGGAACAGGAGATATATTTGCAAGTACATTAGTTGGAGCAATAACCAACAACAATACTTTAGAAGAAGGTTTAAAAATCGCAGTAGATTATGTTTGGGAAACAATTAACGATACATATAAAACAAACAAAAAAGATGCATATGGAGTGAATTTTGAAACCAAGATACCATATCTGATAAATAGAATAAGTAACTACTAAAAAATTAAAATAAAAGGAGCATATTATGAAAATAACATTTTATTCAAATTTTCTTACACATCATCAACTTCCATTTTGCCTAGAAATGTATAAAAAATATGGCGAAGATTTTAAATTTGTATCAATGGAAAAAATTAACCAAGAAAGAATTTCTTTAGGCTACAAAGATATGGATAATGATTACCCATTTGTACTAAAAGCATATGAAAGCAAAGAAAAGTACAATGAAGCTACAAAGCTAGCAGTAGATAGCGACATAGTTATAGCTGGTTCTACACCAACAGATGATTATATAAAAGAAAGACTAAAACAGGATAAAATTACATTTAGATACTATGCTAGAATTTTCTATAATGGAGTACTTAGTATATTTGACTTTGAAAATTCAAAAAAGGTATATGATAGACATCTAAAATATAAAAAGAACAAAAATTTATATTTACTATGTGCAAGTAGCTATGGACCAAACGATTTTAATGAATTAGGAATGTACAAAAACAAGTGCTTTAAATGGGGTTACTTTCCAGAAACAAAAATATACAATGTAGAAGATTTATTAAAACAAAAAGAAAACGAAAAAATAGAAATTATTTGGGTTGGAAGATTCATAAAAGAAAAACATCCAGAATATGTAGTAAAACTAGCTCAAAAGCTAAAAGAAAAAAACTATAATTTTGAAATAAAGATGATAGGAAATGGAGAACTACTTGAAAAAACAAAATCTCAAATAGAGAAATATAATTTAACAAATCAAATAAAATTAGTAGGTGCAGTAAAATCTGACAAAGTGAGATCATATATGGAAAAAGCAAATATATTTATTTGCACAAGTGACAAAAATGAAAGATGGGGAGTAGTTTTAAATGAGGCAATGAATAGTGGATGCGCAGTAATTGCATATAAAGGAATAGGAGGAGTACCATTCTTAATTAAAAATAATGAGAATGGACTAGCATATACAAGCCTAGATGACTTCTACAAAAAAACTATGAAAGTAATGGATGATAAAGCCTTAAGAGAAAAACTATCTAAGAATGCATATAAAACAATAAGTGAAGTTTGGACAGCAAAAGTAGCAGTTCAAAACTTCGAAAAATTAGTAAAATCAATAATTGACGGAAAACCAAATCCTGTAAAAGAAGGACCGGCTAGCACAGCATATCCTGTTAACTAAAATAAATTTAAATAAATTAGTTGATTATAAAATATGCTTTGTGGTAAAATGCCATTATAAATACGATGTTTAATTTTTGACGAATAAATTATAATTACAAATTTTATAATATTTGGAGGAAAATATGAAAGAGAAGATTAGAACAAAATTTGAAGAACTATTTGGAAATGAAGGGGACATTAAAGAATACTTTGCACCAGGAAGAGTTAACTTAATAGGAGAACACACAGACTATAACGGTGGACATGTATTTCCATGTGCATTAACAATGGGAACATATGCAGTTGCAAGGAAAAGAAATGACAATAAAATAAGATTATATTCAATGAATTTTGAAAATCTAGGAATATTAGAATCTACAATAGATGACCTAAAATATAACAAAAGTGAGAATTGGATAAACTATCCAAAGTCAATGATTTGGGCAATGAAAGAAGAAGGTTTTAATATAGATAAAGGTTTTGATATTGTATATTTAGGAACAATACCAAATGGAGCAGGACTTTCATCTTCAGCTTCAATAGAAGTGCTAACAGGATTTGTATTAAAAGATTTATTTGATTTAGATGTAGATATGACAAAAATAGCATTACTAGGACAAAAAGCAGAGAATAAATACATTGGTGTAAATTGCGGAATAATGGATCAATTTATAATTGCAAACGGAAAAAAAGACTGTGCAATATTTTTAGACACAGCTAATTTAGAATATGAATATGCACCAGTAAAACTAGAAAATGCAAAAATAGTAATAATGAACACAAACAAAAAAAGAGGATTAGGAGATTCTAAATACAATGAAAGAAGAGCTGAATGTGAAGAAGCTCTAAGAGAGTTGCAACAAAAATTAAACATAAAATCATTAGGAGAACTTACAGAAGAAGAATTTGAGGAAAACAAAGATTTAATAAAAAGCGAAACAAGACAAAAAAGAGCAAAACATGCAGTATATGAAAACCAAAGAACAATTAAAGCTGTAAAAGCATTGAAAGAAAATAAAATAGACCTTTTTGGCGAACTAATGATAGCATCACATAATTCTTTAAGAGATGATTATGAAGTTACAGGAAAAGAATTAGACACACTTGTAGAAGAAAGCTTAAAACAAGATGGAGTAATAGGCGCAAGAATGACAGGAGCAGGTTTTGGAGGATGCGCAGTAAGTATAGTAAAATCAGATAAAGTAGATGACTTTATAAAAAATGTAGGAAAAAGTTATAAAGATAAAATAGGATATGAAGCAGATTTTTATGCTGTAGAAATAGGAGACGGACCTAGGAAAATATAACTTTGGAGGAGCATTACAATGCATACAATTTGTGCAGATTTAGGAAGCACTACTACAAAAATTATAGAAGTAGATGAAAACAATAAAATAATAAGCAAAAACATTTACCAAAAAGAAGAACCAAAAAAATTACTAAAAAAATTTATAGAAAATAATAACATAGAGCCACGAAGCATTGAAGCAATAATTATAACAGGAGTAGGCACAATAAAAGAACAGGAATTTTTAAAAATTCCTGTTCTATATATAGATGAATTTAGAGCAATTGGCTTAGGAGGTCTAACAGCTTCAAATAAACAAAATGCTATAATTGCTTCAATTGGGACTGGAACAGCATTTATAAAAGCAAACAATAACGAAATAAAACACTTAGGCGGAAGTCGGAGTTGGTGGAGGCACATTTTATAAACTAGCAGAAAAACTATTTGGAAAAGCTACATTTGAAGAATATTTAGAAAAGTGTAACCAAGGAAATATAAAAAACGTAGATTTGCAAATAGGAGATATTACAACACAAGAAATACCAAATTTACCAAAAGATATTACATCATCAAACTTTGGAAAAATGAATAAAGAGGCAAGCTCTTGCGATATTTTACTAGGAATATCAAATTTAGTTTTTGAAACAGTTGGAGTGATGGCTGCATTCTTATGCAAAAATGATAATGTAAAAGACATTATAATAATTGGAGGTATGGCAAAACACCCATATCTAAAAGAAGTTATAAAAAAACTAGAAAAATTACATGATGTAAACTATATTATTCCAGAAAATCCAGAGTTTATATGTGCACTAGGAGCAATAGAAAACTATAAAAAGTAGAGAAAAATATATTTAGAAAACATATAGCCCTATATGGTATGAGTAATAAATTAGGAGAAAAAATAATGTATGATGTAGATTTGAATATTTATAATAATTGCTTAACCAATTTAAGTAATTCAATTTTAAAATATTATCAGGTAGATACGTTTCATAATTCATTACAATATTTAGATAAACAATTAATAGAGAAAAATTCAAATCATGTAATATTAATTCTGCTAGACGGATTAGGTACAAATATACTTAATTATCACTTAAACAAAAATGAATTTCTAATAAAAAACAAGAAAAAAGATATTTTTTCTGTGATTCCAACTACCACTACTGCAGCTACAACTACATTAATGAGCGGTTTGAATCCTGTTGAACATGGTTGGATAGGATGGGATGTTTATTTTGAGGATATTGGCAAAATTGTGACTTTGTTTACAAACAACTTAAAAGATAGTAATAATAAAGCAGAAAAATATAATGTTGCAAAGAAGAAATTGGCATATAAAAGTATTTTTGACTTGATAAAGATGAAAAATAAAGATGTATATGTAGAAGAAATGTTTCCGTTCGGAGAGAATAAATATGAAAATTTTGAAGATGCGATGAAAAAAGTGAGAGATATTTGCAAGAAATATAATAAAAGCTTTACATATGTGTATTGTGAAGAACCAGATGCAATTATACATAAATACGGAACCAAAAGTGAAGAAACACATTGCATAATAAAAAAGTTAAATGCTACTATACAGAAATTATCAGACAGCTTAACTGATGCCACTGTGATGGTGGTTGCGGACCATGGACATATTGATTCAACTCCAATATTTCTTACAGACTATCCGGAAATATTAAATACGTTAAAATTAGATATTTCAATAGAATCAAGAGCGTGTGCTTTTTTCGTAAAAGAAAACAAAAAAGAAGAGTTTAAAAAAATATTTAATGAAAAATTTGCTAAAGACTTTATTTTATATACTAAAGACGAGGTAATAAATAAACAAATATTTGGAGAAGGAAAAGAAAACAAATATTTTAAAGGGGCAATAGGAGATTTCGTAGCTTTAGCTATATCAAACAAGTATTTTAGAAGCAATAAAAATTGCAAAAAGTTTGTATCTCAGCATGCAGGAATTACTAAAGAAGAACTATTAATTCCTCTAATACTAATTTAATAAAATATTAAATATGTAGAGGCAAATTCTATTGACAAATAAAAGATTATCATAGATAATTATTATATTGCGACAAGACATAAGAAAAAATTTTAAAATACAAAGGAGGTACATTTATAATGTACGTATTTAATAAAATAACGGTAAATCCACAATTGCCAAAAAAAATAGAAAGATTATCAGAAATAGCAAATAATCTATGGTGGTCATGGAACACAGAATTTTTAAAACTATTTAAAACAATAGATATAGACTTATGGGAGCAATGCGGAAAGAACCCAGTTAAATTCTTAAAATTAGTAGACCAAGAAAAGTTAGAAAAAATCGCAGAAGATCCTGAATTCTTAAAGGAATATAACAAAAATGTAGAAAATTTTGAAGACTATATGGACAGTAAAAACACTTGGTTTAGAAAAAATTTCCCAGAAAATAAAAGTGATGAAATTGCATATTTTTCAGCAGAATATGGATTAGATGAAATACTTCCTATTTATTCAGGAGGTCTTGGAATTTTATCTGGCGACCATTTAAAATCTGCAAGCGATTTAGGAATTCCTCTAATAGCAATAGGTTTGCTATATAAGAATGGATATTTTTATCAAAAAATAAACAGAATAGGAGCACAAGAAACAGAATATCACAGTATTGATATAAACAATCTACCAATAGTACCAGTAAAAGACCATGATGGGCAAGATTTAATGATAAGTGTAAAAATGCCAAAGAAAAAATTATATTTAAAAGTTTGGAAAATACAAGTAGGTAGAGTAACATTATACCTATTAGATTCAGAAATTCCAGAAAACTTAGAAGAATACAGAAACATAACATCAGCACTATATGGTGGAGACCAAGAAATGAGAATTCAACAAGAAATAGTTCTAGGTATGGGTGGTGTAATGCTACTAAAAGCATTAGGAATAAATCCAACTGTATACCATATGAACGAAGGACATTCTTCTTTCTTAGTATTACAATTAATAAGCAATATAATAGCAGAAAAAAAGGTATCATTCCCAATAGCAAAAGATATAGTAAGTGCAAAAACAGTATTTACAACACATACACCAGTTCCAGCAGGAAACGATATATTCCCAATAGAATTAGTAGAAAAATACTTTGATGGATTTTGGGATTCATTAGCAATTTCTAAAGAAGAATTCTTAGAATTAGGAATGAAACCAAACGAAGAAAACAAAACAACATTTAACATGGGAATACTAGCTTTAAAAATAGCTGGAAAGAAAAACGGAGTAAGCAAACTACATGGAGCCGTTTCAAGAGAACTATTTGGAGATGTATGGCCAGAAATAGCACCAAATGAATCACCAATTACATACGTAACAAATGGTATTCATACATGCACATGGCTTGCACCAAACTTAAAAGAGTTATATAACGAATACCTAGTACCATATTGGCAAGATAAAATATACTTAAACGAAACATGGGAAAGAATAAACAATATACCAGATGCAAAACTATGGAAAGAGCACCAAATAAGAAAAGAAAAACTTTTAAAACTAGTTAATGATAATGTAACAGCAAGACTAAAAAATGCAGGAATGCATTATGACCAAATTAGAGAGATAACATCAAAACTAAATCCAAATGCATTAACAATAGGATTTGCAAGAAGATTTGCAACATATAAAAGAGCAACACTAATATTTAAAGACCTAGAAAGAATAACACAAATATTAAATGATGAATCAAGACCAGTTCAATTAATATTTGCAGGAAAAGCACATCCAAAAGATATAGAAGGACAAAACTTAATAAAAAGAATTCACGAAATATCTATGATGCCACAATTTAAAGGCAAAATATTCTTATTAGAAGGATATGACATAAATGTAGCAAGACACTTAATCTCTGGTGTAGATGTATGGTTAAACAATCCAAGAAGACCAATGGAAGCATCAGGAACAAGTGGAGAAAAAGCATCTGTAAATGGAGTAGTTAACTTTAGCATTCTAGATGGATGGTGGGCAGAAGGATACAACCAAAAAAACGGTTGGGCAATTGGAACAAATGCAGAATATATGTCTTATGAAGAACAAGATAAAGCAGATAGCGAAAGCATTTACAATACTTTGGAAAATAAAGTAATACCAGCATACTACAATAAACAACAAGACGGAATTTCTAAAGAATGGTTAACTTTAATGAAAAACTCTATAATTTCAACAGGTGGAAATTATAGCACAGCAAGAATGCTTGTAGATTATACAAAGCAACTATACATACCACTATGTAATATAACAAATAATTACTTTAGTAATTTAGAATTAGTTACAGACTTTAATAGAGTAAAAGACCAACTTTATGCAAATTGGGACGATATAAAAATTACACAAATAAATAATCTAGACAATATATCAATAGATGCAGGAAATAACATAAAAGTTTCTTGTATAGTAACATTACCAAATATAAATGTAGAAAACATTGAAGCACAAGCATACTACGGAAAGATACTAGATAATGGAACAATAGAAAAAATAGGAATAATACCAATGGATTTAGTTTCAAGTGATGACGAAAAAAGAGAATATACATTTGAAGCAAAAATAGAACTAAAAACAGGTGGAAACTATGGTTACACATTTAGAGTAATGCCAAAACATAAAATGTTATTAGACTCCGCAAATATGAATTTAATAAAATGGATAACACAATAAAAAAATAATTTAAGAAAGACTGCCGATTAATTTAAAATTTGGTAGTCTTTTTTTGTAAACACTGTAAGGGGGGTGCCAGGTTGTCTGAAAATTAATCAAAATGTATGGGTCGCTGTCCTCGGCGACCCATAATAAAATTAAGCAAAACAGTGCAAAGAATTTTTTGAAAATAACAGCCCAAAAAAGACACTAAATTCATTGACAAAAAATGTCTAAATATATATAATTAAACTGTAAAATTTTGAAAAAACAAATAAGAGGTATTTAAATGAAAAAAGTAATAAAAGCGTTAGTTATAATAATAGCTATAATTTTAGTAATAACTGCCACAATAGGCATTTTTATTTGGACAAAGCTAAATAAAATAAATTACGAAAAAATATCAAAAGAAGATATAGAAATATCAGCAGGAGTAGAAGAAAACCTAAAAGAATATAGAAACATAGCAATCTTTGGAATAGACACAAGAGAAAACACTTATAGTGGAAGCAGAACAGATTGTATAATAATAGCAAGTATAAACCAAAACACAAAAGAAGTAAAATTAGTTTCTGTATATAGAGATACATATCTAGAAATATCTAAATATGGATTAGATAAAGTTAATCACGCTTATGCTTATGGCGGAGTTGCTCTTTCAATGAGCACACTAAATACAAATTTAGACTTAGACATAACAGAATTTGTAACAGTAAACTTTGAATCTACAAAAGACATAATAGATAAAATGGGCGGAGTTGAAATAACAGTAACATCAGCAGAAGCATCACAAATACCAGGAATAAAATCTGCAGGAACATATAACCTTACAGGAGAGCAAGCTCTAGCTTATGGAAGAATAAGAAAAATAGATAGTGACTATGCAAGAACAGAAAGAATGAGAACAGTACTAACAGAAGTATTTAATAAGGCTAAAAAGATGAGCGTTGCAGACTTAAATAATGTTTTAGATAAAGTATTACCAGAAGTATATACAAACATAACAAAATCAGACATATTAACATTAATACCACAAATAGCATCATACTCAATTGTAGATAGCAAAGGATGGCCATACGAAACAAAAGGAATAATGTTAAACGGAGTATGGTATGGACCACCAATAAACCTAGAAAAAAATGTAAGTCAATTGCATAAAGAACTATTTGCACAAGACGATTATGTACCAACAGACAAAGTAAAAGAAATAAGCAATAAAATAATACAAAAAACAGGATATAGATAAAATTTAAAACTGGGGGATTTTAAATTTATGAACGAAAATTATATTGAAAAATATGTGGACATAGAAGGGAACATAAGAGAAAGAAAATACATAGAAAAAATAAGAATGATTATATTTGCAGGAACAAAATTTATGCTTGACAGAGTATTGGCAATTCTAGGTTTAATCTTATTATCACCAATAATTTTAATAATTTCAGTTCTTATAAAAATAGATAGCAAAGGACCAATTTTTTTCAAGCAAGAGAGAACTGGTAAAAATGGAGAAGATTTTTACGTGTATAAATTTAGAACCATGATTGCAGAAAATGATGTACATGATTTTTCAAAGGCAGATAAACATACTAAAATAGGAGAGATATTAAGGAAAACATCTCTTGATGAAATACCACAACTTTGGTCAATAGCTACTGCAAAAATGAGCTTTATTGGACCTAGACCATGGATTCCAGACTATTTTAATAATATGAATGACATACAAAGACATAGATATTGCGTTAGACCAGGACTTACAGGACTAGCTCAAGCAATGGGAAGAAATGATATTGATATATTTAAAAAGATAAGATATGATCTAGAATATATTGAAAATTACTCATTTACACAGGACATAAAAGTTATAATGTTAACAATAAAAGAAGTGTTTACAACTAAAGGTGCGGACGCTGGAAAAAATACTATTCAAAAAGAATTAGAGGATTTGAAGAGAGTTAACATGCAAGAAATTGCAAAAATATCACAAAAAAATAAAAATATGCAAGAATTAGTAAAGGTGAAATAAAAATCATGAAAAAAGTATTATTTACTGCAACAGTTGACTCACATATATTACAATTTCATATACCTTATTTGAAAATGTTTAAAGAAAAAGGTTATGAAGTGCATGTTGCTACAAATGGAACAGAAAACATACCATATTGCGATGTGAAGCATGTGGTGAGCTTTGAGAGAAGTCCAATTAAAATTAATAACTTAAAGGCTATCAAACAGTTAAAAAAAATAATAGATAAAGAAAAATTTGAAATAATACATTGTCATACTCCTATGGGAAGTGTGGTAACAAGGTTGGCAGCTAAAAAAGCTAGAAAAGAAGGAACAAAAGTTATTTACACGGCTCACGGTTTTCATTTTTATAAAGGAGCGCCTTTGATTAACTGGATGATATTTTATCCAATAGAAAAATATTTATCACAATATACAGATTGTTTAATTACAATTAATGATGAAGACTATGAGTTAGCGAGAAAAAAGTTTAAAAAATGCAAACAAATTGAATTAATCTATGGAGTCGGAGTTGATGAGAATAAATTTAATTTTAAAATGACAGATCAAGAAAAACATGAATTAAGGAAAAGTTTGGGATTAAGAGACGATGACTTTGTTATTATATATGTGGCAGAATTAAGTAAAAGAAAAAATCAAGGAATGTTAATTAATGTAGTGAAACAATTAACAGAGAAAAAAATCAATACAAAAGTTTTATTGGTTGGACAAGATTCTATAAATGAATATTATCAAAGAATGTCAAAAGATTTAGGTGTGGAAGATAATATAAAATTTTTAGGGTATAGAAAAGATATACCAAAATTGTTAAAGATATCTGATTTATATGTATCAACAGCAAAGCAAGAAGGATTACCAGTAAACATACTGGAAGCGATGGCTTCTAACATACCAATTATTGCAACGAATTGCAGAGGAAATAGAGATTTAGTAGATGTAACTATAAAACTAGGCGATACATTAGCACTAGAAAAAAACATCCTAAAGGAATTGAAAAGTAAAGAAAAAGCACAACAATATAATATAAAACCATATTTACTAAAGAGTATTAGTAAACAAATTGAAGAAATTTATTATAGTTTATTTAATAAGAGTATAATAATGCTAAGGTCAACAGAAATAATAAATGATTCAAGAATTCAAAAAGAAGCATTAGCATTTAAACAAAAACCGTGTTTTGTAAATGTTATTGGATGGGATAGAGAGAAAAAACTGCATTCATATTTTAGAAAGAATAACATTAATATAGAGATGTTTAGGAAAAAGTCAACATATGGAAGTGGAATGAAAAATCTGCTTAAACTGTTTTTATTTCAATTATTTTTATATAAGACATTATTAATAAGGCGAAAGTCATACGATATAATATTTGCGGCAGATCTAGATACTGGAATTGTGGCAAGAATAATATCTAAATTATTACACAAGAAGCTAATATATGATATATACGATTATTACATAGATTGCCATAATTTGCCATCAATAGCAAAAAGAATAGCAGAAAAACAAGAAATAAAAACAATTAATTATGCAAGTGTTACTATAATATGTACAGAGCAAAGAAAAGAACAAATAAAAAAAGCAAAACCAAATGAATTATTAGTAATTCATAATTCACCAGAAGTTTCCAAAGAGATGCTAGAAGGAGGACGCATTATACAAAGCAACTCAGATAAAATCAAAATTGTTTATGTTGGGGTTTTGCAAGACGATAGACTACTAATTGAAATAGGAGAAAAAATAAAGACTATGCCACAATACGAATTACATATTGGTGGATTCGGAAAATATGGAAATTATTTTAAAAATTTATCACAACAATATGAAAATGTATTTTTTTATGGAATGCTGGAGTATGAAAAGGTATTAAAATTGGAGAGCGAATGTGATATTTTGTTTGCAACATATAATCCAAAAGTTGCTAACCACAGATATTCGGCACCAAATAAATTATACGAAGCAATGGCATTAGGTAAACCTATTATAGTATGCAAAAACACAGGAGTAGATACGTTTGTTAATAAGAATAAATTAGGGTTCTCAATAGAATACAATGTAATTGAGTTTTTTAATGTTTTATCAAATATAAACAAAAATGAATATAAAAAATCTGTAGATTTATATTATGGCAAATATAATTGGGAAAAAATGAAAACAAGGTTATTAAATATAATAATATAGTGAGAGGAAAAAATGAGATATATAATTTTACTTATTATGACAATTTTTTTAATTTTATCAAAATATTCCAAAAAATATAAAAAAGTATTTATTTTTTTATCGGGATTTACTTTAGTAGCTTTTGCTTCATTTAGAGGCTTAGCCTTTGAAGGAAACTATGCAGGCAACGATTATTTAAGTTATAATAAATGGTTTAATTCAGTTGAAAATGTAACATTGTCATGGAAAGAAGACATAGGATTTAATTTGTTGATGTTACTTGTAAAAAAAGTAACAGGTTCTTTTGAAGTATTTATTATTATTTCTTCAAGCTTTTTTGTATATGCTATATATCATTTTGCGATAAAAAACAGTAAAGATTATATAATCACAATTTTTCTATTTGTGACATTTGGAATTTTTGAATTGGGACTTAGTGCAATACGACAATGGATTGCTGGCTCAATATTTTTGTTAGCATTTAAATTTATAAGAGAAAAGAATTTTTGGAAGTATAGCATAAGCATAATTTTAGCTGCAACATTTCATAATAGTGCAATAATACTTTTGGCAATATATCCATTTATAAATGCAAACATAAAATTTAAGTATAAGATAATTATTACAATATTAATTGCACTACTTTTCACAGCTACGGCTAAAAACAATTCGATTATAGAATTAATATATAAATATTTTCCAAGTTATAAATATAAGTATTTAAATATAGGACAAGAACTAAATTCAAACTATACAGTTTTTATTATTTCAATGATTTGCCTATTTATAATAATGTTATCGAAAAAAAGTTTTCTAGAGAAAAACAAAAATTCAGAAATATACCTAGATTATTTGATCTTGCTATGTTTGTTTTCTTTTACAGCAACACTGAATCCAATGTATGGAAGGCTTTTGGAATACTTTATGCCCGCAATACCATTAATAATGCCTAATATAATAACAACATTTCCGGACAGACAAAAAAGCCTGGCATTATCTACTAGTACCATGTTTTTTTTAGCAGTATATATTTTATAAAGGAGATATAAAAATGGAAGATGTGAAATTTAGTTTAATTATTCCTGCATATAATGTAAGTAACTATATAGTTAACTGTATAAAAAGTATAACAAATCAAGAATATTCAAATTATGAAATAATAATAATAAATGATGGTTCGACAGATGAAACAGAAGAAAAAATAAAGAAACTTGATGATGCAAGTATAAAAATAATAAATAAAGAAAATGGAGGATTGTCTTCTGCAAGAAATGAAGGAGTAAAGTATGCAACAGGAGATTACATTTGGTTTGTTGATGGAGATGATGAAATAGAGAGTAATGCTTTAACTATATTAAATGAGTACTTGAAAATTGAAAAAAATGACATCCTTAGTTTTAGATATTATAGGAAATATAAAGAAAAAAAAGTAATGCAAGTTGATAATATTAGGACTAATAATTTAAAAGAATATGTATTGGTTAATACGTCGGCCTGTACAAAACTATTTAAAAGGGATTTTTATATCAAAAATAAATTTAATTTTAATGAAAACATAATTTATGAAGATTTAGCTTTAGTTCCTTTTATAATGACTAAAGCTAAAAAGGTAAAATTTATAGAAGAACCATTATATATTTATTACAATAGAAAAACATCAATAATGAATATAAGAAATAAATTTAACTCAAATAGAGATGACAAGTTCAAAGCTATAGATCAATTATATACTTTATTTAAAAATGAAAGAACAATAGATAATTATAAAGTAGAATTGGAGTACTTAGCTATAAAACATTTATTATTAGTATATTCAACAGAAATTTTACCTTTTTCGTCTAAAGTATACAAGTCTAGGTGCGAAAAAGTAATAAAGTATTTAAATAATATTAATGATAAATGGAAAAAAAATATATACATAAAGAAATCATCAATTAAGACTCAAATATATATATATTTATTTAGAAAAAAATTTTTTCTCATTTGTAAGTTATTATTAATTTTTAAAAGAAAGTAGGAACTAAAATGATACCAAAAAAAATACATTATTGTTGGTTTGGAAACAAAAAAATGCCCAAAACAGCAAAAAAGTGCATAGAAAGTTGGAAAAGGTATTGCCCTGACTATGAGATAATTTGTTGGAATGAAAGAAATTTTAATATTCATAGTAACAAATATGTAAATGAAGCATATAAAAATGGAAAGTATGCTTTTGTTACAGACTTTGTTAGATTGTTTGTCCTTTACAATTACGGTGGAATATATATGGATACCGATGTGGAGGTTATAAAAAAAATAGATAAATTTCTATATAATGATGCTTTTTCTGGATTTGAGGGGAATAATACTGTACCAACAGGAATAATGGCTAGTAAGGCAGGACTTGACATATATAAAGAATTGTTGAGTTATTATAATGACAGAAATTTTGTTAAAGAAGATGGAACTTTGGATTTAACAAGCAATGTAACTACAATAACTAAAATATTATCAAAAAAAGGCTTAAAATTAGACAATACACTTCAAACAGTTGAAAAGTTTACAGTTTATCCAAAAGACTATTTTTGTCCGATAGATTATGCTACAAAAGCTAAAAATATAACAGAAAATACATGTACTATACATTGGTTCGCTGGCTCATGGGTTAGCAGAAAACAAAAAATAAAAATGTTTACTTATAGGGTATTAAGTAAGATTTTTAAAGAAGATATTAAAAAAATATCTAAAGTTATAAAAAATAATAAGAGGAATTAAAAAATGAAAAAAGAAAAAATTGCCATAATGACTTGGTATACATATGATAACTATGGTAGCGTACTGCAAGCATACGCATTAAAAAATAAAATAGAACAACTAGGATATGAAAAAGTTGACTTAATAAACTACTTGCCACGTTCTAGAAAAATAAGATTAATAAAAAGGATAAATAAAAGAAACATATATAGAAAATTTTTGCTTCATTCTGATAAAATAAAAAAACTGGTAATTGAAAGAAAAGAAAAATTTGAAAATTTTAGGAAAACTAGTTTTACATATACAGATAAGTGTAATAATGCAACAGATTTATTTAATTTAAATAAATGTTATGACAAATTCATATGTGGAAGCGACCAAATTTGGGCACCAACAGTATTTGATGAAAATTACTTTTTGGATTTTGTATGCAATAATAGTAAGAAGATAGCCTATGCTCCTAGTATAGGACTAAATTCCATTGAAAACAAGTATATAAAAGAAAAAATGAAGACAATGATAAATAAAATTGATAGTGTTTCTATAAGAGAAGAACAAGGGAAAAAAATTATACAAGATTTTAGAAACGAAGAAGATATAAAAGTAGTTCTGGATCCTACTCTATTATTAAATAAAATAGAATGGAATAAACAATTCGGGCTAGAAACTCAAATGAAAGAATATGTAGTTTTTTATTGCTTAGGCAGAAACAATAGAAATTATAATATAGCAAAAAGAATAGCAAAAAAACTAAAAAGAAAGTTGATTGTTATACCTGCTGACATTCTTGACTATAAAAAAAATAATATAAATAATGCATCGCCAGAAGAATTCTTGAAACTTATTTACAATGCTTATTTGGTTTTGACAGATTCTTTCCACGGAACAATTTTTTCTATTAATTTTAATGTGCCATTTATTACATTCAAGAGGTTTAAAGAAAACAAATTTTCACAAAATTCAAGAATATACAATATATTGAAAACAGTAAATTTAGAAGAAAGAATTTACAACAACAATGAGAAATACTTTTTAGAAAATATAAAAATTGATTTTGAGAAAAGCAATTTAATACTAGAAAAAGAAAGAAAAAAAAGTATTTGTTTTTTAGAGCAAGCACTGAAAAAAAAAGCAACATGCGAATCTGAAAATATAATTACTAAGATTTGTGCAGGGTGTGGAGTATGTGCGATGGTGTGCCCTAAAAGATGCATAGATATTAAGCTGAATGACAAAGGCTTTTATAATTATGTGATAGATGAAGCAAAATGCATAAAATGTGGTAAATGTAAAAAAGTATGTGGACAGCTAAACAATACTGCTGAAAGTCTAAAAAATATGACTTTATATAGTGGGTATTCTTTAGATAAGGATATATTAAAAATATCATCTTCAGGTGGAATTGCATATGAAGTATCATTATTAGGAATGCAATTTAACTTACCGGTAATTGGGTGCAAGTATGATATAAATAATAATAGAGCAGAGCATATAGTGATAACTAATAATGAGGAAATTTCCAAACTAGCTGGATCAAAATATTTGCAGAGTTACACTAAAGATGCATTCGAAAAATTAAAAGATATAAAAAAAGGAATAGTCATTGGCACTCCATGCCAAATATCATCTGTAGATAATTATTTAAATTCAATAGGAACACGTGAAAGCTTTATATTAATAGATTTAATATGCCATGGAGTACCTACTTATTATTTATGGCAAAAATATATCAATAATTTTGGAGAAATAAAAAATATTAAATTTAGGGACAAGAAATATGGCTGGAAAAATAAGACAATGACAATTAATTGTAAATATCATAAAAAAGAAACAAAAAATTTATTTTATGATGCTTTTAGAGCAGGAATAGTATTTAATAAATCATGCTATGAATGTAAATATAGGACAGAAACATCTGCAGACATAAGAATAGGAGATTATTGGGGACCAAAATTTAAAAGAAATCATAATGGGGTTAGCATGATATGTGTAAACACAAGAAATGGTAAAAAACTATTAGACTATTTGGCAATAAATAAAAGAATAGTAATAAAAAAACAGCCAATTGAAGACTATTACAATATACAACAAACTATTAATACAATAATTCCAGAAGAATATGAAAAAATGATAGATGATTTAAAGAATGATAAAACAAAGCTTAAAGAATTTTCAACAAAATATTGCAAGAACAAGCTAAGATATAACAAAATGATAAATTTATTAATCCCAGTATACAATAAATTGAAAGGAAAAAAAGATGGATAGAAATAAAAGATTAGTAAAAACTACAATAATATATTTCATAGGAACGTTTGGATCAAAATTATTGATTTTCTTTTTGCTACCACTATATTCTAATTGGTTGTCAACAGGGCAATACGGAAATTTGAATTTACTTACAAATGTAGTACCACTAATTGGTCCTATATTTACATTACAGATAACAGAAACTATATTTAGATTTCTATGTACAGCGAAGGAAGAGGAAAGAGCACAGTATATTTCTAATGCATTTTTCTTATTATTTGCGGGATTGCTTATTTTTTCAATTATTTATATTCCTATTGCGATAGTTACTAAATTTGAATATTCAATATTGTTTATAGTTTATTTCATTACAAATTATTTAGCAATGTTCTTTCAACAAGTTTTAAGAGGATTAGGTAAAAATGTTGATTACTCTATAACTGGTATTATATCAACGCTAATGCAACTATTAATAAATATTGCTATGATAAGAATACTATATGAAAAAAGTATATTATTGGCTACTATTGTAGGCTCTGCAATTGTAGTAGTATATGCATTAATTAGAACTAGATTTATTAAGTATATAAATATAAAATTGATATCAAAAAATATAGTAAAAAAAATGTTAAAATATTCATTACCATTAATACCTAATCAAATAAGTTGGTGGTTTAATGATACTGTTGGTTTGTATATATTGAGATTTTTTGCTGGATCTTCTGCAACTCGGAATAACTAGCCTATCAAATAAGTTTCCTACTATGATTGCCACTATAAACACTATTTTTTTATTAGCTTGGACAGAAAATTATATATACGAATTTGAAAGCAAAGACAAGGAGAAGTACTATTCTGAATGCTTACAAAATTTTACTGTTGTAATTATATTAATTTGTAGTATAATATTACCTGCTGTAAAGACGTATTTCGAATTATTTATAAATGTAGAATATAGACAGGCTGTTGGATTAGTGCCAATTATGTTTGTAGCTATGATTTTTAATGCATCAGCAAGTTTCTTAGGGACAGTTTATACTGCATCCATGAAAACAAAGGATGCTTTCTTCACAACAATAGTTGCTGCAATAGCAAATATAATATTGGCAATAATTTTAATCCCACTGCTTAGTATATATGGATATGCTTTAGCTAATACAATATCATATATTATATTTTATATAGTAAGGAAAAAATCTGTGAATAAAATCTTAAAAGTAAAAGAAAATTATAAGAAATATGTAATTCCAATACTTTTTTTTATAGGGACAACAATAATTTATTATATAGGAAATTACTTATTTAATATTATATGTGAAATTATTGTATTAGGAATGATTTTTAAAATATACTTTAAAGAAATTATAAAAATATATGGAAAAATAAAAAACACTTCAATAACATCAAAAAAGATTAGAGGTATGATAAATGATTAAAGTAATGAGCATTTTTGGAACTAGGCCAGAAGCAATAAAAATGGCACCACTGGTAAAAGAATTAGAAAAAAGAGAAGAAATTAAGAGCATAGTATGTGTAACCGCTCAACATAGAAAAATGTTAGATCAAGTACTAGAAACGTTTGACATTAAACCAGATTATGATTTGAATATTATGCAACAAGGGCAAACGCTTAGCGATATTACGTCTAAATCATTAATTGGCTTAGAAAAGATTATTAAAGAAACTAAACCGGATATAGTTTTGGTACATGGCGATACAACAACTACATTTGCAGGTGCATTAGCAGCATTTTACAACAGGATTGATATTGGACATGTTGAGGCAGGGTTACGAACAAACAACAAATATAGTCCATATCCTGAGGAAATGAATAGACAGATGGTCGATTGCATGACAGATATGTATTTTGCTCCAACAAAATTAAGTAAAGAAAATTTGATAAAAGAAAACATTGATGATAAAAAAATATATATTACAGGGAATACAGCAATAGATGCAATGAAAACGACTGTAAAAAAAGATTATAAAAACCCAGAACTTGATTGGATAAAAGAAGATGAAAGATTAATATTAGTTACAGCACATAGAAGAGAAAACCTTGGTACACCAATGCGCCATATTTTTAAAGCAATAAGGAGAATTGTAGATGATTTTTCTGATGTTAAAGTACTATATCCAATACATTTAAACCCAAAAGTTAGAGAAGTTGCTCACGAGATATTTGATGGATGTGAACGAATAAAGCTTATTGAACCATTAGAAGTATTTGATTTTCATAATTTTCAAAATAAAAGCTATCTAATTATGACAGACAGTGGAGGAGTTCAAGAAGAAGCACCAAGTCTAGGAAAACCAGTATTAGTATTAAGAGACACAACAGAAAGGCCAGAAGGCATTGAAGCAGGGACATTAAAACTTGTTGGAACAGACGAGGACACCATATATGAAGAGACTAAAAGATTACTTATTGACAAGAAAGAATATAATAGAATGAGCAAAACAGCTAATCCATATGGAGATGGCTATGCATCTAAAAGAATTGTAGACGCAATTGTAGATAAGTATTCTAAAAAGAATTAGAAATTAAATATACTAAAAGAGGACGGGAAATTTTGACACAATTATCTCAGTGTCGAAAAAAGGCGAACGAATTCTCGACATCAGTTTAAATATAAAAAATAAATATATATGCAATAATTGATAATTCAATCCTCCTTTTAATATAATTGTACAAAGCAATAAAGCTTTAGTTAATTATATTAGAAGGAGGATTTAAATTTGAAGAAAAGCTGTGGAAGTATATGATTAAAACCAAAATATTTTTACAAAAACTATTGCAAATATATTGTTAAAACATATATAATATTTGAAGAATATGCCAAAATAATTTACAAAAGAAGGGGAGAAAAAATGGAAGAATTAGATCTAAAAGAATTGTTTTTAATTTTTTGGAACAGAAAATTAGAAATCCTACTTATTACAATTATTGCATTAATAGTTGGAGTTTTATATTCATATTTTTATTTAACACCTGTTTATAAAGCATCTACTACATTAATATTAGCACAAAGCTCTAAAACAGTAGATAAAACAGGAGATAGTTCAATTACTCAAACAGATTTAACTTTAAATTCTAAATTAGTTTCAACATATAGCGAAATAATGAAAAGAAAATCAGTATTAAGCAAAGTTATTAGTAACTTAGGTATGTCTGAAAAAGATATGGACTCAATAAAGAAAAATGTTTCTGTAAAAGCTGTATCAGACACAGAACTTATAGAAATAACAGTAAAAAATGCGGACCCAGAAAAAGCTGCTTTAATAGCAAATGAAATTGCAAAAGTATTTAGTGAAAAAGTAGTAGAAATTTATAATATAAGCAATATATATGTTTTGGATAGAGCAGAAGCAAGCAATGTTCCATGCAATATAAATCATGCAAAAGACCTTGTTATATTTGCATTTATAGGACTAGTTATTTCTGTTATTGTTTGCCTAATTTCAAATATGTTAGACACAACAATAAAAACAGAAGAAGATGTAGAAAAGGCTACTGGATTAATGGTTTTAACCTCTATACCAGACTATAACATAGAAAACAACAGAAAAAAAGGAGGTAGAAGATAATGAAAAGAGAATTAATAGTTCAAAGAAGTCCAAAATCTCCTGTGGCAGAAGTTTTTAGAACATTAAGAACAAATATACAATTTATGAATTCGCAAAAGGATTTAAAAACATTATTAGTAACATCTACAATGCCAGGTGAAGGTAAAAGCTGGGTTTCTTCTAACTTAGCAATAACATTTGCCCAAGCAGGGAAAAAAGTTGCATTAGTTGATGCAGATATGAGAAAAGGAAGATTACATACAATGTTCCAAGTAGAAAACATTCCAGGATTATCAAATTATTTATCTGGAATAGATGAGATAGGAGCATCAAACAAAGAAGGAATTATTCACTATGTAAAGCCAACACCTGTAGATAATTTGTTCTTAATAACTTGTGGTAACGTTCCACCAAATCCATCTGAATTATTAGCATCAGAAAAAACTTTAGATATGATAGATAAACTAAAAGACATTTTCGATATCGTAATATTAGATGGAACACCAGGACTAATTGTTACAGATGCATTAATACTTTCTAGAATAGTAGATAGTACTATAATTGTAACATCGCACAAATCAACCAAAAAAGACAATTTGGCAAAGGTAAAAAAAGATATAGAAAATGTAGGGGGAAAAATTGCAGGTGTGGTTATTAATAAAGTACCAGTAAATGTTGCAAAATATGAATCAAGCTATTATTACGGCTCAACAGCAATGACTTCAACCACAAAAAGAAAAGAACCAGAAAGAGAGTTTTACACAAATGATTCTTCAAGAATAACAAAAGCTAAAAAGGAAGATATATTAAATCAATTAGACGAATTTTTAAAGGATAAATAATAGGAGAAAGTTATGATAGATGTACATTCACATATAATTCCAAACGTAGATGATGGTTCATCAAGTGTAAGTGAAACTTTTGAAATGATAGAAGAAGCAAGAAAAATAGGATTTACAGATATAATATTAACATCACATTTTTTGCTAAACAGTTATGAGACTAATTCAAAAGAATTAGTCTTTTGGAAAGAAAAGCTACAAGAAGTTTTAGATAAAAAAGAAATTGATGTAAAATTACATTCAGGAATGGAAATTTATATATCAAGCCAAATGGAAGAACTTATAAAAAAGAAAAAACTATTAACATTGGCTAATAGCAGATATATGTTAATAGAATTGCCACTTAGCTCAACAGTAAAGAACTTAGATTATGTGTTGTATTTTTTAGAAAGTATTTCTATTAAACCAATAATTGCTCATCCAGAAAGATATAAATGTGTTCAAGAAAATCCGGAACTAGTAGAAGAGTATATTAACAAAGGTGCATTAATACAATGTAATTATGCTAGTATATTAGGTTTATATGGAGATAAAGCTAAAAAAACAGTAAAAAAACTGCTAAAAAATAATTTGGTAGACTTCTTAGGAAGTGACTGCCATAAGCCAAATCAAATATATTTACTTGTACCAGAGGCCATAAAAAAAATAAAAAAACTGATAGGGGATTCAAAATTTGAAAAGATATCTAATTTGAATCCACAAAGAATTTTAAAGAATGAGGAATGGGAATATGATGAGAAAAACTAAAATAGTGTGTACCTTAGGACCAGCTACAGATGATCCAGAAGTTTTAAAAGCTCTTATGAATGCAGGGATGAATGTGGGAAGAATAAACTTTTCGCATGGAAATTATCAAGACCAAGAAGAAAGAATTAATGTGTTTAAATGGATTAGAGGAGAACTAGGATTACCGATTCCTCTTCTACTAGATACACAAGGCCCAGAAATAAGAATAGGAAAATTTAAAGACGACAAAAAAGTTTTATTAGAAAAAGGAGCTACATTTACATTATTAAATGCAGATGAATTGGGAGACGAAACAAGAGTATCTATAACATACAAAGAATTATATAAAGATGTATCTGTAGGAAAAACTATTTTAATTAATGATGGAACAATAGAATTAAAAGTAAAAGAAATAGCAGATAAAGATATAGTTTGTGAAGTTATACAAGGTGGATACTTAACTAACAGAAAAAGTATTAATGTTCCAGATTTAATTTTAAATTTGCCAAGCATAACAGAAAAAGATATAGCAGATATAAAATATGGAATAACAGCAGGATTTGATTATATAGCCGCTTCTTTTGTAAGAAAACCAGAAGATGTTCTTGCAATTAAAGAAGTTTTAAAACAAAACAATGGAGAACATATAAAAGTTATATCTAAAATAGAAAATAGAGAAGGAATAGATAATTTTGATAAAATATTAGAAGTTTCAGACGGAATAATGGTAGCAAGAGGAGATTTAGGTGTGGAAATACCTATGGAACAAGTTCCAATATATCAAAAACAATTTATTAAAAAAACATATAAGCAAGGAAAACCAGTTATAACAGCAACTCAAATGCTAGAATCTATGATAACAAATTCAAAACCAACAAGGGCAGAGGTTAGTGATATAGCAAACGCAATATATGATGGAAGTAGTGCAATAATGCTATCTGGAGAAACTGCAACAGGAAGTTATCCAGTAGAGTGCGTAAAAACAATGAATAAAGTTGCTTTAACAATAGAAGATTCTTTAAAATATTGGAAAAGATTTAAAAACAGAGATTATAATTTAGAAAATTTAGATTATAAATTTAATATGAACTTTTCTGTATGTACATTAGCAGCAAATATTGAAGCAAAAGCAATAATAGCATATACAAACACAGGAGATACATCAAGAATGGTATCAAGTTTTGGACCAGAATGCCCAATATTTGCAATAACAGAAAATGAAATAACATATAGACAATTAGGAGCAGCATGGAATATTACACCTAAACTTTTTCCTCATCAAGATAGCATAGATAAACTTGTTTATTTAGGTATAGACACATTAAAAAAAGAAGGATTTTTACAAAAAGGAGATAAGGTAGTAATTGCAGGTGGAGCAAAAGTAGTTACAGATTTATCTGATGCAGAAGCAGATATAAATACCGTAATGGGTGGAATAGTACAAATATAAAGTATAAAGATGGAGAAAGAAATGTTAAAAAAAAGAATTATTTTAATTTTATTATTAATTAGTTTAATTACAAATGTTAGCGTGTTTGCAACAGATGTAGATACAGATGGTAATACAACCACAGGAGAGATTGTATCACCACCAACAGAAAACACTGTTACAGGAAACACGGAGCAAAAACCTGAAAAGGAGCCAGAAAAAGAAGAAGAGCCAAAACAAGAAGAACCAACTACAAACAACAACTCTAACAAACCAACTCCAGAAAGAAATAACAGACCAAGCTATGAATCACAAACCACAAATACTAAAACAAAGTCAGAAAATGCTAACTTAAAGAGTTTAGCTTTAGAAGGAACAGATTTGGCACCAGAATTTAAAGCGAGTATTACATCATATACAGCAATTGTAGGATTAGATGTAGAAGATATTAAAGTAATAGCAGAGCCAGAAGATTCTGAAGCAACAGTAACTGTTAAAGGTAATAAAGGACTAGAAGAAGGTGAAAATAATATAACAGTTACTGTAGAGGCGGAAGCAGGTAATACAAAAACATATACAATTAATGTTACAAAAACTTTGAACGAAGAAGCCATGAATACTAGGTTAAAATCATTAATAGTTCAAGGATTTAATATATATCCATCTTTTCAAAGCAATATCTATAATTATAATATAAATGTAAGTGAAGAAATATCAAAACTAGATGTATCTGCTGAAACTGAGAATGAAAAAGCTACGTTTGTAATAGAGGGAAATGAAGACTTAAAACAAGGAGATAATTTAGTTAAAATTATAGTAACAGCAGAAGATGGAGTAACAACTGGAGAATATAAAATAAATGTATTTATAAATTCAAATGTTGTAAAAGCACAAACAGAAAATAAATTACCAGCACTAATTTTATTGGCTGTTCTAACTGTTGCAGCAATTATTATAGCTGGAATGCTAATTAAAAAACATAAAAATTAATAATATATTCCGAAACACTTAGAAGAAAAAACTTCTAAGTGTTTTTTTCACGTTTTTAGGTCAGTAATCATAAGATATATATATACTGTAAAAGGAGGAATAGATAATGTATAGAAATTATACGCAATGCAGAGCTTGTGGTTGTAATAATATGAACAGCAATCAACAAGATTTAATAGATGATACTTGTGATTATGTTCAAAATACTATGGCTTTACAAGAAGATAACTGCGAATGTGGATTTGATGAAGAAGATAATGTGTTTCCTACAAATCCAATGTTTGCTCAAAGTTATGTACCATGGCAAACAATGGATAGAACTTTTTTGCCTTCTGTAGGTTTAAAAATGGGAACAATATTTCCAGAACTAGTAAGTCCATATATGCCAGGACAATCAATGGAAGAAATTGAGTTTATAAGAAATTCAAATACAATAGGAAAGGGGTGTAACAAATGATAGACTGTAAAGAATGTGAAAAAGAAGAAACAAGAAAAGAATGCAACGGAAGAGATATGCGAAGACAAGAAATGATTGACCAAATTAAAAGTTTAGATTTTGCAATAATAGAACTTGGACTATATTTGGATACACACCCAGATGACCAAAGAGCTCTTTGCATGCATAGAGAATATTGTAAACAAGCAAAAGATTTAAAAGACAAATATCAAAAAATGTATGGGCCACTTACTATTTTTTACCCATGTAATAAATGGAGATGGTTAGAACAACCATGGCCTTGGGAAAGGGGGAATTATTAATGTGGACCTACAATAAAGTTTTAGAATATCCAATTAATATAAAATGTCCAAATCCTCGTTTAGCAAAATTTATAATATCTCAATATGGAGGACCAGATGGAGAACTTGCAGCTTCACTTAGATATTTATCTCAAAGGTTTGGAATGCCAGATCAAAAATCTAAAGCTATATTAAACGATATACGGAACTGAAGAACTTGCTCACCTTGAAATGGTAGGAACAATCGTTCATCAACTAACAGATGGATGCTCAGCAGAAGAATTAGAAAAAGCAGGACTTGGAGCATATTACACTGATCATGGAGTTGGAGTATATCCACAAGCTGCTGCTGGATTTCCATTTACTGCTTCTGTATTAGCTGTAAAAGGCGACCCAATTGCAGATTTACAAGAAGATTTAGCTGCAGAACAAAAAGCAAGAGCAACTTATGAAAAGTTAATTGATTTATGTAAAGATGACCAAGACGTATTAGATCCGCTTCGCTTTTTAAGAGAAAGAGAAGTGGTGCATTTCCAAAGATTTGGAGAAGCATTAAGAGGAGTACAAGACAAACTATCAGAACGAAAATTTTATATGAATAATCAAATGAATTGTAGATAAAAAGAACAAAGCACTAGGCTATTCTAGTGCTTTTAACTTTATAAATTGTGTAACATACTATCTTTTAGATTCCATAATTCTTGAGACAAATCTACATAGTATTTATGAGGATTTTTCATACGTTTTACTTCATTCCATAAAGTATTTAGTTCAGCTTTTGCATTTTCTGCAATTTCTTTTAAAGCTGGAGAAGTGTATACTAAATTACCATTATCAAAAATTTTTTCTTGTAAAGGTCTAATAGTGTAATTTGTTAAAGTTTTCTTTTTCCAAGTTGCTGTTTGATCAAAAATTGTATAATTATCTTCTGGAATAATTTCGTCATGTAAAGCGATAACGTCTGCAAGGGCCTTGTTGGTTTTTTTATCATAAAATCTATATGTCTTTTTAAAACCAGGGTTAGTAATTTTTATAGTGTTATTTGAAACTTTAATTTTAGGAATTATTCTTCCTTCTTTTTCTATAGCACTTAATTTATATACTCCACCAAAAACAGGATTACTTTTAGCTGTAATTAAATTTTCTCCAACACCAAAAGAATCTAGTTTAGCGCCTTCATCTAATATAGATGTAATAACATATTCGTCTAAAGAGTTAGTACCACATATTTTGCAATCTTTATAACCAGCATTATCTAATATTACTCTTAATTTTTTTGATAGGTAAGATAAGTCACCGCTATCAATTCTTACAGCTTTTGGCCTGTATCCCATAGGAGTTAGAACTTCGTCAAATACTTTTATTGCATTATTAATTCCAGAGCCTAATGAATCATAAGTATCAATTAGTAAAGTGCAATCATCTGGATAGTTTTCTGCATAAGCTTTAAATGCCTCATATTCAGAGTCAAAACTTTGTATAAAACTGTGTGCCATAGTTCCACTTGCTGGTACATTGTATTTTTGTGCTGTAAGAGTGCAAGAAGTTCCAACACAACCACCAATTATTGCTGCTCTTGCTCCATAAACTGCAGCATCAATACTATGTGCTCTACGAGCTCCAAATTCCATTACAGGACGTCCTTTTGCAGCACTAACTATTCTACTTGCTTTTGTTGCAATTAAGCTCTGATGGTTAATTAAAAGCAATAGCATTGTTTCTAAAAGTTGAGCTTCTATTAAAGGAGCTTTTACTGTAATTAAAGGTTCGGTAGGGAAGACAACAGTGCCTTCTGGAACAGCCCAAATATCTCCACTAAATTTAAAATTTTTTAAGTAATTTAAAAATTCATCAGAGAATTTATTTGTACTTTTTAAATAAATAATATCTTCTTCGTCAAAATGTAGGTTTTGAATATATTCAATTATTTGCTCTAGGCCAGCAAATATAACATAACCACCGCCATCAGGAATTTCTCTAAAAAACACATCGAAATATGCATTAACATTATTCATGCTTTTAGCAAAATAGCCATTTGACATTGTGAATTCATAAAAATCTGTAACTAATTCTAATTTTCTATTATCCATAATACACCTCTAAAAAAATATTTTTTTACAAATCAAAAATATTATAACATAATTGTCAAGTAAAAAAATTGACAAAGAAAACCGCCCTGCTTTAACAGCAGAGCGGAACTCCATTACAGCGTTGCAGGAGAAACTCTTACAAGCAACTGGCGCTTTGTGTTGTATTTATTAACGGCATAGTCGGAGAAGTTATATCCCAAAACATTACCATAGGTAGTGTCGCTGGGCGTTGCCATTCTGTTTATAAGACCATTTTCAATGAAGAAAATGACTTCAACAGAAGCTGCTTCTCCATGGCATTTCTCAAAGAGCTCAAGGTCTTTCGCGAGTTTTCTTGAATCCTGCTCACAGAAATACTTTGCAAACAATTTAGGAGTTTTGGTTGTGTAGGTCACAATAGTGACCTCCTTTCATTAGTATAATATTTGTACAGGCAACCACCTAATACAAATTAATTATAGCACTTTTTTACAATTTAGTCAATTTACATAAAACAGGTCTGCTCTTAAATATTAAATATCATAAACTATTTACTAAAACCTGTATGTGTAACTCTATCTTTTAATTCTGCAAGTTTTGCTGAATTCCATCTAGAAGTTGTACCAACTAAGTATCCTGTAATTCTTTGAATTGTATCTATATCATCACTACCGCATTGAGGACATTTAGTTAAGTTTGCATCAGCGTTTTCAAATCCGCATTGCATACATCTAGAACGAGTATGATTTATAGAGCCATAACCCATATTATATTTGTCCATTAAATTTACAACCGCTTCTACTGTGCTAGGATTATGTGTTGCATCTCCATCTAATTCTATATAGAATATATGTCCGGCTGGTGTTAAGGCATGATAAGGTGCTTCTATTTTTGCTTTATGCTCAGCTGTACATTTATACCATACTGGAACGTGGTTACTATTTGTATAGTAATCTCTATCTGTAATTCCAGGAATTATACCAAATTCTTTTTTATCCATTCTTGTAAATCTTCCAGATAAACCTTCTGCAGGTGTTCCAAGTACAGAATAGTTTAAGTCATATTTATCAGAAAACTCATCACATAATTCACTAAGTCTAGATATTATTTCTATACCTAATTCTTGAGATTTTTCAGATTCTCCATGATGTTTACCAGTTAAAGCAATTAAACATTCTGCAAGACCTATAAATCCAATACTTAATGTTCCATGTTTTAACACTGGTTCAACAGAATCATTAGGTTTTAAGTTTTCGCTACCTTGCCACATTCCAGACATTAAAAGTGGAAATTGTTTTGCAACAGCAGTACATTGGAATTTATATCTTTCATATAATTGAGTAGCTGCAATTCTTGCATAATCTTCTAATTTATTCATGAATATTTTTTTAACAGTTTTGTTATAAGCAGGTGTCATATTCTTTTCACTATTTATACCTAAGTCGAATTTTAATCCTAATTCTTCTTGTGCTTCATAAGCAGATTCAATAGCAAGTTTAGGCAAGTTAAGAGTAGTAAATGATAAATTTCCTCTTCCTACAGAAGTTTTTTCACCATGTCTATCTGCAAATACTCTTGTTCTGCATCCCATAGTTGCACACTCATAATAATATCTATTTGGATCATCTGCTTTCCATTTCTCATGTTGATTAAATGTAGCATCTAGATTTATAAAGTTAGGGAAAAATCTTCTTGCAGTAACTTTACATGCATATTGGTATAGGTCATAGTTTTTATCTTGTGGCAAATAGTTTACGCCTCTTTTTTTCTTCCAAATTTGAATAGGGAAGATAGCTGTTTCACCATTTCCAACACCTTCATATGTAGATGTTAGCATTTCTCTTATTACACATCTACCTTCTGGAGAAGTATCTGTTCCATAATTTATAGAACTAAACACAACTTGATTTCCACCTCTTGAATGAATTGTATTCATATTATGAATAAATGCTTCCATTGATTGATGAACTCTGTCTACAGTGTTGTTAATAGCAACTTGAATAATTCTTTTTTCACCTTCTAAACCAGTTAAATCTTTCTTTATATAATCTTCTACTTGGTATTCATATAAATTAGAAAAGTCCTTGCCAAAAGCATTTTCTAGTTTTTTAATTTCTTCTACAAATGTTGACTTAACATAAGGAGCAAGATAGTAGTCAAATGCAGGGATTGCTTGTCCACCATGCATTTCGTTTTGAATTGTTTCCATAGAAATACAACCAATTATACTTGCTGTTTCAATTCTTTTAGCAGGTCTAGAACTTCCGTGTCCAGCTCTAAATCCATTTTTTAATATTTTATCTAATGGATGTTGTAAACATGTTAAACTTTTTGTAGGGTAGTAGTCTTTATCATGAATATGTATATATCCTTCTTGAGAAGCTTTTCTAACTTCTGGTGAAAGTAAAAAGTCATCAACAAAAGGTTTTGTAGTTTCAGAAGCAAATTTCATCATCATACCAGCAGGTGTATCTGCATTCATATTAGCATTTTCTCTTGTTATATCATTTGCTTTTGCACCAATAATATCTAGAAAAATATCTTTTGTTCTAGATTTTCTAGCAACATCTCTATTGTATCTATATGTTATATAGCTTTGGGCAACTTCTTTTCTACTAGAAGCCATAAGTCTTTTTTCTACTAAATCTTGGATTTCATAAACACTAGCTTGATTTTTATCTTCTAATTGTCTTTCTACAGCATTTGCTATTTTATTTGCCAAATCTATATCAACACCACCAGTAGTTTGTGCCATTGCCATAGTTATAGCTTTTACAATTCTTTCTTGATTAAAATTTACGACTCTTCCGTCTCTTTTTATTACTTGCATAATAAAGTCCTCCTTTAACTTTTGTATTAAAATTTTTGATTGAATACATTTTATAGATAAAAAACAAAAAAATCTGTTGCAACGGCAACAAAAAACAAAAAAGTTATAAAAAATAGTAAAAACAGTAAGTAAAGTGTTGGCGTTTAATGCTTAAAAACTTTATTACATTTTTATTACAATATGATTACATGTGCTTTGACAAGTATTCTTCATTCCATTTTTTTACAAAGTGTTGCTTTGACCACACTTTTGTGATAATATTAGTAAAAATAAAGGTAAGGAGTAAGTAGTTATGAAAAAAACATTTGATGTTGAACACTTTATAGAAGAGTTAAAAAGAAAATGTGCTTTAACAGAAGTTAAAAAATTTAAGAAAAATGAAATAATTACTACATATTTACTAAAGAGAAATCAAATGCATATTCTTTTAAAAGGAGAAGCATATCTTGCTAGGTATGATAAAGAAGGCAATAGAAGGATTATATATTATTTAAGAAAAAATGATATATTTGGAGAGGCATTTTACAAACTTCATACAGATAGAGAACTTTTTGTAGTAGCAAAAAAAGATTGCGAAGTATTGTTTTTGCCATATGATATTATAGAAAACTGTAATAAGGACTGTACATTTCATATATCACTTTTAAAGAATTTGCCAGATTTAATATTACACAGAGTTGCAGATATAAATTATAGAACAGAGTTATTAGCTAATAAGAGTATAAAAGAAAAGCTACTATCATATTTAGAAAACTTATCAATTGAAAATAATAGTAAAACAATTGAAATTCCAATTTCACTTTCTGAACTTGCAGATTATCTGGTAATAGATAGAACTGCTATGATGAAACAACTAAAAAAAATGCAAGAGGAAAAAATAATAACTAAAAATAGAAATAAGATAACACTGCTAGAAGTGTAAAAAAAAGAAGAGGCCTTGCAAATTTGCAAGACCTTTTCTTTTAGTCATGGGCCAAATACATAAGAGCATTAGCTGCGCATATCTGGTCTATGAATTCTTTGACTTCGGGTCCATAATGCACAGTCACAGTATCGCAAAGGTTCTTATTATCGAACCAATCTGCGAGAGCCTTTAGAAATTCTTTGGGCTCGGTTTCTGTAAATGCGTGAACAGAAACACAGTTCGTGTAAAATGAATCTTCATTCATGTCCTGAACAAGAAAGAACTTTCCTGTTGTAATCAACTGAAAACCTTCAGTTATTGCGGATGAATTTTCTACGTAGTGCCAAGTGATCAAGTTAAACATCCTTTCAAATTAAATTTTTTTTGGCAATATAATTATATCATTCCCACAAATATTATGTCAAGTTGAAAAGCTATTGCACATATAAAAAAACTACAAATAATTGAATAGTACTTGACAATAGCAGAAAAAATAATGTAAAATAATTTAAATTAATAAATGCGTTATTACAATGCAAAGCTGTATAAGGTTACTAGTAGAGAGAAAGGGTCGCCGGCTGAAAGCCTTTTTTAGAAAACAATACAAAGCGAAACACATTGGAGCATAGTTTATAGAGTGAAGAATTATCTAATAATTCTTAAGTTAGGGTGGTACCGCGGAGTTATATTCGTCCCTGCAATTTATATTGCAGGGATTTTTTGTTGAATAAGAAAAATCGAAGATTTTCCTATTCAACAAAAAGGCTATAATCGCTATTGCCTTTGAGATTTCCTCATTTTATTCGGAAACTCAAATCGGCGAGAACAAAGGGCGACTAAAGTCGCTTTGTTCTTACCCTGCAAATAAAATAATTAGATTGGAGGAATTTTTATGGAAAGAGTTCAAATTAAAGAAATCTTTAGAAATCAAAAATATTATGTTGGAAAGGAAATTTCTGTTTGTGGTTGGATTAGACAAATAAGAGATTCAAAAAAATTAGGTTTTATAGAATTAAATGATGGTAGCTTCTTTAAATGCATACAAGTAATTTTTGAAGAAGATAAAATAAGCAATTTTAAAGATGTAGCAAAATTGAGTATAAGTTCAAGTATTTCAGTTAAAGGCGATTTAGTAGAAACACCTGATGGAAAACAACCTTTTGAAATTCATGCAAAAGAAATAGAGATTTTAGGAGCATCAGATTTAGATTATCCAATTCAAAATAAAAGACACACATTTGAATATTTAAGAACAGTAGCTCATTTAAGACCTAGAACAAATACTTTTATGGCAGTATTTAGAGTAAGATCATTAGTTGCTTATGCAATTCATAAATTTTTCCAAGAACAAGGATTTGTGTATGTTCATACACCATTAATAACAGGTAGTGACTGTGAAGGCGCAGGAGAAATGTTTAGAGTAACAACTTTAGATTTAGATAATGTTCCTAAAACTGAACAAGGAGAGGTAGACTATACTCAAGACTTTTTTGGAAAATCAGTTAACTTAACTGTAAGTGGACAATTGAATGGAGAAATGTTTGCAACAGCATTTGGCAATATCTATACATTTGGACCAACATTTAGAGCAGAAAATTCTAATACACCAAGACATGCTGCAGAGTTTTGGATGATAGAACCAGAAATGGCTTTTGCAGATTTAAGTGATAACATGGACGTAGCAGAGGCAATGGTAAAATATATTATAAAATTCGTAATGGAAAATGCACCAGAAGAAATGGAATTTTTCAATAAATTTATAGAACCAGGATTAATAGATAGGTTAGAGAATGTTGTTAATAATAAATTTGAAAGAATAACATACACAAAGGCAATAGAATTATTAACTCCATATAAAGACCAATTTAAATATCCAGTAGAATGGGAAGCAGGACTTCAAACTGAACATGAAAGATTTATAACAGAGAAAATTTATAAAAAACCAGTATTTGTTACAGATTATCCAGCAGGAGTAAAAGCATTTTATATGAAACAAAATCCAGATGGAAAAACAGTTGCAGCAGTAGATTTATTAGTACCAGGAGTTGGAGAAATAATTGGTGGTAGCCAAAGAGAAGAAAATTATGAAGTGCTAATAAACAAAATTAAAGAACAAGGAATGGACGAAGAGACATATAAAGCATATTTAGATACAAGAAAATATGGAACTGTTGTACACTCAGGATTTGGATTAGGATTTGAAAGAATGGTTATGTACTTAACAGGAATGTCTAACATCAGAGATGTAATTCCTTTCCCAAGAACAACAGGAAGTGCGGAATTTTAAATTATGAAAAAAATATACAAAGAAGCAATTAAATCCGAAATAGAAACAAATATAAATGTTTTATATAGCGAAAATAAAATTGTGATATATACTAATAAAGTGTCTCTGCAAAAGCAACTGAATAAACTAATTGGAGAGCCTACTAAAGAATATAAAATTAAAAGAAGTATTGCAGGAAGCCTGTGGGAGATTCCATTAGAGGATAAAACAAGAATACAAAAGCTTATTGTAAAAGCAAATATATTTGAATTATAAATTCTAGAGTGCAAAATTTGCACTTTAGAATATTAAATCTATTTGCCCCTATTGGCAAACATAAAAATATGTGATAAAATATTTAAGGCTTAAAATTTAAGACGATTTAAATTGTCTAATATATATTAAATAAAGATAGAAGAGGAGGAAAAAGCATGTCAGGACATAGCAAATGGCACAATATAGCAGCAAAAAAAGGAAAAGCAGATGCTGCCAGAGGAAAAATATTTACTAAATTAGGAAGAGAATTATTAATAGCAGTAAAAGAAGGTGGACCAGAACCTGCGGGAAATTCAAAATTAAAAGCTGTTATAGCAAAGTGTAAAGCTGCTAACATGCCTAATGATACAATAAACAATGCAATAAAAAAAGCTTCAGCAAGTAATGAAAATTACGAAGAAATAGTATATGAAGGATATGGACCAAATGGAGTTGCTGTAATTGTAAATGCTTCAACAGATAATAAAAACAGGACAGCAGCAGATGTAAGACATGTATTTGATAAGGCTGGTGGAAATCTAGGAACAAGTGGTTGCGTTTCATATATGTTCAATAAAAAAGGTGTTATTGTTATAGATAAAACAAAAACAAATTTATCTGAAGATGAGCTAATGTTACTAGCTATCGATAATGGAGCAGAAGATTTTAATGTAGAAGAGGAATGTTATGAAATTACAACAGAACCATCTGATTTTACACAAGTTAGAGAAGCTTTAGAGGCAGAAGGAATTGAATTTGTAGAAGCAGAAGTTCAAATGATTCCTACAACATATGTTGCATTAGATGAAAAAGCAAGTGAAAGAATGCAAAGACTAATAGATAATCTAGAAGATTTAGATGATGTTATGGATGTATATCATAACTGGGAAGAATAAAAAATGAGGCGATATGCCTCATTTTTTGTATATGGGTCGCTTTTTTTGGCGATCCATATTTTAATTTATTATTAATTTTTTAGTATAATCTAAATTAGCTTTTGAATCATATTCATAACCTAAAGTATAAATATTAGAAGCTAAAATATCTTTTTCCAGCATACTTTTTAAAATCTTATTATTGTTATTATCAATAAATTTTTTTACAGATGTTATAACTGGATATTTTTTGTTTTCACTTATTTGAGAAAGTAGATTTTTTCCTCTATGGCTAACTCCTAAAACCCTAATATATGGATTTATTTTATATGAATCAATTTTATCTTTCTTAGTAATATTTAATAATGAATATAATAAAATTCTTTGAATTCTAGAACGAGTGTATCGTTTAGATTTAATAGAATTTATTAAATCTTCTAAATTATTACAGGAATCAGAAGCACTTTTTATTGAATTTTCTAATCCTTCTGTAACATCTTGCAAATTTTCTATATCGGATAAACTCATTTTTCTTAAAGTGTATATTATTTCTCTTTCAAAACAAGAAATGCTGTTTACTATCTTTCCATATTTTATGTTGTTTTTTAATATGTCAAAAGAAGGAGCGGGCAAGTAAGAAGAGATATCTTTGCTAGAAGATATAAGTTTTCTTAAAGCTGTTGCACTGGCAATATTTTCTACAGTTTCTACACTATTATAGTCAGTTCCAATTCGTTTTATTGTTATAGCACTTATATTAGATTTGAGCTTTTTCATAGCTTTTAAATATTCTATACCCAAAATATTATTAGGAGAAGATAATATATTTGCATATTTTCTAACATCACCCAAATAAAACATTAGAGCATTTTCTCTAGCTTTTGGATAAGAAATACCCTTTGCTAATTCATGTTGAAGTATAGTTAGATATTCCTTAGGTTCACTGTATAAAACATTAGCAATCTGTGTTAATGCAGAAATATCGCCACATTCACTTCCAAAAGAGAGAGTAACATCTTTGCCAAAGGCACTTAAAAGTTTAATAGCACCCTCTGCAAAGTTTTCTGCACTTGATATACTATAAATGGTAGGAAGTTCAACAACTAAATCAACACCCATTTTTAAAGCTATTTCAGCTTTAGACCATTTATCAATTATAGAGGTATCGCCGACGTTGTACAAAATTTCCACTCATAATGCATACTGTATAATCAGGGTTTACAAGTCTTTTTGATTCTTCTAAATGAAGAAGATGACCATTGTGAAATGGATTGTATTCGGCTATTATTCCTAATATTTTACTCATAATATCTCCTATATTATTGCAAATTTTAATTATTTATTGATATAATATCATAAAACATAAAAAAAGACAAATTCCAATTTATAAAGAAAGGAAAATAAATATGGACAAAGTTATAATATATACAGATGGTGCATGCTCACGGAAATCCAGGACCTGGTGGCTGGGGAGCTATACTAATGTTTAATGATGTAAAAAAAGAAATTAGTGGGGGTAATCCTGATACTACTAATAATATAATGGAAATAACTGCAGTTATAGAAGCGCTAAAACTATTAAAAAAGCCATGCGAGGTAGATTTATATAGTGATAGTGCGTATGTTGTTAACTGCTTTAATAATGGTTGGATATATAATTGGATAAAAAATAATTGGAAAACAGCAAGTAAAGAACCTGTAAAAAATAAAGAATTGTGGCAAGAATTGTATAACTTAACCAAGGTACATAAAGTTAAATTTATAAAAGTAAAAGGACATAGCGATAATGAATTCAATAACAGATGTGACGAACTAGCAAGAGGAGAAATTTCTAGAATTTAGTACAATTATTACTAAATGATTACAAAAGCATTACGTTTTAACGACAACCGTTGAAATATAAAGGTTTATGGAATATAATGACTGCGAAGGTAGAATATACATAAGAAGAATTTGTGGAGGACAAATGTATGGAAACTTTTGCAGACTATATATTAGCTGAAAAAGATTATGGAAGAAAAATAGAAATAATGCATTATTTAAAGAAAAAAACAAACATATTTTTTGATAATTCTGTAATTTTCAAATCATTAATTGCTAAACTATTTATTGAATCTATGGACATAGATATAGATGAAAACACAGTGGTTACAGCAATGCTTCTTTGTGGATGTAAAAAAGTAAATAATGCACAAGACATAGAAAAAATTAAAAGTTATGCAAAAGATGGAGCTGAATTTTTATCAAAACTAGGCTTTTCAAAAGAATTCTGTACTATTTGCGAACAACAAAATAGATATAGTAACAGCTTACCAAGAAGAAAAGAAAGTGACATATTAGAATTAGCAGATAATTTTGGAGGAATGCTTTTAGATAGACCAGAGAGAGTAGCTTTTCCAATTGAAGAAGCACTTATATTATTGGAAAGCAGGAACTTAAAAAACTGTAACAATATGTATATGAATGAATTTAAACAATTTATAAATATAGCAAAGGAGATAAACGCATGATAGATTTTGATAAATTTAGTATATTTTCTGTTATGGGGAAAGAAGCTGGAAAGCAAACAGAACAAGAATATTCAAGAACAGTATTAAATAAGTATGATAAGTTTTTGTCAGATATAAAAAAGGCAAAAGCAGAATTAGAAAATAATAAAGATAAAGGTGCAGAAGAAAAAGAAATGTACCTATAAAATTGATGTTAATTAGGTTGCATTCTGCAACCTAAAATTTGTATATAGGAGAAGATAAAAATGTACGAAGTTTTTGCAGATTTACATGTACACATAGGAAGAAGTGAAAATAATAAACCAATAAAAATAACGGCAGCAAGAAGTCTTAATTTTGCAAACATTGCAAAAGAGTGCAGAGAAAGAAAAGGAATAGATATAGTAGGAATTATAGACTGTGCATCACCATATGTAATAGAAGACATAGAAAATTTTTTAAAAACTGGTGAAGCATATGAAATAAAAGATGGTGGAATAATATACAAAGATAAAGTATGTATAATTTTAGGAAGCGAAATAGAAACATCAGAGAAAGGTTTAAACGGTCATTGCGGAAGTGCACACAATTTATGTTATTTCCCACATTTAAAAGATATAAAAGGTTTTTCAAAAGAAATGAGTACACATATAAAAAATATTACATTAAGTTCACAAAGAGCTGATATTTCTGCATATGAACTAATTGATATAGTAGAAAAATACAATGGCATATTAGTACCAGCACATTGCTTTACACCACATAAAAGCTTTTACGGGAATTGCACAGATAGATTAGAGAAAATTTTTAAAGAAAAATATTCTAAAATACCAGCCATAGAATTAGGTTTAAGCTCTGATACATTTTTAGCAGATACTATTTCGGAATTAGAATCAAAAACGTTTTTAACGAATTCTGATGCTCATTCGCTACCAAAAATAGCAAGGGAATATAATAAAATATTAGTAGGAGATATAAGTTTTAAAGAACTATTAAAAGCTTTAAAAAATGAAGATGGAAGAAAAATTATAACTAATTACGGACTAGACCCAAAACTTGGCAAGTATCATAGAACATATTGCGAAGTTTGTGGCAAAAATATACCAGGAGATGCGCCTGTAACAGTGTGCGATACATGTGATAGTAGAAACATAACAATGGGAGTGTATGATAGAATAGAAATAATAAAAGATAAAAAAGAAACAAAAAGCCCAGAAAATAGACCGGAATATGTATATCAAATACCGCTTACATTTATTCCGGGATTAGGTAAAAAAACAATAGATAAGCTATTAGATAATTTTGGAACAGAGATGAATATATTACACAAACTAAGTAAAGATGATTTAGAAGCTGTTGTAGGAGAAAAAATAGCAGACAATATAATTTCCGCAAGAGAAGGAAAAATGACAATACAAGCAGGAGGTGGTGGAGTTTACGGGCAAATTAAAGCTTGCTGAATTAAAAGAAAAAGGAGAACTATAAATGAAAAAAGAAGTAAGTAATAAAAAAGCAATAATTACTATGATTGTAGTAATTATATTATTGGTAGTTTTGGCCGGAGTGTATGTATACTTATTTAAGAATAATAAAAATAAAAATCATGAGAAGAAAAAGTATTCAGATGAGATAAAAACAGTAGCAACATTAGAAGATGAGATAACAACAAATAGTATATGGTGCGGAACATTCCAATTAGTATGGAATGATATGGTTAATAATGTAGTAAAACAAGATGTAGTATTTATGCCACAAGAAAAATTAGTAGAAAACTTAAACAAACAAACATTTAAAGAAGACCAACTTTCAGAAAAGGATTATTATAAAGTATATGACTTATTAACATTAGATTTAAAAGAGAAAATCGAAAAAGCAATTAAAGAAAAATTTAATGAGAAAAGTGACATATTAGATAGCATAGATTGGTCAGAAGTTCCTAAGGATGCTTCTCGGATATTCTGAATGGTATAAAAAATATTTATTTTATGCAATGCTAAAAAAAGAATTCAATTTTGAAAATGATTTCAACGAGCTAGATGCTGGTACATTTGGAACAAAATATAAAGGTGTAAAATATTTTGGAATAGAAAAAAACTCAGATTCAAAATTATATGATCAAGTAGAAGTATTGTACTATAATACAGAAAATGATTTTGCAATTATATTAAACACAAAAGAAGGAGAACAAGTAATATTATGTAGAGGAGCAGAAGGTGGAAATTTTGCAACAATATATAACAATATAATAGAAAAAGCAAAAGCATATACAGGAAATAAAAAATTTACAGAGAATGACTTTTTAAAGGTTCCAAATATAAAATTTAATACAAAAAAAGAATTTAATGAGCTATGTAATAAAGAGTTCTTGGCTAAAGATGGTGATAGATGCACAATAGAACAAGCAATTCAAACAATAGAACTAGAAATGGACAAATCTGGAGGAAAATTAAAAAGTGAAGCGGCAATTGTAATGACAAAGGAGATGTCGCTTATGCCTGAAGAAGAAAATAGATATTTTTATTTAAATGATGAATTTACAATGTTTTTAAAAGAAAAAGACAAAGATATGCCATATTTTGCAGCAAATATAGAAGACATAACACTATTTCAATAAATTAGAATTTGTGTGAGGGGAAATTCTAGGGACTGTCCCTTAAAATCACCAAACCTGGGGATTTTGGGGACTGTCCTGAATTCATCCGGAACTAAACAAATTCTAATTTGTCTAAACAAATATTTTATTTTACAAGAACATATATTGTTCTTTTTTTTATTCTTTCGAATACACATTATGTATAAGCATTTCGGAGGTAAATAATGAACAGAAGAAGATATAATAAACTTAGGAGTAATAATTCAAGAATAAAAGAAGTAATTTTTTCACACGTGGAAAGCAACTTAAGAGAGTACATAATTTTTACTGTAATATTTTTAATTGGAATTATAGTAGGTGTTATTTTTATAAATAATGTTTCGGAAAACCAAGGGTTAGAAATAAATAATTATATAACCTCATTCATATCATCTTTAAAGGAAAACAAAGAAATAAATGATATGGTATTACTTAAAGATTCTATAAAGAAAAATATTGTACTAGCTATAATACTATGGTTTATGGGGTCAACAGTTATAGGAATATCAATTGTATATTTAATTGTTGCTTTTAGAGGATTCTGCTTGGGATACACAATATCTTCTGTTATTGCAACATGTGGTTTATGGAAAGGAATTTTATTTGTTCTTTCAACAGTTTTTCTGCAAAATATAATATTTATTCCATGCATTATTGCTCTTTCTGTGAGTGGAATGAGACTACATAATTCAATAATGAAAGATAGAAGAAAAGAAAACATTAAATTAGAAATATTAAGGCATACTTTTTTTTCTGCTTTAATGCTAGTTTTTATGATAATATCTTCATTTATAGAGGTTTTTGTCTCAAAAAATATACTGGTTTGGATTATAAAATATTTATAAGATAAATTATGAAAATCTATTTACTTTTTTGTATTAATTTGATATAAATATATACATAATAAATATTCATAAAAATAATAATAAAGGAGCTAGATTATGGAGAAACAAATTGAAAGTTTTTTAGAATTTATACAAAATGATAAGAAATTATCTGATAATACACTACAATCATATAGAAGAGACATTTTGCAATATGAAAAATATGTTGAAGAAAATAATATAAACTATGCAAAAGTTAAACAAGAGGATATAAAAGATTATTTAAATTATTTACATGACATGAATAAAAAATCTTCTACAATATCAAGAAATTTAGCTTCAATAAGATTATTTTATCAATATTCTTTAAAAAATAAAAAAGTAAAAAATGACCCAACAGAAGGCATTCAATCTCCAAAAATAGAAAAAAGAGTACCAAGCATATTAACTTCACAAGAAGTGTCTTTATTGCTAGATCAACCAAAAAATGTTGATTTAAAAGGAATTAGAGACAAAGCAATGCTAGAATTCGCATATGCCACAGGAATGAGAGTTACAGAAATAATATCTCTAAATGTAGAAGATGTTAATCTAGTAAACGGTTATGTAACATGTAAAAATGGAAACAAACAAAGAAATATTCCATTAGGTTCTTTATCATTAAAAGCTCTAAAAGAGTATATGGAAAGTTCAAGACCAATAATGATAAAATCTGATGATGAAAAGGCTTTATTTGTTAATGTTAATGGTAAAAGATTAACAAGACAAGGATTCTGGAAAATAGTAAAATTCTATAAAGAACAAGCTCATATAACAAAAGATATTACACCACACGTTTTAAGACATTCTTTTGCAACACATCTTTTACAAAATGGAGCAGATTTAAAAGCTATTCAAACAATGCTTGGACATTCAGATATATCATCTACACAAGTATATATGCAATTCCAAGATGAAAGCTTAAAAAATGTATATAAACATGCTCATCCAAGAGCATAAAATCAAAATAATAGGGATTAAGTATTGAACTTAGTCTCTTTTTATTATATAATATTGAGAATTTAAATATTAATTAAAAATGAAGGGGGAAAAAACATGTCAAAAATATTACCAGACATATCAAGAACTTTTAATGAATTTTTATTACTGCCAAATTTAACAGATGAGAGATGTATACCAGCAAATGTATCTTTACGTACACCTCTTGTAAAATTTAAAAAAGGAGAGCAAGCTAAATTCTATGCAAACGTACCTATGGTTTCTGCAATAATGCAATCAGTATCAGGAGAAAAAATGGGTATTGCACTAGCACGTGAAGGAGGACTTGCTTTTATATATGGTTCTCAATCAATAGAATCACAAGCAGAAATGGTTTATCATGTAAAAAAACATAAAGCAGGTTTTGTAATTAGTGATTCAAACGTAAAATCAGGAACTAGTTTAAAAGAAGTTTTAGAGTTAGTTGAAAAAACTGGGCATTCAACTGTTATTATAACAGATGATGGAACAGCATCTGGAAAATTCCTAGGAATTGTAACAAATAAAGATTATAGATTATCAAGAGATAACCAAGACGAACCAATTGATAATTTCATGACTAAAAAAGAAGATGTTATATGGGCTAAAAAAGGAATAACATTATCAGAAGCAAATGATATAATATGGGATAAAAAAATAAATTGTTTACCAATATTAACAGAAGAAGGAAATCTAAAATATTTAGTATTTAGAAAAGATTATGAAGACAGAAAAAACAACCCTAACTCTTTATTAGATGAAAATAAAAGATATATTGTGGGAGCAGGTATAAATACTAGAGATTATGAAGAAAGAATACCTGCACTAGTAGAAGCTGGTGTTGATATAATCTGTATGGATTCTTCTGATGGATATTCAGTATGGCAAAAGAACACAATAGATTTTGTAAGAGAAAAATATGGTGATGACCTAAAAATAGGTGCAGGAAATGTTGTAGATAGAGAAGGGTTTAGATATTTAGCAGATGCTGGTGCTGATTTTATAAAAGTCGGAGTAGGTGGAGGATCAATTTGTATAACTCGTGAAACAAAAGGAATTGGTCGTGGACAAGCAAGTGCTTTAATGGAAGTTGTAGATGAAAGAAACAAATATTTTGAAGAAACAGGGATATATATTCCAGTATGTTCAGATGGTGGAATAGTATATGACCATCACATTACTCTTGCTTTAGCAATGGGAGCAGATTATGTAATGATGGGAAGATATTTTGCAAGATTTGACGAAAGCCCAACAAGAGTTGTAAAAATAGGAAACAACTATGTTAAAGAGTATTGGGGAGAAGGTTCAAATAGAGCAAGAAATTGGCAAAGATATGATTTAGGTGGAGAAGCTAAAAATAAACTTGCTTTTGAGGAAGGTGTTGATTCATATATACCTTATGCAGGTTCTTTAAAAGATAATCTAGAAATAACAGTTGCAAAAATAAAATCAACAATGTGCAATTGTGGAGCAACAACAATTCCAGAATTACATGAAAAAGCAAGATTAACAATGGTTTCAGAAGTGAGTATTTCAGAAGGAGGAGCACATGATGTAACACTAAAAGAAATAGATCATTCTTATAAATCATAGTATTAAAAATATTTAAAAAACAAGCAAGAAGTTATAAAAGCTTCTTGCTTGTTTTTTATTCCCATTCAATTGTTGCAGGTGGTTTAGATGTTATATCGTATACAACTCTATTTATATGTTTTACCTCATTTACAATTCTAGAAGATACTTTTTCTAATATGTCGTATGGAATTCTACTCCAAGTAGCTGTCATAAAGTCTGTTGTACAAACACTTCTTAATGCTAGAGTATAATCATATGTTCTGTAATCTCCCATAACTCCAACAGATTTTAAGTTTGTTAAAACTGCAAAGTATTGATTTAATTCTTTATCTAATCCAGCATTTGCAACTTCTTCTCTAAAGATATAGTCTGCATCTTTTAAAATTTCTAGTTTTTCTTTTGTTATATCTCCAATAATTCTAATTGCAAGTCCAGGACCAGGGAATGGTTGTCTAAATACTAATTTTTCTGGAATTCCAAGTTCCAATCCAGTTTTTCTAACTTCATCTTTAAATAAATCTCTTAATGGTTCTATAATTTCTTTAAAATCTACATAGTCTGGAAGTCCACCAACATTGTGATGACTTTTTATAACAGCAGCTTTTCCTTTGCCACTTTCTATAACGTCAGGGTATATAGTACCTTGAACTAAAAAGTCTACTTTACCAATTTTTTTAGCTTCTTCTTCAAATACTCTTATAAATTCTTCACCTATTATTTTTCTTTTCTTTTCAGGTTCAGAAACTCCAGCAAGTTTAGATAAGAATCTTTCTTCAGCATTTACTCTAATAAGATTTATATCAAATTGATTTCTAAATATTTGTTCAACTTCATCACCTTCATTTTTACGAAGTAGACCATGGTCAACAAATATACATGTAAGTTGCTTTCCAATAGCTTTATGTAATAGAACTGCTGCTACAGAAGAGTCAACTCCACCAGATAAAGCAAGTAATACTTTTTTATCTCCAATTTTTTCTCTTAAAGATTTAATAGATTCTTCCACAAAAGAAGACATTACCCAATCTCCAGAGCATTTGCAAATGTTATATAAGAAATTTTTAATTATTTTTACACCATTTACAGTGTTATTTACTTCGGCATGAAATTGAATTCCATAAAAGTTCAAGTCTTTATTTTCAATTGCTGCAGTAGGACAGTTATCTGTAGTTGCAATAACTTTGAACCCCGCAGGTACTTCTTTTACTAAATCTGTATGGCTCATCAAGCAAATATTTTTGTTGTCAAAGCCTTCAAAAAGTGGGGAAGAGTTGTCTAAATTAACTTCAATTTCTCCATATTCTTTTTTTGTTCCTCTTTCAACTTTACCACCTAAACTATGACTCATAAATTGCATTCCATAGCAAATTCCTAAAATTGGAATACCAAGGTTGAATATTTCTTTGTCACATGCAGGTGAATCTTCTTCATAAACACTTGCAGGGCCACCAGTAAATATAATACCTTTCGGATTGATTTTCTTTATTTTTTCAATAGGAGTGTCATAAGGTAATACTTCTGAGTAAACATTACATTCTCTAACACGTCTTGCTATTAATTGATTAAATTGACTATAAAAGTCTAAAATAACAATAGTTTCTTTGCTTTTCATATTAATTCTCCTTTTTCAATAAACATATTTTATATTTTATCACAAAGGGACAATTAAAGCAATACAGATAAATTGCAATATTTTTTAAAAAAACTATTGACAATATACGAACAAGTGTTTATAATAAGAATACACAAACGAATAAATGTTTGTAAGAATAATATAAAAACAGGAGAAAAAATATGAAAATAGTTAGTATAAAAAAATTTATAAGAAGTATAACAATAGTTCTATTAATAATTGTGGGTTTATCATTAATAATTTCAAAGTCTTCATACTCAAGAGGAGAAAAACAATACAAAACAATATATGTATCAAAAGGAGATACGCTTTGGAGTATTGCAAAAAGCAATCAAGATTCAAATGAATATTACAAGGGAAAAGATATAAGATATATTATGAATGATATTACTCAAATAAATAATATAGAAAGATCAAATTTAAAAATAGATCAGGAATTAAAAGTTCCTGTAATATAGGGGGATGTAGGAAAGGAGTAAAGCTTTTGACTTTACTCCTTAAAGTTTGCAAGTGGGTTACTTTCTACTGCATTTCTAACTTGGCTATTATCAACATGAGTGTATATTTCTGTTGTAGAAATGCTTTCATGTCCTAAAAGTTCTTGCAATGCACGTATATCTACATTACCATATTGATACATTAGAGTAGCAGCAGTATGTCTTAATTTATGTGTAGAATACTTATTAATATCTAGGCCTGCCTTTAATAGTTCTTTTTTTACAATTGTTTGAACAGTTCTATTACTAATTCTTTCACGTCTTTCACTTAAAAACAAAGCATTTTTTGAATCATATTTAATTCCTTCTTTAGGTCTAGAAGCTAGGTATTTATTAATTGCATCCATACATGCATTATTTAAATAAATAGTTCTTTCTTTATTTCCTTTTCCAACAACATTTAATTTACAATCACTAAAATTTATATCTGGTATATCAATACCTACTAGTTCAGATAAACGCATACCACAGTTTAAAAACAAAGTAATGATAGCATAATCTCTTTCATTGTTTCTTGCTTCAGTATCATTAGTTACTTCTAGTAATTTTTTACTTTCATCTAATGACAAATATTTAGGGATTCTTTTACCAAGCTTAGGAGTTTCTAAGTTCTGCGCAGGATTTGTGTCTATTAATTTTGCTTTGTTGCAAAGATAATTAAAGAATATTCTTATAGAAGAAATTTTTCTAGCACGTGTAGCAGGACTACTTTTAAGTTCTGTTGCCATATAAGAAATATAGCTATGTATATCTTCTAGTTTTATTTTCTTTATTGTATCAAGGCTTATATCATTTATAGTAATTTTAGTCCAGTCTTTTTCATTGGTTAATTTAAAATGTATTTTTATATACTTTAAGAAATTCATAAGATCATAATTATATTCTTTTATACTGTTAGGTGATTTGTTAAGTATTGTAATATTATAGTCTAAAAATGAATTTAAAAAGTCTGGATTCATTTCTCTATCTATCATTATTTGCCTCCTTTGTAAGTTTTAATATTATAATAACACTATTATCAGGATTTTTAAATGCTGTAACTTCAATTTTATCGGAAAATTTACTAAAAGCAATCTTTTTAGCTCCTGGTTTTATAAATTTACTAATTTTTTATCTCTAATTTATTATATCATATTAAAAAAATAAAAATACACTTGAATTTTAGCTAACTCAAGAAATTACAAATTAGTTTATACAAACGAGATGTTGACATCGGTCTAAGAAATTAGCTCTTTTTTAATATTTTAATATACTGAAAAATAAGCAGAGTAGGAGAGAGGGCTAGTCTATAAAATTAAATTAAAGATTTTTAAATATTATAAAAAAATTATCCCTATAATTCTATGATGTAAAAAAATTCTATATAAAATATTTATAAAACAAAATCATAAGAATTAAAATATATGAATTTAATATAAAAATTTATTAAATTAAATTTAAATAATTTTGTGCAAAGTTAAATTTTAAATTTTAAAAATATCTTGCAAAATTTATATTTGATTTATAAATTTTAATTTAATTTTTTATTATACTGATTATATATAATATTTTAATTATTAAACACTCTAAAATCGTTTTTAAGACATTTTAATATTAAAGATAATAAGTTAATCGTTTATAATTAATTGTAGAAAACAGAAATTACATAAGTTATTTTGAGAATGATATAAAATGTTGATTTTTATAGGGGTTTATAAAACCACTGAAAAGTGGCAAAAAACGACGCACAACTTAGTTGCTGTTTGTGAAAGTGTAACTTGAACAATTACAGCAAATTAATGGCTTGTCAGAATCGATTTTAAGCCGTTTTTATTTTTTAGACATATAGTTTGTTGTTGAAAAAACGAGTAAAATATTGATATATGAACAGTTTAGAGATTTTTGAAAAAATTATATAAAACAATATAAAAATTGTAATAATAAATTATAAGAATTCAAAATTTATATAGAGATAATAAATTTCCTAAAATTTTGATTCACCAGAATTGGTTTTAAAGGTTTTTATAAAAGAAGTAATAAAGTTACATTAATAAAAATATAAGGCCAAACAGATAAAACCGTCTAAAATAGCAAGATAGGAGCCTTTTTAGAAAAAATCAAAAATCTCCTATCTTTATTTGCACAAAAGATTGATTTTGCGCAATGTTATGCTTTTAAAAATATATAGATTAGTGCTTCTCTCTTCTCATTAATCTACATATTTTTAAAAACATTTTATTTATTATCTTTAAAGAAATATTTCATTCTTTCTATAAATTCTTCATTAGATTTTGTAGCAATTATTTGATCAATTAATTGTTCAGTCATTTCTTGTACAGACATATTTGCCATTGCTTTTCTTAAAGCAAATACAGTTTCTAATTCTTCTTTTGATAATAGTAAATCTTCTCTTCTTGTTCCAGATTTATTTATATCTATAGCTGGGAAAATTCTCTTTTCAGATAGTTTTCTATCTAGATGAACTTCCATATTACCTGTTCCTTTAAACTCCTCAAATATAACATCATCCATTCTACTACCTGTATCTACTAATGCTGATGCAAGAATTGTTAAACTTCCTGCATCTTCTGTATTTCTAGCAGCACCAAAAAATCTTTTTGGTTTATGTAAAGCACTAGGATCAAGTCCTCCAGATAATGTTCTTCCTGATGTCGGTATTACTAAGTTATATGCTCTTGCCAAACGGGTTATACTATCTAACAATATTACTACATCTTTATTTTGTTCTGTTAGTCTTTTAGCTCTTTCTAGAACCATTTCTGCTACTTTAACGTGATGTTCTGGAAGTTCATCGAATGTAGAATATATAACATCACCTTTAATAGATCTTTTCATATCTGTAACTTCTTCTGGCCTTTCATCTATTAATAGAACTATAAGCTCAATATCAGGGTTATTTGTTGTAATACTGTTTGCTATTTTCTTTAAAATAGTTGTTTTTCCTGCCTTTGGTGGAGCAACTATCATTCCCCTCTGCCCTTTTCCTATTGGAGATAATAAATCCATTAATCTCATTGTATATTCATTTGGAGTTGTTTCTAATTTTATTCTTTTATTAGGGTATATTGGTATTAAATCATCAAAAGAACGTCTTTTCATAGCTTTTTCTGGGTGTTCTCCATTTACTTCTCCCACATATATTAATGCTGGAAATTTTTCACCCTCTTTTGGAGTTCTTTTAATTCCCTTTATAACGTCACCGGTATCTAGTCTAAAACGTTTAATTTGTACAGGTGATATATATACATCCTTTGGTGTAGGTAAATAGTTGTCACCTCTTAAAAATCCATATCCATCAGGTAAAACTTCTAGAATTCCTTCTACAAATTCATCACCTTCATTTGTTAATTTATATCCTCCAGAAGTTACTGAGGAATTTTTTTCTTCTTTTTTTATTTCTTCAGTTGGTATAGTATTTGTTTCTTTAGATAAAATTTGTATCAAATCTTCTTTTTTTAGCTTTGAAATATTTTTAACTCCTTTTTCTTTTGCCATATCTTTTAATTCTGTAAGTGTTAGCCCCTCAAAATTCATAATTAAGCCCCCTAATATTTTATTAATTTATATAATTTAAAATCATTTGGAAATTTATTATAAGAATCTAAAAAAAATAGAAAATTTATAAAGTAGGCTTTTAAAGCAAAGCCTACTGCTTATTATTTGGTTTTGTCTATATATACTCTTTCATTTGGCAAATACATATCTAGTTTTTCTCTAGCAACATCTTCTATATATTCTTTCGAATTGATGTTATCTCTTTTAGCTGTTAAAGACTCTTGATATGCTAATTGCTTGTTTATTTGTTCTGTATAATATTCATTAGTATTTTTATATGAGTTTAAAGTTTTTTGTTGACCTATAAAAATATATAATACATAAGCAAAAATTGCTACAAATAATAGGTTTTTATAGATTTTTTTTGATTTTAAAAGTTTTTTCATCAGTAATTATCTCCAATTTATCCATAAAATATGTAAATTCAATACTTATAATATATATTTCAACAAAATTAAGTGAAATCCTTCTTAAATTCATTTTTTTTCTTTTTATTATGCAAAGATATAATTTTTTTCTTAAAATTTGACAAAGTTTTTCTTAGGTTAATAAATACAAATGATATTGGTGCTAAAAGTATTTTCCTTATGAATTTAAAAATATATTTTATAGGAATAACAAGAATATACTTAAATACTTGCTTTATTATTTTTACAATAAATAAATTTACTTTTATAAAAATTTTACTAAATAGCAACATATATAATGCTACCCCTATAAATACTCCTAAAAATATATAAGCTCTTAGTTCTCCATTATTAAATCTAAAAATTGAATATAGAAGAATTAATCCTGTAAAAATCCAAAAGAGTATATCTTGCAAATTTGTTCTAAAATCTGATGTTTTGAATGATTTTCGCATAATTCTAAAAATGTCAAATAGAATTCCAATAATTAATCCATTAAGTATAAAAATAAAAAATATATATGCTTGATTATTCAATATCTCACCTTATTTTATTTAAATATTTTTCCTATTAAGGAACCACCTTTTTTATCTGCTGATTTTTCGGAGTATGATAAATTAAATATATCCCCTTCAACAACGACTTCAGATGTGTCTATACTTAATTTATTAATTCTTAGATTTTCTCCTTTTACACTCAAAAGTCCTAATTCAGTTTCAACTATTACTATTTGATCATCAAAGCTTAAAACATCTAATACTCCAGAAATACTTAATTTTTCTCTATTCTCTAAAACTAGATTCTGAATAACATTTGTATTTAATGCTTTTCTTTCTTCTATTGCCATAAAACATCGACCTCCTAATAAAATCTTGGTACATAAATATATATATTCAGGTCTTGTCTAATTTAGAACGATAAAAACAAAAAAGAAGAGATTTTAAAATCTCTTCTTTAATATTAAATATTTAAATTCTAATGTCTGAAATGTCTCATTCCTGTAAATATCATAGTCATTCCATATTCATTACATTTATCTATTGATTCTTGGTCTCTTTTTGCTCCGCCTGGTTGTATTATAGCTGTTATTCCTGCTTCATGGGCTGCTTCTACACAGTCTGAGAATGGGAAAAATGCATCAGAGGCAAGTACTGCACCTTTTGTTACGCCTTCGCCTATTAATTCATTTGCGTGTTCTATTGATTGCTTTGTTGCCCAAATTCTATTTACTTGACCTGGTCCAATTCCTATTGATTGTTTATCTTTTCCAAGTGCTATTCCATTTGATTTAGTATATTTTACTATTTTCCAAGTAAATAACATATCTTCTAATTCTTTATCGGTTGGTTTTCTATCAGTTACTACTGTGTAATCGTCTAATAACTTAGAATCTATAGTTTGAAGTATTATTCCTCCATTTATTTTTTTAATATCATAAGAACCTTCTGGTTGTTTTACAGTAATGCTTGGTAATAAAAGTAATCTTAGATTTGGTTTTTGTTTTAATATTTCTAATGCTTTTTCTTCATATGATGGTGCAACGATAACCTCTAAAAAGATTTCCTTCATTTCGTTTGCCATTTTTTCTGTTATCTCTCTATTAGCGACTACTATTCCACCAAATATTGATGTTTTGTCTGCTTCAAATGCTTTTTTCCAAGCTTCATAAATATCTGTACTACTACCTACTCCACATGGATTTCCATGTTTACATGCTACAACAGTTGGCTCGTCAAATTCTTTTAATAATTCCAAAGCTCCATTCGTGTCGTTTATATTGTTAAATGATAATTCTTTTCCGTTTAATTGTTTTGCAATTGTTAGAGAACCTTCGCATTTTCCAATTTCTTTATATAAAGCTCCTATTTGATGAGGGTTTTCTCCATATCTCATTTCTTGAACTTTTTCATACGTTAGAGTAAGTTCTTGAGGTAAACTTTCATCTTTTCTTTCTTGTTTTAAGTAATTACAAATCATCGCATCATAACTTGCTGTATGTTCAAAGACTTTATTCATTAAATAGAATTTTGTGTCTAAAGAAACTCTACCATTTTCTTTTAATTCTTTTAAAACTTTTTCATAATCTTTTGGATCTGTTATTACTGTAACATCTTGATAGTTTTTAGCAGCACTTCTAAGCATTGTAGGGCCACCTATATCTATATTTTCAACTGCTTCTTGTCTTGTTACACCTTCTTTTAATATTGTTTGCTTAAATGGATATAAATTAACTACAACAAAATCTATTGTGTCTACATTTAATTGTTTTAATTGCTCCATATGTTTTGGATTGCTTCTCATAGCTAAAATTCCTGCATGTACCTTTGGATGAAGAGTTTTTACTCTTCCATCTAGACATTCTGGAAATCCAGTTAAATCTGAAATTTCAATAGCTTTAACTCCTTCTTCTTTTAGTTTTTTATATGTACCACCAGTTGAAATTATTTCAATACCTAATTCTTCTAATTCTTTTGCAAATTCTACAATTCCTGTTTTATCAGAAACACTAATTAACGCTTTCAATACAAACAACCTCCTATTATTTTTTACTCCATTTTAAGTAACTTTCCATAAAGCCATTTAAATCTCCGTTCATTACAGCCTCAACATTTCCAACTTCATAATTTGTTCTATGATCTTTTACCATTGTATATGGGCAAAATACATATGAACGAATTTGGCTTCCCCATGCGATATCTTTTTGTACACCTTTTAAATCTTCTATCTTTTCCTTTTGTTCTCTTTCTTTTAATTCTAGAAGTTTGGACTTTAACATTCTCATAGCTGTTTCTTTGTTTTGAACTTGTGATCTTTCTGATTGGCAAGAAACTACTATATTTGTTGGAATATGTGTGATTCTAACTGCGGAGTCAGTTTTATTTATGTGTTGACCTCCTGCTCCGTGATGCTCTATATGTGTCTATTCTTAAATCATCTGGATTTATATCTAATACAATATCTTCTGATATTTCTGGCAATACTTCTAAAGAAGCAAATGAAGTATGTCTTCTGCCTCCACTATCAAAAGGAGAAATTCTTACTAGTCTATGTACTCCCATCTCCCCTTTTAAATATCCATATGCGTATTCACCTGAAATTAAGAATGTAACGCTTTTTATTCCTGCTTCATCACCTTCTAAGTAATCTAGTTCTTTTACGGTATAGTTATTACTAGAAGCCCATTTTGAATACATTCTATATAGCATTTGAACCCAATCTTGAGATTCTGTTCCCCCAGCCCCAGGATGAAGGGTAAGAATTGCATTGTTTTGATCATATTTTTCAGATAATAAGGTTTTTATTTCAAGTTCATTTAGTTCTTTTTCTACTTTTTTTGTAGCTTCTAGAACTTCCAAAGACATTTGTTCATCTGGTTCATCAATTAGTAATAATGACATTTCGTCTATATTATTTAATTCTTGCTCTAATTTTCTGAATGTTTCTACTTCATTTTTTAGTCTTTTTAGCTTTGTAACTATTGGTGTAGACATTGTTGGATTATCCCAGAAATTAGGGGCATTAACCTTTTGCTCAAGTTCGTTTATTTCTAATTGGATTTTAGATATGTCAAAGTGAATCACCAATCTTTTTTAAATTCTCTTTTAATGCTGTGATTTTAAACTTGTTTTCTTCTAACTCTAACATTATTCACTCTCCATTCTAATCTTTTAAAACATCATTCACAAAGTCTACTAATCCTTCTGGCATTTTTATTGTACACTTAACATCATCAGTTTTATAGAAACAATAATCCTTTATTTCATCTTGTAAATATAATTCTACTCCGTTTTGTAAATTAATTTTTACATCTGTTTTTATTCCTAAACTTTTTGAAGTGTCGTCTTGTTCTAATGATATATTTTTACATATATCTAAAAGTTCATTTATATCTTTTTTTCTTTTTATTTCTACTGTTTTTTCTAGCTCGCCATTTTCATTGTATTTCTCTATTGTTATATTTTTAGTATCATATCTGTTATCAGATGTGTTGTTGTGTGCAACAGCAAAATATATTGAAAGCCCAATTATTATAAGTGCTACTATTCCTGCTACAAGATAAATTATAGTGTTTTTTTTCATTGTTAATGCCTCCTTAATTTTTTATTCATAATCTACAACATTAACCCAATTGCTTAAAAATTCTTGTTCTTCTTCTTTTCCTTTAGTCATTTGAGTTGCTGCAACTATTGGTATCCATCTTTGAATATTTGCTTTTGTTATACCAGATTTTTCTGAAAATAGATTGATATATTTTTCTGCTAATTCGCTTTTTCCTTCTATAGAAAATAGTAAGAATGTTCTAGCTGCATCTGCCGAAGCATTTCCTTGTGTTACGTGTGACCAGTCTATTACATATACTTCGCCATCATCTTTTATAATTACATTGCTTGGATTAAAATCTCCATGGCATAATTTTGTATGATTTTTCATTCCTTCTAGTCTTTGCATTAGTTCATATTTTGTATTTTCATCTATATTTATTGCATTGCTTAATTTTCTTCTGAATTTATCTTTTATTCTGTTTAGTAAAGGTACTGAATTTGATAGTATTTTCATTTGAGTATCAACAAAAAGGTTTAAATACTCTTCTTCTTTTTCTGGATGTTCTTCCATTAGTTTATTAAGAGGTATACCTTCTATATGCTCTGAAACTAGTCCCCATCTCCCATCTATTTTTGTTACTTCTAGTAACTTAGGCACATTTAAAGCTGTTCCCTCCTCTACTCTGGCTTGATTTAAAGCTTCATTAAGTATATCTGCTTTTGAGTAGTTTTCTACAAATAATTTAATAGTTTTATCACTATCTTTATAAACAGTTTTGGTTTTTCTTTCTGCTATTGGATTATCTAGATTATAATGCATATTTATCATCCTTTCTTTTGAAATTATTCTTTTCCATAATAAGCTTTTAGATACATTTCTTTTATTTCACTTATTAATGGATATCTTGGGTTTGCACCTGTACATTGGTCATCAAATGCTTGCTCTGACATTTCATCTAATCTATCCAAGAAATCTTTTTCATCAATGCCATAATCTTTAATAGTTTTCTTAATTCCTATTTTTTCTTTTAATTCATTAATTGCTTTTATTAGGTTATTCAAGCTTTCTTCATCATTTGCTCCACCAAGTCCTAAAGCTTCTGCAACTTCTGCATATCTTCTTAAAGTATGTGGATGGTCATATTGTGGGAATGTTCCCATTTTTGTTGGTACTTCAGCACTATTAAATTTTAAAACATAATCAATCATTAATGCGTTTGCAATTCCATGAGGTATATGATGAAAAGCACCAAGTTTATGTGCCATAGAATGGCATACTCCTAAAAAAGCATTTGCAAAAGCCATACCAGCCATTGTAGCTGCATTTGCCATTTTTTCTCTTGCTTCTGGGTCATTTGCTCCGTTTTCATAAGCTCTTGGTAAATATTTAAATATATTCTTTAAAGACTCAATAGCTAGTCCATCTGTATATTCAGTAGCCATCATTGAAGCATAAGCCTCCAAGCAGTGTGTAACAGCGTCTATACCAGATGCTGATGTTAATCCTTTTGGAGCATTCATCATCATATTACAATCAACTATTGCCATTTTTGGTAATAATTCATAATCTGCTAAAGGATATTTTGTTCCTGTTTTTTCATCTGTTATAACTGCAAAAGGTGTAACTTCTGAACCAGTACCTGCTGATGTTGGAACTGCTATAAAATAAGCTTTTTCACCCATTTTAGGGAATGTGTAAACTCTTTTCCTTATATCCATAAATCTCATTGCCATGTCTAAGAAGTCAACTTCTGGATGTTCATACATAACCCACATAATTTTACCAGCATCCATTGCACTACCACCACCAACAGCAATTATTGCATCAGGTTTAAATTCATTCATTGCTCTTGTTCCTTCTATTGCACAAGCAAGTGTTGGATCTGGTGCTACATTTGAAAATGTTGTATGTGCTATTCCTAATTCATCTAATTTATCTGTTATTGGTTTTGTATAACCATTTTCAAATAAGAATGTATCTGTTACTATAAATACTTTTTTCTTATCCATTACATTTTTTAATTCTTCTAAGGCTACAGGTAAGCAACCTCTTTTTATATATACCTTCTCAGGTGCTCTAAACCAAAGCATATTTTCTCTCCTTTCGGCAACTGTTTTTATATTTAATAAATGTTTTATTCCAACGTTTTCTGATACTGAGTTTCCTCCCCAAGAACCACAACCAAGTGTTAAAGATGGAGCTAATTTAAAGTTATATAAATCTCCTATTCCTCCTTGTGATGATGGAGTATTTATAAGTACTCTACAAGTTTTCATATTGCTATAAAATTCTTCTATTTTTTCTTTTTGTGTAAGTGTATTTATATATAATGATGAAGTATGCCCTAATCCTCCATCTGCTATAAGTTGTTTTGCTTTAGCTAAAGCATCTTCAAAATCTTTTGCTTTATACATTGCTAAAACTGGTGATAATTTTTCGTGTGCAAATTCTTCTGATAGGTCTACACTTTCTACTTCACCTATTAGTATTTTTGCTGTTTCTGGTACTTCTACTCCTGCAAGTTTAGCAATATTATAAGCAGATTGTCCAACTATTTTTGCATTTAATGCACCATTTATAATTATTGCTTTTCTTACTTTTTCTATTTCTTCACTATTTAATATATAGCAACCTCTTTTTGCAAATTCTGCTTTTACTGCGTCATATACTTTATCTAATACAATTACAGATTGTTCAGAAGCACATATCATACCATTATCAAATGTTTTTGAATGTATAATTGAGTTTACTGCTAATATAATATCAGCACTTTCATCTATAATTGCTGGTGTATTTCCTGCACCAACTCCAAGTGCTGGCTTTCCACTTGAATAAGCAGATTTAACCATACCAGGTCCACCTGTTGCTAATATTGTATCTACTGATTGCATTAATGTATTTGTAAGTTCTAGTGAAGGAACATCTATCCATCCTATAATTCCTTCTGGAGCTCCCGCTTTTACTGCTGCTTCTAGAACAACTTTTGCAGCCGCTATTGTTGAAGCTTTAGCTCTTGGATGAGGGCTTATTATAATTCCATTTCTTGTTTTTAAACAAATTAATGTTTTGAATATTGCTGTTGATGTTGGGTTTGTTGTTGGTATAACTGCCCCAATTACTCCAATAGGTTCTAACACTTTTTTTATGCCATAATAGTTATCTTCTTCAACAACTCCAACTGTTTTTTCATTTTTGTATTTGTTATAAATATATTCAGCAGCATAATGATTTTTTATAATTTTGTCTTCTACTACTCCCATACCAGTTTCTTCTACTGCCATTTGTGCAAGAGGTATTCTTGCTTGATTTGCTGCAATTGCAGCAGCTTTAAAGATTTGGTCAACCTTTTCTTGTGAAAATTTTGAGAATTCTTCTTGTGCTTTTCTAACTCTTGTAATAGTATTTTGTAAACTCTCAATACTATCTACGACTTCATATTTTTCAGCCATTTTTTGCCTCCTTAAAATTGTTTATTATATAACTATTAGTATATCTCAAATTTATATAATAATATACTTTTTAACCGATTACATATTAACATATACATACTTCTTTTTCAATATTTTTTTTGCATATTTAAACTAAAAAATAATAAAAAACAAGCCAATAAATATCGACCTGTTTACTCATATTTAAATAATACTTTAGCCTTGCCATTTTTAACATTAATCTCAGCAATTGCACCATTTACTATTGTTAAACAAGGTGCTTTATGAGAAATATCTGCATCATAAATAACTGGGATATTAAGCCCTTTTAATATGCTATCTTCTAAACATGATTTTACATCATAATCGTAGTGCGATACATCAACTCCAAATCTTCCAAAAACTATTCCTTTTGTATATTTAAAGTATCCTAATTCGTTCATTTTCCATAATACTCGAATAGTTTCTTCTTTTGATAATTCGCAATTATCAAAATACCAAATTATTCCGTCATTTTTGTATTTTTCATTAAAGTCATTTATTCCGTCATATTTGGTTCCAGCAAGAGTTGAAATTACATCAAAACATCCACCTATAATTCTTCCTTTTATAGTTACTGGCTCATCATCCAAGGTTTTCCAATATACTTTTTCTGTTAGATTGTAATTTTCTAAGCCTGTTTTTTTCTCTACATATTCATTTTCGTATAAATCATAATTGTGTTCTTCTTTTAAATTACCTTTTATTATTTCTAGAAAATCTAGTTGACTTTGATGAAGTGTTTCAGATCCAAATGAAGTAAAGTTCTGCCCATAAACAGTTGCAATATCACATTTTGTTGTTATTGGATATAACAATCCTGTTGGGTCAGAAAATCCTGCTATAAATTTAGGATTTTCTTTTATTAAGTCAAAGTCTATATATGGTAATATTTCAACTAAAAATTCTCCACCTGCAGCACAGAAAATCATGTTTATGTCTTTATTACTAAACATATCATTTATTTCTTTTGCTCTTTCTCTTGCTGTTGCACTTCTTCCTTTTTCAGATTTTAAAAGATTTTCTGATAAAATCAATTTGTATCCCAATTTTTCTAATGTTTTTTTAGCATTTAAGGATTTATTTATTCTTTCTGCACAGTCTGCTCCAGCAGATGGAGCAGGAACACCTATGCAATCATTTTCTTTAATAAAACTAGGATATATCAAATTATTCACCTTTCTTTAACACATTATTTACCACAACAATTTTTATATTTTTTACCGGCTGCCGGCAAGGACATGGGTCATTTCTGCCAACTTTTGGGCCTTCGTTTGTAACAGGTATATGTGAAACCTCTTTTGATTCTTGAGGTGTAGAATTTTTTAATGCATTTACTGCTTTTTCAAGTCCTTGACTTGTTATTTTTACAGTTTGTTTTCTTTCAACATTATTAACTCTATTTATATTTAGTAAAATTTTTACTACGTCATGCTTAATGTCATTAACCATTTTGTCAAACATATCGAATCCTTCAATTCTGTATTGAACTACTGGATCTTTTTGACCATATGCACGAAGACCAATACCGTCTTTTAATTCATCCATTGCATCTATATGATCCATCCATTTTTGATCTACTACTTTTAGCATAACAACTCTTTCAACTTCGCCAATTTCATTTTGTCCAATTTCTTCTGCTTTTTTATCATAATTTTGTAATGCTTTTTCTTTTAATTCATCTGTTATTTCTTGAACATCTAAATGCTTTTTAGATAAGGATTCTAAGTCATTTACATTAAATATTGTTTTTATTTCTTGTAATAATCCTTCTTTATTTACCTCTTCTCCATTTCCAACATATTCTTGAATTGTTTCTTCTGCCACGCTATTGATCATGTGTAATATATTTTCGTGAATATTCTCTCCATCTAAAACTTGTTTTCTTTGTTTGTAGATTATTCCTCTTTGAGTATTCATAACGTCATCATATTGAAGTACATGCTTACGAATACTAAAGTTCTTTCCTTCAACTTTCTTTTGTGCTGATTCAACAGCTCTTGAAAGTATTCCCATTTCTAATGGCATATTTTCATCTGCACCTAATGTGTTATATACTGATGTTACCATGTCTCCACCAAATATTTTCATTAGGTCATCATCTAGTGCAATATAAAATCTTGATTCTCCTGGGTCTCCTTGACGTCCACTACGTCCACGAAGCTGATTGTCTATTCTTCTTGATTCGTGTCTTTCTGTACCTATAATTTTTAGTCCACCTGCATCTACAACTTTTTGCTTTTCTTCTTTTATTTCATTATCAAATCTTTGTTCTAATTTACTAAAAGTTTCTCTTGCTTTTAATATTTCCTCATCTTCTGTTTCGTTATGTGTTGTTGATTGTTCTATTAATTCTTCTGAAAATCCTTGCTTTTTCATTTCTTGTTTTGCCAAGAATTCACTATTACCACCAAGCATAATATCAGTACCACGACCAGCCATGTTTGTTGCTATTGTAACGGCACCAAATTTACCAGCTTGTGCAATAATTTGAGCTTCTCTTTCATGGTATTTAGCATTTAATACTTCATGCTTTATTCCCTCTCTTTTTAATATGCTACTTAATTTTTCGGATTTCTCTATTGAAACAGTACCAACTAGCACTGGTTGACCCTTTTCATGGCTTCTTTTAATATCTTCTACTACTGCTCTAAATTTAGCATTTTCATTTTTATATATAACATCATTATTATCAATTCTTATCATTGGTTTATTTGTAGGAATTGATATTACGTCTAAATTATATATCTCTCTAAATTCAGATTCTTCTGTCATAGCTGTACCAGTCATACCTGATAATTTATCATACATTCTAAAATAGTTTTGGAATGTAATTGTTGCAAGAGTTTTAGACTCATTTGCAATTTTAACATGTTCTTTTGCTTCTATTGCTTGATGAAGACCATTACTGTATCTTCTTCCATACATAATTCTTCCTGTAAACTCGTCAACTATTAATACTTCTCCATCTTTAACTATGTAGTCAATATCTTTTTTCATAATTCCATGAGCATGTAATGCTTGATTAATATGATGAACTATATCAGAATTATCTAAATCATTTAAATTTTCTAATTTAAAATAATCTTCAGCCTTTTTGATACCTTTTTGAGTTAATGTTGCTGATTTTGCTTTTAAATCTACTATATAATCATATTTTTCATTATCTTCTTCTTGATCAAAATCTTTAATATCTTCTTCTACTAATACTTTTGATTTTAACCTTTTTACAAAATCATCTGCTTGTGAGTATAGAACAGAAGATTCTGCTGCTGTACCAGATATAATTAAAGGTGTACGTGCCTCATCAATTAAGATACTATCTATCTCATCTACAATTGCATAATTTAATGGTCTTTGAACCATATCATTTTTATATATAACCATATTGTCTCTTAAATAATCAAAACCATATTCGTTATTTGTACCATAAGTAATATCACTGTTATATGCTTTTTGCTTTTGCTCACTGTTCATGCCAGCAATTACAAGTCCAACAGATAGTCCTAAAAACTTATATAGTTTTCCCATCCATTCACTATCTCTTTTTGCTAAGTAATCATTTACAGTTACAACATGAACACCTTTTCCTGTTAGTGCATTTAAATATACAGGAAGTGTTGCAACTAAAGTTTTACCTTCACCAGTTTTCATTTCTGCAATTCTTCCTTGATGAAGAATAATTCCACCTATCAACTGAACATCAAAATGACGCATACCTAAAACTCTTTTAGAAGCTTCTCTAACTACTGCAAAAGCTTCTGGTAATATATCATCTAAAGTTTCTCCTTCATTTAACCTTTTTTTGAACTCTTGTGTCTTACCTGTTAGTTCTTCATCAGAAAGTTTTGATATTTCTGGCTCTAGGCCATTTATTTTATCTACTATTGGCATTACTCTTTTTACTTCTTTTTCACTATATGTGCCAAAAATTTTGCTAAATAAACCCATTTAATTTCCTTCTTTCAATTAATGTGTATGATGTGGCAAACTGAGTTTACCATACATTTAAATAATATATCATGAACTGTAATATATTGCAAGAATTTAACATAGAATTTAATTAGATAAATTGAAAGGACTGATATCATGTTTGTATGGAATATTAAATTAAATGGAAAAAAGCTAGTAAAGATATTTCTTGTTATTATAGCAATTGCAATAACAATATATTTTACAATTTCTGCATATATGATTTATAGCAATAGTTTTAAAATAAAAGATGAAGTAACTAGTTCCAACATGATTAATATTTCTAATAATAATTATACTAACATTCTAAAGTCTGTACATGATGATATAGATTCTTATGTAGGTAAAGAAATATGCTTTTCTGGATATATTTATAGGTTGATAGATTTCAAAGAAACAGAATTTGTCCTTGCACGAGATATGATAATTAGTTCAGATATGCAAACATTAATTGTTGGTTTTTTGTGTGATTGCAAAAATGCCCAAAATTTTGCTGATAATTCTTGGGTCGAAATAAAAGGTGAAATTACAAAAGGTTCATATCATGGTGATATGCCAATAATTAAAATAAAAGAGATCAAACAAATAGAAAAGCCAAAAGATAATATTTATGTTTATCCTCCTGATGATACATATGTTCCTACTTCTGCTACGTTTTAAATGAGAGGCACCTGCCTCTCATTATTTTCTATCTAATATAGTTTTAACTATTCCATTATCTATCATAGTTTCAAATACATTCTGTAAAATTATTAATACTATTGGACCAATAAATAGTCCTATTATTCCAGAAAACTTGAATCCTGTATACATTGCTATTAATGTAAATACTGGATGTATTCCTATATTATTTCCAACAACTCTTGGCTCCAACAATTGATGAACCACGAGTATTATCACATACAAAGCAAATATTGCAATACCCAATTTTAAATCTCCATTTACAGCAGATATAATAGCCCATGGAATCATTACAGTTCCCGAGCCAAGTATAGGAAGTGCATCTACAAAACCTATTCCGAAGTGCAGACAAAAAAGGATAAGGAACATTTAAGCCACAAATTTTAAAGATATACAATCCTATCAATACCTCTATAAAAGATATAAGTATTAAAGTAGCTTCAGCTTTTAGGTATCCTCCTAATGTAGCTATTAATTTTTTCAGATGCATTCCAAATTTTTTTACCCATAGTTTTGGAAAATGATGTTCTAGTTGATCTAACATATACAATTTATCTGCACACATAAAATATGTTGAGAGTATTGTAATTACAATGTATATTCCTATTATTGGAAGGGAAGTTATGTTTTGAAGTATTGAAGTTAAAAAATTACTTATCCATTTTGTTAAGAATTCTAAAAAATTACTAGTTGCATTTTGAACTATTGGAATTACTTGCTTTGGTATTTTTACTTTTTCAAAATCTATGTTATTTATATATCTTTGAATTTGAATATATATTTTTTCTATATATATATTCAAACTTTGAAGTAAATTAGAAGACTCTGTAATTAGAGTAATTACTCCCCAACTAATCAAGGCTATTAGAATTGTAAAAATACACACTAAAACAATTATAGCGCTTGTTTTTCTTGTTAATTTTGTTTTATTATTTATAAATTTAATGAGGGGCTCTATTAATAAGGATATAATAAAACCAATTAAAAAAGGCATATAAAATAAAGCTAATTTAAAAGATAAATAAATTGCTACAAGTGTAAGAATCAGTATTAGTACTTTCTTTATAACTTTTGTAAAATAGCTCATATCAACTACCAAAATTTAATCACATCCTTACAATAGCTTGTACTATAATTATATGTAAAATATAGGTAATTATGCACAGAAATTGAAGCTTCACGAAGTGTGAAGTGAAAGGTGAAATTTCACTTCACACCTCACACTTTATTTTAGTTTAAAAATATCTTGGCCTTGGTGGTGGTCCCATTGGAGGTCTTGGTGGTCTATTAGGTGGTGGCATTCCTGGCCCTGGACCCATTGGTGGCCTTCCTCCTCCTGGTGGAAATGGTGGTCTAACAGGTGGCCTATTAGGTCTTCCCCATTCTCTTAATAATAAAATTCTTATTAAATCTCTAAGTAAAAAATTGTTTTGTCTAGTTTCTCTTGTTTGTTGTTCAGGTTCTTTTGCATTTGGATTTATTACATCTCCATTTTTTAGTTGAACCTCTGCACGCTGTCCTATTTGTTGGTCTTCTGGTTCAACGTTTCTATATATTTCATCTGTCATTTGTTCTAATAAATCTTTTGTAATTTCACGGTTAGAATTCATATTACAAGTCTTGCACACCATTGGATATATAATTCTATATATTTCTGGATAAAATGCCGTTAAATCTTGTGCTGGTCGTTCTGCAATGGGCATTTCATCTGTATAAGTATACATATCTTCTTGTGCATCTGTATATGTATAGTTCCTTTCCGGGTATGGAGAATATCCAAGTACATTTCTCATGTATTCTTCATAGTTTTGATAATTCATTACTAAACCTCCTTTTTTGCATGTTATATTATATGCAGAAGGTAAATTTTTATTGCAAAAAAAACAAAGATTATATTTGATATAATCTTTGTTTTTTGTAATATATTTTAATTTTGAATATAAATACAAATTACAGTTTATTTACTATTTGTTTAAATTTGTTTCCTCTTTCTTCAAAGTTTTTAAACATATCAAAGCTTGCACTTGCTGGTGAAAATAGCACCACATCACCTTTTTTGCTTACTTCTTTTGCTTTATTTACTGCTTCTTCTAATGTATTTACCTTATATATTGGTAGATCTTTTTTTATAAATTTTAATTCATATGTTACTGCACTATATATTTTGTTTGCTGTTTGGCCTAGTAATATTAATGCTCCAACATTTTCTACAATTGGTTTTGCAATTGGTGTATAATCTAAATGCTTATCATATCCACCTGCTATTAGAACTATATTCTCATCAAAAGAATTCAATCCAGCTATTGTTCTTGTTGGGCTAGATGCTATTGAATCATTGTACCATTTTGCCCCATTTATTTCTTTTACAAATTCTAATCTATGTTCTACTCCTGAGAATTCACTTACGGCCTTTGCTTGTATTTCTGGGCTCACAAATCTTTTTGTTGCAGCTACTGCAGCACATATATTTTCAGCATTATGTACTCCTCTTAGTTTTATATTTTTAGTATTTACTATATGTCTTCTAAGACCATTTTCACAATCTTTTATAATTCCATCATCTAAGATAATACCATTATCTAGTTTTTCCTTACTACTAAAATATACAACATTTCCTTTTGCTTCTTTTGCAAAATTTCTTGTTATATCATTATCATAATTCAATACAAGTAAATCACTTTCATTTTGCATTTTGAATATATTTGCTTTTGCTTCTTTATATTCATCGTAAGATTTATGTATATCTAAGTGATTTGGTGTAACATTTGTAATTACCGCAATCTGTGGGCTTACTTTCATTGTCATTAATTGAAAACTGCTTAGTTCTAACACAACATAGTCTTCTGGTTTCATTTCTTTTATTTTCGTGAATAATGGGATTCCAATATTTCCACCTAAATAGCAATTCAATCCTTGTTCTTTTAAGATTTGATATATTAAAGATGTAGTTGTTGTCTTTCCATCACTTCCTGTTATACCAATAGTTGTACCTGGACACATTTCCAATACTAATTCTATTTCTGAAGTAAGTAGTGCTCCTCTTTTTACTTCTGCTTCTATTTGAGGTATGTCTGGCCTACAAGAAGGACTTCTAAATATTACATCAAATCCTACTAATTTGTTTAAATAGTTTTCTCCAAAGAAAAATTTTAGTTTATATTCATAAATTTTGTCTAATATAGTTTTATCTAAATTTTCTACATCTTTATTATTGAACAGTGTTATATTTGCTCCTAATTTATATAATTCATCTATTAATGGAATATTGCTTACTCCCAAACCAATTATTGCAACTTTTTTTCCTTTTATGTAATTATTAAATTCTTCTAATTTTTTATTTACAAATTTCATAAAATCTCTCCTTTATATTTTTTATTACATCCTGCTTTTTCTCTAATTTGTTCTTTCCACCTGGATGTATCATATAGTCGAAACATTTATTTTCTTTGCTATTATATATAGCAAAATATACGGTATTTAATTCATCACTATTATTTTTTAAATCTTTTTTTCCTAATTGACCTGTTATTCCTATTCCCCAGTCTGATTTTGCAAAATTTGAAATAGTTTTTGCCATTTCTTTTGCTACGTTTGTGCTATATACAGTATATTCATCTATTATTTTTTTGTTTACTCCAAAGTATTCTTTCCATTCGTTTGAGTATGTTATTAATCCTAAACTAAAAACATCACTCGAGCCATCTATGTTGGTTATTTCACTTGCAAGCATTCCTCCAGTACATGATTCCATGCAAGATATTGTTTGATTTTTATTTTTTAAAATTTCTACTATTTTTTTCATTTTTTTACCTCTTTAAAATTATATAACAAAATATCATATTTAACAATTTTTATTAGAATATTTTTTATAATTTTGAAAATAATATTATCGTAAAATAAATTTGGAGGTGTTTTTATGTCAAAGAAAAATAAAGAAAATAAAGAAAATAAACAAAACAAGGAAAACAAAAACTACAATAGAAATGAAAGAATAGACAATAATAATTGCAAATAATATAATATGTAAAAGAGCAAGATTAATTTAAAATTTAAATCTTGCTCTTTTACATATTATCTATCCATTCCATGTTTAGGATTATCGCAAAATGATGGTCTATCATTTTCTCCCCAAGCTTTATGTACATCTATAAAACTAATATTGTCTACATTCTTATTTGATTCACTAAAACTTATGTGATGTCCTATCATTTTTTCAAAATTTTCTAAATTTAATTTTTTTCCGTTGTAAACTCCTGTTTTTTCGTTACCATCAAAATCTAAAAAAGTTAACTTTATTCCATTTTCAGCTTCTTCTACTCTAATTAATTTTGCTTGTGACATAATGTATTGCCTCCTAATTTTTTTCTAATTATATAATATTAAACTGGTTATGTCAATCTTATGACTCTAAATATTTTTTTAAAAATTTTCCTGTATATGATTTGTCATTTTTTATTATTTGCTCCGGTGTTCCTGTTGCAATTATCTCTCCTCCATTGTCTCCGCCTTCTGGTCCTAAGTCTATAATATAGTCTGCTGTTTTTATTAAATCTAAGTTATGTTCAATTACTACAATAGTATTTCCGGTATCTACTAATCTTTGCAAAATATCTACTAATTTATGGACATCTGCTATGTGAAGTCCAGTTGTAGGCTCATCTAATATATATAAAGTTTTTCCTGTTGGCCTTTTAGAAAGCTCTGTAGCTAATTTAATTCTTTGTGCTTCTCCTCCTGAAAGTGTTGTTGATGGTTGTCCAAGTTTAATATAACCAAGTCCTACATCGTATAGTGTTTGAATTTTTTGTTTTATTTTAGGTATATTTGCAAAAAATTCTAAAGCTTCTTCTACTGTCATTTCTAGTATGTCTGATATGCTTTTCCCTTTGTATTTCACTTCTAATGTTTCTTTATTATATCTTTTTCCTTTACATACTTCACATGGTACATAAACATCTGGTAAGAAGTGCATTTCTATTTTTAAAACTCCATCACCTTGGCAAGCCTCACATCTTCCTCCTGCAACATTAAAACTAAACCTTCCTTTTTGATATCCTCTTAATTTTGCTTCATTTGTATTTGCAAATATGTCTCTTATATAGTCAAACACACCAGTATATGTTGCTGGGTTAGAACGAGGAGTTCTACCTATTGGTGATTGATCTATATTTATTATCTTATCTATATTTTCTATTCCAACTATTTCTTTGCATTTTCCACCTTTTTCTGATGAACCATATAATTTTTTTGCTAAATTTTTATATAATACTTCATTTATAAGTGAACTTTTGCCAGACCCTGAAACACCTGTTACGCATGTGAATACACCTAGTGGTATTTTTACATCTAAGTTTTTAAGGTTATTTTCTTTTGCGCCTTTAATTGTAATAGAAACTGGCTTTGCTTTTCTTCTTTTTTTAGGTACTGGTATTTTCTTTCTTCCGCTTAAATACTGACCAGTAATAGAATTTGGAACATTTTTTATCTCTTCTGCAGTTCCTTGAGCTATTACATTTCCTCCATGTACACCTGCACCTGGTCCTATATCTATTACCATATCTGCAGCATACATTGTATCCTCATCATGCTCTACTACAATTACAGTATTTCCTAAATCTCTTAATCTTTTTAATGTTGCTAAAAGCTTATCATTATCTCTTTGATGTAATCCAATACTTGGTTCATCTAATATATATAGCACTCCTGTTAATCCTGAACCAATTTGTGTTGCTAAACGAATCCTTTGAGCTTCTCCTCCTGATAATGTTCCGGCTGACCTAGAAAGTGTTAAATATTCCAAACCTACATCTATTAAGAACTGAAGTCTTGCATCTATCTCTTTCAAAATTTGCTCTGCTATCATTTTTTTCGTTTTGCTTAATTGCAAGTCATTTAGGTATTTTTTTATTTTATTTATTGGCATATCTGTTAATTCTTGAATATTCTTTGTTCCAACAGTTACAGCCAAACTTTCTTTTTTTAATCTTGCTCCATTACAGCTATCACAATGGCTGTTACTCATATACATTTCATAAAAGTCTCTCATTCCCTGTGATTTTGTTTCTCTGTAACGCCTATCTAATGTTGGTATTACTCCTTCAAATGGAGCAGTAAATTTTCTTGTTCCTGCAGCTGACTGATATTCAAAATCTATTTCTTCTGTTCCTGTTCCATATAGTATTTTATTTAAAAATTCCTTTGGTAATTTTTTTATTGGAACATCTTTTATTTTTACGCCATAATGTTTTGCAATACTTTCAAAATACATTTTAGCCATAGTATCGCCTTTTTTCATAGTGCTAGCTCCAAATGCTTTTACACCATCATATAATGTTTTATTTTTATCAGGAATTATTAAATCTTCATCCATTTTCATTAAATATCCAATTCCCAAGCATTCTGGGCATGCCCCAAATGGATTGTTAAAAGAGAACATTCTTGGAGACAATTCTTCAAAACTAATATTACAATCTGGACACGCATAATTTTGGCTATACAAAACATCCCTAGTTTCTGTGGTTCCGCCTATTCCAACTAGTACAAGATTATTTGCATATTTAAATGCAGTTTCAACACTCTCTGTTAATCTGCTCCTAATATCATCTTTTATAACTAATCTATCCACTATTATATCTATATTGTGTTTTTTCTTTCTATCTATTTCTATGTCGTCTGTTAATTCATAAATTTGACCGTCTACTCTTACTCTAACAAATCCCTCTTTACTAAAGTCTTCTAAAAGTTTTGTATACTCACCTTTTCTACCTCTTACCACAGGAGCAAAGACTTGTATTTTTGTTCCTTCTTCTAATTCCATAAGAGAATCTACAACTTGGTCTATTGTTTGCTTTTCTATTTTTTTGCCACAATTAGGACAATGTGGTACACCAATTCTTGCATATAGCAAACGAATGTAATCATATATTTCTGTTACTGTTCCAACTGTAGAACGTGGGTTTTTAGAAGTTGTTTTTTGATCTATTGAGATTGCTGGTGATAGTCCCTCTATTAACTCTACATTTGGCTTTTCCATTAGACCTAAGAATTGTCGTGCATAACTAGACAAACTCTCTACATACCTTCTTTGTCCTTCTGCATATAATGTATCAAAGGCAAGAGAAGATTTTCCGAGAACCAGAAAGTCCTGTTATTACAACTAATTTATCTCTTGGAATTGTTAAATTTATATTTTTTAAGTTATGCTCTTTAGCACCTTTTATTATTATACTATCGTTCATCTCTCGTATCCTCATTTCTATTTTTTTGAATTAAATATTGATTTAATCTATCAAGTCCATCTATTATTCCTTCTATGTCAGTGCTTTCACTAGTAAAAGTTGCTATTTTTTTAACTGCTTTTCTGCTGTTATCTGGGCAAATAGAGTATCCTCTAGAATTCTTTCTAATATAATCTATTGCTCTAAAATCGTTTCTTCCATTGCCTGCATATATGCAAAAATCTAAATTGCTAATTCCTCTAATCCATTTTTCTACATATTCTAGTTTTCCTTGTGCTGCAATGTCATAAGCATCTTTTGTTGCTCTTTCAGGAAATGGAGCGATTCGATCATAAGTATTTTCTTCTTGACTTATTCCTGCAGGATAGCTGGCAGTTGCACCTTGAATGTCTCTTATAAATGTTCTTTTTTCTCTATTATATTTTGCTATATATGTGTCTAATTTATCTAGGACTTTTTCCATTATATCTAAAGGAATTGGAGATAATAAATGCATATAAACTGTTGATTTAGTAGTTTGTTGTATTTTATTTATCTGATCAAAAAATCTAAAAAGCTTTCTGGCATCTAAAGTGCCATTTTTTTCATTTAATAGTGTTCCCTCTAAGTCACAAAACATTAAAATAACTTTATTATTATTCATAAAATACCTCTTTTCGGATAATTAATTTATAAGCAATGTTAACATAAATATTTTATCATAGTTTGTTTGTATTTTCTACAATTTTATTTATAATTTGACAAATTCGTTGATTTATTTTACATAATGTGTTAGAATTTTAGTATGGCAATATTAATATGGTATTTGTAAATTCTATTACCTAATTTGCCAAAAAAGTTGAGCAAGAACCATTTTTTTGGAGGTATTTATTACAATGGATTTTCCAACCCGTTCTGAAAAAAGAGAAGCTCTACTTATTCAATCTGCTGAAAGAGGTGAATTTTCTCGGAGAGATTGCCTGTATTTGGCAGAGATAAGAAAGCTTGAAAAAGATGGATTCACAGTTCATGTGAGTTCGCCCTTTGATGAAAACAGGAAATTGTTTAACGCTACTATTTCCTGGGGAAATGCATACAAAAATGTTATTCCGTATTTGGTTTATTCATATACTAACGGATTGATTAACACATTTCCTGAATCTCAAATATCTTCTTTTGCACAGAAACTTTATGTTACTGCCAAAAGAGCTAACACTTTTTAAAATTTGTTAGTACCGTAAGAACACACTAGCTTGCTCAGCTTTTTCCCCTTCTTCCTGTAAGAGGGGGTTTTCTTTTTTACTTTTTTCTATAATAGCTTTTCCAACTCTTTAATTTTATCTCTTAGCTCTGCTGCTTTTTCAAATTCCATATTAGCAGCATGTTTTAACATTTCATCTGTTAATTTTTTGATTATATCTTCTACACTCTCATCTTTTTGAATTTCATATTTTGAACTTATATCTTCTACAATAGTTGCCTTTATAGCTTCTCTTACTGATTTTTTAATTGTTTGTGGTACAATATTATGTTCTTTATTGTATGCTTCTTGAATTATTCTTCTTCTATTTGTTTCTGTTATTGCCTTTTCCATGCTTTCTGTAAGTTCATCTGCATACATTATTACTTTTCCTTCTGAATTTCTTGCTGCTCTTCCTATTGTTTGTATTAAAGAACGTTCACTACGAAGGAATCCTTCTTTGTCTGCATCTAATATTGCAACAAGTGAAACCTCCGGAATATCTAAACCTTCTCTTAAAAGGTTAATTCCAACTAAAACATCAAACTCTCCCAGTCTTAAATTTCTTATTATTTCCATTCTTTCAAGAGCTTTTGTATCTGAATGCATATAATTTACTTTTATATCTAAACTTTTTAGATAAGCTGTTAAATCTTCTGCTTGTTTTTTTGTAAGTGTTGTAACTAGTACCCTTTCTTTTTTCTTTTCTCTTATTCTTATTTCATTAATTAAATCATCTATTTGATTTTCTACTGGTTTTACTTCTATTTTTGGATCTAGTAATCCTGTAGGTCTAATAATCTGTTCAACTATATTTCCTTTTGATTTTTCTTTTTCATAATCAGCTGGTGTTGCGCTTACAAATACACATTGATTAATTTTTTGTTCAAATTCATTGAATTTAAGAGGTCTATTATCAAATGCTGATGGTAATCTAAAGCCATAATTAACCAATGATTCTTTTCTTGCTCTATCTCCATTATACATTGCTCTTACTTGTGGTATTGTAGCATGTGATTCATCTATAAATAAAAGAAAATCATCTGGGAAATAATCAAATAAAGTGTATGGTGCAGAACCTGGCTTTCTTCCACTTATGTGTCTTGAATAGTTTTCTATTCCTTGACAAAATCCAGTTTCTATAAGCATTTCTATATCAAAATTTGTTCTTTCTTCTATTCTTTGTGCCTCTATTAATTTATTTTGTGATTTAAAATATTCTACTCTTTCTTTTAATTCTTCTTCTATTGTTTTTATTGCATTTTTTAGCTTGCCTTCTCCTGCAACATAATGTGAATTTGGTCCTATTAAAACATGACTTCTAATTCCTATTGGCTTTCCTGTTAAAGGATTTATTTCTGCTATTTTTTCTATCTCATCTCCCCAAAATTCTACTCTTAAAGCACTTTCTTCTTGGTTTGAAGGATATATTTCTAGTATGTCACCTTTTGCTCTAAATGTTCCTCTTTTAAAATCTATTTCGTTTCTTGTGTATTGCATTTCAACAAGTTTCTTCATAATGACATTTCTGCCTTTTTGCATTCCTGGTCTTAAAGAAAGCATTAATTCTTGGTAATCTTCTGGATCTCCTAAACCATATATGCATGAAACTGATGCAACTATTATTACATCCTTTCTTTCAAAAAGTGAAAGAGTTGCAGAATGACGTAGCTTGTCTATTTCATCATTTACAGAAGAGTCTTTTTCTATATATGTATCTGATGAAGGAATATAGCTTTCTGGTTGATAATAATCATAGTATGATACAAAGTATTCGACTGCATTCTCAGGGAAGAATTCTTTGAACTCAGAATACAGTTGTCCAGCTAGTGTTTTATTGTGTGCTAAAATCAATGTTGGTTTCTGTACTTTTTGAATAACATTTGCCATTGTAAATGTTTTACCTGAGCCTGTAACTCCTAAAAGAGTTTGAAATTTTTTACCTTCTTCAATTCCTTTTGAAAGATATTCTATTGCCTCAGGTTGATCTCCTGTTGGTTTATAATTTGATACTAAATTGAACATTTTTCCTCCATATAATATTTTACTATCTAAAACAAATTGTTTTATTATTATACGATATAATATTGTATAATATTTCTACATAAAAGGCAAGCAGTTTAGCTTACCTTTTCATTAATTAATTACTATTTATTTATTCAATTAATTAAAATTTTTCTTGTATAGTTCTATTTATTACATCTAATTGTTGTTCTTTTGTTAGTTTTATAAAATTAACAGCATACCCAGAAACTCTTATTGTCAGTTGAGGATATTTTTTTTGGTGTTTCATTGCATCTACTAGCAATTCCCTTTTAAACACATTAACATTTATATGATGACTTCCTTTCAATATTTTTTTACAAAAATGATTAAATAGTTTATAATAATTATATTAAATTTAAGAATTGAAAGGAGGGAAATTTTATGCAAGAATCAAATACAACATTTTACAAATGTTCAAGATGTGGAAACATTATTGGACTAATATCAGGAGATATTAATAGAATAATGTGTTGTGGAAAAAGAATGGACCTATTAGAGGCAAATACAGAAGATGCATCTGTAGAAAAGCATATGCCTGTTTATGAAAAAACTGGTAATCAAATTGTTGTAAAAATTGGAGAAATAGCCCATCCAATGGAGGAAGATCACTATATTCAATGGATTGCCTTAGTAAGCGAAAGACAAACCACAAGAATAAGACTTTTACCAGAAGAACCTTCTGAAGTTAAATTTGATTATATTCCAAACTCTGTTATTTATGCATATTGTAATAAGCATGGACTATGGAAAAAAGAAGTTGTATAATATTATAGTCTTACTTAAAAAATGAACATTCTTTTTTAATAAAATCTAATAAGAATGTTCATTTTTTATCTCTATTTTTCTTTATCAGCTAGTTTAAATACAGCTTTTGTATATTTTAATAATTCTTTTTTGTTTTTAAATCCACAAGTTTTTGCAAAATAATCTGCATATATTGTGTTCTCTTTTACTACTCCTGTTTGTAATGCTTTATTTATGTTATAACTTTCTTAGGTTATTTTTAATTGCATGTTTTTATTCCTTTCTACAAGTCATTTTTCTATTATATATCATATTTTTATCTTTTTCTCAACTGCCAATGTTTAAAGTTTTATTAAATATATTTACATTGACAAAATTATCTTTTTTGTATATTATTATTGTAGTTGTTTTATGAGGAGGCTACTAATGAAAAAAAATATTAAATTTTTGTTTATTCTTACAATGTTTTTAGTTTTAATAATAAATACCTATTGTTTTGCAATTGATATGAACTTAACAATGAATAATCAGGCAGGAAACAATGAATTAGAGGTTCAGACAAATGAAGTAAATGCAGAAAATAATAATTCAATAGATACATCTGTTCAAAATAGCGAAAGCAACACAGAGGAAACATATACTCCTTCAAATGCTCCTTCGGTTGTTACTACTACAACATCCAATAGTAATAATTTTCTTACAATAGATAATATTATATCAATAATTTTAATTGCTATAGGAATAGTTTTAATTCTTTTTGGAATTGCAATTTTTGTACGTTTTAAATAGTTTTATTTTTTAAATGCTTTTTATATAAAAAGCATTTTTTATTGTATATTTTTTTGTTTTTTATAAATAATATAGATAGATTATAAACAAATTTAGGAGGGTAAAACAATGAAAAGGAAAACACTTATAATTTTATCTATATTATTTGCACTTTTATTTATATCTACTATTTCTTTTGCAAATAACGATATTAAAGATGGAGTTCATTCTGCTACTGATACTGTTATTGATGGTGCTTCAAATTTAGTAAATGACGCTAGAAAAGGTGTTGGTGCTATAGAAAGCACTGTAGAAAATGGTGCAAAAGACATCAGTAATGCAATCCATCATGACAATACAAATGGCTATACTACTACAAGGACTGCAACAACAGGAACAACTACAAATGGCATGAACAGTACTTTATGGACATGGGTAATTTTAGCAGTAGCCTCAGTAGTAATTATAGGACTTATCTGGTATTATGCTTCTCAAAATAATCATGTAGATAAAATGTAATTTGCTTTGCAAATTACATTTTATCTATTTTCTCTTTTTAATTATTATGCTATAATATGTATATCAAATTAAAAAGAGGTATTTACAATGTCTAAACAAATTGCAAAAAATCCTGTTGCACGACACAATTATGAGATTATTGATACTTTAGAAACTGGTATTGTTTTGTCTGGCACAGAAATTAAATCTATTAGAAATCGGTAAAGTTAATTTAAAAGACAGCTATGCTAATATAAAAAATGGTGAATTATATATTTATGGATTACATATAAGTCCTTACGAGTTTGGAAATATTTATAATAAAAATCCATTACGTGATAGAAAACTATTAGTAAATAAAAGAGAAATAAATAAACTTGTTGGATTAATTAAACAAAAAGGATATTCCCTAGTTCCAATTTCTATGTATTTCAAAGGTAACTTTGTAAAAGTTGAATTAGGAATAGGTAAAGGGAAAAAAATATATGACAAAAGACGAGAAATTGCAAAAAAAGATGCTGAAATGAGAATGAGAAGAGCTAAAGATTAGCTCTTCTCTATTTATATATACTAGGAAATTTATCATTTCCTAGTATATATAAATGCTATAATCGCTATTGCCTTTGAGATTTCCTCATTACATTCGGAAACTCAAATCGGCGAGAACAAAGGGCGACTAAAGTCGCTTTGTTCCCTATGCTTTATTGCTTGATCCGAATACGTCTTTTATTTTATGTTCTACTACTTCTGTTATTTTTTCTCTTGCTGGAGTTAAATATTTTCTTGGATCAAATGCAGATGGATTTTCTGCTAGTGATTTTCTTATTTCTCCTGTAAATGCTAGTCTTAAATCTGTATCTACATTTATTTTTGATACTCCTGACAAACTAGCTTCATGTAATATTTCATCTGGAACGCCTTTTGCTCCTGGTATATCTCCCCCATAACTATTGCATGTTTCTACAAGTTCTGGTATTACTGTCGAAGCTCCATGTAACACTATTGGTGTGTTTGGTATTTTTTCTTTTACTTGTTTTAATATATCCATTCTTAAACGTGCTTCACCTTTGAATTTATATGCACCATGACTTGTTCCTATTGCTATTGCTAAAGAATCACATCCTGTTCTTTCTACGAATTCTTTTGCTTGATCTGGATCTGTATATTTAGCATCTTCTTCTGAAACATTTACATCATCTTCTATTCCTGCTAGTTGTCCCAATTCAGCTTCTACAACTACTCCTCTTTCATGTGCATAATCAACAACTTTTTTTGTTAATGCTACGTTTTCTTCAAAACTATATTTAGAACCATCTATCATAACTGATGTAAATCCATTGTCTATACACATTTTACATGTTTCAAAATCTGGACCATGGTCTAAATGTATTGCTATTGGAATATTTGTTTCCTCTACTGCTGCTTCTACCATTTTCATTAAATATTTTATTCTTGCATATTTTATTGCTCCACTTGAAGCTTGAAGAATTACTGGTGAATTTTGTTTTTGTGCAGCATCTACAATTCCTTGTATAATTTCCATGTTATTTATGTTAAATGCACCTATTGCAAACCCTTCTTCCATTGATTTTTCAAACATTTCTTTTGTTGTTACTAATGGCATAAATATTACCTCCTAAATTTTATTATTTTATGTTTTTATTTTATTTCTAAAAAACTATCATGTCAATAGAATAGCAAAAGAAAAAGGTGTCAAAATATTTTGGCACCTTTTTTTGGAAAACATTACTTAAATTTTGTTGATAAAGTTTTTACAATTCCGTAGCTCCCTATTCTAAAAAAATAATCTCTACTTAAAATTCCAGCTTCATTAATATTTATTTCTTTTAGAATTTTTTCTGCAAACGCTTCTTTTGCTTTTGTCTGTCCATGGTTTATCAAAACACCTCTTAGATTATTAAAATTTTTCAAGAATTCAATCAGTTCTTCTGATTTTGCATGAGCAGAAAATTCATTACAATAAGATACATCTGCAAATTTTTTTAATATCAAACCTCCAATTTTAACAGTCTCGCCTTTTTTCGCATTTTTTAGATTTGCTCCAAGAGTTCCTTCTGCTGTATATCCAGTAAAAAGTATTAGTGCATTCTCTTTAGAAATAAAATATGGTATATAGACCTGCGCTGGTCCATATGTTCCCATTCCTGATGTTGTTACAATTATTTTACAATCATCAGTTTGTAATAATTTTTCTCTTATTTCACAATTTACAGCAACTAAATTCCGTGGAAAAAAGTCTTTTTTGCTTTCATCTATTAATATTTTAGAATTACAATACAATGCTGTATAAGCTTGTGCCAGTTTCCCATCAAAATAAATTGGAATATTTACATCAAGCTTATTAGTATCTTGTAATTCTTTTAGCCTTAATAGAATCTCCTGTGATCTTCCTAGTGAAAAAACTGGAAGAATAATAGTTTTCCTTTCCTCTATTGCCTCTAATACCTTTTCAGAAAAGAATCCGTGATTAATTTCTTCTACAGAAGTATCTCCATATGTTGATTCTATAACAACAGACATTCTCTTATTCCTAACCCGCATTGGAAGTTCATGCAAGTTTAAGAATTCATTTTTATTGTTATAATCTCCTGTAAATAAAACATTTATGGGTTCTTCCCCTGGATAATTGATTTCAATAAGTATCATTGCCGCCCCTATTAGATGTCCATTTTCTAAAAATGTAACTTCTATATTAGGAGTAACTTTAATTTTATTATTGAAATCAACTCCAACAACATTATTTAATGTTGTTTCTACATCTTTCACATTATAAAGTGATGATTGATGTTTTCTTTTACATACATCAGCAAGTACTTTTTGACTATCATTTAATGCTAATGGAAGTAATATTTTAGTCTGAGTTGAGCAATATACTTTTCCATTATATCCTCTTTTAAATAATAGTGGTAGTCTACCAATATGGTCCACATGATTATGAGTTACTACTACAAATGATATTTCATCACAATCAAAAGGCAACTCATTATTTAATGAATCATATTCTTTTTCTTGAAAAAGTCCACAATCAATTACGAATTTGACAGTTTCCCGATTTGGAAGTTTTAAAACTGCTAGAAAGCAACTTCCTGTAACTTCTGGATGACAAGCCATTATGTCTAGATACAATTTAATTTTGTTTCCCATGAGTTTCCCTCCATTCAAAAAATTTTTTTAATGGGAACAAATTCTAACATTTGCATTATATAATATTTTTTTGTACTTTTCAATATTTATGTACACTATTTATTTAACATATTTTATTTTACTTACATATTATATACGAAGATTATGTAGGAGGATTTTTTATGAATAATTATGAAATTATGATGAATGGTAATGTTAAAATTGGTGAATTTGCACCTGAATTCGAAGCTCAAACTACAATGGGAAATATTAAACTTTCTGATTATAAAGGAAAGTGGGTTGTTCTTTTTTCTCATCCTGGAGATTTTACCCCCGTTTGTACAACAGAGTTTATTGCTTTTTCTAAAATGAATACATACTTTGAAAATTTAAATACCTGTTTGCTTGGTCTTAGCATAGATAGCAATGCTTCACATTTAGCTTGGTTATATGATATTTGTATGCGTACTGGTATAAGAGTTCCGTTTCCTGTAATAGCTGATAGAAGCGGAGAAATTGCTAGAAGATATGGAATGGTCGCAAATGAAATAAGTAATACCGAAACTGTAAGAAATGTATTTATTATTGATGATAAAGGAATTATAAGAGTTATTTTAGTATATCCACTAAATGTAGGTAGATGCATTCCTGAAATTTTAAGAATTATAGAAGCTTTGCAAACAGCAGATTGTAATAAAGCTTCTACTCCAGCTAATTGGCTACCTGGTGACCCTATTATAGTTCCTGCACCTAAAACTTGTAATGAATTAACTGGAAGAGTTAAAGAAATAAAAGAAAATAGAAATGGTATTAGTTGGTATTTAAGTTTTAAAAAGCCTATTGACTGCAAAGCTCAAATTAATTCAAGTTCTGAAACAAAAAAATTAAATTGTAAAAATTCAGAAAAAAAATAATTTAATTAATTTTAATAATTTTATTTATTCTTGGAAATAATATTAATATCTTGATTTAAGGAGGATTATTTTTATGGAAAAGAAACAGTTAATTAATTGTACAGTTTGCAGTTGTGCTTTTAATAATGAAAAAACTCAAAAATGTGAATTAGAGGATATAATTGTAAGACCTTGCAAAAATTGTAATAATGGAAATCCAGAAGATGAATCTATGTGCGGAAGTTACCGTTGTAATCAAGAATAAGGTATCAAAAAAGGCAGTAGAAAAAATTACTTTCTACTGTCCTTTTTACGTGTACTATACAATATTAGGCTTTCTTAGTGTTGTTACTTATCGTTGGTTTGTGGTTTCTTCTTCACCATTTATTTGTTCGCAATATTCTTTATATTCTTCTTTATATTTGCTATCTTTAAATTTTAATTTGCTATCTTCTCTCATTTTTATTAGTGCTTTATATTTTATATATGAATCTTCAGATTCTAAATTTTTCCCTAGTATTTTAACAATACTGTTAGTAGCTTCTTCTAATGATGGTTTATCTTTTTGGTCTACTCTATATATTACATGATATCCAAAATCTGTTTTTACTGGTTCTTTTGAATATGTTCCGTTTTCTAGTGCTTTACTTGCTTCCACATATTCTGTAGCTAAGCCAGAATCGAAACCATTATATCCTAAATCTTCATATACAACAGCATCTCCATATTCTTCTGCTACTTCATCAAATGATTTTCCAGAATCTAATTTTGCTATTACTTCTTTTGCTTTTGCCTTTGCTTGTTCATCTGTAACTTCATCACTTGTTTCTACCAATATATGTTTTGTATTTATTTCTCCATATACATTTTCATCATAATATTTTTGAATTTCATCTTGATCAATTTTTGTTTTTAAGTAATCTACATAGTATAAATCTCTTTTATAAGTTAATGTTAAATAATCAATAAAATCTTCTTTTGATTCAAAACCATTTTCTTTTAAGAATTCTTTTTCTTCATAACCATAATATGTTTGATATGTTGAAATATAATAATCAGCTTGATCTTGTATTTCTTTTTCTTGGTCACTTGTAAGTTTATATTTATTTTTTAATATTGCACTATCAACAACATCTAAAGCATAATTTACTGAATATGCTTTTTTCATTTCATTATAAAGATCATTCTTTTTTACGCTTCCACCTTTTACTGTTGCAATTGTTTCATTTCCGAATTTAGGTACTCCTGTAATATATAATAAAAACATAATTATTGCACCTAATAATAGACCTATTACACCAGAAATCCAAACTTCTTTTTTTGCAAAAACTAATTTTTTCTCTTCTTTAATAACATTCTCTTCTTCCATAAGTACGCTCCTTTTTTATTGCTCTATCTGAGCATAATTTTATTGAAATTATTTTATATATAAATTATTAAAATAAACTTAAAATCAAAATTGTAGTATTTTACAATATTATATTTATAGTTTATATTCTATAAATTTATGAGTTTGTAAGCTTGGTTTTAAATCCAATATTCTTTGATTACTTGATCCTCTAAATTTTAATGTTGGGTCTTTTTTTTCTTCTACAAATCTTCCATCAACTAATACATCTATTTCATTTAAGCATTTATTTGTTTCTTCATCGTTTCTATCTATAAGTTGATCTAATGTGTATCCTGAGTAACACCATACATTAAATTCTGGTCTTATTTCTTTTACATCTTTTATAAATTTTAAAACCCCTGGAATATTTTCTTTACATAGAGGTTCCCCTCCACTTATAGTTATTCCGTTTAAAATAGAATTTTCCTTTATTCTTTTTAAAATTTCTTCTTCGTTAAATTCTTCACCATAATTAAAATCTTGTGCTTCTTTATTATGGCATCCTGGGCAGTGGTGTGGGCAGCCACTTACAAATAAGACTGCTCTCCAACCTAAACCATTTGATATACTTTCATCATAAAAACCAGCTATTTTCATACTAGTCATCTCCTAAATTATTGTTTTATTTACCTGTATGAGTTACTCTATCATGTAGCTCAGCTAATTTTCCTTTGTTCCATCTAGAAGTTGTACCTACTAGATAACCTGTTATTCTTTGAATTGTATCAATATTTTCTCCACCACACATTGGGCATACTTTTAAATTTGCATCAGCATTTTCAAATCCACAATCTAAACATCTAGAACGTGTATGGTTTATAGATCCATACCCCATATTGTATTTGTCCATTAAATCTACAACTGCTTCTACACTATTTGGATTGTGTGTAGCATCTCCATCTAACTCAATGTAGAATATATGTCCACCTGCTGTTAATGCATGATAAGGTGCTTCTATTTTAGCTTTTTCTTCTGCTGTACATTTATACCATACTGGAACATGGTTGCTATTTGTGTAATAATCTTTGTCTGTTACTCCTAATATTGTTCCATATTCTTTTCTATCCATTTTTGTAAATCTTCCAGATAATCCTTCTGCTGGTGTTGCAAGTACTGAATAGTTTAAATCATATCTTTCTGAATATTTATCACATGATTCTTTCATTTGTGTGATTATTTCTATTCCTAGTTTTTGTGCTTTTTCTGATTCAGCATGATGTTTACCAGTAAGTACTGTTAAGCATTCTGCTAAACCTATAAATCCAAGTCCTAAAGTTCCATGTTTTAATACTGGTTCTACTCTGTCATTAGGTTTTAAATTTTCACTACCTTGCCATAGCCCTGACATTAATAATGGAAATTGTTTTGCAACTGCACTACATTGGAATTTATATCTATCATATAATTGTCTTGCTGCAATATCTGTATATTTTTCTAGTTTATTTAGGAATATCTTTTTAACTTCTTTGTTATATTTTTCTGTCATGTATTGTTCGCTACCTTTACCAAGTTCAAAGTTAATTCCTAAATTTTCTTGTGCTTCTCTTGCTGATTCTATTGCTATCTTTACAATATTTACTGTTGTAAATGATAAGTTTCCTCTTCCTACTGATGTATCTTCTCCGTGTCTATCTGCAAATACTCTTGTTCTACATCCCATTGTTGCACATTCATAGTAATATCTATTTGGATCGTCTTCTCTCCATTTTGGATGTTGGTTAAATGTAGCATCTAGATTTATAAAGTTAGGGAAGAATCTTCTTGCTGTAACTTTACATGCATATTTATATAAATCATAGTTTTTATCTTGTGGTAAATAATTTACGCCTCTTTTTTTCTTCCAAATTTGAATTGGGAATATTGGAGTTTCTCCATTTCCTACACCTTTTTCTGTTGATGCAAGCATTTCTCTAATTATACATCTACCTTCAGCAGAAGTATCTGTTCCATAGTTTATAGAACTAAATACAACTTGATTTCCACCTCTTGAATGAATTGTATTCATATTATGTATAAATGCTTCCATTGATTGGTGAACTCTTTCTACTGTATTATTTATTGCAAGTTGTATGTATTTTTTATCACCTTTTAATTCTTTTGTATCTTTCTTAATATAGTCTTCCACTTTGTAATCATAAAGTTTTGATAAATCTTCATCAATTACTTTTTCTATTTTTTTAACTTCTTCTACAAAAGTCTTTTTTACATAAGGAGCTAAGTAATAATCAAATGCAGGTATTGCTTGTCCACCATGCATTTCGTTTTGAACTGTTTCTAGCGATATACATCCAATAATACTTGCTGTTTCAATTCTCTTTGCTGGTCTAGAACTTCCGTGTCCTGCTCTAAATCCATGTTCCAAAATTTTATCTAGTGGATGTTGTAAGCATGTTAAACTTTTTGTTGGATAATAATCTTTGTCATGTATATGAATATATCCATTTTTTATTGCTGTTCTTGCTTCTGTTGACAATAAGAAATCATCAACAAATGGTTTTGTAGTTTCTGATGCGAATTTCATCATCATTCCTGCAGGGGTATCTGCATTCATATTAGCATTTTCTCTTGTAACATCATTAGACTTTGTTTCTATAATCTCTAAAAACATATCTTTTGATTTTGCTTTTCTTGCAACATCTCTGTTGTATCTATATGTAATATATTCTTGAGCTACTTCTTTTCTAGAAGAACCCATTAATTTTTTCTCAACTATATCTTGAATCTCATAAACAGATACTTGTACTTTATCTTTTAATTGATTTCTTACACTATCTGCTATTTTTGTAGCTAAATCTATATCAACTCCACCTGTTGTGTGTGACATTGCTAGTGTTATAGCCTTAATAATCCTTTCATCATTATACTCTGATATTCTTCCGTCTCTTTTAATAACTTGCATGTGTAGTATCCCCCTTTTACAACTATTACTCCTTATATTTTTCTTTTGTACATGATGGTTATACACTTACAGCTACTTGGGTTACAACACTTGCGTATCTCCTTTTGCTTAAAAAAAATGTATGCCGTTTTTTGGTTTAAAAGTATTTTATCTTAACCAATATTTAAAGTCAATATGTATTGATTTTTTGTAATATTACATTTATGTTACAGGAATATTACAATAACATTACTTTAATTTTATATTCTTTTCAATTCCCATTTTACCAGCTCTTGTAATTTTTTCGTAACCATATTTTTCCTTTAAGTTGTCCAAAACTTCATCCAATTTTTCTTGTTTTCGTTCTTTTTCTGTTTCAAACAATGAAATTTGCGCTTCATTTTTATTTGTTAATTTATCTACTCTTAAAGCAACAAGCCTAATTTCTTCTCCATTATACATTTCTTTTAATAGCTCTTTTGTTTTTAAATATATGTCTTTTGTATTTGCCGTTGCAAAATCTAACTTTTTTTGATGAGAAAAATCTTTAAAATCTTTTGTTCTTAAGCCAACATTTACAACATTTGCAACCATTTTGTGTTTTCTTAATCTATATGCAACATGCTCTGCAAGTGTTAGCAATATTTCATTTAAAGTTTCTACATTACTAACATCTTTTGCAAGAGTTGTAGAATTCCCTATGCTTTTTGGTGGTCCATAATTATATATAACTTCTGACTCATCTATACCATTCGCATATTCCCACATCATCTTGCCATGTTTTCCAAATTTATTAGTTAATTCATTAATATTTGCTTTTGCTAAATCTCCAATTGTTTTTATATGCATATTATATAATTTAGGAACACTTTTTCTGCCTAGCATAAATAATTCGCCTACTGGTAATGGCCACATTTTATCTTGAATTTCTTTTGGATATAAAGTATGTATTTTGTTTGGCTTTTCAAAATCTGAAGCCATTTTGGCTAGTAATTTGTTGTTGCTTAGTCCTATATTTACTGTAAAACCTAGTTCTTCATTTACTCTTTTTTGTATTTCAATTGCTTTTTCTTCTAGAGTAGATTTCATTAAAGAATTGGTCATATCTAAAAAGCACTCATCTATTGAATATCTTTCTATTTCATCTGTATAATTTAATAGAAGATTATATAATTTATTTGAATATTCTCTATATATTTTATAATTTCCTGGAAAAACTTTTATACTTGGACACTTTTTTCTTGCTTGGTATATGGTTTCTCCTGTTACTATTCCAAATTGTTTTGCTATATTACTTTTTGCTAAAACTATTCCGGCTCTTCTATTCTCGTCTCCACCTATGATTGCTGGAATAGTTCGTATATCTACTGTTTCACCTTTGCTTAATAAATCTAAAGCTGACCAAGATAAAAATGCATTATTTACGTCTATATGCATAATTTTTCTCTCCATATTATCACCAAGGTCATTATAGAACATAGGTTCGTATAAGTCAAGGAATTTTTATTTTTTACTTGCATATAATTAAAATATGTGCTAATATAAATAAGTACTTTGTTTTTAGGGGTATAGTGTCAATGGTAGCACATCGGTCTCCAAAACCGCCTGTGAGGGTTCGAGTCCTTCTACCCCTGCCATCAAAACTTGCTTAATGGCAAGGCTTAAGAGTGAATAATTAAGAATATATAACTTAAATCAAAATATAAATATTGGGGCGAGTTTGTATTTTTTATTATTCACTCTTATTTTTATTTTTTCTAATTATTTTTTTGGAGGTTCTTTATGAAATTTTATTCTTTTTATTCTCTAATTATTGTTTTTTCTCTTGTTTTTATTTTTAGTTTATGCTTTTTTATTCCAATTTTTAATACGTCCGGATTTGTTTTAGCATATACTCCAAATTCTAATCAGCAACAATATTTATCTATATCAACATCTAATTTTACTTGGCCTGTTCCCGGTTATAATAATATCACTTCTAATTTTGGTTATAGGAAATCTCCAACTTCTGGTGCTGGTTCATATCATGGTGGAGTAGATATTGCCGTCCCCACAGGTTCAAATATTATTTCTGCATCAACTGGTGTTGTTTCTTATTTAGGTTTTTATGGTGCAAATGGTTTTACTGTAAAAGTAGAATCTGAAAATCTTGTTTTCATTTATTCTCATGTATCCCCGAGTTTTCTAGTATATTCTGGTCAAATAGTAAATAAAGGACAAGTTATTGCAAAAGTTGGCCCCAAAAATGTTTATGGTATTTATAATAATCCATACAAAGATAGTAATGGAAATCCTACTAATGGAGCAACAACTGGTCCGCATCTCCATTTTGCAATAAAAAAAGACGGCAAAGCCGTCAATCCTTTAAATTTCTTTTAATTACATATCTTCTTCATCATCTTCGTCATGGTTACAATGTGAACAATCATGTCCACAACATCCATCATGTTCTTCGCATTCATCTCCCCAGTCCAACTCTATTATATTATTACATTCTGGGCATTGTATTTCTTCTTTTAATTCGTCATAGTCAACTACAAATTCTGCATTACAATATGGACAAGTAATAGCAAAATCACTTTCTTCATCTATATAAAGTTCTTTTTCCATAGATTTTAATTGATTCTCTAGTTTTTCAACTCTTTCTTGTAATACTGCTTGAGATTGTGCTAATGTTTCCATTCTTGTTGCTGACATTTCTTCCATTCTGTTTACTTCATCAAAAAACATATTATACAAATTAAATATTTGTATTTTTATATATTCTAAATCCTCTTTGTTTTGAATATTCTTTTCCAAATCTTCCAAAACTTTTTTAAATTTTACATTTAAGTTAGACATTATTGTTTTCCTTTCAGTTCTAGATTCTCTCCATATATTCGCCAGTTCTTGTATCTATTCTAATAACATCATCTGTGTTAACAAATAGTGGAACATTTATTGTATAACCTGTTTCTAATTCTGCTGGTTTTGTTTGTCCTGCACCTGCTGTGTTCCCAGCAAATCCTGGTTCTGTATATGTAACTTTTAATTCAACAAATATAGGAGGTTCTACTGCAAATACTTTTCCTTTAAAAGATAGAATTTTTACTATCATATTTTCTTTTAAGTATTTTAAAGTATCTCCTAAATCTTCTTTGTTTAATGGTAATTGATCATATGTTTCATTATCCATGAAGTAATATAATCCTCCATCATTATACAAATATTGCATTTCTTTTTTCTCTATTTCTGCTCCTTGTAATTTTTCTGATGGGTTAAATGTTTTCTCTAAAACTGCTCCTGTTATTACATTTTTTAATTTTGTTCTTACAAAAGCTGCTCCTTTTCCTGGTTTTACATGTTGAAATTCTACTACCTTAAATACTGAACCATCTAATTCAAATGTTGTTCCATTTCTTACATCTCCTGCCATATAAACTTCTGCCATATTTTATACCTCTTTTCTATTTTTTTACTATAAATCTTATTTATTTTAATATATTTTATGGAAAAAATCAAGTATTATACTATATCTATTTTAAATGTCTCATTTTTAAATGGATTTTTATTAATATATAGCTTCTTACTCTCTAATTCTTCTTCCAATGTTTCTCTTGTTTTTTTATATTTTATAAATGCAATTAAAAATTCCAATTTATAATCATTTTTTGTGCACTCTATAAACTCATCTAAATCCTCATATACTTCCGCTTCTATTCCATTTTTTACTGCATATTTATATAATTCAAATTGTAAGTCTAAATAATCTTTGTCGTCACAATATATTGCCATATTTCTAAAAGGAACATATTCCAATTCTTTTTTGTTGTTTTTCTTAAAATAGAAATATGTGCTAGTATTTCCAACACATATTATTTTTATTTGATGTTTTAATATGTACTCTTTTTCCTCTTTATTAAGTTCTCTATTTTCTATCATTTTGCATATTTTAAAATCTTCTAGTACTTGATTAAATATTTTTATTAAAATCATATTTGTATTAACTAATCCATCTTCTGTTAATGATATTATCGCTGTCTTTTTTAATAACGATTGCATACATAAATTTATTGTTATATATGGATTAGCATAATATGTAACACATATTACTTGTTTATTTACATTTTGAATTGGCTCTTTATTTTTATATGTTTCTAATAAATCTATTGTCCTTTTTATATCAAAACTTATACTAGAATCTTTTTTATCAATATCATATATTTTTTTTATTGATTCTTCATTTTCTATAATAGATTTCTTATAAGCTTCAATAATTTTGTTGATTGTGTCTTTTCCTATATATAGCTCTTTTATTTTATTACTATATTCTAAAATTTCAAACATTTTATTCCCTTTCAATTTTTCTTCTGCTTTCTTCTACTGCTTTTACTGCTTCATCTATTTGTTGTAATTCTTCTGGAGTTTTTGTTTCTTCAGTAATATTTAAGACTTTTTTTATTCCTTTTCCCCATCCTGTTGGTGAATGTATAACTCTATCCACTCCTCTAAATATTATATCATCACTAAGTTTGCTTCTATTTATTTTATTATCAGTAACTATTTTTTCTCTATATTGTTCAAAATAATCTTCATCTACTATATATGTAGCAGCTCCATAATATGGTTCTCCATATTTTGATAGCATCTTTTCTATTATTACCTTTTTTAAATTTGGTAAATGCACTAATGCATGTCCATCTTCTGTAATTTCAAGTTCATATTCTTTATCTAATAATTTCATTACTGAAAATCTTGCTATTGGATCACTTGTATATTTATTATGTTCTATTATAATTCTTGGTTCAATTCTATCTGATCTTTCACGTTTTGAAGTATTATTTCTTTCTAATTCTTCCAATTTCATGCATTCTTCTAAAAGGCTTTGTCTTGTTTCCATACTCTCTGCATCTGAAAATATACTACTTATAATCATAAATTTTTCTGTATTATCATTTAGTGAATTAATCATTGTTGCTAATTCTTTTAAACTAATCATTCCTTTATCGTATATTCCTCGTATTTCCACTGGTTTTAATATTCCTTGCTTGTATTGAGTTGCTATAAATTCTCCTCCTAACCATTGCATTGCCTCTTCAATATCTGCAATTCCTGTTTTATATAATTCTCCCATTATATTTGGTATAAACTCTTCTCCAAACATACCAGAAAGTTTTACTACTAAATCATCAGTTGTTGTATCTATTTGTTCTTGCTCCCTTAATACAGAATATAAATTTGCATATCTTTTTAATTTAGTATTTGATTCCTTTGTATCAAAATATACATCTTCACTAAAAAGTTCCATAAATCTAGTATCAAAATACTCTTTAGGCATTTCACCTAGTTTCATCAGTTCTATTAATTCTAAATTTGCATTTCCATTTACATATAAATCTATAAAATCTTCCTCTTTTAGTTCCGTATTTCTTAATAAATACCTCGCAAGAGCATTTGCAGAAGTTAAAAGTTTTTCTTTTTCATCTTTGTCTTCAGCTTCTTCATAACTCTCTATTATATGTGTAACATCTTCTAGTCCAACTCCCGCTATTTTTAGTTCCTCTAAATTTTCCGGGAAAGTACCAACTGCCAAATTTGCATGCAATTTATCTATATACAAATCTGAAAGATATCTTGTATCTGTACACCTTGCTAAAAATTCTTCTATATTTTTTTCATCTGCTTCTATAATTGTCTCTCCATCATTGTCAACTACTTTATATTTTGCATTTGTATATTTTCCAGTTTTTAATTCTTTAAGAATCTTTTTTATTTCTAATATACTACATTCTATTAGTATCTGCTTTTTACTTTCATCATTGTTTCTTAAGATTAAGTCTCCTACTTGCTCTCCTTCGCAAACTCTAACCCCAAGCATTAATCTTGCTGCTGCATTTAATAATATTGCTTCTCTGTCCATTAAATAAAAATTTTCTGATACATACTCTTGTAATAATTCTGTTATACATATTCCTGCATCTTTATCATCTAATTTAACAATAGTTTCTTTATCTTCAGCCACTTTATCCAAATACATTTCTTTAAAATCTTGAGGTTTCATTCCTTTTTTATCTACAAAATACTGCATTGTTATCTTTTTCATTATTGCCCCAAGCACAGCATCTTTATATTCAGGCTTTATAATTGAACTTATGTCTTCTATTGTAATTGTATCCATTATTTCTTTAAATAATTTTCTTTTTTTCTCATCATATATAGAATCTATACTTTTTGGTTCTTCTTTTGTGAATATTAAAGTTTCTCTTATTCCTCTATACTTTTGGCTTGGAAATTCATAAATTGCAATAGGTTTTCCATCTAAAATAAGGTCCTTCATTTCTTTTTTTGTTCCTGTTTTTATTCTATCTGGATATGTTTTCATTATTTCTGCAATGAATTGTCTTTTTATTGAGTTATCTGTATTAAGACTATTTTGTGGGTTTTTTAAAATTTCCATAAGTAACTGATATGCTATTCTTTGTCTCTCTTCATCAGTATTTAAAATAACTCTATTTTGAATACTTTCTTCAATGCTTTGTATTATTTTATCATCAAAAATTTTTGAATATATAAAACTTTCTAAATCGTCTCCAATTATATCTTTGTATCTGTTTATTATTTGAATTAATGTAAGGTTATCTATTGATTTCATGTAAACCTCCTAATATATTTAGATTATTTGAACGCATTATGTAAATATTATAACTCTTTTTGGAGATTTTTGCAAGTATTGGAAACGAAACGACTTTAGTCGCCTTTTAAAATAGCACCTTCAAGCAACTAGCTTTTTGCTAATTTTGAAGGTGCTACTTATATCTATTTTACTATATTACAACATATCCTCTTTCTGATTTTGTTAATCTTTCTGAGCCATCTTTTGTAACTAATAGTGTATCTTCTATTCTTATTCCATATTTTCCTGGCAAATATATTCCAGGCTCGTCAGCAATAACCATATTTTCTTTAAAGTTTGCTTCATTTTTTAGTCTAATAAATGGTAGCTCATGTACTTCTAATCCTACTCCATGTCCTAATGCATGAATTAAATTGTAGCCATTTACTTTAAAATCGCTTTCAACCATATTGGCAGCTGTTTTTATTGTATACCCATCTGTTATCTCTTTTGTTGAGAGTTCAAGGTTCTTTAATGCTAAATCATATACAGGTTTAATTTCTTCTAAGATACAGCCCATAAATATAGTTCTTGTCATATCCGAACAATATCCCTCATATTTACATCCCATATCTATTAGTATTGGATCTGCCATTTCTACTTTTCTATCTCCTGGAATCCAATGCGGAATTGATGAGTTTTCTCCTATTGCTACTATTGGGTCAAAAGAAACTCCATCTGCTCCATGTGTTTTAAAATACATTTCTATTTCTAAAGCAATTTGTTTTTCTGTCATTCCCGTTTTTATATAGCTTAATAAATGAGTAAAACAATTGTCTGTAATCTCACATGCTTTTCTAATTTTATTTATTTCTTCTTCATCTTTAACTATTCTTTGTTTCTCAATTATCCCTTCTGTTTCTACTAAATTATTCGCCTTATACCTTTGCTTTATATTTTTATATTGTTCATATGTTGCATAGTTTTCTTCAAATCCTACATTTTCACAGAATGTAAAAAATTTCTCATATTCTTCTTTTGTAATGTCTCTATAATCCATTACTATTATGTCATCATTTATAGTAAGAACACTATTTACTGCTTCTATGTACATTGTATATGTTATAAATATATTTTCTTTTCTCGTTATTAATAAAGTTCCTTCTGAAGTAATGTTAGTTAAGTATCTAATATTGATTGGATTAGTTACTATCATTCCTTCTAAATTTAAACTTTTCATTCTTTCTCTTAAAGCACGCATTTTATAGTTCATAGAGCCACCTTCTTTCTATAAATATTTTAATACATTCCTAATGTAAATATTTTCATTAACATTGTAAATAAAATACTAAATGGTACAAATATTGTTATAACTGATGCGATTACAATAAATGGCCCAAATGGTATATATGTATCTGTACCTTTTCTTTTTATTATCATTATAGCAATACTAATTATTGCTCCTATTAGAAATGCCAAAACAGAAATTACTACAATATTTTGTAGTCCAAAGAATAACCCAAGTGCTCCCATTAATTTTACGTCTCCCATTCCCATTGCTTCTTTGCCTGCAATAAGACCTCCAATTAATGTTATAATTAAGAAAATTCCTCCTCCTGCTAGCATTCCAAGTAGTAAATTTAACGAAATATTTATATTTATAAAGCCATATATAAATAAGAACACTAATCCTATTTCAAATATTAATAAATTTAATCTGTTTGGTATTATTTGTTCTTTTAAATCTACATAAAAAGCACATGCAAGCATTGGAATTAGTATTACATATTTTATTAAATCCAAATTCTCTTTAAAGCCTGAGTGTAATCCAAATTTATATAGTAATCCTGCATATGCAATTGCTATCCCTAAAATTAATATATAGTTTGGAAGCACAGTTTTTTTATATTTACTAAAACTCTCTTTTGCAAATATTCTTCTTTCTTCGATGAAGCATTTACTTGCATAATCTATAAATTGACCTATTGTTCCTCCTACTAATATAAATAAAACATAATATAATATATGTACATCATTAAAATACATCTTTCTTCTCCTGCTTTCTTTCTTGCCTTTTTAAATATCTTTTAATTATCATATTTTCTAAAGGCCTTTTTACTCTTGTAATAAATATATCTTTTTTACCTAATGGCTTTGTAAGAATTGTAAACATTTTCATTCTATTTCCGCCGAAGCACATCTGTCATTATTTGGTCCCCTACAACAGCTATCTGGTTTGGACTTAACTCTAGGAATTCAGCTCCTTGTTTGAACCCTTTTTTAAATGGCTTTTTAGCAAAAAATATGTACGGTATATCCAGCTCTTTTGCAACCATTTTTACCTTTTCAATCTTGTTAGTGTTCGACAATATACATAATTTGAAATTATTTTCTTTTAAGTTATTAATCCAGTCTTTAGAACCTTCTAATATCTTTAATTCAAAATCAATTAGTGTGTTATCAACGTCTAACAATAATCCTTTAATATTGTTTTTATGTAATAATTCTACTGTAATTTCTTTTACATTTGTTAAATATATATCTGGGTATAGTATCATTTATTCCTCCATTTATGTGTATATATTATCAATATATTAGTTAAAAGTCAACAATTAGATAAATTGGAATTTGTAATTATATTCCAAATTAAAATATTAAAATTCAAAAAATGGTTCAGGTCATGTCGCTTTCATAGAAATTGTAAATTTTCTTGCTCCGCAGCGCCCTCATTAAAAATGAGATTCCCTACTGCGCTCGAAAAACAATTTCTAATTCAAGCTAACTCCATTCACAATTTTTTTCATTTTTAATATTTTAATTTATGGTAAAAACATATTGCAAACGTTGTAGGGGTCGACGTTTATAATAAATCCCACATCACACCTCACACATCAATTAAACAAATTTCAATTTATTTGCAAAATCTATGATTTCCTATTACTACTGTTACTGGTCTTGACCAAATCCATGCACTTGTTGCTGTGTTTGGATTAAAATAATATATTGCCCCATAAGATGGATCCCATCCGTTTATTGCATCTTGTGCTGCTTTTTTTGCAGTTTCATTTGGAGTTAAATTTATTTGTCCATCACTTACTACTGAAAAAGCACCTCTTTCGTATATTACTCCAGCAACTGTATTTGGAAATGATGAATTTTTCACCCTATTTAATACAACTGATGCTACTGCAACTTGCCCAGAATATGGCTCTCCTCTTGCTTCTGCGTATACTAAATGTGAAAGTAAGTTTAAATCTGAGCTAGAATTTGTTGTTGTGTTTGAAGAACTTGAAGAATTTATTCCCATTGCCGAAAGAGTTTTAGGTCCTGCTATGCCGGTCTACGGTTAATCCATTTTTAGATTGAAACCATCTTACTGCAGAAAGTGTTTGTGAGCCATAAATTCCATCCACATTTCCATAGTAATAACCCCATCTTTTTAATTTGGTTTGTATTTGTTTTACTTCATCACTTCTAGAACCATATTTAGAAAGCGCATATGAAGAATTAGTATCTTCTCTAAAAAATATGTTGTATGATAAAAAAGCTGTTATAGATACTATTAATATAAGTATAGCAATAATATTGCTTTTATTTTTTATAATTTTCTTCATAAAAAAACCACCTTTAAAGAAAATTTCATTGTATATAAAAAATATTTTCTCCAAAAATGGTATTTTTATGTGTTTTTAATTAATTTTAGAATATTCCTACTATGTTTCCGTTTTCGTCTATATCTATCTTTTCTGCTGCTGGAACTTTTGGAAGTCCTGGCATTGTAAATATATTTCCTGTAAGTATTACTATAAAACCGGCTCCTGTTTTTAGTATTACATTTTTTACATGTATTTTAAATGGTTCTAAACATAATAAGTTTTTAGCATCATCTGAGAATGAATATTGTGTTTTTGCTATGCAAACTGGCATATTTCCATAACCATTTTTCTCTAAATCTTGTATTGTTTTTTCTGCTTCGTCACTATATTCTACTCCTTCTGCTCCATATATTTTTGTTGCTATTTTTTCAATTTTTTCTTTTATACTGTCATTTAATTCATAGCAATACTTAAAGTTTGCTGGTTTTTCACATAAGTCTACTATTTTTTCTGCCAAATCTATTGCTCCTTCTCCGCCTTTTGCCCAAGCTTCTACTAAACTTATATTTACACCTTTTTCTTCTAACTTATTTTTTAAGTATTCTATTTCTTTATCTGTATCTGTTATGTATTTATTGATTCCAACTATTACATTTAATCCATACACATTTTTTAAATTATCTATATGTTTTAATAAATTGTGAATTCCTTTTTCTAAATATTCTATAGATTCTTCTTTTATATCTTCTATTGGCATTCCGCCATGATATTTTAATGCTTTTATTGTTGCTACACACACAACTGCATCTGGTGTTTTAGGTAAGTTTCTGCATTTAATATCTAAAAACTTTTCTGCTCCTAAATCTGCACCAAATCCAGCTTCTGTAATACAATAATCTGCAAGTTTCATACCCATTTTTGTAGCTATTACACTATTACATCCATGTGCAATATTTGCAAATGGTCCACCATGTATTAATGCTGGAGTATTTTCTAATGTTTGAACTAAATTTGGTTTAATAGCATCTTTTAAAAGTACTGTCATTGCACCTTCTGCCTTTAAATCTCTTGCTCTTATTTCTTCTCCATTTTTATTATATCCTACTACTATGTTTCCAATTCTTCTTTTTAAATCGTTTATATCTTCTGCTAAGCAAAATATTGCCATTATTTCTGATGCAACTGTTATATCAAATCCATCTTCTCTTGGAACTGCATTTTTTTCTCCTGACAAACATATTTCAACTTTTCTTAATGCCCTATCATTTAAATCTACACATCTTTTCCAAATTACTTTATCAAATCCTAATTCATTTCCTTGGAAAATGTGATTATCTATTAATGCAGAAAGTAAATTGTTTGCTGATGTTATTGCATGTATATCTCCTGTAAAGTGAAGATTTATTTCTTCCATTGGAGCAACTTGAACATATCCTCCACCTGTTGCTCCACCTTTTATTCCAAATACTGGTCCTAAAGATGGTTCTCTTAACGCAAGTATAGCTTTTTTGTTTATTTTAGATAGTCCGTCAGCTAGTCCTATTGATATAGTAGTTTTTCCTTCTCCTAATGGTGTTGGGTTTATAGATGTTACAAGTATTAATTTTCCATCTTTTTTATCTTTTAGTTTTTCATATAATTCGTTTGAGATTTTTGCTTTGTATTTTCCATATTGTTCTAAATAATTTTCCTCTATTCCTAGTTTTTCTGCTACCTTTGTTATGTTTTGTAATTTTGCTTGTCTTGCGATATCGATATCTTCCATCTTTTACCTCCTAAATATTTTTTATAAATTTTCTTTATTAAAAATCTTGTTCTTCTATATTGTTATCACTATCATTTATTAAAACTGTTATTTTCTTTTCTGCTTTTTCTAAGTAGTCACTTGCACTTTTTGAAAGTTTCATTCCTTCTTCAAATTTATTTATAGAATCATCTAAATTTAAGTCTCCTTTTTCTAATTCTTGTACAATTTTTTCTAGTTCTTGCATTGTTTCTTCAAAATTTATTTCCTTACTCATTTTTTACCCCCTATCCTGTTTTATTACAAGTCACTCAATGCTTGTGTGATTTACAACATATATATTATTCTTTGGTAAATTTTCCTGTTTTTAGATTTACTGTATATACGCTTATTTCTCTAGTTGTTTCGCCTTCTCTTACATATATTGTATAATTTCCATTACCATCTATTGATTCAACTGTAAAATATACATTGTCGTCTTCTCCCCAGTCTTTTTTTACAAGGTTTAGTGCCTTTTCTTTATCAGTTTCTTCTTTTTCTATTTCTGTTTTTGTAACTTCTTCGCCTGCATTAGAAGAGGTGTTTTGTATAGTATTAGTTTGGTTATTATTTTCTTCATTTACATTTTCATTGTTTTTATCTTCTATATTTTCGTTTTGTACATTGTTTTCAACTGTATTATTTTCTATCGCATTTTCATTTAAATTTATTACTTCTTTTCCTTTGTTTTTTTCGATTTTTATTAGTTTTATTGTAAGTAAGGTTATTAGTATTACTAAAACTATTGTTACTGCTATTATAATTATTTTTTTCTTATTTTCCATAACTTTCACCTCATAGTACTTTTGTTTTTACTTCTCCATCTGTAAATCTTATACCTAACATATCATTTGTTTTTAATTCTTTAACACTTTTAATTGTTTTACCATTTTTTTGAACTATTGAATACCCTCTTGTTAATGTTTTTAAAGGGCTTAATGTATCTAATTTAGAAATCAATTCAATTGATTTTGTCTTTGAGTCTTTTACTTTGTTTGTTATTAAGTTTTCTAGATTTTTAATTATTATGTCTAAATTAATGTATTGCTCTTTTATTTTTGCCGTTGGGTCTGTAAACGCTTTTGATGACATAGATTTTTGATATCTTAATTTCATGAATTCTATTTTCTTTTTTAAAGATATTTTGTATCTTTGATTATATGTTTCTAATTTTTTCTTTATTTCTTCTATATCAGGAACTGCAAGTTCAGCTGCAGCGGAAGGAGTTGGTGCTCTCAAATCTGCTACAAAATCTGCTATTGTGAAATCTGTTTCATGACCTACTGCAGAGATTATTGGTATTTTTGAATTATATATTGCTCTTGCTGTTATCTCTTCATTAAATGGCCACAAGTCTTCTATTGAGCCTCCGCCTCTTGCCAAAATTAAAACATCTGCTAGTTTCTTTTCATTCATTATTCTAATTGCATCTGCAATTTCCAGTTCAGCGCCTTTGCCTTGCACTGGTATTGGAAATAATCTGATGTGAACATTTGGATTTCTCCTCGTAGATACGTTTATAATATCTTTTATAACTGAACCTGTTTTCGATGTTAACACTCCTATTGTTTTTGGCATAAACGGTATTTTTTGCTTATGGCTATTATCAAAGAATCCTTCTTTTTCTAATTTGTTTTTTAGTTCTTCATATTCTTTATATAGGTCCCCAATCCCATCTTCTTTCATTGCTTTTACATATATCTGGTATATTCCGATCTCTTTCAAATACAGAAACTGTTCCTAGAACTAATACTTTCATTCCATCTTTTGGGGTAAAATTTAAAGTAGCAGTAGAGCTCTTAAACATTATGCATTTTATTAAAGAACCCTCGTCCTTTAATGTAAAATACATATGTCCTGTATAATGATGTTTGAAGTTAGATATTTCACCTCTAACATAAACATTGTTTAAGTACTCATCTTCTGCTACTTTTTCTTTTATATATTTATTTAAGTAAGATACAGTAATTGGTTCTATTTTCAATTTATTTCTCCTTAACTATACTTGCTAAAATTCCATTAATAAACACTGGTGAAGATTCTTCTCCATATGTTTTTGCAAGTTCAACAGCTTCATTAATTGCTACTTTAAAAGGAATCTCTTTATATTGTATTTCATAAATTGCAAGTTTTAATAATGCTAGATTCACTTTTGATATTCTTTCTAAGTTCCAATCTTTTTTCAAGTTATTTCTTATTAATTCTAGTATTTCTTCTGAATTTTTACTTGTGCCATTTACTATGTCTTTTATATATTTTTTGGCTTCTTCCGAAACTATATTATTGTTTTCAAAAAACAATTGCATATCTTCATCATTTATTTCTTTTTGTATTTCTATTTGGTATAGTAGTTTGAATGCTAATTCTCTTGTTTGTGATCTGTTCATAAATTCCTCCATAAAGCTTATTATAGTTTATCTATATATGATTTTAATTTTTCTTTTACTAATTCTTTGTTGTGTTGAACATAGTTTCCTAACAAAATTCCCGCAATTACTATTAGAATAACTATTAATGCCTTGTGAAGATTTAGTAATAAAGCAACTATAGCTACTATTCCGCCAATTATTGCACCTCTATAATTAATTAGAAATTGTTTAACTTTTTCCATAACTCAACATCCCTTATTCTTTAATTTGTGGTTCTTTCTTTACACTTATATTTTTTACTCTTATGTTTACTTCTGTAACATCTAAGTCTAATGATTTTTTAATTGCTTCTTTTACGTTGCTTTGTAATTTAGCAGATAAATCTTTAATTACAGCATCTGGATGTACTGATAAAGTAATATATATTTTTATGTGGCTTTCTTCATCCACTTCTACTTTTGTCATAACTGTTTCTGCGCTGTCAAAAGATTTTATAACTGTATTTGCCAAGCTTTCTATTGTATCTCTTGATACTAATAGTTTACCATTATCATTTTCTAATAAAATCCCATCTTTTCCTTGACTTTCACTTGAGTAAGAGTTAAAGAAAATTGATTTTATTGATAATAGTATTAATATTATAGCTAGTCCTAAAGAAATGTTTCCTGCAACACTATTCTCTACTAAAAAGCTTATTCCGTTATATGCTAAAATAACATCAATCCATCCAAATTGTAAAAAGCAAACTAATACTGATATTATTAAAATTATTATTGAAAATAATATTAAATTAAATTTATCTAACCCTTTCATTTTTATTTCTCCTCTTCTTCTTCATTTTTTGGTTCTTCTTTTTCTTCTGGTATATTCACACCTTGTACATGTACATTAACACTTGTTACTGTTAATCCTGTCATTGTTTCTACTGCTTTTTTTACTCTGTTTTGTATCTCAAATGCAATATCTGGAATTCTTGCTCCATATTCTACTATTATATTAACATCTATTTTAACTTCTTTTTCACCTACGTCAACTTTTATACCTTTTGATAAGTTCTTTTTCCCACTAAAAACTTCTGAAATTCCTCCAGCAAATCCGCCAGCCATTCCAGCTACTCCAGAAATCTCTGAAACTGCTTTTCCTGCAATTACTGAAACTACATCATCTGCTATTTTTATCTCCTCATTATTTGCTTCTGAAATTTCAACTGTTTCATTTTTTTCTATTGTATCTTTATTTTCTTCTTCCATCTTATTACCTCCTAAAACAATAATGTTTTAATATAATTTCTATACTAGTATATCAATTAAAATATCATTTTACAACAGTTTTTTACTATTTTTTTCTATAAGTATCACTTACAAACTTCTGCAAGTACATTAGATAAACATTGCATACTTAAAATACATTGTTCCATTGTATTACCTGTTGCACCTACTTCTATTATACTAGAACCATTTGTTAAATGTTGATTATATCTTGAATTTCTTATTATAATTGGTCTAAACAAACCTGGATACATTTCATTTGCTTTTTCTTGAATTTTTACAGCAATTTTCAAATTTTGTACCCAATTTGGATGTTCCAATCCTCCTCCATTTGTTCCTATTACAAACATAATTTGCGCTACATAATTATCATTAATTTTAATTGTAGGTGCATATTCGTTACTACTTCCTACTGCATCTCTATGAAGGTCAAAAACTAATTGAGTATTTTTCCCTTCCAGCAAACCTTCTAATGTATTTAATGACCTTGCATAAGACCCAGAATATGCTGGATAATCATGATAGGTTGTATTATGTGTTACATTAAATCCTTTTTCTTTCAAATAATTTGTAAGTTCAGTACCCACTCTTGCAACACTATAATTTAAATCTGTTGTTCTGTAATTTCCTGTTGCTTCGTATTCATAACCGTGCACTTGGTGTATAGCTTTCACATGTGTGAGTATGATATATTAATATGTCTTTTTTATTTGTAATTTCTACATTTGGAACCAACATATCTTCTGTAATTTCATAATCACTTTGATTATTTATTTGTACACTGCCATATGATGAAGTTACTTTAGGTGTTATATTATTTTCTTGTACAGCTTCTGTTGTTGCATTTTCTGGAAGTTTTGCTACTTTATTTATAAGCTCTTCTGTATCATCTGTTGTAAGGTCATTTTTATTTATTATTAAATCTGTATTTTCTAAAATTGCTTCATCTAAAATGTTTGCTCCCATTGCAAGTATTTTATTATTTGTAAAAAAGTTTTCTTTTTCGCTTTCTTTTTTTCCATATTCCATTAGCGGAATTGAAATATCCAAACACTTTGTAAAAGAATATTCATTTATTTGCTTTTTTATATTATTTCCGTTTTCTTTTATATTTTTCTCTTGTTTTTTTAAATCTACTGTTTTTACTAGTTTTATCATAAAAAAAGTTATAGAAACTATAACCAAAAATTTAAGAATATACCTAAATAGGTCCTTTGCATTTATTACTGCTATGTTCATTTGCAATTTTCTCCTTTGAATTTAACCTATTTAAATATATTCTTTTGATTTTGTTTTATTATACTATTTTAATTTTTCTATTATTTTTTCTATCTCCATTTGTTCTTGTGTTCCGTTTGCCATGTCTTTTATTGTATACATTCCTGTTTTTATTTCATCTTCTCCTATCACTAATACATATGGAATATTTAATCTATCTGCATATTTGAATTTTGCTTTCATTTTTTTGTTATCAAAATAAATTTCTGTATTTATTCCTGCTTTTCTCAATTCATTTGCTATTTCTATTGATTTACTCGAATCTTCTATCATAGAAATTACTAAAACATCTGATATTGATTTTTTATCTGCTTTTATTAATTGCATATCATTCAATATAAAGAATAATCTTGTAAGTCCTATTGACATTCCTACTCCTGGTAAATTTTTGTCTGTATAATATCCTGCTAAATCGTTATATCTTCCACCTGAACATATACTTCCTATTGATTTATATTGATTTAAAAATGTTTCATATACTGTTCCTGTATAATAATCTAGTCCTCTTGCTATACTTAAATCAATTTCAAAACAGCTGTCTGGAATTCCAAATGCTCTCATGTATTTTACTACTTCTTTTAATTCATTTAATCCTGTTTTATATGTTTCATTTTCTATTCCAAGCTCTTCTAATTTTGATAGCTTTTCATCTGTTGTACCTTTTATTTCTATAAAATTAATTATTTTGTTTATGCTCTCTTCTGGCATATTATAATCGTCTCTAAATATTGCAATTACTAATTCTTTTCCGATTTTTTCTATTTTATCTATTGTTCTTAAAATGTCTGCTGATTTTTCTTGTACATTTGCATCTTCAAATAATCCATTTAATATTTTTCTATTATTGATATGTATAGATAAATCATCTAATCCCAAGCTTTTAAATGTTTCGTACATGATTGCTGGTATTTCTGCATCATTTATTATATTTAATTCTCCATCACCTATTACGTCTATATCACATTGGTAAAATTCACGGAATCTACCACGTTGAGCACGTTCTCCTCTGTATACTTTTCCTATTTGATATCTTCTAAACGGAAATGTAATTTGGTTATAGTATTCTGCAACATATTTTGCAAGTGGCACTGTTAAATCAAATCTTAGTGTTAAATTGCTATCTCCTTTACTAAAAGAATATAATTGTTTTTCTGTTTCTCCACCTGCTTTTGCAAGTAATACTTCTGAGCTTTCTATTACTGGTGTATCTATTGGTAAAAAGCCAAATTTCTCATAAGTACTTCTTATTTTATCTTGCATTTGGTTAAATAATATTTGTTCATTTGGAAGTAACTCCATAAAACCTGATAATGTTTTTGGTTGTACTTTATTCATAATATATCCTCCTTATCTGTTTTCCTTGGATCACCTCGAACGGTGCTCCATACAAATTTCTCATATTTAATAAGTTTTTGGTTTTAATTCTAAATAAATTGGTTCTTCTTCTTTTATCATTGTTGATTTTCCATGTCCTGGATACACTATTGTATCTTCTGGAAGCACCATTAATTTTTCTGTTATAGATTTTATTATATCTTCAAAACTACTTGTTGGCAAATCTGTTCTTCCCCAAGAGCCTCTAAATAATGTATCTCCTGAAAATAGCAATTTTTCTTCTTCTGAATAAATTGAAATTCCGACCTTTTGTATGTCCTGGTGTATGCAATATTTTAAATTCTAGATTTCCTATATGAATTAAATCTCCATCATCTAATCTAGCATCAGCTTGAACTATAACTCTTCCAAGTCCTACATACTCTGCTAAGTTTACATCTGAATTTTTTAATCCCTCTTCATCTAATCTATGAATTAAAACTTTGCCTCCTACTCTTTGCCTTAGTTCATTTACTCCTGCTATATGGTCGCCATGGCAATGAGTAAGAAGTATATATTTTACTTTTGCATGGATTGTATTTAACATTTCTACTATTTTGTCTACATCTCCACCTGGATCAATTACCATTGTTTCCTTTGTTTCTTCGTCTTGAACAATATAGCAATTAGTACCTCCAACTGCTGGTATGTCAATCTTAATCCTTTTTAAAATCATCATTGTTTTCATCTTCCTTTGTTTTCTTTAGTTATTTTTTACGATTTACCTCATAAACACTATCCACTTTTCTAATTGCCTTTATAACCTTGTTCAATTGTTCTATATTTTCTACTTCAACTGTTACTTCTATTGTGGCAATTCTTTCTCTACTTGTTTTAGTATTTACTCCCATTATATTAATTTTCTGAGAAGTAATTTCTCTTACTATATCAGAAAGTAGTCCTGTTCTATCATTTGAAAGTATTTCTATGTCTACATTATATGTTCCTTCTGTTTCTTCGTTGTACCACGCAACATCTATTATTCTATCTTTGTCTTGTAGCAAGTCTTCCATGTTTTTGCAGTCTGTTCTATGGATAGATACTCCTCTTCCTTTTGTTATATAACCTATAATATCATCTCCTGGAACCGGATTGCAACATCTCGAAAATTTAACTAAGCAATTATCAATTCCTTTTACTATAACTCCTGATTTTGGTGCTTTTTTAACTGTTTTATTTTTAGAATCGGTTAGTTCTTGAATTTTTTCTTCTATAACTTCTTCTTCATGTTCCTTCTTGTATTCCTCTAACAATCTTGTAATTATCTTTCCTGGTGATATTGCTCCAAATCCAATACTTGCAAACATATCATCAGTAGTTGCATAATTATATCTTTCTAATGCACTATTTACCCATTCTGGTTTAAATAAATCACTGTGAGTCATTCCTATTCTTTTTATTTCTCTGTCTAGAATTTCTTTTCCTCTTATTATATTTTCTTCTCTTTCTGATTTTTTAAACCATTGTTGAATTTTTGTTTTAGCACTTGAGCTTTTTACATATTTTAGCCAGTCACGACTTGGTCCTTTTGGAGTATCTGATGTTATTATTTCTACTATATCTCCACTTTTTAACTTCGTTACTATTGGCATCATTTTACTGTTTATTTTACAGCCAACCATTCTATGTCCTACTTCTGCATGAATTGCATACGCAAAGTCTATTGGTGTTGAATCTCTAGGCAAAACTTTTATTTCTCCTCTTGGAGTAAATACATATACTTCATCTTCAAATAGTTCTGTCTTTAATGTTTTTAAAAACTCATCTGGGTCTTGCATATCTTTTTGCCATTCCAAAGTTTCTCTAAGCCATGCTAATTTATCTTCTGCTACTACAACATTTGATTTTTTACCTGTTTTGTTATTTGCTTCTTTATATGCCCAGTGTGCAGCGATACCAAATTCTGCTATTCTATGCATGTCCCAAGTTCTTACTTGTACCTCAAATGGTGTTCCATTTGGTCCAATTAAAGTTGTGTGTATTGATTGATACATATTTGGTTTTGGAACTGCAATATAATCTTTAAATCTTCCTGGCATTGGACTATATAACTCATGGACTACACCAAGTGCTGCATAGCAATCTTTTACTGAATTTACTATTATACGAAGTGCAAACAAATCATATACTTGGTCTAATGTAATGTTATCTCTTTTCATTTTTCTATATATACTATATAAATGCTTTGCTCTTCCTGTAATTTCTGCTTTTATGTCTTCTTTTTTTAGAGCTACTTTTATTTCTTCCATTATTTTGTCTATAAACTCTAAGCGTTCTTCTCTCTTCTTTTCTATTCCTGCTACTAATTCTCTATATTCGTCTGGATATAAATATCTAAATCCTAAATCTTCTAATTCCCATTTTAAAGAATATATACCTAAACGGTTTGCTAGTGGTGCATATATATCCATTGTTTCTTTTGCATTTGCTATTTGTCTGTTTCTTGGTATATAGCTTAATGTTCTCATATTGTGAAGTCTATCTGCAAGTTTTATTAATATTACTCTAATATCTTTTCCCATTGCTAAAAACATTTTTCTATAATTTTCTACTTGTTGCTCTTCAACTGTTGTATATTTAATTTTTCCGAAGTTTTGTTACTCCTTCTACCATTTCTGCAATTTCGTCGCCAAATTCTCTTACAATGTCCTCATGTGTAATAGGTGTATCTTCAACAACATCATGTAATAGTGCTGCACAAATTGTACTATCATCTAATTCTAATTCTGCTAATATATATGCTACTTCTAATGGATGAATAATATATGGTTCGCCAGATATTCTTTTTTGCCCTTTATGGTTTTCATATGCATAGTTATATGCTTTTCTTATTAAGTCAGTATTTGAATTAGGATTGTTTGTTTTCATTTTATCTATTATTTTATCTATTGTTACATTTTCTTTGTTTTGCATATAAATTTCCTTTCTCTATATTGATTTCATAACATCTTTTATATTTATTTGGATTATCTCTTCTCCGCCCATATTTGTTTATTTCTAAGTTTCCTGCTATATCAATTTTATCTCCTATTAAATATTCTTCTGACAAATATCCTAAATTAAATCCTATTGCATTTATTAATAAATTATCATCTTTTAATGTTAATTTTAAATGTTTTCCTTCTGAAAGTGCTCTAATTGAATCAATTTTTAAATTTTTATATACAAATATAGGATTTTTGTTTTTCTCTCCAAATGGTTCTAGCATTTCTAAGTCTTGTATAGTTTTTTTATTTACATCTTTTGCTGTAATTATGCTATCTATTTTTATAACTGGTATAATTTGTTGTATATTTTTACTTTTTGCTATTTCTTCAAAAGCTAATTTAAAATCATTATATTTTTCTTTTTTTAGTGAAAGTCCAACAGCCATTTCATGGCCACCATATTTTTCTAGATAAGCACTTGTTTCTACTAAGGCTTCGTGTAAATCAAATCCCGGTAAGCTTCTTCCAGAACCTTTTCCAATATTATCTTCAAAACATATTAGTATAGTTGGTTTATAGAATTTTTCTGTTAATTTTGAGGCAACAATTCCAATTACACCATGGTGCCAATTATCTCCGCTTAAAACTATAGTATTTAATTTTTCTATATCTTCTTTTTCTAGTTCTTTAATTGCCTGCTCAAATATATCTTTTTCTTTTGTTTGTCTTTCTAGGTTATAGCTATTTAATCTTGCCGTTATTTTTCTTGCTTCTTCTATATTGTTTGTTAAAAACAAATCTAAAGCTTCTTCTTGATACCCCATTCTGCCACAAGCATTTATTCTTGGAGCTACGCCAAAAGATATTGTATTTGAATCTATTTTTTTATACCCTGATTGCAATATTAATTCTCTTAATCCAATATTTCTTGTTTGTGCTACTAACTTTAATCCTAATTTTGCAATTACTCTATTTTCATCAACTAATGGAACTATATCTGATATTGTACCTACACATACTATATCTAAATACTTTAAAAATTCTTTTTCTTCTAAACCTAATCTTAGTGATATTGCTTGTATTAATTTAAATACCGCTCCACACCCGGCTAGTCCTCTAAATGGATATTGGCTATCTTTCCTTTTGGCATTAATTATTGCATATGCATTTGGCAAACTCTCTGACTGTTCATGGTGGTCTGTTATTATTGTTTCTATTCCCAGTTGATTAGCTAATTCAACTTCCTCTATTCCAGATATTCCACAGTCAACAGTTATCATTAAAGTATACTTTTGTTCTGCTATTAACCTTATAGCATTTTCGTTTAACCCATATCCTTCTTCTAATCTGTTTGGAATATAATGGCCTGTTTTTAATCCTCTTTCTTCTAGGAATTTTTTCAAAACAGTTATACTAGTTATTCCATCTACATCATAATCCCCATAAATCATAACCTTCTCTTGGTTATTTATTGCTTTAATTATTCTTTCTACTGCTTTATCCATATCTGGCATTAAATATGGATCATAAAAATCGTTTCTTGTGGGATTTAGAAAAGTGTCTATCTCTTTATCATCTGTTATTCCCCTATTTACTAATATTTTTGTTAGTAATTCTGATATATTATGTTTTTTTGCTATATCAATTATTTCTTCACTATTTTCCTCATAAAACTCCCATTTTTTATTCATAATATCTCCCTAAAATAAACATTTGTTATATTATATATCTTTTCTAATAGTTTTAAAAGGTTTTTTTGTATTTTTTATATTATATTATGTCTATATATATATGGTTGATTTTTTGAGTTGATAGTAGTATAATCACTTTTGCACGTAAATTTTATGGATTAGGAGTGGTTACAATGTGCAAGGAAATTCTTCTTTTTGATGGAAAAGAAATTTCTCTAATATCTCTTTTAAATGGGCATTGTCCTGAATGGAAAGGTTGTAAACATATCTTTGTTTCTACAGCCGTTCACGACAGGCTTTTACCATTTTTAGATGATTCCAAATTAGGAATTTTCCAAGAAGGAGAAGTTCGGTACAGGATGAGGGCTCTTACAAATACCCTGTTCGGTGTTGAATGGATTGAGTCTGAGGAAGAATGTTTTCATTTTTCCTGTAACCTGGTTTTAGAAGGTCCCGCAATAAAGTTGACCTTCTAATAAAAAGGAAGCAAAAGATTTTAATATTCTCTTGCTTCCTTTTGTTCATTAATCAATATTAAAAAGCGCTTTAACATTCCATGTAGTTCCATTTACTGTATCATTTAATATAATTCCTTTACTATCTAATTCGCTTCTAATTGCATCTGCTGTTTCAAAATCTTTTATTTTTTTTGCCTCACTTCTTTTAGCTATCATTTCATCAATTTTTTCTTCTGTGATATCAAGATTTGCAACATATTTTTGTTTCATTTCTGTAAGGAATTTTTCTGGTTCTTGTTCAAATAATCCAAGAATTCCATAAACCTCTTTTACATTTGCAAGTATTTTAGCTAATGTATTTGCTGTTTTCTCTCTATTATTCTTTTTAGCGTTTTTCATTATTACATTTACATATTTAAAAATGCTGTGTAAGTTTGAAAGTGCTGCAGCACTATTAAAGTCATCGTCCATAACTTCTATAAAATTTGGTATAATGCTTTCAGAAATATCATCTTCCAATGCTTCTCCATCTTTATTTCCATTATATAAATTAATAAATTCTTTCATTGCTTTTATTGTATTATAAAAATAATATAAATGTTTTTCTGCTAATGCAAAATCTTTGTCTAGTAAGTCCATATCTGATGTGTAGTGTTTTGAATACATTACAAATTTAATTACTTCATAATTATATTTTTTTAGTGCATCTCTAATGCTTAATGAGTTTCCTAATGATTTACTCATTTTTTCTCCATTAATTTTAATTAATCCGCAGTGAGACCAATACTTTGCAAAAGGTTTTCCTGTTAAAGCTTCACTTTGTGCAATTTCATTTTCGTGGTGAGGGAATATTAAATCTTTTCCTCCTCCATGAATATCAATTGTTTCTCCAAGGTTTTTTAAAACCATAGTAGAACATTCAATATGCCATCCTGGTCTACCTTCTCCCCAAGGTGATTTCCATGAAATCTCTCCTGGTTTTGCTGCCTTCCACAAAGCAAAATCTATTGGATCATGTTTTCCTTCTTCTACATCTTTTCTAACTCCATTTAAAAGTTCATCAACTTTTCTATGTGATAATTTTCCATATCCAGGAAAACTTCTTACATTAAAGTAAACATCTCCATTTTCTGCTGGATATGCATGGCCTTTATCAATAAGTCCTTGAACGAATTCAATAATATTTTCTATATTTTCTGATGCTTTTGGCTTTACATCTGCATCTGTAATATGAAGATTTGCCATATCTTTTTCAGTTTCTTCAATTTGTTCCCTAGAAAATTCTAGTGGATCTTTTCCAAGCTTATTTGCTCTGTCAATAATTTTGTCATCTACATCAGTATAATTTCTAACATATTTTACATTATATCCTCTATAACGTAAATAATCAGCTACCATAGCATATGCAATCGCTTGTCTTGCATGGCCTATATGGCTTAAATCATATACTGTAATACCACATGCATACATTTTTACATTTTTACCGTCCAATGGAATAAATTCTTCTTTACGTCCAGTCATTGAATTATAAAGTTTCATAATATTACCTCCTACTTTATAGATAAGAATTTTAATTATATATTACTAATTTTATTGCTATTTTTTATTTAATATTTATATAATATATCATAATTAGCTACTAATTACAATAGAACCAATTTTGCCCTATTCAACCAAGAAAAGTGGCTTTGCTACACTTTTCTTCTCGCCGATTTGAGTTTCCGAATAAAATGAGGAAATCTCAAAGGCAATAGCGATTATAGCCTTTTTGTTGAATAGGAAAATCTTCGATTTTTCCTATTCAACAAAAAAAGTTATGCAACCTGCATAACTTAATATATAAAATATACATTAATTATTGCAGGCACAAAATTTACTCGTACCTACAACATAGGTAAGAGTATTATCTGCAACAACAATTAATTAATATATATTTTCTCATATTTAATTCCTCACTATTTATTTTTAATAATTATATATTTAAAATCGCTTAATGTCAAGGGAAAATGTGTTATTTATATTTATATATATAACTAAAAAAGTCATAGTAAAACTATGACTTTTTTAGTTGGTGGGCAGGGATGGATTCGAACCATCGTACTCGTATGAGAACAGATTTACAGTCTGCCGCCTTTAGCCACTCGGCCACCTACCCATATTTAGTTATAAAAAAATTTTGCGTTGGTGCTCCCTCAAGGATTCGAACCTTGGACCCACCGGTTATGAGCCGGTTGCTCTGACCAACTGAGCTAAGGGAGCATTTGTTCAACGCGAAATTTATTATAAGATATTTTTCGCGTTCTGTCAATACAAAATTTCAATTTTTTTAATTTTTTTAAAAATTATTTTCTAACATATGTTATATACTCGTAATCGTAAGGGTTTTCGTCATTTTTTAATCCCTTTTCTTTTGAAATTTCTTTCCATTCTGCTTCTTTTATTTCTGGAAAATATACATCCCCCTCAAAATCTTGATTTATTTTTGTTATATATAATTTATTTACATATGGCATTAATAATTTATAAATTGTTGCTCCACCTATTACAAAATTTTCTTCATCTGAATTTATATATTTATCTAATTTTGATATATCATCTAAAATTTCTACATTTTCATTGTCTATATCCATTTCCATATCATTGCATAATATAATATGCTTTCTATTTGGTAAAACTCTTCCTAATGATTCAAATGTTTTTCTTCCCATTATTATATTTTTTCCTGTTGTAATTTGTTTAAATCTCTTTAAGTCTTCTGGTAAATGCCAAATTAGTTTATTATCTTTTCCTATTACATTATTATTTGCTATTGCAACTATTGTACTTAGCATTATATTTATCTTCCTTTCTCTTTTTATTTATACTGCTACATCCATTTTTATTTTTCCTAAATGCTTGTAATCTATTAGTTCTATGTCTTCTGGTTTAAAATCATAAAAGTCTTTTATTTCTGGATTTATCCAAAGTTTTGGTGCTGGATATGCCTTATCTCTTCTTGATAGTTGTTCTTTCATGCCTTCTACTTGATTTTCATATATATGCGCATTACTTATACATACTGTAAGTAAGCCTGGTTTTAAATCTGTTACTTGTGCTAACAAATGAACAAATACAGCATATTGTGTTACATTAAATGGATGTCCTAAAGGAATATCATTTGATCTTATTGTAAGCATACAATTTAATTTTCCATCTGTTACATCCCAACAACTATTAAACACACATGGATATAGAGCTCCTGTATCTAAATATGGTATTTGCCAAAGATTTAGTACCATTCTTCTATCTTGTGGATTTGTTTTTAATTGATGTATTAATTTATCTACTTGATTAAATTTCTTTACAACCCATCCATAAGCTGTTCCTATTGTTCCATCTTCCATTTCCCATTCGTCCCATATATGAACATTTTGCTCATGTAAATCACTAATTTTATTAGATTGTTTTTGAAAGATCCATAGCAATTCTTTTATTGCTGCTTTATATGCAACATATTTTGTTGTAAGTATAGGAAATTCTTCTTGCAAATTGAATTGCAAAATTTGGTGTGGTAACTTGTATGTAGCTATTCCTGTTCTGTTTTGATCATAATATCCATCTTTTAAAATTCTTTCTACCAAATCTAGGTATTGTTCATCATATTTACTCATATCTTCCTCCATATATTATCTTGCAAAAAATAGAACGGAATAGCTTCCGTCCTATCTCATAATAGATTTATTTTTAATTTCTTTCTCCTCTACCTTCTGGAAGTGCTGGAACATCTAATACAACTCTTATTTTCATTACATATGATATTGCTCTTACTAATTTGCTATTTTTAATTCTTTCCCATAATGTTGGTTTTACTTCAAATCTTGTTTCTTCTATGAATGAATCTTCTACTATATCTTCTTTAACAGCTTCTACTTTTTCTTGTTTTACTGGTTCTTCCACTGGTGTAGGAATTCCTTTTAATGCTTCTGCTATTTCTATTCCTATGTAACTTAAAGCTTTTGATCTATCTTCTATTCTTTCCATATCTATTTCAATATGTAAATTTCCTTCTAGGTTTGAAATTCTAGCTCTTATTAATTTTAAAGCATCTTCATAGTTTGCTGGTTTTTTTGTTTTGCATTTTCCAATTATAGTTAAAGCTTCTATTACATCTTCTGACATAACATTGCTAATTTGTTTTACTTTTACTTTCCATTCTTTATCTTTATTTTGAACTGCTTCAAATACTGCTTTTAATTCATTTGCTTTTGCAATGTTATCTTCTCTTTGTCTTATTAGTTTTTCAATTTGTTTTGTGTTTTCTTCAAATTGGTTTGTAGCATATTCAACTAGTCCATATGAAGCTTTATATACACTTGCTGGGAAGTTTTTCTTTTTTGGATATTCTGTTAAATATGTTTTAATTGAATCTATTAAATCTTTAAAATAAGCATCCTCATCTAATTGAACGATTTGCTTCTTATTATTTGGATTTATCATTTTTTGAACTTTGTCAATATTTGATAAAATTTTCTCTTCTGTAATTATCATTTTCACGTTTACTATGCCTGGCTTATGAAAAAATAGCACCGTAAACTCACCCTCCTTTGTCCTATGTACTTTTATTGTTTATAATTATACATTCTTTGCGAAAAAACTACAATAGGATTTGCAAAATTTAATTTATCTATTTCGTTACAATTTTATTACATTAATATTACAAAAGTCAATATATTTTTTTATATTTTTCTTTATTTTTGACCTTCGATTTTTGCTAATTCTTCGTGTCTTTTTATTTTTAATGTTGTAGTTTTTATAAGTTCTTCTTCTGAAACAATTATTTCTTTAATATACTTGTATGGTGGCATTGTTTTATTTACTTCTTTTATTTTTGACCATAACGCTTCTTTTATTTCTTCTTCTGTAGTTGCGTTATATAATTCCTTCATCAAATCTTTATCATATACTATTTTTACACAAAGTTTTAAGTCGTCTTCGTTATTTTCTTCTGGTTTTCCATATATAAAAGATTCTTTTACGCCATCAATTCTATTTATTATACTCTCAATCTCTTCTGGATACACATTTTTACCATTCTTTAAAACTATTACACTCTTCTTTCTACCTGCCAAGAATAGAAATCCCTTTTTATCAATGTATCCTAAATCTCCTGTATGAAACCAACCTTTTTCAAATACTTCTTTATTTGCTTCATCATTTTGATAATATCCAAGCATTACACTTGGTCCTTTTACAATAACTTCTCCAATTCCATTTTCGTCTTTATTTATTATTTTTACTTTTAAACTAGGAAATACTTTTCCTACTGATCCTAATCTCTGAGCAAAATCTGTTCCTGCAGCTATAACTGGAGATGTTTCTGTTAATCCATAGCCTTGAACAATTCTGAAGCCTAATTCATTGAATCCTTTTTCTACTTCATAATCTAATGCTGCTCCACCATTTACCATAAGTCTTAGTTTTGGTCCTAACGATTCGTGAATTTCCTTGAACATTTTCTTTCTAAAATCTATCCCTACTTTTGAAAGCATTCCACTTAATTTCATTATTTTTTCTACTTCTGCTAGTTTCCCTTTTTTCTCAATTGACTTCATAACTCTTTTATAGATATTTTCATAAAGTGCTGGTACAGAAATCATTGCAGTAATCTCAAATTCTTTTATATTACTTGCAATATGTCTTATTCCTTCACAATATGCAATTGAAGCTCCTGTATACATAACATAAAGGAATCCAACTGTACATTCAAATGTGTGGTGCAATGGTAAGAATGATAATAAAGTATCCTTTTCATCAATTTTTAATACAGCTGCTATATCCATTAAATTTGAACATATATTTTTGTGTGATAGCATTACAGCTTTTGACATTGCTGTTGTTCCTGATGTAAATAGCATGCATGTCATTTCTTCATTATTAATTTTTGCATTTAAGAATTTTTTGTTTCCTTTTTTTATTAATTCTTTTCCTTTTTCTACAAGTTCATGTTCTGAATATATGCCATTCTCCATTTTCTCTAAGTCCATTGATATATAATATCTTAAATCTGTTGTTCTTCTTTGTTTTATATCTTGCATAACTTCATCATATTTACTTGAATAAAATATTGCTTCTACTCCCGAACGAATTATTAAACTTTCTAATTCATTTGCTGGCAAAGATTTATCTAGTGGTACAACAACTCCTGTTCCACAACATGTTGCTAAATATGCTAAACACCATTCATATCTATTTTCTGATATTATTGCAATTCTTTTCCCTTTTAAACCTAAATCTATTAATTTAGTCCCTAATGCGTTTACTTTTTCTATAAACTCTTTATATGTAATTACATCAAAAACTCCTGGCTCTTTTGTTTTATATTTGAAAGCAGGCTTATCACCAAATTTTTTTTCTGTTTTTTCTAACATATCTTTTAAATCTGTAATTTTTTCGAATGGATGTAGTTTTCCTTTTTTCTTTTTTTCTTTTTCCTCTGCTAGTTCTTCTATTTCCTCTATTTCCTCTTTTTTATATCCTTTTTCTTCAAAAAATTTTAACATTGTATTTAATATTTTACGTTTTTCTTTGTCCATATTTACACCTCATTTTTTTATTGACTTATACATTATATCTCAAAAGTTTTTTAATTTCAAGAACAATAAGAGTTTGTTGAAATTCCCTAGTATATAAAAACAGTGAATGACAAGAGCCATCCACTGCATTCTGACATGTTACAAAATTACAAATTTAGAGACTGTGCATACGAAAACATTTTATATGCAAATTTTTCTGTGCCTGGAGTAAACTCGGCTAATCCGGCTTTAAATTTAGGAAAATGTCCTCCCATAGCACGAACAAAATCCTCGTCTCGTGTTCCAGCTTTAAGCTGGCGCCAAATTTCAGCAATTGCAGACATATAATCCGCACCTTTTATCAAAGCCTTAAAACTTGCGTTTTCACTAGTTTCAAACATAACATTTTCAAGTGCTTCTCTTCCTTTTTTAGATACAAACGGATACATATTTTTTCTCATCATTTCTAACTCATATGCTTCTGTAATTTTTCTAAAATTTGGAATACTATCTTTTATCGGTGAAGGAATGTCTCTTGTGTAGGTTTCAGGAATATCATGAAATATTCCCATAAAAAAGCATTTTGTTGCAACATCTTCTGTATATCCTTTTTCAAGTGCCATAAAATACGCATATTCTGCGGTTTCAAAAAGATGTCCTAAAACAGAACATTCAACCTGATATGAATATGAAGCCCATCTATTTTGGTATCTCAATTTTGAAATATCTTTAAATACCTTCCAATATCCACCATTTTGATCTCTTAAATCTTCAAATCCAGGAATATCTTCGTATTTGGTCATAGATGAAATAATCTCTTCATATTTTTCGTCATAATCACCATTTACATTGTTTTTAATTTCTTTCAGTTCTAACAATGTAGCGATTTTAGTTGCCGCTTTATAAATGCGTTCCTCTAAAGTGTCACAACCCTGTTTTAAAAATTCTGCAAACTCTTCTCCTGCGACATCTCTGATTGTATTAAGTGTTGCAGTTTTAAAATTCTCATTAAAATCAATTTTTCCCAAATAACAAATTTCTTCAAGTATATGCTCTGGAATGTCATAATTCACATAAACTTTTTGAAAAGACCTATAAATAGCAATTTTGGGAAACAAATTAAAATTAACTTTTAACCCTGCTTTTTGCACTTCTACCGCCAGCATATAACATATTGCACTATTTAATGCCTGTTTTGAAATCTCATCATGACTTCCTTTTGTTATAAAAGATGTCCACCGTCTTAAGTTGTTGTTGCCTTGATTAAGTTTGTTTAGCGCCTCATAAATTTTTTCCATGTCCATATTCATTTTCCTCCTTAAAATTATTTGTCTCCTGCTGTAGCTTTGATGTCACGCAAGGAAGACTATATAAATGAATACAATTAAATTATATCATCTTTTTATGTTTACTTCAAGTATCTATTATAATATGCAAACGTCCTAATTTGTTCTTTTTCAACTTTTTTATTGTTCAGGCATTCACAAATTGACTAAAAAATGTTACAATAGATATAAATAATTATAAAGGTGATTATGATGAAAAGTTTTAAAAATCGAGCTTCATCTACTAATTTTAAAGTAGAAAGCAAATATATTCTTAAATTAAAAGAACTTGTTAGAAATTTTAGACAAAAGAAAGCTTTTTATTTGGATCATTCAAAATTTGCTACATATGTAGACCCTGAATATCTAAGCATTTTCAAAGAGGAATTAATAGATTTTTCAAAAGCTTGGATTAGATTACAGCAAAAAAATATGAGTTCTGAAAAGAACCCTGGTATTGAAGGACATGCAAATGCAAGGCTTCTTCATTCTTTAGATGTTGCTATAAACTCATATATTTCTGCTAAAGACCAATTACTAAACGAAGATTTAGCATTTGTTGGTGGTTTAAGTCACGATATTGGACATTTTGGATTTGCTCATGAGGGAGAACATATACTATCAAATTATTTACAATCAAATGGAATATGTGAATTACACCATAGTTCTATGGCACGAGTAATGTTTGAATTAGAAGATATTCATAATAAGGTTCTTAAAAGACTAGAAGAAATTAAAGGTAGACCTCTAAATTCTTATGAATTAAAAAAATATTATTCAGATTATCTTACAATATCAGATATTGCTGTATGTCACAATGGTGAAAGTAGTTTGACAGAAGTTAAAATAGATTCAAATAAAACTGACAAAGATATTGAGAACGAATATGTAGATACATTTGTCAAAAATGGATTAGATAGGAAAACTAGAAACAGATCTAAGGAAGGAACAATAGTATTATTTTGCGATCCAATTTCATATGTTGCAAAAGATTTTAGAGATGGAGTTATAAAAGGAGTTGTTAATGTTAATGACCCAGATTATGAAAAACTTTTTATCCAAATGGGGTTAACCAAAAGTGAACTTGATGATTGGGCTTCGCAACCTGGAAAAAAAGATAAAATTGTAAGCAGAGTTACTCGTTTTCTTAGAGATAATCTTTCAAAAAACTCTAAAGGAATTGATGGGGCTAAAATGGATAAGTCTGTTGCTAATTTAATGTATGATTTAAGGCAATTAAATTATACAAAATCTGTTAAACCTTCCTTAAGAAAGTTGAATGACCTTTTACCAGAAACAACTTATTCATTAATAGATACTTATTCTCAATTATTAGTTAATCCTAATTATTCAAAAGAATCTCTTTCTGATACCCAGATTCTTTACAGAGATAAGTTTTTAAGAACAATTTCTTCTTATCCTGATAGAATTAAAAATATATATTCTAATATCGTACAAAAAGGAATTGAAGAAAATGTTCGAAAAGAAATTGAAGAAGTTATAAATCGGAAAATTTTCTACTGTTACTAATAGGAGAAAGAGATTTGAAGAAGATATTGCTAATTTAAAATCTATTAACAATTCTTCTACAATATCATCTACAGAAAAAGAAGCTTATATTAAAAGAATTATGGATGAAATTTATTTATCTCCTAAAAAAAGTTGTGATTTATTAAATAAAAGATTAAGAAAAGACCATCCTAATGCTACTCCTGAAGAACTAGATATTCTAAAAAAAGATTGTTCTTATTTAAGATTAGAAACTTACGATGAATGCCTTGCAAAATTCGAAACAACACTATATATAGGTGAAGCTACTAATGATTATATTTTAAATTTACTTACAGCAGATAATTTATTAAATCAGCAGGAAGTTGTAAATTATCGATATGTTCCAGGTGGTGATCCTACTACTTCTTCAGTAGCTGCTACAGAAAAAATCCAGAATTTTGAAAAAGGAGAATCTTCAAGATAAAAAGCAAAGTACTTGACCATTATTCAAGTACTTTGTTTTTTATTATGCTTTTGAAAATGCTTTCTGCATCTAACCCATATTCTTTTTCCAATTCTTCTACACTTCCATGTTTTACAAAGCAGTCATTGTATCCAAATCTCTTTACTTTTATATTCTCTAATTCACTATCATTAATTGCCTCTATAACAGCTGTTCCGAAGGCCCCCTTCTATTAACCCATCTTCTATTGTCACAACGTTTTTAGTTTTCTCTACTGATTTTAATATTGTTTCTTTATCTAATGGTTTCAAAAACCTTGCATTTACTATCTCCGCATCAATACTTTCTTTAGCTAGAAGTTCAGCAACTGTTTGTGCCCTTTCTACCATTTTTCCTATTGCTATTATACTTAAATCTTTTCCTTCTTTTATGATTTCTGATTCTCCAAGTTCTATATCATTATGTTGTTCAAATTTTTCTGTTCTTTCTCCACCTCTTGGATATCTAATAATTACTGGCTTATTTAAGTTGATTGCAAATTCTAACATTTGTTCTAGTTCTTTAAAGTCCTTTGGTGCCATAACAACTAGATTTGGTATAGAGTTTAAAAAGCATAAATCAAATATACCCTGATGTGTTTCTCCATCTGCTCCAACAATTCCGGCTCTATCAACACATATAGTTACAGGTATTTGTTCTAGTGCAATATCATGAATAAGTTGATCATATCCTCTTTGTAAAAAAGATGAGTATACTGCAAATACCGGTTTTAAACCTGATGCAGCCATTCCTGCAATCATACCCACTGCATGTTGTTCTGCAATTCCAACATCAAAGAATCTGCTAGGAAACTTATTTGCAAATTCTTTTAATCCTGTTCCATCTTTCATTGCAGCTGTTACAGCAACTATTTTATCATCTTTTGAAGCTAGCTCAACTAATTTATCTCCAAATACTTTTGAATAATCTTTTTTTGGTTTTGCTATTTTTTCTCCTGTTTTTATATCAAAACTAGAAATTCCATGAAATTTATCTGGCGTTTCTTCTGCAAACTTATACCCTTTTCCTTTTTTAGTTATTACATGAATTAAAATAGGTCCTTCTAGATGTTTGCTCTGTTTTAAAATTTTTTCTAGTTCTTCTATGTTATGTCCATCTACTGGTCCTAGATATGTAAATCCTATATCTTCAAAATACATATTAGGAATAACCAACTGTTTTATGCTTCTTTTTATATTGTGAGCTAACGAAACTATTGGTTTTCCTATTAAAGGCACTTTGTTAAAAAATCTTTTTATACAGTTATTTGACCTTTTATATGTTTTTTTAATTCTAATTTTAGTAAGTAATGCTGGAACTCCTCCTACATTTTTAGATATACTCATTTCATTATCATTTAATATTACTGTTATATTAGAATTACTACTTCCGGCATCATTTAGAGCTTCCATAGCCATTCCGCCTGTTAGTGACCCATCACCTATTACAGCTATTACATGATTGTTTTTATTTTCCAAAGCATTTGCTCTTGCCATTCCTAATGCCACTGATATTGATGTACTGCTATGTCCTGTGTCAAAACTATCATATTCAGATTCCGATATTTTTGGAAATCCGTGATATGCCACCAAATTTTCTTAAAGTTTGCATCTGTTCTTTTCTTCCTGTTAAAATTTTATGAACATAGCTTTGATGTCCTACATCCCATACTATTTTGTCTTGTGGTAAGTCAAAAACGCTATGAAGTGCAATTGTAAGTTCTACAACGCCCAAATTAGAAGCTAAATGTCCTCCATTTTTAGATACCACTTCTAGTATATATTCTCTTATTTCTTCTGCTAGTTTGTTTTTTTCTAATAAATTTAATTTTTTCAAATCGTCAGGTTTATTTATTCTGTCTAAAATTTTTTCCATTATTTCTATCATTCCTTGTTTATCTTATTTTATTATTGAATTGTATCATTTTATTTTAGTTTTATCAACTCTTATAAAATCAATATAATAGCAAAAAGAGCTAATAATAAGTTAATATTAGCTCTTTCTTTTAATACTTTATTCTTTTTTGTTAAGTTTATTCCATATTATAAACAGTATTAATGTAACAGCATCCAATACTGTGCACATCCATACCATTATATCTCCGGTTACTATTGAAATTATTAAATTCAATAGTGTTGCCATAATGAAAAAGCCCAACATCACGCTAAAAACAAAGTCCTTTTTGCTCATTACCTTTTCCTCCTGAAAAAATTCTTTTTAATTCTTATGTCTATATATCAACCTGAAAACAGGATTATAAAAATTAAGCAGGATTTATTATAGTACCATTTTGTATTGTTGTCAATTATTTTTTATAGAAATTTCTGACCAGTTGAAACTTGGCAGCCTTCTTTTCGATTCCACAGTTCAAAAAAATTAGCACAGCCTTTGCTGTGCTTTGTGGTGGCTCGAAGTGGAATCGGCAAGCCGCGTCGGAAAAATAGTCCACTGGACTATTTTTGCCTGCGTTTCAACTGGCTCCTGACCAGTTGAAACTTGGCAGCCTCCTTTTCGATTCCACAGTTCAAAAAAATTAGCACAGCTTTCGCTGTGCTTTGTGGTGGCTCGAAGTGGAATCGGCAAGCCGCGTCGGAAAAATAGTCCACTGGACTATTTTTGCCTGCGTTTCAACTGGCTCCTGACCAGTTGAAACTTGGCAGCCTCCTTTTCGATTCCACAGTTCAAAAAAATTAGCACAGCTTTCGCTGTGCTTTGTGGTGGCTCGAAGTGGAATCGAACCACTGACACGGGGATTTTCAGTCCCCTGCTCTACCAACTGAGCTATCGAGCCAACTATATATAATAAAAAAATGGCGACCCGGATCGGGCTCGAACCGACGACCTCTAGCGTGACAGGCTAGCGTTCTAACCAACTGAACTACCGGGCCAAAAAAATGGTGGGCGCAATAGGACTCGAACCTATGACCCCCTGCTTGTAAGGCAGATGCTCTACCAGCTGAGCTATGCGCCCATTTCTTAGGACGAAAATAAGTATACTAGATTTTAATTAATATGTCAATACTAAATTTCATTTTTTTTATTTTTTTTGAAATTTTTTTATACAAATTGGAATTTGTTTAGTTCCGGATGAATTCAGGACAGTCCCCAAAATCCCCAGGTTTGGTGATTTTGAGGGACTGTCCCTAGAATTCCCCTCACACAAATTCCAATTTATTGTTGTGATAATCCATATAAACTCATAAACCAAGAATTTATATCAAAAGATTTATGTGTTTCTGGTTCTCCATAGTTTACTCCAAATGTTTCTACTGTCATATTTTTTATTACAGGTGCATTTACTGGTGTAGTAGTTGTTGATGTTTCTCCTGTTTGTTCATCAGTTTTTGTTTGTGTTTCTATTTTTGTTAGTTTATCAACAACATCCATTCCGTCTATAACTTTTCCAAATGCTGTATAGTATCCATCATATTCCTTTTGGTCTTGTGCCATTATGAAGAATTGTGCATATCCTGAATTATATCCTTTTTCTGTTAAGCTAGAATCCATAGATGCATAATATGAATAATCTTTTCTTGCTAATCCTACTGTTCCTCTCTCAAAGCTTAATGTATTTTCTTTATATCCATTTTTAGAAAATTCTCCATTTATACTATATTCTGTAGTACCTGTGCCATCTCCTTGTTTATCTCCACCTTGTATTAAGCTTTCTTGTATTCTGTGGAATGTTAGTCCATTATAATACCCTTCATTTATTAATTTAATAAAGTTTTTTACTGTATTTGGTGCCATATCTGGATATAATTCCATTTTTATTGTTCCATATCCTTCTACTTCCATAGAAACTATTGGTCTTTGTAATTTATATGTTGCCTTTTGATAATATCCATATGCTAAAAAGCTTCCTAATATAATTACTATAATTAATGCTGCTATACTATAAGTTAACTTGTTTTTCATCTATATTTCCTCCTTATTGCTCATAAATATATATTATATCATTTTTATTTATATTTATTAAAAATGTATCTATGCCTTTTTCTTCCGGATTTGGACCCGTTACTTTTAGCCAGAATCCAGTAAGCTTAATTCCATTTGGTGAAAACTCTTCAGGCACAGTCCAATTGCTGTTCATTTTTGTATTATCTTCAAATATATTAGAATTTCCCTTTATGAACTTAATTTCATTTGTTGAATTGTTTTTTGCATATCGTGGAACCCAAACAAAATAATCATTATTTTCATTCATTGCATATGCAAATTGTGCATTGTTTGAATAATCATACCATTTTGTTCCATCCACTCCTTTCTCAAATGCATAAGTTGTTTCATATTTTTCGTTTATTGTTTTTTTCTCTTTCAATTTGACCCAATTGTCTTTAATCATTGGTGGGTTTGCAATTTTAATGGTAAATTTTTCTTCAGTTTCATTTCCGGCATTGTCTATTACCTTTATACTATAGTCACCGGCTTCTGAAATTAGAATTTCATTTGGATTCGTTTGTTTTAAATAAGTATACTCAGCTCCATTCGAGTTTTTTTTGCCTAATTCATATTTCAATGTATCTAATTTTAATTCTGTTTTTAATTCTGTCCCGTCTGTATTATCTTTTTCTATTCTTTTCACTTCTTCTATTTTTATTACCCAAGATAAATCTTGCAAAATTTTAGAATACTCAACAGATAGTGTTGTATTAGGCTTTACATATTGAGTTAACTTTTCCCCTTTTGGCAGTTTGTATTGAGTATAATATATTGTACCTCCATATTCAAAGCCTACTGTGCTTATAACTTCTCTAGTTTTGAAATTTATAATTATGCCCTCATCTATATTATCTAGACTTAATTGTGTACTTAACTGCTCTTTTGAAAAGTATCTTACATAGTTACTATAGTCATCTTCAGTTGGTGATAATATTTCTCCATTAGCCACTGCATTATTTATTGTTTGCTTTTGTTCATCTGTTAATACTGTTCCATATCCTTCAAGAGTAAAACCATCTTCTTGAACTTTTTCGTCCACTTTTGTTTGAATTAATTTCATTTGTGATACAAATTTTATTTGTTCAGCTTTATCGTATGATTCTATTCCTGTATATGTAGCAACAGATGCTAAGATTAAAAGCATAATAACTGTTATTACTAATGCTATTATAGTAATACCTTTTTGTGAGTTTTTATTTTTCAAATTTTTCACCTCTTTAAATCATTAAATTATCAAATACAAATTGTTCTTGCATTCTCCTTAATGATTGCTTAATCGTTCGTGCTCTAACTTCTCCTATTCCTTCTACTTCATCCAACTTATCTACATCTGCAAGTAAAATATGTTGGAAAGACTTAAATGTTTTTACTAAATTTGTAACAATACTATTAGGCATTCTTGGTATTTTATTTAAAATTCTATATCCTCTTGGATATACAGCAACTTCTTCATAGTTGTCGAATTGTTCATAACCTAAAAATCTAGCAATAATTTCTGATTGTATCAATTCATTTTGTGAACATAATCGTATGTTTTGTAATATTTTTTCTGGTAATAATCTTCTGCTTGGTGCTATATAGTCTTTTATAATTAATAATTCTTCTTGTGGTAAATCTTCTATTAATTCTTCTAATTGCATTTTTACTAGAACACCATCTGCTCCTAATTCATATATTGAACGTTTTACTTGTTCTGCAACTCTGTTTACCATTTCAGCTCTCTGTATGCATGTAATTACATTGTCAAGAGTAACAATATCATTAAATTCATATTCATTTAATACTCTTAGTTTTGTATCAAAAACTCTTTTATAGTTTTCTAAAGTTTGAAGTGCTTGATTTGCTTTTGTTACTATTTTACTACTGTCCTCTATTGTATATCTAAAGTCTCCTTTAAATACTGTTATTATATTTCTTCTTTGAGATATACTCACAACAAGCTCTCCGGTTTGCTTTGCTGTACGTTCTGCAGTTCTATGTCTTGTTCCTGTTTCTTGTGTTAATATTTTTGGTGATGGTATTATTTGTGTATTTGCTAAAAGAATTCGTTTTAAATCTTTGCTTAATATTATTGCTCCATCCATTTTGGCAAGCTCATATAGTCTAGCAGGAGTATATTCCTCATCAATTCTAAAGCCTCCATCTACTAAATCTAAGACTTCTTTTGTATCTCCTATTATAATTAAAGCACCTGTTTTTGCTTTTAATATGTTGTCTAGTCCTTCTCTAAATAAAGTGCCCGGAGCTATAATCTTAAGTATATTGATTAGTTCTTCATCATTTTTTGTTTTCTCTGCCAAACTATCACCTCTTTAATTCTAAGCATCTCATCGCTTCTGAAATATTTTGCACACCTATTATATCTAATTTGTATGTATCTTTCAATAGTTTTTTATTGCTTTCTGGAATTATACATTTTTTAAATCCTAGTTTTTCTGCTTCTTTTATTCTTTTTTCTATTTGATTTACACTTCTTACTTCTCCTGTTAGTCCAACTTCTCCTATTGCAATTACATCATTTGGTATTGGTATATTTTTAAAGCTAGAGCTTACTGCAAGAATTATGCCTAAATCTAAAGCTGGTTCATTTATTTTTATTCCTCCAACTATATTTAAATATACATCTTGATTTCCAAGTGGCAATCCTGTTCTTTTTTCTAATACTGCAATTAATAGTGTTAATCTATTATAATCTATACCATTCGCAGTTCTCCTTGGCATTCCAAATACACTTGTAGCCGTTAATGCTTGTAATTCTACAAGTATTGGTCTTGTACCTTCTATGCTTGCTACAACAATTGAGCCTGCTACATTTTCATTTTTCTCTGATAATAGTACAGATGAGGGATTGTCAATTTCGCACATACCTATATCATTCATCTCAAACATTCCAATTTCATTTGTTGAACCAAATCTGTTTTTTACTCCTCTTAAAATTCTATAAGCAAAATATCTTTCTCCTTCTAGGTATAAAACTGTATCGACCATATGTTCTAAAACTCTTGGCCCAGCTATATTACCATCTTTTGTAACATGCCCAATTATTATTGTTGTAATTTCTTCTTGTTTACACATTTTCATTATTCTTGCTGTTATTTCTCTTACTTGGCTAACGCTACCGGGTCCTGAAGTTATTTCATCTGAATACATTGTTTGTATAGAATCTATTATAACCAATTTTGGATTTGTTTTTAATATTGCATCTTCTATTACATCTATATCTGTTTCTCCTAAAAATACAATATCATTGTTTTTTATTCCTAATCTATCTGCCCTTATTTTTATTTGTTGAGCAGACTCTTCTCCTGATACATATAAAACTTGTCCTTCCCCTTTAATTTTATCGCATATTTGCAGAATTAAAGTAGACTTACCAATACCAGGTTCTCCTCCAAGTAAAGTTAGGGAGCCTTTAACAAGTCCCCCTCCTAATACTCTATCTAGTTCATCAAATCCTGTTTTTGTTCTAACGATATCTTGTTTCTTTACATCGTCTAATTTTACTGTTGTCGCTGTTTTTTTGCTAGCTGATTTTCCACTAGATTTTAAATTAATTTTTTCTTCATAACAAGTATTCCATTCATTGCATGCTGGACATCTTCCAAACCATTTAGAAGATTCATTTCCACAATTGCTACAAACAAATACTGTACTTGGTTTTGCCATACAATTCTCCTTTAATTAAAATATTAATCACATTTCTAAACAAATCAAAATTAATAGATTGTGCATTTTGCCAAGATACTGATTTTCATTTGTTTTATTTGTATAGTTTTTGCAATACATCAATAAACATCGCATGTGACCATCCTAATCCTATTACCCATTTTGCTTGCATTGTGCTATTGTCTATTTGTTCTGCCAAATATCCATGTTCTGTTGCTGTTTTTACAACAAACTCAAAACATTCTCTTGCTTTCTTTTTATTTCCTGCTTCTAAGCAATATTCTGCCATCCATAAGTTTGCTATTACCCATGGATTTCCTCCCGCATAGTTATCTCCTTCATATCTTAAATAGCCACCTGTATATGTTCTTAATGTTAGTTCTATTCTTTCTAATGTGTTTAGCATTTTCTTTTCTTTTGGTGCTATTACTTTAAATGGTGTAACTAATCCTAGTAAACTTATATCCATTTTTTGATCTTTATTTCTTATAAATGTTTTTTTGTTGTTATCATATAAATTTTTTAATATGTAGTTTTTAATTTCTACTAGATATTTTCTTAATATTTGTAATTCCTTTTCAATTTTTTCTATTTTTAATCTATTTTTTTCGAACTCTGGTTTTACTATTTCATATATTTTTATCATTGCATCAAAACTTGAAAAGATTGTTGCAAGTGAATATGTGTGTATTCCCTCGTTTTCTTCCCACAAATCATAGCTTTTATATTCTTCTTCTTTTTCATCTAAAACATTTTGTACATATTTCTTTAAGAATTTTATAGCACTTTCACTCATTCTTAACGTATCTTTTAAGAATTTGGTGTTTTTTGTATGTTCATAATGATTATAAATTCCATATACTACGCTTGCTGTTTCATCTATTTGATATCCCCAGCAAGGAGCTAAACTTCCATCTGTATAAAATCTTTGCTCCCACATTCCATTTTTGCTTTGTGTCATTTTGCAAAATGTTTTGTAGTATTTTTCTGTTTCTTTTGTCATTCCTAATATATCTAATGAATTTGTTATAAATATTGCATCTCTTGGCCAACAATAAGAGTATCTTCCGCATTTTGTACGGTTTTCATCTATCTCTACTGCTGCTGATATTCCTCCTGTTAGTTCGTTTGTAAGTAATGGATAAAGTAATATTGTTCTTTTATATATTTTTTCTAGTTTTTTCATGTATTTAGTATTAGATTCTGGAAGTTTTATTGTATCATGTTCTTTTACATATTTTTCCCAATGTTTCTTTGCTTTGTCTAATTCCTTTTTTACATCTATATTTTTTGCTTCTGCAATTTTTGTTTCTATTTCTTTTATTGATGAACCTTGAGAAACTGTTATATATATATATAATTCTTTTTCTTCATTTGGTTTTAATGTTCCTAAGTCATAGCAAATACTTGAATCATTTGACATTCCTATATAATCTTTATCCCAAATTACACCGTTTTCTATGTTAGCTTCATTATTATTTATTTGTGAAGCTTTTACTTTATTATTTGAACAAATAGAAAATGTATAATCATGCATGTATTGAACTAGGCTATCATTAACATAGTAGCCACTTACTTGATTGTTATCATTTGTAAGTAAAGCAGAATGTATTATAAAGCTTACATTTAAATCTATATTGTTTTGGTTTTTGAATTTATATTTTTTTACAATTACATTTTTATTTATACATACAAAATCTGTTTGTAAAATATTTAATTCAAAATATGTATTTAATATTTTTGTGTTTAATATATTTGTATTTTCTGTAAAATATTGCTCATATTGATTATTTATGTCATCATGTAAATAAATCATGTTTGAATCATTTATTTTTACTCCTGTATGAAAATAATCTACAAATTGCCTGTAATCCGTGTTTGGGTAAAATACTCTCAATAATTCTCCTTTTTTTGTATAACTTGCTGTTATTTCTTTATTACCTATAATTGCATCATTATAATATTTTTCCATTTGTATCTCCTTCAAAATTATTCAGGGCAGACAAAGGTTCTGCCCCTACGTTTATTGTAATTATGAAATTGTTTTTACTATTTGTTGTTCTAATTCTTTTATCTTTTCGTTTATTGCCATTATTTCTTCGTCTTTTTTATCCTCATCAAATATATCATCTTTTATCATAGAACTCATGTCTTCTAATTCTTCTTTTAATGTAGATAATCTATCTATTACTTCTAATCTTAAATATCTATGTTTATCATACATATTAACTTTTGATTCTACTGATATTTTATCATCTAGTTTATAGTCTTCACCATAATCTGGTATGGTTACTGGTATTTCTGTTGTTTCCATTAGTTTTTGTTTTAATATCTTTTGTCCTTCTGGTTCTCCATGTACTAAGAATATGTGCTTTGGTTTTGTTATAAATGAATATACAAAGTTTAAAAGTCCTTCTTGGTCTGCGTGTCCTGAATATCCTTCTATGTACTCTATTCTAGCATTTACAGCTACTTCTTCTCCAAATATTTTTACTTTCTTTTCTCCTGCAACAAGCTTTGCTCCCAATGTTCCTGGTGCTTGATAACCAACAAATAATATTGTGCTATTTGGATTCCATAAATTATGTTTTAAGTGATGTTTTATTCTTCCTACTTCGCACATACCACTAGCTGATATTATTATTGATGGTGTTTTATTTTCATTCAATGCTTTTGATTCTTCTGCTGTTTGTGTAAATTGTAGCCCTGGGAACTCTAATGGATTATCTCCGCTTTCTATTTGTTTTCTTACATCCTCATCAAATAATTCTGTATTTTGTCTAAATATTTGTGTTGCAGATATTGCAAGTGGGCTATCTACATATACTGGCACTTTCATTAATTTATCATATTTTTCTAAGAATTCCTTATCTGTTCTATGTTCTTTTAAATTGTTTAACTCATACAAAATTTCTTGTGTTCTTCCTACTGCAAATGATGGTATTACAACATTTCCACCTTTATCTAATGTTTCTGCTACTATATTCAAAAACATTTCTGCTTTTTGGTCGTTCCTTATATGAAGTCTTCCTCCATATGTTGATTCCATAACTAAGTAATCTGCTGTTTCTATCATTGTTGGAGAATCTAAAAGTGGCATATCACTGTTGCCTAAGTCACCTGAGAATACTACTTTCTTTTCTTCTTCATTTTCATTTACCCATATTTCAATAATACTAGACCCAAGCATGTGTCCTGCATCATTAAATCTAACATGTATTTCTGGTGATAACTCAATTATTTCATCATATTTTACTGGTTTAAATATTTTTAAACAATCTATTGCATCTTGTGCTGTATATAGTGGTGGTAGTTCTGGAAGTCCTTTTCTTTTTCTTTTTCTGTTTTGCCATTCATTTTCTTGTTCTTGAATGTGTCCACTATCTGGAAGCATTATTGAACACAAATCACATGTTGCTTTTGTTGCAATTACTGGGTTTCTATATCCTTCTACATATAATTTTGGAATTCTTCCAGAGTGATCTATATGTGCATGTGTAAGTAATAGATAATCTATGTCACTTACGTTGTATGCAAAGTCCTCATAATTTTCCCTTTCTTCTGCTGCTTTTCCTTGATAAAGTCCACAGTCAATTAAAATTCTTTTTCCTGCTCCTTCTAATAAAAAGTTTGAACCTGTAACAGTTTTTGTTGCTCCTAAAAAAGTAATATTCATAAACTTCGCTCCTTCATATAAATAATTTAGTTTTTTTATTTAATTTTATATTAAAATCTTCATTAGTTTCATATTGTAAGATTCCCGCTATTGCATTATCGTCATATACTTTTAAAATGAATTTATCATTGTTTTTTTGAGCTTCTAAAAGCATATCTTCTAAATCAATTATTCTATATTTTAATATGTCTGATGTTATTTCATAATTTTTCTCAACGTTATTACATAATATATTTATTGCTCGTAAATTGCAAGCTTTTGTTATTAAATATTTTTCTGTTCTTTTGATTTCTGTTTTTAAATCTTTAATATCTTTTATTTCTTCTGTTTTATTTATTGGTATTAGCTTATAATATCTAAACACATATATTTTTTCTATAATTTCTTTTTTATTTTCTATATTTTTTAGTGTTTTGTTAAATGCTTTCAAAAAGCTCTTTTGTAAGTTTATTAATTCATTAAATATTTTTTCTTCATTGTACTGATTTAAGTCTAATTCTTCAAATAGCTTAACATTTTCATTTAATTTTAACTTCATTTGAACATAGGTAAATGGTTCCATTAATTTACTACATTTTTTTAATTTTATTAATAATTTTTCTCTTCTGCTTTGAAGTAATTCCGTATATTCGCTAAGGCTAAATATCTTTTTTTCTCTTCTTAAATTTCCTTGCATAAATTCTTTTCTTAGTATTTGGGTGTCATTCATTATTTCGTCAATTCTTTTTATTTCTTTACCTATTTTTTTCTTTTCAGTGTCTAATTCTTGCAAATATTGTTCTTTGTTACTTATTTTCTCTAAGTCTTTTTTCATTATATTTTCTATTTTTATAAAGTCTTTTAATTTTTTATTATCATTCTTTATTTCTTCTAGAATGCTTATTTTATATATATCATTCAAAATTTTTTGAGCTAATTCTTCTCCGTAATTTAATTTTAGCTTTAATTCTAATTCTTCTATAAAATCTAATTCTTTACTTTTATTTATTTGTTCTTGCAAGAATTCATTTCCAACTAATATTTTTATATTTTGATATACTATGTTGCATATATAGTTTTCGATTTCTTCTGTCACTACATTCCACGACCATCCATCAAAATCTCTTACTATTTCTTCTTCATCAACTATTTTGCCTTTGCTTAGTAATTTTTCTAATGGCCTCTTTAAAAAACCGTATTTTGCTTTAATACTCACTCTATTTTTTATTAAATTATACAGTCCATAGCAAACTGTTTTTTCATTAGGATATGAACTTATTTTATTTTCTTCTACAATAAACTTTTTATCTCCTAATTTGGTTTCTTCATTCAACCTTGGTTTTACTAGTTCTATCTCATCACAGTCTTCTTTTATTATTTTTAGCATTTCTTCTAGCATATCTTTCTTGCTATTTGTGTAAACTTTTACTTTGTTATAATCATCATATGCTGTTTCCATTTTATACAAAATATTAAGAAGGATATTTTTAGTACCTTCAGAAAAAGATTTTTTTTCTAATATTTTTTCTAACTCATTATTATAGTCTCTTATATTTAATTTAGAAAAAATCTCTTCTCTTCCCAAGATACTTATACCCTTCTTTCGTTAATATTTATTCTTCTGATTCTGTCTCTGGTCCTACAGGTTTTGCCATTTTCAATTCTTGCCATTGTTCTTTTGAAACTAATACTTGTCTAGGTTTACTTCCTTCATATCCAGAAATTATTCCTCTTGCCTCCATTTGGTCTATAATTCTTCCTGCTCTCGCATATCCTACTTTAAATCTTCTTTGAATAAATGATGCTGATGCTTGTCCTAAGTCAACAACTGTATCAATTGCCTCCATTAAAAATGGATCTGTTTCATCATCATCTTGTTCATCTAGTTCTTTATCTGTGCTATTTGCTCTTTCTATTTTTTCCAATACATCTTCACTATATGTAGGTCCACCGTTTTCCTTTAAAAAACTTACTATTTTTTCTACTTCGCTGTCAGATACAAATGCTCCCTGAATTCTTATTGGTTTTAAAACTCCTGTTGGGAAAAATAGCATATCTCCTTTTCCAAGTAGCTTTTCTGCTCCCGCAGAATCCAAAATAGTTCTTGAATCTACTTGTGATGTTACTGCGAAAGAAATTCTACTTGCTATGTTTGCTTTAATAATACCTGTAATTACATCTACAGAAGGTCTTTGTGTTGCAATTACTAAATGCATTCCAGCCGCCCTTGCCATTTGTGCTAATCTACATATAGCATCTTCTACATCATTTTTTGCCACCATCATTAAATCTGCAAGCTCATCTATTATTATTACTATTTGTGGCAACTTTCCTTCTGCTCCCTCTTTTTCTAGAGCCTCATTATATCCTGCTATATCTCTAACATTTTTTTCTGCAAACAAGTGATATCTATTTACCATTTCTTGAACAGCCCAAGCAAGTGCTCCTGCTGCTTTTTTAGGGTCTGTTACAACTGGTATTAATAAGTGTGGTATTCCATTATATACAGAAAGTTCAACAACTTTTGGGTCAACCATTACAAGTTTTACTTCACTTGGTTTAGCTTTATATATTATACTTGTAATTAATGTATTTATGCAAACACTCTTACCAGATCCAGTACTTCCTGCTATTAAAACGTGTGGCATTTTTGCTATATCTGTAACGATTGCTTCTCCTGCTGCATTTTTTCCTAGTGCAAATGATAGTTTAGATTTTGCATTTTTAAACTCGTTGCTATCTATAATATCTCTTAAATGTACAACTTCTTTTTCCTTATTGGGTATTTCTATCCCTACTGCTTGTTTCCCTGGAATTGGTGCTTCAATTCTTATTGTTTCTGCTGCAAGGCTAAGTGCAATGTCATCTGCCAAATTTGCTATTTTGCTAACTCTAACTCCTTCTGCTGGTTTTAATTCATATCTTGTTATTGTTGGTCCAACAGACACATTTTCTACTTTTGCAGATACTCCAAAACTATATAGAGTTTTTTGTAATTTATTTGCTGTATCTGTTACAGCCTTTTTCCCCATTTTTGTTGCAGTTTTACCAGGTGTTAGAAATTCTACCGGTGGGAATTCATAATTTTCATCTTCAACAGTTAGAGCATGCTCTAGTGTTAAAATTTCTTTTGATTTATCTTCTTTTATTTCTTCTTGTTTTTTAAATAATGATGTTTGTTCTTCATTATTATTTGCCATTTTTATATTTATTTGATCTTCTGTTACTATATTATCTTCTGGCATTATTTTTGATTTTTTCTTTTTTTCTTCTTTTTCTTTTGGAATTACTTCTTTATCTGCTCTTAGTTTCCTTTGTTCTATTCTTTGCGCTTTTGCTTCTTGTTTCTTTTCGTTTCTAGTTTCAATATATTCTTTTAATAATTCAGCTGGCTTTATTCCAAATAAAAAGATTGAATCTATTATAGCTATTCCTATTGCAATTATTACTGTTCCAATTTTTCCAACTAAGTTTATTAATCCTATTGCACAAATTGCTCCTACTGCTCCACCGCCAATATTTTTACTACCATTATAGTATGCTTGTTTAATAGCTTCTTCGAAGCCATTTGCCGTGCTAAGTTTTCCTTGTGAAATCTGAATTACTGTAATAATTGTTGTAATACATAATAAAAAAACTGCATATTGCAATATTTTTTTCATAAAATTGTCTTTATCTTCATCGCATGCCAAAAAAATAGCAATTGCAAATGTTCCTACTGGAATAATGTATTTTATCCAACCCATTATTCCTCCTAAAATTGGGCTTAATGTTTGCCCTATATATCCAGCTTTTGTGTATATTAATATTGTTAGTAAAATGCTTGCAATAATTAATGTAACAACTTGTAAATCTAACATTGTTCTGTTTTTCTTTTTACTTCTTTTTCCTCTTGACATGTTTTCTCCTTTTATTAATTGGACTCTCTATAAATTGGAATTTGTGTGAGGGGGAATTCTAGGGACTGTCCCTTAAAATCACCAAACCTGGGGATTTTGGGGACTGTCCTGAATTCATCCGGAACTAAACAAATTCCAATTTGCATATAATTTTTTATCTAAAAAAGCCAGAAATTACAGGAAATCTATAAATTTAAAAATTCTGACTTCCATTAAAATTTCTGACTTCCTTGGTATTTTTTCTTATTTAAGTTCTTTTCTATTTTGTTCTATAGTTTTTATTGCTTCATTTAAAGTTACACTAACATTGTTTATTGCAGATTCAAGATTTGCAAGTATGCTATCTGCATAATCTTTTGTTCCCTTTGATATTTCTCTTGACATTTCATTTGCTGTTTCTATTATTTCTGCTTTTTGTTCATAAGCTTTTCTTGTAATCTCATGTTCGTCTATCATAGCTATTATTCTATTTTCTGCTTCTTTTACTATTCCATCTGCTTCTTTTTGAGCTTCTTCAAGAATACGAGCTCTTTCTTCTTTTACCCATTTAGCTTGTTTTAATTCATCTGGAAGTTTTAGTCTTATTTCTTTTATTATTTCTAGTACTTCTTCTTTATCTACAATCCCTTTGTCTGTAAATGGTAGGCTTCTACTCCTTTCCATTATATCCTCTAATGTTTCTAATAATGTAAAAATTTCCATGATTTTACCCCTTTCGAATAAATATGACATATACGCTTCCATATTTCCTTATGTCAAAAATTCTCATTTCCTTATATTTTAAAATTTCTTGTTCTTTATTTTTATCATCTGTTTCAAATATTATGATCCCATCATCTAATAACATGTTATTTCTGAAGATATACTCCATTGATTTAATTGCAAAGTCTGATTTATATGGTGGATCTAAAAATATTATATCAAATTTTTTATTTTCTTTATTTAATTTTTTTAAAGCCTCTGCATAATCTTTATTTATTATTTCTACTTTATCTATTAATCTTGTTTCTTTTACATTCTGTTTAATTATTTTTATAGCTTCATATGAATTGTCACACATTACAGCATTCTTAGCACCTCTACTTAATGCTTCTATTGCTAATGCTCCACTTCCCGAAAATAAATCTAATACATTTTTATCTTCTAGGTCAAATTGAATTATGCTAAATACTGCCTCTTTAACTCTATCTAAAGTTGGTCTTGTATTTAGCCCTGATAATGTGTTTAATTTCTTTCCTCTTGCTGTGCCACTTATAACACGCATAAGCACACCTCTTCTTTGATTATCTATATTTTATTTTATTTTTCTAATATGTCAATAGAAATAATATAATTGTAACATATAAATAATATTATTGTAATTATTGTAACATTTCTACAATAGCACGAGTATATTATACATAATAACTTTATATTTTGCAAGTTTTTTTAAAAAGTAGTTAAATATTACAATATGCTAAAATTGCTCCTATAACAATTATTAAAAACCCTGTTACTTTTAGTCCTAGTGCCCCATCGTTTTGGTCACCAAAGCTAAACATCTTTTTTGTTATTGGTCTAGCATCATATATTAGTATTACTCCTACAGTTGCAATTACCATTCCTAATCCAAATAAAAATTTCATTGTTTCACATCCTTTTAGCAATACCTACAAAGTATTGCTTCTAATCCAATATTTATGTCTATTAAACCATTTTTATAATTATAGTCTAAGTCTATTAATTCTTGCAATATTTTTCTTAGTTCTTTTTCTTTAAAGAATTCTGATTGTTTTTTATATTTAGTAACTAAAAACATTTGGTTTGGTTTTAATTTTAGGCATTCTGCAATATTTCTATTATACTTTTCTGCTAATTTTGCCATATATAGTTTTTTCAAATGATTATATAATGTTACTAATATTTTTTGTATTGGTTCTTTGTTGTACAGCAATTCTTTTAGCATTTCTAAAACCTTTGTAATATCTCTTTTTCCCAAATTATCAGTTAAATCAAATATTCTGCTTTCTAATTCTTTAATTGATAATTTATCTATACCTTCTTTTTTTATTGTCCCATTTTTTCCTTCATATTCTATAAGTTTTCTTATTTCATTTATTAACACTTGCATATTTGTGCCACATGTTTCTATAAAATATTGTAATGTATTTTCATCTATATTGACTTGATACATATTACAAATTGTTTTTAATCTTTTTTTTAATTCTATTGGCTTTAACCTTTCAAAATTGCACACTTCTCCAAGTTCTTGAATAGTGTTTGTAAGATCGCATTTAATTAGTTCTTCTTCTATAAATATTAGCACTGTTGTTTGATCTATAGTTTTTATGTTTTCTTTTATGTATTCACTAATCTTTTTTTGTAAATCTGTATTTGATTTTGTGTTTGATTTTTTCTCTTTTTTTAGTATGTTTGAATTTTTAACTATTATTAATTTTTTATCATATCCAAATGCAGGAGTTTCTATATCAGAAATCAGCCCATTCACATTTGTTTCATTAATTTGTATGTAGTTTATTCCTAGTATTAAATCTCCAAAGATTTTTTTTATTTTTTTAACTGCATTTTCTAAAAGGTAAGTTTCTTCTCCATAAAACAGATATATGCTATGTAATTTTTCTTGTTTTAATTCTTTTTCTAAATTTTCTACTGTCATTATACCTCCAATTTTATGAGACAAATCAAAAGTAGTATATTGTGCATTTTAATGAATGCGTAAAACCGGAGGCGTACGCTGTACGTTGAGGATTTTACGATTGAATTAAAATGTGCAAGATGCTGCTTTTCATTTGTTTTATTACAATTTTTCTGAAAACCTAGCACTATGTGCATGACAAATTGCTGCTGCCATACTGTCTGTTGTGTCGTCCAATTTTGGTAACTTTTCTACATTTAATATTGCTTTTACCATTTTTTGTACTTGAATTTTATCTGCTCGTCCATAACCTGCAACTGCTTGTTTTATTTGGAGTGGTGTATATTCATATGTTGGTATCTGTTTCTGGCATCCAACTACTAATACCACTCCTCTTGCTTGTGCTACATTTATTGCTGTTTTTACATTGTTGTTAAAAAACAATTCTTCTACTGATATTGCATCTGGTTTATATTCATCTATTATCATAGATAAATCATCATATATTTTTGTAAGTCTTAATGGAAATGACTCTCCTGCTTTTGTTGTAACAGCACCGCTGTCTATTAATTTGAATTTATTACCTTGGTAGTCTATTATACTATATCCGGTTATCGCAAATCCTGGGTCTATTCCTAATATTCGCATTTATATTATCTCCTTTGTATGGAATACATTATTTTTGTAAATCTTCTTTTATTATTCTAAAAATCTCTGCAACACTCCATCCTTGTGCTATTGTTCCCTTTGGTAAATATGGAGCTTTTGAATCATATATTTCTGCAATACTTCCTATTGCACCTCTTTCATATAATTCCTTTGTAAACGTCTTTTTTGTGTTTTCTACAAATTCTTTTAATCTAGCTTGTAATTCTTTTTTGCTCGTTTTATCCTTTTCTGATTTAATCATATTTCTTAAAGTATCATAATATAATCCTAAAAGCCATGGCCATGTTATTCCTTGATGATAGCTTGAATCTCTTCTAAAAGCATCTCCTTCATAAATGTCAACATAACCTTTTTCGCCTTTTGCTAATGTTTTCAATCCATATTTATTAAGCAGTTTTTTAGTAACTGTTTCAAACATCTCTTTTGCAATTTCTGAACTTGGTTCTAACACCGGATAGCTAAGAGCTGTTGCAAATAGTTGATTTGGTCTTACTTTTGCATCTCCAATTACATCATATAAGCACTTTTTCTTTTTGTTATAAAATTGCTCTATAAATGCTTTTTGGCATTCCATAGCTTTTTTTGCATACTCTTTTGCATCCTTTCTATTTCCAAATTTATTGCTTAATTCTTCTAATATTTTTAAAGCATTATACCACAAACTATTTAGTTCTACTGTTTTTCCATTTCTTGGTGTAAAGCAATGATTTCCATATTTAGCATCCATCCATGTATTTTGTGTATGTTCTGTTCCTGCCGATAAAAGCCCATCTATATCCAAGAAAATGTTATTATCATCTAAATCTATCCCTTTGCAGTAGTTATTTATTATTAGTACTAACTTTTCATATATGTTTTTTTCTATAAATTTATAGTCTCCTGTATATTTTGCGTATTTGTAAACTGCTTCAAACAATAGCAAAGAACTATCTGAGCTATTATATAATGGCCTATTATCATAACCAGAATATCCATTTGGAACTAGTCCAAATTTTATGTCTCTTATACTTGTTAAAAGTACTTCTTTAGCTATCTCATATCTTTTTGTTTCTAACAATAATCCCTCAAATGAAATTAAGCTATCTCTTCCCCAGTCTAAGAACCATGGATACCCTGCAATTATTGTATGAAGTCCAAAATTAGGTCTATATACTATAAAATTATCTGTTGCTATAATAAAATCTCTTAATAATTTTCTTTGTTTTAACTCTTCCTTAGGTAGTTTTTCTATATCTTGCTTTTCTTCTATCATTCCAGACTCATACATCAATTCATTTATTCTTATAATCTCTTTGTTTATTACTTTTTTCACATTAATTTCTTCTATATTTTCCTCTAATGAGCAAACAAAAGAAATTTCTTTATGTGATTCTTGTGGTATTTCTATTTCAAAGCTTCCTGGAACAGACAAATTCTCTTCTGGGAAAAAGCCTCTTTTTTCTTCTTCTATATAATACATATTTCTAAAAACATCATTATAATGTTCTATATAATTTCCGTCAGATATACACATATATATTGGAGTTTCTGGCTTATCATTTATTTCTATTTTTACTTTTTTATTCTTTATGTTCTGTTTTAAGCTAAATTCCCAATTTGTTGTCATTGTATGAAAATCTCTAAAATTTATTATTGGTGTGATTGTAAATTTAGCTTGTTTTCCTGGATTATCTATTTTATATAATACACATACAGTGTTTTTTCCGTACTGCATACATATTAGTTTTTTTATAGTTATGTTGTTTACTTTATATGTAAAAATTGGAATATAATCCTTTTCAAAGCTTTCTAAGTATTTATATCCTGATGCAATAAAGTCTCTACACATGTTTGAGTATAAATTGTATTTTTTATTTTCTATAACAATGCTCTCATCTAGTTTTGAAAGTATTAAATGTCTTCTAGCTGGTGGTGTAAGCGGTGCAACTAACAATCCATGGTATTTTCTTGTATTTATACCAAATACTGTAGAAGAACTGTATCCACCTATTCCATTTGTAATTAACCATTCTTTTTCTATTCCATCTTTTAATTTCATTTCTTTTGTCTCTATTTTCATTTGTATATTTCTCCTTTAAATAGTAGAATATTTTAATTATTTATTTTTTTGTTTTTTTACTATATGTCTCTTTTAAGAATCTTTCTTTTTCTTTTGACTCTTCTTCTTCAATTAATTTTTGTGCTTTTTCTTGAATCTTTCTGTTTTCTAGTCTTGTTTTTTCACTTTCTTTTATAGATTGTATTCTTTCTTGGTATTTATCGCTAAATTTGCTTTTTCTTCTTTCTTTGCTTTTGTTGTCATGTTTATCATATTTATTATTTTTTATTCTTTTAGCTTTCTTATTTGCTATTTTAGCTTTTTTCTTTTCTTGTTTTAATCTTGAATTCAATAGCATGTATTGTTCATCATTATGCTTGTCCTTAAATCTTAAATCTGTACAAATTAGTTCTATTATTAATTGTGCTGTCTTATCTGGATCATGTCTTATATGTGTTCCATCTATTGAAGCAAGTTCTCCTTTTATTAGCTGTACATTTTCTCCTTTTATTTTATCTGAATCTATTTCTACCGTACTAGATCCCATTAAATTATATTTTCTAATATACTCTGGAACAATTTCACCTAGGTCAGATATACAGAAGTTTACTATTCCTTTTCCGCAATGTTCAACTATACTGTTTATGTGTTCAGATACAGAATAATCATCTGTTTGTCCTGGCTCTGTCATTATATTTGATAAATATATTTTTAATGCTTTGCTTTCTCTTATTGTTTTTGCTACATTTTTTACTAGCAAGTTAGGAATTACATCTGTATAAATGCTTCCTGGTCCTATAATTATTGCATCTGCTTCTTTTATAGCTTCTAATACTCCTGGTGCAGTTTTACAATTTGCAGGATTTAAATAAACTCTATTTATTTTTGTTACTTTGTCTTGTACTGTTTGAGCAATTTTACTTCTTTGAGTAATTATTGTTCCATCTTGTAATTCCGCACATATATTCATTTCATCTAATGTTATTGGCAAAACATTTCCCGTTATAGATAAAATTTCATTTGTTTTTTCTATACTATTTGCAAAATCTCCATATATGTTTTGCATTGCAGATAAATATATGTCTGCAAAAGAAAAATCTTTTAACTTTCCTTCTTTAAATCTATAGTTCATTAAAGCGCCCATACTTTTGCTACTGTTTGCAAGTGCTATAATTCCATCTTTTAAGTTATCAGCAGGTTGTAATTTTAATTCTTTTTGTGCTTTGCTTTTTTCTTCTCCATAAGAAGTTACCGAGATAATTGCAGTTAAATTGCTTGTATACTTTTTTAAGCCGGCAAGTATATTGTTTAATCCTGTTCCTCCACCTATAACTACAATTTTAGGTCCTTTTTTATATATACCTTTCTCTGAAACTAAATCTGTTATTCCTGATTTACCACTTTCTTTGTTAAGTTGTATTTGGTTTTTTTCTATTACTATCTCCAAAGTTCTTCTTTGTATAAAGACAATACCAATTACTAAAAATACAAATCCAGCTACAAATGTAAGAATTATTTCTATTAAATCTTTTAATTCTAGCTTATCTGTAACTAATATTTTAGAAAATCCAAAACATGCTAAAACTATGCCTATTAGTATTAAAAAGAGCCATCTTTTAATTTTAGTACTGTTTTTAAACCATTTTAAAAATTTTTTCATAATTAATCTTCTCCTAAAACTTCAATTTCTAATTCTATTTTTTTATTAAATTCTTTATATACTTTTTTCTTTATGTATTCTATCAATTCTAATACTTCTTTTGCTGTTGCATTTTGTTTATTGATTATAAATCCAGCATGTAAATCTGATACATACGCATCTCCTACATTATAACCTTTTAATCCGCATTTATCAATAAGCATTGAAGTAATATAATCATTTCCTCTTTTAAAAACACTTCCCGCATTTGGATATTGTAAAGGTTGTTTAAGCTTTCTTGATTTCTTATCATCATCCATTTTTTGTTTTATTTCTGCTTTGTTTCCTTTTTCTAACTTTATAATACTTTCTACTATGATCTCGTCTTTATTTTTTGCAAATCTACTTTTTCTGTAATCAAATTCGTGTTCAAGTTTATTTGCTATTTTAACCTCTGAATTTTTATCGATGTATGTTGTTGAATATATAACACTTTTTATTTCTTTTCCATAAGCGCCAGCATTCATTCTTATTGCTCCGCCCATAGTTCCTGGGATTCCCGCTGCAAATTCCAGTCCTGTCAACTCATGTTCATATGCCACATTTGCTATTTTAGATAAAAGTACTCCTGCTCCCACTCTTATTGTTTCTTCATCTATAAATTCTATTTCTTTAAACTCTGGTTTTACAACTATTCCTCTTATTCCTCCATCTTTAACTAGTATGTTGCTTCCATTTCCTATAACTGTTACAGGTGCATTTTCTTTTTTTGCTACATCTATCACATACTTTAATTCTTGAATAGTTTTTACTTTTACAAATATATCTGCCGGTCCACCTATTTTAAATGTTGTATGTTTTTTCATTGGCTCATTTAAATATATTTGTTCTTCATTTATTTTTATTAATAAATCATTATATACGTTTGTCATAATTCTCCTTTTAAGAATACTTATTCAATATTATTATAAATATTTACACACATGAAATTTTATCATTTTTTTATTTTTTTTACAATAGATTTTAATATACTTTATCTTATTACAGGTTTATATACTGGCCTTTCAAATCTAATTGTGTTTATCTTTTTTTGTATTTCTACTATAACTAATGGTAATATTGATATTATAGCTGTATATATCCATTGTTTGTTATTTAATAGCACTACATCAAATATATCTGCTATTTTAGGAATTACTACTACTCCTACTTGTAAAATTGTTCCTATTAAAAATGCTCCAATTAAATATTTGTTTTTAAATAATCCAGCTTTAAATAATGATTCTTCACTTCTCACATTAAAACTATGTACTAATTCCAACATGCTAAGTGATATAAAAGCCATTGTTCTTCCAACCTGTAACCCATACAATTTGTTTCCTAAACTAAATGCAAATAATGTAAGTATTCCTATCATAAATCCTTCAACAAATATTTTTTCCCATAAACCATCTGCAAAAATACTTTTTTTACTGTCATTTGGTTTTCTATTCATTATATCTTTTTCTGCTGGCTCCATTCCAAGTGCTATTGCAGGAAATGAGTCTGTAACTAGATTAATCCATAATAGTTGTATTGCTAACAATGGAGTTTCTAGTCCTAATAAAAGTCCAAAAAATATTGCTACTATTTCTCCTATGTTTGTAGCAATTAAAAAATGAATTGCCTTTTTTATATTTGCATATATGTGTCTTCCAGTTTTTACAGCTTCAACTATTGTTACAAAATTATCATCTGCAAGAATCATATCAGACGCATTTTTTGCAACATCTGTTCCGCCCTTTTCCCATTGATATTCCTATATCTGCATTTTTTAAAGCAGGTGCATCATTTACTCCGGTCTCCTGTCATTGCTACAACATTTCCGTTTGCTTTGAAATGCTTTTACAATCCTTACCTTGTGTTCTGGCGAAACTCTTGCAAATACGGAATAATTCATAATTTCTTTTTCTAAATCTTTTTGTGAAATTCTATCTAATTCTTCACCTGTTATTGCTATTCCTCCAAGTTTTAAAATTCCTAATTCTTTTGCTATTGCCTTTGCTGTGATAATGTGATCTCCTGTAATCATTACTGTTTTTATTCCAGCTTGTTCACATTTATGTACAGCTTCTTTTACTCCTTCTCTTGGTGGATCATACATTCCAATTAATCCAACAAAAATTAAATTGTTTTCTAAATTACTATCTATTTTGCTTGGCAAAATATCTATATCTAAATATGATACAGCAATTACTCTTAGTGCTTCTTTTGCCATTTTGTCGTTTTTATTTAATATAGTAGCTTTATTGTTATTAGTTAAATCTTCTATTTTTTCATTGTTATATATCTTTTTGCATTTTTTAATTAATACATCTGGCGCGCCTTTTGTTATAATTCTATATCTATTTCCAACTTTATGTATGGTTGTCATTAACTTTCTTTCTGAATCAAAAGGTATTTCGTTTACTCTTTTTTCTATTTTATATATATTATTTTTATTTTCTCCAACCTCTAATGCAGCATTTACAATTGCTACCTCTGTTGGCTCTCCATCTACATTTTTTTCATTAATTGTGCAATCTGTACACATACATGCCAATTTTAGAATATTCTTTTTGTTTTCTTCTGTAATTTTTGTATTTAGGTCTTCTATTTTTACTACTTTCATTTTGTTTTGAGTTAGTGTTCCTGTTTTATCTGAACATATTACTGTACTACTTCCCAAAGTTTCTACTGCTGGTAGTTTTCTTATAATACTATTTCGTTTTGCCATTTTTGTAACACCTATCGATAGCACTATTGTTACTATTGCTGGTAATCCTTCTGGTATTGCTGCTACTGCAAGTCCAATTGAAGTCATAAACATTTCATTTACAGGTATTCTCTTAAATAATCCTATTACAAATATCAAAAAACAAATTGCAAGAGCAGCAAGTCCTAGTTTTTTTCCTACTTCTCCGAAGTTTTATTTGCAAAGGTGTTTCTGGTGATTCATCAGAAATTATTAAACTTGCTATTTTTCCTACTTTTGTATTCATTCCTGTTCCGTGTTACTATTGCTTCTGCATGTCCGAGCCACAGCAATAGTTGCGCCAAATACCATATTTATCATATCCCCTATTGGTGCCTTTTCGCTTAATAATGCTCGTTCATCTTTTAAAACAGGTATGGTTTCTCCTGTTAATGCTGACTCTTCTACCTTTAAATTATATGATTTTACAATTCTAGCATCTGCTGGGATATATGAACCTGTTTCAATTATTATTAGGTCACCTGGAACTACCTCTTCACTAGGTATTGTCTGTATTATTCCATCTCTTTTTACCTTTGCAGTTGGTGCCGACATTTTCTTTAAAGCATCTAATGACTTTTCCGCTTTTGCTTCTTGTATAACTCCCATTATTGCATTCAAGACAACTATGAATATTATAATCACAGAATCCAGATAATCATTAGAACCTTCCACATATGACATCACAGCAGATATTGCAGCTGCAATTATTAGTATAATTATCATAAAATCATTAAACTGTTTTAGAAACTTTACTAATATACTCTCTTTTTTCTTTTCTGTTAATTTGTTTTCTCCATATTTTTTTATTCTTTCTTCTGCTTCGTCTTTTGTAAGTCCGTTAACAGAATTTGTTTTTAATCTTTCACATGTTTCTCTAACACTTATTGTTTGCCACATACAAGCACTCTCCTTTGTAATTTTATTAATTAATCTTATGCTTGTATTTTTAATTTATTACAATTTATGTTGTACTCCATTGTTATCTATTGCGTAATTATCCTTATAAATTAAATCTGATACTGTAACTATTTCATATCCTTTTCCTTTTATGTTTTTTATTAATGTATCTAAGCTTAATGCTGTATTTTCTGTCCCATTATGCATAAGTATTATACTTCCTTTTTGCAATTTAGGTCCTATTCTTTCCCACATTTGTTCTGCTGTAAGACCTTTATAGTCTAAAGAATCTATGTTCCATTGTATTGTAATATGATTTGATGCTTCTGCTGCTTTTAGTACTGTATCGTTATATTCTCCATAAGGTCCTCTATATAACGTTGTTGGATTACCTGTTATTTGTTTTACTCGTTCTGAGCATTTTGTTATTTGCTCTACATTTTTTTCATATGGAAGGTTATTTACATGTGGATGTGATTCTGAGTGATTTGCAATTTCATTTCCACTTTCATATATTTTCTTTACCGCTTCTGGAAATTTTTCTATCCAATCTCCAACCATAAAAAATGTTGCTTTTACTTGATTTTTTGTTAAAGTTTCTAATATTAAATCTATATCATCTGCGTTCCATGCACAATTTATTGTAAGAGCAACCTTATTTTCTTCTGTATCTACATTATATATTGGTAGCATTTTAGAAGTTTTTGCAGATGTTTGAATACTTGTTCCTATATTCTGAGTTTTAAATGTAGCTGCTAACAAAAACAATACAAGTACTGTACTTAATGCTATTCCAACTGATACTAACCTATCTTTATTTGTTACCCAAAACATAAAAAGCCCCCCTAAAATATGTTATTTAATTTTATTCATATTTTAGGGGGTTATTCTTTTTTATAAAATTTTATTTTAATTGCCTTTTATCTTTGTAATTTTATCTTTCATCTTTGTCTTTTAATTTTGCTGCCCTTTTTTTTGCTTCTTCTATAAGTTCTTCTATATCTCGCATTATTACTTCTGCTCCTTCTTGATTCCATAGCCTTAAAACTTCTTCTTTTCTTGCTGGTAAATTTCTTATTAAATAGTTTCTAACTTTTATTCTATCTTCTCTTCCTTCTAGAGCATTTTCTATATCTTTTGTTTTATCTGGAAATATAGTTGTTAACATTTCTCTAATTAGCTTTGTTCCATCTGCCCCTGTAACTACATTGCATGATGCTAAATCTTCATTGTTTGCTATTACTTGTGTTTGTCCTCTTGTCTCGTTGTTACTTGTATCAACTTTTATCCCAGCTTGCTTAGTTTCAAATATTCCCTCTTCTTCAAGCAAATACATAAGTGTTAAAATATCATTCATACTAGCTCCGTCTACTTTGTTTTTTCCTCTATCTAAATCTGCTGTAACTCTTGTAATATCATATAAAAATTTTCCTTCTTCACCATTTTCTTTTAAAAATTTCTCTACTTCTGGGCAAAATGTTATTTGTTTTGTTATGTTAAAACCTATCATTGTTATATTTTCAAATCCTGCTTCAAAAACTTTTTTTGCCGCTTCTGGATCTTGATATATATTAAATTCTGCATAAGGTGTTATATTACCTCCGCCTTCATCTCCACCCATTATTACTATTTCTTTTACCTTTTTTGCAAATTCAGGGTCTTTATCTAATACACTTGCTATATTAGTTAGGGGTCCTGTTGCAATTATAGAAATAGCATTTGGATTTTTATTTACTGCATCTATTAACATATCTTCTGCTGTGTTTGTATTAATTTTATAGCCAACTGCTGGTTCATATTTAACATTACCTAATCCGTTATCTCCTTGTGCTCCATCCGAAATAATATTTTCGTTTACTCTTTCAGGTAAATAAATTCCTATTTTTTCAGCTTCTTCTGGTGTTACTCCTGCCATTTCTAAAGCTTTAAAAACATTTTCTTTTACATTGTTTACATCTGTATTTCCTGCTACTAAACTAATTGCCTTTACATCAAATTTTTTAGATAAAAAAGCATATAGTATTGCGACAAAGTCATCTGTACCTCCATCATTGTCTATAATAATTTGTTTTTTCATTTTTTTCTCCTTTTGCAAAATAATTTACATAATTATATTATTTTATTTCAATTTTGTCAAATTCTATTACTTCTTTCATTGATGGGACTGATTTTTGGGCACCTTGTTTTGATACTGTTAATGTTGCCACTTTATTTGCCAAATTAATACTTTCTTCTAGGTTTTTATTTAATGATATTCCTAATGCGATTGCCGCTATAAAACTATCTCCTGCTGCTGTTGTATCAACAACTTTTGTTTCTAAGGCTTTAAAATACTGGTATTTTTCGTTATTTATTAATATTGACCCTTTTCCACCTAAACTTACAACAACATTTTTTACGCCTTTTTGTAAAAGGCTTTTAGCTGCAACTATTATTTCCTCTAAACTATCTGTTGGCATTCCTGTTAATATATTAAGTTCTGTTTCATTTGGTTTTAAAACATATACTTTTTCTAAAATTTTACTGGTAATTTTATTGTTTGCTGGTGCTGGATCTAATATTATTTTTTTGTTTTTTGCTATTTTACATACATATTCTACCGTTTCTATTGGAATTTCTAATTGCATTAATATAATATCGGCTTCTTCTATTTTTTCTCTATTTTTGTCAATAATTTCTTTATTAACTTTTCCGATTTGCTCCTGCAATTATTATAATGCTATTATCTCCTGTTTTGTCTACTGTTATAAAAGCTGTTCCTGTTTGTGTTTCTTTTATAGTTTCTATTGCCGAAATGTCAACATTTACAGATTCTAAATTGCTTTTTAGTTTATTACCATTTTCATCTTCTCCAACAGCTCCTATCATATCAACATTTCCGCCAAGTTTTCCTATTGTATAAGCTTGATTTGCTCCTTTTCCGCCCTCACTATTAATATATTCTTTTGCTTTTACTGTTTCACCAGTTTTTGGTCTTCTTTCTAATTGAATACTATAATCCATATTCAAACTACCTATTACAAGTATTTTTTTCATTTTTACCTCTTTTTTTCATCTTTTTTTAATATTTTAGATATCAATTTAGACTTTTCTTGTGGTGATATAAATGCTCCTCTAATTGCACTTTTATTCATGTTGGCTATATCATCTATTGTTAGATTTGTATGTTCTATAACCCATTTATATTCTTCAATTATATTTGTATTAGATACTGTGTCATTGTCTGGATTTATAGATACTTTAATTCCTTTTTTATAAAGTTCTTCTATTGGATGATGTTCTCCTGTTGCCTTTGTTTGCAAATTACTTATTGGACATATTTCTAATGGTATTTCTTTTTCTATTAATTCTCCAACTAATTTTGGGTCTTCTAAACATCTTACTCCATGACCAATTCTTTTTGCTCCCATTTTTAAAGCATTTTTTATACTTTCTGGGCCTGCTGCTTCCCCAGCATGTATAGTAAATGGTATATTTTGTTCTTTAGCTACTTTAAATATATCTGCAAATTCAGAAGTTGGAAATAATGCTTCTGCTCCTGCCAAATCTAACCCACATACTCCATGGTTTAAATATTTTTTTGCTGTTGCAACTGTAGTTAAATTACTTAATGTATTATCTTCTCCTCTCATACAGCATAATAGCAAATTGCCTTCTATTTTAAACTCTTTTTTAGCTCTATTCATTCCTTTTATTGCTGATTCTACTACTCTTTCATAAGACAATCCCTCTTGTGTATGTAAACTTGGAGCAAATCTCACTTCTGCATATATTACATTTTGTTTTGCTAAATCTTCAAACAATTCGTATGTAGCTTGTTCAATATGGTCTTCTGTTTGTAAAACTTTTAATGGTAAATCGAATTTTTGCAAATATTGATTTAAATCTCTACAGTCTTTATCTACCATTAATTTTTCTTTTACCTCTTCTAATGTAACATTATTTTCTCCTTGTTTAAGCCAATTATATACAGTTTCTGGTCTTAAGGAACCATCTAAATGCAAGTGTAAAACAACTTTTGGCATATTTTTTATTTCTTCTAATTTTTCTTTTTGCATCTATTATCACCTTTTAATTAAATATTTATTAAATCTTTTACTACCTTGCTAGCAATCATAAGCCCTGCAACTGATGGTGAAAAAGCTATGCTACCTGGCACTTGTCTTTTGGCTGTTTTTTCTTCACTCTCTTTTCTTGGTTTTACAGGTTCTTCTTTTGAATATAGAACATTTAGTTTTTTTATGTTTCTCTGCCTTAATTCTTTTCTCATTACTTTTGCTAGTGGACATACACTTGTTTTGTATATATCTGTTATTTCAAACTTACTAGGATCTAGCTTGTTTCCCGTTCCCATACTTGATATAACTGGAATATTTAGCCTTGTAGCTTCTTCTACTAAGAATATTTTAGCTGTTACTGTATCTATTGCATCTACTACATAACTCACTGAACTATCCAATATTTCTTCATTACAATCTGGCATATAAAAAGTTTTATATATTTCTATTTTTGCTTCTGGATTAATATCTAATATTCTTTGTTTCATTAAATCTACTTTGTACTGGCCTATTGTTTTGGTTGTTGCAATTATCTGCCTATTAATATTTGTAATTGTTACTTTATCATTATCTACTAGTATAAACTTTCCTACTCCACATCTTGCTAGTGCTTCAGCAACATATGATCCTACTCCGCCTATACCAAATATAGCAACTTTGGAATCGTTTAATCTATTTATTCCTTCTTCTCCTATAAGCATTTCTGTCCTTGAAAATTGATTTAACATTTTTTGCTCCTTATATTTTTTCATTTTCATCATTAAAAATCAAATCTTTTAATAACTTTTCAAATTCTTTTGGTACATTATTTTCTTCATTATATCTTTTTTCTATATCAGTATTTGTATCTACTAATTTATAATTCTCTTTATAATAATTTAGTAAATATGGTAGTTCTTTTCCTTCTGTTTCTAATTGTTTAATGGTTCTACTTATTGCATAATTTACTTCCTCTGGTGTTCCTACGCATTCAAATGGCTTTACTTCTCCATAACCGCATAATTCTATAAAAATATTTAGCAAATCTTTATTCTCATATAAATCTTTTTTAAATATTTTTACTAATTTCTTTTTATATAAATACGGACTAAGTATTATAAATACAAATAAGCATTTTGAACAATTGCAACACCATTTCCAAGGAGTTTCTTTACTACCTATATTACAGCTTCTAAATATTTTATGATATTTTTTCATGTTTGAAAATAATTTAGCTATTTGTAATTCATTTAATGGTCTTAGCATACTAAAATATTGTACATGATCCTCTAAATAATTGTTTATATACCATCTAAATTCTTCTTCAAACTCAAAGCTTTTTGAGTATTGGTGATTTATTTTTTCTCCTTTTATATTACTTTCATTGCTACTTTGCTCATTTGAAACTGCTATATATTTTTTTCCTGACAAGTATGCAACAAAGTAAGATGTAAAAGCAAGCATTGCAGAAAATGGTGTGTGTCCATTTAAAAAGCCTTTTTCGTTTAACTCTAACAAGCTTTTATCTATTGTTCTTTTTATGTGTATTATTTGATCATCTTTATACCCTGCTTTTTTTATTTCCTTTAATTGCGGAGCTTTATCTCCTATCACCAAACATAAATTGTCTTTTTTATGTTCTTTTAATAATTCTAATGTAACGCAAGAATCTTTTCCTCCGCCCACTGGAATTAATGAGCCTTTATATTCCATGCTTGTCTCATTATACCTGCTTGTATTAGCATATTCAGGTCGACAATTACATTCTATTTGGAATAATTCATCCATAGGTATTTTTTCTATATGATTAATATATCTAAACTCGCTAAGTCCATTATAATATATTTTTTTAAACCAGTCTATTTGTTCTTGAGTTAATTTACCACATTCTATAAGTATTCTTTTTGGGCATGTTGCTTTCCAATAGCTAATTAACTCTATCATTCCCATATTGAATGCTATAGCTTTTAATGTTTTTGTATTTATTTTGTCAAAATCTATATCTAATTTACTTATTTTTATTATTGGTTTAAATTTTTTTAATCCAAATATTTCAAAATAAAATGTTATTTCAATTGTATCATTATCTTCTTGAATAATTTTATAATCATCAAAAATAAAACAATTATATTTTTTCCTTAATTCTTCAAAATTTTCCATATTTTCCCTTCTTTCATATAATCTTTATATAATATACACTAAAATGATAAAATTGTAAAGATTTGTAAAACGTTAAAGATTAGAAAATATCGACATTTGTAGACATTTTTTGACCTAACTAGGTGAAAATTTATATTTATTTAATACAATAAGGACGCAAGTAGTGCGTCCTGTATAGAAATAATTTTATTTTCTGTTTTTTAGCTCATTTATTTTTTCTTCACCTTTTGTTATCCAATCCTTTAAATTAACTTTTGCTTTTATATTAGGGAAAGCTTCAACAAGCCTTCTGTGTAATCCTGATTTTTGTGTTATAATTTTTTTCACTTTTTTTGATATTTCTTCTGTATTGTCTTTAACACTTACAGAAATTTCTTTTAAGTTTGATATTATTTTTCCTGATATTATATTGTCTGTTATATATACAGCCAATAGTATTCCACATATAATGTGTAATGCTATATTGGGCATCTTTTCATATATATTAAGGAATGCAGGATTTACTATATAAAGTATAAGGCATCCCATTATTCCAAAAGGCAATAAAGTTTCTAAGCAAATTCTGCCATTTATATTGAATTTTCTTTTGCTATAATCCCACCATCTTGCATGAAATATTTTTTCCATAAAATAACTTGTAAAATACTCCAATGTACCACATATTAATATTGAAAATATAAATGTTGCTGGAATATCTGATTGATATTTCTTTAGTAATATTGTAAGTAATATTACTCCATAACCATATATTGGGCAATATGGTCCTATTAAAAATCCTCTGTTTACAAATTTTTTCTTATCAATTAAAGTTTTTGTTACCTCCATTATCCAGCCCAATACTGAATATGTAAAGAATAGTAAGAAATATAATTCTATTGTTCTTAGCATATTATCCCCCTTTATTTATATCTTTTTTATGTATTATATATTCTCATCATTTTGTCGTCAAGTTTTAAATTATACTATCATTTTTGTTAAATCTTTTAAATTATTTTCTTCTTTTAATATTTTATTTCTCTTTTTGTTTGCTTTTAAATTATCTTTTGCGACTGTCATAAGCAATTTTATTCTATTAGTTTGGTTTGTTTCACTTGCACCTGGATCATAATCTACTGGAGTTATATTTGCTTCTGGGAATTTAGCTCTAATAGTTTTAATTACACCTTTTCCTACAATATGATTTGGTAAGCATGCAAATGGTTGTAAACAAATGATGTTTTGTATTCCTTCATTCATAAATTCAATTATCTCTGCTGTTAAAAGCCAACCTTCTCCGGTTTGATTTCCTGTAGATAATATTTCTTGTACTTCTTCTGCGAGTTTATTTATATTGCATGGTTTCATATATCCTTTTTTAGAACTTGCTAATGCTTTTTCATAATCTTTTTCTATTTTGTCTAACAAGTCTAGCCCTAGCTCAAATATATCTGATGTCATTTTAGAAGTTTTTAATAGCTCATGCTTTATTGGGTTGTTTTTTAAAGCATATTTGGCAAATCCCATTAATTCTGGCATATATACTTCTGCACCTTCTTTTTCTAAAATTTCCTCTGCAAAATTGTTTCCATAAGGATGGTATTTTATTAATATTTCTCCAACAATTCCTACTTTTGGTTTTTCTATACTTGTATCTAGTTCGATTTTTTCAAAATCATTTACTATTTCATATAGACTCTTATTAAACTCTTTTGTACTTGCAGTTTTAAGTAATTCTTTACATTTTTTCATCCATTTGTTATATACTTTTTTAGTTTCGCCTTTGTTCACTTCATAAGCTCTGTTTTTATGTAATACAGTTTGTAATAAATCTCCATAAATTGTAGCTTTTATTAGTTTTCTTAATAATTTTAAAGTTATTTTGAATCCTGAATTTTTTTCAAGTCCTGCCATATTAAATGATATTACTGGAACATTTGAAAATCCTGCATCTTTTAATGCTTTTCTTATAAATCCTATATAGTTTGTTGCTCTACATCCACCACCTGTTTGAGAAATCATAAGTGCTGTTTTATTTATATCATATTTTCCACTTTGAAGTGCTTCTATCATTTGTCCTGTTGTCAAAATTGATGGGTAGCAAGCATCATTATTTACATACTTCAATCCTGTTTCTACAGTATTATTTGTACATTTTTTTAGAACTTCTACTTTGTATCCTTCCGAATTTAATACTGATTCAAACAATTCAAAATGTATTGGTGCCATTTGTGGAATTAATATTGTATAATCTTTTTTCATTTGTTTTGTGAATTGTTTTTTTACTGTTTCGTAATTTCCATTTTCATCATCATTTTTATCTTCACATCTGTTATTCATACTTGCAAGTAAAGAACGTATTCTTATTCTTATTGCACCTAGATTATTTATTTCATCTATTTTTATTAAAGTATACATTTTGTTATAACTTGCTAAAATTTCTTCAGCTTGGTCTGTTGTTATAGCGTCCACTCCACATCCAAATGAATTTAGTTGAACTAGCTCAAGATTCTTTTGTTTCCCAACAAAATCAGCTGCTGCATATAGTCTTGAATGAAACATCCATTGATCTACAACCCTTATCGGTCTTTTTACCTCTCCTAAAGGCGCTACGCTATCTTCTGTAAGTACCGCTATTCCTAGACTTGTAATCATTTTATCTATACCATGATTAACTTCGCCATCCAAATGATATGGTCTTCCAGCTAAAACAATTCCTCTTAAATTATGTTCATTAATATATTTTAAAGTTTCTATACCTTTTTTATGTATATCTTCTCTAAAGTTTTGATATTCCTCTTCTGCCTTTTTTATTGCATTATTTAGCTCTGATTTAGTAAACTTATATTTCTTAAATTCCTCTATTTCCATAAATCTTTTGCTAAGTCCTTTTTTGTCAAGTGGTAAAAAAGGATTTATAAATTCTACATCTTTTAATTCTTCTATGTTATTTTTTAGTGTTTCTGAATATGATATTACTATTGGGCAGTTGAAGCTATTATTTGCTTTTTCGTCTTCTTTCCTAGAATACATTATACATGGATAAAATATTGTTTTTACACCTTGTTGTATTAAACTAATTACATGTCCATGTGATAATTTTGCTGGATAACATACAGATTCTGATGGTATGCTCTCCATACCTTTTTCATAAGTTTTTCTATTTGTTTTTTCAGAAAGTATTACTCTAAATCCTAAGTTTGTAAATAAGGTAAACCAAAATGGATAATCCTCATACATATTTAGAACTCTTGGTATTCCTATTGTTCCTCTTTTAGCATCTTTTTCTTCTAATGGTTTATATCCAAATAATCTATTATATTTATATTGATATAAATTAGGAATTTCTTTTCTAGATTTATCTAATCCCGCTCCTCTTTCACATCTATTGCCTGATATGAATTTTTTTCCATTTGAAAACTCATTAAATGTAAGTAGACATCTGTTCTCGCACCCTTTACATCTTGTATGTATTACTGTTGTTTTTAGTTCATCTATTTCTTTTGATTTTAATATTGTAGATTCTGCTGGCTTTTCTTCTAATTTACTATATGCTTCTTTTGCAATTAAAGCAGCCCCATAAGCTCCCATTAATCCTGCAATATCTGGTCTTATTACATTTTTTCCTACTATTAATTCAAAAGCACGAAGTACTGCATCATTATAGAATGTTCCACCTTGTACAACAATGTTTTCTCCTAAATCATCTACATTTCTTATTTTCATAACTTTTTGTATCGCATTTTTTATTACAGAATATGAAAGTCCTGCAGATATATCACCTACACTGTAACCTTCCTTTTGTGCTTGTTTTATTTTTGAATTCATAAATACTGTACATCTTGAACCTAAATCTACTGGTTTTCTAGACATGATAGCTTCTCTTACAAATTCATCTAAGCTCAAGTTTAAACTTTTTGCAAATGTTTCTATAAAAGAGCCACATCCAGATGAACATGCTTCATTAAGCATAATATTATCTACTGCATGATTTTTTATTTTTATGTACTTCATATCTTGTCCGCCAATATCTACTATACTATTAACTTCTGGCATAAAGTTTTTTGCTGCAGTATAATGTGCTATTGTTTCTATTTCTCCTACATCAACATTTAGTGCTGTCTGAATTAGTTTTTCTCCATATCCAGTTACACCGCCATATACAATTTTTGCCTCTTCAGGAATTTTAGTATACAGTTTTTTTAGCATATTTATAACGCTCTCTAATGGTTTTCCTTCATTATTTTTATATGCAGAATATAGAAGATTTCCTTCTTCATCTATTAAAACTAATTTGCTTGTTGTTGAACCTGCATCTATACCTAAATAACAATTTCCTTTATGTAGTTTTAAATCTTTTCTTTTTATTTTATCTTGTCCATGTCTTTTTCTAAAATCTTTGTACTCTTGTTCTATTGTAAATAATGGTGGTAAATGGTTCTTTGTTTCATCTTTATAGTTTTTTAATAATTCTATTTTTGCTTTTAATTTTTGTGCACTTATTGGTTTGTGATTTGCTGATTCTATTGCTGCTCCCTTTGCAACTAGCAAATGTGCATCTTCTGGGAATATTATTTCTTTTTCTGTTAAATTCAAAGTTTCTATAAATCTTTTTCTAAGTTCAGACAAATAATTTAATGGTCCACCCAAAAATGCAACATTTCCTTTGATTGGTCTACCACATGCTAGTCCACTTATTGTTTGATTTACAACTGCTTGGAAAATAGATGCTGCTATATCTTCTTTTGCTGCTCCCTCATTTAAAAGTGGTTGAATATCAGTTTTTGCAAACACTCCGCATCTTGAAGCAATTGGATATATTGTTTTATAATTTTTAGCAAGCTCATTTAATCCCATTGTATCTGTGTTTAGAAGACTTGCCATTTGATCTAGAAATGCTCCTGTACCACCTGCACATGTTCCATTCATACGTTGTTCTATTGACTTATCAAAATAAATTATTTTTGCATCTTCTCCACCTAATTCAATCGCTACATCTGTTCTTGGTATATATTTCTCTATCGATCTTTTGCAAGATACTACCTCTTGAATAAATGTCATTCCTAGAAGTTCCGAAACAGATAAAGCTCCGTGAACCAGTTAATGCAATGGTCATTTCTTCATCTTTATATTCATTTGCTAATTTTTCTAAGCATTCACATACTGTCTTTCTGGTATCTGAAAAATGCCTTTGATAGCTTGTGTTAATTGTATTTAAATTTTCGTCCATTACAACTACTTTTACTGTTGTTGAACCTACGTCTAATCCAATATGTATCATATTTTCCCTTCTTTTCTTTTAAAAATTAAATTTGTAATAATATGGTTGTATGTCTGTATAAATTGAAGACATATAAATGAGCTCTCCATCTTGTGCTTTAAGTTTTAGATTTGGAAAAGTTCTTAGCATTTTTTTATCTGAAAATACTTTATTGGCAAGTTCTGCTGTGTTTTCCATTTCAAGCACTCTTTCATAGCTATTTATATATTTATTTTTATTTATTACATCTAAATTATATGAGTATACAGTTCTTTCAAAGAATAATTTTAATGCAAAAGCAGTTAAGAGTCCATCTATTGCTAAGAATACTGTTCCCACAACCACTAATGTTTTTAAATATTTCATTGGAACTTTTTCTTTTGTTTTATCTATTAACTTATCTATTATAGGATTAAAATGCCTTATTAGATATAAGGCAAGTAGTCCCCAAAATAAAGAAAATGTAAAACATATTCTTCCATTTATATTAAGAAAATTATTTGAATAATCCCACCAATTTACTTTAAAAATTACTTCTCCTAAATAACTTATAATATATTCAACAATAGAACCTACTAAAAATCCTCCAAAGAATAATGTATAATTATTTTTCTTAAAGCATTGAAGTCCTAATATCATTGTTACCGCCCCAACTCCATAGATTGGGCAAAAAGGTCCATATAAAAATCCTTTTCTGCTTTCTAGCATGCCTTTTGTAAAAAGTCCAAATAAAGTTTCTATAATATATCCTACTATGCTATATATAATAAAATATGTTAAAATTCTCCATATGCTTATTCCTGCTATTTTTAGTGTCTTTTTTTCTTTCATCTTCTTTCCCCTTTATTATTAGATTTATTTATATAAATTGGAATTTGTAATTAAATTCAAAATTAAAATATTAAAATTCAAAAAATCGTTCAGGTCATGTCGCTTTCATAGAAATTGTAAACCTTCTTGCTCCGCAGCGCCCTCATTAAAAATGAGATTCCCTACTGCGCTCGAAGAACAATTTCTAATTCAAGCTAACTCCATTCACAATTTTTTTCATTTTTAATATTTTAATTTTTGAGGAACATATTGCAAACACTGTAGGGGTCGCACTCCTGGGCGACCCGCAATGCATCGTAGAAATCGCCCCTAACAAATTACAATTTAATTGGTAATGTTACTATAAATGTTGTGCTTTCATTCAATTTACTTTTTACTTCTATTTTTCCGTCTGATAGTTCAACAATTCTTTTAGCAATTGTCATTCCTAGACCTGCTCCTGGCTTGGTATGTGATTTATCTACTTGATAAAATCTATCAAATATCTTTTTAGCCTCTTCTTCTTCTATTCCAATTCCATAATCTTTTATTTCTACAATAATGCTGTCTTGATTTGTTTTCATTTTTACATCTATTTGCCCATCTTGTTTGGAGAACTTTATACTGTTTTCTATTATATTCATCCAAACTTGATACATTAAGTCCTTTTCGCCCAAAAATTCCTGTTCTTTTAAGCTTACATTAAACTTAATATTTTTTTCTTTCCATTTTGGCTCTAATACGCTTATTGTTCTTCTTATCTGTTCTGCTATATTAAATTCTGTTTTATTCATTATTCTTTCTTGGTTTTCCAGTTTTGCAAGTTTTAGGATGTTTGTAGATAAATATAGAAGTCTATCCGATTCTTCTTTTATAATTTCTGCATATTCTTTTCTTTCTTCCTTGCTTAAATCATCAGCTTCCAAAAGTTTTGCAAATCCCTGTATAGAACTAATTGGCGTTTTTATCTCATGTGATACATTATTAATAAAATCTTTTTGCAAGCATTCAATACTATTTAATTCTTTTACCATTTTGTTGAAATTGTGTGTTAGTTCTCCTATTTCGTCATCTCTTTTTGTTTCTAGTTCTATAGTAAAATCTCCTGAAGCTACTTTTTTTGTTGCATCAGTTATTTTTTTTATTGGATTTACTATTTTTCTTGATATGTTTTGCATTAAAGCTATGGTTATTAACAATATACTAACTATAGATACCCTAATGCTCCTGCTAGAAATATTAAGTAAATCTTTTATTGACTGTCCTTGTTGTTCATTGATTTCAATAAGTTTTATATTGATAGATCTTTGTACAAATACATAAAAAAGAAAAGCAGCAATTGCAATAACAATTAAAATATATAATATTGCTGTTTTTATAATCCTTCTTTGTATTGATTCCTTTTTTCCAAATATTGTTGTAAGAAAATTTGTAAACATTTTTAATTCCTTTATAAGTTATTTTTTGTTATTATTGCTTTATAGCCTATTCCTCTAATTGTCAAAATCTCAAACTCTTTTATATCACTCAATTTTTCTCTTATTCTTTTTATGTGGACATCAACTGTTCTAAAATCTGATTCATTATCTAATCCCCATATTTCTTCTATTAGTTCTTGCCTTGTAAAAATGGTGTCTGGAGTACTTAAAAATTTGTATAATAGCAAGAATTCCTTTTGTGTTAGTTGATAATTTTTTCCTTTATATGTTACCGACATTTGTTTGTAGTCTAATACTAAGTTTCCTATTATAAGTTTCTTTTCATTTGCAGCATTTGCTCTTTTTAGTAATACTTTAACTCTAAGTAGCAATTCTTCCATATCTATTGGCTTTACCATATAGTCATCTGCTCCTAGCAAAAATCCTTCTCTTTTATCTTCTATTGTAGACTTTGCTGTAACCAATAGAATTGGAATAGTATAATTTGCTTCTCTTAAAGACTTTGTAAGTTCATAGCCATCCATTTTTTCCATCATAATATCACTAATTATTAAATCTATGTAATTTGTATCTATAACCTCTAATGCTTCTTCCCCATTTGTGGCTTCATATGTGATATATTCGTTTTTTCGTAAATATGTAGTTATTAATTTTCTTAAATTTTTGTCATCTTCTACTACTAATATTTTAAACATTTTTTCACCTCTTTTGGCCGTATTAGAAGTGGCAATATATACTCAAAAGGGGATGATGCTTGGATATATTTTTAGCGCCACTTCTAATCTTGGTTATATTATCAAAGAAATATGAACTTATTATGAACTATATCAAATTTCAAAAAATTTGTCTAGTTTTGTAGAAAAAAATAAAAGAACCAAGAATTATTTTTTCTTAGTTCTTTCTAAATTATTTAATTTTTATATCATATTATGAGCCTAAAATTATAAAATAGAAATCTTTACCCTCGTTTTCAAAAAAACTACACCACTTATTTCCGCATATCCATTACGTATAGCACACCTTTTCTTTTATCTTTTTGATACTTCATCATATTTGAATATCCTGCTTCTTTATCAGATTCTGTATCAAAAACATAATATAGATACATCTCTGTGCCTTTAAAAACTGCAAAGTATGCAACTCCTTTTTCTCGTAGAAACTCTTCACTGCTATACCATTTATTAATATCTGTTTTTTCACTCACTCCTCCTTTTATACCTGCATTAGATGCATAGTACATCTTTGTTTCAAAGTCTGGTAGATATTGATCTAATTCTTTTTGTTGTTCTTCTGTGAAATATTGTCTATATTTTTTATATATTTCTGTTCCATATTTTATATGTTATTTTTTCACATGTCAATGTTTTTTTATCCAAACAAACTAAGTTGATTGCTTTTGCTCATTCCTTCAAAGCATCCAAATTTTGTAAGCATTTCTATTACTGATTTTCCTGCTTTTGATTTTATTTGGAAATCGTCTATTGACATAAATTTTCCATGTTCTGCTTGTACTGCATTGTATATACTTTCTGCCGCTACTCCTCCTAGCCCTGGTATACTAGAAAGTGGTGGACGAATTGCTCCATCTTCTATTTGGAATTTGTTACTATGTGATTTGTATAAGTCTATTGGTAAAAATTTAAATCCTCTTTCATACATTTCTAATACAATTTCTAATATTGTATATACACCTTTTTCTTTTACTGACATACCATTTCCTAGTTTTTCTAGTTCTTTCATTTTTGCTTTTACTTTTTCTTTTCCATATATCATAAGTTCACTATCAAAGTCATCTGCCCTTATACTAAAATATGCACAGTAATATGCAAGTGGGTAATTAACCTTAAACCATGCTATTCTAAATGCCATTGTTACATAAGCCACAGCATGTGCTTTAGGGAACATGTATTTTATTTTTTGGCAAGAATCTATATACCACTCTGGTACGTTGTGTTCTCTCATTTCTTCTTTGTATTCTTCCCATTTTGGCTCTGCACCTTTTGCTACTTTTCCTTTACGAACTGCTTCCATTATTTTAAATGAATGGTTTGGATCTAACCCTTTTTTTATTAAATATGTCATTATATCATCTCTTGTACATATTGCATCACTTAATGTTGCTTTTCCTTCTTTTATTAAAGTTTCTGCATTGTTAAGCCACACATCTGTACCATGTGATAATCCGAGATATTCTTATTAATTCCTCAAATGTTGTTGGTTTTGTTTCTTCAAGCATTCCTCTTACGAACTTTGTTCCAAACTCTGGTATTCCAAATGAACCTGTTTTTGAACCTATTTGTTCTGGTTCTACGCCCAATGCTTTTGTTGATGTAAATAGGCTCATTGTTTTTTTGTCGTCTAGTGGAATTGTTTTGGGGTCAACTCCTGTTAAGTCTTGAAGCATTCTTATAACTGTTGGATCGTCGTGTCCAAGCATATCTAGTTTAAGTAGATTTTTATCTATTGAGTGATAGTCAAAGTGTGTTGTTATAATATCTGAATTTGGGTCATCTGCTGGATGTTGCACTGGAGTAAATTCATATATTTCTCTACCATGTGGTACAACTATAATTCCTCCTGGATGTTGTCCTGTTGTTCTTTTAACCCCTGTACATCCCATAACTATTCTTGAAATTTCTGCATTTGTAACAGGAATATTTCTTTCTTCAAAATAATTTTTTACATATCCAAATGCTGTTTTATCTGCTATTGTACCAACTGTTCCAGCCTTAAATGTTTTTCCTTTTCCAAATATTACTTCTGCATATCTATGTATTTTTGATTGATATTCTCCAGAGAAGTTTAAGTCTATATCAGGCTCTTTATCTCCATTAAATCCCAAGAATGTTTCAAATGGTATATCCATTCCATCTTTAAATAGTTTTGCTCCACATTTAGGACATATTTTATCTGGTAAATCAACTCCGTTTTTTATTCCATAATCAGTAAAGTCTGAGTATTTGCAGTTTGGACATCTATAATGTGGTGGAAGTGAGTTTACTTCTGTAATTCCAAGCATATTTGCAACAAACGAAGAACCAACAGATCCTCTGGAACCTACCAAATATCCATCTTCATTTGATTTCCAAACTAGCCTTTGAGCAATTATATACAATGTTGAGAATCCATTTTTTATAATTGAGTCTAGTTCTCTTTTTAATCTATCTTGTACCACTTGAGGAAGTGGATCTCCATATAGTTCTTTTGCTTTGCTTGTACAAATATCTTGAATATCTCTTTCTGCATTTTCCAATACTGGTGGACATTTTTCTGGTGATATTGGGCTTATTTCTTCGCATAAATCTGAAATATAATTTGTGTTTGTAACAACAACTTCATACGCTTTTTCTCTGCCTAAGTATTCAAATTCTTTTAGCATTTCCTCTGTTGTTCTTAGATATAATGGAGCTTGTTCGTCTGCATCTGAAAAACCTTGTCCTGCCATTAAAATTCTTCTATATATTTCGTCTTCTGGGTCTAAAAAGTGAACATCGCATGTTGCAACAGTTTTTTTGCCAAGTTTATCACCTAATTCAACTATTTTTCTATTTATGTCTTGTAATTCTTCTTTACTTCCAACTGTTCCGTTCCTTAGCATAAATTCATTGTTTCCTAGTGGTTGTATTTCTAAATAATCATATCTTTTTGCAATTCTTTCTATTTCCTCTTCTGATTTTCCTGCAACAATCGCTCTATATAATTCTCCTTGTTCGCATGCGCTACCTAGTATTAAACCTTCTTTATATTTTTCTAATACACTTGTTAAAATACGTGGTTTTTTATAGAAATAATTCAAATGTGAAACTGATATTAATTCATATAAATTTCTTAAACCTTTAAGATTTTTTACAAGTATTATTGCATGATATGAAGGAAGTGTTTTATATAATTCTTTCTTTTCTTCTTTTTTCTTACCTCTACCTTTTTTTGGTTCTTCTGCTTGTATTTCTAGCATTTTTAAAAATACTTTTACCAATGTTTTTACATCATCTAAAGCTCTATGTGCATTTTCTACTTTAATGCCTAGCTTTTCTGCAATTATTCCTAATTTATGTTTTTTAAAATCTGGGAATAATTGTCTAGATAATGCCAAACTATCTATGTATTCGTTATCCATTGTAAGTCCTAGTTCTTCTGCATTGTATTTTAAAAATCCAACGTCAAAATCTGCATTGTGTGCAACTAGCTTTAAATCTCCTATAAATTCTAGAAATTTAGGCATAACCTTATCTATTGTTTCTGCATCTTTTACCATATCGTCTGTGATATGTGTTATTTCTACTATTTTTTGTGGAATTGGTATTTCTGGATTTACAAAGCATTCAAATGTGTCTACAATTTCTCCATCTTTTACTCTTACTGCACCAATTTCTGTTATCTTTTCTGTCCTAAAAGAAAGTCCTGTTGTTTCTATATCTAGAACTATATATTCATTATCCATTCCATTTGATAAGTCAACTGCATTGTCATCTGGAACAAGATATGCCTCAACTCCATATACTACTTTTATTCCATATTTATCTGCCGCTTTTTTTGCCTCTGGGAAAGCTTGTACAACTCCGTGGTCTGTAATTGCAATTGATTTCATTCCCCAATTACTTGCCCTTTTTATTAAATCTGTTGCACTACTTACTCCATCCATTTGGCTCATTTGAGTATGTAAATGCAATTCAACTCTTTTTTCTTTTGCATTATCTTTTCTTCTAATAACTTCTATATCTGGCATTTCTATAATTATATTTGCAATTACTCCTAGTTCTTTAGCAAAGTTATCATATTGTGCATTCCCAGATATTTTTAATCTTTTTGCTTCTTTTAATCTTTGCAAAACAGTTGGTGCTTTTTCGGCTTCTACGAATGATTTACAAGTTATTGTACTTGTTCCATCATATATATTAAACATAGCAAGTGTTTTTCCATTTTTTAGTTCTCTTGCATCTGTACTAATTACTTTTCCTTCTATTGCAACTCTTCCATAGTCTGAAGTTAAGTCTTCAATTTTTACTATTTGTTCTTTTATTTTATCTGTTCTTCCAAAAATTAATGGAGTCTTTTCTTCTTGTTCCTCTTCCTCTGGATCTGGAACATTTTCTACTACCATTTCTTCTTGCATACTTATTTCATTAATTAAATCTTGGCATGCTTCTTTTTGTAAGTTCTCCAAATACTCTTCTTGTTTTTTTATTGTTTCTTCTGTAACATTTTCTTTATATATTACTTTACATTTTACGCCATATAAATTGTTTACTACTTGTTCTATCTCTTTATCTATTTCATAAGAATGTAAAAAATCTGCACTTTTTGTTTTTAAATCAACAATTACCTTATTATCTTCCACTTCAACTGTGCTAGTATTTAAAATGGCTTTTGTTAATGGAAACTTTTTAGAAATGTAGCCAATTATGTCTTTCCAGTCATTTGCAAGTTGTTGGTGAAAAAGGGGTCTGACCCCTTTTTCACCAAATTCGATATAAAGTTCTACTTTTTGTATTTGAAATCTTGTTTTTAAATATTCTTCAAAACTTGATATTTCTTGAATTTTTATTTGTTTTTTTGTTAATAGTTTTATTTCTATTTTTTTACTTTTCTTGAATAGATTTATGTTTTCTATTTGTGCTTCTAATATATTTTCTTGTCCTTTATAATCTTTAAAAACGTCTTTTACTATGTTTGACATCCTTTTCATCCTTCCGTTAATGTGTTCATTTAGAATATTCTTAATATATCATTATATGTTACAAATATTGATAATCCTATAAGTATACAAAATCCTGCCATTTGTATTCCTACTTCTATATTTTCTTTTATTGGTTTTCTTCTTATTGCTTCTATTATTAAAATAACAATTTTTCCTCCATCTAGCGGTGGGAATGGAAGTAAGTTTGTTACTCCCAATGATAGTGATATAAGTGCTAACATATATATAAATTCTACTATTCCATCTGTTTTAGAAACCACTTCTGATATTCCTACTGGTCCCATTAATTGATCTGCTTTTACCTCACCTTTAAATAGCATTTTTAAATTATCTATTATTGAAACAGAGAAATCTGTCGTATCCCAAAATCCATAATATATATTATTTACAAATGTATTTTCTGCTACTTTAAATATTATTCCTAACTTATATGTTTCTGTTGTTTGTGGTTCAATTTCAAAATTCTTTATTTGGTTATTTCTTTCTACTTCTATTAGCATCTTTTCATTCGTACTTGAAGATATTAATTCTATTACTTTGTATGGGTCATCTTTGCATTCTATTCCATCTATCTTTACTATTTTATCTTCTGCTTGTAAGCCTGCTTTTTCTGCCGGACTTTCTGAATATACTCCTTTTATACTAGAAGATAAATTCTCTTCTTTTGCTTCTAAGTATATTCCAATACTTTTTGTTTCTTCTTTTGTCGGAATTACTTTTATCTCTTTTATATCATCATTTCTTTTAACTGTTACTAAAACTTCATTTCCATTTGATTTTTGCAAAGCTTCATCTATGTCACTTTTTAATCTTATTTTTTTGCCATTGATTTTTAGAATTTGATCGTTTTGTTCTATTCCGGCTTCTTGTGCAGAGTAATTAGGAAGTGTTGAGTCAACTATATTTGATATATAGTTTCCACTAGATGATACTAATATAAAATAAACTAATAGTCCGAATATTATATTAACAGCTCCACCAGCTAAAACTACTGCTATTCTTTTTGGAATACTTGCCGTACTAAAAGAACCTTCTTCATTAGAACGTTCTTCTTCTCCTAACATATTCACAAATCCACCAAGTGGTATAAGTCTTAATGCATATTTTGTTTCTTTGCCCTGTTTTTTCCAAATTGTTGGGCCAAACCCTATTGCAAATTCTTTTACTTTTATTTTACATGCCTTTGCCACTAAAAAGTGTCCACTTTCATGTATAAATATTAAAAATCCTAATAGGAATATTATTTTTATTGCACTAATTAAAAATGAAACCAATTTATGCCTCCTTTTTTTATGAAAATTGGATTTATCTTTATAATAAATTCAACAAGAAATATGCAAATGGTGCTATGAATATTATGCTATCTATTCTGTCTAAAATCCCACCATGACCTGGTATTAGATTTCCAAAGTCTTTTATTCCTTCTGTTCTTTTTAATGTAGATGCTGACAAGTCTCCTATCTGGCTTAAAACGCTAAGCACTGCTGTTATTAATCCTATATATAAATATGAAATTGATAGTCCGCCAAATTTGTTTATGCAAAGGGTGTATATTAGTGAAATCAACACAGCACCAATTGTTCCGCCGTACACATCCTTCTTTTGATTTTTTAGGACTTATTTTACTAAATTTATGTTTTCCAAATTTTACTCCAACAAGATATGCAAATGTGTCTGTTCCCCAAGCAGAAATTAGAATAAACCAAATTAAGTATTTTCCATTTTCCATACCATATAGCATTGATATAAATGATAAGAAAACTGTTATATAGCATATTCCGAAAAGTGTTACTGCTATATCACTTATACTGGTTTTCATGTTACTTGCAATCACTTTCATAAAAAGCAATGCCACTATTAGTGATATTGAAACTGCAATAGTAGTTAGTAAATATTCTTTCGGAATTACATGTAAAAATGGAATTAATAAACATGGTATATATGCTACCCATTTTACTGGTTTATAATCCACACTTAAACAGTTCAAGTATTCATACATTGCTATAATTGATATTATTCCTATAAATGCATCTATTATATATTTATTCCCATATATAAAAATTAATGCAACAATCGGGAAACCTATTACTCCACTTAAAACTCTTTTTAATTTCATATTTTTTTCCTTTCACTATTTTATTTTTTTGGTCAGTGATGTTGTTCATCCACATTGCTTGTATTAATAGCCTAAGGTCTTCCTCCAAACCTTCTGTTCCTTTTTTGATATACGCGTATCGCTTCTAACAAGTCTTCTTCCCCAAATTCTGGCCAATGTTTGTCTGGAAAATAAAATTCTGTATATACTAACTGCCATGGTAAAAAGTTGCTTGTTCTTAGCTCTCTACTTGTTCTTATAAGTAAGTCTGGGTCCGGCTGTCCAGCTGTATATAAATTGTCTGAAATTAATTGCTCATTTATGTCTTCTATGCTTATTTCATTATTTTTTACTTTTTCTGCAATTATTTTTGTGGCTCTAACTAGTTCTTGTCTTCCTCCATAATTAAATGCTATATTTAATGTTAGTCCTGTATTGTTTTTTGTTATTTCTATAGCTTTTTCTATTGATTTTTGCAAGCTTTTTGTTAATCCTTTTATATCTCCTATAACTTTAATTCGTATATTTTGTTTATCTTTTTCTTTTATAAATGCATCTACACGCATTCTAAGTATTGCCATTAATGCAGATACTTCTTTCTTGCTTCTTTTCCAGTTTTCTGTTGAAAATGCATATACTGTCAAATATTTTATTCCTATCTTATTGCAAAATTTTGATATATCTTCTAAAGTTTGTGCTCCTTCCTTATGTCCATCTCTTGTTGTAAGTTCTCTATCTTTTGCCCATCTTCTGTTTCCATCCATTATTATTGCTATATGCTTTGGTAAATTTTCTTTATCTATATCTATATTTTCCATATTATTGCCCCTTTATATCTTTTCAATTTATACTATTCTATCATATTATATAAAAAAAATGAAAGCTTTTTGAAAATATTTTCAAAAAGCTTCTTTATTTATAAAACTTCTATTATGACATATATAAAGTTTGAATTACTACAATTTTTCCATTTACTGCAAATGCTAGAAGTTCGTCATAAGAACCTCCACAATTGTTTTCTACCCATCTCTTTAAGTCATTTATTGTTGATTTCTTTAATGTTTCCCCCTCAGTTTCTCTTTCTATTTTTAAAATTCCATTATCAACTGATATTGAATCTAACACTCCAGCAAAATAGAATTCTTTATCTAGCTCAAATTTTACACTTTCTTTTAAAGTATCATCTAATCCACCTGTTTTAGCTCCCGCTATATTTTCTAAAAAGTATACTTTATCTTCTTTATCGAAAAGTAATGCTAATAGTGAATTTCCAGATTTAACTTGTACAAAATTCTCTCCTTCGGTTGTTTTTGATGGTTCATATTTCCATACTTTATTTCTAAAGTTAAATTCTTTTCCATTTAAAATTTGGTTGTATTCTTCTTGTGTAAATGTCTTTCTATTTTCTTCTAATATATATGCTGTTACTTCATATTTGTCACCTTTAGAGTCAATTTTATCTATTATAAACCTTGTTCCTTCTTTACTAATCTTTTCTACTGCTTCTGCATTGTAGTCTTTTTCACTTTCCTTTTCTATTAATACATTTTCTACTTTTTGATTATCATTACTTGTTGTTTTACTTTCTCCTTTATTAGAGTTATAACATATTACTCCTACTAGAGCTATAACTAATAGTACTATTATAAATATGCAAATTGCTGTTCCTAAACTTATAGTTATTTTTCCTTTGTTTTCCATTTTGAGGTCCCCCTTTTTGTTAAAATTTTATACCTTAGTATATCTAAAGTCAAGGAAATTTTTGACAAAATTTAAGAGGCACTTCATGTGCCTCATTTAAGTATTTTACTATACACTCATTATTTCTTTTTCTTTTTCTGCTAATATTTTGTCTATTTCTGCTATTTTGTTGTCTGTTAATTTTTGTATCTTGTCTTCGGCTCCTTTTAGTTCATCTTCTGTCATTTGATTATCTTTTTGTAATTTTTTTGCTTCGTCCATAGCTTCTCTTCTTATTGAACGAATTGATACTTTTGAGTCTTCAGCCATTTTTTTAACTTCTTTTACTAGTTCTTTTCTTCTTTCTTCATTTAGTTCTGGGAAAGCTAAACGAATAACTTTTCCATCATTATTTGGATTTATTCCTATTTCTGCTTTTAAGATTTCTTTCTCTATTTCTTTTAATAAGCTTATATCCCATGGTTGTATTACTATTAATCTTGCTTCTGGAACTGATATTCCTGCTACTTGATTAATTGGTGTTGGTGTTCCATAATAGTCTACTCTTATTTTATTTAATATTGCAGGATTTGCTCTACCTGCTCTTACTTCTGAAAAGTTTTCTTGTAAAACACTAATTGTTTTATTCATTTTTTCTTCAATATGATTTAATTCCATAAAATTCTCTCCTTTATTTTACTATTGTTCCTATTTTCTCGCCCTTTATAATACGTACTATATTTTCAGGGTCATCTATTCCAAATACTACTAATGGTATATGGTTATCTTTGCAAAGTGATGTTGCAGTTGAGTCCATTACTTTTAAGTCTTGATTTAATATATCTAAATATGATATTTCGTCATATTTTATTGCATTTGGATCTTCTTTTGGATCTGCTGAATATACTCCATCAATTGTTTTTGCAAGTAATATTACTTCTGAATCTGTTTCTGCTGCCCTTAGTGCTGCTCCTGTGTCTGTTGAGAAGTATGGATTTCCTGTACCACAAGAGAATATTACTACTCTTCCTCTTTCTAAATGTTTTATTGCTTTTCTTTTTATGTATGGTTCTGCTATTTCTCTCATTTCAATTGCAGTTTGAAGTCTTGTGTATATTCCTCTTGCTTCTAATGCATCTTGAAGAGCTAATCCATTAATTGTTGTTGCAAGCATTCCCATATAGTCTGATGTTGTTCTTTCCATTTGATGTCCATATCTTCCTCTCCAGAAGTTTCCTCCTCCAACTACTATTGATACTTCTACTCCCATATCTACTATTTCTTTTATTTTGTCACATATTTTTCCTAAAGTTTCTGCATCTACTCCATTTTTTCTTTCTCCAGCCAAAGCTTCTCCGCTTAGCTTTAATAGTACTCTTTTATATGCTATGTCTTTCATAAAACACACTCCTTTAAATTTTCGTTATTATTCTATCATACATGATTATATAAAGAAAAGGTTTTTTTTAAATTTATTAAATAAATTACAATTTGCATTTTTTATGTAAACTGTGTTATAATTATATTGTAATGTGTTAATATTTATTTAATACAACCCCTCTGTATATATAAAGCAAGGAATTTTAATTCCTTGCTTTTAGTTTACTTTTTTAATATTTTTTCTATTTCTTTAAATCTTTTTATTTTTTGTGTTGTTGTTTTTTCTAATTCTTCTTTTGTTAGAATCAATTCTTTTATTCTTTTGAATTGTGATAGATTTTTGTTTATTTCTTTAATATCTTCCCATACTAAGTCTTTATATTCTTTTTCTGTTTTGTCTCCAAAATGAGATTTTATCTCATTTTCATCATATACTACTTTTATTCCCAAAGCAATTTCTCCTTTTGAGTTTTCTCTTGGGAACAACATACTTTCTTTTACATAAGGTAATTTATTTACTAAAAATTCTATATCGCTTGGAAAAACATTTTCTCCATTTTTTAGTACTATAACTTCTTTTTTTCTTCCTGTTATAAATAAGTATCCATCCTTATTGTAATATCCTAAATCTCCTGTATGGAACCATCCATCTTTTAAAACTTCTTTTGTTGCTGCTTCGTCTTCATAATAGCCAAGCATTACATTAGGTCCTTTTGTAACTATTTCTCCTACACCATTTTCATCAACATCTTCTAGTCTTATTTGAATATTGAATGGAGCCATTCCAACGCTTCCTGGACAGTGTTCTTTGTCTGTTTCTGCTGCAACTAATGGAGATGTTTCTGTTAGTCCATATCCTTGTACAGTATCTATTCCAAAATTGTTGTATCCTTCTATTACGTTTTTATCCATCGCAGCTGCTCCAAAGTAAGCTATTCTTAAATTTCCTCCTAATTGGTTTAAAACTGATTTAAACACTTTTCTTCTTATATCAATATGGAATTTTAATAAGAAGTTTGCAATTTTGCTCATTGTATTTACTATTTTTTCTTTGCCTTGATCCTTTATTCCTTTTTGTATCTTTTTATATATTGTTTCTAGTACTAATGGTACTGCTACAAATACACTAATATGATATTCTTGTAAGTTTTTTGCAATATATTTTAATCCATCACAAAAAGCAACTGTTGCTCCACTATAAAATCCATATAGAAATGTGATTGTACATTCAAAAGTATGATGTAATGGCAAGAAAGATAATAATACATCATTTGGATACATTTTTGACATTTTAGCCATTGCCATTATGTTAGATGTTATATTTTTTTGAGAAAGCATTACACCCTTTGCTGTATTTGTTGTCCCTGATGTGAATATTAAAACACTCATTTTCTCATTATCTATTTTTACTTCATCATATGCTTTGTTTCCGTTTTTTCTTTCTTCTTTTCCTTTTTCTACTAATTCATTAAAAGATAATATACCATCTTTTTCTTTGTTTAAGTCCATATTTATAAAATATTGCAAAGATGTATCTTCTTGTTTTATTTCTTCAAAAACTTTACTATATTTATTCTCATATACAACAGCATCTGCTTTACTTCTTTTTATTAAGCTTTTAATTTCAGCATCTGGTAATGCTTTATCCAATGGAACAATTACCATATTTGATGTTGTAACCGTTAAATAAGTAACGCACCATTCATATCTATTATTTCCTATAACTGCTACCTTTTTATTTTCTAGTCCCATTTTTAAAAGTGTTGTTCCAAAAGCTTCTATCTCTTCTTTTATTTGACTATATGTTTTTTCTACTATTTTTTGATTTGGCTTTCCTAAATTTTTCTTAAATTTGTATGCTACATTATTGGAATATTTACTAGCACTATGATTTACCAAATCTCTAAAATTATATATCTCATCAATCTTGTAAATTTCGCTGTTTAATTTTTTCATTTTTTATTACCTCCAAATTTGTTCTTTGTATTTTTTACTTTCAATAGTTTAGCACCATTTTATTAAGCAAGTCAAGAATTTGTTGGTATTGCTATTTCTACACTTTTATGCTATACTGGTAGAGTATTTAATTTCTAATTCTACCGTCAGTAGAATTGTTGGGAGAGTGTAGCTTTATGAATGATTTAAAGCGAATTATCGCAAATAATATAACAAATCTTCGAAAATCAAAAAATTTAACGCAGTTAGAATTTGCAAAAGAACTTAATTATTCTGATAAAGCAATATCAAAATGGGAAAGAGCAGAATCTATTCCAGATGTTGTAGTTCTAAAACAAATTGCAGATTTTTTTGGAGTAACTATAGATTATCTTTTAAATGAGCACTTAGAAAACGAAAAATTGATTGTAATAGAAAACAAAATTAAATCAAGCAGTCTTAATAAAGTTTCTCTTTCTTTACTATCTGCTTGTCCTATATGGATTATATCAACAATAGTTTTTAGTTTAGTTTCAATCTTTAAAGGTGTTTATGTGTGGTATGTATTTTATATTAGTGTTCCTCTAACAATACTTATGTTTTTGATTTTTAATAGTCTTTGGGGAAACAAAAGAAATAATTATATTATAGTTTCGTTTTTTGTTTGGAGTATATTAGCGTGTATATATTTGTGTTTGATTAAGTTTAACCTTTGGCAATTGTTTATATTGGGCATTCCTGCTCAACTTGCAATTATTTTGTGGTCAACATTAAAATTTAAAAGGAAAAAATAGAAAGTTACAATGTAACTTTCTATTTTTATTTATATATTCAATTATTATTTTTCTTCTTTCAAGCAATCTTTGCCATCTACTATTCTTGATACAAGCATTGCTGAACTTGTATTTCCAACAACATTTAATACTGTTGCTGGGCAATCTATAATTGTTGCTATTATTGTAAGTATTGGTAATGCTGCTACTGGATATCCCATCATGCTTAATATCATCATTTCTGATATTGTTCCTCCACCAATTGGAACTGCTGTAACTAATAATGTAGCTACTAATGAAACTAATAATATTTGCATAGTTCCACCAAATGTTGCTATATTTGTTCCAAATAAGCAAACTAAAAACATAACTTTAAATACTGATCCAATTATACTTCCGTCTTTATGTAAGTTTGTTCCTAGTGGTATTGATGTTTCTGCTATATCACTTGATATTCCCATGTTACTTGTAGCTTCCATATTTACTGGTATTGAAGCAGCGCTTGAACATGTTGCAAGTGCTGTTACTGTAGGTGGTATTGCATTTTTCCAAAATATTTTAACGCCTTTTTTCTTACCTGCAATAAATGCATAAACTGTATACATTATAAAATAGTATAAAACTGATACTACCAAATATATAATAAATGTTTTTGCATATCCTAAAGCAATGTTTGCTCCAAAGCTTCCAACTAATGCTGCAAAATAGCATCCTAATCCTATTGGAGCATAATACATAACAATATTTAATAAATTCATTATTATAGTAGTTGCTGATTCAAGAAAATCTTGAACTGGTTTTCCTTTTTCACCAGACATCTTAATTGCACATCCGAATAGTATTGAGAATATAACAAGCGCTATTAGATTATTTTTTGAAAGTAATCCACTAAAATCTGAAACTGTTATTGCAGATACTGTTCTTTCAAGTATGTTTAGTTCTTCTGCTTCTTCAGCTTCTACTTCTTCACTGCTATTTTCTAATGATTCTAGTATAGCTTTGCCATCTTCTACATTCACAAGTTTAACAAAAAATGTACTTAATAGCCCTACTAAAACTGCAATAATTGATGTTATTACAATTACTAGAATTATTGAACCCATTATTTTACCTAAACGCTTTGGTTGTTCTATTCTTGCAATTGATGTACTTATTGTTAAGAATACCAATGGTACTATTATAACGAACATCAAGTTTAAGAAAATGTCTCCAAATGGACTTAAAACTGTTGCACCTTCCTTCCATATTAAACCTATTATTGCCCCTATAATTATAGAAAGTAGCAATATTACTGTCTGACCATAATGCTTAAAAAACTCTTTCATAGGTTTTCCTCCTTTAAAATTTTATTTCGAATACATTATATTGTTTTTTTCTCTATTAATCAAGATTTTTAAATGTTTTTCTTTGTTTATTTATATTAATTTTTCTAGTATTTGAATAGCATTAGTTGCAGCACCTTTTCTTATATTGTCTGCCACTACCCACATATTTATTCCAGATTTAACGCTATAATCTCTCCTTATTCTTCCAATATATACCTCGTCTGTTCCTGTTGAATTTATGGCTAATGGATATATTCCATTTTTTATATCGTCTTGAACTATAATCGACGGACTATTTGATAATAATTCCTTTATTTTATTTATATCTATTTCTTTTTCAAATTCAACATTTATTGATTCAGAATGTGAATTTAAAACTGGGACTCTTACCGTTGTAGCAGTTATTCTCATTTTGGGATTATCTAAAATTTTCCTTGTTTCATTTATCATTTTTAATTCCTCTTTAGTATATCCATCCTCTGTAAATGAGTCTATTTGAGGTATGCAATTATTTGCAATTACATATGGAAATTTTTGATTTTTCAATCCTTTTAATGTGTTTTCTAAGTCCTTTACGCCTTTACTTCCTGCCCCTGATACTGCTTGATATGTAGAATACACTATTCTTTTTATTTTATATTCATCATTTAATGGTTTTAATGCAACTACTGCTTGTATAGTTGAGCAGTTTGGATTAGCTATAATGCCTTTATGTTTCTTTATATCTTTAGCATTTACTTCTGGAACTACTAGCGGTACATCTTTGTTCATTCTAAAATAACTACTGTTGTCTATTACAATTGTACCATTTTGAACTGCAATTGGCACATATTCTTTTGATACTTTGGCACCAGCCACAAATATTGCATAATCAAATTTTTTATTGAATGTTTCCTTTGTTAATTCTTTTATTTCATATTCTCTTTTCATGAATCTAACTTTTTTGCCTTGTGATTTTTTAGATGCAAAAAGTTCATATTCAAAATTAGGAATATTTTTTTCTTCCAATACTTTTAAAACAGTCTGCCCTACTAAACCAGTAGCACCAATTATTGCTAATTTTTTATTTTTCATATTTTTCTTCTTCCTTTAATAAATCTTTCATATTATACATTCCTGATTTTTTATTAATAATATATTTAGCTGCCTTTAAAGCACCTCTTGCAAATATTCTTCTTGATGTTACATTGTGTGTTATTTCTAAGCTTTCATCCTCACTAAAAAATATTACGCTGTGCTTTCCAACTTCTGTTCCTCCTCTAACGGAATGAATTCCTATTTCAGTATTACTACGTTTATTTTTCTTATCATGTCTATCATATACATATTCTAACTTGTTTCCTAATGTCTCATTTATAGAATCAGCAAGCATTAATGCTGTTCCACTTGGACTATCTATTTTATTCCTATGATGTGTTTCTATTATTTCAATATCTGCCTCTTTAAGTTTAGTTGCTAAATTTGATATAATTTCACTCATTAAACTAATCTCATAAGACATATTGTTTGATTTGAAAATAGGAATTAATTTTGCATATTCTTCATTTATTATTTTTGTCTCACTATCATTAAATCCTGTTGTTGCTATTACTATTGGTATTATATTTTCCTTTGCATATTTTAAAATATTAAATGTAGCACTAGGATTAGAAAAATCTATTATTACATCTGGTTTTTCTTTTATTTTTTCTATGTTGTCATATACTGGTATTCTATTGTTACACTTTATTTTATCATATCCGGCGCAAGCAATAAAATCATCACTTTCTTCTATTTCTTTTAAAAGCTCTTGCCCCATTCTACCTGCTATTCCGCTAATTAAGATTTTCATTTTTTCACCTCAATCAATCCGTATTTTTTCATTTCTTGGATTAGCTTTTCTCTTGTTTCATCACTCATTCTTATTAATGGTAATCTCGGAATTCCAACATCATATCCAAGAATATTATATGCTTCTTTTATTGGTATTGGATTTACTTCTGAAAATAAACATGATGTTAAATCTAAAGTATTAAGTTGTAATTCTATGGCTGTTTTTATATTTCCATTTAAAAAATTATAAACCATGTCATGTACATCCCTTGGAATAATGTTAGAAAGTACTGAAACGACTCCTATACCTCCAACCGAAAGTACTGGCAATATTTGGTCATCATTCCCAGAATATATTGCTAAATTATCTTTACATAAATTTGCTATTTCTGCCACTTGTGATATATTTCCACTTGCTTCTTTTATTGCAACTATATTATCTAATTTTGAAAGTTCCAAACATGTTTTAGGTAATATGTTAACACCTGTTCTAGAAGGTACATTATATAATATTATTGGAATCTTTATTTCACTTGATATAGCTTTATAATGAGCAACTAATCCTTTTTGTGTGGTTTTATTATAATATGGTGTCACTAGTAAAACCGCGTCTGCACCAACGCTTTCAGCATATTTTGACATTTCTATTGCATTTTTAGTGCAATTACTTCCTGTTCCAGCAATTATTGGTATTCTTTTGTTTGCCACATCTATAGCAAATTTTATTGTTTCTTTTTTTTCTTGCATAGACATTGCTGAAGATTCACCTGTAGTGCCACAAACAATTATTGCATCTGCTCCTTCTTTAATTTGATACTCAATTAATTTTCTAAATTCATCAAAATTAACACCATTTTTTGTAAATGGAGTTACAATAGCTGTTCCACAACCTTTAAATATTATTTTTTTCATTCTATCCTCTCCTCCTTTATAATATGTCTTTTAACAATTCTTCTTGTGTTTTAGTTGAGAGTAATGCTGGTGGTATATCAAAAATGGTAATAGCTCCATATTCACCTTTTTGATATAGTTTATATACAGCTCTAGCATATGCTACTAATACACTTGCTGTGAATTCCGGATTAGAATCTAATTTTAAAGAATATTCTATTATCTCATTCGAATCATTATTTTTCCCTGTTTTTCCGCTTCTTATTACAAATCCACCATGTGGCATTGTATTATGGTTTTCTCTTAACTCTTTATCTGATACAAAATTTACAATTGTATCATAATCTGCAAAATAATTTGGCATATTTATTATTTCTTTTTTTATTTCTTCTTTGTCTGCATTTTCTTCTAGAACAACAAAGCACTCTCTTATATGCTTTTCTTTAGCTGTTAATTCTGGATTTTCTCCATTTCTCACTTTTTCGATTGTTTTTTCTATTGGTATTGTGTACTGTTTTGCATCTTTAACTCCTTCTATTTGTCTTATCGCATCAGAATGTCCTTGGCTTACTCCTTTCCCCCAAAATGTATATGTATTCCCTTTTGGTAAATAACATTCCGATAACAATCTATTTAATGAAAAAATTCCTGGATCCCATCCACATGAAATTAAAGCTATTTTTTTAGATAGTTTTGCATTTTCATTTACATTCCTAAAATGTTCTGGTATTTTTGCATGTGTATCAAAACTATCTATTACATTAAACATTGACGCAAATTTTGGTGTTTGAACTGGTAAATCCTTCGATGATCCTCCACACAAAATCATAACATCTATTTTATCTTTCCAATTTTCTATCTCTTCAATTGAATTTACTTTTACATTTGTTATTGTTTTTATATTGTAGGGGGCTCTTCTTGTGAATATTGCTTTTAGTTCCATATCATTATTATTTAAGATTGCAAGTTCCACCCCTTTACCTAAATTTCCATATCCTATTATTCCAATTCTTATCATCATTTTATCTCTCCTTCTTCATATATTACTGTTCCTATACTATCAAAATTAAAAGTAGATTTTACTATTATCTTAATATTTTCTTTTTTAGCCATTTTTACGCATTTGCAGTGCAATACTCTTGCCCCATCTTCTGCCATCTCTATCATTTTATTATATGATATCTTTTTGTATTTTATTGCACTTTTGTTTTTGTTTGGATCTTCTGAATAAATTCCGTCTACATCTTTAAATATTTCACATTCTTTTAATCCAAGTGCCTTAGCTAAAGCTATTGCAGTAGTGTCAGATCCTCCGCCTTCCTAATGTTGTTATATTATTATCTCTAGTTACCCCTTGAAATCCTGCAATTATTACAATTTTTTCTTCTTTTAATTCTTTTAGTATTCTATCAGTTTTTATATCTATAATATTAGCATCTCCATAATTAGAATCAGTAATTATTGGAACTTGCCAACCAAGAAGAGATATTGCCTTATATCCCAAATCACTTAAACACATTGATAATTTTGCTATAGTAATTTGTTCTCCAGTTGCTAATAAAACATCTTGCTCTCTTAAATTCTCTTTTGTTGAAATTTCTCCTTTCTCTTTTAATAATTCATCTGTCATATTCCCTTGTGCTGATACTACGACTACAACTCCTTTTCCTTTTTCTTTAGCCCCGAATTATATGTTTACAAACATTATTCAAACCAGGACCATCTGCTACAGAACTGCCTCCATATTTTTGAACTACTATATTCATTTCTATAACCCCTTAATGTAAATAAAACGATATTTAAGTCTAAATATTCATTTTTTAAATATATGTAAATTGCTTTTAGTATAAATCTCTATAATATTAATAGATTTTATACATTGCAAATTTCCATCAATATCATCTATAATTATTAAAGCAATACTATTATATGTTCTTTGTATTATTTAATCAAGTTTTACTTAAAAGTTTATATTACTTTTTCTAAATATAATAAGCCATTTTGTTCTCTTATAAAATTATTTCCTAGCCATATTCTTGCGATAACATCTGTTATGAACAATATAAATATACAAATTGTAAAAATATTAAGAGTTTTTTGCTTTTTACTTTCTATAACACTTTTTAAAACAGGTTGTACTATATAAATAGCAAATAGTGCAGCAAACCCAAACTTTAAATCTGGTATTAAAGCAATTCGTCCCTGAAAATTTAAAAATTCATTGCTATAATCCCAAAGATTTTTAAAATTTCCGCCAGTAAAATCCATAATATATGTAGATACTAACTCAACCATTGTTGCAAATATGCATGATTCTAAATATATAATTACTGGCCTAATATTAATTCTTTTTAATCTTATTTGTTTGTTTTTTGTTCTAAAAAATAGTAATGTAATTACCATACCTCCAACCCCATATATTGGAAGCCATGGTCCAAATAATACTCCTCTGTTCACAATAATATGATCTTCTATTATAAAAAGAAGTACTTCAAATATCCAGCCAAAAATGCAAAAAGTTATAAAAAATATAAATATATCTCTTGCTATTTCTATTGGTTTCTTATTTGAAAAATCAATTCCTAGATCAAATATTTTGTTTGTTTTAGCTTTTTCCATTTTTTATTTCCCCAAACCGATATTTTTATTTTTCTTGTTTATTTTAGAAATTTCTTTGAATTTATCTCTTTTTTCTTTTAAATACGCTTCGCTGTCACTATTATATTTTGCTTCATTTTTTAATTTTAAATAAGAATTGTATCTTTCTTGAGATAGTTCTCCATTTTTTATTGCTTCTAGTATTCTGCAACCTGGCTCATTTGTATGTGTACAGTCTGAAAATTTACAAGTACCCAAAAATTGTTCTACATCTTTAAAAGTTTTATCAAGTCCTTCTTCACAATCCCACATTCCAAGTTCTCTCATTCCTGGTGTATCAATTATCATTGTTCCATTTGGTAACATTAGTAATTCTCTGTTTGTTGTAGTATGCCTTCCTCTTGAATCCTCTTCTCTTATTTCGCCTGTTTTCATTACTTCTTTTCCCATAAGTTCATTTACCAAAGTTGATTTTCCCACTCCAGATGAGCCTAGAAATACAAGTGTTTTTCCTTTTTGAAAATATTTATTTAAGTCTTCTAGCCCCTCTTTTGTTTTGCAACTTATAGCATGTACATCTACCCCTATTGCAACATCTTCTACTTCTGAAATGTATTCTTTATAATTTTCTACTAAATCACATTTTGTAAGTATTATAACTGGTATCGCACCAGAATTCCATGCTAAACTTAAATATCTTTCTATTCTTCTTATATTAAAATTATCATTTAAAGATTGCATTATAAATACATAGTCAAAATTTGCTGCAATTAGCTGTTCATGTTGTTTATGTAGCTCATGATTTTTATCTGCTGAAGCAGAAGCTCTTGAAAATGAGCTTTCTCTTTTTAGTGTTTCTAAAATTAAGCTATCACCTAAGTCATTCCATTCTATTAAAACAAAATCTCCTATTGTAGGATATATTGAATTTGGATTATCATAATAGCTTCCTTTTTTTAGTCTAGCAAATGTCTTTCCTTTGTTACATACAATTTCGTATCTGTCCCTATATGTTGTTATTATTCGTGCAGGTGTTCCTGCTCCATTTATTATATAATTTTCTTTTTTAAAACCATAATCTTCTATATTCATTTTTTTACCTCCTCATAATCTTTCTTTTAGATTACTACGAGATCCAATCTTAATTTTCTCAAAAATACCTCCTTATAAATTAATTCTTAATATGATTTATATCACAAAAACAGATAGTTAGCAATGCTAGCTATCTGTTTTTTATTAATACTATTTAACTTTATTTTTCTTTTTTAATACACTTGTAACTACTATACCTATAATAGCTATAATTAACATCCCAACAAAAACTAATATATTGTCACCTGTTTTGGGACTTTTTGAATTGCTTGTGTTGTTAACCTTTGTATTAGTATTAGTGTTAGTATTAATGTTTATTCCTGTATTTCCATTATTTTCATTGTTGTTGTTTCCGTTTTCAGTTTCAGCTTTATTTTCAGCCAATGTATAAACACTAAAGTGATTTGTTTTAAATATAGCATATCCATCTTTTACTTCAACTTTATATTCTTCTGTTTTTCCATCGCTTGAAGTATAATATGCTACAAGGTCTTTGCCTTTTAAATTATCTGGTATAGGAATTCTTACTTCAAATGTACCATCTTCTAATTTTGAAACGAATGGGGACAGACCCCTTTTGTTCCTAGAGTTTAATAAATTGTACTTTATTAATTAAATAATAATGGTATATTTCCATATATTGTTATTCTTAATATTCCTATAATGACTAAATGTAGTGGATAATATAAGTAAAAGAACCATTTCATCCAGTTTAGTTTGCCTTTTTCTCCATTATAAAAATTTAATAATGGATATGCTAATATAACTGCTAATGTAATTAATCCATATGTTTTACTTACAAATAAATATGAAATAACTGCATAAATTATAATCCAAAAACTCATACTTATAATTTGCTTTTTTAAATTGCCTCTATTGGAATACATAGATAAAATTGCCATTACTGCTATACAACTCCAATCAGATGAAAAAGTTATAATGTTTATTAAAATAACTAGTAACCATTTTTGCCATTCTTTTAAATTAGTTTTGTAATTTATAATATAAAGAGCAACTACTGACCAAGCAAGAGACCACATAATACTTGTTTGATTAAAAATATTTCCTGAACTAAATGGCATATAATTTATTCCAAAGGCAAAGCAATATGCAAAATGAGATATTATTGCAAAAATAAATAATCTTAAAATATATTTTTTTAAGTTTTTAGTATAATAAAAGCCTTCACAAATAAAGAAAAACATAATAGGTGCAGTTAGTCTACCAATTATATGTAATATATTTGAGATTATATTATTAGGCATTCCTGGGTAAATTAAATCTGCAATATGATCAATTGTCATTGCTATAATTGCTATTACTTTTAAATGATTTGAATTCAATTTTTTCATTACATCACCTACTTAACAACTTACTATTTTTCTAATTTTTATAATATCACAAATTTTTTACACCTCACATAAATTACAATTTCTCTAGCCATTCTTTGTAAAATTTTAGCTGTTCTTCCGTATGAAAATAGTGCTCTCCATTTTCTAGTATAGTTAAATCGCAATTAAATTTATTTGAAAAGTTTTTGATTATATCTTCGTTTTGCATATTGTCTTTATTTCCATATAAGATATATGTTTTTTTATTCCAATTAATTATAGGATTATCTTTAACATATTTATAGTAATCCCAATATTAGGATTTTTATAACTTTCTCTTCTTTATTAGACATATTTCCATGTACTGCTATAAAGACTTTACTGCTTTTTTCTCCCCATATTATTGATGGAATACCGTCTATATTTATTCCTTTATTTTTTATTAAATTAGCTTTTGTGTGTGCTACGATCCCAACGGTTACACAGTTTATCATTTGTGTTTCTCCTTTTGTTTTATTAATTTATTCGCAGTGCGGGTCGTCTAGGGCGGCGAGTCATACAGCTTTTTTGGCAGACACAGGGCCTGCCCCTACATCTATTATTTTATATGTCATTTTTCTTCATGTCAATACTATTTATTGTCACTTTTCATTTTTATTCTAAACATTCTTGTTGCTAATGCTAGTATTATAATTGTATATATACAAAATACAATTATATTTTGTGTTGTTATTGTTTCTATATTGTTATTTAAAATTCCTTTTGTAATTGTTAATGCAGAGTCAAATGGTAAAAACTCACAGATTTTTGCATATGTATCTCCTAACATTTCTTTTGGAAAATACATACCACTTGTAAAGCATACTAATTGAATTATTATGCTTGAAACTCCTGATGCTGCTTTATCTGAAACTAAACTTCCTATTAGTATTCCCATTGCAATAAATAGCACTGCTATTATAATTGATGCTAAAACTGTCCAGATAATATTTATGCTAAATTGTAATCCTAAAAATATTGCTATTATAAATAATAATATATTTTGTAATAAAATGATCGGTATAAATGAAATCATATACCCTAATATATATTCTATTGGCTTCATCGGGCTTATTCCTAATCGTGTAAGCAGTGATGTTGTTCTATCTTTTGAAATTAGCATAGCTGTAAAAAGTGTAATAAATGAAAAACTAAATATCATAATTCCTGGTGTGAAGTTTTCTAGTTTATATGCATCATTTGGTATTTTAAATTGTTGAAATATAAATAGTAAAAATAATGGCAAAACTATTGCAAAAATAATGCTTAATGGATCTCTTATAATTTCTTTAAAATTTCTCTTGGCAAAATTCAATGTTCTCATTACAATTCACCTCCAGTAGCAATTTTTACAAAAGCATCTTCAAAGTTTTTTGCTCCTGTTTTTTCTATAAGTTCTTTTGCTGTTCCTATTTGAACTATATTTCCTTTATTCATTATTGCAATTCTATCTGATAAGCTTTCTGCTTCTTCCATATAGTGTGTTGTTAGTATTATAGTAACTTTTCCTTTTAAACTTTCTATTATTTTCCATAATTCTTTTCTTGCAATAACATCTAGTCCTAAAGTAGGTTCATCTAAAAACAATATTTGTGGATTGTTTATTAGTGCTATTGCTATTGAAACTTTTCTTTGCCATCCTCCTGATAATGTTTTTGCTTTTTGCTTTAATACTTCTTCTAATTTAAACATTTTTATTAGTTCATTTATTTTTATATCTTTGTCTTTAATTTTATATACTCCTGCCATAAATTCTAAGTTTTCTTTAACTGATAAATTAGGAGCAATTGCTGTTTCTTGTGGTGAAACATTTAATTTTTCTCTAATTTTCATATAGTCTTTTTTTGTATCATATCCTAATACCTTTATTTCTCCATCTGTTGGCATTATTAATGTTGACATCATTTTTATTGTTGTAGTTTTTCCAGCGCCATTAGTTCCTAATAAAGCAAACAGTTCTCCCTCTTTTACTTCTAAATTAATATTATTTACTGCAACTTTGTCTTTAAATTTTTTTGTTAATTTTTTTATTTCAATTGCATTCATATTATTTGTCTCCTTTCGGAATAAATTTATCAATACTTTCTTCTAACACATTAGCTTTAACTATTGCCATCCCTTTTTTCTTATCACATAAAACCACTACTGAATCTCCTGGTTTTATATCAAACATATCTCTTGCTTCTTTTGGAATAACTATCTGTCCTTTTTCTCCCACTTTGCTAATTCCAACATATTTATCTTTATTCATAAAAAGCCCTCCTTGTATGATTTGTTATACTTTTCATACTTATTTTATCACATTAAATTTAAAAAGCAATAAAAAAACATTAAATATTTATTCCTATTCAACAAAAACAAGGAAAGCACTTATTCAAGTGCTTTCCTTGTTTTTTAGCTTTGGATTTTGTCAATTAATTTAACACATTTTCTAAAGCTTTTTTAGCTTTTCTTTCTTTTTCTCGATTGGAAATATAGTTTTTAACTATTTCTAGAGCTTCTTCCTCTGTGAGGTTTGTTCCATCGTCATCAACTCTTATGGTTAATATTTCCCGACCATCTTCCAAAGTTACTTTCATGCCTATTATCCTCCTGTAATAAATAATTTGAGCTTTCGCTCTTTATTAAGTAGTTTATCATTAAATTTCTTAAAATTCAACTAGTCATAATAAAAAAATAAAAGCAATATTTTCGCAGGCATTTATTGTCAATATTTTACATTAAAAATGCGCATTAATATTCATAGTTTTTATAGATTTTCTCTAGTTTTTTAAAGTCACAACATATTGCTTTAAAGAAGGTATAATCTATATTTTCATTATTTTCTAATACTTTAAACATATTTGATACTTTTGTTATAATTTCTTTAGTAACAGTTTTATTATTTAAATAAATTATTTCACTTTTTAAGTAATCAACATATTTTTCCTTTTCTATTTCTACTAATCTTGTACATTTTTCTGTTACAGGAATCATGTTATTTAATAATAATTGCGCAATAATTTTGTTTTTGTTCTTTATATTAATTGTTAATTTAGAATTTCTTTTTTTAACTTTTGATGTAAAAGGAATACAATATTCATATTCATCCTTTTTTATTATAATTCCATAAAATTTTCTCCCTTCTTTTTGAGATACTCTGTTTTCAAATTCTTCTAAATACTTTCTATATGAAGAGTCTACTTCATATATCAATAAATGCCCATTTTTTATTTTTAATTCAAATTCCATACTAATTGCTCCTCCTTTGCAAAATTAAAGAGGGCTACTTAATAGTAACCCCCTGTTTTTAATCTTCCACTAAAGCAGGAACTCTCTCATTTTTAATCTTCCACTAAAGCAGGAACTCTCTCATTTTTGATCTTCCACTAAAGTAGGAACTCTCTCATTTTTGATACTTTTAAAGTATCTATATTAGTATATTCATTATACTATATTTTATTTGCAATTGTCAATATTTTACATTGTTTTTTTCTATCTATCTTTCGTTTGATTCATTTGTTTTATTTTCTTTTAGTTGTTCAATTTTTTGAATTGCCTTTTCTTTAACTTCTTGTGGCACTATAATATTTTGTTTACTTGCAATTGATTCTATCTGTTCTATAGTTAATCCTTTTCTTAAATATTCTACAATAATTGATGAGTTTCTCAGAATTTTAGCTTTTTTTTCTTCATTCTTTTTTCTTTTCTTCTTTTGGTAATACTTAGATATTCTTTTACTGATAGTAGATTTTGAAACTCCATATCTTTTTGAGAGTTCCTTCTGTGTAATGCCTCGCTCCCACTTTTTTACTATTTCTTCTATTGGTAATTCTATTCTCTGCTTTGGTTTTTCCTTTTCTTCTTTTTCATAATACTCAGATATTCTTTTACTAATAGTAAATCCTGAAACTCCATATTCTTTTGAGAGTTTTTCCTGTGTAGTGCCTTGCTCCCACTTTTTTACTATTTCTTCTATTGGTAATTCTATTCTCTGCTTTGGTTTTTCCTTTTCTTCTTTTTCATAATACTCAGATATTCTTTTTCTAATAATATATTCTGAAACTCCATATTCTTTCGAAAGTTCTTTCTGCGTAACACCTTGCTCCCACTTTTTTACTATTTCTTCTATTGGTAATTCTATTTTCTGCTTTGGTTTTTCCTTTTCTTCTTTTTCATAATACTCAGATATTCTTTTTCTAATAATATATTCTGAAACTCCATATTCTTTTGAGAGCTTTTCCTGTGTAATGCCCTGCTCCCACTTTTTTACTATTTCTTCTATTTGTAATTCTATTCTCTGCTTTGGTTTTTCCTTTTTTTCTTTTTCATAATATTCAGATATTCTTTTACTAATAGTAACTCTTGAAACTCCATATTCTTTTGAGAGTTTCTTCTGTGTAGTGCCTTGCTCCCACCTTTTTACTATTTCTTTTATTTGTAATTCTATTCTCTGCTTTGGTTTTTCCTTTTCTTCTTTTTCATAATACTCAGATATTCTTTTTCTAATAATATATTCTGAAACTCCATATTCTTTCGAAAGTTCTTTCTGCGTAACACCTTGCTCCCACTTTTTTACTATTTCTTCTATTGGTAATTCTATTTTCTGCTTTGGTTTTTCCTTTTCTTCTTTTTCATAATACTCAGATATTCTTTTTCTAATAATATATTCTGAAACTCCATATTCTTTCGAAAGTTCTTTCTGCGTAACACCTTGCTCCCACTTTTTTACTATTTCTTCTATTGGTAATTCTATTTTCTGCTTTGGTTTTTCCTTTTCTTCTTTTTCATAATACTCAGATATTCTTTTTCTAATAATATATTCTGAAACTCCATATTCTTTCGAAAGTTCTTTCTGCGTAACACCTTGCTCCCACTTTTTTACTATTTCTTCTATTGGTAATTCTATTTTCTGCTTTGGTTTTTCCTTTTCTTCTTTTTCATAATACTCAGATATTCTTTTTCTAATAATATATTCTGAAACTCCATATTCTTTCGAAAGTTCTTTCTGCGTAACACCTTGCTCCCACTTTTTTACTATTTCTTCTATTGGTAATTCTATTTTTTTTCTTCCTCTTCCTAACATATTATACAATCTCCTATAGCCTTTCAAATATTCGCAAATATTATATCATATTTTATGTTAATTTTCAATATGCAGTTAATCAGCATGAGTAGGATTCGGCAAGCCGCGTCCTAAAAACAATCCAAAGGGATTGTTTTTACCCTCACTTCGTTTCGGGCACGTCCTTTTCGAATCCTCCTATCTAAACCAAAATAAAGACTAGTTATAGCTTTCGCCATAACTAGTCTTTATTTTGGCTGGGGTGGTAGGATTCGAACCTACGAGATGTCGGAGTCAGAGTCCGATGCCTTACCACTTGGCGACACCCCAATATTTAAGGTAAGGGGATAAATTCATCCCCTTGTATTCTATTTTAAAAATCCTTGTATTATTTGTTCTTCTGCTTCTTTTTCATTTAATCCTAATGTCATTAGTTTTATTAGTTGTTCTCCTGCAATTTTTCCAATTGCTGCTTCGTGTATTAGGTTTGCTTCTACATTGTTTGCTATAATTTCTGGTATTGCTATTACTTTTGCACTATCTTTTATTATTGCATCACATTCTACGTGTCCAAAACATTTTGAATTTCCCTTTACATTTGATTTGAATTCTTGTACTGATTTATCAACTGCTACAGATCTTGATGTAACATGTGTACTTGCATTTTCTCCATTTAATTCAACTTCAAATGATGTTGTTGCAGTTTGTTTTCCATGTGTCATTATTTTTTCTGATATTACTAAATTTGTATCTTTTCCAAGTATTCCTTTTGTTGTTCTTATTGTTGAGTCTACACCTTTTATTTGAACTGTTTCCATTTCCATATAACTTCCGTCTTTTAATGTTACTTCTGTTACTGGATTTAAAATTCTTTTTCCTTTTCCAGAGCCTTCTCCATAATGTTTTTCTATATATTTTACTCTTGCTCCTTCTTCTAAAAAGAACCTATGGATTCCATCATGTTGTGAATCTTTATGATGGTCATTGTGTATTCCACATCCTGCAATTATTACTACATCTGCATTTTTTCCAATATAGAAATCGTTATATACAACATCTGTTAGTCCACTCTCTGTAATAATTACTGGTATATGAACAAATTCATATTTTGTATTTTCTTTAACAAATATATCTATTCCTGGTTTATCTTTTTTTGTTACTATATTTACATTTTTAGTTACTTGTCTTTCTATTCCTTGTCCATTTTTTCTGATATTGTATGCACCTTTAGGAGTTTCGTTCATATCTGCGATTTCTTTTAGTAAGTCTTTATCTACATTATCCATTGCTTTCTCCTCCTAACTTACAACAATCACTTTTTTCTGTTTTTAAGATAGAAGACATAACTTCTTCTTTTTTGCCTATTTTTTCTATATGTCCATTGTTTAATAAAACAATTTCATCTGCGATATTTAGTATTCTTTCTTGATGAGAAATAATTAATGTTGTTCCTTTTGTTTCTTTTCTTATTTCTTCAAATACTTTTATTAAACTGTTAAAACTCCATAGGTCTATACCTGCTTCTGGTTCATCAAATATTGTAAGTTTTGAATCTCTTACTGCAACAGTTGCTATTTCTATTCTTTTTAATTCTCCACCTGATAAAGATGCATTTACTTCTCTATCTACATATTCTTTTGCACACAAACCTACTTTTGATAATATTTCACAAGCTTCTTTCCTTGTGATTTCTTTTTTAGCAGATAATTTTAGTAAATCGTATACCGTAATTCCTTTAAATTTTACTGGTTGTTGAAAAGCAAAGGCTATTCCTAATTTTGCTCTTTCATCTATTTTCTTTTTAGAAATATCTTTTCCATCTAGTATAACTTGTCCACTATCTTGTTTTTCAATTCCCATTATAATCTTTGCAAGCGTAGATTTTCCGAGAACCATTTGGGCCTGTTATTACTATAAATTTATCAGAATCTAGTTTTAAACTCACATTGTCTAATATTTTTTTATTATCTCTTGTAAAACATATATCTTTTAGTTCTAGCATGATATATCCTTTCTATTTGTTTTATTGGCATAAATATAATAACACCTTTTTTTGAATAAATCAAGAATTAAACAAATTCCAATTTTTTAATATTTTTAATCTTATTATGTGCCTACTTGTTTAATCCCTTGTGCCCTGGATATATTGCTAAATCTCCTAATTCTGCTTCTATGTTTAATAGTCTGTTATATTTTGCTACTCTGTCTGTCCTGCATGGTGCTCCTGTTTTTATTTGTCCTGCATTTGTTGCTACTGCCACATCTGCAAGTGTTGTATCTTCTGTTTCACCTGAACGGTGTGATACTACTGCTGTGTATCCGTTTTTCTTTGCTAATTCTATTGCATCCAATGTTTCTGTTAATGTTCCTATTTGATTTAATTTTATTAATATACTATTTGCTATTTTATTGTCTAATCCTTTTTGTAATCTCTTTATGTTTGTTACAAATAGGTCATCTCCAACCAATTGTAGTTTATTTCCTAATTTTTCGGTTAGTTTTCTCCATCCTTCCCAATCTTCTTCTGCTAATCCATCTTCTATTGATATTATTGGATATTTATTTGCTAAATCTGCTAGATATTCTATCATTTCATCTTCTGTTTTTAATTCTTCCGTTTTCCAGAAATAATAGCATCCTTCTTTTCCTATTTTTTTAGCTTCATCATACATTTCTGTACTAGCTACATCTAATGCTAGTACTACGTCTTCTCCTGGTTTGTATCCAGCTCTGCTTATTGCTTCTACTATAAGTTTTAGGGCTTCTTCATCACTTGATAAATTTGGTGCAAATCCTCCTTCATCCCCAACACCTGTTTCTAATACTTTTGCTTTTAAAACTTTTTTTAATGTATGATATATTTCTGCTGACGTTCTTAAGCATTCACTAAATGATTTTGCCCCAACTGGCATAATCATAAATTCTTGAATATTTACTGTATTATCTGCATGTTTTCCTCCATTTAATATGTTCATCATTGGAACTGGCAATGTTTTTGCATTCACTCCTCCTATATATTTATATAAGCTCATTCCAAGTGAATTTGCTGCTGCTCTTGCTACAGCTAATGATACTCCAAGTGTTGCATTAGCTCCAAGTTTACCTTTGTTTTCTGTTCCATCTATTTCTATTAATTTTTTGTCTATTTCTGCTTGTTCAAATACATTCATGCCTTCTAATTCTTTTGCAATTATTTTATTTACATTTTCAACAGCTTTTAATACACCTTTTCCTAAATATCTTGATTTATCTCCATCTCTTAATTCTACTGCTTCAAAGCTTCCTGTTGATGCTCCCGATGGCACCATTGCTACTCCATTTGTTCCTTCTTCTGTAATAACCTCAACTTGCACTGTTGGATTTCCTCTAGAATCTAATACCTCTAAAGCCTTTATTTCTTCGATTGCTAAATAGTCTTTCATAAACCCCCTCCTTTATATTAATATATTCCCAATTTATAGTAAATTAATTCAAAAGAGCAGTTATTTTAAACTGCTCTTTCAATGTTTTTATTATTATTATTATTTCATTGCTTCTTCGCAAGCAACTGCTACTGCAACTGTTGCTCCAACCATTGGATTGTTACCCATTCCTATTAATCCCATCATTTCAACGTGTGCTGGAACTGATGAAGATCCCGCGAATTGTGCATCTGAATGCATTCTTCCCATTGTATCTGTCATACCATAAGAAGCTGGTCCAGCAGCCATATTGTCTGGATGTAATGTTCTACCTGTTCCACCACCACTAGCTACTGAGAAGTATTTTTTACCTGCTTCAATTCTTTCTTTTTTGTATGTACCTGCAACTGGATGTTGGAATCTTGTTGGGTTTGTTGAGTTTCCTGTTATTGAAACATCAACATCTTCTAACCACATTATTGCAACACCTTCTCTAACATCGTTTGCTCCATAGCATCTAACTTTTGATCTTTCTCCATCTGAATATGCTATTTCTTCTACAACATTTACTTTTCCTGTAAAGAAATCAAAATCTGTTTTTACATAAGTAAATCCATTTATTCTTGATATTACTTGTGCAGCATCTTTTCCTAAACCATTTAATATTACTCTTAAAGGTTCTTTTCTTACTTTGTTTGCAGATTTAGCAATTCCTATTGCTCCTTCTGCTGCTGCAAAGCTTTCATGTCCTGCTAAAAATGCAAAACATTTTGTTTCATCCGATAATAACATTGCGCCTAAATTACCATGTCCTAATCCAACTTTTCTATCATCTGCAACAGATCCTGGTATACAAAAAGCTTGAAGTCCTTCTCCTATTGCTTTAGCAGCGTCAGATGCTTTTGTACAACCTTTTTTGATTGCTATTGCAGCACCTAATGTATATGCCCAACAAGCATTTTCAAAGCAAATTGGTTGAATTCCTTTTACTATATCATAAGGATTAAATCCTTTTTCTTTGCATATTGCTAATGCATCTTCAAAATCTTTTATTCCGTATTTTTCCATTACTGGTTTTATTTGGTCAATTCTTCTTTCATAACTTTCAAATAATGCCATCTTTTATTACTCCTTTCTTGGGTCAATTTTTTTAACTGCCTCATCAAATCTTCCATATTGACCACTTGCTTTTTCTATTGCTTCTAAAGGTTCTAATCCTTTTTTGATGTTTTCCATCATTTTACCAAGATTTACATATTTATATCCTATTATTTGGTTATCTTTATCTAATCCTATTTCTGTTATGTATCCTTCAGCTAATTCTAGGTATCTTGGTCCCTTTGCTAATGTTGAATATATTGTACCTGTTTGACTTCTTGTTCCTTTTCCTAAATCTTCTAGCCCTGCACCTATTGGAAGTCCTCCTTCTGAAAATGCTGATTGTGTTCTTCCATATACTATTTGTAAGAACAATTCTCTCATAGCTGTATTTATTGCATCACATACTAAGTCCGTATTTAATGCTTCTAGTATTGTTTTTCCTACTAATATTTCTCCTGCCATAGCTGCTGAGTGTGTCATTCCTGAGCATCCTATTGTTTCTACTAAAGCTTCTTGGATTATTCCATCTTTAACGTTTAATGTTAACTTACAAGCTCCTTGTTGAGGTGCACACCATCCTATCCCGTGTGTTAACCCTGAAATGTCTTTAATTTCTTTTGATTTTACCCATTTACCTTCTTCTGGTATTGGTGCTGGTCCATGGTCCACTCCTTTTGCAACTGGACACATTTCTTCTACTTCTTTTGAATAAATCATGTATATTCTCCTTTCCAAATTTGCGAAGCAAATTTGTACTCTTCACTATTTATTCTTCATTCTTTGCTGTGATTTGTGGTTCATAAAATTTGCTTCATATATTTTTTAAAAATTAATACCTATTATTTCTCTATTAGGCTTTCACCTGTCATTTCTTCTGGTTTTTCTATTCCTAATATATCTAACATTGTTGGAGCTAGGTCTGCTAAACGTCCTTCTTTTAGCTTTGCATCTTTTCCAACTAATATTAATGGTACAGGATTTGTTGTATGTGCTGTATGAGGTTCTCCTGTTGCATAGTCTATCATTTGTTCTGAATTTCCGTGATCAGCTGTAATTAATAGCACTCCATTTACATCTTCTACTGCTTTTACTACTCTTCCTACGCACTCATCTATTGTTTCTATTGCTTTTATTGCTGCTTCTAAAACTCCTGTATGTCCTACCATATCTGGATTTGCATAATTTAAAATTATCGTATCATATTTTTTAGATTCTATTGCTTCTACTACTTTATCTGTAACTTCTATTGCGCTCATCTCTGGTTGTAAATCATATGTTGCAACTTTTGGTGAAGGAACTAAAATTCTATCTTCTCCTGGATATTGTTTTTCTTCTCCTCCATTAAAGAAAAATGTTACGTGTGCATATTTTTCTGTTTCTGCAATTCTTAATTGTTTTAATCCATTTTTTGCAATTACTTCTCCATAAGTATTTTTTAGTTCTTGTTCTTTAAATGCAATATGAACATTTTCTATTGTAGCATCATAAGTTGTAAAGCATACATAATATAATGGGAAATATTCTCTTTCAAATTTATCAAATTCTTTATCTACTAAACTTCTTGTAATTTCTCTTGCTCTATCTTTTCTATAATTAAAGAATATTACAGAATCATTTTTAGCTATTGTTGCTATTGGATTTTCATCGTTACATATTACTGTTGGTTCTACAAACTCATCAAATACTTCTTTTTGATAAGATTCTTCTATTCCAGCTATTGCAGAATTTGCTTTTATTCCCTCTCCTTTTACTAATGCCTTATATGCTTTTTCTACTCTGTCCCAACGGTTATCTCTATCCATTGCATAATATCTTCCTGATATTGTTGCAATTTTCCCAACACCTTTTTCTTGCATTTTCTTTTCTAGTTCTGCTATGTATCCTTCTCCAGATGCAGGTGGAGTATCTCTTCCATCTAGGAAACAATGAACATATACATCTTCAAAGTCTTTTCTTTTTGCAAGTTCTAATAATCCATATAAATGTCTTATGTGGCTATGCACACCACCATCTGATAATAGTCCCATTATATGTAATTTGGTATGATTCTTTTTGCAGTTTTCTATTGCAGCAACTAATTCTGGATTACTAAAGAAGTCACCATCCTCAATTGATTTTGTAATTCTTGTTAATTCTTGGTAAACAATTCTACCTGCTCCTATGTTTGTATGTCCTACTTCTGAATTTCCCATTTGTCCTTCAGGTAATCCTACATCTAATCCACTAGTCTTTATTACTGTTGTTGGATTTTGTTTCATTAATTTGTCTAATACTGGTGTTTTTGCAAGTTTTACTGCATTTCCTTTTTCGTTTTCATTTATTCCAAATCCATCTAGTATCATAAGCATTGTTAATTTTTTATCCATCATATTTTCCCCGTTTCTCTTGTTTGTATTTATAGTGGCGTATGCAATATTTTATTTGTAATTTACTATTTTTGCGAATTCGTCTGCTTTTAGACTTGCTCCGCCCACTAGGCCACCATCTATATCAGACATTTCAAATAGTTCTTTTGCATTTGAAGATTTTACACTTCCACCGTATTGTATTATAACACTATCTGATACAGAATTTCCATATATTTTTTCAATTTCTTCTCTAATCCATTTAATTGTTTCATTTGCATCTTCTTTTGTTGCTGTTTTTCCTGTTCCTATTGCCCAAATTGGCTCATATGCAATTATAGTTTTTTCTACTTCTTCGTTAGATAAGCCATCTAATGCAAGTTTTGTTTGAGTTGTAACTATTTCTTTTGCATTTCCAGCTTCTCTTTCTTCTAAGCTTTCTCCTACGCAAACTATTGGTTTTAACCCTAAGCTTAATGCTTTTTTTAGCTTTTTATTAACACTTTCATCTGTTTCATTATAATATGCTCTTCTTTCTGAGTGTCCTATTATAACATATTCTACACCAATTGCTTTTAGCATTTCACCTGAAACTTCTCCTGTATATGCTCCTTTTTCTTCTGCATTCATATTTTGTGCACCTATTTTTATGTTAGTTCCTTGTGCATGCATTAAGCAATAGAATAAATCTGTATATGGTACACATATAACTACTTCATTTTCTGTATTTTTTACTAATGGTTCAAGCTCTATAATAAAATTTATTGCTTCATTTGGGAGTTTGTTCATCTTCCAATTTCCTGCGATTACCTTTTTTCTCATACTACCCCTCTTTTCTTATTAATTTCCGAATCCATAAGATGTATAAAATTTTACTTTATTGGTTGTTTTATCATATGTAAAGTCTGCATCAAGTGTATATACATTTCCTTCTAATTTATCTACTGATGATTTGCTTCCTTCCATAGTTAATTTACTTGGGTCTTTTAATGTTATTGAATAAATACAAGAACCATATACAATGCTTTCATTGTTTTTTATGTTAACATCAAGATACATGTTTTTTGAAGAATCTTCCTTAGGCAATATTTTTACTTCATTAATAGTAACGTTTTCCATATTTCCTTTTGGCCCAAACTCTGTTAATATGTATTCTTTTATATCCTCCGCAATATCATTATTTAGATTTTCTCTTTTTTTTGTTACGTTTGTTCCATCCAATAATTTTAGAGAAAAGGTTTCTCCGTCAAAGTTTGTTATATCATCAACTTTATAATCACTCAAAGTTTCATATGTTTCATATGATATACCATCTTTTTTTATGTTTAAGCTTTTTACTGTTCCATCTTCTTTAATTATTAAATAGTTATTCGTTGTATCACTTCCCAATGTAAGTGTTTTTATTCTTTTTACTCCTGTATCTATCTTTTTATAATTCTCTTTACATGGTGATATATAGTTCATTGTTTCTATTGAGTTTACATCTAAGTAATATAATACTCCATTTGAAATCTTTGCTAAAGATATGTTCATATTCGCCTTTTTTGCTTCTTCTTCAAAAAACTTTATTGTCTCATAATCTATCGCATATAAATCTTCTACTGGTATATCTGATGTTTTTTCTTCTTTCGCATCTGTATCTTTCGCATTTCTTATTTCTTCTTGTTTAATTACTGTGTCTTTGCTATCCATATTTTTCATTTTTAAATACAATATGCCAATTACAATTAATAATATTACTATTATACAAATACATATTACTGTTCCTAGACTAATTTTTATTTCTTTCTTTTCCATACATTTCTCCTTATCGAGCAGACACAGGACCCGCCCCCTATAATATTGATTTTTTCATTTCATTTTGGGCGTATGCAATACGCTCCTACATATAAAATCAAAATTAGTAGATTGTACATTTTCATTTGTTTTTTACTCTTTGTCTTGTAAGCATGCAATACCTGGCAAAGTCTTTCCTTCTAGGAATTCTAGTGATGCTCCTCCTCCTGTTGAAATATGTGTCATTTTATCTGCTAATCCTAATTTTTCTATTGCTGCCGCAGAATCTCCTCCACCTATTATTGTTGTTGCCCCTATTTTAGAAAGCATTGTTGCAACAGCTTTTGTTCCTGTTGCAAATTTGTCAAACTCGCAAACTCCAAGTGGTCCATTCCATACTACTGTTTTCGCATCTTTTACTGCTTCTTCAAACTTTTCTATTGTTTTTGGCCCTATGTCTAAGCCCATAAATCCATCTGGAATTTCTGTTGAATCAACTATTTTATCTTCTCCGTTATTTGAATATTCAGAAGATACATGATTATCTACTGGAAGTAATAATTTTACTCCTTTTTCTTGTGCTTTTTCTAAAATGCTTTTTGCTAAATCTAATTTATCTTCTTCGCAAATTGATGTTCCTATGTGATGACCTTGTGCTTTATAAAATGTGTATGCCATTCCTCCACCAATTATCAAAGTATCTACTTTATCTAATAAATTTTCTATTACTCCAATTTTATCTGAAACTTTTGCTCCTCCAAGTATTGCTACAAATGGATGCTTAGGATTCTCTAATGCTCCTCCTAAAAACTCTAATTCTTTTTCAATTAAGAATCCTGATACTGCTGGCAAATAATCTGCAACCCCCGTTGTTGAGCTATGCGCCCTATGAGCTGTTCCGAACGCATCATTTACATATATTTCTGCCATGCTTGCTAGAGCTTTTGAATATTCTGGATCATTTTGTTCTTCTTCTTTGTGAAATCTTACATTTTCTAGTAATACAATGTCTCCTTCTTTCATATTAGATGTAAGTTCTTTTGCACTTTCTCCTATAACATCTTTTGCAAGTTTTACATCTTTGTTTAATAATTTAGAAAGTTCTTCTGCTACTGGTTTTAAAGAATATTTTAAATTAAATTCTCCTTTTGGTCTTCCTAAATGTGAGCAAAGTATAACTTTTGCATTATGATCTAGTAAATATTGTATTGTAGGAAGTGCTGCTCTAATTCTTCTATTATCTGTAATCTTTCCTGTTTCGCTATCTATTGGAACATTAAAGTCGCATCTTACTAATACTTTTTTACCATTTACATCTATATCTTTAACTGTTTTTTTGTTCATGATTAATTCATTCCTTTCTATGTTTTTGCTATTTTGCCTGCAAAAGGCATAAACTATTCTCTTATAACAAAGCGACTTTAGTCGCCCTTTGTTCTCGCCGATTTGAGTTTCCGAATGTAATGAGGAAATCTCAAAGGCAATAGCGATTATAGCATTTTTATATACTAGGAAATGAGAAATTTCCTACTATAATATAAAGTGTGAGGTTAGAAGTATGAGGTGTGCATTTGAGTTAGCCTTTATTGGTTTTTCTCTTCACACTCCTCTCACTTCTCACTTCACACTTCTAAATTCTTATATTATAATTCTGCAAAGTATTTTATTGTTCTTACCATTTGACTTGTGTAAGAATTTTCATTATCATACCAAGCTACTACTTGAACTTGATATAATCCTTTTTCTACTTCTGTTACCATTGTTTGTGTTGCATCAAATAAAGATCCATAAGTAATTCCTATTATATCAGAAGATACTAATGGTTCTTCTGTATATCCAAATGATGCACTTGAAGCATTTTTCATTGCTTCATTTATTTTTTCTACTGTAATGTCTTCTCCTTTAACAACTGCTATAAGTATTGTTGTAGATCCTGTTGGAACTGGAACTCTTTGTGCAGATCCTATTAATTTTCCATTTAATTCTGGAATAACTAATCCTATTGCTTTTGCAGCACCTGTTGAGTTAGGTACTATATTTATAGCTCCTGCTCTTGCTCTTCTTAAATCACCTTTTCTGTGTGGTCCGTCTAATAGCATTTGGTCACCTGTGTATGCATGAACTGTTGTCATTATTCCTGATTGAATAGGTGCAAAATCATTTAATGCTTTTGCCATTGGTGCTAAGCAGTTTGTTGTACATGATGCTGCTGATATAACTGTATCTTCTGCTTTTAATATATTTTCATTTACTCCGAATACTACTGTTGGTAAGTCTTTACCTGCTGGTGCAGATATAACTACTTTTTTTGCTCCTGCTTTTATATGAGCTTCTGCTTTTTCTTTAGTTGTGTAGAATCCTGTACATTCTAATACAACATCTACTCCTAATTCTCCCCATGGAAGATTTATTGCATCTTTTTCTGCATATATTTTTATTGTTTTTCCGTCTACTGTTATTGAATCTTCTCCTGCAACTACTGTATCAGCTTTTTCATATCTTTTTTGTGCTGAATCATATTTTAATAAGTGTGCAAGCATTGTTGGACTTGTTAAATCGTTTATTGCAACAATTTCATATCCTTCTGCTCCAAACATTTGTCTAAATGCAAGACGTCCTATACGTCCAAAACCATTAATAGCTACTTTAACTGCCATTTAAATCCTCTCCTTTTTGTAGGTAATATATATAGTTTTCTCATTTAAATATTATTAAATAAGTTACTCTATTATGTTTTATTATTCCCTACTTTTTATATTTTAACAGTGCAATTGTATATCAAAAAAGAACACTTTTCAAGTGTTCTTTTTAACTTTTTTATACTTTTAAATTAGAATATTCTTTTTCCTTTATATGTAATTGGAACTTCTTTAAATAAGAAGTTTTTAAATGATTGCCATGTTACTTCTTGATGTAAGAAACCATTTATTTCATCTTCTACTTTTTGTTGATATGGAGTTAATTCAACTTCAACATCATACAATAAAGCATTTTTTACTTTTGTCCAGAATCCTGTTTTTTCTGGTAAATTAGTTCTAGCTACTTTAAATTCGCTTCCTATTGATCCGCTTGCGTTATTTTCTCCGCTTTCACTTTCTCCTATTGTTCCTTCTACTGAATTAACACTTGCATTTTTTAAAGCATCTGCAATGTTTTTTACAGCACCATTTCCTATTTCGTTTACTCCTTCATTTAATGGATTTTCTCCCATTTCGTTTCTCCTCCTTTATTGATATGTATTTCATACCACTCTTTTGTAACGTAGAACTATTCATATTTATATACAATTTTATTTTCGAACAATTCTTATATACATTTTATACTATAAATACATTTTTTTATCAAGACATTTTTGTCAAAAAAATATTATATTTACGTTGCAAAATTGTTACAGTTTTGTTACATTTCTCCAATTAATTCTAGATTATCCCTTGAAACAATTTTTACGTCTTTTATTTGATTTTCTAATTCGGTTTCCTTCGCTTTAACAACCAAATAATTTGTTGTGTGTCCTTTTGTATATTCTCCATCTTGTTTTTCAAATAGAACTTTTAGTTCTTTCCCTACATATCTATCTAAGAATTCTATTTCGCATTCATTCGATAATTCTATTAGCTTATGGCTCCTTTTCTCTTTAACTGTACTATCTATTTGATTTTTCATCTTTGCAGCAACAGTTCCTTTTCTTGGTGAATATTTAAATACATGTAATTTTGTAAATCTAATCTTGCTTAAATATTTATATGTTTCGTTGAATTCTTCCTCAGTTTCTCCTGGAAATCCTACTATTACATCTGTTGTAAGTGCAACGTCTGGAAAAGTTTTTCTTAATAAATTTACTTCTTTTTCAAATGTTTCAGCTGTATATTTTCTATTCATTCTTTTTAAAGTCTCATCACACCCGCTTTGCAAAGACAAATGAAAATGATCACACATTTTTGTTACTTTTTTTAACCTGTTCACGAATTCTTCTGTTATTATGTTTGGTTCTAGTGAGCCAAGTCTTATTCTTTTTATTCCGTCTATTTTTTGTATCGCTTCTAGTAAATCTATCAATCTAGTATTGTTATCAAAATCAATACCATATGATGCAACATGTATTCCAGTTATTACAACTTCTTTTATTCCCTTTTCCGCAATTTCGGTAATTTCTTTTACTACACTTTCTAATTTTCTGCTCCTTACTCTTCCTTTTGCATATGGAATTATGCAATATGAGCAAAAATTATTGCATCCATCTTGTACTTTTATTACTGCTCTTGTTTTTTCTGTATATGTAACGCTTCCAAAATCGACAAACTCTTTTTGCTTGTTTATGTCAGACATTTTTACTCTTTCACGATTTTTATTATCTCTATATTCTTCCACTATTTTTACAATGTCTTTTTTCTCAGTATTTCCTACAATTAAATCTATGTCAGTAATTTTTTCTAGTTCTTCCTTTGCTGTTTGTGCATAGCATCCAGTTGCAACTAATATACTATTTGGATTTATTTGTTTTGCCCTTCTTATTATTTGCCTTGATTTTCTATCAGACATATTTGTTACAGTACATGTGTTTATTATATATACATCTGCAAATTCTTCAAAATTTACAATTTCATAATTATTATCTATAAATTGTTCTGCCATGGCATTTGTTTCATATTGATTTACCTTGCAACCGCAACGTATAAAAAGCTACTTTTTTCATATTATATTCTCCTAAATCTTATAACTAATTATAATTTGTTTACTAAAAAATGAATAGTTATTTTTCACTATTCATTTTTTTATTAATCTATATTAAAGAGGGGTTGTTTTTTATCTTTTTATTTTTCCGTCTAATGCATCTAAGTCATCTAAAGCTTTTCCTGTTCCTAATGCTACGCAACTTACAGCATCTTCTGCAATCATTACATTTATTCCTGTTTGTTCTTGTAAAAGCTTGTCTAATCCATCTACTAGACATCCTCCACCAGTCATATATATTCCTCTATCACTTATATCTGCTGCAAGTTCTGGTGGTGTTCTTTCTAGTGTTGAATGTACCGCATCTACAATCATCATGGCTGGTTCTGCTAATGCTTCCATCATTTCACTTGATTTTATTGTTATTGTTTTTGGAAGTCCTGTTATTAGGTCTCTTCCTCTTATATCCATTTCTGTATCTTGTATTTTTGGATATACACATCCAATATTTACTTTCAAGTCTTCTGCTGTTCTTTCACCAATCATCATATTATGTTTTTTCTTTATATATTTAACTATTGCTTCGTCAAATTTATCTCCTGCTACTTTTATAGATGTGCTAACAACAGAACCTCCAAGTGATATTACTGCTACATCTGTTGTTCCTCCACCAATATCAACTACCATATTTCCACATGGTTTTGATATATCTATTCCTGCTCCAATTGCTGCAGCTATTGGTTCTTCTATTAGATATACTTTTCTTGCTCCTGCTTGTGATGCTGCATCTATAACTGCTTTCTTTTCTACTTCTGTAACTTGTGAAGGTATACATATCATAATTCTAGGGGCAAATATAAATTTACCACATATTTTATTTATAAAATATTTAAGCATTTTTTCTGTAACTGTATAATCAGAAATTACTCCATCTTTCAAAGGTCTTGTTGCAACTATATTACCTGGTGTTCTTCCAAGCATTCTTCTTGCTTCTCCACCAACTGCTAATACTTCATTTGTAACATTGTTTACAGCAACTACTGATGGCTCTCTTAAAACAATTCCTTTACCTTTAACATATGCAATTACTGTTGCTGTTCCCAAGTCAATACCTATATCTTGTCCAAAACCAAACATGTATACATCTATCCTTTCATGTTATTATTTCATTATTGTTACACTTATGTTGCAATTATATTACAAATAAATAAAAATAGCAAATGTTTTTTAAACATTTTGCTATTTTTTATTATTTTCTTTTTTAGTTCTATGGTAAGACATATATAAGAGTAATTATTCCTGCAATTGGCCACCATTTCTCTACTGTTTTTTGAGCTTTTGTTTTTGGAGCTTCAACTATTTCATCTGTAACACTAAGTCTAATTCTATTTACATTTGTATATGCATAATTAATATCAAATTTTATTGTTTCATTTAGGTTAAAACTCTCCAATTCTTTAGTCTCTTTTCCTAACCAAGTACCATCTTTATCGTAGAAATCCAATTGGAGATATGTTTTCGGTATGTGTTTTCCTGTATCATTTGTTACTTGTCCTTTTATATATCCATGAGTATATGTAGATTTACTTTCTGTTACTTCTATTTTTGGCGACTCTGTTGCTATAGTAAAATTATTCAATTCTTTATAATTATCTTTTGTGGCAACATATGTTAATCCATTTACAAGCAAGTATAATAATATAAGCCATATTAAATACTTAAAAAACTTCTTCATTTTTGCCATAATATTTGCTCCTTTTATTTTTCTTTAATAATTATAATATAATTTAGTAATTTTGTAAAGGACAGGTTATTTTACTAGGATTTCTTTATTTAAATAAACAGAATATATATATACTTTTTCTACATTTTTATTCAAAGCCTCTTCTATTGCTTTTTTATAAATCTTCAATTGAGGTTTGTATTTTTCTATAAGTTCTTGTTCATTATTTTTTTCCACATAATCTGTTTTATAATCTACTAGTACAATTTCATTATTTTGATTTATATAATACAAGTCGATTATACCTTGTATAAGTATACTTTCTTTTGTATTTTCGTCTATAACGCTCATGTGGAATGGTTGTTCTTTATATATCTCTTTGGCATTCTGTATTTCTTTAAATAATTCTGTTTTAGTAAATTCTAATAATCTTTTCTTATCTATATATTGAGATTGTTTTTCTGTAACTATGTTTAGATATATTAATTTTTGTATTAAGTCATTTAATGTCTTCTCATTATAGTTTTCTCTAAAGTCTAATTTTTGCAAAATCAAATGCATTAATGTACCAATTTCCGCTTTGTTTAGTATTTCTATGTTTTGCATGAATTTTGGTTTTTCTACTATCTGTATATTCTTTTCACCATATTTTGCAATTGCACTTACAGACGTCTTTCCCTCTATTTTTGTACTCTCTATATATTTATATTTCCATGTTAATTTTTTGTTTACTTCTTCTTTTTGTTCTTTAGATATATCTTTTATTACATCTATTTTCTTTTCTTTTTTATTATCATTTTCTTCTTTAGTTTTTTCGTTTTCTAGCACAATTTTATTGAATTCTATTATGTTCTTTTCTTTGTTAAATAGATATACATATTCTAGCCAATCTAAATATGTTTTTGATTTTTTTACCAAATTTAAAGGAATTTTCTGTGCGCCGTCATACATATCTAGCTCTTTTTGCTTGTTTTCTAATGCTTTTTGTAAATCCTTTTCTACACCCGTTATTATTATTTTTTCTTTTGCTCTTGTTAACGCAACATACAAAAGTCTCATTTCTTCAGATAGTAGTTCTGTTTTTGATTTTATTTTTATTGCTTCTTTTGCTATTGTATTGTATTCTATTTTTCTTTCAAAATTTATATATTTAGGTCCAAATCCCATATCTTGGTCTAATAGTATTTGTTCATTTAAGTCTTGCATATTAAATTGTTTGCCAGCTCCACTTAAAAATACTATTGGGAATTCTAACCCTTTACTCTTATGAACGCTCATTATTCTAATTACATTCTCATTTTCTCCGAATAAGTTTTGCAGAACCCATGTCGTCTGAGCCTTTGCTTATTTTGTCTATGTAATTTATAAAATTATATAATCCTTTAAAGCTTGCCTTTTCATAGTCTTTTGCTTTTTCGAAAAGTAATTTTAGATTAGCTGTTTTTAATTCTCCATTTGGTTTACTACTTACAAAGTTATAATAATTAGTACTTTCATATATATACCAAATAAGCTCATCCAGGCTTAGATACTCTTGTTTCAGTTGCCAATCGTTTAACATATTTAAAAATTTATTTACTTTGTTTTTTAATTCTAGATTTTGAGATTTTCCCTTTGTTGTTTCTAGAGCTTGATAAAACAGTCCATTTCTTTCTTCTAATCTTATTTCAATTAATTCATTATCTGTAAATCCTCCTATTGGTGATCTTAAAACTGTAACTAATGGAATATCATTATTTGGATTGTCTATTATTTTTAGAACTGATAGAATTATTTGTATTTCTTCTGTTTCAAAATAATTAGATCCTGTGTCTGTAAAAGTTGGAAATCCATTTTGAGTTAATTCTTTTTCATATACTTTTGCAGTATCTGATGTAGTTCTTAAAAGTATTACAATATCTTTAAATGTTGCTTTTCTATATCCTTCTTTTTTATCATATACACAATAATTGTCTTCAAATAGTTTTCTTATTCTATTTGCAACAGCTTTTGCTTCCATCTCACTTTTTTCTAATATTTTTTCTTCTGCTTCTTCCTCTTTTTCCTCATCTTCTTTTTTTAAATCTATTATATTTAATTCTGCTTTGCCTGCAACATTTAATTCTTGTGTCGCTTCCTTAAATTCTGCTCCCTTGTTTAAATATTCTTTTTCGTTATATTCTATTCCTCCCAAATCCATGCTCATAATATTATCAAAAACTAAATTTGTTATATCTAGCACACTACTTCTACTTCTAAAGTTTTGAAATAGCTGTATTTTAGTGTTTTCTTTGCATTCATTTGTAGCTTCATCTGGCATTTTATAGCTATTGTATTTTTGCAAAAATAGTTCTGGTCTTGCTTGTCTAAATTTATATATACTTTGTTTTACATCTCCAACCATAAAAATATTTTTTCCATTAGAAATTGTAGTTAATATATATTCTTGAACCAAATTACTATCTTGATATTCATCTATTGCTATTTCTTTAAATTTTTCTTTATAGATTTTTGCAACTTCTGTTGGTATGTAATTATCGTTTTCATCTTTTTTTACTAGAATCTTTAATGCAAAATGTTCTATATCACTAAAATCTATTATATTCTTTTCTTTTTTATTCTCTTGATATTTATTAGAAAATTTTAATATTACTTTTTCTAGTATATTTAATATTTTATACATATCATATATATCTTCAATAGCTTCTTTTGATTTATATATAAATATTGTATCTCTAAAATTTTTAATTGGTTTTTCTACTTTATCGCGTATTTGCTTGCTTTTGTCTTTTAGCTCTGATTGTATTTTTCTAGAAATAGGCCATTTTTCAAATTGTAAATTGCAAATTAAATTATAGATATCATCCCATGAATCTTGCTTTAATAATTTTTCTATTTTTTCTATATCTTCTAGTATTGTTATATAGTACTTTTCTAGCTCACTATCTTCTTTTAATTCATTTTTTACTGTTTTTAATGCAGTTGCTGCACTTTGAGCTTCTTCTTTAAAATTTTTTATTAATAATTTTCCCCATTCTGTTTGGGAAAAATCGTTTTTGTTTGTTATATTAAATTTATCTACATTTTCACTAATCCATTCCATTGGAAATGGCATACTTTGAGAATAATTGTATATTTTTAGCACTAATTCTCTTAATTGGTTATCATTTCTATAACCACAATATGTATCTACAAGTTTTATAAAATCTTTGTTTTCTTCTTCATAAAGCTCTTCAAATACCTCTTCTAATGTTTCTTGTTTTAAAAGCTTTATTTCTGCATTATCTCCAATTCTAAAGTTTGGTGATATTCCTATTTCATAAAAATAATTTTTTATAATTTCTAGGCAAAATGAGTGTATTGTGGAAATATTGGCATCATTTAATAAAACAATTTGTTTTTGTAAATTTTTATTTTCTGGTTCTTCTTCTATTTTTTTGTAAATTGCTTCTAGTATTTTTTCTCTCATTTCAGAAGCTGCGGCATTTGTAAATGTTACTATTAAAAGCTGATTTATATCTATTTTTTCTTTAATTATTTTATTTATCATTCTTTCTACTAAAACTGTTGTTTTTCCACTTCCGTGCTGCTGCTGCGACTAAAATATTGTTTCCAATTTTATTTATTGCTTGTAATTGATTTGGTGTCCAATTATGTGCCATTTTTTCCTCCTAAAAATTATTCATATAAATAATATCACAAGCAAAAGAACAAAGCAATCAAAACTGCTTTGTTCTTTCAATTCGTTTCTATGGTACTATTTATTTATTTTTTCCTCTAGCCAATTTTCTAACTCATCAATTTTTACTCTTACTTGTTCCATTGTATCTCTATCTCTTATTGTTACAGAGTTATCGTTTTCTGTTTCAAAGTCTATTGTTATACAATATGGTGTTCCAATTTCATCTTCTCTTCTATATCTTTTTCCTATACTTCCTGCTTCATCATATTCACACATATATTTTTTAGATAGTTTTTCAAATACTTCTGTTGCTTTTTCACTTAGTTTTTTAGATAGTGGAAGTACTGCTGCTTTGTATGGTGCAATTGATGGATGTAGATGTAACACTGTTCTTACATCACCTTCTCCAACTTCTTCCTCATCATAAGCATCACATAATACTGTTAAGAAAATTCTATCTACACCAACTGCTGGTTCTACACAATATGGTACATATTTTTCGTTTGTTTCTGGGTCTAAATATGTTAAATCTACTTTTGATGCTTCCATGTGTCTTGTTAGGTCATAGTCTGTTCTATCTGCTATTCCCCATAATTCTCCCCATCCAAATGGGAATAAATATTCTATATCTGTTGTTCCTTTACTGTAGAAACAAAGTTCTTCTTTTGAATGTTCTCTCATTCTTAAGTTTTCTTCTTTAATTCCTATTCCTAGCAACCAATCTTTACAGAATTTTTTCCAGTATTCATACCATTCTAGGTCTGTACCTGGTTTGCAGAAGAATTCTAATTCCATTTGTTCAAATTCTCTTGTTCTAAATATAAAGTTACCTGGTGTTATTTCGTTTCTAAAAGAACGTCCCATTTGGCCTATTCCTAATGGTAATCTTCTTCTTGTTGTTCTTTGTACATTTTTAAAGTTTACAAACATTCCTTGTGCTGTTTCTGGTCTTAAATATACTTCTGATTTTGCATCTTCTGTAACTCCCATAAATGTTTTAAACATTAAGTTAAATTTTCTAATATCCGTAAAATTTGATTTTCCACAGTTTGGACATTCTATTTTATTTTCATTTATATAATCTACTAGTTGTTCATTTGTCCATCCATCTAATCCTGTTATATCTTTTCCATTTTTGAATCCCCATTCTTCTATTAATTTATCTGCTCTGTGTCTTGTTTTGCATTCCTTACAGTCTATAAGTGGGTCACTAAATCCTCCTACGTGTCCTGTTGTTACCCATACTTCTGGATTCATAATTATTGCTGCATCTATTCCAACATTATATTTTGATTCATGTATAAACTTTTTCCACCACATATCTTTTATGTTTTTTTTCATCTCAGAACCTATTGGTCCATAATCCCATGAATTTGCAAGTCCTCCATATATTTCTGACCCTGGATATATAAATCCTCTATTTTTACATAAATTAACTATCTTTTCCATTGATTTATCTACCATTAGTTTTTCTCCTCTCAAACTTTTAATATTTTTTTCCTTTATTTTACGTTTTTTATTTTATACGTTATTGTGAATTGTGTCAATGTTTTTACTTTATATTACAAAAATATTACAGATTCAAAACGTAAATATTACATTTTTGTCTGTTTATGTTACCTGTTTGTAACATATTATTTGCACCGTTATGTTTCTGTGGAAACTGTGGATAACTTTGTTAATAACTAATTTTCTTAACTTTTCTTAACAATTATATTCACAAGTTGTGGATTTTTTTACCAGTTGTTTTACATTTTTACAGTTATTTCCATTAATTATGTGTCCAGTAAATCTGTTTGTTTTTTCCTTTGTATTTCTTTTGTAAGTAGCCATTCACGTTTTTTGCTTTATGGGCAATAAAAATAACAAAAAAAATAAAAACCTTTTGGTTTTTATTTATTAATTAAAAATATTATTATACATATAATTTCAATAATTAGTATTGCCGGAAAGCCAATTACAAACTGCATTTTTTGTGTCTTATGTCTAAAAGTATACATTCCAGCAATCCCGCCTATTCCGCCACCTAGTAATACAAGCATAAATAATGTTGATTCTTTTATTCTCCATTTTCCTTTCTGAGCCTTTTTCTTATCTATATACATTGCTAAAAACGCTATTAGATTAATTACTATTACATATGTTATTATATATTTCATTTTAAATTCTCTTTTCTCTATTAGTTTTCTTTTATACTTTATATATTATTTTTACCGCAGTGTCAAGTAAGAAAAGGGAGTAATCCCCTTTTCTTACTTGCAATATATTGTTGGATCTACATTTACATCGTCTTTTAAAATCTCAAAATGTAAATGTGGCTCGTCACATATCTCAAATGATGCCGAATTTCCAACTGTTCCTATGCTTTGTCCTTTTTCTATCTCTTCGCCTTCCGATACAAATTCTGTTGTAAGTAAATTAGAATATACTGTTTTAAATCCATTTATATGTTCAACTATTACTGTAAGTCCATATCTAGGATCATTTTTTATTGCAATTACTTTCCCTTTTTCTGCTGATTTTACTACTGTTGTTCTTTCTGCTTTTATATCTATTCCTAAGTGTGTAATCCACTCATCTAATGTTTCTGAATATATCAAAGTATCTTTTGCAAAGTTTCTTGCAACCTCTCCTTCTACTGGTCTTATAAACTCTGGATCTTTTATAACAACTGGCCTTTCAGCAACCTCTTCTATTTGTTTATTACTTTCTTCTGTTTGTACACTAGTAGTTTTTTCCGTATTTTCTTCTGTTGTATTGTTCTGATTCTCTTCTATTTTATTTTCCATTGTATTTATTGCCTCTTCTATTGTTTTTCCTATTTCTGTACTTGCTTGTTCTACCTCTTGGCTATCACCTTCTACATCATTTGGCACAAGTTCTGCAATTTTTTCTGCTGTTAATGTGCTATATGTTGAATTTTTTAATTTGTTGTTATATACAGCAAATGTTATAGCAAAAGTAAGTATTATTAATAATAAAAATCCCCCAACCAAAAATAGTAAATTTCTAGAATAACTTTTCTGTCTTAGTTCTCTTCTTCCTCTTCTCATTGTATGCCTCCTTATATTTATCTTTAGTAAAATTATTTCCTTATTTTTGAAATTTATTCATTTAAAGATTTACTATTTCTACGCCTGTATAATAATGTTTTATTATTTCTTCATAATTTTTTCCTTCCTTAGCCATACTATCTGCCCCTGTTTGACTCATTCCAACTCCATGTCCATATCCAATAACTTTAAACTTTACATTTTCGCCATCTACACTTATTTCAAATTTTGCTGATTTCAATCCAAATATATTTCTAATTTCTGTACCAGTTAACTCTAAATTTCCTAGTTTTATTGTTTTTATTCTTTGTCCTTCTGTATATTCTAATATTTCTATTTGATTTTCATTTGAAAAATCTATTTCAAAGTTACTATGATATTGTTTTATTTTATCTACAAATTCGCTTTTAGTTAAAATTACTTCTGAACTATATTGGGTATAATTGCCTTCTCCACTTGTTTCTACTGCTTGCAAATACGGTTCATCTTTTCCTCCCCAAACACTACTTGCAATTTCTGTTTTTCCTCCACTATTTGAATGAAAAAACGCATTAATTGGTTTCCCATCATATGTTATAATTTTACCCTTTGTGCTATCTACTGCATTTACAATTTTGGACCAATTATTTTCTCTTTCACTTTCGTTCCATTTTTCAAATCTTGCTTCTTTCGGAATCCATGCTTGGCAACATTTCGAATCATCACAAATGTTTGCATTTTCATGTTTGCTTCCATTTGTTATTTTATATATGGTATACGTTCTAGCAACAACTGCCTGCGCTTTTAATGCTTCTTCTTCAAAGTTTGCAGGCATTTCGCTTGATACAACTCCATATAAATATTGGTCTAGCCCTAATTCTTCTATTTCTCCTGTACTTACATGTAATAGTTTTACTGTAGTATATTGTCCATAGTCATATGTTTCAATGTTATTTTTTTCTTCATCTATTGGCAGTTCTACTTTTGTTTCTAGTGTTCTAAACTTGCTTGTAAATATTATTGGAATTACAAAACAAATCAGTACAAAAGAAATAATAAAAAATATTATTCTTTTCATTTTACTACCTACTAACTTACTATTTTTTCTTTCATTTCACTCAATATTCTTTTTTCTAATCTTGAGACTTGCACTTGCGTTATTCCCAACATTTTTGCTACTTCTGTCTGCGTTTTTCTCTTGTAATATCTAAGTAAAATTATTTTCTTATCTCTCGTTTCAAGATTATTTATTAATTCCTCTACACAAAGTTTATTTAATAGAATAGTTGTTTCATCTTTTTGATTAGATATCTTTGATATTTTGCTTTCTCCATTTTCGTCATCATATACGTTTTTATCTATTGACTCAACAGTTCTTTGAGATTCTAGTGCTACAACTATTTCTTCTTTTTCTACTTTTAATTCTCTTGCTAATTCTTCTACCGTAATTTCTTCTCCTTTTTTTGTAATGTATTCCTTTTGTATTTGCCCTATTTTTGCAGATAGCTCTTTTATACTTCTGCTTACCTTTATTGCTCCATCATCTCTTATAAATCTTTTTATTTCTCCTATTATGTACGGAACAGCATATGTAGATAATTTAAATTCTAATGTAGTATCAAATCTTTTTATAGCTTTGATAAAGCCTATATACGCAACTTGTTCTAATTCTTCTTTATCATATCCTCTTCCTAAAAATCTTTTTACTATACTCCATATTAATCCAGAATTTGTTTTGATTATTTTTGTCATAGCCTCTTCATCATTATTTTGAGCCTTTATTATTTCTTCTGAATCTATTTCATACATAAATTACTCCTTTGTGCTTCTAACATTTTTTTCATTGTTACTTTTGTTCCTATTCCTAAAATAGACTCTACTTTCATCTCGTCCATAAAGCTTTCCATTATAGTAAATCCCATTCCAGATCTTTCTAAATCTGGTTTAGATGTATACAATGGCTCTTTTGCCTTGTCTATGTCCTCTATGCCTTTTCCTTCATCTGATATTATTATTTCTATCGAATTTACAAAAAGTTTACATTCTATTTTTATTATTCCTTCTTTTTCTTCATACCCATGTATTATGCAATTAGTTACAGCTTCTGAAACTGCTGTTTTTATATCTGCTAATTCTTCTATTGTAGGGTCTAATTGTGCCGCAAATGCTGCTATTGCAATTCTAGCAAATGCCTCATTACTTGATTTACTTGTAAACTCTAATTTCATTTCATTATCATATACATTTTTCAAAATCATTTCCTCCTATATTTTCATTTTCTTCTATTGGTATTAGTTTTAAAACTCCTGACATTTCTAATATTTTCTTTACAACTGGTTTAACATTTATTAACGATACAGTTCCTCCGAAACATTGTTACTAATTTGTACCTTCCTATTATCATTCCTATTCCGCTACTATCCATAAATGTAACATTTTCAAAGTCAAAGATCACCTTTTTAGGTATATGTATTTGTATTTCATAATCTGCTCTTTTCCTTATCTTCTCACTTGTGTGATGATCAATCTCCTCCGTTATTTTTAAAATTAATAGCTTGTCTTGTTTTTTATACTCACTTGTCATTTGTATTCCCCTCTTTTCTAATGTATAGGAACAAAGCTTTCTTTGAAGATAGTCTTCGTTTGAGAGCAATGTCCCTACTTGGCATCTGTTGATGTCAACCTTCTATATTTTATTACACAATATATATACGTTTTTTGGAAATTTTTTCCTTCGATGAATTTTAGGAAGTTTTAGCGAAAAAAGAGAAATCCTTCAAACAAGGATTTCTCTTTTTTCTTAATATATTACTCTTATTATTTTAATTCAACTTTTGGATTTTCTGTTACCATATACTCTGCTTTTGGAAATACTCTTTTTTCTGCCGGAACAAAGCCCCTTACTTGAACTGTTGGAAGTATCCATGTATATGGTCCTATAAATGTTCCTGGCACCGCTGTTGAGTTTGCTCCCATTCTTGAGCTGTCTCCTATTATACTCCCAAAAAAGTCTGTATTTGTGTCTATAATTTCTCCATTTAATTTTACTTTTATATTAGCTTGATCAAATCTTCTATTTGCAAGTATTGTACCACTTCCTATTCTTGTTGATTTTCCAAGGATAGTATCTCCAACGAATGCTAAACTTGCTACTTTTGATTTGTTTTGTAATATACAATGCTTTACTTCCGATGCATGCCCAACGCAACAATTATCTCCTATTATTGAACCTGGTCTTATTAGAGCCCCTGATTGAATCTCTACATTTTTTCCTATCAATACTGGTCCCTGTATTGTTACATTTGCATGTATTTCTGTCCCTTCGTCAATAAAATATGGTCCTTCTATTGAGCAAAATTCTCCAACCTCTGCTTTATTAATTTGCATATTCTTGTCATTCATAAATTCTCTTATATATTTATTTATATTTGCTAGTGCTTCCCATGGATATTTACAATTTTTAAATACATCCTTAAATCTAAATTCATTAATTTCTTTAAAATAGTAGCTTAATTCTAACTCTTTCATTTTAACCTCCTTTATTGTTTTGTCGTATTCTTAATCTTGTGTCTCTACATTATGAAATATATAGGACATCAGCCCTTACAAATCTATTTATATTTCTCCAAAATAGTTCCTATATCATTTGCAAATTCTTTAAGCATAACAATTTTTATTCCTATCTCTTTACCTTTTATATAATCTTCTATAACTTGTTTTAATCTCTTCATTTGCTTCATTTCTGGTTCTATTTCTTTCGGATATTTTTCTGCTCTTGTTAACATTTTTTCTTTTATTGTTACTATATCCTCATTGCTTGCACAAGAAAGCCTTTGAAACATTTGATATGCATCATAGTATTTAAAAATTGGTATATTCATACATTCTTTATCAAATCGTTCGTAGAACATTTCCATTTTCATTGGTATACATTTAAATATTTCTTCTGCCTTTTCTATATACATTTTATCTTTTAATGTTGTGTTCAACATATAAAAATGTGCTAAAACCTCTTCTATTTCTGGAGTTTTCTCTCCTATTATTATATCTTCTATTTCTTTTTCTGCATTTGGACTATATTCTGAATTTAGTGCAGCAACATTCATTCCATTGAAAAATATTGTTTTTATTGTTTTTATATCATAATCTATTAATCCTTTTTTTACAAAGTACGTAAAATATATAAACAATTTTACCGTGTCTAATAGCTTAACATTTCCCTCTTTTACATCTTCAATTACTTCTTCAATTACTCCTGGAAATTGATCATCTGAAATTTTCCAATACTCTTCTGTAAGTAATCTTTTATATCCTGGAAGTTTCTCTGTATCTATTGTATTTATAATTGTTTCCATATTTTTTTTGAATGTTTTCATATCAAAAATTCTTGTTCTTACATACATTTCTATAAATTTAAAGAAACGATATTCTGATTTAAAGTTATAGTAATAATTATTATCAAATTCTTTAATATAAAACTGTCTGTTATCCATTAATACTCTAGATGAAACTAATATTGACTTATATTCTTCATTATCCTTTATGTTTATAAATTTATCCTTTGTTATTTTTCCTGCTTTAATTTCAAAAGATATTGCTATTGTAAATATTAGCATAGTTTGTAAAACTCTATAATTTGTATTTGGATAATATTTATTAACCATTTCATATATTTTTTTAAAATCATTTAATGCATGTTTTAATATTCTTAAGTTTCTTGTCCCACTTTTATTAAATGTTGATATTATATAATTTGTATTTTCTCTCAAAAATCTAATTAGATCTGGATTATTTTCATAACGCATTAATATTCCATTTATTATATAACTAAACTCTGGAACATATTCAAATGTTTCACCTATTAATTTTTCTTTTATTCTTTCATAGTCATTTGCTTTATCAAATACATATTCAATCTTATCTCTTATTTTTTCTACCATTGGTTTATCTGTTTTAGATAAATCTCCTTCTTTATCTAAAAGATATGTTGCTATGAATGTTTTCATTTCTAAATTTGTGCTTTTTAATTTTGTTGATAATTCTTTTTCATTGCATATTATTATTGTCTTAATATGATCATGCTCAACAAAGTTATTTATATATCCGAAGTATATCTATAACATCTACATTTGCTCTTTCCAAATCGTCAAAACATAAAACTTTGTCATCTGTTGAGAAAAACTTACTATAATCTACTTTATCTCCATTTTGAGTAACTCCAAAAAGATTTGCCATATCTAATCCAGTTTTTGCATATTCTGGAATAGATTGCTGTCCTGTTGCATTCATATATTTTCTCATATTCTTGTCCATTAATTGAGTGGTTTCTATAAAAATTTTTTTGCTTATTTCTTCTAAATTAGATATTCCATATAAAGACATATAAATTGTTGTATATTGTTTTCCATTCAATTGTAATGAATCTATTTTATTTCTTATCTTGTTATTCCAAAAATAAGTTTTTCCGCTTCCCCATTCACCATTTATCATTATCGCATAATCTGTATAATCTGCTCTTACATAATCTAATATACTTTCTACTAAATCTTCCATGTTTCTCCTTCCTACAAAGTTTATTAACTCTTTGTTTTAATCTTTTGCAATTGTTAAAACTCCAATTCTTTTTGCTCCGGCCCTTGTTAAAATTTTACTGCATTCATTCACTGTACTGCCAGTTGTGTATATATCATCAAATAGCAGAATGTTTTTGCCCTGAATTTTTTCTGAATTTAAAATCTTAAAAGCACCTTTTATATTTTGCTTTCTTTTATTTTTATTTAATTTACTTTGAGCTATAGTATTTTTACTTTTTATTAATACATCATCACAAAGTTTTATTTCCACATATTTTGATATTTTACTTGCTATTAGCTGTGTTTGATTATATCCTCTCTGTGCTTTTCTTTTCTTATGTATTGGAACTGGAATAATTATATCATATTTTTTTAAAAGTCCACATATTTTTTCATTTTTTAATATTATTTTTGCAAATGTATTATACATATATGCTTTGTCTTCAAATTTATATTGTAATATTTTATCTCTAATTATTCCTTCATATTTAAAAATGCTTATTAATTCTTTAAAATATTTGTTTCTAGGTTTTATAATTACATTTATTTGATTATTTCTTATTTTTACTTTACATTTATTACAAAATTCATTTTTGCATACTTTATTACAAAACCCGCATACATTTGGATATATTAAATTTAATAAATTAGTCATGCTTGTCCTCCTAAATTTTAATTTTTTTTTAGTTAAACTCTTGTAATATTTTTTTATTTATGCTAAACTAGTATTTAGTCAGTTTATTAGGTAAATAATAGGAGGTGCTCATAATATTATGGCAAAATGTGAAATATGTGATAAATCAATAAATTTTGGAAACAAACTAAGCATTACTCGTTCTCATATAAGTAAAAGAACAACTAGAACTTGGAAACCAAATTTAAGAACTGTTAAAACAATAGTTGATGGTCAACCAAAAAAAGTTAAAGTATGTGCTAAATGCCTACGTTCAGGTAAAATACAAAAAGCATAAAAATAGGTTTTTTATATAACCTATTTTTTTTATGCTTTTTTGTATGTATTACTTTACACCAAAAATCAATTTTACTATTCCTCTCAAAAACTTAGGAACTTTTTTTACAACAACTGTCATTTAAAGCACTCTCCTTTATTCCATAATACAATTTATTTTTTTAACAAGAAAGCCATGCTATTCCAACTACCACAATTGTAATACCTATAATAAATAGCCAACCTGTAAAAGGAAGTAATATAACTAGCAATACTCCGCAGTCCAAAACCAATTAAGCATACAGCTAATGTTTTTTTAAATAGTTTTAACATTATTACCTCCTCTATTTACTTTTAGATGATTCTTGTTTATTATTATAATATATTAATTAATTAACGAAAGGGTGATACTTTTGCAACATAAAATAGCTGTAGATAATATTATTAAGATAATAGAAATATTGAAAAAAACTTACCCTGATGCCAAATGTAGTTTAGACTTTTCCACTCCATTCGAACTTGGTATAGCTGTTATGTTATCTGCTCAATGCACTGATGATAGAGTAAATAAAACAACTCCAAACATTTTTAAGAATTACAATACTCCTCAAGATTTTATAAACGTGCCTTTATCCCAATTAGAAGATTTAATTCATCCTTGTGGTTTTTATAAAACTAAAGCCAAAAATATAAAAGCTTATTCAGAAAAAGTTCTAAAAGAATATAATGGAACTTTACCTCAAAATATAGATAAATTAATGGAATTGCCTGGTATTGGTAGAAAAAGTGCTAATGTAATAATGTTAGAAGCTTTTAATAACCCTGTTGGAATAGCAGTTGACACTCATGTAAAAAGAATTGCAACAAGATTAGGTCTAACAGCTAATACAGATCCTTCAAAAATCGAACAAGACCTTATTAAAATTATTCCTCCAAAATACTTTAAAGATGTTAATCACATTTTTATATGGCATGGAAGGAATATATGCCTTGCTCGTAACCCAAAATGTGATATTTGTCCATTGGCAAAATATTGTTTTTCTGTTGACAAAGTTTAATAATAAGCTATATATTATTGTTATAATTATTATTTTTAGGGGGTTTTTTATGATGAAAAACAAATTCAAACTATCTTTTTGTATATTTACAATTCTTTGTATAATATCATCTATATGTTTTGCTACAAATGCTAACTCAGATGTGGTTCCAATTTCTATGGAAGGTGGAACTCCGGTAGATACATCTTCTCCTTCAGATATTATAAATAATGATTTGTATGTCTCAGATAAAGAAGCAAATATAAGTAATCCTATTGTTGGAAATGTTTATGCAAGTGTTGATAATCTTAATATCGCTCCTACTTCTGGAAGCGCTTCGGCAAGCAACATTATTTCTGGAAATTTATTCGCAACAGCTGGTACAGTATCTATTAAGTCTGATGTTTCATATGCTGATGAAATTGATAAAGATGGAAGTCAAAAAATATCAAATATAAATAAATTTCCTATAATCAGTGGAAATGTGTTTATTACAGCAAATAAGTTCATCGTAGAGCCTGGTGTAGAAATTAAAGGTGATTTATTTATTTGTGCAAATGAAATTATTTTATCAAAAAATGCTGTAGTTCATGGAAACGTTTATGCTGTATGTAATAAGATAAATTTAAATTGTCAAATTTCTGGAGATTTGTATACTAGTTGTAAAGATTTTAATATGAATTATTATGGAATTGTGCACAGAGATTTGCACATAAATTCTGGCAATGCAAATATAGGCGGTTACGCATACAGAAACTTATTTATAAATTCAGATAGCATAGTGACTACTTCTAATTTTATATGTGCTAAAGATTTAAATGTTGAAAGTGCTAACAAATTCACCTTCTCCGGAAAGGTTCAAGGAAACGCAACTGTAAAATCAAAGCAAATAGAATTTAAAAATGAAGAAGATGGAAAAAGTATAGATTGTAAAATTGTAGGAGATTTTAATTATACTTCAAAAAATGAAATTGAAGTTTCTAAAGATATAGTAGCTGGTAATTCTAGTTTCACAAAATATGCCTCTAACCCATTAAAAGGTGTTGATAGCTTTTTAATTAGTTTATTAACCACTCTAATATATGTATCAGTTGCATATTGGATTATCAAAAAATTTATGCCAAACTTCTTTAATAAACTTTCTAATGTTAGCACAAAAAATATGTTAATAAATCTAGCAATTGGTTTAGGAATATTAATACTTGTTCCACTAGCTTGTATATTACTACTTATTACTGGTGTTGGCTCAGCTTTAGGTGTTGTGTTAGCTTTACTTTATGTTGTAGTATTACTAATTGCTACTCCTATATTTGCAATATTAATTACTGAGTATATTAAAAATATGACCAAAACAGCCATTAACTCTTTTGCTCTATTAATTATTGTTACAGTAATATTGCAACTGTTATTTAAAATTCCTTTTGTAGGGTCTATACTTTCATTTTTAGCTACACTTACTGCAATTGGAAACACTTGTGTATTAGCTTTAAAGGAAAAATAATTTTAAAAAATATATTTTATTATACGCACTTATTTTTAAGTGCGTATTTTTTGTTGAATAGGAAAGTGTGGCAATGCCACTTTTCTTATTTTTGCACTATTAATAATAGTATTTTCTACTGGTATACTTTTTTCGTTAGATATATTTTACTCTTTGGTTTTTGTGGATTATTCGTTGGATTTCAACGTTTTGATTATTTACTGAATAAAAAATTAAATAGTTTTTAAAAATTAAATATCTGAATTTTGAATTTAAAATTTTCTTTCCCATATATGGGAAATATTCTAGGTTAGAAATTGGTTTTATAATATTGGCTTTAAATCTTTTTGCCGCAATTGGATTTGCTAGATTAAAATAAATATAGTTATATAAGTTTTCTAATTCTACTTTTGCTCTTTTAGTATAAATGATTTTATGCATTTTTCATTCTTTTCTTCTAGTGTTTCCAATGCCTTTATTACTTCTTCTTGTGTATACCAAACATTCTCATCTCTTGCTTCTTGACACTTTTCTATCACAAATTTTGCTGTTTCTTCGTCAAGTTCTCCATTAGGTCCGACTTCAATTTCTAAAATCTCATTTTTATAGTTTTCCATTTTTTACCTCCTTTGTGTTTTATATTTTACCAAAACATTGTTTGGCTGTCAATGCTTTTTTTACATTTTTTATTTGTAGGGGTCGCTGTCCACAGCGACCCGCAATTAAATTGTTGTAAAATTATATATATGCAATATATTATGGCGGACACATGGTCCGCCACTACAGTTAATATTTATAATAAATCTTTTACTGATTCACTTATTATTTTGTTTACATCTGCAAGCATTATATTAAATCTTACTTCTATATCAAAATACTCTTTTATTTTTGGTTCTGCATTTAGTACATTATACATTTCTTGAAGTTTTTTCATTTTTTCTTCATCTTGCTTTTCTCCTTGGAATGACATAACTTGTACTTCGTATCTTGTTTTTTCAAAGTCTTCTATTTTTGCTTTCATCTCTGGAACTGCATCTATCTCTTCTTTTATCTTTTTGTATTCCTTATACTCTTTACTCTCCTGTATTGCTTTTGCTAGATTGTTAGCCTCATCATAAACATACATTTATCTTTCCTCCTTGTGTCTCATTTGTCTATTATTACTTTATGCATAAGCTTGACGCTTCTTATTAAACGAAATTAAATTTGTAATTTCTGTTTCTACTGATTTTATTTTCTTTTCTTTCTTTGCATTTTCTTGCGCTATTTGATGAGCTTGACGTTCTGCCATTGTTTGGCAAATAGCTTTTTGGTATATAAAGTGTGTATCTTGTGCTATTTTTGTCCATGAATATTCATTTTTTACTTTTGTTTTTGCTTTTTTTGATATGCTTTCACATAGTTGTGGATTGAATAATAATTCAAGAATTGAATCTGCAAGAGAATTTGGGTTACCTGCATAAGATTTCATTCCATCTACTCCATGCTCTACTATTTCATTTAATCCACCTACATCTGAAACCACTGTTGGAACTCCAGCTAACATTGCTTCTAACGCTACTATTCCAAATGGTTCATATGTGCTTGGAAATACTGATATATCTGCACATTTATACATTTTTGAAACTTGTTTTGCATTTAAGTAACCTGTAAAATATACTTTTTGACCTAGTCCCATTGCCTCTACTTGTGCTTTTAATTCATCCAGCATTCCACCTTTGCCTGCTATTACAAGTTTTGCATCATGATAGTTTTCTAGTATTTTTGGCATTGCAGAAATTAGATGTTGAACACCTTTTTCATATACTAATCTTCCCATAAATAGTATTATTTTTTCATTATCTGCTGCATATTGTCTTCTAAAATCGTAATCTTTTTCTACTCCACTATATGCCGTACTATTTATTCCATTTGCTACTACATTTATTTTTTCATATGGAAGTCCAAATAGTCTTTGTAAATCGTTTTTCATAAATTTACTATTTACTATTACTTCTGATGATTCATATGTAAGCATCCATTCTGTATCATTTATATATCTTTGAACTTCATCATGAATCCCACCATTTCTTCCAGCTTCTGTTGCATGTATTGTGCTGACTAATGGTAAATCATAAGAATTCTTTAATGTTTTTGCTGCATAAGCTACTAGCCAATCGTGAGCATGAATTACATCAAACTTTTCTCCTTTTGCTATCAATTCATTTACCTTAGCTACCATGTTGAAGTTGAGTTGCATTATCCAATCTATAAAATTATTTGGATTTATCATATAGTTATCTACTCTATACACATGAACACCTTTATCATTTTCATAATATGGTGCGCTTCCTTCCCTATATGTAACAACGTAAACGTCGTGTCCATCTTTTATTAATCTTTTTGATAAATCATTTACTACTCTAGCAATTCCCCCAACTATTCTTGGTGGATATTCCCATGTAAGCATTAGTATTTTCATGGCATTTGCCCCTTTCAATTTTTCATTAGTTTAGTGTATAATATTTCTTGTATATTGTATAAGATTTTTCGTCAAATGTAAACACATATTTACAATATTTACAAAAAAAATTTTTATTGTTTTTTCTATTGAATTAATTCTATTTTTGATATATTATATATAATAATATTTTATTTTACTAAGGAGGAATTTTAATGCCAAAAGCTACAAAAGAAGCTTCTCAAAAAAGCAATAAAGATTTAGTTTCTAAAGAGACTTCTAAAATTCAAAAAAAATCTAATACAAAGCCGGTAGCAAAAAAAGGAACTACAACAAAAACAGTTGCTAAAAAAGCAACAAGATCTACTAACGCTACTGTTTCAAAAACTTCCAAAAAAGCTCCTAGTAAAAAAGCATCTACTAAAGCAAAGTCTACAAAAGCAACATCAAAAAAGAGTACTGCTAAAAAAAACACAAAGAAGGCAGCCTCTTCTAAAATTAATTTATTGGAATACTATGACTTGCCTTACAGATACAATCAAACAATTGTCAAGGTATTAGCGCAAACCCCAAAAACACTTTTCGTCTATTGGGATGTTTCAGATGAGGATAGAAAAAATTATATTAAACAATATGGAGAAGACTTTTTTAATACAACCAAACCTGTTTTAATAATACACAATGTCACAATGAATTATACCTTTGAAATTGAAATAAATGATTTTGCAAATTGTTGGTATTTTAATATTAATGATGAAAAATGCGAATATGTTGTTGAACTTGGAAGAAGGCCAAAAAATAATAATATATCAATTCCAAACAATTACTTATATGTTACTTCTTCGAACAAAATTGAATCACCTAACGGTCACGTTCTTTTTGAAAAAGCTCAAAAAACTCTTTATTATAGAGATGTAAAAACAAATAAAACATATTCAAAAGATGTTGCCAATTTAGAATTTATTAAATATTTTGGAAGAATATATAATTTAACATCTTTGTACAAAGAAATATATAAAGATGAAAACATATTTAATATTAATAACCCTACATCTACTTTTATGTAAGAACAAAGGAGAAAATAATGAAAACTGAAAAAGGATATGTAAGCTTCATATTACATGCGCATCTACCTTTTGTACATCATCCAGAAAGCGAAGATTATTTAGAGGAAGAATGGCTTTTTGAAGCTATTTCGGAAACATACATTCCACTATTATTAAACTTTAAAAAGTTAGAGGAAGAGAAAGTTGATTTTAGAATAACAATGTCACTTACCCCTCCTCTTCTTTCTATGCTTGATAGCAAACTATTACAAAACAGATATATAAAATATTTAAAAAAACATATTGAACTTTGTAAAAAAGAAGTTGTAAGAACTGCTTATGATAAAAGATTAAATGAACTATCTCACTATTATTTAGATAGGTATTCAAATGATTTACATGTTTTTAAAGATATTTATAAATGTAATTTGATAGAAGCTTTTAAACATTTTCAAGATATTGGTGTATTAGAAATAATCACATGTGGAGCTACTCATGGCTATTTTCCAATTCTATATGTTAATGAAAAAACAGTCAAAGCCCAAATTGCTGTTGGAGTTCAAACATATGAAAAATACTTTGGTAAAAAGCCTAGAGGAATTTGGCTTCCAGAATGTGGTTATGTTCCAGAAGCAGATAAATATTTAAAAGAATTCGGCATTGAGTACATAATTACAGAATCACATGGTATTTTATTTGCCGACCCCACTCCTATTTATGGAACTTTTACTCCAATTGTATCTCCAGAAGGTATAGTTGCATTTGGTCGTGATATAGAAAGTTCTAAACAAGTTTGGAGCTCTATTTGTGGCTACCCCGGTGATTTTAATTATAGAGAATTTTATAGAGATATTGGTTATGATGCTGATTATGATTACATCAAACCATATATTGCAAAAAATGGTGTTCGTGTAAACACCGGTATTAAATATCATAGAATTACTGGTAAAACGGAATTTAAGGATTACTATAATGTACAATGGGCAAAAGATTCAGCAGAAAAACAAGCTGGTCACTTTTTAGATTCACGAGTTAACCAAATAAATGATTTATCAAAATTTATGGATGTCCCACCTATTGTTGTATGTCCTTATGATGCAGAGCTTTATGGTCATTGGTGGTACGAAGGTCCTTATTGGCTATATGTTTTATTTAAGAAAATTTATTACGACGATTGTAATTTTAAATTAATTACCCCTGGTGAATATATCGATAAATATCCAAGAATGCAAATTGCTTCACCTTGTAGATCTAGTTGGGGAGCAAATGGATATAGTGAAGTTTGGCTTAACCCTACTAATGATTATGCTCACAAACATTTACACGTAGCTGGCGACAGAATGTGTGAACTAGCTAGACTTTATCCTAATGCAAAAGGCTTAAAGAAAAAAGCTCTTAACCAATGTGCACGTGAATTGCTTTTAGCCCAAAGTAGTGATTGGTTGTTTATTATTACAAATGGAACAATGGTCGATTATGCAAAGAAAAGAATAAAAGATCATATTGGAAGATTTACAAAACTATATGAACAAATTAAAGCAGACAAAATTGATGAAGAATTCTTAAAATCAATAATGAAACTAGATAAAATCTTTCCAGATATTGATTACATGATTTATTATTAATAAACAAGTTTCAAATTCTCCTTTTCTTACATAATATATGTATATCTAATTAGTTTTTAGTAGATAATAACATATATTAGAAAGGAGAATTTTTGTGCTTAAATCTTTATGTATCAAAACTAACAATAATAGAGCTATTAATTATCTACTAGATGAGTTTAGTAATGCAAAGCTTAATAATTTATATATCTCTACTTCCAAATTTAAATTGTATAACAATTTTATAATACACTATAAAGGTAAAGAACTAGATACTTTTTATACTATTATAGCTGACATTTTATCTTCATTAATTATAAATCTTTATGAAGAAAATCTTATAAAACGTATAATTTCTAGCAATTATTTTTATTTTGCAGATATAGAACAAAGAAAAATTCTAGATATCTGCAAAAACTATTTGTATTGTGGAGATTTGGACGAAGTTTCTCTTAGACAAGATAGTTTAAAAATTTCTCTTATAGATTATTTTGCAAACAATAAGTCTGTTATATTAGATGGTTTTATCAATTTTAGAATTAATGATTATATTAAAATTATAGATTATATTGTAGATTTAGCAGTAAATAAATTTGTAATTGATAGAGAATATAATGAATTTGTTGATTTACTAAAATGTTATATAAACTCTAAAGAAAGCAAAACATCTATAGTACATTTAATATATCAAGATCAAGAAACAATTCTCCTTGACGAATTTAAAAACATTATAAGTATTGATGATAGTACTTTAAATAGTAAATATTTATCTGATATAACATTTTCTTCTAATGATTATGCTTTAAATACTTTACTTACTTTATTGCCTGAAAAAATTTATATACATGTTATAGATAACGTTCAGGACGAATTTATTAATACTATAAAACTAATCTTTGATAATAGAGTTTATATTTGTAATGATTGCAATCTGTGCAAAATCTACAGATTAGAAAAAATTCATAATTAGATAAATTGTAATTTGCAATATTATATTTAATGTGATATAAATTAAAACAAAAACGCACGAGGTATTTTAATGAGTTCTTTTGTTTTAAAAATAATTGCAGTAATTACAATGTTTATAGATCACTTAGGTTATACCATATTGGGAAAATTCTCATATCTAAATTATATTGGTCGCATTTCCTTCCCTATATTTGCTTTTCAAATATCAGAAGGTTATATTCATACAAAAAATCTTAAAAAATATTTTTTAAGATTATTTTTGTTTGCCCTCATTTCTCAAATTCCTTTTATGCTATTTCACTCAATTATTTCTGATACATTTTATTTAAATATATTCTTTACTTTGCTACTTGGTCTTTTAAGCATATACATATATGATAAATGTAAATATAAATTTATAGGAATTCTTTCAGGTATATTGCTTGCCCTTATTGCACAATTTTCTAATTGTGACTATGGAGCTTATGGAGTTGCAATTATATTGATTTTTTATATTTTTAAAAACAATATTTTTAACTCTTGTATATTCTTTATATTTGCCACATTGATAAAATATTGTATTCCATGCATTAAATATGGTGTCTTTCCAAAAGAATATTTGTACTTATTTATTGGCACAATAATTCCTAGTTTATTCTTTGCTACATACAATGGCAAAAAAGGCAAAGATACAAAGTATTTGCTATATTTATTTTATCCTATTCACTTAATTTTATTATATGGAATTCATTTAATTTTGAAATAAACTATAGTGCAAAGTTTATTCCTCTTGCAACTACATCTTTCATATTTTCAATAAGTTCATCAATCTCTTTTGGTGTAACAATTAGATTAAATTCTTTTGGAATAAGAGCCTCTTTTATTATTCCATATTTATCTTCATCTTTTAATTTGTTCAAATAGTCATTTGATTCTCCTTCGTTTTGTAGTTTTTCTATAAACACATCTATACTGTCTGCTGCAATTGTTGCCGCTTCAACTACCATCGGTACTCCTATTGCAATTACAGGAATTCCTAGCGTAACTTGACTTATTTCATTTCTCGCATTTCCTACTCCTGCTCCAGGAACAATTCCAGTATCTGATAATTGTACTGTACTGCTTATTCTTTCAATACTTTTTGATGCTAAGCTGTCTATTACAATTATAAGTTTTGGTTTTATATTATCCACTATGCCTTTTATTACCTCCATTGTTTCTATTCCTGTTGTACCGTAAAACTCCTGGAGCTATTGCACTAACAGGCCTTGTGCCTTCTTCCAAATATTGTGGAGCATATTTTAATAAATGCCTTGTAATATCAATTTCATTTACTACTTTTGGTCCTAGAGAGTCTGGTGTTACATATACATTTCCAAGTCCAACTACCAAAATATCTCCTTCTTTATCTGCATGTTTATTAATTAGTTCTTTTAATTCTTTTGTAACAATTTCAGAAGCCTTTTGTATCTCTGCATCTTCTGCAATTTTCAAATTTTTTATATCAATGGTAACATAGGTTCCAATTGGTTTTCCAATTGCTTGGGCTCCTTGATTATCTATGATTTTTACCCTATTTGTTTTTATATTTTTGTCTTCTTCAATTGTTTCTGTTTCTATCCCAGGAATTTCTTCTAAATTATTAGCTTTTCTAAAAATATCTCTTCTTTCATCAGCTAAATCAGTATTAAAATTAAACATAAAAAACCACCTCTTTTACTATTTTTAGTAAAAAAAGTGATTTTATACGCCTTGCAAATTGTAATTTATATTTCTATTCTATCCTTAAATTTATTTTCTATTTGTTTCTTCAGCTCTAAATTCTTTTCTTTTGTTAAATTTGGATCATCATTCATAATTTTTATTGCTACATCTTGTACTTTTTTTAATATTTCGATATCTTCAAATAAGTTTGCTATTTTAAATTCTGGTAATCCATGTTGTTTTGTTCCAAAGAATTCACCAGAGCCTCTTAATTCTAAGTCTTTTTCAGAAATAACAAATCCATTGTTCGTTTGACACATTATTTTCATTCTCTCTTTTGTATTTTTTCCGTTTGCCCTCATATTTTAAAATGCAATATGATTTATATTCTCCACGTCCTACTCTTCCACGTAACTGATGAAGTGTTGCTAGTCCAAATCTTTCTGCATTTTCTATTACCATTATATTGCTATTAGGAACATCTACACCAACTTCTATTACTGTTGTAGAAATTAGAATATCTATTTTTCCATCTTTGAATTCTTGCATAATTTGGTCTTTTTCTTTAGGCTTTAATTTACCATGAATATATTCAACTCTATAATTAGAAAACTCTTCTTTATATTTTTTATATACATTTAAAACTGCCTTTGCATCTATTTCCTCTGATTCTTCAACTAATGGACACACAATATAACATTGTCTTCCTTCATCTAATTGCTTTTTTATAAACCCATTTACTCTATCTTCCATTCCTTTACTTACTGCAAATGTATCTATTTTCTTTCTGTTTGGAGGAAGTTCATCTATTATAGAAATATCTAGGTCTCCATATAGTATTAATGCCAAAGTTCTTGGAATTGGAGTAGCTGTCATTACCAGTACATCTGGATTTTCTCCTTTGCTGTTTAGCGTGCTTCTTTGTCTTACTCCAAATCTATGTTGTTCGTCTGTTACAACAAGTCCTAAATTCTTAAATATGACATTTTCTTCTAGTAAACTATGTGTACCAATTAATACATCAATTTCACCATTTGATAATCTTTTTAAAATATCTTCTTTTTGTTTTTTAGAAATGCCACTTACTAATAATTCACATTTAATATTAAAATTTGAAAGAATCTCTTCAAAATTTTTTAAATGTTGTTTACTCAAAATTGCAGTAGGTGCCATTACTGCTACTTGATAACCAGATTTAACAGCTTTGTATGCAGCAATTATAGATACAGCAGTTTTTCCGTGATCCAACATCTCCTTGCAAAAGTCTATTCATTGGCTTTGAACTTTCCATATCTTTATTAATTTCTTCTAGTACTTTTATCTGTGCATTTGTAAGTTTAAAAGGAAGTTTCTCTATTGCATCTTGCATTTTAATATTTTCATCAAACTCGATTCCCTTTGAATTTACTGTATATTTTGTCTTTAAATTTAAAAGTGCAAGTTGCATAATAAGTAATTCTTCAAATACTAATCTTTTTCTAGCCTTATTATATTCTCCAAAATCTCTTGGAAAATGTATATCATTTATAGCCTTATTTATATCATCTAAATTATATTCCTCTGTTAAATATTGAGGTAAAGTTTCATCCAAACCGTTATTTAATTCTCTCAAACCATTTTCTATTATTTGCCTTATAACATTTTGAGATAAATTATATGTAAGAGGATACAATGGAATTATTTTTCCTGTATTTTTGTTTTTATTTTCTTCTTCGAACACAGGCGAATTCATTTCTACAAATCCAATTCTTTTCTGTACTTTTCCAAAAAAGTTATATGTTTCTCCGAAGTTTAAATTTGTTTTTTAAATATCTTTGGTTAAACCAAGTAATTTGGCAAAGTCCGGTTTCATCTCTTACTGTAAGTTTATAGATTACCATATTTTTTCTTATTCTTTTTTCCATAAGATTAGAAACGCATATTGCTTTTATTAATGCCTCTTCCCCATCTTCTAACTCTGCGATATTCTTTTCTTTTCCTCTATCTTCGTAGTCTCTTGGAAAATATGTAATTAAATCATATAAATTAAATATGCCTATACTGTTTAAAAGTTCTGCTCTTGCAGGCCCTACGCCTTTTATGTATTTAACATCTTTATTTAAATCTAACATTAAAAACTCCTTTTTAATTTGTTTTAATTAAACATGAAAATTGTAATTTGTGTGAGGGGAATTCTAGGGACTGTCCCTCAAAATCACCAAACCTGGGGATTTTGGGGACTGTCCTGAATTCATCCGGAACTAAACAAATTACAATTTGCTTAATTTATATTTTAATCCTGTATTTCTCTTTTTTATGTCTGTATTTTGTATCATAAATTCTATTATATTTTTATTGCTAATTACTATTAAAAGTTTTTTTGCTCTTGTTATTCCTGTATATAACAAGTTTCTTGTAAGTAGCATTGGTGCTGATTGTGGTACACACATTATTACTACATCAAATTCACTTCCGTTGAGATTTATGTATTGTTATACTATAGCTATGTTCTAGCTCATCTAAATTTGTAAAATCATACCACGCAACTTTTTCATCATCAAAGCAGACTTCTATTTGTTTGTTTACTTCATCAATTTCTGTAATTATACCTAACTCTCCATTAAATATGCCACTACCAGCTTCTAATGTACTATTTGTTTTTTTCTCCCAATAAATATCATAATTATTCTTAACTTGCATTACTCTATCGCCAATTCTAAAAACTCTATCTCCATTTTGTTTTTCTATAGTAGATTTTGGATTTAATGCATTTTGCAATTGTTTATTTAATTCTTTTGTTCCAAGCATTCCTTTTTTGGTTGGTGTTAAAACTTGTATGTTTTTAAAAAAGTCATAGTCGCCATACTTCTTTAGTCTACCTGTACAAAGTGATATCACATCTTGAAGCATTTTTTCTTGTGACATTTCGTTTATGTAAAAGAAATCTTCTAATTTGTCTTTTTCTTCCACTCCAATAAATGTCTCTCCACTATTTACTCTATGTGCATTTGTTATTATCTTGCTCTTTGCAGCTTGTCTAAAAATTTTATTTAGCTCTATTGTTGTAATTGCATTTGATTCTATTATATCTTGTAAAACATTTCCAGGTCCTACTGATGGTAATTGGTCAATATCTCCAACTAAAACTAATTTTGTTCCTAAATATATTGCTTTTAATATGTGATTCATTAAAAACATATCCACCATAGACATTTCATCTATTATTACCACATCAGCATCTATTGGCGTTATTGGATAATCTAAACTTATAAAGTTCTCATCATCTAACTTTCTAATTTCTAATAATCTATGTATTGTTGTTGCTTCTTTGCCTGTTTGTTCTTGCATTCTTTTTGCTGCTCTTCCTGTTGGAGCACATAAAACGACCTTCATTTTTCTTGTTTCATATAATTTTATTATAGATTTAATAATTGTTGTTTTACCAGTACCAGGCCCACCAGTAATTACACATACATTGTTTTCATTTACTGCTTTTATTGCTTCTTTCTGTTCTTCTGATAGAATAATTTCTTCATCTTTTTCAGTTTTTTCTAGTTCTGTTTTAAAATTCTTTATATGTTTAATATTTTTTGCATTATCAAGTCCAATTAATTTTTCAGCTATATTCTGTTCTGCTGTATAGAAAGTATCTAAATATACCCATTCTTTGTCCTCATATTCTTCTAAGAATATCTCTTGTTTTGCTTTTAAGTTTATTATTTCATCTTCTATTATTTCTGGTTCTATTCCTAATAAATTAGATACATAATTAATCAAATTGTCATATAGCACAGCACTATTTCCATTGTTTCCGGCTAAAATTAGGCTATATTTTATAGCACTTGATATTCTGCTTGTACTCTGCTTGTCTATTCCTAAATCCATTGCCATTTTATCTATTTTTTTAAAATCCACTCCATAAGTTATATCTAATAGTATATATGGATTTTTTTCTATCTTTGGAATTGCATCTTGCCCTAACTTTTCATAAACCTTTTTACAGTTTTGTCCTGTTATTCCAAATCTCTCTAAAAAGCCTACAATTTGCCATAAATCCCATTTTTCATTAAACTCATCTGATATTTCTTGAGCTTTATTTAAGCTTATTCCCCTTATGTGTGCCAATCTTTCTGGTTCAAACTTCAAAACAGGTATTGTTTCTTCTCCAAATTTATCTACTATTCTTTTTGCTGTTGCAGGTCCAACTCCTTTTATAATCCCGCCAGATAAGTACTTCTCTAATGCTTCCAACGTCTCTGGCATAATTTTTTCAAATGTCTGGATCTTAAATTGTCTTCCATAGTCCGGGTGATTTATAAAATTTCCAACTAATTTAAGGCTATCTCCTTTATTTATAAAAGGTAGGTAGCCTACAATTACAGTTAATTCTTCCTCTGTTTCAAATTCAGCTATTGTATAACTGTTTATTTCATTTTGATATATAATTTCTGATATTTGTCCTTTAATTTCCAAGTCTACTGCTCCTTGTTTTAACAAACTTCTTATTATTTTATATCACAAATCTTTATCTATGTAAATTATTTTTCGTTTACATTGTCAATTAAATCTTTGCAAGTTTTCCAGTCTAGTAAATTAATAAATTTATAGTCCTCTTGCAATTTTTCTAATACTTCTTTCGTATTATCTGTAGAGCCTAAATCAGATATTATTATATCATTTATATTTTCTTCTTTTCCATATAATACTCTAAAAAGAATTGAACGCATAAATCCTTCTATTTGTTCCTCTTGATTTTTTACTGCTATTATAAAATAAATTCCCTCTGTTTTTATTTTACTGTATACACACGCATAATATATTGTTTTTACAATTTCTATAAATCCATACAGTGTCAACACCCAAACAATACCATTTAAAATAAAATCAAGCATATAACACCCTCTCCATTTTAAGGTATTATATGCTTTTGTTTTTGTTTTGGTTACTTTATTACTTCTAAAATATATTTTTTAAACTTGTTTTCTCTTTTTCTTTTATATGGTTTATCAAAAATATTGATGTATCTAATTCTGCCATAACATCTTTTATTTCTCCGGATTTTATTTCTGCTTTCATTTTTGTTAGTGATGTTTCTATTAAATCTATTTCATCATGTAAAATTATTATTGACCATTTGGCATTTATTTCTTCCCATTTTTTATACATATCTTCCGATTTTTTGGCTAATTTTTCACTATCCAAATTGTTTTTTTCTAAATCGTTTTTTATATCTTCTAAATCATCTACAAGCAAGTCGCTTGTTCTGCCTAAATACTTCTGTGTAACTATTGAGCCTGTAAATATTATGATTAAAATGCTTATAATAATTATTATTTCTTTCATTTTTTCTCCTCTTTTGCTTGGCAAAATATCTGTCCTTTTCCATCAAATGTTACAATTAGTGCCTGTTCTGGCTTTATTTTAAATTTTTCTACTTGCTTTTTTAACCAATTGTAATCCCTTCCTATTGCTTTTAAATTTTCATGCATTACTTTGCCATCTACTACTAAGTCATAAGGTATTCCTTCATATTCTGGCAATATTCCAAAATCTTCTGGTATAGTATTTCTTTTTACTGGTTTTTGTATTACTGTGACCTGACCACTTGTTTCTAATATTGCATATTCTACATCTCCTATGTTAAAAATATTATTTTGTCTTAATCTTTCTTGTAATTCATTAACAGTAAATTTTTCCTTTTTCATTACTTTTTCATCTATTTTGCCTCTATATACTAATATTGATGGCTTTCCACAAATTATTTTTCTTCCATTTATACTTTTTAGATTTATAATTGATATTACTAATTGCACTAACAATAGCGCAAGAATTGGAATTATTCCATTTGTTATCGGTATTCCTGTATCTGCCATTGGTACTGATGCTAAGTCTGCTATCATTATTGCTATTACTAGTTCAAATGGCTGCATTTGTCCTAACTCTCTTTTTCCCATTAATCTCATTACTATTAAGACTAATATGTAAATTATTAATACTCTTACAAAAATATTTATCATTTGGATTCCTTTCTTTTTTAAATTTTAATTGAATAAATTGTAATTTGTGTGAGGGGGAATTCTAGGGACTGTCCCTTAAAATCACCAAACCTGGGGATTTTGGGGACTGTCCTGAATTCATCCGGAACTAAACAAATTACACTTTATTTAATTATTTTTGTTAAGAATATTTTTAACAATTTTTGCAAAAAATATTCTTATATTCGTTTTTTTGTATATTAATTTTTTTTATGCAAATAATATTAAATGAACTCTTGGAAACCAAACAAGATTAAATATATATATTTAAGTTAGGAGGTTTTTTAAATGGCAGGAAATGACAATAATGTGAATGCACAAACTTCAAATGGTACAAGTACAGCCTGGCAAATTGTTGGACGTTTAATTGCTGCTGCTATTATTCTTGCAATCACAGCATTTTTTACACCTGGATTCCAAATTAATAATATTTGGTCTTTAGCAATTGCAGCTGTTGTTCTTACTGTATTGGATTATTTAATTATTAAATTTACTGGTCTTCATGCTAGTCCATTTGGAAAAGGTTTTGTAGGTTTTGTTCTATCTGTTGTTGTTCTTTACGTAACTCAGTATTTTGTTGCAGGTTACTCTATTTCGTGGGTTGCTGCAATAATTGGTGCATTAATTTACGGTGTTATCGACTACTTTATCCCTGGCGAACAAAACATGTAACGTAACAAAAAGAAGCTGCACATTAAATGTACAGCTTCTTTATTTACTTATTTTCTTTATTCATTTGGTTGCCCATCATTTTGTTGTTCTGGAGTACTTGTTTGTTCTTCCGATTCATTACTTTGTTGGTTTTGTTCCATATTATTTGTTGTTTGTTGATTCTCTTTTGGAATATTTACTGATATTGTATTTACATATTCTACATATTTTGATAATAATACCTCTTGATTTGAAAGCTCTACATAGTATTCTTTTTTACCTGTATTATCTGTTTTTGAATAAATTTTTGTTATTTCACTTTCTACAGGAGTTATTTCTCTACCTGTTTCTATATCCAATATTCCATATTTATTATTTTTGCAAACCACAATTCCATCTTTATTGTCATAAACATTTTTGATAATCAAGACTGCATTTTGTTCTTTTGTTTTATCTCCAGCATATCCTAATTTATCATATTCAGTATTTGCAATTACCTTTCCTTCTTTATTAATTATTCCATATTTATTATTTAGTTTTACTTCATACATTAATGGATCATAATTTACAATTCTTACTGAGTCATATTTTACTTCTACAATAACTTCTTGTCCATCTTTTGAAATAACTCCATATTTCCCATTACTTGCTGCTACAATAAAATTACCTGTGTATTCATTATACTTAATTTCTTTGTATTTTGGAGTTATAACTTGTTGCATTGATGTAGTTATTACACCATATTTATTATTATTGTCATTATCTTTCTCTTCTGATTTTGCAACAATTAGCATATTGTATATTATAGCTTTTTGATTTTCGAAATCTTTATTTACTGATTTGTAAACTCCTTGTTCTACTACTTTTTTCTCATACTCATCAGCCAAATAATCTGTTGTACAAATAACAGTTTGATCTTTTTCATCTGAATATGTTATTACGGCATCACAAGTTGTATCAAAGTCCTCTAAAGCAATATATAATTTATCATTATTTTGTATTATAGGATTTTTAATTTCATAATATTCAAATTCAACTTCTGTGTTTGGAACCGTTTTATATATCTTATTTTTTCCTAGTTCAAATCCAATAATTTGATTTGAATTTTCCAAGTAACCTTTTGTTTTACTTTCTTCATATTGTAAATATTCTCCATTTTGATATTCATATCCTATTAAAGATGCTACATCTTTTAACGATACATATTTTTTCCCTGAAGCTTCATCATTTATAATTAGTCCTGAAATAACAGTTTTACTTTCATTATTTACATATAAGCTTGCTTTTTTAGGTTGACTTCCTTTTAATAAGTATATTAAAGCAATTACCACAACAAGTAGTATTATAGATACTATTAATAAATTTAATACTACCTTTTTTCCTTTTGATTTGGGTTTTGGTGCATTATTGTATTCTTGTCCTAATAAATCCATTTAAAATTCCTCCTACTCTTTTGTATATCCATATTTTTTATAAAACTCATTTTTGAAATTTAATAAATTATCATTCTCTATTTCTATTCTAACTCTTTCCATAAGTTTAGTCAAGAATCTTAAATTATGAATAGATAATAATCTTACTCCCAAAATTTCATTTGCTTTTATTAAATGTCTTATATATGCTCTACTATAATTTTTGCAAGTATAGCAATCACATTCTTTATCCACTGGGCCCCAATCTCTTTCATATGTTGCATTCCTTACTACCACTTTTCCATTCCATGTCATTGCTGTTCCATTTCTTGCAATTCTTGTTGGAAGTACGCAGTCACACATATCAATTCCTGCTAATGCTGCTTCTATTAAATAATCTGGTGTTCCTACTCCCATTAGATATCTTGGTTTATCTTTTGGCATAAGAGGAGTTGTATATTTTAATATTTTTAAGAATTCTTCTTTGGGTTCTCCTACACTTATTCCTCCAATTGCATATCCTGGAAAGTCAAGTGCAATTAAGTCTTCAGCTGATTTTCTTCTTAAATCTTCGTAAAATCCGCCTTGTATTATTCCAAATAGTCCTTGCTTATCTGTATTTTTATGTGCCTCTTTGCAACGAATTGCCCATCTTGTAGTTCTTTCCATAGAATCCTTTGTATATTCATATGTAGATGGATATGGACAGCATTCATCAAATGACATTATTATATCTGCGCCTAAAGCCTCTTCTATTTCCATTACCTTTTCTGGTGAAAAGAAATGCTTGCTTCCATCTAGATGAGATTTAAATTCTACTCCTTCTTCTGATATTGTTCTTAAATCACTTAAACTAAAAACCTGAAATCCACCACAATCTGTTAAGATTGGTCTGTCCCATTTCATAAAGTTATGTAGTCCGTCCTGCTTCTTTTACAATATCATGTCCTGGTCTTAAGTATAAATGATATGTATTTGATAATATTATTTGTGCTTTTACTTCTTCTTTTAGTTCTTCTGGTGTCATAGATTTTACAGTTGCCTGTGTTCCAACTGGCATAAATATTGGTGTTTCTATATTTCCATGTGGAGTATGTACTATTCCTCTTCTTGCACCAGAATTTTTATCTTCATGTAATAATTCATATGTTATTGCTGGTTTCATTTTATCTCCTTTTCCTATATTATTAACATTGCATCGCCGAAAGAAAAGAATCTATACTTCTCTTTTACTGCTTCATTGTATGCTTGCAAAATAAATTCTTTATCTGCTAATGCAGAAACAAGCATTAGCAATGTGGATTGTGGTAAATGAAAATTAGTAATTAATCCATCTATACATTTAAATTTATATCCTGGATAAATAAATATTTCTGTGTCATCTTCTATTTTTCTTACTTTGCCTGTTTTTTCATCTGCTACTGATTCTAAAACTCTGCAAGAGGTTGTCCCAACCGCAATTACTCTTCTTCCCTCTTCTTTTGCTTTATTTATTTTATCTACATCTTCTTGTTTTATATAAAAATGCTCTGAATGCATTTTATGTGCTTCTACTGTATCTTCTTTTACTGGTCTAAATGTTCCTATTCCTACATGTAACGTTACATTTGCAATAATAACTCCCTTTTGTTCTAGTTTTTCTAAAAGTTCATCTGTAAAATGAAGTCCTGCTGTTGGTGCCGCTGCTGAGCCATTATATTTTGCATATACTGTTTGATATCTATCTCTTTCTTTTAATTCTTCGTGTATATATGGTGGTAATGGCATTAAACCAATTTTGTCTAATATTTCATTAAAAATTCCATCATATTCAAACTTTACTTTTCTAGTTCCGCCTGGCATAATATCTAATACTTCTGCTTTTAGAATTCCATCTCCAAATATAACTTTCGTTCCTACATGAAGCTTATTTCCGGGTCTTACTATACTTTCCCAAATATCTCCTTCTATATTGTTCAACAACAAGAATTCAACATTAGCACCTGTTTCTTTCTTTCCATAAATTCTGGCTGGTATTACTTTTGTGTTATTCCTAACTAATACATCTCCTGGCTTTAAATAATCTATAATATCTTTAAATATTTTGTGTTCAATTGTTCTTTTACTTCTATCTAATACCATAAGCCTTGATTCATCTCTTTTTTTTATTGGCGTTTGTGCAATCAATTCTTCTGGTAACTCATAATTAAAATCTGATACTTGCATTGCTGTTCCCTTCTTTTAATATTTATAATTAATTTTGTTCTATAGCTTGTTTCTTTCCAAACATACTAAATATGCTTCCAAATAAGTTTTTCATTTCTTCTATAATGTTTTGTGGTTCCTTTGCAAATTCTACTTCAACAGGATATTTAAAATTACTTTCATGTGATGGCTTTAGCTTATATACAATCGGATCTAATCCTTCTTTTTTGCCATTAATATTACATGTCATATAATCTTTATACCATTGTTTTAATCCAACTAATCTTTGCTCTTTATATCCATATTTTTCATTATCATGTAATTGTGGTATATCATATTCATATTCTGTAAGTGTTCTTTCTAATGAATGTAAGAATTCATGTATAAATACTTCCTCTGGAAATGTATTTGCTCTAGAATCATATGTATATATATAACTATTTTGATCGTTTGGTAATCTTATATTTGAATACCCTATTCCATGTAAATCCATTCCTCCGAAGTCCTATCCAGTCATATATTGGTATTTCTATATTTTTATCCAAATCCCCTAATCTTACAGCTACAAATATATAATCATATTCTTTTTTATCTAAATATGGTGTTATTATATCCTCTACATCTGCTGAATCAACATAGTAACCATATTCTTCTGAATATGTTATTGTTTTTATTGGTTCTTCTATTTCATAAACATCATATTGTGCTGTCATTTGTCCATCTGATAAACTTTTACATGATGTTACAAATCTTTGCATATTTGTTTTTATGCTCTCAACGTCTTTAAGCTCCATACTTAATTTTAATTTTTGCCCATTTTTTAATTCTGTATCTATGTTTTTCATTACAAAGCATGCAACATTCCAATTGTTTGAATTACTTTCAATTCCTTCTTCTAGCTTAAATTCTGAAAACCATGCAGTTCCTTTACTGTTTGTGTCATTTCCGCCTAATCTAAAACCTATTTTTATTGTGTCTCTATTTTTAGAATCAAATATAAACTCTAGTTTTTGCCAATCATTCGTCCCAGAAATACATTTTGATGCTTCTACTGAATCTACTACTGAAATATGTGCTCCTCCATTATTTTTTTTGCTAGAATTTTCAACATCTTTAGTTTTAACCATGCAAGTTAATTTATATGGAGTATTCTTTTTTACATTAATTGTTTTATAAAATATAGCGTCATTAAATTGGTCTGACTCTAATTTATAACTATAATCATCAGAATACTTTTCTTTATTATCTCTTGTAAACTTAGTTATCCCTGCTGTTTGTTCTGCCTTTACAAACCCATTAAAATAATACATTTTATATAGCCCTAAAAGTTTGTATATAACAAAAGCTACTACAATTATAAAAATTATATTTGAAATTTTTGAACCAATATTCTTTCTAGACATTTAATCCTCCGTACATTTCTTTTTTATCATTTTTAATGCTTTAGGTCTTTCTACAGTTATAACATGTGAGCATCCGCATACATTTAAATTTAAAATCTACACCAATTCGAGTAATTTGCCATGTTTTACTTCCACACGGATGTTGTTTTTTTAATTCTACTATGTCTCCAATTTTGTATTCCATTGATTTTCTCCTTTAGATAAATTCCAATTTACCCTATAAAATCTTGAATTCTTTTTTCTACTTCTTCTTTCCCTAGTACTTGCATTATTTCGTATAAATCTGGTGTGTTGTGTCTTGTTGTTAGTGCTACTCTTATTACTGTACTAATATCTCCTACATGTCCTTTATAAGCTTCTGGATTTGCTTTATATTCTTTTACTTCTCTTGCATATCCTTTTTCTTCTGCCAAATCTTTCATTTTATTAAACCATGTTTCTTTGTCATCTGATATATTAAAATGTTTTTCTATATATGAATTTAATATGTCTTTTATCTCTGCCTCGTCATTTATTTTTTGGAATTCATAATCATTCATATTTTCAAAAATGTCATTATACATATACTCTATTGTATTTTCTACATCTGACCATTTTGCTATATCTTTTCTTGGTTTTGCTTTTCCTCTTTCTATATTTAAAACTTTAATAGAATAGTCTTTATTTTCTTTTAATAGTTTTGCAAATTCCTGATTATATTTTTCTGCCCATTTTAAAGTTTCTTCATATATTTTTTCTGCTGTATATTTTGATATTACATTTTTAGAAACATCTAAAAGTTTTACCATATCAAAAACAGCTCCACTTACACTCATCTTATTTAATTGTAAATCAAATTCTTCTACTGGCTTATTTGGATTTGCTCTTCTCCATGGTTCAAAAGTAGAATTTGCAATATTTAGCAAGTACTCTACAACAGCATCTGCTGGAATTCCCTCTTCATGGTAATAACTTACTGCTGCTTCTGGATCTTTTCTTTTACTAATTTTTCTTTTGCTTCCATTTTCGTCTTTCATTATTGTTGCTGTATGAGCATATTTAGGTGGCTTAAATCCTAATGCTCTAAACAATTCTAAATGTAATGGTAAAGAAGATACCCACTCATCTCCTCTTATTACTTGTGTAACTCTCATTAAGTGGTCATCTACAGCATGTGCAAAATGATATGTTGGAAGTCCATCTGCTTTTATAATTACTATATCCTGGTCATTTTCTGGAAATTCTATATTTCCTTTTATACTATCTTTATGTTTTATTCTTCTGTCTTCTCTTCCCATAGATTTAAATCTTATAATATATTTTTCACCATTTTTAATTTTCTCTACAGCTTGCTCAACAGGAAGTGTTCTATATTTTGCCCATACTCCATAATATCCTGGTTTTATTTTTGCTGCTTCTTGTTTTGCTCTAATTTCATCTAATTCTTCAGGAGTACAAAAACATGGATATGCTAGTCCCTGTTTTACCAAACTTTTAGCATAAGCTTCATATATTTCTTTTCTTTCACTTTGCTTATATGGTCCATAATTTCCTATTTCTTCTGTTTCTGATATTACACCTTCATCTGGAGTTATTCCAAAGTCTTTTAACCCATTTACAATCTGTTCAACACCATTTTCAATTTCTCTTTTTTGGTCTGTGTCTTCTATTCTTAAAATAAATACACCTTCTGATTGTTCTGCTAGTTTTCTATCTATAATACTTCCAAAAAGTCCTCCTATATGTATAAACCCTGTTGGACTTGGTGCAAATCTAGTTACCATTGCGCCTTCTTTTAAGTTTCTTTCTGGATACTTTTCTTCATAATATGAAACATCTTTTGCATCCGGAAATATAAGTTCTGCTAAATCATTAAAATCCATATTTTTTTATTACTCCCTTCATATCTTCTTCTTTTTCTTCAATTTGTTTTAATAATTCCATTTGAGCCCTTGCTCTTATTAAATTATGGTTTTCTATTTCTTTGTCAACACTAAAATAAATGTCACCATTTAAATAGTCGGCTAAAAATCTTATTGCATTTTCATAAGTCATCATCCACACGCCAAGTGGTAGCATCTCTAGTTCTTCTTCTGTTATAATGTCTTTTACTTCACTTAGAAATCCCTTTGTAAATGCCTCAAATCTATTTATATCTGCATGTATTTTAGATACATCTTGCTCATCTTCTTTTGCTGTTGTAATTCCAGTTCTTAGTCCTTCTCCAAAGTCATAAGCCAATGCCCCTGGCATTACTGTATCTAAGTCTATTAAACATACTGCTTCATCCGTATTTTTATCAAATAAAATATTGCTTAATTTTGTATCATTATGTGTTACTCTAAGAGGTATTTCTTTTGATTGTAATTTATTTGTTATTATGTTTGTTCTGCCAATTCTTTTTTCATCTGTTAAGAAATCTATTGCATCTTTTGCAAGTTCAAATCTCTCTTTTCTTTTATTGTTATTCTCTTTGCTTGATAGTGCCTCTTTTAATTGATTAACTCTATTAGGAGTATAATGAAATTTAGGTATTATTTCATATAATTCCTCTGCTGGGAAACCATCTAAATTCTTTTGAAATTTTCCTGCTGCTTTTCCTGCTTCTTCTAGTATTTCCATACTTTCTGTTGTAAGATATGTTTTTGTATTATCAATAAATTCTTCCATTCTCCAGTTTTCGTTGTATATGGAATTAGGATTTTCGTCAAGTGTATCAATCATCGTTATTGTAAGTCTATCTGTATTTTCTCCTTTTTCAGTTGCTTTTTGATTCATATATTTTGTTATTTTTTTAATATTTGTCATTAGTTCTGGTAAATTTGGAAAAACATTTGTATTAACATATTGTAAAATATATTTTTTTTGCTCATCTTCTTTTGTTTTATATGTAATAGCATAAGTTTTATTTATATGTCCACTATTACATTTTTCTATTTTTACTGGCTCTCCATCAATACTAAAATTTTTGGCTATTTTAATTAATTCATCCTTTTTCATATTTATGCTCCTTTAATATAAATTTAGACCCTATCATTATACTATTTAAACCTAGAAATGTAAAGAAAAAAAGCAAAAAGAGATGGGCTAACTACATAGCCCATTGTTGTGTGGCAAAGCCACTTTCTTGTTATATTTCAAAGTCTATAAAATCATCACTTACAATATTATCATTTTGTATGTTTTCATTTTCTTTATCTTCCACGTGATCAAATAATCCCTTTGATAAAAATTCTCCTAATAATGGTTTTTGCATTATTTTACTCATTATTCCAACCATATCAGTTTGTGATAAATCTTTTACATTCACATTGTTTTCTACATTAGGTTCATCTATTTTTTGATTATAAGCCACATTATATTCTATCTCTATCTTTGCTTTTCCTAACTCCATAAGCTCAGAAGTTTCTGCTGTTAAAGTTATTTTTCCTTTTTCTCCATTCTCTTGCTTTTCCTCTTCTAGAATAGCTTCACCTTTTACAATGTTTGCTTTTACTCCCGTCATCTTCATACTTATATCATATTTGTATACATTTTTATCTTTTTTTGTTATTGTTATTATTGCTGTTTGTTTTTCTTTTGCAGAATATATTTCTACATTTGTTCCTATTAGCTTGTTAGATAATCCTTTTGTATATAGAGATATTTTTATAGTGTTTTTCCCAGTTGTTTCTATTCCTTTTATTGCATTTGCAATTTCTTTTAAGCTATCTTTTTGAGACTCATCAAAGTTTTCTAAATATTTATCATTCTCTGATAAATCTGTATAAATATTAGCTAACATATCACATAATTGTTTATCCGTAAGCTTAACTGATGTTTTTTTAATTTTTTGTTCTTTACCATTTATTTTTATTGTAGTTTTTTCTTGTTCAAAATCTTTTATTTCACTTATTTGTTTCTTTATTTCTTTTTTTATTTCTTCTATAGCTTTGTCAAGTTTTTCTTGTTCAGCAGTCGACTTAGCACTTTCAAAAATAGTTTTTAAATCTTCTTTTTGTTCATCTTCTAATTCAATTTTTATATATTTATCAAATATACCATCAAGATATGCATATACAGCGTCATTATTATAATATAATTGTGCACTAATTTCTGGGTTGTTTTCGTACTCTAAACTCAAATTCACAATCTCTTTTTTATTCTCTGCATCTGTTTGAACTCCAAACCCAAAAGCGCATTTTGCAAGTTTTTCTAATTCTTCTTCATTTGTATTATCATCTGATTCTGCTGTAATCTTTGTTTTAGTATCAAGTTTTATTGAATTTGATTCTGATTTTTCTATTTTAAGAATTTTATCAATTGCTGAATAATAAATTTTTTCTGGTTTTGAGCTATTAATCAAACACACTGATATTAATGCTACTATTACCAATACTAATAATGCTATTCCTAATATTAGTCCTTTCTTCTTTGGTTTTTTACTATTAAACTCTTTGTTTATTTCTTCAATATTTTCCATTAAAATTCCCCCATTAATTTGTTTTTATCATATTAATAAACATTTCTACTATATTTTTCATTGTAGATATTATAATATGTTTTTTTATAAATAATTTTTTCGTCTATATAATTATTTGTTACTTATTCTTTTCATTGCTTTTATTGTATCCTCTCTTGTTCCAAAAGCTGTCAATCTAAAATATCCTTCTCCTGCTGGTCCAAATCCAATACCAGGGGTTCCTACTATTTGCTTTTCTTCTAATAATTTATCAAAAAATTCCCATGATGTTAACCCATCTGGAACTTTCATCCATATATACGGAGCATCAGTTCCTCCATATGTCTTATACCCTGATTTTTCTAACCCATCTTTTATAATTTTTGCATTTTCCATGTAATATTCAATGTTCTTTTTTATCTCTAGTTGTGCTTCTTCTGTATATGTTGCTTCTGCCCCTCTTTGTGTTATATATGATACTCCATTAAATTTAGTACTTTGTCTTCTGGTCCATAATTTATTCAATTGTACTTTTTCTCCTTTTTTTGTATATCCTACTAATTCTTTAGGAACTACTGTGTAGCCACATCTTATTCCTGTAAATCCTGCTGATTTTGAATAGCTCTTAAATTCTATTGCAACTTCTTTTGCTCCTTTTATTTCATATATGCTATGTGGAACATCTTTATTTTGTATATATGCTTCATATGCTGCATCATATAATATTACTGACTTGTTTTCTTTTGCATATTTTACCCATTTTACTAATTCGTTTTTTGAAATTATTGTTCCTGTAGGATTGTTTGGAAAGCATAAATATATCATATCTACTGGTTTTTCAGGTAATTTTGGTGTGAAATTGTTTTGTTCATTAATCTTTATATATGTTATTCCTTTATATTTCCCATCAGAAAATTCTTCACTTCTTCCAGACATAACATTCGTATCTAAATATGCTGGATAAACAGGATCAGTTATAGCAACTGAATTTTTCTTATCAAAAATATCCACAATATTTCCTATATCGCTTCCTATGCCATCAGATATAAAAACTTCATAGTTTTCTAACTCTATTCCTCTTTTCTTATAATCATTCTCTATAATTTTTTCTTTCAAAAAATCATATCCAACTTCTGGCCCATATCCTCTAAATGTTTTAGTATTTATCATTTCATCCACTGCATTTTTCATTGCTTTTGCAACTTTTTTTGGAATCGGTCTTGTTATATCTCCTATTCCTAATTTAATAACTTCTTTTTTTGGATTCTTTTCTTGATATTCTTTTACTTTTTCATTTATAGCAACAAACAAATAACTATTTTGTAATTTAAGAAACTCTTCATTGATTGTTATCATAATTTAATTCCCCCTCAAATACAATTTCTGCTGGTCCTGTCATAAAAACATGATTAGTTTTTTTATCCCATTCTATCTGTAATGTTCCTCCTAATAGTTCGACTTTTACTTTTCTTTTTAGAAATTTATTTATATTGCAAGCAACTGCAACTGCGCATGCTCCTGTACCACACGCAAGCGTTTCTCCTGTTCCTCGCTCCCACACTCTCATTTTTATATTGCTCTCATCTATAATTTCTACAAATTCTATATTAGATTTTTTTGGGAAACACTTATTCGTTTCCAATATTTTACCATACTTTTCCACGTCAAAGTCTTTTAAGTTTTTTACTACTGTTATGGCATGTGGATTTCCCATTGATACACATGTAAAACTAAATTCTCTATCTAATGCTTTTATTTTTAAATCTTTTACAATATTTTTTTCATATAAAACTGGTATTTTTTCTGATTCTAAAATTGGTTCACCCATATCAACTCTAACATTTTTTACAATTTCATTTTCTACTTTTAATTTTAAATCTTTTATTCCTGATAAAGTTTCAATTTTAATGTTTTTTTTAGTTGTTAGCTTCTTATCATAAACAAATTTTCCTACACATCTAATTCCATTTCCACACATTTCAGCTTCGCTTCCATCAAAATTAAACATTCTCATTTTAAAATCAGCTACATTACTTTTGCATATTAGAATTATTCCATCTGAACCCACTCCAAAATGTCTATCACTTATAAACTTAGCTAGGTATGGTATATTTTTTAATTTAAGATTACTTGAATAACAATCTATATATACATAGTCATTACCTAATCCTTGCATTTTTGTAAATTTTAGCATTGTCTTCACCTTTTGTTGATATTAAAATATCCGTATAAAAATATTTATTTTTATACGGAATAATTTTATCATATATTTTTATTTTTTCAAGCATATTATACTTTTATTACACTTCCATTATTATTGGTAAAATCATTGGGTCCCTTTTTGTTTTCTTATATATATAATCTCTCAATTCTTCTCTTAATAAAGATTTTATTGTTGACCAATCTGTTATATGTTTTTCTTCAAATTCAGAAATTTTTGCTCTTAATAATTTCTTTATTTCTTCCATTAAATTTTCAGAATCTCTAACATATACAAATCCTCTAGATAATACATCTGGTCCTGCAACAACTGTTCCTGTTACAGAATCCATTGTTAATACTATTATAATAAGTCCGTCTTGTGACAAACGTTGTCTATCTCTTAGCACAATATTTCCAACATCTCCAACACCTAGTCCATCTACCATTATTCTTCCAACTGGTACTGTTCCAGCAAGCTTTGCTTCATATTCATTTAATTCTAAAACTCTACCATTTGTCATTATAAATATGTTTTCTGGGTTTACCCCTACTTTTTTTGCCGTTTCGCTATGTGCTATTAATTGTCTATATTCCCCATGAACTGGTATAAAGTATTTTGGTTTTACTAAACTTATCATTAATTTTTGTTCTTCTTGACAAGCATGTCCTGAAACATGTATATCTTCTAATGCATTGTATACAACTTCTGCGCCAATTTTCATTAAATCATCTATTACTTTTGATACAGCATTTTCGTTTCCTGGTATTGGATTTGCAGATATTATTATTAAATCATTTGGTGTAATTTGAACTTTCCTGTGTTCTCCTGAAGCCATTCTTGTTAGTGCAGACATTGTCTCTCCTTGGCTTCCTGTTGTTATAATTGTAAGTCTATCATCTGGATATGATTTTATCATATCTATATCTATAAATATATTGTCTGGAACTTTTATATATCCAAACTTTCTTGCAGTTTCTATTGTGTTAATCATACTTCTTCCACATATTGCAACTTTTCTTCCATATTTTACTGCTGAATTTACTATTTGTTGAACTCTATGAACGTTAGATGAGAAAGTAGCTACAACTATTCTCTTTGTACAATTTATAAATAACTTGTCTAGTACTTCTCCTACTGTACTTTCAGACATTGTATATCCTTTTCTTTCTGAATTTGTACTGTCAGACATAAGTGCTAAAACGCCTCTGTTACCAAGTTCCGCAAGTCTTCCAAAGTCCATCATTTCCCCATCTATTGGTGTATAATCTATTTTAAAATCGCCTGTATGCACTACTACTCCTACAGGTGTGTGAATTGCAAGTGAGCATGCATCTGGTATACTATGTGTAGTTCTTATAAATTCTACTTTCATTGCTCCAAAATCAACAGTTTGTCCTGGATTAACAACATTTAATTTTGCACTTTTCAATAATCTATGCTCTTCTAATTTGTGTTCTATTAATCCTATTGTAAGTTTTGTTGCATATATTGGAACATTAATTTGTTTTAGTAAGTATGGTATTGAGCCTATATGATCTTCATGTCCGTGTGTTATAACTAATCCTTTAATTTTTTCTTTGTTTTTCTCCAAATATGTTAAGTCTGGTATAACTAAATCAATTCCTAACATATCATCCTCTGGAAATGCTAATCCACAGTCTACTAATATAATATCATTTTCATATTCGAATACTGTAATGTTCTTTCCTATTTCAAGTAATCCTCCTAATGGGATTATTTTTAATTTTTCTTTTTTAAATCTAAATTGTTCTCCTTGTTTTTTATTTTTTGATTTTTTTGTTGTTTTTTTAGTTTTCTCTCCTTCATTATTTGTCTTGTTTACCTTGTTATTTCTTGGTCTATATTTTCTTTTTTGTTTTTCAGTTTTTGCATTATTGTTTAATTTTTCTTCCATTTTAATATCTCTCCTTTTTCTTCTTTCCTTTTGTATAACATTTTTATATCTCATATATATACTAATTTACACACCAAAATTAGCTTGCAAAATTTTAAATTGAATAGTTGCATCACTCTCTATTCAATAAAAAAATTTAATATTTAAATTAATGATTTTACAATTATTATTCTGTTTTTTAATAAATCTTATAATATTATCTTTTAAAAAATGTAATTCTCTCTCCATACATTTTTATAATATTATCTAGAAACTCATTAATTATTTATACAAAAATCTCATACTCGTCCTAAAACTTAGGCACAAACTAGAAATAATTATACTATATTTTTTATGTGATGTCAAATATATAGGACATGTTGTGTTCTGTAACACATTTTTAATTTTTGAATAATATATAACATACTCACAGATAAAGTTTTAAGTACTTCATTTAAGACACTTTAGACTAATAGTTGTACTTACTTAAAGGGAGGTGAAATCATGCCAGAAAACAGAGGAGGATGCGGATGCGGTTTCGGATTCGGTGGTGACTGCTGCTGGATTATAATAATCCTTATATTACTTTGCTGCTGCTGCGGTGGAAATAATGGCGGATGTTGCTAATTGCATTTATTAATAAGTTATTGGTACAAAAAAGTTACCTACGCAAAAGTAGGTAACTTTTTAATATGCTATTTTTTTCTTCTATCTGACTTTCTTCTATCAGCTTTTCTCTTATCAACCTCAACTGGATCATTTGACTTTCTTCTTTGTATTGTTCTTCTTTCTGTTTTTCTTCTATCGTCAAATATCTTTCCTTCATTATCTGTAATCATGTTTATCACCTCATACTTCTTTTGTATAATATGAGTATATTATAACCACACACTAGTTGTCAATACTTTTTACTAGTACATTCCTTCCATTCCTTGTGGCATTCCTGCATTTGCATGATCGCATCCACATTCTTTTTCTTTTTTGTCTGTTACAACGCTTTCTGTTGTAAGAATCATTGATGCTATGCTTGCTGCATTTTGAAGTGCGCTACGTGTTACTTTTGTTGGATCAACAATACCAGCTTTTTTCATGTCAACATATTCTTCTTTTGCTGCATTAAATCCAATTCCAGCTTCACTTGATTTTATTTTATTTAATATAACTGCACCTTCTAATCCTGCATTTGTTGCAATTTGTCTTACTGGTTCTTCTAATGCTTTTAAAACTATTTTTGCACCTATTTTCTCTTCTTCTGATAAATCATTTAAACATTTTTCTACTGCTGGCATAATGTTTACAAGTGCTGTTCCTCCTCCTGCAACTATTCCTTCTTCAACAGCAGCTTTTGTTGCAGATAAAGCATCTTCTATTCTTAGCTTTTTCTCTTTCATTTCTACTTCTGTTGCTGCACCAACTTCTATTACAGCTACTCCTCCAGCTATTTTTGCTAAACGTTCTTGTAATTTTTCTTTATCAAATTCGCTAGTTGTTTCTTCTAGTTGTGTTTTTATTTGTTTTACTCTTGCAGATAATTTTTCTTTATCTCCTGCTCCATCTACTATTATTGTGTTTTCTTTTTGTATTTTAACCTGTTTTGCTCTTCCTAATTGTTCAATTGTTGTATCTTTTAATTCTAATCCTAAATCAGAAGTTATAACTTCTCCACCTGTTAGAACTGCTATATCTTCTAGCATTTCTTTTCTTCTATCACCAAATCCTGGAGCTTTTACTGCGGCAACATTTAGCACTCCTCTTAATTTATTCAATACTAATGTTGATAATGCTTCACTTTCTATATCATCTGCTATTATTAGTAGTTTTCCTGATTGTTGCATTAGGCTTTCTAGTAATGGTAATATTTCTTGAATATTGCTAATCTTTTTATCTGTAATTAATATATATGGATTCTCCATTACTGTTTCCATTTTATCTGTATCTGTTACAAAATATGGTGATATATATCCTTTATCAAATTGCATACCTTCTACAACATTTAATCCTGTTGTTGCTGTTTTAGATTCTTCTATTGTAATAACACCGTCTTTTGAAACTTTTTCCATTGCTTCTGCAATTAATTCTCCTATTTCATTGCTGTTTGCAGAAATACTTGCAACTCTTGCTATATCTTCTTTTCCGTTTATTTCTGAACTAATTCCTTTTAGTCCTTCTACTGCTGATTCTACCGCTTTATCTATTCCTCTTTTTATAGCCATTGGATCTCCACCAGCAGCTACATTTTTTACTCCTTCTTTAATTATAGCTTGTGCTAAAACTGTTGCTGTTGTTGTTCCATCACCTGCGATATCATTTGTTTTAGTTGCAACTTCTTTAACTAATCTAGCTCCTATATTTTCATAAGGGTCATCTAATTCAATTTCTTTTGCTATTGTAACACCATCATTTGTAATAAGTGGTGCACCAAAACTTTTATCTAATACAACATTTCTACCTTTAGGTCCAAGTGTTACTTTAACTGTATCAGCTAATTTATTTACGCCATCTAACATTTTCTTTCTGGCGTCTTCTCCAAATTTAATCTCTTTTGACATATATATCGTCTCCTTTTCTTTTATAATATTTTCATTCGTTTTTCTCTATTCTACTATAGCTAAAATATCCTCCTGCTTAACTATTGTATATTCTGTGTCTTCATATTTTACCTCTGTTCCAGAATATTTATTTATAATGACTTTTTCACCTTCTTTTATATACATCTTTACATCATCTGTTCCTGGTCCTACTGCTACAACTTCTGCTATTTGTGGTTTTTCTTTAGAACCACTTGATAAAATAATTCCACTTTTTGTAGTTTCTTCACTTTCTATCATTTTAATTAATACTCTATCTGCTAATGGTTTAATCATAATCACATTCCTCCTTTTGATTTGATTATTTGTCACTTTTTGTTAAAAATTAGCAGTCTACTTCTTCGACTGCTAATAATTTATACCCATTTATATAAAAAGTCAATAGATTTTATTAATTTTATTCAGATTTTTTATTGTTATTCGTTTGATTATATTTTTCTTTTTACCTTTAAATAATCTTTCAAAGCAGATTGTAACACTTTTGAAAAATTTATATTTTCCTTTTCAGCTAATTTATTTAGCCACTGCGGTATTGTTAGAGTTTTCTTTACAGACTGTTCGTCTAATTCATTTCGCACTAATGGCATCCACACATTTATTAAAATTGCTTTTTCATTACTTTTGCATTTTATTTTCTCAAAAGGTGTAGGTTTTGGTATTTTTTCTTTTTCTTGTTCCATATCATATAATACTAAGCCTAATACTTCTTCAGAATTTTTTATCGCTTCTTCTGTTGTTGTTGCACACGATAAGCACCCAGGTAAATCCGGAAAACTAATACTTATTCCATCTTCTGCATACTCAAATACAGCAACAAATTCATAACTATCTTTCATTTTTCCCTCCTATTTAAAAACAATTCCAGATTGTTTTGATATATTTTTTAATGTGCCTATTGGAATAGTTTTTTTACTAGTAGATACTGTTACAATCTGTTTAGTATTTAGTTTAACAAACTGATGATGACTTCCTCTTATTCTTTTTTCATACCAACCATTTTCTAACAATATATCTATTACTTCTTTTGGTGAATAACTTTTCATATTATTCCCTCTTTCTATATATTATATACGTATTTTTTATACGTGTCAATTTTATAAAAATTATTTTAATTGTTTTCTTGGAAATATTTATTTAGATTCAAAAAAATTAGAAACAAGAAAAGTGACTTTGCCACACTTTTTTTCTCGCTAATTTGAGTTTCCTAATTTAATGAGGAAATATCAAAGGCAATAGCAATTATAGCATTTTTATATACTAGGAAATTTCTCATTTCATAGTATACAAAAAAAGAGGCTATAAAATTATGTTTTATTAGCCCCCTATTTAATTCTTTTAGGGTGCTCACTTAAAGGCTTGAGCTTCTCCTAACTTTTATATTTTTATTATATTCATTTGTTTGGTTTTTGTCAATATAGAATTGTAATTTTTTTACAATTCTATATTCTCTTTTCCTACTATCTCTTCAAATTGTTTTAGAATTTCTTCTGTTAAGTATATTGCTCCACATGGTAATATTTTATCTTCATTTTTTACACTTATTGCTATATTATTTCTATCTCCTGAAAAGAATTTTATTGCTCCTCTTAATTTTGATTTTTGTTCTTCTGATAAATTTGTTATATTTATTATTATCATTTTAGGTCGAACAGTTTCATTTGTTCCTATACTATTTGTAGTCTGTCTTTTAGTAAATTCATGACCTGCCACTTCATTATTTATTGTTGTGTTTTCGTTAAATTCTGTTATACTATTTGCAACTATTTTTACATCATCATCTTCTCTTATGCTTAAACGTCCTTCTATTAGCACTATATTTTCCTCTAATAAAATATTTTGTGCCTTACTATAGCAACTATCAAATACTATTATCTCTGTGCTTCCATATAAATCTTCTACTGTCATAAATGCCATTAAAGTGTTTTTCTTTGTATATTTTTTCTTTATAGAATTTATTATTCCAACATATTTTACTGATTTTCCATCTTGGCTAAAATCATTTTGCTCTTTCATTTGTATCATTTGAAGTGTATTAATTGTTGCAACTTTTTCTATATTCTTTCTAAACTTTTCTAATGGATGTCCAGATATATAAATTCCAAGCATTTCTTTTTCCATTGATAATAACTCTTTTTCGTCAAATTCTTTTAATGTTGTAAATTTATATTTCATGTTTTCTATTTTTTCATCTTCTGTTTTTCCTAAATCAAACATTGTAACTTGACCTTGCATTGTTTTTTTTGATGTATCATTTATTGTATCTATTATTGTTTCAAATGATGCTAAAAGTGTACTTCTTGTTTGTTCAAATTCATCAAAAGCTCCTGCTTTTATTAAGCTTTCTATACATTTTTTATTTACAGATTCTCCTTGCATTCTTTCGCAAAAGTCTGTAAAGCTTTTAAACTCTCCATTTTGTTTTCTATTTTTTACAATAGTATCAACTACAGCTGTTCCAACATTTTTTACACTTCCGAAGTCCAAACCTTATTTTATCTCCATAAACTGCAAATTTTGTATAGCTTTTATTAATATCTGGTTTTAAAATTTCTATTTTTAGCCTTTTACATTCATCTATATATTCTGGAACTTTATCCAAATTTCCTAAAAAACTATTTAATGTTGCCGCCATAAATTCTGGTGGATAATATGTTTTTAGATATGCTGTTTCATACGCTACAACAGCATATGCTGCTGCATGTGATTTATTAAATGCATATTTTGCAAACTCAGCCATCTCGTCAAATATTTTATCTGCAGATTTTTCATCTATTCCATTTCTAACACAGCCAGGAATTATTACATTTCCGTTTTCATCTGTTTGTCCATGTATAAAGTTTTCCCTTTCTTTTGCCATTACATCTAGTTTTTTCTTTCCCATGGCACGTCTTACTAGATCGGCTCTTCCTAAAGAATATCCAGCTAAATCTCTAACTATTTGCATAACTTGTTCTTGGTATACCATACATCCATAAGTTACATTTAATATTGGCTCTAAACTTGGATGTGTGTACTCACTATGTTCTGGATTAAGCTTGTTTTTTATATATCTTGGTATTTGATCCATTGGCCCTGGTCTGTACAAAGAAACACCTGCAATTATATCTTCTAAGCAATCTGGTTTTAGTTCCTTCATAAAGTTTCTCATACCTTGGCTCTCGAATTGGAATACACCTGATGTATTTCCACTTTGCCAAGTCTCTTCAAATACCTTTTTGTCATTCATTTCTTTATCGATTTTTACATCTATTCCCCTACACTTTTTTACTAATTTTATTGTATCAGAAATAACTGTAAGTGTACGAAGCCCTAAAAAGTCCATTTTTAATAAACCTAGTTCTTCTAGTGTTGTCATTATATATTGTGTTGATATTGTGCCTTCGTTTACATATAGAGGCACATAGTCTATTACAGGATCTTTTGTAATTACTATCCCGGCAAGCATGTGTTGAAGCCTGTCTTGGAAGTCCTTCTAATCCCATTGCTATATCTAGTAATTTTCTTGTCTGCTCATCTTGTTCATATAGATTTCCAAATTCTCTATTTTGCTCTAATGCTTTTTTTATTGTAATATGAAGTTCATTTGGAACCATTTTTGCAAGTTTATCCGCTTCCGCATAAGGAACATCTAAAGCTCTTGCAACATCTCTTATTACCATTCTTGCAGACATTGTTCCAAATGTTATTATTTGAGAAACATGGTCTTTTCCATATTTTCTACCAACATAATCTATTACTTCTCCTCTTCTTTCGTAGTCAAAATCTACGTCAAAGTCGGGCATACTTATTCTTTCTGGGTTTAAAAATCTTTCAAAAAGTAAATTATATTTTATTGGATTTATATCTGTAATTCCTAAAGCATACGCAACAATTGAACCCGCTCCAGAACCACGTCCTGGCCCTACTGCTATTCCTTGTGTTCTAGCATAATTTATAAAATCCCATACAATCAAGAAATAATCTACATATCCCATCTTTTCTATTACAGATAATTCATATTCAAAACGTTCTTTTATTTCATCACTTGGATTATCTCCATATCTTCTTGCAAGTCCATCCTTTGCAAGTTTTTTAAAATAATCTGTATGTGTTGCAAATTCTGCTGGCACTTCATAGTTTGGAAGTTTTGTATTACCAAATTCAAAATCCAAATTACATTTTTCTGCTATTTTTACTGTATTTTCTATTGCTTCTGGAACATTTTTAAAATACTCTGCCATTTCTTCTGGCGATTTTACATAGAATTCGTCTGTTCCCATACGCATTCTATCTTCATCTGTCATTTTTTTACCTGTTTGTATGCAAAGTAAAACCTCATGGTTATATGCATCTTCCTTTTTTAAGTAATGTGAATCGTTTGTTGCAACTAATGGAATATCTAATTTTTTAGACATCTCTATTAATTTTTGGTTTGCCAATACCTGCTCTGGAAGTCCATTTGGCTGTATTTCTAAATAGTAATCTTCTCCAAATAGATTTTTATGCCATAAAGCAACTTCTTCTGCTTTTTCTATATTATTGTTTAAAATTTCTCTATTTACATTTCCTGCAAGGCATGCACTTAAGCACACAAGTCCTTCATGATATTTTTCTAATATTTCATAATCTATACGTGGTTTATAATAAAAACCTTCTGTAAATCCCATCGATACCAAGTGCGTTAAATTCTTGTATCCTGTTTCATTTTTTGCAAGCAAAATAAGATGATAATAATGGTTGTCTATATTAGGCTCTTTATCAAATCTTGTTCTTGGAGCAACATATACCTCGCATCCTACAATAGGCTTTACACCTTGTTTTTTACATTCTTTATAAAAATCCACTACCCCAAACATAACCCCATGGTCAGTAAGAGCAATAGAATCCATTCCTAATTCTTTTGCTCTTGCTGGCAAATCTTTTATTCTATTTGCTCCATCCAATAAACTAAATTCACTATGGACATGTAAGTGCACAAAATTTGACATTTTATTCTCTCTTTCTTTTGGTTGTATTATATTATAAAGATAGTTTTTTATCAAGTAATATTATTAATAATTTACATAACTTGATATATTGCTTGACTTTTAATTCTTCAAATTATATAATTATGTTTACAAATTTTTAGGAGGTTTTATTTTGAAAAAGAACAAACTTTATCCAGACGAGCCTTATATAGAAACATGTTATGGAAATACGGCTTTATGGATCCGGTCATTAGCCCTGCATCCTAAAAGATGTATACCGTCACGTCCAGATAAGGATATGTCAAAACATGAAGAAAAGTGTTATGACAAAATCATTAATGCAGCAATTTCAGAAGCGAAAGAGGGTGATTTAAGAATGTGCCTCACTGGATTTGAGCATTCTCCTCTTGTTGATGAATGGCTTGCATTCAATGGCTTTAAGATTGTTCGCGGAATATATCATTCTTATCTCGAATGGTAATTAAAAACCTTAAACCGACTTTGTTAATCAGGGTCGGTTTTACTTTATGTTGACACTTTTTTCTTTTTATGGTATTATATGTGTTGCTGGTAAAACCATAACTTAAAAATGGAGGAATTAAAATGTTTGAACTGTCAAACTTCTCATCATCACACTTTTCACCTCAAGAGCGGGTTGAAGAAATAATAGATTTTGTTATTTCTCCTTCCAATTTCTCATCGTTCGATCGTGGTGAATCTTGTTTTATTGGGAATCTGTCTCCATGTCAAGCTAGTGCCCTAGAAGCTCAATTAATTCTACTTGGGTACATACTTACAAAATCCCCAAAGGGATATTGGGTAAAAAAAGCTTGATAAGCCAAGAGCCTTTCTTGTTTTTTCAAGAAAGGCTTTGTTTACATAAAGTTTGGTTGTTTTCCTTTACTATTTTGCCAGTATATGGTATAATAGAGTTGTTGGAGGTAAAAAATATGATTAAATTAGTTGCTAGTGATTTAGATGGAACTATAATCGATAAAGCTGGCTCAATTTATGAAAACAACTTTAAGGCCATAAATGATTTAAATCAAAAAAATATAGATTTTGTAATTTGTACTGGTAAAACATATCCTATTGTAAAAGGAATGTGTTCAAAATTTAATGCTAGTTATGGTATTTTTGGTAATGGAAATGAAATTATAAATTTAAAGACAGGTGAAGAAATCTATAAACAATTATTAACTTCAGAACAAATTAGTTCTTGTATTTCTATTGCAAAAGAAAATCACTTACATGTTCACTTATATACAGACACTGAAATTATAACAGAAAGCTTGCAATATATGGATTTACGAAATTATAGATTACAACAAAGCAAAATTTATGATAGTTCTTTAAAAATTACAATAGTACCTGATATCAACCAATACTTATTATTTAACAAGCCTCAAGTATGCAAATTGATTATTTCTGCTGAAAAAGATTTATCTAAAATAAAAGATAAAATCTTAGAAAAAGAAGATATCTCTGTAATAACAATAAGAAAATATGGTGAATATAAAGATAGCATTATAAACAAAGAATATGAATATTTAGATATTTCGCCCAAAAATATAAATAAAGATACTGCATTAAATATTTTAAAAAATTATTTAAAAATTGATAACAGCGAAGTTTTAGCTATTGGAGATAATTTAAATGATTTGGACATGGTTAAAAATTCTGGAATTGGTGTTGCTGTTGCCAATAGCTATGATGAATTAAAAAATGTTGCAAAATATACAACTGAAAATCCAGTTGAAAAAGGTGGTTTTGCAGAAGCAGTTTATAAATTTATTGAATTTTAGCATAAAATGTGATGTGAGAATTGTGCTTCTCACATCACACTTCGTACTTCATGAAATTACAACTTATACAGTCTGTTTTTATCAATATACTCTAAAACCTCTTTTTTGAAAAAGCTTTCTACATTCTCTCCGTTTTTTATTTTTTCTCTAATCTCTGTTGAGCTTAATTTTATAGGCTTTATTTTTTTTATTTTTATTATTGATTCTTTATTTTTTCTTAATAGCTCTTCACTTTCAATTATTTCTTCTAAATTGTCCCCATCTCTTTCTAGTACAATTACTTTATAATACTTCAATATTTTTTCTGGTTCCATCCATGTGTGCAAATCCTTTAAGTTATCTGTTCCCATAATAAAATATATATCATACTCTGGATATTTATTTTTAAATATGTCCAAAGTTTCTATTGTGTATAGCTGTCTTCCATAGCTCAGCTCTATATCAGACACCTCTAGTTTTTTTTCTTCATTGCACATTAATTTAAGCATATTATATCTATGCGCGTCTTCTATTAAGTTACTTTTTCTGTTATATTTTGTGCTTACTGGCACAAATATAACTTTTTCTATATAGTCACAGTTTTCAATTATTTGTTTTGCTAATTCTAAATGTGAATTAAGCGGTGGATTAAAACTTCCTCCAAATATTGCAATTGCTTTGTTTTGCATATTTATTACCTCTTTGCCATTTGTTATATTACTTATATCACATTTTTTTATGTTGTTTCAATATGTTTTAAGAATTCTCCTATCTCAATCATTGATTCATTTTTCTTAATATTGTATAATAGTTACAAAATCAGGGTGGTGAATTTATGAAAAAATTTATTTTTAAATTGATACTTTGGATTTTAATTATATTAATTTTTGTTTTTTCAGTATGTGCTGGTTTGGGCTATTTAAAATATAAATCTGCAACAGATAAGCTAAGTCTAACTAACGCAGTTGAGCAAATCAAATCTAAAGAAAACTATGTAAAATTAGAAGATATATCACAAGATTATAAAAATGCTGTTGTTGCCGTTGAAGACCATAGATTTTATTCTCATAAAGGAATTGATATTATATCTATGTTAAGGGCAACATATGTTAATATAAAAAGCTCTTCCATTACATATGGTGCAAGTACTATTACTCAACAGGTTGGCAGAATATTATATTTCACTCAGGAAAAATCACCAATAAGAAAATTTGCAGAGATTTTTGTTGCATTTGATTTAGAAAAAAATTATTCAAAGGATGAAATTCTAGAATTATATTTAAATATTATTTACTTTGGAAATGGTTACACTGGAATACATGATGCTTCTTATGGCTACTTTAATAAGTCTCCCAAAAATTTAACATTTTATGAAGCAACTTATTTAGCTGGGCTTCCAAATGCTCCTAGCGTTTATTCTGAGGATGATAAGTTAGGTGAAGAAAGAAGATTACAAGTTGTACAAGCTGTAAATAAATATTGTAAGAAATCTCAAAGGCAATAGCGATTATAGCATTTTTATATACTAGGAAATGAGAAATTTCCTAGTATATAAAAAAATGGGGTAATCCCCATTTTTTTATTTTATTACTTCCATTGTCTCTTCTGCTATTTCTAATTCTTCGTTTGTTGGTATTACATACATTGGTATTTTAGATGTTGGCTTGCTTATTATTCCTTGATATTGTTCATCATCATTATGTGATGCATCAAATTCTATTCCTAGTTCTTCTAATCCATCTACACATCTATTTATAACATCTGGGTTGTGTTCTCCTATTCCACCTTCAAATATTATTGCATCTACACGTCCTAGTATTGCCATATATGCTCCAATATATTTTTTTACTCTATGTCCAAACATTTTTAATGCAAGTTCTGCTCTTTCATTTCCTTCTTTGCTTAATTCTTTTAAGTCTCTTACATCTCCAGTTATTCCTGTTATTCCTAATAATCCTGATTTTTTATTTAATATTGTCATCATTTCATCTATATTTAAATTTTCTTTTTTCATAATAAATTCTAATATAGCTGGATCCAAATCTCCTGAACGAGTTCCCATTACTAATCCTTCTAGTGGTGTTAATCCCATAGAAGTTTCAACACATTTTCCATTTTTTACAGCAGCTATACTAGATCCATTTCCTAAGTGGCAAGAAATTATGTTTATATCTTCTTTGTTTTTTCCTAATACTTTTGCTGCTTCTTTTGTTATAAACTTATGTGATGTTCCGTGAGCACCATATCTTTTTATTGCATATTTTTCAGAATATTCGTATGGAATTGCATAAAGTGATGCTTCTTCTGGTATTGTTGTATGGAAAGATGTATCAAACACTAATACTTGTGGTATATTTGGCATTATTTTTGTACAAGCTTCTATTCCTTGTATATGTGCTGGGTTATGAAGTGGTGCATATTCTATTGCTTTTTTGTATTCTTCCATTACTTCATCTGTTACTAGAGTAGCCTTTGTAAACTTAGGTCCTCCATTTACTATTCTATGTCCTATACCATTTATTTCTGATAAGTCTTTTATTGCTCCTATTTCTGGATCTGTTAAATATTCTATTACTGTCTCGAATGCCTTTGTGTGATCTGGTAACTCTAATTCAGCTTTTACTTTTTGTCCATTTCCTTTTTTATATTCTATAAATGGCATATTTATTCCCATACCACCTATTCTGTCACATTTTCCTGATGCTAATACACTATCATTATCCATATCTATTAATTGATATTTTAAAGATGAACTTCCACAGTTTACTACTAATATTTTCATTATATATTTCTCTCCTTTTATTCTATTGTGGGCAGACTCATGGTCTTCCCCTACATTCATAATTATAGTTTTATTCAAAACAAATCAAAACTAGTATATTGTGCATTTTCTGAAGCAAGAAAACCGGAGGCGTGCGTGTGCACGTTGAGGATTTTATTGTTTCTAAGAAAATGTGCAAGATGCTGATTTTCATTTGTTTTAGTTCTGTTGAGCTTGAACACACGTTATAGCAACAACCCCAACAATATCTTCTGCTTTGCAACCTCTTGATAAATCATTTACTGGTTTTGCCATACCTTGGCATATTGGTCCATAAGCTTCAGCTTTTGCTAATCTTTCTACTAATTTGTATCCTATATTTCCAGCTTCTAATTCTGGAAATACCAATGTATTTGCTTGTCCTGCTACATTGCTTCCTGGAGCTTTTGATTTTGCTATTTCTGGAATTATTGCTGCATCAAATTGCATTTCTCCATCAATTGCTAAATCCGGTGCTTTTTCTTTTGCAAGTTCTGTTGCTATTCTTACTTTATCTACTTCTTCTGCTTTTGCACTACCTTTTGTAGAATAAGAAAGCATTGCTACCTTTGGTTCTTTTCCTAATATTTGTTTAAAACTATTTGCTGTAGATATTGCTATCTCTGATAATTCTTCTGAATTTGGATTTTGGTTTAATCCACAGTCTGCAAAAACAAATACTCCATTTTCTCCATATTCGCAATTAGGAACGACCATTACAGAAAATGTAGAAACTAATTTTGTCCCTGGTGCTGTTTTTAAAATTTGTAATGCTGGTCTTAATGTATCTGCTGTTGAATGTGCTGCTCCTGAAACTAATCCATCAGCTTTTTCTTTTTTTATCATCATCATTCCAAAAAACACAGGTTCTTTCATTAGTTCTTCAGATTTTTCCATTGTCATACCTTTGTGTTTTCTTAATTCATAAAAAGCCTCTACAAATTCTTTATAGTCTTCTGACAAACTTGGTTCTATTATTTGTGCCTTTGAAACGTCAAAACTATGTTCTTCTGCTATTTTTAAAACTTCTTCTTTATTACCTATCAATACAACATTACAAAAATCTTCTTTTGAAATTAAATCTACTGCTTTTAAAGTTCTTAAATCTGTTGCTTCTGGTAATACTATAGTTTTTCTTTCTTCTTTTGCTCTTTTTATTATATCATCTAAAAAAGCCATTTATATTCCTCCTTGTTTTTAGCATACTTAAATATTATATAAAGAAATTATGAAAAGTACAAGATTTTTTTATAATTTTGTATATTTATTTCATTGTTACACCTGAAAATCCGGGTTATTTATAAATGGATTTTCTGATATTGTTACAAATTTTATAGAATATATGTCACAATACAATAAATTTGTATCTTGTATTGAACGAAGTACAATATAGCTTGCTCCAACCTCTACTAATATTCCGTGTTCTATCTTCTAAATAAGTAGTTCCAATAAGGAATTCTACTCTAACAAGTTTACCAATATGCTGTCTTAAAAAAGCTGGCGTATATAAAGCATTTGTTACTGTTTCTGGTGCTCTTTGGTTATCTATTTCCATTGCTCTATATTCTGGAAAATTATAATTATTATAATACATTCTATCCTCCTGATTTTAAGTTTGATCATATAGAGGTGTTGGCCTATAAAAGCAATGTTCATTTATTCTTGTATGAAATGTGCCGTGAACCGTTGTATGGAAATGTGTTGGGGCAACTCGGATTGTATGGATTCATGTACCACAAGCATTCTCCTATTTCGTTTATTTTATTTCCTGCAATCGCCCAATCGGCTACATTATAGTGTTCATCTGTTGGAACCATATTATATATGTTTTGTGAATTATATTGATTTCCTAATGTTTCTGTTGCACAGTCAAATTGGCCTGTTTGAAAAACTATGTTTCGTATACTTCCTCCTTGAGAAATACGCGCATATTCTCCGTGTACTGCTATTTACCCTATTCATAATTACTGTTGCAACTGCTTTCATTCCGATTTTCGCCTTCTCCTCCTGCTTCGCATTGAACAAGTCTTGCAATTAACTCTCTATCAGAAAATGCCATTTTCTCACCTCTATATATGTATTATATTTTTATTTTAGGATTTTGTGACAGATTGGATTTTTTCTTATTGCTTTTGCTATTTATAAATTATATAATTGCTTTGAGGTTTTTATATGATTTTAGAATATGTTGTTAAAAATTTGTCTTTGTATAAAACAGTTAGGCAAGTTTTAAAAATAGAATTTAATATGTCAAATAGATTAATTACAAAATTAAAGAAGAATAAATGTATTTTGCTAAATGGAAATGAAACTTATTTGGATAAAATGCTTTCTATTAATGATGTCATTTCTTGCGATTTAAATTGTGAGGAATCTTCTGACAATATAATCCCTACTAAAATGGATCTAAACATCATTTATGAAGATGACTCTTTATTAGTTATAAATAAAGCTCCTAATATCGCTGTACATCCTTCTATTTTGCATTATGAGAATAGCTTGGCAAATGGCGTTAAATATTATTTTGAATCTATAGGTTTGAATAAAAAAATAAGACCAGTAAACAGGTTAGATAAAGATACTTCTGGTTTAGTTATTTTTGCTAAGAATGAATATATTCAAGAGTGCTTGGTAAAGCAAATGCAAAATAATACATTTTATAAGGAATATATAGCTTTGCTTTGTGGTAATCTTGAAAATATTTCTGGTAAAATAGAAGCACCTATTGCTAGGAAAGAAAATAGCATAATAGAAAGATGCATAAATCCCAATGGCGATTATGCTCTTACTTATTATGAGTTAATAAAAAATTACCCTAATTTTTGTTTAGTAAAATTCATTTTAAAAACTGGCAGGACCCATCAAATTAGAGTTCATTCCAAATATATTTGCCATCCTATTTTAGGTGATACACTATATGGAACCTCTTCTGATTTAATAAATAGGCAAGCTTTACATTGTAGAAAGTTGTCCTTTGTTCACCCTATTACCAAAAAAGAATTGAAGCTCGAAGCTCCAATTCCTCTTGATATGCAATCTTTAATTAATTTATCTTAAATAATCTAATACAGGTTTTTTCCCTTCGCCTTCTCTTTCTTCTTTTATTCGTTTATTAACTGCTGGTACTGCTAGTGTATATACATTCGAAACATTTGAGTATTTAGGATCAATCTCGCCTTTATATATTGGTATTTTTCTATCACCAATTTTAGATAACCAATCTTCTAATACTTTTTTATCTAATTGCATTGTTGTTGGTCCCACAAAATTAGGATTGTTTATTCCTAATAGAATAGAATCATCATTCTCAGCAATTTTTCCCCATTTTTTTGTTCTTATATTACCTGATTTTAAATCTTGAATAATTGTGCTCTGCATTGCAATTATATTTGTTAACATTCCTCCTAAAGCATTTATTTCTCTTCTTGTTTTGTTTATTTCTTCCACCAAATCTCCTTCTGGTAATCCTTCTTCTTGCAAAAATTTAGCATATTCACTTTGTAGTTCTTCTGGTATTTCTTCTCCTTTTTTTGTTACATCTCTTATTAGTAAAATTAATCTAGCTCTTTGTATTGCTGGAGTTAATCTTTCCATACTCATATTATCTATATCTTTTTCATTTCCATCAATAACTTCCTGCCATAACCCTAAATTATCTATTATATCTAATCCTGTATAAACTTCTTGCATGTTTTGAAATAACTTACTTTGCCAAAAAGCACTAAATAAATTTACATCTTCTACAGTTATTGTTTTTAAAAATCTTTCATCTAGTACATCATACAATCCAATTTCGTCTGTATCTCTACAAAAATCATCTGCTAATCCAATTTTTTTAGCAAAAGATAAACTCTTAACATTTTCTTCTTGTAATACTGAATTAGCTTTATCTATATATTCATCAGTTATCCCATAAGTTTCTAATACACTAAAAACTGCCTCTAGTGCTGCTTTTTGCTCATCTTTTATTTCCTTTTCTGTTTGTTTTTTTCCGTTATGCAGAGCAGTTAATATATTATTATTATCTGTCACTCTACATGTTCTAATAACGTTTCTTAGTAAACTTAACTTTACTTTCTCCATATTTAATGATGTATGTAATTCTTCTCTAGGATTTTCTCCTTCTAATTCTCTTGCCTGATTTAATAATTTATAAAGTTTTGAAGTATCACGTTTTTCCATTTTCAGCAATTCTTTTACTGTTCTATATTTTGTTGCAAGGTCATAAACTTTAAATCCGTTATTAGGTACTGAAGAAAGGCCTTTTTCCAATTCCTTTAAAGCTTCTTCTCTAATTTCTTCTATACTTAATCCTTCATTTCTATACTCCCCAGCTAATTCTTTTAAATACCTTTGAGTCCTTTTTAAAGCTTCTTTAATAGCTTCTTCATCATATTGTTTGTTCTTTATTTCTTCTATTTTTTCACTTATGTTAGTTTCCATACTTTCCTCCATGTTATAAATCTACATAATATTTTAACATAAGTTTCACGATTTTTCTATACTTTTTAAAAATATTTCTAAATTTTAGAATTGAATTTTCATTTATACTTCGGTTTTTCTATTTGAAAATAAAGAAGAGCAAGATTTCTCTTACTCTTCTTTATTTTCGTCTTCATCTTTTCCTTGGGATTCTTCTTCAATTGTTTCTCTCTGTCCATATACATAATTCATTTTTCCAATCCAGCTTTTCCAAAGCCAATACAATCCAATTAATGTAAAAAGTAGTATAAGTTTTTCACCCTTATAAAACAACGGCATAATCATAAAACTTATTGCATTTACATAGGCACATACTTGTTCTACCCGAAACCATATTTTTGAAAAACCATATTATAGAGTAAATCTATAAGCCGGGTTCTGTTAAAAACAGTCATTTATCTAGAATATATATTACTATATATTTCAAGCCACCAATTTAAGAAGACGACGAGCAGTCTTAACCTTCTTATATTTAGGTGTTGCTCCAAATGGGGTTTGCATTGACCAAATATGTCACCATATTTGCGGTAAGCTCTTACCTCACCTTTTCACCCTTGCCGTTTAAAACGGCGGTTATTTTCTGTTGCACTTTCCTTAAGGTCACCCTCACTGGACGTTATCCAGCATTATTGCTCTATGGAGCCCGGACTTTCCTCATATAGGGCCTTGCGGCATCTACACGCGACTGTTCAATTTACTCTATTTATTATTTTAACCTGTTTTCTACTTAAAGTCAACATTTACAATGTATTTATGCTTTCCAGCAAATTTTTATACTTCATATAAAATACTTCTTTGTCCTGTAAATTTAAAGAATTTTGTAATTCTTTTACTAAAACATAGGTTTTATTAACTTTGTATTCATTCTTTTTCGCAAATTCTATGTCATTTACAACGTTTTTAAATGATTTTTCACATTCACTTATATTTGTTTGAACATCATTCCAATTTCCTTGTTCAACAAATAAATATGCATTTACTAAAAATGATTTTGTTTGTTTTATATTCTGAATACTATTTTCTGCTGATATTGCTCTTTCGTAAATTGGTATATATGAATATAATTTAACTATATTATTTAATGAATCAATTTTGTTCTCATTTTTAATACTTATTATACAATTATCCAACTCTCTGCTAAATGCAATAATATCATCATTACTAACATTTAAGCTATATAAATCTAGTAATATTACACTCCATGATTGATTTAAGTTTTCTATATCATATTTTATAGAATTCCAATCAATATCACTTTTTATAGCATCTAGCACTGAATTGGTTTCCATTTTTGTTGTATTTATATTATTATTTTTTTGTGAATTTTGATTATCTTGAGATTTTTCGGAACTACCTTGTCCACTTTGCCCTGTTCCCGTTTCTTGGTTCCCTCCAGAATTTCCACTTGATGATTTTTTCGATTTTTCTTCTACTTCAACTCTTTGAGAAGTAATTGTATAATTTTCAAGACTAATATTGTTTAAACTATTGGCTATACTAATTATGTGTGTATCCAAGTAATCTAGTTCCTCACTAACTTTTTCTTTTAAATCTTTTTTATCATCTTTTTTCGCACACCCTGTCATTGTCACTATGCATATTATTGTAAACAGAGCAAAAATACTTTTAACTTTTTTCACATATATCACCAAGCATATTATTTCCAATATTTTTGTGATTATTCTTTTATAACTTTGGTAAAACTAATTTTAGATAAATTTTTAAGGAGTCTTTAAATTGAATACAATTGTTAGTTTATATAGTCAAACAAATCAAGAAATTGCTAATTTTTTAAAAAGTTTTAATAATATTAATGTTGATAATAATCTTCTAGAATGGAAAAAAGAGTTTGAAAATCCTATAGAGATTGCTGATATTATAGGTGTTTTTATTGATAATAATGAAAAATATAAAATTAATATGTGGATTAGTTTAGATAAAGGTTTCTTTTTAAATGTCACAGAACATAATGCAGACCAAATAATAAGATACCTTTTTGAAAGGTATCCTTATTAATTACTCATTATTATTTTTTTCTTCTAATTCTTCCTTCACTTCTTTTGCTTCTGCTTCTTTTTCCGGCTTTATTTCAGCTTCTTCTAACTTTTCCTCAGCTTTTTCTAACACTGTTTTTTCTTCTGTTTGTCTTTCTCCACACTTAGGACAAAATTGTGCTTCTTTCTCTATTTCTGCATAACATTTTGAACATACTTTCTTTTGATTTAATGTTAATATTTCTTTTCTTGCCTCTTCGATTTCTTTGCATAATCCATCTAATTTGGCACATTCTTCTGCAAGTTCTTCTTTTATAATTACATTTTCTTCTCTCACATGCTTTTCGTAAACTTTCTTTCCTATTTCTTCATATAACTCTTTTATCTTACCTTTGTTTTCATTAATTTTCATCTTTAGTTTTGTCTCTTTTGCTATTTTACTTGTTGCTTCTGATGTTTTTTTACCTATATCATTAAAAAATCCCATTTTTACTCCTCCTTTAAAATTTTACAATATTAATATTTTTACCATATTTTTATATAATATTCTAATCTTCTTGTTTTGCTTCTCTTGTCATTAATTTAAATACTGCCTCTTCTGGCGTTAATTTATTAAATAATATATTATAAACACTATCTACTATTGGCATTTCTACATTATATTTTTTTGAAAGTTCATAAGCTGTTTCTATATTATCTATTGCTTCTATTGTCATTCCTATTTTTTCTCTTGCTTCTTTTACTGTTCCGCCCTCTCCAATTATTATTCCGGCTTTTCTGTTTCTACTATGTTCACTTAAACACGTTACAATCAAATCTCCGCAAGCCTGTTAATCCATATATTGTTTGTGTTTTTCCTCCCATTTTTGTATTTAATTTAGACATTTCAGATAGTCCCCTTGTTAGGAGTGCTGCAAATGTGTTATCTCCTAATTTTTGTCCAATAACAATTCCTGCACAAAAAGCAAGAATATTTTTTAATGCTCCTCCTAATTCTGCACCTTTTACATCATCTGATGTATATATTCTTAGAACTTCATTCATAAATGTTTCTTGTACATCTTTTAATAAATCTTTATGCTTTGAAGCTATTACCAATGCTGTTGGTATTCCCATTGATACTTCTTCTGCATGGCTTGGTCCCGAAAGTCCACCAATTTTAGAATTTGGTAGTTCTTCTTCTACCACTTCATTTAATGTGTATAGTGTTTCTTTTTCAAATCCTTTTGAACATATTATTATTTCCTGATTTGTTACATATTTTTTGAATTTTTTTATTGTTTCTCTTACCGCTTTAGATGGTGTTACTATTAAAATCATTTCTGAACCATCTATTGCTTTTTCTAAATCTGTTGTACAAATTATATTACTTGGTATGTATGCTTGTGGTAAGAACTTACATTTTCTTGTATTGTTTATTAAGTCTGCTTCTTCTTGTAGATATGCCCACATTTTTATATTGTTACCCATTTTTGCTAAATGTATTGCTAGGGCTGTTCCCCAGCTTCCACTGCCTATTATCGCTATGTTTTTCATTTGTTTACTCCTTTAATTTTAGGGAAAAAGAGGACTGTCCCCTTTTTCCCTATTTTTTAAAACTAATTTTGTTTTCTGTTCCATTTTTTATTCTTTTTAGATTTTCTCTATGATTGAATATTACCAATAATGCTATTAATATACTAATCATTACAGGTAGAAATTTAACATCTCCCATAAATATTGTAAGTATAGGATATAGTACTGCTGCTAATATTGAACCTACTGATACCATTTTTGTAAATGCAATTATTATAACTGCAAAAATTAAACATATTAGACCAATCTTCCAATTTAAAGTTATTAAAACTCCAAGTGCTGTTGCAACTCCTTTTCCTCCTCTAAATTCAAAGAATATTGGAAATGTGTGTCCTAGTATTGCAAAAAATCCTGCTATATATTCTAATAATGTTTCATCAACTTCTGTCCATATACGTCCTGCAAGTATTGCTACAACTATTGCCATTACTCCTTTTAGCACATCACATACTAATGTTAATGCAGCTGCTTTTTTTCCTACTGTTCTTAAAACATTTGTTGAACCTGCGTTTTTACTTCCTTTTTCTCTTACATCAAATCCTGCAAACTTTCTACTGAAAATTACTGAAAAGCTTATGCTTCCTAAAAAATACGCAACTATTGCAACTCCTATATATACTCCTATCATTTTTATTCCTCCTTTTCTCCTTTTTCTCTTGTAATTACTCTTATTGGCGTTCCTGTTATTCCAAAGTTTGTTCTTATTTGATTCACTAAATATCTTTCATATGAAAAATGAAATAACTTTTTACTATTAACAAATATTACAAATGTTGGTGGCTTTGTACTAGCTTGTGTAGCATACAATATTTTAAGTCTTCTTCCTTTGTCTGTTGGTGGTTGAACTACTGCTATTGCCTCATTTATAACTTGATTTAGTATTGATGTAGAAACTCTTATTGCATTATTATTTGCCACTGTATTTATCATGTCAAATATTTTGTCTACCCTTTGACCTGTTTTTGCAGATATAAATATTATTGGTGCATAAGATAAATAGCTTAGTTTGTTATATACTTCTTTTGTATATTTTTCTAATGTTCCTGTTGTTTTTTCTACCTCATCCCATTTGTTTACTACTATTATAATTCCTTTACCTGCTTCATGTGCTTCTCCTGCAATCTTTGCATCTTGGTCTGTTACTCCTTCATTTGCATCTATTAATAGTAAACATATATCTGCTCTTTCTATTGCTAAAAGAGATCTCATTATACTAAATTTTTCTATTGATTCTGTTGTTTTGCTTTTTCTTCGAATTCCGGCTGTATCTATAAAATTATACTTTCCATGTTTGTTTTCAAAATATGAATCTATTGCATCTCGTGTTGTTCCTGCAATATTACTTACAATTACTCTATTCTCTCCTAATATCTTGTTTATTAAAGAGGATTTTCCTACATTAGGTTTTCCTATTACAGCAACATTTATTATCTCATCTTCATCCTCAGTTTCATCCTTTTCTGGAAAATGCTCATATACAGCATCTAACACATCTCCTATTCCCAATGCATTTGTAGATGATACTGGATATGGTTCTCCTATTCCTAAATTATAAAATTCATATATGTCATTACTCTTCTCTCCCACATTGTCCGACTTATTACATACTAAAACAATTGGTTTTTTAGATTTTTTTAGCATAAGAGCAATTTCCTGATCTGCTGCGGTTATCCCTTGTCTTATATCTGTTATAAATATAATAACATCTGCTATGCTTATTGCTATATCTGCTTGTTCTTTCATTTGAGATAGAATAATGTCATCAGATTTAGGTTCAATTCCACCAGTATCTATTAATGTAAAATTTCTTCCTCTCCAGTTTGCTTCTCCATAAACTCTATCTCTTGTTACTCCCGGAACGTCTTCTACAATTGATATTCTTTTTCCTATTATATAATTAAAAAATGTTGATTTTCCTACATTAGGTTTTCCTATTATTGCAACTATTGGTTTTGCCATTTTCTCACCCTTTTCTTTCGCCTAATATTTTATATCATATACTTTATTTAGTCAACCTTGTTGTATATATGAGAAAACAAAAAAAATGCCTTATTAGGCATCTTTTTTTACTATTACTTCTTTTCCATCATAATATCCACAATTGTCGCAAACTCTGTGTGGCAATACTGGCTCTCCACAATGTTTACATGTTGCAATATTTGGTGTTTCTAATTTCCATGTTGATCTTTTTGTATGTGTTCTTTGTTTTGACCATCTTCTTTTTGGTTGTGCCATTTTTATTCCCTCCCTCGTAAATGCTTTATCTATCTATGTTTTACATATTATTCTTTAAAGTCACTATAAGATTATACTAATTTTTCTTTGTCTTGTCAAGGCTTTTAGTTTATTTTTTTAATTCTTCTAGGAACATCTTATTTAAAAGTTGAGGGTTTGCTTTCCCCTTTGTTTGTTTCATTGCTTGTCCTACTAAAAATCCTAGTGCTCTATCTTTTCCTGCTTTGAAGTCTGCTATTGATTGTGGATTTGCTTCTAGTATATTCATAACTACTTCTTTAATTGCACCCTCATCAGAAATTTGTATCCATCCTTTTTCTTTTATAATTTCTTCTGGATCTCTTGGATTCTCAAATAGTTCTGCTACTACTTTTTTACCTATACTAGAACTAATTGTTCCTTTGTCTATTAATATTACAACTTTTGCAAGTTCCTCTGCTGTAAATGGAATTTCGTTTGGTTCTAACTCTTTTTCGTTTAATATTCCTGTTATATCTGAAATAATCCAGTTGCTAACTGCTTTATAGTTGTTACAAATACTTGATGCCTTTTCAAATAGATCTGATAAATATTTTGAGTTTACTATTATTCCAGCATCCTTTGGTGTCATTTTATATTCTTCTACATATCTATTAAGTCTAGATTCTGGAAGTTCTGGCAAACTGTTTTTTACATTTTCTATATATTCATCTGAAAGTTTTATTGCTACTAAATCAGGTTCTGGGAAATATCTATAATCTTGTGCATCTTCCTTATCTCTCATTGAAAAAGTTCTTCCAGATACGTCATCCCATCTTAATGTTTCTTGTAATACTTTTCCTCCTGCTTCTAATAAATCTATTTGTCTTTCTATTTCATATTCAATACCTCTTGTAATACTTCTAAATGAGCTCATATTTTTCATTTCTGAACGTGTTCCTAATTTAGTATCAGTTTTCTTTTTTACAGATACGTTAACATCTGCTCTAAAAGAACCTTCTTGCATTTTGCAATCTGATACTTCTATATATTCTAGTATTGATTTTAGCTTCTTTAAATATCTATCTGCTTCTTCTGCGCTACTCATATCTGGCATAGAAACGATTTCTATTAATGGAACTCCCGCTCTGTTTAAGTCAACTAAACTGTCTCCACCAAATTCATCATGATTTAGTTTTCCTGCGTCTTCTTCTATGTGAATCCTTAAAATTCCAATTTTCTTTTTGTTTCCATTTTCATCATCAATTTCTACATATCCATGATTACATAATGGTTTATCATATTGTGATATTTGGTATGATTTTGGTAAATCTGGATAATAGTAATTTTTTCTATCATTTTTGCTGTCTTTTGAGATTTCGCAATTTGTTGCAAGGCCTGCTTTTACGGCATATTCTACAACTTTCTCATTTAATACTGGTAATGTTCCTGGCATTGCCATACATATTGGACAAACATGAGTATTTGGTTCTGCCCCAAATGTTGTAGGACATGAACAAAATATTTTTGTTTTTGTTGAAAGCTCTGCATGAACTTCCAATCCTATTACTGCTTCATAATCTTCTCTTGCCATTATTCTATCCCTCCTTTAAATTGAGGTTTATATTTCTCTCTAAATTTATATTCTTGTTCAAAACTATATGCTGTATTTAATATAGTTTCTTCTTGGAATTTGTTTCCTATTAATTGCATTCCTATTGGCATTCCTTCCTTATCTATTCCACAAGGAATTGAAATACCAGGTAATCCTGCTATATTTACAGAAACAGTACAAATATCTGCTAAATACATTTCTAATGGGTTATTTGATTTTTCTCCTATTCCAAAAGCTACTGTTGGTGATGTTGGAGTAAGTATAACATCATATTTTTCAAAACCTTTATTAAATTCGTTCATTACTAATGTACGAACTTGTTGAGCTTTTTTATAATATGCATCATAATATCCAGAAGATAACACATAAGCTCCAAGTATAATTCTTCTTTTTACTTCTGCTCCAAAGCCCTCACTTCTAGTCTTTTTATATAAATCTTTTAAGTCTTTAAAATTTTTTGCTCTATAAGTATATCTAATTCCATCAAATCTACCTAAGTTAGAACTAGCTTCTGCGCAAGCAATTATATAGTATGTTGCTAATGCATATTTTGCAATATCTAAAGAAAACTCTTCAACTTCTGCTCCCAATTTTTTATATGTTTCTATTGCCTGTTTTAAACTTTCTTTAACCTCTTTATTTATTCCTTCTCCAAAAAATTCTTTAGGTACACCTATTTTTAGTCCTTTTATATCTCCTGTTAATGCTTTTTCATAATCTTTTTTAGGCATATCTACTGATGTAGAATCTTTTTCGTCATGTCCTGCAATTATATTTAATAAAATAGCACTATCTCTAACATCTTTCGTTATTGGTCCTATTTGGTCAAGTGATGATGCAAATGCTACTAATCCATATCTTGATACAAGTCCATATGTTGGTTTTAGTCCAACAACTCCACAAAATGCTGATGGTTGTCTAATACTTCCACCTGTATCTGAGCCTAAAGCCCAAGGTACCATTTGGCTAGCAACTGCTGCTGCACTTCCACCTGATGACCCTCCTGGAACTTTACTTAAATTCCAAGGATTTTTTGTTTTCTTAAAATATGAATTTTCTGTTGAACTGCCCATAGCAAATTCATCCATATTAAGTTTTCCTATTGTAATTAAATTCTCTGCATTTATTTTATCCATTACTGTTGCATCATATGGAGATACAAAATCTTCTAGCATTTTAGAACTACATGTTGTCTTTATACCTTTTGTACAAATGTTGTCTTTTATTCCTATTGGAATTCCTGCTAACTTATTTGTAATTTCTCCTTTTTCTATTTTTTGATCTATTTCTTTTGCTTTGTTTTCTGCATCTTCTGAAAGAACAGTAACAAAAGCTTCTATGTCGTCTTCTTTTTCATTTATTCTACTTACATAGCTTTTTGTAATATCTTTTGATGTTATTTCATTTTTATTTAACTTGTCCATCAATTCGTGGACTGTTAACTCATATAGTTCCATTATTTAACCTCCTAAATTACTTTTGGAATTTTAAACATATTTCTTTCTTTCTCTTTTGCATTTGCAAGTAATGCTTCATTGTCTTCAAATATTTTAACTTCGTCTTTTCTAAACACATTTTTTGCTTCATTTGTTCCTATTGTAATATCTAAATCCTGTACTGGTGCATTATTTACAACATCTGCAAAATCCAAAATATCTTGTAAGTTTTCTATATAATTGTCTATTTCATCTTCATTTAGTTCCAACCTTGCTAAATTTGCAATATGCCTAATTTCTTCTTTACTAACTTTTTTCATAAAATTACTCCTTTATACGAAAACCGTCCCCACCGTTGTAGGGACAAATATATAATTCTTTTTTTATTTTATTATTCTTTATAAAATTTGTCAATTCTTCTATTATATTTTTACCCAAAAATAATGCTTTGTACAAAACGAAACCGGGACTCTTGTTATAAAGAGTCCCGGTAGGACCTGATCGGTGGTTTGGTGCATGATAAAGGGGTAGGAAAATAAAAGAATGGTGACAAGATGTATCGGTTGGATCAGGCCCCCAATATGAAGTTATGTTAACATTATATATTAATTTTATAATCCTGTCAAGCTTTTTTGTTTTAATGCTTCATATATTACAATTCCTGCAGAAACTGAAGCATTTAAAGATGTAATTTTTCCTTTCATTGGAATTTTTACTAAAAAATCGCAATTTTCTTTTACAAGTCTACTCATTCCAAAGCCTTCACTACCTATTATTATTGCAAGTGCTCCTTTTAAATCTTGATTATAGTAATATGTTTTTGCATCTCCATCTGTTCCACAAATCCATACTCCTTGCTCTTTTAAGTATTTTATTGTTTCATTAATATTATTTACTCTTGCAATTTTTACATGTTCTACTGCTCCTGCTGATGATTTTGATACAGTTGCATTTACTCCGAACAGCTCTTCTTTTTGGTATTATAACTCCATGTATTCCTGCCGTTTCTGCTGTTCTTATTATTGACCCTAAATTATGTGGATCTTCGATTCCATCTAAAATTAGTATAAATGGATCTTCATTTTTAGATTTTGCCTCTTCTAATATATCTTCTACTTCGCAATAATTAAATGGAGGCACTATTGCAATTACTCCTTGATGATTTTCTGTCTCAGAAATTGCATTTAATTTTTGTCTTTCGACTTCTACAATAACTATTTTTCTTTCTTTTGCCTTTGCTATTATTTTATTTATAGAACCATGTTTTTCCCCTTTCGCAATAAATATTTTATTTATATCTCTATCTGATTCTAATAATTCTAGCACAGAATTTCGTCCTTCTATTTGGTCAGATGCGTTTTGTTTATCTGTATTATTCATTCTTAATTCTTCTTTTTTCATTTTTAATTCTCCTTATTATTTTCTATAAAGTTATTCTTATATTCTTCTATTTTAGTTGTGTCTACCTTACCTATTTTAAAAAGTATTTGATTATTCAGTATCTTATATATCACATCAGTCTTTACTATACTATCCATATTTAGATTGTTTTTGTCATTTTTTTCTAATAATTTATTAGCTGGATATTTTAATTTAGTCAATTTTGAAGATATAAGCATTCCAAAATTTTCTATTGGTACTGCTATATTATTTTGGTCAATAATAACAAAAAAATGATTTTTCCCTTTTACTCCATTAGAGTAATAATATTCTTTTACAAATACTATATCTCCAATTTCGTAATTATTATATTCTAAAGATTCTTCTTTTAATGTCAACACATTTTCAATTTTGCCCTTATGCCATTCTTCTTCTACAGGGTACTCCTCAAAAGCTTCTTTAATATCTCTTACTTTATTGCATTTATATGCAAATTTCATAAATTCACTTAAGCCTTCTTCACTTTTCATATTATCATCTCCTGTATTTTATCATAACATATTTTTTACTTTTTGGCAATATTTTATTTTCTAATCTTCGTCTAATTTTAAAACTGATAAAAATGCTTCTTGTGGTACTTCAACTTTTCCTATTTGTCTCATTTTCTTTTTACCTTTTTTCTGTTTTTCTAGCAACTTCTTCTTTCTTGTAACATCTCCTCCATAGCATTTTGCAAGTACGTCTTTTCTCATTGCAGATATTGTTTCTCTTGCTATAATTTTTCCTCCTACAACTGCTTGAATTGGTATTTCAAATAATTGTCTTGGTATAACTGTTTTTAGTTTTTCTGCCATTTTTCTACCTCTTGTATATGCTGTATCTTTATGTACTATAAAAGATAATGCATCAACTGGCTCATTATTTATATGTATATCTAATTTTACAAGTTCTGCCCTTCTGTATTCTTTAAACTCATAGTCAAAAGAAGCATAACCTTTTGTTTTTGATTTTAATGTATCAAAAAAATCATATATTATTTCATTTAGTGGTAATTCATATTCTAATGTTACTCTTGTGCTGTCTAAATATTTCATATCAATATATGTGCCACGTCTATCTTGGCATATTTCCATTACATTTCCAACAAATTCTTTTGGAAGCATTATCTCTGCTTTTACTATTGGTTCTTCTATATAACTTATTTCTTGTGCTGGTGGTAAATCTACTGGATTATATAGTTCTATTACCTCTCCTGTTTGCTTATACACCTTATATATAACTGATGGTGCTGTTGTGATTAAATTTAAGTCAAATTCTCTTTCTAATCTTTCTTGTATAATTTCTAAATGAAGTAGTCCTAAAAATCCGCATCTAAAGCCAAAGCCTAAAGCAATAGATGTTTCTGGTTCATACTCTAATGCAGCATCATTCAATTTTAATTTTTCTAGTGCTGTTTTTAAATTTTCGTAATCTCCTCCATCTAATGGATACATTCCACAATATACCATGGAATTTGCTTTTTTATATCCTGGGAGTGGCTCTTTTGCCGGATTTTCTGCTGTTGTTATTGTATCTCCTACATGCAAATCAGATACATTTTTTATACTAGCCGCAATATATCCAACTTCCCCTGCTGTTAATTTTTCTGCTGGTACTGTGGTTCCTGGCTCTAAATACCCAAGCTCTGATACTACAAATTTCTTATTTGTAGCCATAAATAGTATTTCATCACCAGTTTTTACTGTTCCTTCTACTACTCTTATATAGCTTAATGCTCCTTTGTAATTATCATAAAAAGAATCAAATATTAAACATTTTAATGGTTTTGTTTCATCTCCCACTGGTGGTTTAAAATCTGTTACTATTCTTTCTAAAACTTCATCAATGTTTAACCCAGTTTTTGCAGAAATACAAGGTGCATCCATTGCTGGTATTCCAATTATATCTTCTATTTCTTGTTTTATTTCTTCTGGTCTAGCATTTGGCAAATCCACTTTGTTTATTACTGGTAAAATATCTAGGTTATTATCTAGTGCTAAATATACATTAGCAAGTGTTTGTGCTTCCACTCCCTGGCTTGCATCTACAACTAATATTGCACCTTCACATGCAGCTAAACTTTTTGAAACCTCATAATTAAAGTCTACATGTCCTGGGGTATCTATTAAATTTAATATGTATTCATTTCCGTCTTTTGCTTTATATAACATTCTAACAGCTTGTGCTTTTATTGTAATTCCACGTTCTCTTTCTAAGTCCATATTATCTAATACTTGACTTTCCATTTCTCTAGAAGATAAAAGTCCTGTTTTTTCTATTAATCTATCTGCTAATGTTGATTTTCCATGGTCTATATGTGCTATTATACTAAAGTTTCTAATATATTTTTGTTTATCGTGCATTATTTTTCCTCCTTAGTCACTATCAGATATTCTACCATAACAGTTGGAATTTAGCAATATGTTTGAGTTTTAGAATTTTTGTGGTATAATATATTTATGGAAAAAATTGTAGAGAAAATTATAAATTCAATACCAAATAATTTAACTGAATTAGAAAAAGCCTATTTTGTTTACCTTGAACTTGGAAAAATATTAAATATTGATACAGGATATTTTTTATCTGGTTCGAGAAGTAAAAAGGATAGGATTTTTGAGAATGGGAAAAATTTTGAAAGAATTAATTCTACTAATGTTATTTGTAATTCTTCTGCTGAATTATATGCACACATCTTGAATAAGCTTAATATTAATGCGTATTGTTTTTATTATAATAATTTTACTCATGCAGATGTTTTAATAGAAACTCCTAATGCTAGTTTTTACTATGTAAATATGCTTCAAGATTTATACAACATTCAAACAGGTGCTAGAACTAGGCATTTTGCCCCACCTTTAGAATACATTAATGAAGGATATCGCCGAGAATTACAAGAAGAAAATTTTTTAAGTCTTGCTTCTGTTAGTTCAGGTGAATTAGAAAGAATGGATAAAAAACTTGGTTATTCTTTTCATGGTATTTATTTGAATGATTTTATTAATAGAATTAAATTGGAAATTAAGAATCCCGATTTTGTAAATGAATATATTTTACCAAATGGTGTTACTTTAGATAATTGCAGTCCTCAAAATTTATTAAAGTATAAGTTTTTATTTTTAATAAATAACCTTAATGCCTATAGTGAAACTCCTAATAGATCTATCGGCTTTTTAGAATTAGAACGATATTATGAAAGGCTTTGCTCTGCTATACTTTCACCTGAAGAAGACAAAAAAGTTATGCTTTATGCTTGTTATCCTAAAGGTAGTGAATTATCAAATGATTCTTTGTCTTCTTATATATCTTTAGAACTTGATGCGAATAATATTATGTATTTTTCTTTTTCTAGTGAAAAAAATAAATATATATCACTTTCAAAAGAAGAACTTCAACAACAAGTTAATAATGGTTTAACTGCTTATAAAACAAAATTTAAAGGCATTGAAAGAGAAGGTTAACTGCAATATTTGTTATATTTCTCTTTCAAATTTTTTTTATTTAAAACCTCTTCTATTCCTTTTTTGCTAATCTCTTCAAAAACGTCATCAAAAAAATTAATCAATTTTGGATGAAATAATTCTTTATTCTTTACATTATTCCAATACCACAATGGATAATCATTTGTAAAATCTTTTCCTTTATAAACCATTCCAGCAGATAAATTATCGCACAACATTTCTATTGTATATTTATATGGTATAACTGGCGCCTTTACTGGTGCATTAAAATCATACCAATACTCTTCATGGTGTTTGTTATGGCCTTTATGATGAAGCCATGCAGCCGAGTATTGTCTTTTTTCTCTTGCTACTTGTATTGGACTCTTATAACCTACATAGTATTTTGCACTTTCCCAAAATTCTGTTGGACCATATTTAGATAAATCATGTATAAGTCCTCTCCATGGTAATCCTGCTCTTGTACATAATTTAAATACTATCCACCTATGTTTTGTAATTAGTTTAAAATGTAACCATATTTTTTTAAGCAATTTTGTTCCTCCTTGTTATAATGAATTCAGGACAGTCCCCAAAATCCCCAGGTTTGGTGATTTTGAGGGACAGTCCCTAGAATTCCCCTCACACAAATTACAATTTATCTGTTTCTTACCAAATTATTGAAACTATACAATAGATTAGAACTCTTGCAAGTGCTGTTGTTAATAAATTATCTATCACAAATGGTATTCCAATTTTATTTATGTTTTCATATTCTTTTAATAACTTGTTTTTTTCTTCTTCTGTACAAAGTTTAGTTTTTTCCATATATTCTTTTGCAAGGTATTTTGCTTTTGTCATTGCATCTATTTCCAAAAAGCTTCTTACACTAAATTCGATTAGTGTAAATAGCATAAGTATTGCTATTTGCAAGCTCTGGTTAGTTATTACTTTTAATATTGTTAATACACTTATTATTATAAAGTATATTATATTTATATTTGAAAATATAAAGTTAAATAATAATAATCTTCTATCTTGGCATGAGTGTATACATTCATGTGCTATTGTTTGTATTCTTGCATAATTGTTTTTCATATCTGCTATGCTTATTTTATTTGTAACCGCTATATACAAACTTGTTCCAGTGTCTTTGGCTTCTTCTATTTTTACATTTTTATTATCTAACATTTTTAGCATTTCTTTTGCTATTTCTATGTTATTTGGAAATTTATCTGTAATATTTTCTAATTCTTTATTTTCTTGTTTTTCTTTAATTTTTTTTATATTTATTTTAAATATAAATTTAAATAGTATTATTGCTAGAAGTAGTAAAATTGCATAACAAATTATTTCCATATTCTACTCCTTTATTTAGGTTGTTTCATCTGCATAAATAATTGTAGCTCCACTTTTATTCCAATCACTACTCCATCCTGATGGTTTTCCTTCTTCTTTAGTAAATGGCACATACATTTTTCCACCTTTTGCAGATTGTGAAAAGACATTAGAACTCATTGTTGTAACACTTGATGGAATTCGTATTTCTTGAATTTTTTCACAGCTTGCAAATGCTTCAAAATTTATGCTTGTAACTGAACTTGGAATTATTAACTTTTCCAAACTTGAACAACATTGAAATGACCTTTCAGTAATGTATGTAACTGAATCTGGTATTTCTATATTTTTTAAGTTTGTACAATATTGGAAACAATATGGCCTAACTGAAGTTATCCTTCCTAGATTAACTTTTTCCATTTTCTCGCAGTGCCAAAAAGCAAAACTATCTAAACCCGTTAAATTCTCTGGCAATATTGCCTCTTTTAAGTTCTTGCAATAAGAAAATGCATATTGCCCAATATATGTTACCTGTGTTTTACTTAAATCTATTTTTAATAGATTTTTGCAATTTGCAAAACTAGCTGCTCCTATACTTTTTAATGTATCAGGGGCCTTAACTTCTGCTAAATTACTACAATTTCTAAATGAATAATTTCCTATTGCTCCGATTTGTGTATTGCTTAAGTCTATTTTTTCTAACCCACTACATCCGTCAAAAGCATTAGTTTTTAATGTTTTTAATGTTGTAGGAAATACAATGCTTTTTATTTTTGCACACGCCTCTTTTCCATCAGCCTTTGCATTAAATGCATTTTCTCCAATTGTTGTTATTGTTGTAACTTTTCTATTACCATTTGCATCTTTGCTTACATATTTTGTTGGCATAACAAATTTCGTTACCCCATTTTCTATGGCTGCATATCCGCTTTCACTTAATCCAGTTATTGTATCTCCATTATTATTGTAAGTAAAAAGCTTTGTACTTGCAATGATATCCATATCTTCTAGCCATGTTTCTTCATTATCTTTTTCTATATTAGCTGGGTCATAATATATATCCTTACCTATTATTATTAATTTGTCTTTGTATTTGTCTTTTATCTTGTTTGGTATATCTAAATCTGCAATTGTTATATTATCAACTGACTCTCTTCTAGCTTTTCTTTGTACTATCTCTTCTTCTAATGCTTCTTTTACTTGACTTACTTCTGTTTTGTAAGTTGATTCTTTTGTTGTATTAAATAGTCCTCCATTTATTGATACTGTTACACTTACTCCCACCAAAATTAACATTACAACAATTGTAACTACTAATGCAACTATAGTTATTCCAGTCTCTTTTTTCATTTTTATCCTCCTTTGTGTGTTATACAGTTTTATTAATTTGCTACACTAAGTTTTATTATTAAATCCATATTGTCATCTTTTGCTGCTTTATTTTTTCTTATTGCCCCACATTTTTGGCATTTGTATATTATTACATATCCCTTTTTATTACTTATTTCTACTCCTATTGGTTTTAATAAACCATGGCATTCTTCTTGCCTATCTCCTGGGTTCTTGTCAACATGCTTTGAATACAAACAATGATTACAATGATTTCTGCATGAATACCCTAATTTTTCTACTTTTTTGCCACAATGTTCACATATAAATTCTTCATCTATTTCTGTAAATACTCTCATGTTTTCTCCTTTTAATATTCAAATATGCTTCCTCCAATAAATTCTCTAAGTAATGAATTGCTTGGTACATCTTTTTCTTCTATTGGCTCAAAATAGCTAAGCATAGAATATAACCTTTTTGCTTCTGAAAACTCTTTTTCTTCTTGACTTATTTCTTTTAATAATGGCAATGCATAATTTTTTAGTACGCTAAGTTCATATATTAAGGAAGAATTGAACATTACATCTGCTTCTTCTTGGTATGGGAATATGTTTTTTGCTTCTCCATTGTTTACAGATTGCCACATTTTTAATGTATGCATTGCACTATATCCTCTGAATTGATAGTCTCTTACTATTCTTCTTATTAGCCTGCTGTCTGTTGTTGAAATTCTATTATAATAATCTATATTTAACACAGTTAAACAACTTATATATATTTTAAATTTTTGTTTTTTAGGTATTAAATATGTTAGTTCATCATTTAAGCAATGTATTCCTTCCATTATTAAAATCTCATCATCTTCTAATTTCATTGTGTTTTGGTCACTATACTCTTTACTTCCTGTGTGAAAATTAAATGCAGGTGCTTTAATTTCTTCACCATTTAATAGTTTTAATAAATCATTATTTAATAAATTTGTATCTATTGCTTTTATATTTTCAAAATCATAATCTCCATTTTCGTCTACTGGAGTATCTTTTCTTTCTACAAAATAATTGTCCACTGAAATTGTTTTTGGTTTTAAACCATTTATTCTGAGTTGTAAAGCTAATCTTTTTGCAAATGTTGTTTTACCTGATGATGATGGTCCTGCAATTAGCACTACTTTTAGGTCTTTGTTTTTTGCAATATTATCAGCTATTCCTGCAATTTTCTTCTCGTGTAATGCTTCGTCTAACAAAATATAATCTTTTATTTTATCTTTTTTTATTATTGTATTCAAACGATACAATGTATTTACTCCTAATATTCTGTGAACGTCTTCATATTCGTCTAATGTTTCTAATAGTTTTGGACATTCAATAAATTTAGGTAAATTGTCTGGATCTTTTCTGCTTGGATATCTTATTAAAAAACCATCATGATATTTTAATAATTCATATTTTTTTATGCAACCTGTAGAAATTGGCATTACTCCATAAAAATAATTATAATAGTTCTCACAATAATATAATGTTACTTCTTTTTTTTCTTTTAAATCTAGTTGCAATTTTCCTTTTAATGTTTTTTCTTTTTCATAGAATTTTTCTGCCTCTTCTTTTGTCATAAATCTTTTGACTATTGGTAAGTCTTGATCAATTATTTCTTGGGCTCTTTTATTTACCTTTTCTATCATTTCTTCTGTGACCTTCATGTTGTCAACTTCACATAGCATTGAGTGATATAGTTGGTAGTCTACAGTTATTAAGGCATTATTATATAGTTCTTGAAAAGCTTTTGCTATTATATATATTAAGCCTCTTTTATATACTCTCATTCCATCTTTATGTGTAACATCTATTAACTCTATTTTTCCATCACTATTGATTTCATAATTTAAACTTTTTAATTCATTATTAAATTTGCAAGCAATAACTTCATTTTCAGATTTTGATATTTCTTGCTCTAATAAATCACATACTTTTGTCCCTTTTTTAACATCTATCTCTGTATTGTTGTATACTATTTGCACTTTTTACCTCCAACTACATTGCTTTATTGTCTTGTCCATTTGTTCTTATTCTATATACTTGAACATTTCCTTCTTCATTTTCATTTAGATAATACATAAATTTATCTACTATATTTATTGCATTTGAATATGTGTTTACTTCTGTTATTTTTGTTTCATCTTTTCCGTTTAGTTTTATGCTGTAAATAGCCATTTTTTCATCTTTAACTGCTTTTGCATAATATATAGCATCTTCTGTAAAGTTTACTGTATATGTATCTAATCCTCCTGCTATATCACATATTTTTTCTTTTTTCTTTCCATTTGTTTTCATTTTGTATAATTCATATTTATACTCATAATTTTCCATATCGTATTTTTCGTTTATAAAATAAATCTTATTACCATTTACAAAAAATTCTCTACCTGCTTCTTCGTCTATTTTAACTACATTCTTGCCTGATAAGTTCATTTTTGCTAAAACATATTTTCCATTACTTTCATAAGTATAATAGATTTGATTTCCTACTACTTGATAATTTTCTATTGCTTTATTAGATAATTGTGTTCTATTTTTTCCATTTGTTTTTACTTTATAAAGATTTGTTCCTTCAAAATAATAAATCCAGTTGTTTGTAACCACAATTGGCTCTAAACTAACATTTTCTGCAATTACTTGATTATCTTCTCCATTTAATTTTGCTCTAATTAATTGAGAGTTTTCTTCAGATATATAATACATGTAGTTTCCTACTATGTTTAAATAATAGCCATATTCACTACTCACTTTTTCTGATTTTTCTTTTCCATTTTTCTTTGCTTTGTAAATTCCATCTACATTTCCTTCATCAAATGCTACATAATAAATTTGATTTCCTTTTGCGGCTACAATTCCTTTGTTTCTTAAATTTCCATATGTGTTTCCATACTCTTCTTTTCCTGTTCCTATAATTAAAGCAATTATTAAAACTAATATTACAGCTAATGCAATAAGCACTATTTTTTTATTTGCTTTATAGAAATTAACTACAGTGTTTTTTAAATTAATTAATTTTTCTTTCATGTTTCCACCCTTTCTTTTTTCATATGTATGTTATAATTTGTACAATTTCATTATATAGGTTTATTTATGTATTTACAAGTATTTTTTTTAGCTTTTTGGATATATTAGTTATAGGGGTCCACGTCCTCGGCGCCCCATAATTAAAATCAAAAGGAGTTGTTCTTATGAATAAGCAAAGATTAAATGAGATTTTAAATCATAGACAATTAAGTGAAGTTTTTTATGAAGAAAAGCCTGTATGGATTCAAGAAGTTAATGATGATATTGCCAAAATTGGTTTTTTAGACGGCTCTCCTGAAAAGAGCGTATATATAGATGATTTATATGAAAGTGACCTATATAAAAGCAAATAAATTTTCCTATTTGTAAAAGTGAGAAAGAAATGGACATTTCCTTTCTTTCTCACTTTTTAGCAAAAAACATTTTTTATATTTTTATTATTTTTTCCCATGGTAATTCTTTTTTACCAAAGTGCCCATAGTTTGTTGTTTTTGTATATATTGGATCTTTTAGATTTAAGTATTCTATTATCCCTCTTGGTGTTAAGTTGAATTTTTCTTTTATTATTTTTATTAGTTCTTCTTCACTTTTTGTTCCTGTTCCAAATGTATTTATATGTATTGAAATTGGTTCTTCTACCCCTATTGCATATGATATTTGTATTTCACATTTTTTTGCATATCCATTTGCTACAAGATTTTTTGCAATATGTCTTAACATATATGTTGCTGATCTATCTACTTTGCTTGCATCTTTTCCCGAAAAAGCTCCTCCTCCATGTCTGCTATATCCACCATATGTATCAATTATTATTTTTCTTCCGAGTTAACCCTGTGTCTCCTAGTGGTCCACCTATTACGAATCTTCCTGTTGGATTTATATAGATTTTAGTTTTTTCATCTATCATGTTTTTGTCTACTACTTGCATAATTACTTTATTGTATATATCTTTTCTTAATTCTTCAATATCCACATCTACATTATGTTGGTTAGATATAACTATTGCCTCTATTCTTTTAGGTTTATCATCTTCGTATTCTACTGTTACTTGTGTTTTTCCATCTGGTCTTAGATAATTTATTTCTCTGTTTTTTCTAACCTCAGTTAGCTTTTTTGCAAGTTTGTGAGCTAGCCAAATAGCATATGGCATATATTCTTCTGTTTCGTTGCATGCATATCCAAACATTATCCCTTGGTCTCCAGCTCCGCCTATATCTACTCCCATCGCTATATCTGGACTTTGCTTGTTTATTTCTATATTTACTTTGCATGTTTTATAATCCATATCTGTTTTTTCATTATCATATCCAATTTCTTTTACAACTTGTCTTACTAATTCTTCTATATTTATTTTTGCAGTTGTTGTTAATTGTCCTGCAACTGTAATTATATTTTTAAATGCAAATGTTTCTACTGCTACTCTTGAATTTGGGTCTTGTTTTAGGCATTCATCTAATATTGTATCTGATATGTAATCACATAATTTGTCTGGATGCCCTTCTGTTACACTTTCTGAAGTAAAATAATATTTATCCATATTTGTTCACTCCTTATTTTATTATTTGTATTTATAATATACATTGTTTTTATTTGTGTCAATGTTTTATTTTAAAATGTTTTTAAGAAGAACAAAGCGACTTTAGTCGCCATTTGTTCTCGCCGATTTGAGTTTTCGAATGTAGTGAGGAAATCTCAAAGGCAATAGCGATTATAGCATTTTTATATACTAGGAAATTTCTCATTTCCTAGTATATAAAAAATAGAGGTGCAATCATGCACCTCTAAGATTATAAATCTTATTTATTTTTTAATGCTGCTTGTGCTGCTGCTAATCTTGCGATTGGAACTCTAAATGGTGAGCAAGATACATAGTTTAATCCTACTTTGTGGCAGAATTCTACGCTTGATGGCTCTCCACCATGTTCTCCACATATTCCAAGTTTAATGTTTGGTCTTGTTGCTCTTCCTTTTTCTGCTGCCATTTTAACTAATTTTCCGACACCATCTTGGTCTAATTTTGCGAATGGGTCTGATTCATAGATTTTTGCTTTGTAGTAAGAATCTAAGAATTTACCAGCATCATCTCTTGAGAATCCAAATGTCATTTGTGTTAAGTCATTTGTTCCGAAAGAGAAGAATTCAGCTTCTTCAGCAATTTCATCAGCTGTTAATGCAGCTCTTGGTATTTCAATCATTGTACCAATATGGTATTCAATGTCTGAACCTTTTTCTGCTTTAACTTTTTCAGCTGTTTCTACAACTATATCTTTAACGAATTTTAATTCTTTCTTTTCTCCAACTAATGGAATCATTATTTCTGGAACTATATCGTATCCGTCTTCTTCTTTAACTTCGATTGCAGCTTCCATTAATGCTCTTGTTTGCATTCTAGCGATTTCTGGATATGTTACTGCTAAACGGCATCCTCTGTGTCCCATCATTGGGTTGAATTCATGTAATTCAGCACATTTTTCTTTTAAGTGTTCTACTGTAACACCCATATCTTTAGCTAATGCTATGATATCTTCTTCAGCTGTTGGTAAGAATTCATGTAGAGGTGGATCTAAATAACGAACTGTCATTGGTAATCCTTTTAATTCTTTGTACATAGCTTTGAAGTCACCTTTTTGGAATGGTATTAATTCATTTAAAGCTGCTTCTCTTGCTTCTACTGTTTCTGATAATATCATTTTTCTTATTTTTGGAATTCTGTCTTCTTCGAAGAACATATGCTCTGTTCTACATAATCCTATACCTTCTGCTCCTAATTTAACAGCATTTCTTGTATCTCTTGGGTTATCAGCATTTGTTCTAACTTTTAATTTTCTGAATTCATCTGCCCATCCCATTATTCTTCCGAAATTTCCGCTAACTGAAGCTTCAACAGTTTTTATATCTCCTTTGTAGATTTTTCCTGTTGTTCCGTCTAATGAAATGAAATCACCTTTATGGAATTTGTATCCACCAAGTTCGAATTCTTCTGCTTCTTCGTTCATTTTGATATCTCCACATCCAGATACACAACATGTTCCCATACCACGAGCAACAACTGCAGCATGTGATGTCATACCACCACGAACTGTTAATATACCTTGTGCAGCTACCATACCTTCTATATCTTCTGGTGTTGTTTCAAGACGAACTAGTACAACTCTTTCACCTTTTCCACCTTTTCCTAATTCTTTAGCTTCTTCAGCTGTAAATACTACTTTACCAGCTGCTGCACCTGGTGATGCAGGTAATGCTTCTCCAATTACTTCTCCTGCTTTTAAGCTATCTTTATCAAATGTTGGGTGTAGTAATTGATCTAATGATTTAGCTTCTATTCTTAAAACTGCTTCTTCTTTTGTTATCATTCCTTCGTCAACTAAGTCACAAGCAATTTGAATAGCTGCTGGTGCTGTTCTTTTTCCATTTCTTGTTTGTAAGAAATATAATTTTCCTTCTTGGATTGTGAATTCCATGTCTTGCATGTCTCTGTAATGATTTTCTAGTTTGTTTGCTATTTCCATGAATTCTTTATAGCATTCTGGTAAATCTTCTGCAAGTTTTGTGATAGGTTGTGGTGTTCTAACACCTGCAACAACGTCTTCACCTTGTGCATTGATTAAGTATTCACCATATATTCCTTTTTCACCTGTTGATGGGTTACGTGTAAATGCAACACCTGTTCCAGATGTTTCTCCCATATTACCAAATACCATAGCTTGTACGTTTACAGCTGTTCCCCAGTCACCTGGTATATCATTCATTCTTCTGTAAACTATAGCTCTTGGGTTGTCCCAACTTCTAAATACGGCTTTAACTGCTCCCATTAATTGTTCTGTTGGATCTTGTGGGAATTCTTCACCATTCATAGCATTTTTGTAAACTTCTTTAAATCTTTTTACTAATTCTTTTAAATCATCAACTGTTAATTCTGTGTCGTAATGAACTCCTTTTGCTTCTTTAACTTCGTCAATTATTTTTTCGAAGAAAGATTTTGGAACTTCCATAACAACATCTGAATACATTTGAATAAATCTTCTATATGAATCATATGCGAATCTTGGATTTCCTGTTTTTGCTGCAAATCCTTCAACTGCTACATCATTTAAACCTAAGTTTAATATTGTATCCATCATACCAGGCATTGATGCTCTAGCACCACTTCTTACTGATACTAATAATGGATCATTATTGTCTCCAAATTTTTTGCCTTGCATTTCTTCTAATTTTTTTAATGCTTCAAAAATTTGGCTTTGAATTTCATCATTGATTTTTTTACCATCGTTGTAATATTCTGTACAAGCTTCTGTTGAAACTGTAAATCCTTGTGGAATTGGTAAACCTAAGTTTGTCATTTCTGCTAGGTTAGCACCTTTACCACCTAATAATTCACGCATGTCTGCATTTCCTTCTTTAAAAAGGTATACGTACTTTTTGCTCATAAATTAAAACCCTCTTTCTTTTATATTTTTTTCAAAGTTCTGTATCATTATATATCATGCTTTTTTAAAATGCAATTGTTTTTGTAATATTTTTGTAATGTTTTTGAAATGTTATTGCTTTTGCAAAAAGAATGCCCTGCCAAACTAATGACAGGGCTGTAGGTCTTACTGTGAAGCTTTTCTATAGGAAATAAAAATTTGGTCACTTGATTCTCTCGTTCCGAGAATTTTGTAACCATTATCCCTCATGTATGCCTTAAAATGAGAGATTTTTATTGCTCCTACATTTTTTGGAATTCTGATGATTTTTACACCATCATACATGTCCAAAATATTGACTTCACTAAAATTTCTCCAATACTCTTGTACTGGATCTTGCAAGTTCCGGTGCAAGTCATCCCCAAAAAAAATATTTTCTCTGCTGTTTCCCATTCTGTTTTCCTCCTAATAAATTTTTATGGGTCCCTACTAAATAGCAATAAAGCTACATTTATATTATACTATTTTTTTATTATATGGTCAAATATTTATAGTTTTATATTGATTGTTACATAAAAATATTTTACCACTCCATCAACATTATAAGAAAATTTATATTTTACAGTACCATTTGAAAGATTACTATTTGCTTCTAAATCAAATAAAATATTAAATACTCCTGTTCCATTTGTTAAAACAGTTGGTGTTTGTTCAGTTCTTATAGAATGTTTTGTAGTATTCTGTAAAAGTGTTGCCGTTCCATTTGTTATTGTAACTGGATAATTATTTATAAATGTCATACTTAATTTTACAGTTCTTTTAGTTACATTCCAGCTTCTTCTATTACAATTTGCAATTGCTTCTATTTTTTCATCCCCATTATTGACAGAAGAACTTTTTATTGTTAATGCATGAAGGTTGTCATGATCATCAGCATTATAAAAAGCGAAATATTGGTTATCCACTTTATTTACTGTAATAGAATCTAATTTTGGTTCCTTATACTTTGTATTTGCAGTTCCGTTTATATAAAGTGTATCTGACCACAAAGCATAACCCGTGCTTATAAAGATTAGTATTGCAATAACTGCAATACCAATCAATAACACACTATTCTTTTTATGTTTCCTTTTGTATTTTGCCATACTTATAAATTTCTCCTATTTTACTTTTAATATAAATTTATATATTACGCTATTAGTTATAACAAAGAACTCCGATTCTTCTTTTTGGTTCGAATTCCAGTATAATATTGGCTTATACAATTCTTCTGATAATTTTATTAATTCTCCAAAGTCATTAACTTCAATAACTTCTTTTCCGTTTAAGTCTACATTTCTGCTTAACTTTACAATCTTATCTTCACAAGATTTTAATATTCTATTTAATTCTAATTTGTAATTATTTCTAACTGTATTTAGATTTGTTGTATTTACTGAAATATATCTTAGCCATGCTAAGGCAGCGACTATTAGTATTACATTTACTGCTATAACAACTGTATTATTTTTATTGTTTGTTGTTGTTTTATATAATGTATCTTCTGTTTCGTCTGTTAATTTTCCTGTTATCTCTGTTGTTTGTTCTCCTAATTCTATATCTATATTTGATACATAATTATCATTTATTTGTGTATCATTTATTTTGCCATCTATATTAACTCTTAATTGAACATTAAGGTTAGCTGTAATTGCCATTCCTAATGTTTTCTCAAAATTATAAATTTCATCATTATATTCATTTACATCTATCGGAATGTTTTCCTTTATATTTATTGTGTTATTTGACTTTTTGTTTTCTGTTTCTTCTAATAAAACATACTCTTTTTCCCATACTTTTTGTGGTGTTCCGTTTTTAGAATAAGCTCCATTTAGTACTCCAACAATAGAATATGAGTATGTTAATTCTGTGTATTTTGAAGCATCATATGAAAAGTCGAACTTCATATTTATTTTATCTATTAGATTTGTTACATATGTTTTACCCATTGGTAATGTTTTTTGGTCCATAAATTTGTTGTCTTTTAAATCTACATCGTATGTTGTATTTAATTTATTGGTATATGTTAAAATAATTTCTTTTTTATCATATGTATCTTTTTTTACGGTTTTATTAAAAATGGTAGCAGAACAGAAAGCTATTATACTAATAGCTAAAACTATGTAAAAAGTTCTTATTGATTTTCTTAGTTTCTGCTTTCTTTTTCTCATTAGTAATTGTCTTCTCCCCTTCTTATAAACCTAATTCATTTTGTGTTTTTACACCAGTTATCCAGATAGCTGGATATCCTAAATATCTTATTTTAAATAAGCATTTGCCTATAAGCTGATCTTCTGTTACTAAATTTTTATCTCTACTGTCATTGCTATCTCCTTTTGTTGCAAAATAGTATCTACCGTTTTCTTGTTTTATTTCTACTATTCTATGTACTACTGTAAAGTCAGGCATTTTATATTCAATTATGTCCCCAACTTCTACATCGTTTGGTCCACATTTTTTTATTATTGCTACATCTCCAATATTTATTTGAGGAGACATACTTCCTGTTGCTATTGCTATTGGTTTTACCGGAAAAATTCCTAATGCAAACCATATAGCAAGTATTACTATTATCACTAAAACTATAACTGATTTTGGTTCAGAGTCACTTGCACCTTCTTTTGATTTAAAATAATCCTTTTTTCTTTTTATATATCTTATATATAGTAACAATATTATTGGTGTTGCTATATCTATTATTGCTATCATAAACCAAGTCATTTTAGGTAATATTGGTGATAGCCATAATACTAAATATATAAGCAAGTCATAACATACTGCTGCTACATAGTTTTTACAGTATGCTAAATATGTAAATAATATGTTTTTAGATAATACTGGTAAGAAAGCTGATGCTATTTGTTTAAACGCATAATAAACATTCATATCAGTTATATTTAAAGTTTTTACTTCTAATAAAGTCATTATAATTATTAATGCTATACCCACTTTTTTCTTTTGTTTTTCATATGTATTGTTTATTATTAAATATCTAACATATTCTCGTGTTAAAATCACAGTTCCTGTTACCCAAAAGTTTATAATCAGCCCTTTTAAAGTTGTAGAGTTTGGGTTTTTTCCAAATGATACAAATAATCCAGAAATCAAATATACTATTATATATCCTAATACAGCTATTAATGTATAATCTACTATTTCTTTTTTTAGTTTTGCTATTGCATATGTTTTTTTTATATATAACTTTAAACTTACACACAGTAAAATCCAAAATAGTGGATTTATTATTATAGAATATATGCTTCCCATCTTCACAAAAAATATTTGAGATAAAGCATAATATAAAATTAAAATTCCAAATATTAAAATTGTTTCTATTTTTGTTCGTTTCATTTGGGCTTCCTTTATACTAATTGGTTTTAATACGCTCTAAGGGTAATTTTATTTAAACAAATTACCCTTAGATTTATATGTTTTTATGCATCTGTATGTGCTGGTGTTCCTGTAAATGCATCTGTGCTTTGTTCGTATTCTAATTCGGCGCTAAATGTTAAATCTTTTGTTGCTATTGTTGAGTTTTCATCCCATTTTACAGAGAAAGTAATTGAACATGTTTTTCCTGCTTCTACTACTTCACCTACTGCTAATCCTTCTGGGAATGTAATTTTTATGTCAGGATCTTCATTTCCAGTAAATTTTAAACCTTTTAATTTTGCTGGAACTGTACCTGCATTTTTGGCAACTACTGTTACATTTGTTCCTGCTCCTGGATAAGCTACGTCTTTTACAACTACTGTAACTGTGTTTTTATCAGTTGATATTGTTGCAGTTGATTCTGTTGTGTTTATTCCTTTTGCTGTAGCTGTATCAATTGTTGCAGAAGTAAATTCCATGTCAAATGTACCTTTTGCATTTGCTGTACCTGAAATTGTTAATGTATCACTAAATGCAGCATATCCTACTGCTAACGCTAGTAATAGCACCACCAATACTACGATTACATAATTTCTTTTTTTGTTTTTCTTCTTTTGAAACCCTCCTTATTTTCATTGATGGATTTATTATAGCACTTTTTTGTTACAAGAGTATTACGATAAAAAGTCTTTTTTTGTTTCTTTGTAATGTTTTTTTATTTTTTTTGTCACATACTTTTGTCTTTGCTTGTGTTATAATATATTTAGTTATATATTTGTTTAATAGGGGGAATATAATTGGAAGCAATCACAAAAGATGGAATTTTTAATTCAAATGAATTATACTTGTTGCAAAATTTTGAGGCTAACTTAGTAAATATTAACTTAAAAATAGCGGAACAAGAAAATAAAAGAAATGAGGTAACATGTCTTTTTGATACATTATCAAAAACAGACTCTGTTTCTAAAATAGGATCTAAAAAAGATTATTCAGAAGAAATAAATAATATTTCAGAAAAGTTTGCTAAGAATATTGAAAAATTAAACTCTTTAAAGTCTTTGTTAATTGATATAAATAGTGGTTTTATTTCTCTATCAAGAAGCGCTTCTTCTGACGAAGTTGCAATAAATCTTAAAGAGAAAATAAATTCTTATTTTTCTACATATGAAGAAATAAAAAAAGATATAATGTTAGCAGATATAGAGGTTGATCGTTTTGTTAAAAGAATAAATTCTTCAAATGACAAAAAATCTGAAGAAGTTTCTGAAGAAATTTCAGATGGAAATATTCAAAACAATAATACATTAATAATTTCTGAAAAAGATAATAAAGTATTTCTGCCTTATACAGTTTCTGAAATTCAGTCATATATGGAAAAATACCCAAAAGAATACAAATCTTTAGAGTATGTAATAAATAAAGAATTTATTTTACCATTAGATTATTATACAAAGCACCCTAGCTTAGCAAGATTTAGAGAAGCATATTCTTTAATAAGAGATAGAGAAGCAAAATCAGTTTTTGATGCTTTGAAATATGCTCTTAATATTATGTTTAAATATGATCTAAACCCAGCAATTATTTCTGCTTGCAAAACAGAAGAAGCTCTTAACTTGTATATTGAATGTTTAGAAAATAAAGATTTATCTAAATTTAACTTGTTCAAAATAGAATTTAGATTAAATCCATTAAAAGCAGCAAAATTCGAAACTGGTTTTTAGATAATTTCATTAATTTTGTAAACAAAATTTAAATGAAAAAAACGGATTTTTTAAAATCCGTTTTTTTATTTAACTATTGATTCATTTGTTTTGCAACTTCTTCTGCAAAGTTTTCTTCTCTTTTTTGAAGTCCTTCGCCTTTTTCGAATCTTGCAAATCTTGTTATTTCTGCATTGTTGTTATCTAATAATTTTTGAACTTTTATATCTGGTTCTTTAACAAATGGTTGTTCTAATAAACAGATTTCTCCATAGAATTTTCCTATTCTTCCTTGAACCATTTTTTCTGCTATTTCAGCTGGTTTTCCTTCATTCATAGCTTGTGCTTTTAAAATTTCCATTTCATGTGCTACTACTTCTTGCGGAACTTCTTCTCTATTTAAATATTCAGGTTTTGCTGCCGCAATTTGCATACATACATCTTTTGCAACTTCTTCTGTTCCTTTTGGACAGTCTACTAAAACACCTATTTTTCCATCTCCATGGACATAGCTCTCTACTAATCCTGTGCTTTCAAACCTTGTAAATCTTCTAACTGACATATTTTCACCTATTGTTGCTATTTTGTCTGTTAATATGTCTTTTATTGTTCTTGAAGAATCATCTATTGATTTTTCTGCTAATAAGCTTTCTACATCTGCTGGATTTGTAACAGCTATTTGTTTTGCTGTATCAGCAACAAATTTTCTAAATTCTTCATTTTTTGCAACGAAGTCTGTTTCTGCATTAACTTCTAATACTACACCAACTTTTTTGTCGTCTGTTACATAACAATATACTAATCCTTCTGCTGCTATTCTATCAGATTTTTTAGCTGCTTTTGTTATTCCTCTTTCTCTTAATAATTCAGCTGCTTTTTCCATATCCCCATCTGTTTCTGTTAAAACTTTTTTGCAGTCCATCATACCTGCACCTGTTTTTTCTCTTAACTCTTTTACTTGTTGTGCTGTTATCATATGGCTTTCCTCCTTTAAAATTATAAATTCAAATTTTATTATTGTAGGGGTCGCCCCTTTAGGTACGTCCCCTACATGTCTTTGAGTTGTTTGTTCGTTTTAATTAATTATTCTTCTACTGTTTCTGTTTCTTCTGCTACAACTTCTTCAATACTTGTTGGTTCTTCTGTTGCTATTTCTTCTTGTTCGTTATCTAATGCTTCTCCTTGTCTTCCTTCTATAATTGCATTTGCCATAACGTCTGTAATTAATTTTACAGCTCTTATTGCGTCATCATTTCCAGGAATTGGATAATCAACGTCTTCTGGATTACAGTTTGTATCTACTAAACCTACTATTGGAATATTTAATTTTTTAGCTTCTAATACTGCAATTCTTTCGTTTTTAGGATCTACTACAAACATAGCTCCTGGCATTTCTTTCATGTCTCTAATTCCACCTAGATTTTTTTCTAGTTTTTCTTTTTCATTTTTTAATGCTGCAACTTCTTTTTTTGGTAAAACTTCGAATGTACCATCATTTTCCATTTCTTCTAATTTGTTTAATCTTGCAATTCTTGTTTTTATTGTTTTAAAGTTTGTTAACATTCCACCTAACCATCTTTGGTCAACATAGAACATATTGCTTTTTATTGCTGCATCTTTAACACATTCTTGTGCTTGTTTTTTTGTTCCTACGAAAAGGATAGTTTTTCCTTCTTCTGCAATATCCTTCATAAATTTGTAAGCTTCATCAATTTTCTTTGATGTCTTTTGTAAATCGATAATATGGATACCGTTTCTAGCTTGGTAAATGTATTCAGCCATTTTAGGGTCCCATCTTTTTGTTTGGTGTCCAAAGTGTACACCTGCTTCTAGTAATTGTTTCATTGCAACTACTGCCATTTTACATTCCTCCTTATTTGTTTTTCCTCCACATAGTTTTTTACATTTAAGAACACTTATTTATAAGCACAATCTTAAACTATAACTATATGTGCGTATTTTTCAACTTGTATATTATACCAAACTTTTATCTAATTTGTCAATATAATTTTTCCTATTCAACAAAAAATGGGGGGAATCCCCCATTTTCTTAATTATGCAGTTTCACTTTTATTTGCTTCTATTGGCTTTTTCTTTATTTTTATCCTTTTTGAAGTTTTATTCTCGTTTATAACTAGCTTTGGCCCATCTTTTCCTTCTACTGTGTCTTTTGTTATTATGCATTTTTCTATTTTTGGATTTGATGGTATATCAAACATTATATCTCTCATTATATCTTCTATTATAGAACGAAGTCCTCTTGCACCAGTATTTCTTTCTATTGCCTTTTCTACTATTGAATTTAATGCTTCTGGTTCAAATTCTAATTCTACCCCATCTAACTCTAATAGTTTTTTATACTGTTTTGTTAATGCATTTTTTGGCTCTGTTACTATATTTATTAAAGCTTCTTTGTCTAGTTCTTTAAGAGTTGCAATAATCGGAAGTCTTCCTACAAATTCTGGAATCAAACCAAATTTTAATAAATCTTGTGGCAGTAATTCCTCAAAGATTTTGTATTTTTCTATTTCTTTTTTGCTTTCTATTTGAGCTCCAAAGCCCATTCCTTTTTTTCCTACTCTGTCTTTTATAATTTTTTCTAATCCCTCAAAAGCGCCTCCACATATAAATAATATGTTACTTGTATCGATTTGCAAAAACTCTTGATGAGGATGTTTTCTTCCTCCTTGCGGCGGTACTGATGCTACTGTTCCTTCTACTATTTTTAGTAGAGCTTGTTGAACGCCTTCTCCACTAACATCTCTGGTTATTGATGGGTTTTCTGATTTTCTAGTTATTTTATCTATTTCGTCTATATATATAATTCCTTTTTCTGCTTTTTTAATATCATATTCTGCTGATTGTATTAATTTAAGTAAAATATTTTCTACATCTTCTCCAACATATCCTGCTTCTGTAAGTGTTGTAGCATCTGCTATTGCAAAAGGCACATTTAATATTCTTGCAAGTGTTTGTGCTAAAAGCGTTTTACCGCATCCTGTTGGTCCTAATAAAAGTATATTGCTTTTTTGTATTTCTACATCATCAATAATTTCATCACATGCTATTCTTTTATAATGATTATATACTGCAACAGATAATGTTTTTTTTGCATCATCCTGTCCTATTACATATTCATCTAAAATTTGTTTTATCTCTGCGGGTGTTGGTATATCTTCTGATTTTAAATCCTCGTACCCTGTTTCTTCATCATAGTTCTCGTCTTCTATTATATTGTTGCATATTGCAATACATTCATCACAAATATATGCATTAGGCCCTGCAACAATCCTTTTTACCATTTCTTGTGGTTTCCCACAAAATGAACATTTTACACTTTTTGTAATGTTTCTATTTGCCATTGTTACCTCCTAACATCTATGATTTCATCTATTAGACCATATTCTAATGCTTCTTGCGCTGTCATGTAATGGTCTCTTTCTGTATCCTTTTCTATTTGTTCTAAGCTTTGTCCTGTCTTTTCGCTTAGTAACTTATTTAATTTTTCTCTTGTTTTTACCATGTGGTCTGCATGTATTTTTATTTCTGTTGTTTGACCTGCTAATCCACCAGAAATTAATGGTTGATGTATTAATATTTCTGAATTTGGTGTTGCAAATCTTTTGCCTTTTGCTCCGCATGTTAAAAGTACAGATCCCATACTCGCTGCCAAGCCTACACATATAGTAGATACTGGACATTTAATATAGTTCATTGTGTCTACTATTGCCATTCCGTCTGTTATAGAACCTCCTGGGCTATTTATATAAAATGATATTTCTTTATCTGGATCTTCTGACTCTAAGAATAACATTTGTGCTATTATTAAGCTTGCTGTTACATGGTTTACATCTTCGCTTAAAAATATAATTCTATCCTTTAATAATCTTGAGAATATATCATATGATCTTTCTCCTCTTCCTGTTTGTTCAATTACGTAAGGCACTAAGCTATTTGTTAAATTTTCCATTATAATTCTCCTCCTTGGTTTTATTAATTTAAAAATTGGGTAATAGCCTAATTATAATATTCTACAACAAGCTATTACCCCCTTTATTTATTTTTTATTTTTTCTTCAATGCTAGTACTTAAAACAAATTATTTTATTTTTGCATTTTCTACTAAGAAATCTATTGTTTTTTCTGTTTTTAGGCTATCTCCTACGTATTTCACTAATTCTGGGTTATCTTTAACTTCTTCTTCTTTTCTTCCGTAGTTTTCTGCCATTTCTTTGATTTTAGCTGATATTTCTTCTTCTTTTACTTCTATTCCTGCTTCTTTTCCAACTGCTTCTAATACTAATCTAGATTTTACAGCTATTTCTGCTTGTTCTTTGTATTCTGCTCTAAATTCATCCATTGTTTTGTTCATCATTTTTAAATATTGATCTATGTTCATTCCTTGATAACTTAATCTTGTATTTATGTCTTGAACCATATGATCTGTTTCTGTTTCAATCATTCCTGATGGGATTTCTACTTTTGCTTCTTCACATACTGCTTTTATAACTTCGTCTTCTGTTTCGTATTTTGCTCTTGTTTTATTTTGTTCTTCTTGTTTTTCTTTTATGCTGTTTTTTAATTCTTCTATTGTATCAAATTCACTAATGTCTTTTGCTAATTCGTCATTTATTTCTGGCATTTCTTTTTTCTTGATTTCATGTAATTTTACTTTAAATGTAGCATCTTTTCCTGCTAAATTTGCAGAGAAATATTCTTCTGGGAATTTTACCTTTATTTCTTTTTCTTCTTCTGGTTTCATTCCAATTATTTGGTCTTCAAATCCTGGTATAAAAGTATTGCTTCCTATTGTTAATTCATGGTTTTCTGCTTTTCCACCATCAAAAGCTACTCCATCTACAAATCCTTCAAAGTCTATTACTGTTATATCTCCAGATTCAACTGGTCTGTCTTCTACTGAAACTAATCTTGCATTTTTTTCTGCCATATGCATTAATTCATGTTCAACATCTTCATCAGATACATTATACTCAACTTTTTTTACTTGTATACCTTTATATTTTCCTAATGTTACTTCTGGTTTTGTTTGAACAACAGCTGTAAATATTAAGTCTTTTCCTTTTTCGATTTGTTTTATTTCTACTTCTGGTTTGCTTACTGCTTCTATATTGTTCTCTTTTAATCCTTCTTCAAAAGCTTCTCCTGCTACTTCATTAAAAGCATCTTCATAGAATATTTGTGCTCCATAAGTTTTTTCTACTATTTGATATGGTGCTTTGCCTTTTCTAAATCCTGGTATATTAAAATATTTAGAATTTTTGTTAAATACAGTTTTTATTGCTCCATCAAATTTTTCTGCTTCTACTGTAAATTCTAATTTTACTTCATTATTATTTTCTGTTTTTTCTACTTTTACGTTCATTTTTTATCTTCCTTCCGTTTTTTATTAACTTTTGTATTATATCACATTTTTTATTTTTTGCAACCCTTATTGGTTAATAAAGCTCACTTTTTCGTTGAATTTTACATAAAATTGTGGTATAATTTAGGTAGTGCTTTTTAGCATATATACTTAAGGAGGTTCAAATCAATGAAAAAAACACCAGAATTTTTACCAGAAGCCCGGAACCCATTAACATTTCTAGATCCTTTAATCGATCCTGAATGTTACATTGGTAAAGTAGTTAGTTGTTCAGTAAGAAGTTATGACTATTCCGCAAATGAAATGGAAGTCTTTATTGGAAATTCATTTTATGGAATCATTCCTTTAAGTGAACTGAGTATTTATGATTTAGGAGATGCGGATTGTAAATCTCTTGCTCCCTTTTTCGCAGACTCTCGTTTACTTACAGCTGAAATAATTGGCTATTTTAGTGACACCAAGCGTTTTTTACTTTCCAGAAAGAAGAATATGGAAAATGCTTTATTGTATTTTTCAAGCCTTGAAGGTTCTTCCAAAGTAATTTACGCTCGGAAAACAGGAGCAACACAGTCGCATGCCTTTGTTGATATTGGAGCAGGAATATATGGTGCAATATCATATAAAGAAATTTCTTCCTCATATGTTAACCCTTCAGATTATTTCAACAAAATTGACTATATTCCTGTACATATTTTATATCAAAATGTATATGGGAAGTTTATAGTTAGTTATCGCTCAACTATCCCTTATCAAAATTTCGAAGTAGGCGACATCGTATCTGGCAGAGTTGTTGGTCCAGTAAAAGATTTAAGTGGATTATTTATTGAATTGAATCCAAATCAAGCTGGAATTCTAAATGCTGATTTTGGACTCCACATTGCACATTGTGACGATGATGATGATGATAGAGAATGGTTTGTTGTTTTAAATGAAAACAACAATTTTCCTCCTCGTATAATACGCAAAAATGAAACATATCTGTTTTCAATACGCGCAATAAAAGACGATCCATCTCAGTTCAAGCTTAGCTTTGTGCAGTAAGAAAAAAATGTATGAGAGCAATCTCATACATTTTTTCTTTTATATTTTTTGCAATTTAAATTCAACTTGATCACAACTTGCTAATTTAAAATCTATTCCGTCTATTTTCCCTTGTTTTGCTTCTTTTCCAGCTTCTCCGTGCAAATGTCCATATATGCAAGTTTTCACATTGTACTTTTTCATGGTAGCTATAAAATTCATTTCACTTTCTTTGTAATTGTTGAATGGCGGATAATGCATACACACTATAATTTCTTTGTCTTCTCCGTATTTTTCTATTCCGTCTTTTATTGATAGTTCTAATCTTATATTTTCTCTTTTTAATATTTTTTTATCTTGTGTATTATCATCATCTTGCCATCCTCTTGTTCCCACTATTATCTTGTCTTCAAATAAATAACTATTATTATATATAAAATCTATGTTTTCAAATTCATTTTCTTTAAGATATTCTCTCATTTTTTTTAATGTAGTCCACCAATAGTCATGATTTCCTTTTAGCAGTAGCTTTTTTCCTGGCAGGTTGTGCAAATATTCAAAATCTTGGTATGTATCTTGTAAATACATAGCCCATGAAAAGTCACCTGGCAATAATACTAAATCATCATTTTTTACTTTTTTTAGCCAGTCTGTTTTTATTTTTTCTGTATGATTTTCCCAATTTACGCCAAATATATCCATTGGTTTGTTGTTTCCAAAAGATAAATGCAAATCTGATATTGCGTATATTGCCATTTCTTCCTCCTTTATTATCTAAATTACAATTTTAAATTTGGTACTGCATTTAATGTAAAATCTGATAAATTACCTGCTAAATAATTGTAATATCCTGCAGAAGCTATCATTGCTGCATTGTCTGTACATAATTTTAATTCTGGATAATATATTTTTATATTTTGCTCTTTTTCTAATTTTGCAAATTCATTTCTTATATATGAATTTGCAGATACTCCACCAGCTAGTGCCAATTTAATTGGATAATTTTGTTGGCGGTCAAGATTGTCCACCCATACAGTATTTTTAATATAATTTATAGATTTTTTTGTATTCTCTATTAGTATTTCTGTAACTGTTTTTTCAAAACTTGCGCATAAATCCGCTTTATTTATATTAGGATCCTTATGGTTCAAATTTATAACTGCTGTTTTTATTCCACTAAAGCTAAAATCCATATTATCAAAATGTGTTTTTGGTAATTCTATATTTGCTTTCCCTTGTTTTGCAAGATTATCTACTTTTGGTCCACCTGGATAACCGAAGGCCTACAACTCTTGCCACTTTATCAAAAGCCTCACCTATTGCATCATCTCTTGTTTTTCCTAAAACTTCAAATGTACAATAATCCTTTACATGCACAATTTGTGTATTTCCTCCAGACATCATTAAACACAAAAATGGTGGTTTTAACTCCTTATGAGTTATATAGTTTGCTGCAATATGTCCTTCTATGTGATTTACACCTACTAATGGCTTGTTATTTGCAAATGCTAATCCTTTTGCATAAGAAACTCCTACCAATAAAGCTCCCACTAGTCCTGGTCCATATGTGCATGCTATAACATCTATATCATTCATTGTGCAACTTGCTTCTTTTAAAGCTTGTTTTGTTATTTGATTAATAACTTCTGTGTGACATCTTGAAGCAATTTCTGGCACTACGCCACCATAAATTGTATGTATGTCTATTTGTGAATTTATTACATTAGAAAGAACTTCCCTACCATTTTTTACAACTGATACGGAAGTTTCGTCACAACTTGATTCAATTCCTAAAGTTAATATATCTTTCATTTTTTCATTTCCTTAATTATATGTTTTTTATTTTATAATAAAGTGCGAGGTGTAAATTATACTCTTATATTAATGATAACAGTCTAAATAGTTTTTCTACAACCCATCTAATTCCAGCATACACTGCTGTAAATGCTGGTTGTAATATCACACTTGATAATCCTGTAATCCAAATTAATAAAAATACTACATAAAATATTTGTTGATTATTATAAAACCATTCTTTACCTTTTGCTGGCAAAAAGTGCATTAATACTTTTGATCCATCAAGTGGTGGTAATGGTATTAAGTTAAACACTCCTAAGCCTATATTAATACTTATTGTATAAAGTATTATATAATTTATTACGTTTTGCCACATAATAGAAAGTCCTGCTAAAGCATTTGTTGCGGCAAATAAAGCATAGTATATAATCATAAATACAAATGCTAATATAAAGTTCATTATAGGACCTGCTGCCGCAACTATTGCTTCTGCCTTTGATAATGAATATTTACCATTAAAATTTCTTGGATCTATTTCTACTGGTTTACCCCATCCAAATCCTGCAACGATTAAAAGTATAATTCCTACTGGATCCATGTGACTAAATGGATTTAAGCTAAGTCTCCCTTGTCTTTTAGGAGTATCATCTCCCAATTTTACAGCAGTCCACGCATGTGCAAATTCATGGAATGTAATCGCTATTAATACTCCTGGTACAGTTAATAGCAGATTTAAAACTCCTGCTATTCCACTACTTACTAACCATAATGCTAGCATAACAACTAAAATTATAGTAATTGTCCTTTTATCTAACGAAAAATTAAACATATTCTCCTCTTTCCTCATCCCTATTCAATTTATTTCAAATAATAAATACTTCCAATTAATTCTTAAAACGAATCAAATTTAGTATATTGCTAGGAAAACGAATAAAAATTCTTAAGATAATACGCTGTATATCGCAAGAATTTTCATAAAGTTTGACAACGCAAGATGCCTGATTTCATTCGTTTTATGCAAGTGGTTTCATTGTTGGGAATAAAATTACGTCCCTTATTGATTCGCTTTCTGTAAATAGCATGCATAATCTATCTATTCCGTATCCAATTCCTCCAGCTGGTGGCATACCATATTCTAGTGCTTCAATAAAGTCCATATCTATATCGTTTGCTTCGTCATTTCCAAGTTCTCTTTCTTTTAATTGTGCTTCAAATCTTTCTAACTGATCAATTGGGTCATTAAGTTCTGTATAAGCATTAGCAAATTCTTTTCCTGCTATAAATAATTCAAATCTATCCACAAATCTTGGATCGTCTGGATTTTTCTTTGTAAGTGGTGATATTTCTAATGGATGTCCATATAAAAATGTTGGTTGAATTAATGTTTCTTCAACATACTTCTCAAAAAATGCATTTATTATATGCCCATAAGTTTTTTCGTGTTCTTCTAATTCTATATTATGTTCTTCTGCTAGTTTTAAGCATTCATTTATATCTGTAATCTTTTTAAAGTCAATTCCTGTTTGTTCCTTAACTGCATCGGTCATGCTAATTCTCTTCCATGGTCCTTCAAGATTAATTTCATTTCCTCCCCAGTTATATATCATTTTTCCTGTTACATCTTTTGCAATTCTTTGGAACATTTTTTCAGTCAAATCCATCATTCCTTCTAAATTAGAATATGCTAAATAAGCTTCCATTAATGTGAATTCTGGATTATGTTTTAAGTCCATTCCTTCATTTCTAAATACTCTACCTATTTCGTATACAGCTTCCATTCCACCTACTAGTAATCTTTTAAGTGGTAATTCTAATGCAATACGAAGATACATATCTAAATTTTGTGCATTATGGTGTGTAACAAATGGTCTTGCAGAAGCACCTGTTAAAAGTGTTGTTAATACTGGTGTTTCAACTTCTGTAAATCCTTCACCATCCATAAAGTTTTGTATACATCTAATAATTTTTGGACGTAAGAATGCAACTCTTTTAGCTTCTTCATTCATTATTAGGTCAACATATCTTCTTCTATATCTTTCTTCTTTATCTGTTAAACCATGAAATTTTTCTGGAAGTGGTCTTAAAGATTTTGTAAGAAGTACTACTTCTTTTGCATGTACAGAAATTTCTTCTGTTCTTGTTTTAAATACAAATCCTTTTATTCCGATTATATCTCCTATATCATATGTTTTAAATGCAGAATAGCTTTCTTCTCCTAAGTCATTTATACTAACATAACTTTGAATTTTTCCTTTTGCATCTTGAATAGTACAAAAAGATGCTTTCCCCATTATTCTTTTTGCCATTATTCTTCCTGCTACAGAAACGTCTTTTCCTTCTAATTCTTCATAATTATCTTTTATTTCTTGGCTTAAATGTGTTCTATTATATTTTGTTACTTTAAATGGGTCTTTCCCTTGTTCTTGTAATTCTCTTAATTTTTCTTTTCTAATTGCTATTAAATGATTCTCATCTAATTGTTCTTGGTTATTTTCAATATTTTCTGCCATATGCTTCATCTCCTTAAAAACTTATTTTAATATTATATAACAAATTGCAATAATTGTAAACCACAATTTTTGAGTATTCTTAATACATAAAATTCCTTTTTTTGTGTTGACAATGTATATAAAAAATGTTATAAATAAGTGTACGTTTATTTGGCCCCTTGGTCAAGCGGTTAAGACGCAGCCCTCTCAAGGCTGAATCATGGGTTCGATTCCCGTAGGGGTCACCACACTTGTTTTATGGCAAGAGTGAATAGTAAAAAGTATATAATGTTTTAAAAACAGGCGATCAATGGTCGCCTGTTTAATTATATTAATTTATGCATTTACTTAATATTTCATCTAATCTTTCTTTTTGTCCACTCAAATATAAATATCCTATTAATCCTTCAAATGCCGTAGCATACATGTAATCTGTTGGATCCGCATTTTTAGGCAAATGATGATTTTGAGTATTTCTAGTTCTTCTAACAATTTCTAATTCCTCTTGCGTTAAATATTCTTTTATTTTTTCTAATGTATCCGCTTGCGCTTTGGCTTTTACATATTTAATTGTTTCTATATGTAATTTGTGTGGTTTTAAATTTGTTGCATTTACAAGTTTTTCTCTTATATATAACTCATATACGCTATCTCCAACATAAGCCCAAACAAGTGGCGACATTAAATTTACTTCTTCTTTACTTTTCATTTACCTTCTCCAATGTTATTTTTCCTAATTTTCCGCTTCTAAAATCATTTAGTATTATTTTTGCAGTTTTTTCATCATCTATCTCTCCACCAGATATAACGGCTCCTCTTTTTCTTCCTATTAGTTTCATAAGATTATATAGTTTCTCATTTTCGTCTTCTGAATCTATTTGGTCTAATTCGCTTTCTGTTATTTTATATCTTTCCAATAAATTTGCTTTATAATTATTATATAAATATATTAATAGCTTGAATGCTACTTCTATTGTTTCTAGCACTTCATCTTTTATTGAGCCTGTGTATGCTAAATTTAGTGCAACAGTTTCATCCTCAAACTTTGGCCATAGAACACCAGGTGTATCTAGCAATTCTATATTATTTGCTATTCTTACCCATTGTTTTTGTTTCGTAACACCTGGTTTGTTTCCTACAATAGTTGTTTTTTTATTGCATAGCCTGTTTATTAATGATGACTTTCCTACATTTGGTATTCCAAGTATTACAACTCTTATATTTTTCTTTACTCTACCTTTTAATGCTGCTTTTTGAGTTTCTTCTTCTACAGATTTTTCTATTTGATTTAAGATTTCTTTTATTCCTTTTCCTAAATTTGCATCGCATGCAATTGCAGTTACATTATTATTTTTGTAATACTCAATCCATTTTTTAGTTTCTCTATCTTCTGCCAAGTCACTTTTATTTAATAGTACTATTCTTTTTTTGTTTTGTACTATTTTTTGTATATCTGGATTTCTACTTGATTTTGGTATACGTGCATCTAGTAATTCTACAACTACATCTATTAATTTCAAATCTTCAATTATTTGTTTTTTTGTTTTTAACATATGCCCTGGATACCAATTTATATTAGTTTTATTTTCATTCATATTTTTCACCTTATTTTTATTTAATACTTTTATATTTTAACATAAAAGCAAGTGATTTTCAACTAATCACTTGCTATAGTCTTCTACTCATTTTTAATCTATAATCTCTTCAAAGCGATATTTTTGAGTAACATCTGGATATTTTTTATGGTCTACTTCTGATAGGAACATATTCAATGGTCTTACATAAATTCCGTCTTTATGATTAGTTTTTCCATTGTTATCCATACAACGATAAACAACCAATTTTTCTCCTGTCTCACTATGTTCTGCTACTGTAATTACAAAAGCTCTTGTTCCTTTAAAGTGTTTCCACATTGTAAATGGTTTTACTATTCTCTCTTTCATATCTTTTTCTCCTCGTTTTTTTGTTCTTTATATTCATACATTCTTGGGGTTTTTAAAACAAAAAAGGCATTTCTGCCTTTTTTAGTTTATTTTTAACTATTAGATTGTGGTCCAACATATTCTGCACTACCAAATCCTAATATCATTTGGAATATTGGTGTTAAAAAAACTAAACCAACTATAAATCCTGCACCTTTGCCAAATGCTTGTCCAAGTTTAACCATTGATATTATTGAAAGCACTAATGTAGCTATATAACCTACAACTGGTATTATACCTGCTAAATAGATTAATAGTAGCCATGGTGATAAACCTATAATTTTATAAAGTACAACCATATTGTAAATTGGTATTAACGACTTCCATCCAGCTTCTCCAGCCTTTGTGAAAATCTTCCATTGAGCAATAACAAGCAATACATAAAAAACTATAACAATAGCAGAATACGTTCCAAGCATTGCACCTAATGTTGCTGTTGTGGTAGCAGGTATATCTGCTGTATACGAATAGTAATATAAATCCTCCATTTATATCCCCCTTTCTTTTATATATAATTATAATAATATATAAAAGTATTTTCTTCAACATTAATTTACAAATTATTTAAAATTTGTATTGATTTTTGTCTGCTCTGTCATCTAGCTTTCTTTCATACTCCTCGTTTCCATAGAACCAGTCTGTCCTTTTATTTCTTGCAGCACTTTTTCTATCTTTATTTATTGCAATATCTAATACTGTTAAAATCGCTATAAATACACCTATTATTGAAACAAACAATGTTGCATATTCTGTAATTTCCGTTTGTCCGCTTGTTATTGCTGTAATTTGATTGTATATATCTGTTCCAAAGTATAATCCATAAGATACAAAATAAATCAATGCTCCTATAAGTTTTCTTTTTACAATAAGTACTAAACATATTAGTGTTACAAATAATAATATTATTTCTATTGTTGGATTTAGTGGTTTAATTGGAAAATCTTTTTGCATACTGTCTAAAAGTGCAACAACAACTCTAAAAATCCAAAACATTCCTCCAGCCATTGTAATTAAATAGCTAACTGTGCTCATCATATGTATTCCCCCTATATATTAACTTTAATTTATTTAATTCTATCACAAAGTTTTTTAAATTACTATATCTCTTTTTAATAATCCATTTTTTAGTATCCCTATCCCTATAAAATGTTCATTATTATATATTCTATATATATCTTCTGATAAACTATATGTTAGTTTTACTCCATTCAAAAACATTTCTAATTTTTTATTATCTAAATTGATTTTATCTTTTTCTTTAAAAACTTTTTCTATTTTTATTATGTTTTTTTCTGCATTTTCTAATGTTATATCATCTAGTAAAATTGAATCTTCTATTTTAAAGGTGTTTACTTTTGTTCTTTGTAATTCTTCCATATATCCTACTGTTCCAAGCTTTTGAGATATATCCTCACATAGTGTTCTTATATAAGTTCCTTTTGAGCATTCTACTTCAAATTTTATTTTATTGTTTTGATATTCTAATAATTCTATTTTATATATTTCTATGTTTCTAGGTTCGATTTTAACTTCTTTTCCTTCTCTTGCATACTCATAAAGTTTTTTTCCATTTATTTTAATTGCTGAATACATTGGTGGTAGTTGTTTTTGTTTTCCCAAGAAACTTTGTAGGACATCATTTATATCTTCTTTTCTTAAATCTTTTGGTATTGATTTTTCTTCTATAACTTGTCCTTCGCTATCTCCTGTATCTGTCTTTTCTCCCAATTTAAGTGTAGCTATATATGTTTTATCATGTTCCATTAGGTATTTAGAAATTTTTGTTCCTTTTCCTATTAAAATTGGCAAAACACCGGTAGCATTTGGATCTAGTGTACCGGTGTGTCCTACTTTTTTAGTATTTAATTTTTTTCTTATAACATTTACAACGTCATGTGAAGTAAAACCTTTTTGCTTGTTTATTAAGATTAGTCCGTCCATTTATTCCCCTTATTTTAAGTATTTTTTACATTCTTCTATTACTTTTTGCTTTGCTTGTTCAAATGGTAAGTTTATGCTACCTCCAGCGGCTCTTATATGACCTCCGCCTGAAAACATTAAGCATATGTCAGAAACATTAACATAGTCGTTTGAACGTAAAGAAATTTTATATCCATCATCTTTCTCTCTAAAGAATATTGATACTTCTACGCCTTCTATATCTCTTCCCATTTCTACTATTCCATCGTAATCATTTATTCCTGCATTTACTTTATCTTCATCTTCTTTTGTTATGTATGTAAATGTAATCTTTCCATCTTCAAAAAACTCTATTCTATTCATTGCAATTCTTCTTAATTCAAATTGAGTTTTTGATATTGTTTGCATTACTCTTTTATATATGTCTGATACTTTTACTCCTTTATTTAATAGCTCTGCTGTAAATTCAAAAGTTTCTGCTGTTACCCCTGAATACTTAAATCCGCCTGTGTCTGTAATTATTCCTGTTAGTAAACATGTACCTATTTCTTTATTAATTGTTACTCCTAGTGCTTCTAAAACTGTAATTAATATTTGGCAACACGCTGGAGCTGCTGGATTTACAAAGTTATAATCTGCAAACATTGTATTTGCACTATGATGATCTATTGATATTTTTGTATTTGCATCTTCAAAATATTTTGCAAACCCATTTAATCTCTTTATATCTCCACAATCTAATGCTATTGCTAAATCATATGAATTTGCATTTCCTTCTTTTTTTATATCACTTGCATTTGGTAAAAATTTATATGTATTTGAGTATTCTGGTATTATAACGTCAGCATTTTTTTCTAATTGTTTTAGTCCATTATATAGTGCCAAACTGCTTCCTATTGCATCTCCATCTGGGTTTTCATGTGTTAATATTACTATGCTTGATGCATTATTTATTTCTTCTATAATATTATCTAGGGTCATATTTAATCTCCTTTATTCATTTGGTTTAATATCTTTCATTATGTCTTTTAGAATTGTGTCTATTCTTTCTCCATATTCCATTGAATCGTCTAACTCAAAAACTAATTCTGGCGTTACCCTTAAGTTAACACTTTGAGCAATCCTACTTCTTATAAATCCAGAAGAAGATTTTAAACCTGCCAATGTTTGTTTAACATTTCTAGAATTTAATATGCTAACTTTAACTTTTGCATATCTTAAATCTGGGGAAATTTTTACAGAAGTTACACTGACCATTCCTGTTACATTTGAATTTGTAACTTCATAGTTAATTATATTACTTATTTCCCTTTTTAATTCTTCATTTATTCTATTTAATCGGTTTCCTCCACCTTTTGGTTTATTCATTTTATCTCCTTTATTGCTTTCTTTAATACTAGTAGTAAACGAAATAAATTAGGTATATTGCTAGGAAAACAAGTAAAAATTTTTACGAAGTTTGACAACGCAAGATGCCTGATTTTGTTCGTTTACAATGCATTATTGTTTCACTTGTTCCATAATATATGCCTCAATAATATCTCCCTCTTTAATATCATTAAAGTTTTCTATTTGAATTCCACATTCAAATCCTTTTGCAACTTCTTTTGCATCATCTTTCATTCTCTTTAATGAGATTAGTTTACCATCATGTATTACAACATTATCTCTTAATACTCTTACTCCTGCATTTCTTGCAACTTTACCATTTGTTACATAGCATCCAGCAATAGTACCAACATCTGAAATTTTAAATGTTTGTCTAACTTCTGCATTTCCTATTACTACTTCTTTAAATACTGGGTCTAACATTCCCTTCATAGCTGCTTCTACGTCTTCTATTGCATTGTATATTACAGAATATGTTTTTATTTCTACGTTTTCTTTATCTGCCATATCTTTTGCTATTGGTTGTGGTCTTACATTAAATCCTATAATTATTGCATTTGATACATTTGCAAGTGTAACATCGCTTTCTGTTATTGCTCCAACATTTGCATGTATTACTTTAACTTTTACTTCATCGTTTGATAGTTTTTCTAATGCTTGTTTTACAGCTTCTACTGAACCTTGTACATCTGCTTTTACTATAATATTTAATTGTTTTAGGTTTCCTTTTTCTATTTGGCTAAATAAATCATCTAATGTAACTCTTGATGATGCTTTTAAGGCTTTATCTCTTGCTTGACGTTTTCTTCTTTCCATTAAGTGTTTCGCAGTTTTTTCATCTTTTACTTCGTAGAATGTGTCTCCTGCTTCTGGCACTTCTGTTAAACCTGTTATTTCTACTGGTGTTGATGGTCCAGCTTTTTTTACTTTGTGCCCTTTATCATCTGTCATTGTTCTTATTCTACCTATAACTGATCCTACTAAAATTGTATCTCCTATGTCTAGTGTACCACGTTGTACAAGCATTGTTGCTACTGGCCCTTTTGATTTATCTAGTTTTGCTTCTATTACTACACCTTTTGCTTGCTTATTTGGGTTTGCTTTTAGTTCTTTCATATCTGCAACTAAAAGTACCATTTCCAACAAATTATCTATATTTATTTTTTTCTTTGCTGAGATTGGAACAAAGATAGTATCTCCTCCCCAATCTTCTGAAACTAATCCATATTCTGCAAGTTCTTGTTTTACTTTATCTGGATTTGCTCCTTCTACATCTATTTTGTTTATTGCAACAATAATTGGTATTCCAGCAGCTTTTGCATGGTCTATTGCTTCTATTGTTTGTGGCATTACTCCATCATTTGCAGCAACTACCAATATTGCTATATCTGTTATTTGAGCACCTCTTGCTCTCATTGCTGTAAATGCTTCGTGTCCCGGTGTATCTAAGAATGTAATCTCTCTACCATTTATTTCTACCTTATATGCACCTATCGCTTGTGTAATTCCTCCTGCTTCTCCTTCTATTACATTTGTAGACCTTACTGCATCTAGTAAAGAAGTTTTACCATGGTCAACGTGTCCCATAACAACAATTACTGGTGGTCTTGGTTTTAAGTCTTCTTCTTTGTCTTCACTATCATCAAATAAAATATCTTCATCTGTAACTACTTCTTTTTTATGAGCAGTTACTCCAAACTCTCCTGCTATTAAGAATGCTGTATCAAAGTCAATTTCATTGTTTATTGTTGCCATTATTCCATAGCCTAATAGTTTTTTTATAATTTCTCCACTAGTTTTTTTAAGTTCTGCACTTAAATCTTTTACTGTTATTGTTTCTGGTATTGTTATATCTGTTAAATCAAATATTTTTTGTTTTACTCTGTTTTCACCTTGTTGTAATTTTTTCTTTCCTCTTCTTCCTCTTGTTGTTGTTAAATCATAATAGTCTAACATAGAACCTTCATCAAACATATTTGATAATCTGTTCTCTTGTTTTAAGTCTTTTAATTTATGACTGCTTATTTCTTCAAAATCATTTCTTCTTGATTTTGAAGCTTTTTTATTCGATTTTTCCTCATATCTGTTGTTTTTTTGTTTATCTATTGCTTTATTTGCGTATTCTCTTACATTTTCTTTTTCTACTACATCTGAAGCCATTATATTTTTTATGTTTTTCTCAATTCCTCTTTCATCTAATGGTCTTCTTCCGCCAAAATTTCCTTGGTTTCTATTATTGTTGAAAGGTCTTTGTCCATCTCTATTAAATGGTCTATTGTTTTGTCCATCTCTATTGAAAGGTCTTTGCCCATCTCTGTTAAATGGTCTATTGTTTTGTCCATCTCTATTATAAGGTCTTTGTCCATTTTCTCTGTTGTATGGTCTTTGATTATCTCTATTAAATTCTCTATTAGCAGGTCTTTGTTGTACCGGTTTTTGGTTTATTGGTTCAACTTTTTTTACTTGCTCTTTATTTGCATTTTCTGTTTTCTTTTCTTCATTTTTTTCAAGTGGTGTAACTTCTACTTTCTTTTCTTCTTTTTCTGCTACTTCTGGTTTTTCTACTACTGGTTTTGCAGGTTCTTTTTTAGGTTCTTCTTTTTTTCCAAATAGTTCGCTTACTGTAAGAGGTTTTGTAGGTTTATTTCTATAAACAATATTGTAATCTGTTTTTCTTTGTCTTTCTATAAAGCCAACATCTCTATCTCTTTTTGTTTGTTCTTTTTTTATTTCTTCTTTTTTTGTTGCATCAGAATCAGTCATAATTACTTCTCTTCTAATTATAACTGGATTGTCTCTTTTTTCTTTTACCTCTTTTTTTGTATTATTATTTGAAAACTTTGCTTCTATTTTCTTTGCCTCACTCTCATCAACACTACTCATATGTGTTTTTACATCTAATCCTAATTCTTGTGCTTTTTCTAATACGTCTTTACTATTAACACCTAATTTTTTTGCTATTTCATGTATTTTTATTTTACCCAATAGTATCACCTCCATAATTTTCTTTACTGTTTGGTTTGTTTTTAATTAGCTTTGTCAATAATTACACCCCTTAATTCATTATAAATTTCTTCACTTATATTTTTTTCTAGTACTTTTTCTAATCTTTTATTTTTTATTACTTTTTCTAAACATTCTATACTATCACATATATATGCTCCTCTACCAGATAACTTTCCAGTTTTGTCTATTGTAATATTTCCGTCTTTTGATGCAACAATTCTAATTAATTCTTTCTTGTCTTTTTTTGTATTGCATCCCATGCACATTCTTTGTACAACCTTTTTCATAAAATTATCTCCCTTTTTGTTTTGCTGGTCTCCAAGGACTGCGACCCCTGAACTTATTAATTTTCTTCTGTTGCTTCTTCTGTTTCTTCTTGACTTTCTAGTAATGCTCTAAATTGGCTTTCACTTTTTATATCAATTTTCCAGTTTGTAAGTCTTGCAGCTAAACGTGCATTTTGTCCAGATTTTCCTATTGCTAAAGATAATTGATCATCTGGAACTATTACTTGTGCAAATTTTTCTTCTTCTTTTACATCTACTGCCATAACTTGTGCTGGTAATAATGCTGCTGATATGAATATTGCTGGGTCTTCATTCCATTCTATAACATCTATCTTTTCTCCATTTAGTTCGTTTATAATATTTTGAATTCTTATTCCTTTTTGTCCTACACAAGAACCAACTGGGTCAATATTTTCGTTTGTAGAATATACAGCTACTTTACTTCTTGAACCAGCATCTCTTGATACACTTTTTATTTCTATTAAACCTTCATATATTTCTGGTATTTCAAATTCAAATAATTTTCTTACAAAATCAGGATGACTTCTAGAAACTAGCACTTGTGGTGTTCCTTTTAATCCTCTTTCAACACTAACAACATATGCTTTTATTTTATCATTTACATGATATGTTTCTGTTGGTATTTGATCTTTTACTGGCATTATTCCTTCTAATTTTCCTAAGTCTAATACAATAGTTCCACCGTCTGCTTTTTGTATAATTCCAGAAACAATTTCTCCTTTTCTGTCATTATATTCTGTATATACCATATTTCTTTCTACTTCTCTAATTTTTTGTACAATTACTTGTTTTGCAGTTTGTGCAGCAATTCTACCAAAGTTTCTAGGTATTATTTCTATTTCTACTTCATCACCTATTTTTGCATTTTTATTTTCTTTTTTGGCTTCTTCTAAGCTTATTTCTAATTGATCATCTAAAACTTCCTCTACAACTGTTTTTACTGCATATACTTTTATATCTCCTGTGTTTTCATCCATATTTACTTTTACATTTTCAGCTGAATCAAAGTTTCTTTTATATGCTGTAACCAAAGCAGTTTCTAATGAACTTAATAAATATTCTTTGCTTATTCCTCTTTCTTTTTCTAATTCTTCAATTGCTGTTATCAATTCTTTAGTTTCGATTGATTTCATTATAATCATCCTTTCTTTTACCAATTATATACTGTTTTTATTTGTGATATATTTTTTCTGTCTATTTCTATTTTTTCTTCATTTTGACTAACTATTTCTATTTTGGTTTCATCAAAATCTTTTAATATTCCTTTGTATTGTTTTTTACCTTCAAATGGTTTAAATAGTTTTATTTGAACTTCATTTCCTATATTATCTTTTAAGTGCTTTTCTCTTTTTAAAGTTCTTTCAATTCCTGGTGAAGAAACCTCTAAAAAATATTGCTCTGGAATTACATCTTCTTTGTCAAGCAGTTCTGTAATACTATTGCTTACTTTTTCGCAATCCTCCAAGTCTATTCCTTTTTTTGAATCAATATAGATTCTTAAGAAGTAATCTTTTGCTTCTTTTACATATTCTACATCATAAAGTTCATATCCAAGGTTTTCTATGTTTTGCTTAATAAGGCTTTCAACCTTTTCTTCTATCTTTGCCAATTTTTTCTCCTTTTCATAATTGAAGAGTGGGATTTGTTCCCACTCTTCTAGTATTTTTTCAATTGCTATATTATTATATACCTGTTTTTTTAAAAAATCAAGCATTTTAGGTCATTTTTAGCCAATTTACTATTTTATTTAATCTTAACTGTTATCACTGGACGGACTGGCATATTCCATGAATTCTTTTCTCCTCCTACGTTTAATCTCCTTCAGAGCCAGCTACAAGAAATAATCCATTTTCTCCGCTTCTCCATAACTCGCCTTCATAATAAAACGGTTGAATGCATCCACAAGTTTTTGTAAGGGTTCCATCTACTTCCATATCCAGCTTATAAGTTAGACGTGATGTGAATAAATATTTAGCCTCTTCTGTAAATCTTTTTTATGTATATTTATTTTATATTTATATACACTAATATATTATGAATCAAATATTATATACAGGTATTAATAATGAAAAAAATAATTCTAAAAATAATTCTAAATCTTTTAAATTTTTACTATATATTTCTTTGTTTTTATTTATATCCACTGTTTCATATTTTTCTGTATATCTATACAATTCAAAAAAACAAGAAAAATTTGCTTCTACTTTAATTAATTCTTTTAATATAGATAGTTTGTATTCAAATGAGCAAAATTATACTGTTGTAAAATTAAACAATTCTGATGAAGCTAATGTAATTGGCATAATACAAATTGATAAAATTAATATTGAATATCCTATTCTTTCTAAAACCAATGACGAACTTCTTAAGATCTCACCTTGCAAGTTTTTCGGTCCAGATCCAAATAAAGTAGGTAATCTTTGTATTGCAGGGCACAATTTTGATGATGACCGTTTTTTTAGTAAACTCTCTTTATTGGATGTTGGTGACATTATAAAAATATATGCCCCAGCAAACGTGTGTGTATATTATAAAGTTTATGAAATGTATGAAATTGAAAAAAATGACATGAGTTGTACTTCTCAAGAAACAAATGGGAATAAAGAAATAACCTTAATTACTTGTAATAACATAAATAAAAAAAGACTTGTTTTAAAAGCCAAAGAAATGAAATTAAACTCACAATAGAGCTGTTCTGCAGAACAGCTCTAAAAACATTTATTTATTTAATTCTATACATTATAGTCTCTTATTTTTTTGTAAGCATATATTGCTGAAACTCCACATACAGCTATTATAAATACTATTGAGTAATCAACACCTGCATCTGCATGTTCTGTTGCATTTGAAACATTTGCTTTGATGTTAGCTGAATTATTAACTATATTGTTTGTTTTATTATTTACTATATTATTTGTTGTATTATTTTTTGTTGGTATTTCTGCAACTGCATTATTTTTTTGATTGTTTCCAAGTGCATTAAGTAAATCGTCTGCTGATGTTGCAAATACATTTGTTGTTATTGCTAAAATTAAAACTATAATTGCTAATAAACTTATTAATATTTCTTTTGTTCTTGACATAATCTCTATCTCCTTTAATCACATTATAATATTATTATAAATTATTCTCTATTATTTATACTACATTTTTTCAATTATTGCAATAGTTTTGTGAGTTTTTTTTGAAATTTCTTAAAAAATATTTATATTTCGACATTCTCTATTAAACATTAAATTTAAATAAAACAATGTCCCCTTCTTGCATGATGTATTCTTTTCCTTCTGATCTAATTAATCCTTTTTCTCTTGCTGCGTTCATTGAGCCTTCTTTTATTAGGTCATCATAAGAAACTATTTCTGCTTTTATAAATCCTCTTTGTATGTCTGAATGTATTTTTCCTGCTGCAACTGGTGCTTTTGTTCCTTTTTTTATTGTCCATGCCCTTACTTCTGGCTCTCCTGCTGTTAAAAATGACATTAAACCTAACACTGAATAGCTTTCTCTTATAACTCTATCTAATCCAGATTCTTTTAGTCCTAATGCTTCTAGCATTTCTTTTTTATCTGCTTCTTCTAAACTTGTTAGCTCTTCTTCAATTTTTGCACAAAGTGGAATTGCTATACTGTTTTCGTTCTTTACATATTCTTTAACTTTTTTTACATTTTCATCATTTTCTGCATTTGCCAATTGTTCTTCTGATACATTACATATATATAAGATTGGCTTTGCTGTAAGAAGCATCATATCTTTTAAAATTTCTTTTTCGTCATCATTAAGTTCTAGTGTTCTTGCAGGTTTTTCTGCTTCTAAATGTTTTTTTATTTTTTCCAAACAATCAATTTCTTCTTGATATTTTTTGTCTGCTTTTAAATTTTTCTTTGCTTTTTCTAGTCTTTTTTCTACTGTTTCTATATCTGCTAATATTAATTCTAAGTTAATTGTTTCTATATCTCTAATTGGATTTATACTTCCATCTACGTGTACAATGTTAGGATCTTCAAAGCATCTTACTACTTGTGCTATTGCGTCTACTTCTCTAATATGTGATAAAAATTTATTTCCAAGTCCTTCTCCTTTACTTGCGCCTTTTACAAGTCCAGCAATATCAACAAACTCTACAATTGCATGAGTTATTTTTTGAGTATTATACATCTTTCCTAAAACATCTAATCTTTCATCTGGCACAGGTACAACACCCACATTTGGTTCTATTGTACAGAATGGGTAGTTTGCACATTCTGCCCCTGCATTTGTTATACTATTAAACATTGTACTTTTGCCTACATTTGGTAAACCTACTATTCCTATTTTCATACTAATCCCTCTTCGTTTTTTGATTTTTTTGTTTTTTTATGATATAATATTTTTTAATCACATATTGAAAGGAGTTGTTATTATGCCGGTTTATTCAGATTCGCAGTATCGTTTAACACCTGTTTGGTGTAGTACAGAAGTTTTTTGGAAAACACCTAAAGCAGTGCCAAATGATTCTAGCAAAGCCCTACCGAACTTTTTAGTTTCGGCAACTAAACCTACCAAATAACAGCCAAAAGGAGTGCATATTAGTTCTGATAATTTGGAAATGATATACACTTCTTTTATTTTGGAGCTTCCAACCAGAATCGAACTGGTGACCTCTTGCTTACCACGCAAGTGCTCTACCTACTGAGCTATAGAAGCATATAAGATGAGGATTATTCCTCCTCATCTACTATATTTCTAATTGCTTTTTTTCTAATTCTCTGTATTGCATTGTCAACCGATTTCACTTGTGTGTCAAGTTTTTCTGCAATTGTTACATAGCTTTCTCCGTTTTACAAATCTTCCTAAAACTTGTTTTTCAAAATCGCTCAAATGCTCATCTATTTTTGTTCCTACTTTTTTGTAATATTCTTTTTTTGTTATAGTGTCTAATGGATCTTCAACTGTTTTAGAATTAAAACATTCTATTAATGAAGTATCATCATCATTTTCATATACTGAAGTGTTTAAGGATAATGAAGAATTGAGAGGTATATGCTTTTGTCTGTTTGAAGTTTTTATTGCTGTAATCAACTGTCTTTCTATGCACAAATTAGCAAATGATTTAAAAGAATTCTGCTTGTCCACTTCAAAATTTTTTACAGCTTTATACAATCCTATCATTGCTTCTTGTACTATATCCTCTTTTTCTGCACCAACAATAAAATACTTACTTACCTTCATATTAACAAGGTTTTTGTATCTTTCAAATAAGTATTCTAGTGCCTTCTCATTTCCTTCTTTTGCAAAAGTTACTAATTGTTCATCAGTTTTATTGTTTAAATTGTCATCAAATGAATATGCTAATTTACCTTGTGCCATTTGTTTACTTTTGCCTCCATCATCAATTGAATTTGACCTTATTATATTAACTAAACGTAGTAAAGTCAATAGTTTCAAAACATTTTTATTTTTTATTATATTCTTTTATAGCAAATTCTATATCTGCTTTATTTTTAATTGGAGCAAATTCGTCTTTTTCTATTCTCAAAACTAACATATCTTCAAAATATGAGAAGGCATCAAATATAAATTTTTCAAATTTAAAGCTATCTTGTATTACGCTTTCTCCCTTTTGATTTAGTGCATTAGTTTTTCTAAATACCCTATGATATGGTAGGTCCTTTTGTATAACTTTTTTTACTGCTTTTAGTGTCATAAGATGTGCCAAAACATTACAGTCTCTATATAGAAATTCACCATTCTTTGCTTTTTCTTCTGACAATTCTTTCGAAATTTTGTCATATCCTAATATATATGGCCTGTTCTTCCTTTTGCAAAAGACTGCAGATTTCTCCATAGCATTTTCTTTAAAAATGGATTTCGAAGCCACTTGATATTTCTTATAAGCCATCATCCCTAAAAAAATATAATCAATTGGATTTGCCAAAATGTTATCTATTCCCATAAATGATATGTATTCTATGTCTTCATCATCCAGTTTATTTATAATATTATTTTTACTTAAAGCCTCAAAAACATCTCCATTTCCATTTGCTGCTTTTTTTATTTTTTGCTTTTCTTCTAGCAGAATCTTTCCATTTAAATCCAAAACTGGAATTTCATTTTGTGTAAAGAATATTATTCTATTCTTAGGGTATCCAAAATAGTTATTGTTTCTAAAGAATTCTTGTGTTTGTAAATCATTTTCTTTGCTAGTCATTATAAGCCATAATATTTCTATATTATATTGTTTATTTGCTTTAATAAGTTTTTCACAGTTTATTTCAAAAAAGCTTTTTAGTTTTCCATCTATATTTAATTTAAACATTCCTTTGGGCCCATTTACTCCTAATCTGCTTCCCTGTCCTCCTGCCATTGTAATAACACATAATTTATTTTTTCTCAAGATTTCTTTTGCTAGGTTTGAATATTCTTCTATTATACTTTTACTTAATTTCTTTTTTATATAATATTTAATTGGCTCTATTTCTTTTAATTCGATAACCTCATCTTTTTTTGAGTTTATATACAGGCTATTTATTTGTTCAAAATCAATATTTTCTATTTCTTTTTGTAGCTTACTTTGTTCTGTTTTACTTAAATCCTTATAAAATCTTTCAAGTTGTTCTTGATTATATTTTTCTAAAATATTCATAAGAAACTCCTTATGCTTGAATTTTATACTCTATATTCTCCATAAAAGGATGTATTTCTTTTACAGATTTTAATGTTATAATTTGTGTTTTGGGATGCGGTCCCTTTCCACTAAAATTGACTATTTCTTTTGAATAGCAGTTTTTAGTAAGTTTGCTAAGCAAATATCTTGTGCCCATATATGTGTAATATATTTGATAACCATCATTTAAATCTTTCCATAATTGTTCAAAACTATAGTCTTTATTCATTTTATCTCCTTTATAAATTGGAATTTGTTTAGTTCCGGATGAATTCAGGACAGTCCCCAAAATCCCCAGGTTTGGTGATTTTAAGGGACAGTCCCTAGAATTCCCCCTCACACAAATTACAATTTAATCATTTTTTGAAATTCTTGTTCTGTTATTATTTTTACTCCTAGTGATTCTGCTTTTGTTAGTTTACTTCCTGCTTCTTCTCCTGCTAAAACATAATCTGTTTTTTTAGATACAGAGCTAGAAGTTTTTCCTCCAAAACTTTCTATAATATTGCTTGCTTCTTCACGAGTATAGTTTTCTAATGAACCTGTTAATACAAATGTCTTTCCTTCAAATCTATTATCATTATTTGTTTCTTCTTTTAGCTTCATATTCACATTTGCTTGTTCTAATCTATTTAACAAATCTTGTGTTTGCTCTTGTTTAAAAAACTCATAAATACTTCTTGCCGTAATTTCTCCTACATCATCTGTCATTATTAATTCTTCTAATGTAGCATTTTTTAAGTTTTCCATTGTTTTAAATCTTCTTGCAAGTGTTTTTGCAGATTTTGTTCCAATGTGTCTTATTCCAATTGCACAAATCAATCTATCTAAATCGTTGCTTTTACTTTGTTCTATTGCGCCTATTAAGTTTTTTGCAAATTTCTTTCCATCTTTTTTTAGGCTTTCTATATCTTCTTGTTTTAAGTAATATATATCCGCAATTGTTTCTATTAATTTGTTGTTATATAACTGTTCTACTATTTTTTCGCCTAATCCTTCAATATTCATTCCTTCTTTTGAGGCAAAATGAATAATGTTTCTTAAGTTTTGAGCTTTGCACTCAACTCCTATACACCTTACAGCGGCTTCTCCCTCTTCTCTCACAGCTTCCGCTCCACAAACAGGACAAGTCTTAGGCATCTCAAATTCTTTTTCATTGCCTGTTCTTTTTTCTACCAATGCCTTTACAACCTCTGGAATAACATCTCCAGCTTTTTGTATTAATATATGGTCACCTATTTTTAATCCTTTTTCTTTTATAAAATCTTCATTATGAAGAGTTGTTTTGGATATTTTAGAACCTGCAACCACTACTGGTTCTAGTATTGCCATTGGTGTAATTACTCCTGTTCTTCCAACATTACAAACAATATCTTTTAATATTGTTTCTTTTTGCTCTGGTGGGTATTTATATGCAATAGCCCATTTTGGTACTTTAAATGTTGTACCAATTTTTTCTCTTAAATTTAAATCATCAACTTTTATAACTGCTCCATCTATTCCAAATGGAATTTTTTCTCTATCTTCACCTATTTTTTCTATTGCCTTTATCGCTTCTTTTATGTTATTGCAAAATATTTTTACAGGATTTACATTAAAACCTATTTTTTCTAAATATAACAAAGACTCATAATGTGATGTAAATTTTATTGTATCACTTTTTTGAACATTAAAAATATAAATATCAAGAGGTCTAGTAGCTGTAATTGAACTATCTAGCTGTCTTAGTGAACCTGCTGCTAAGTTTCTTGCATTTGCAAATTTATTTTCTTCGTCTTGCTTTTCATTTAATTCGTCAAAGTCTTTTTTAGATATAAAAACTTCTCCTCTTACTACTATATCTATGTTTTCTTTTAGCTTTTTAGGAATATTTTTAATAGTTTTTAAATTATCTGTGATATCTTCTCCAACTTGTCCATTTCCTCTTGTCGCACCTCTTACAAATTCACCATTTTTATATTCTAATGCAACTGATAATCCATCTATTTTTGTTTCTACAACATATTTAATATTATTATCAAATTTTTTCATTCTTTCATCAAAGCTATACAACTCATCAAAAGAAAACACATCTTGTAAACTTTGAAGTGGCACAATATGTGTTACCTTTTCAAATCCTTCTTTTACAGTTCCTCCAACTTTTTGAGTTAGTGAATCTTTGCTTATAAACTCTGGAAATTCTTTTTCCAAATTTTTAAGCTCATTCATAAGCATATCATATTCAAAATCTGATATTTCTGGTGCATCATCATCATAGTATTTTTTAGCATAATATGCAGTAAGTTTATTTAATTCATCAATACGTTTTCTTGCTTTTTGCTTGTCCAATTAAGTTCCTCCTCTGTTAAATTGGTGAAAAAGGGGTCTGACCCCTTTTTCACCAATTTTTAATCTTTTAATAATTCTTTACCATTTTTTACATAGTCCCAACCTGAGAAGATTGTTGCTATTACAGAAATTAACATAAACACTGTTGCTAGTATATTTATTATTAACTCTGCTCCTGTTAGATTTCCTCTTATAAATGCTCCAAATATGTTTGTATTATTAATATTTATAAACATTAATATTATTGCAATCATTTGTGTTACTGTTTTTAGTTTTCCCCAAATACTTGCTGCTATTACTTCTCCACCTTTTTCTACAGCTATTAGTCTGTATCCCGATACTACAAATTCTCTAAATAATACTATAATTGGTATCCACGCTGGTAAACTTTTTGCTTCCACAAATATTAGCATTGCTGCTAATACTAATATTTTATCTGCTAATGGATCTGCAAATTTTCCAAACGCAGTTATCTGATTGTTTTTTCTTGCTAATTTTCCATCTAAATGATCTGTATATGATGCAATTACAAATATCAATCCCATTATCCAATATTCAATCGATATATTTAAAAATGTTCCACTTATATTTAAGTATGGGATTATTACCATTACTGGTACTAGTAAAATTCTAAATATTGTTAATTTATTTGGTAAATTCATAATCTCTTCACTCCAATTATATTTTTGTCACAAATTCTTTTATTGTTTCTACAAATTTCTTTTCTACTCTTTGAGCTGTTTCTTTTACTTCTTCATGAGAAAGTTCCTTTTTTATAATTCCTGCTGCCATATTGGTAATGCATGAGACTGCTATTACATTTATTCCGCAATGTCTTGCAGTTATTGCTTCTGGAACTGTTGACATTCCTACCGCATCTGCTCCTAATATTCTTAGTGCTCTTATTTCTGCTGGTGTTTCATAACAAGGTCCTTTCATATATGCATATACACCTTCATAACATCTTCCCATCTTTTCTAACATAATTGGTCTTAATTTTTCAATCAGTTCTTTACTATATACTTCAGACATATCTGGGAAACGAACTCCAAATTTGTCTTCATTTTTTCCTCTTAATACTGATTCTGCAAAAAAGCTTAAGTGGTCATTTATAATCATAAGGCTTCCTTGCTCTATATCTGTATTTATTCCTCCTGCTGCATTTGTAAGTATAATATCTTCTATTCCTAATAAAGAAAATACTCTAATTGGATATGCAGTATGTGCTACTTCATATCCTTCATAATAATGAAATCTTCCGTTCATTGCAATTACTTCTGTTCCATTCAAATCTCCGATTATTAGTTCTCCTGCATGTCCTTCTACTGTTGAAACTGGAAAATTAGGTATATCTTTATATTTTATTACTGTTTCATTTTTTATTTCTTTTGCTAATCCTCCTAATCCAGATCCTAACACTATTGCTATTTTAGGATTTTTACCTTTAATTTTTCCCTTGATATACTCTGCTGATTTTTCATAATCTTCATAATTAAACATATTATTCCCTCCAAATATATTAAAAATTATTTAACCAAATATTATAACTTGCATCACTTGGCATTCTTAAATCTCCTCTTGGAGATAAGCTTACTGTTCCTACTTTTGGTCCGTCTGGCATACAGTTCCTTTTAAATTGCTGTGTAAAAAATCTTTTTATAAAAACCTGTAGCCAATGCTTTATGTCTTCTTTTTTAAAGTCATTTTTAAATGTTTTGCACGCTAATATGTATATTTTTTTAGGTTCTGCTCCATATCTTAAAAAGTGATATAAAAAGAAATCATGTAATATATATGGCCCAACCTGTTCTTCTGTTTTTTGTTCTATATTGCCATTTTCATCTGGGGGCAATAGTTCTGGTGATATTGGCGTATCTAATATATCATTAATTATATTCTTATACTCTTCCTTACTATTGTCTGCAACCCATTTTATTATATATTCTACTAGTGTTTTTGGAATGCTTGCATTTACAGAATACATACTCATGTGGTCACCATTATATGTACACCATCCAAGAGCTAACTCTGATAAATCACCTGTTCCAACAACTATTCCATTTTCTTCATTTGCAATATCCATTAGTATTTTTGTTCTTTCTCTTGCTTGAGCATTTTCATAAGTTATATCCTTCATTTTCTTGTCATGTCCTATATCTTCAAAGTGCTGCAAAGAACTTTTAGTTATATTTATTTCTCTAAATGTTGCTCCATACTCATTTATAAGCTTTATAGAATTCTTATGTGTTCTAGAAGTTGTTCCAAATCCTGGCATTGTTATTGCTATTATATTTTCTTTTGGAAGATTTAATACTTCATATGCTTTAATTATTACCAAAAAAGCAAGTGCTGAATCCAATCCACCTGATATTCCAATTATTGTTTTATTAATGTTTGTATGTAATAATCTTTTAGCTAAACCATAGCTTTGTATATTTAAAATTTCTTCACAAATTTCACTTATTTTTTTTTTATCCTCCGGAACAAATGGAGTTTTACTATATTCTCTTGTTAAATTTTCTATATTATCTGGTATATTTATTTTTATTTCTCTATATTCTAAATCTACTGGATTTCCCATAAAGCTGATATTTTTTCTTCTGTCATTTGCAAGTCTCTTTGTATCTATTTCTGTAAAAATCATATTACTTTCAAAGTCAAATCTTTGGTTATTTGTTAAGCAAGAACCGTTTTCAAAAATCATACTTTCTCCAGAAAATACTACATCTGAAGTTGATTCATTCACACCACTAGAGCAATATACATATCCTGATATTGTTTTTGCTGATTGCATTTTTACTAATTCTCTTCTATACTCTTTTTTGCCTATAACTTCATTACTTGCAGATAAATTGAATATAATATTTGCTCCAAGTAGTGCCAATTTATTACTTGGTGGTTCTACTGCCCATATATCTTCACATATTTCTATTCCGAAACAAATTTCATTGTTTTCTTTATCTTTAAATAGTAAATCTATTCCAAAAGGAACTTTTTGATCTAATATTTCTATTTCTTTTTTATTTGCATTTTTACTAGATGCAAACCATCTTTTTTCATAGAATTCGCCGTAGTTTGGAATAAAAGTTTTTGGAACTATTCCAAGTATTTTACCTTTTTGAATTACAACTGCTGTATTAAATAATTGATTTTCTGCTTTTATTGGCATACCAATTATACAAATAATATCTAAATTATTTGTATAATCTAAAATTTTATTTAGTGCCTTTTCTGCTTCTTCTAGTAAGGTGTCTTGTTCAAATAAATCTTGGCAAGTATAACCTGTAACACATAGTTCTGGAAATACTGCTATTTGAATTTTATTATTACTTGCAACCTCTATTTGTTTTATTATTTCATTACAATTAAACTCTGTATCTGCTACTTTTAATTTTGGAACTACAGCTCCTACTCTTACAAATCCTTGTTCTTTTAACATATTAGTTTCCTTTCCTATATTGTTGCATTTATTATATTATTGTTTTATATAATTTGCAAGAAAAATTACTACCGTTTTTTATTATTTCTATATTTTTACAAATTGCAATTTGTGTGAGGGGGAATTCTAGGGACTGTCCCTCAAAATCACCAAACCTGGGGATTTTTGGGACTGTCCTGAATTCACCCGGAACTAAACAAATTCCAATTTATAAAAAGGACGCATTATGCGTCCTTTTATCCTATAATATTATACAAATTAGTCCTCCGCTTCCTTCATTTATAATTCTTTCTAATGTCTCTTGCAATTTTTCTTGTGCATCTTCTGGCATTCTAGAAAGTTTATTTTGTAAGCCCTCATTTACTAATTCGTGTAAGTTTTTACCAAATATGTTTGATTCCCAAATTTTTATTGGATCATTTTCAAATTCTGATAGCAAGTAATTTACTAACTCTTCTGATTGTTTTTCGCTTCCTACTATTGGTGATACTTCTGTTTCAATATCTGCTCTAATCATATGTATAGAAGGTGCTTTTGCTCTTAATCTTACACCAAAGCGAGAACCTTGTTTTACCATTTCTGGTTCATCTAGTATTAATTCCTCCATAGTTGGAGTTACAATTCCATATCCTTTTTGTTTTACTTCTTCTAATGCAACTGCAACTTTATCATACTCTTTTTTTACACTTGCTAAATTAGAAATTGTAGAGAATAAATCTGCCTCGTTTTGAACATCTACTCCTGTTATTTCTGTTAGTACTTGGTAAAATAGTTCTTCTTGTAATGTGATTTCTAAACTTACAGATCCGTTTCCTAAATTTATTTCTTTTATAGTTGTTTGTTTTACTATTTCTGTACTATTTATTTTTTCTATTCCAACATTTATATTCTTTACTGCATTTGTATTCTTAAATGCTTCTTTTATATTTGTATATAATTCTTGTTTTAATGGATGCTCATCATCCAATCCATCTACCCAACCTGGGAAATTTAAATTTATTCTTTCAACTGGAAATTCATATAGTATTTTTCCAAATATATCGTTAACATCTTCCATGTTTAAATTTGTACAGTCAGTTGGAATTACTGCTACTTGATACTTATCCTCTAGTGCTCTTGATAGTTCTTTTGTATAATCTGAATATGGATTATTTGTATTTAATACAATTACAAATGGCTTATTAAGTTCTTTAAGTTCTTTTACCACTCTTTCTTCTGCTTCTACATAATCTTCTCTTGGAATTTCTGTTATACTTCCATCTGTTGTAACAAGTATCCCTATTGTAGAATGTTCTGTAATTACTTTTTTAGTTCCTATTTCTGCTGCAATCTCAAATGGCATCTCTTCATCTGACCATGGTGTTTTTACCATTCTTGGAACTTCATTTTCCATATAACCAAGTGCATTGTTTACTAAATATCCTACACAATCTACTAATCTGGTTTTTAGTTTTAAATTATCTCCAATTGTAATCTCCACAGCTTCATTCGGTACAAATTTTGGTTCTGTTGTCATTATTGTTCTTCCAGCAGCACTTTGTGGAAGTTCATCTCTTGCTCTTTCTCTTTTATGTGTATTTTGTATATTTGGTAAAACTACTAAATCCATAAAGTTTTTAATAAAAGTAGATTTACCAGTTCTTACTGGGCCGTACTACTCCAACATATATATCTCCATCTGTACGATTAGCAATGTCCTCATATATCTCTAGATTCTCCATACTAATATTCCCTCCTAAATAAAAATGTTTGTACAATTAAACTTTAATAAATGTATATTAGGAAAGAACAATTATTATTACACTTTTTTAATCTTTTTTTCCTTTTTCTTTTTTAGTCATATTCGCCATTTTACCTGCTTGCTCCTTTTGTTTTTCTAAAGGTAGCCACTGATATTCTGTGCATACAAATTCTCCATATTTTGTTGTATTTTCTTTTTTTAATTCATCCTCACTTTTTTTCATAAAAAAATCACCTCATAAAATAGTATTTCTCATTTTATGAGGTGATATTCATATTTATTCTTCTACACCCGTTGCAACAACAGTAACTTCCATTTCATCTTGTAATGACTCATCTATTACTGTTCCAAATATAATGTTTGCATCATCACTTACTTTATCATTTATCACTTGAACCGCTGTATTAATCTCTGTTAGACTAAGATTCTCTCCTCCCCTTACATTAAAAATTACGCCTTTTGCATTATCTATTTTGTTTTCTGTTAAAGGATTATTTATTGCAGTTTTTACAGCATCTTCTAGTGTTTCTCCTTTTTCTGCTCTTCCTATTCCCATATATGCCTTTCCTGTATAACTAAAAATAGTTTTTATATCTGCAAAATCAATATTTATTTCTCCAACTGTTGTAATTAAATCTGTTATACTTTGTATTCCTTGTTCTAGAATACTATCTGCTATTTCGAATGCATCTTGTATTGTTGTTTTATTTCCTATAACTTTTAGCAATTTGTCATTTGATACAACAATTAAAGCATTAACATTATCTAGTAATTTTTTTGTTCCAATATCTGCTCTAATACTTCTTTTTCTACCTTCAAAAGTAAATGGTTTTGTTACAATACCAACTGTTAAAATATTCATTTCTTTCGCTAGCTCAGCTATTACTGGTATTGCTCCAGTTCCTGTTCCTCCACCCATTCCGGCAGTTAAAAATAGCATATCTGTATTTTCTAATATTTTTCTTATTTGTTCTCTACTCTCTAGAGCTGCTTTTTCACCTATAATCTCATTTGCTCCTGCTCCTAAACCATTTGTTGTTTGTTTTCCTATTTGCAATACATTTCTAGTATTTGCCCTTCTTAGTGTTCCTGTTTCAGTATTTAATAAGTATGTTTCTATATTTTGAACCCCATCATTTATAATTCTCATAGCAGCATTGTTTCCTCCGCCACCTACTCCTATAACTTTAACTTTTACAATATTTTCTTTATCTTTATACATGTTCCTTCCGCCTTTCTTTTGCAATTATAATAAATCTAATACTAATTTTCAAGTTTTTATTAAAATATTGTAAAAAGATTGCATTAATATGCAATCTTTTTATCACACTCAATTATTATAATTTTCTAAATACTCCTCCAACAACACCAAGTATTTTACAATCTGGTACTATTATTGGATCCATTGTACTATTTTCCGGTTGTAATCTTATATAATCTTTTTCTTTATAGAATGTTTTTACTGTTGCTTCATCTTCTATTAATGCTACTACTATTTGACCATTTCTTGCACTATTTTGTCTTTTTACTAGTATGTAATCTCCATCTAGAATTCCTGCTTCTATCATACTTTCTCCACGCACTGTAAGCATAAAGCTTTCGCTGTTTCCAACAAAATCAATTGGAATCGGAAATGTGTCTGTTACATTTTCTACTGCAAGTATTGGTGCACCTGCTGTTATTTTTCCTATAACTGGAACATCAACTAATTCTCTTCCATTGTATAGAGGCTTTGGAGAAGGTTTCCCGTTATCTGCAAGTCCTCCTTTTAATACTCTTAAAGTTCTTCCTTTTTGGTCTTCTTTTTTAATATATCCTTTTTTAGTTAATTTTGCCAAATATCCATGAACTGTTGCTGTTGAACTTAATCCAACTGCTTTTCCTATTTCTCTTACTGATGGTGGGTATCCTTTTTCATTTATTTGTTTTTCTATAAATTTTAGTATAGCTCTTTCTCTTTTATTCAAGTCAGTCATTTCTTCTTTACTCACTATTAATCACTCCCGAAAATCTATTTGTCTATATAGTATCATAAGTTTTTTTAGTTGTCAAACAAATTTTTGGATTTTTTTAATCAAACCATTCCATTTCCCAATCCATGAATTTTACTGTGTCTCCTTCTTTTATTCCCATTTGTTTTAATCTATCTTCTACTCCTAAAAATCTAATACTTTTTTGGAAATAATATAAAGATTCATTATCTTCTAAGTTTGCTCTTCTTAGTATTTTTTCTATAGCTGGGCCATCCACAATATATACACCATTTTCTATTCTTACATTAAATCCTTCTTCTTCTTTCTTTAATGTATATACTTTCTTTTCTTCAACTTCTTCTACATCTTCTTTTGGTAAATCTTTTAGTACTTTTGATACATGTGTAAATAGTTCTTTTAATCCTTCCCCTGTTGCTGCTGATATTTTAAATATTTCTATATTTTTTTCTTTTGCTAGTTTTTCTAATTGCTCATATAATGTTTCATCTTGCATTGCATCTATTTTGTTAGCCACTATTATTTGTTTTCTTGTGCTTAATTTTTCACTATATTTTTTTAATTCTTTGTTTATTGTATTAAAGTCATCTACTGGATTTCTTCCTTCTGAGCCAGAAACATCAATAACATGTAATAAAAGTCTTGTTCTTTCTATATGTCTTAAAAATCTTAAACCTAATCCTGTACCTTCGCTTGCGCCTTCTATAATTCCTGGTATGTCTGCAAGTACAAAGCTATCTCCAAATTCTGTTTTTACAACTCCTAAATTTGGTTCTAGTGTTGTAAAATGATAATCTGCAATTTTAGGTCTTGCTGATGTTACTCTTGAAAGTATTGTAGATTTTCCAACACTTGGGAAACCTATAAGTCCAACATCTGCTAGTAGCTTTAATTCTAATATTACTTCTTTTTCTATTCCTTTTTCTCCATCTTGTGCAAATCTTGGAGCTTGTCTTGTTGATGTTGCGAAATGTGAATTTCCTTTTCCTCCTCTTCCTCCTGGAAGTATTAACTCACATTGTCCTTCTTTAGATAAATCTGCAATTAACTCTCCTGTTTCTGCGTCTTTTACAACTGTTCCAATTGGTACTTTAATATATAAATCTTCTCCAGATTTTCCGAAAGCATCTATTTCCACTTCCGTTTTGACCATTTTCTGCTTTATATTTTTTATTATACCTAAAATTTATTAATGTATTTGAATCCGGGTCAACAATAAAATATACGTCTCCACCCTTTCCGCCATCTCCGCCGTCTGGGCCTCCTGCTGCTACATATTTTTCACGTCTAAATGTAACTGCACCATTTCCTCCGGTTTCCTGATTTAATTATTATTTTTGTATAGTCTATAAACATTATTCTTCTCCTTCAAAGTAGTCTAATTTCATTGCTTTTTTTACTTTTGCCATTGTTTCTTTTGCTTTTTTTCTTGCTTTCTCTGTTCCTTCCATTAGTATTTTATCTACTAGTTCTGGATGTGCTTCGTAATATTCTCTTTTTTCTCTAATTGGTTTTAAAGTTTCTATAATACTTTTTGCAAGTTCTCTTTTGCATGCTACACAACCACGTTTTCCCGCTCTACATTCTTCACATATTTTGTTTAATTCCTCTTTTGGGGTAAATAAATTATGGTAATATGCAACCATACATATATCAGGATTTCCTAAATCATCTTTTCTTATTCTATTTGGATCTGTTACAGCTCCCATTACTTTTTTAGTAATTTCTTCTTCTGAATCTGATAAATATATTGCATTTCCTAGTGATTTTCCCATTTTTTCGTTTCCATCTAGACCTTTTATTCTTTTTGTGCTTGAAAGAACTGCTTCTGGTTCTACTAAAACATCTCCATAAATACTATTAAATTTTCTAACAATTTCTCTACATTGTTCTATTAAAGGTAGCTGGTCTTCTCCTACTGGTACTAATTTCCCTTCAAATGCTGTTATATCTGCTGCTTGGCTTACTGGATATCCTAAAAATCCATACGTTACGCTCTCTCCAAAAACATCTCTTTTTTGTGCAATTTCTGTTTTTACTGTTGGGTTTCTTTGAAGTCTTGCTATTGTAACAAGATTTGAATAGTATACTGTAAGTTCTGCAACTTCTGGTATCATTGATTGAATATATATAGTAGTTTTACTTGGATCTATTCCTACTGATAAATAATCCATTGCTACTTCTCTTACATTTTTTCTAACTTTTTCTGGATTGCCAAAATTATCTGTTAATGCTTGAACATCAGCAATTAATATATATTGATCATATTTTCCACTTTCTTGTAATTCTACTCTTGTTTTTAAAGAGCCAAAATAATGACCTATATGTAATCTACCTGTTGGTCTATCTCCTGTAAGAACTATTTTTTTCTCCATAATTTGCACCTCTTATTTTTTAATATTTATATATTATATACTATTTTTTTTATTATTACAATAAAAGTAAATTGGAAAGTTTCTAATAAACCTTTAATTAAAAAAACTCCTCAAATCTTTGAAGAGTTTTTCTTTATTTTTTAGGCTTCTTCTTGGTAAACACTTACTTGTTTTTTGTCTTTACCTTTTCTTTCGAACTTAACTTTTCCATCTACTACTGAATATAATGTATCATCACTACCTTTTTTTACATTAATTCCTGGATGTATTTTTGTTCCTCTTTGTCTTACTAATATATTTCCTGCTAGAACGAATTCTCCGTCTGCTCTTTTCACTCCTAAACGTTTTGACTCACTGTCTCTACCGTTCTTAACACTACCTTGACCTTTTTTATGTGCCATCTATAATTCACTCCCTTCACGTTTTCCTACAATCTATCTTTTTTATTTACTACTATTCTTCAACTTTTTCTTCTTTTTTTGTAGCTGTTTTCTTTGCTGTTGTAGCTTTAGTTGTTGTTGCTTTTTTTGCTGTTGTAGTTGTTTTTGCTGCTGGTTTTTCAGCTGTTTCTGCTTTTTCAGCTTTAGCTGCTGCAGTTTTTATTGATGTTATTTCAACTTTTGTATAAGGTTGTCTATGTCCTTGTTTCTTTCTTTCATTCTTTTTAGCTTTCATTTTGAAAACGATAATTTTTTTACCTTTTCCATGAGCTACTACTTTACCTTCTACTTTAACACCTTTTACGTAAGGGTTACCAACTTGTACTTTTCCATCATCAGATACTAATATTACTTTATCAAAAGTAACTTTTTTTCCTTCTTCTGCATCTAATTTTTCAAAAAATACTACGTCTTTTTCTTCTACTTTGTATTGCTTTCCACAAGCTTCAATTACTGCGTACATTCTTTATACGACCTCCATTTTTCTAATACTCGCTAAGATTACAACTTAGGTAACTATTATATTAATAGTATTTAAACCTAACTTATGCGGCTTACAGATGAATATTTTACCATAGCTTGCGCCATTTGTCAAACATTATTTTAATTTCATTGAAAGAAGTTTTGATATTCCGTTTTCTTCCATTGTTATTCCATACACAGTATCTGCTGCTTCCATTGTTCCTTTTCTATGTGTTATAACTAAAAACTGTGTTGTTTGTGTGAATTTTTTTAGGTATTCTGCAAATCTGTAAACATTAACATCATCTAGAGCTGCCTCTATTTCATCTAATACACAGAATGGTGCCGGATTGATTTTTAATATTGCAAATAGCAACGCAATTGCTGTAAATGCTTTTTCTCCTCCTGATAGAAGAGTCATGTTTTGAAGTTTTTTTCCTGGTGGTTGTGCTTCTATATCTATTCCACATTCTAATATATTCTCTTCGTCTGTAAGTTTAAGTTCTGCTTTTCCTCCACCAAATAGTTCACTAAATACTTCTCCAAAATTCTTATTTATTACTTTAAATTGTTTTTCAAATTGTTCTTTCATTATTTTTGTCATGTCTTGAATTACTTTTTTTAGTTTACTACTTGAGTCTTCTAAATCCAATCTTTGCTCACACATAAAGTCATATCTTTCTTTTGTTTGTTTATATTCTTCTATTGAATCTACATTAATGCTTCCTAAATTTCTTATTTCATCTCTTAAATGTTTTACTCGTTTTGTAGTTTCTGCTACATTGTCTGGCTTTTTGTATTCTTCTGCTACATTATTTGGTGTTATTTCGTAATTTTCCCACATTTTATTTATTATTTGTTCTAATTCATATTCTATTTTAGATTTTTTAACTTCTTGTTTTGTTATTTGTGCTTTTAAATCTTCTATTATTTTAAACTTGCTTGTAATTTCTTCCTCTGCTTTTGCAAGTTCTTCATTTTTAGAAATTCTTTCTTTCTTTAGCTCTTCTACTTTCTCTCCACTTGTACTTACTTCTTGCTTCATTTGTTCTATTTGTTCATTTAATTTTAGAATTTCTTCTTCTAGGTTCTTATTGTCTTCTACTATTTTTTCTCTTAATTGTTTTTTATTTTCTATGCTTGTTTTATTGTTTTGAATATCTTGCTCTATTCTTGCAACAATTTCATCTATTGAACTATTACTTTCATCAAATGAACTAACTGATATTTTTAAATTTGTTATATCAAAATTTAAGTCATCTATGTATTTTTGAGTATCTTTGTTTTTGTCACTAAATGCAGTTATTTCTTTTTGTAGTTCTTCATTTTCTTTTTCTAACACTTCAATTTCTTGTTGTAATTTTTCTGCTTCTTCTTTGTTGTTTTTCTTGTCTTCTCCTATTTGAGAAAGTTCTTTTCTTAGATTTGCAAGCTTGTTTTCTAGTTTAGTAATATTTTCTTCTATTGATACAACTTTTTGTTTTTCTGTTGCATACACAATTTCTGTGTCTTGCATAATATGTTCTAGTCCCATTACTTCTTCAATAACATCTTCTTGCGATTTCTCGTATTCTTCTTTTTGTTGTTCCAATTCTTCTATTTTTTTATTTAATTTTTTGATGTCTTTTTCTAGTTCTTGTATTTGGCTTGTTCTTCCTATTATGTTATTTGTTTTTACTGTAGTTGATCCACCTGTTATTGCTCCGCTTGGATTAATTACATCACCTTTTAGTGTAACTATTCTAAATGAATATTTATTCTGTCTTGCAAGTATTATTGCTGTTTCCATGTTGTCTACAATTACAGTTCTTCCAAGTAAATTTAATATTATTTCTTCATATTTTTTATCTACCTTTACTAAATCTGCTGCAATTCCTATTACTCCACTTAAATTGTTTTTTATTAATTTATCTACTCTTTTTCCTTTTACAGAAGCTATTGGCAAGAAAGATGCCCTTCCTAAATTATTTTTTCTTAAATGTTCGATTAGTTTTTTAGCATCCTCTTCTGTATCTGTAACTATGTTTTGAAGTGTTTGTCCAAGTACAGTTTCTATTGCTGTTTCATATTCCTTTGGAACAGTTAATATGTTTGCCAAAACTCCATGCATACCTTTTTTTAGGCTTGCATCTTTATCACAATCTAGCAATAGAGATTTTACACTTCTTATATATCCTTCTTTTTCTTTTTCCATGTCACTTAGGAATTTTAATTTTGAGTCTTTTATTCTTAATTCTGTAGAAAGTGTATTTATTTTGTCTTGGTATTCTTTTGATTTTGCAATACTTGCTTCTCTTTTCTCGTTTATTGCTTCTAATTTTCTGCTTGCTTCATTTCTTTTAGCTTCTATTTCATAAAATGTTTTAGATATCTCATCTTTTTCTAATCTTTTTTGATCTAATTCTGATATTGTATCTGATATTTCATTTTTTACTACTTTTTCTCTTTTTTCTAAATTCTCATAATTTACTTCTTGTGTATTAATTTGTGTTGCTTTTTCATATTTTGAATCTACATTGCTTTCTACTTTCTTTTTTTGCTCTTCTATTTGTTTTTCTTCTGATGATAGTTTTTTAGATATCTCTTCTAATTCTTTCTCTTTTTCTTCTAATTCTTTTGCAAACTTTTCTCTGTTAGATGATAAATTTAGTTTTTTCTCTAATCTTTGTGTTTTTTCTTCTTCGAGTTCTTTTACTCTGTTTTTTACCTCTTCAATCTCTTTTAAATATCTTTCATAATTCTCTTTATTATTTGATATTCTTTCATTTGCAAGGTTTATATCTGAGTTGATTTGTTCTTGTTTTTTGCTTGTTTCAAAGCCTAAGTTTTGAGTTTCTTCTATCTTTTCTGTTATCTCATCTATCTTAGTCTTTAATTCTTCTTTTAAGTTTTGCATTTCTTGCATCTTTGTTTCTTCATCTTGTTGTTGGGCTACAAATATGTCCATATCTTTTGTAATTTCTACTAATTTTTGTTTGTAATTGTCTATGTTAAATAGGAATAGTCCTATTTCTATTCCTTTTAATTCTTCTCTTAAATCTAAGAATTTCTTAGCTTTTTCTGATTGTTTTTTTAATGGTTCAATATTTGCTTCTATTTCTGCTAAAATATCATTTATTCTGAGTAAATTTAATTTTGTTTGTTCGAGTTTTTTCTCTGATTCTGCTTTTCTTACTCTATATTTTACAATTCCTGCTGCTTCTTCAAAAATTGCTCTTCTATCTTCTGATTTATTACTTAAAATTTCATCTATTTTTCCTTGTCCTATTATAGAATAGCCATCTTTTCCAATTCCTGTGTCCATAAATAATTCCAAAACATCTTTTAATCTACATGGTGTTTTATTTATGTAATAACCTGATTCTCCATTTCTATATATTCTTCTTGTAACTGTAACTTCTGAATATTCTATTGGTAATTTTCCATCAGTATTATCAATTACTATTGAAGCTTCTGCAAATCCTAATGATTTTCTATTTTGAGTTCCAGCAAATATAATATCTTCTGATTTTGAACCTCTTAGGGATTTCATACTTTGCTCTCCAAGAACCCATCTAATACTATCAGAAATATTACTTTTTCCAGAACCATTTGGTCCTATTACTGTTGTAATACCTGGCATAAATTCTAATACTGTTTTATCTGCAAATGATTTAAATCCTTGCAACTCTAATCTTTTTAAGTACATGTTTTCCACCTTTTTTTCTTACTTAAACAAAAGGAGATTTTTCCCCTTATTTATATACTAGGAAATTTCTCATTTCCTAGTATATAAAAATGCTATAATCGCTATTGCCTTTGAGATTTCCTCATTACATTCGGAAACTCAAATCGGCGAGAACAAAGGGCGACTAAAGTCGCTTTGTTCTTCATTTTTATATAATATATTAAAATCTTCAAATTTTCAACTTTTTTTTGCAAAAAAATCCCCGTTCATAAAATGAACAGAGATTTTTTAATCTATTATTTTTAATTATTTGTTGCTCTAAGCGTTTCCTCTAACTTTTCATTCATTTGCGACATTTGTTCTTCCATTTCAATCGCATTATATAATATTCCTATAGCTGTATTTTCTATACCTTCTCTTTCTTTTATCATTTCAAATATTTTTTGAAATAAATCTTTTATATCATCTCCTGATTTTTCATTTATAATATAGCTATTTTCATCTGTTAATGCTGTAATTGTAGCGTTTGTATTAAATGCTATATCTACATTTATGTCTGTTACAATTCTTAATTCTTCAGTAGCTGTTAATTCTAAATTCATTACATATTTCTCGTTGTTCTCTGTACTATTTTTTGTTATATCTGCCATTATTTGTGTGCCTTTAGAATTTTCTACTTGTAATGATAATGTTATATCATTTTTTTCAAATGTTTTTACTATTTGTATTGTTTGAGAATAACTATCTTTCATAGTAATTTGAATTCTAGCTAAATTTCCTCCATGTACATATATTGTTTCTGTAAAATCAAATCCTAAATTTTCTATACTATCTCCTAAAAAACTTGATGTATCTATTATTTTATTAACATCTATATTTGACGATTTTAAAGAAGAAAAGACTTGTTTCATTTCATCACTGCTTAGTTTTAGCTCATATGCACTTACTTGAACATTTTCTCCATCTAATTCAGTCTCCATTTTTCCTAAATTAGAATATTTTTCTTTTGAAGCTTGTTCTTTTATTATTCCGAATGAATTACTCAATAATTTTTTCACATTATCCTGTTTGCTAGATAATTGTGTTGAATATTCAGTTGGTTCTATTTTATCTAAATTTAAGTTTGCAATTCCTAGTTTAGCCCAGAATATATCCAAGTTTTTATTCTCTAGAGTAATATATCTATTTGTTATTCCTTTAAAAGATAATCCATATTTTTCTTGGTCTTTGGCTGTATCTATTTCTAATATATCTTTTTTGTCATTATCACCAAAAATAACATTTAATTCTGATTTCTTTTCTGCAATATTAGTTTTACCATTTATTAAAATATTAGAGTTGTTTAAAACATTCTGTCCATTCATTACAGCATTCAAATTTACATTTATCTTTTGCTCACTATTCTGTGTAGAAAGCTTTGTTAATAATTGCTCTGTTCTGTCACTTTCCAATAACTGCTCTGCTTGATTCTCTCCCAAATAATTATAAAATATTTCTTTAGTTGATTTAAAAGTATCTGTGCAAAAATATACATATGCTCCTACTCCTGCTCCAACAATTAATATTCCTATTATTACAAATGTTAATATTTTTATTGCTTTCATTTACAAATCACCTCTTTATTTATTATATTTTAATGTTTTTAGTCACTTTTTGTCAATATAAAACATACAATATATTAAGTAAAATAAAGAAAGGAAATGATATAAATGGAATTTGAAAAAGATTTTTGTCCAGTTGTTAAGGTTGACGGTTTTATCGAAAAAGGTAAACAATTCGACTTAGAAATAAATTTACCAGAAGATAACAGAAACGTAATATATGGAGTAATTAAAGATTGCTACAAAGACCCTGTTGAAGATGCTGTTGTAAAACTAATAGAAGTTTGCTTCGAATATGGTAAAGAAGAAAGAAAACCAGTTTCTCATACCTTTACAGATAAAAATGGTGAATTCGTATTTGGACCACTTTGCCCAGACAAATCTTATGAATTACAGATTTGGGTAGACAGAGTAAAACATGTAAAAATTTGCAAAGAATGCAAACGTCATGGTAAATGCCTAAAAGGTGTAAAACTTGATTGTGATGACAAACCTTGTAAAGATGACTGTAAGCTAGACTGTAATAAACCTTGCAAATAAATACTAAACAAGGACGTATAAATTAAAATACGTCCTTGTTTACTAAAATGCACCTATTCTTTTTGCTAATTGTCTACCTTTTTTCATTATTGTTTTTTTATTCATCATACCTTCATTATACATAATTGCCATACCTGCAGCTATTGCAGTTCCTATAATCATACCTTTTACAAATTTCATTTTTATTCTCCTTTCTAATATAAATTGGATTTTGTGTGAGGGGGATTTCTAGGGACTGTCCCTTAAAATCACCAAACCTGGGGATTTTGGGGACTGTCCTGAATTCATCCGGAACTAAACAAATTATAATTTATTTTTTTCTATATTTTTATTATTACTTTTTCTATCTTTTTTATACTGTCTGATTAATGAATAAATTTCATAAATTGAAATCAAAATTAAAAAAATCCCAAAATATTTTTTTAGATGTTTTACATCCATATTCACTGATATTTTTGCTCCTATTATTGCTCCTACAATTCCTGATATTGCTACTGGAATTCCTACTTTCCAGTTTATAAGTTTATCTTTTATTGTTGTAACAATTGCCGAAAGTGATGTTGGCACAAAAAACACAAGATTTGTGGCTTGTGCTGTATGTTGTTCTACTCCCATAAACACAGAAAGTATAAGAATTAAAATTGTTCCTCCTCCCATCCCAGTACCACTTACTGTTCCCGATATCAATCCTGTAAGAATCTCTAACATATCTTTCTCCTATCTAAATTATCATTTTTATTGAAACATAAATTAAAAACACAATAAATATAATTTTTAAAACTTTGTCCGGCAATTTTTTTAACAGCTTTGATCCAATAAAGCCTCCTATTATACCTCCTATTGCACATTTAATTCCAATGTTCCAATTAATGTAGTTATTATTATAGTAAAATAAGCCACTAGTGATAACCATTGGCAAAATTGAAAAAACAGAGGTAGCTCTTGCCTCTGCTTCGTCTAATTTAAATATATGAACAAATGCAGGTACAACTATCATCCCCCCACCTGCTGCAAAAAGTCCGCTTATGATCCCTGCACTTATTCCTAAAAGTATCTTTTTAATCATACTATTTCCTATTCTTTTCTATATTACTTTCCATCTTTATATCTATATTTTTACACATTTTTCAATTTTTATTCTTTTATTTTTATAAATATCAAGTTTAATTTTTACTGGTAGGCAACTTTTTCTTACGTTTATCGTTATATTAATTTTAATCCATGTGATTTTTCAACATTAAATGATAAAATACAACATAATTTCGAAGAAGTGAGATGATGTTCTATGATAAAAATTAGATTATCTGATTTATTAGGAAAACATAAAATGACTCAAAAAGCCTTATCTGAAATTACAGGTATTAGACCTGCAACTATTTCTAAAATGTATTATGAAGAAGTAAAAAGAATTGATGTTAGACACTTAAACAACATTTGCAAAGCTTTTGACTGTGAAATTTCTGAATTATTAGAATATATACCAGATAAAAAAGTTGTAAAAAAATAAAAATTTTTAAAAGAACCCAATTTATTTTTTAATAAATTGGGTTTACTTTTTGATTAGAGCAAATAGTAATTATATCTTTTTGTTCTCTAATCTATTGTTTCATCCTTTATATAGTACTTTGTACCTAGCATTTTGTCTGGCAAATATTGTTGTTCTACTTGATGATTTGGATAATCATGTGGATATTTATAACCTTCTCCATATCCAAAATCTTTCATTCCAGAAACTGGTGCGTTCCTTATATGCATTGGAATTTCACCTGTATCTTTTGTCTCCACATCTTCTAAAGCTTTGTTTATTGCCAAATATGTTGCATTTGATTTTTTTGATGTCGCTACATATATTGCAGCTTCTGATAATATTATTCTTGCCTCTGGCATTCCTACACTTGCTACTGCTTGCATTGCACTATTTGCAACAACTAATGCATTTGGATTTGCAAGTCCTACATCCTCTGCTGCTGCAATCACAATTCTTCTTGCAATAAAAACTGGGTCTTCTCCACCTGCAATTGCTCGTGCTAAATAAAATGCTGTTGCATCCGGATCGCTTCCTCTCATTGATTTTATAAATGCACTTATATTATCATAATGACTATCTCCAGTTTTATCAAACATTGATTTCTTTTTTCCAACGCATTCAGCAGCGATTTCATTTGTTATATTAATGAGCCCATTTTTATCTACTGGTGTTGTAAGTACTGCTATTTCTAGACTGTTTAATGCTGTTCTTACATCACCATTAGAAATTTCTGCTATTTTTTTAAGTGTTTCGTCTTCTATATTTATATTATAACTTCCAAGTCCCTCTGGATTTTTTATAGCATTTTTTAATATTGTAAATATATTTTCTACAGAAAGTGGTTTTAGTTTGAAAACCATAGACCTTGAAATTAAAGCTTTATTAACTTCAAAATATGGATTTTCTGTTGTAGCTCCAATTAATATAACTGTACCATTCTCTACAAAAGGAAGCAATGCATCTTGTTGCAATTTGTTAAATCTATGAATCTCGTCTATAAATAATATGCATTTCCCTGTTGGGTTAAGTAATGGATTTTTAGCTTCTTCTATTGCGGATTTTATATCTCCAACACCAGAAGTTACTGCATTTAATTTTATAAATTTATATTTAGTTGTATTACTTATAACTTTAGCTAAAGATGTTTTACCTGAACCTGTTGGTCCCCATAAAATTATACTAGATAATCTATCTGCTTTTATTGTTCTATATAGAATTTTGTCTTTACCTAAAATTTCTTCTTGCCCAATAAATTCATCTAGTGTTTGTGGCCTTACGCGGTGGGCCAGTGGTATATTTAAATCCATTTATTCTCCTCTCTAAAACAAATTGGAATTTATTTTTCAATTTCTTGCTAAGTTTTTTAATCCTTGTTTTATTATCTCTTCTAATTGTAAATTCTTTGTATCCACATTTTCCAAAGCTTTTTCTATTTCTCGTTTTGTATAGCCTAGTACTTGTAATGCAGCTATTGCTTCGCTTGTTTCTTCTTCGTTTGTTATTGATAATTTTACTTCTTCTGTTTTTGTTATTGCTTCTTCTGTTTTTAATTTATCCTTAAGCTCTAACACTATTCTTGCTGCTGTTTTTTTACCTATTCCTGGTATTTTTACCAATTGAGATATATCATCTGATATTACAGCAAGTGCAAAACTTGATGGGCTTATTTCTGAAAGCATTGCTATTGCTGATTTTGCCCCTATACCACTTACTTGTAATAAAAGCTCAAACATACGTAATTCTTCATTTGTGTTAAATCCATATAAACTAATATTATCTTCTCTTACATAATAATGTGTATGTACTTTAACAACTTTACCAATTTCTCCTAAAGTTTCTATTGCTTTTGTTGACATAAATATCTTATAACCAATTCCACCTACATCTATTACAACATAATTATTTGATTTTTGTTCTAAACTACCTTTTATATATGCAAACATTTAGCTCTCTCCTTGCAAACAAATTTTCTGTACATATTTTATCATATTAAATTTATTTTGCAATAGATAAAATAAAAAAAATATAAGTAGCTGTTTGCTACTCATATTTCTAATGTTTAACTGTTTCATTCAATTTTTTTGTGATTCTTAGTCCTATTACATAGTTTATAATGTAAATTATTATAAATATTAATGTATATATTATATAGAAATACTTTGGAACAGTTCTATATATAGTAAAAATGTCCCAGCTTCTATATGTAAGATTATATGCATATATTGGTGGTATTATAAGCATAGGTAAAAAATATCCTATTAAAATCTTAAAAATATTGTTCATTTTTTTACTTGTAATTACAACATAAGCTATCCCTATTGATACTCCCAATAGAATGGATATACAAATATATTTATTTGTTATCATTGTAATCTCAGTTTGAAAAACACTCCATACTGAGTAACCTAGTGGATCAAAATCTTCTGCTATTGCATGATAATTACTGTTTTCTATATAATCCGATTCCTTATGACTCTCTTCTAACAGTTTTGCATAATTACTAATTCCATCTCCTAATTCTTTTATCTTTTCTCTATCAACATTTCTTAAATCATAATATTTCTTACTAAATAAACTAAATTGGTATTCTTTGCAGCGTTTATTAAAAAAATTCAAGGTAAAAATCATGTATATAGCTATTGTTGAAATGCTAAATACCAATAATGTTTTTAATAATTTTTTCATTTTAAATTCCCCCTCTCTCTAAGTAGCTTCATTATTTGTGGTATTTTTCTTTTAGAAACTTTTTCTTGTGTAGTGTCCTTCAAATTTACCAAAATTGTTCCAAGTATACTTGTATCAAAACATTTGACTTGATTTGTATTTATAATACAGGAGTTTGAAATCCTTATAAAGTTCTTTTGCTTAAGGAAATTTTCCAGTTCATATAGTTTATATTTAATTTTATATGTTCCGTCCACAGTTCTTACATAGTTATATTTGTCTTTGCTAAAAAAACATATTATTTTTTCTAGATTTATAAAATATATTTCATTATTATTACTAGCAACAATTTGATTTGATATTGAATCCATATCTGATATATATTTAATGAAATCTTGTATTTCATCAGATAGTTTTGGGGCGTTTATTGTAATTGTTGTTTCTTTATATTCACTTGATATATTAGTATTAATCTTAATATTCATAGCTCCTCCTTTTTTTAATTATAGCATATGTCTTTACTGTTCACAATTACAAATGAGTTCTTTAAGATAAATGGTACTGTTATTGTGATATATGTAACTTATGTTTTATCGAATCAGTGCAATGTAAATTTTTGTAAAAAGCCTATTGACTGTTTTGTAAAAAAATGGTATTTTATTATATGCCAATATTTTTTATTGAAATATTTGGAGCGGTTGTTTATATAAAGGATTAAATTTTACCATTTATATGACAGCAATTTCCGTTGTTACAGTTTTAAGTAAATGCTATTATTCGAAAGGAACATTGTTATGAAAAATTCTTTTAAAAAATTTGTCTTTATAATGTTAGCATTTGCATTTCTGTTCGTAAATTCAGTCTCGGCTTTTGCTGCAGAATTTACTACAGTAGAAGCTGTACAGTCTTCAATCTCTACGCAGTCCAACTCTTTCCCATATTCTAGCCTTGCCAATTCACTAAACACTACAACTTCATGGAAAACAATTGCTACTTCCAACACAGGTTTTAGTTGTAATGTCTTTATAAAATGTATGAACACTACTACTAGTGGCTGGGGAGTAGTGCCAAGTGATGTTCGTATGCTTGGTAAAAATGGCAATGTTGTTTGGACTGAAAATGGCGCTGTTCCTGGTCAGGGGGACAGAACATTTTGGTGTGGAAATGACGTGTATACTATTCAGATAAGAACTCAGGCAGGTTATGGTGTTGCTATTGCTCATCAGGCTTAAACGCTTTAGAGTTGTGGCATTAACTCACAAATAAATAGCATTTGCTAAAACGGGGTAACGACGGGGAGGTGAGATGTTCTTATTGAACATCTCATTTTTTTATATTTTTTCACATGTTCTTTGTTTATTAATAGATAATTATTTTAATATTTCTTCAACTCAAGAAGTATATCAGTTCAGTATACAATACCAATCTATTTCCATTTGAATATATTTGTTATTTTCTTATATCTATACAAAATGCAAAAATAGGAAGAGTTGTTATCCTCTTCCTATTCCTATTTTATTATCTATTCAACTGTAACTGATTTTGCTAAATTTCTTGGTTTGTCTACATCTAAACCTTTTTCTTTTGAAATATAGTATGAAAGTACTTGCATTGGTATTACAGAAAGTATTGGTGATATAAGTGGACTTGTTTTTGGTATTTTAATTACTGTATCAAATCCATCATTTTTTATATCTTCACTTGTAATTAGAAGTACTTTTGCACCTCTTGTTACTACTTCTTGAACATTGCTTATTGATTTTTCTACTAATCTTTTATCTGTCATTGTTGCAACTACCGTTATCCCATTTTCTATTAAAGCTATTGGTCCGTGTTTTAATTCGCCTGATGCATATGCTTCTGAATGAATATATGATATTTCTTTTAGTTTTAAAGAGCCTTCTAAACTTACTGCATAGTCTGTTCCTCTTCCTAAAAAGAACATATCTTTTTCTTTATAAACTTTTTTTGCAAATTGTTTTATTTCTTCTAAGTCTTTTAATATCTCTTCAACTTGTGATGGTAATCTTAAAATATCCTTTTTTAGTTCTTTTATTTCTTCTAAATCTGCTGTTTCTAGTTCCTCTGCAAAATATAATCCTAATATGCTAAGGAGTACCACTTGTGAAGTATATGCTTTTGTTGAAGCTACTGCTATTTCTGGTCCTGCATGTGTATATATTGAGTGGTCAGCTTCTCTTGTTATAGAACTACCAATTACATTTGATATTGCAAGTGTTTTTGCTCCTTTTGATTTTGCAAGTTTTAATGCAGCTATTGTATCCGCTGTTTCGCCTGATTGGCTAATATATATAGCAAGTGTTTTATCATTTACTATTGGATCCCTGTATCTAAATTCCGAAGCAATATCTACCTCTACTGGAATTTTGCAAAGTCTTTCAAATATAGTTTTTGCTACTAATCCCGCATGCATTGCAGTTCCGCATGCTACTATATATATTTTATTTAAACTTTTTAAATATTCTTTTGTAAAATTCAAGTCTTCTATTTCTACATGTCCATTATCTAATTTTGCACCAATTGTTTCTCTTATTGCATTTGGTTGTTCATTTATTTCTTTTAGCATAAAGTCTTCATAACCATCTTTCTCTGCACTAGCTGCTCCCCACTCTATACTTTTTATTAGTTTATTTATTTTATTTAAATCTTTATCATAGAAAATTACATTATCTTTTGAAAGTTCTACAATTTCATTGTCATCTAAAAGATAAAAATCTTTTGTATAAGAAAGGATTGCTGGTATATCTGATGATATATAATTTTCTCCGTTTCCTTTTCCTATAACAAGTGGACTATCTTTTCTTACAACAAACATTTTATCACTTTCACTTGCTGCTAATATTTCTAATGCATAGCTTCCTTTTAAATCATTACATGTATCTTTTATTGCTTTTAATACATCATTCTCTTTTGTAAAGTAATAATGTATTAAGTTTGGTATAATTTCTGTATCTGTTTGTGATAAAAAATTATATCCTTTTTCTATTAAAAAGTTTCTTAATTCATGATAGTTCTCTATTATTCCATTATGGACAACTGCAAAAGAACCTGAATTGTCCATATGCGGATGGGAATTTTCTTTTGATGGTTTTCCATGAGTTGCCCATCTCGTATGAGCAATACCAATTGTTCCTTTCAAAGAATCAATTCTTTCCAAATTATATAAATTATTAACTCTTCCTTTGTCTTTTTTTACAACAATGTTGTTTCCTTCCATTACAGCAATTCCTGCTGAATCATAACCTCTGTACTCTAATCTTAAAAGTCCATTAATTAATATTGGAGTTGCTTTTTTATCTCCTATATAACCTACAATTCCACACATAGTGTACCTCCTAAAAAATCTAAAATGGAATTGAAAGTATTTTTAGTAAATTAAGGTTTATATTACCTTTGTTCTAATATTGCTATTAGCCTTTGTGTAATATTTAATGACAACCATATGCCATAGAACCATCCGCCGAATCCTTCGATAAGTTCTAATCCTCGTCAACAATATACATTGTCCTGGCGCTACATTATTTTAATTTCTACTCTTTTCTCTCCTTCCTTTTAAATTTTCATTTACTTAAAAAATCTTTCAATACTGTATTATATTACACTATTATCTTTTTTGAAGCAAGTCTTTTGTAAAAAAATTGGAATTTGTTTAGTTCCGGATGAATTCAGGACAGTCCCCAAAATCCCCAGGTTTGGTGATTTTAAGGGACAGTCCCTAGAATTTCCCCTCACACAAATTACAATTTATCTAATTATTTAAAAATATATTTTACAATTTTGTACTGTTATGTTATTATATATTTGGTTATATTATACGTAAGGAGTACTTTTATGAAAAATTATTATGAAATTCTAGAAGTAAGCGAAAATGCATCATTTGAGGTTATAGAAAAAGCTTATAGAACACTAGCAAAAAAGTATCACCCAGATATGAATTCTGGAAACAATTCATATCATTCTGAAGATAAATTCAAAGAATTAACAGAAGCATATAGAATATTATCTAACAAAGCTCTTCGAGCTCAATATGATGAAGAAATCGGACTAGGTTCTAATAATTTTAATGCATATAATAATCTATATTCTGAGCAGGAAAGATTAAAAAGAGAAGTTCAAAGTTTAAAAATGGAAAAAGAATCCCAAAAATATTTAAATAAAAAACAAAAAGAACGTGAAAATTCTTTAAACCCTAAAAAGTATTTTCAAATAATTGGTACTGCCCTTTATAATGAAACTAAGAAGAGCAAAGAAGAACGTTCTAAGGATATATTTGCTCTTGTTTTAACAATCATAATTGTTGCAATTATAGTATTTATATTTTGGAAAGTACCTGTTCTAAACAAATTCTTATTCCCATAAATTTTAAAAGGAATATCTTCCCTTTTCTTTCTTTATATAGTATAATATCAATTGTGAGCACATATTTTAGGAGGAGTGTATATGTGGTGTTTTTGGTTAATCGCAGCTGGAGTATTTTTTGTAGCTGAAATCATAACAGTTGGATTTTTAGTATTTTGGTTAGGCATCGGTGCACTTTTAGCTATGGTTGCTAGCATATTTACAGATAGCATAGCAATACAAACAGCAGTATTTGTTATTTCTTCTGCAATACTTATACCTCTTACAAAACCTTTAGCAGATAAATTCATAAATAAAAAAGATACAATACCTACAAATAGCTATTCATTAATTGGAAAACATGGTATTGTAACATTAGATATTAATCCAATAGAAGCAACTGGTCAGGTAAAAGTAAATGGTGAAGTATGGTCTGCAAAAACAGATGATGAATCTTCTATTGCTAAAGGCACAGAAGTAGAAGTTTTAAAAATTGATGGTGTTAAATTAGTTGTTAGCCCAATTAGAGTAACATCCGTATTATAGTTATCAATATTTTTAATATATATATTTTTTTAGGAGGAATTAATATGCCATTTTTAATTATACTACTAGTTATAATTTTAATTATAGCATTCAAATCAATCAAAGTCGTTAGACAATCTGAAGTTTATATTATAGAAAGACTTGGTAAATTTCATAAAGTTGCTGACGCTGGACTTACAATAATCATTCCTTTCGTTGATCACGTAAGAAGTGTTGTAAGTTTAAAAGAACAAACAATGGATATACCACCACAAGGAGTTATTACAGAAGATAACGTTACAATTACAATAGATACTGTTGTGTTCTATCAAATAACAGATCCTGCAAAAGCAGTATACGAAATTCAATCTTTAAAAAGAGGTATTGAATACTTAGCAATTACAACTATTCGTGATATTGTTGGTAAAATGAACTTAGACTCAACATTTAGTTCAAGAGATATGATTAATAATCAATTAAGAATATTACTTGATGAAGCAACAGATAAATGGGGATGTAAAGTAAACAGAGTTGAAATTAAAGATATTAGACCACCAGAAGATATCCGTGATGCAATGGAGAAACAAATGAATGCAGAAAGAAATAAAAGAGCTGCTATTCTTCAAGCTGAAGGAGAAAAACAAGCTGCTATTACAATAGCAGAAGGTCAAAAAGAAGCTGCTATTCTTCAAGCTGAAGCTGATAAAGAATCAAGAATTAGAAAAGCTGCCGGTGAAGCAGAAGCTATTCGTGAAGTTGCTAAAGCTAAGGCTAAAGAAATAGAAATGGTTTATGAATCAATTAAAAATGCAAACCCTGATGATACATTAGTTCAATTAAAATCATTAGAAGCACTTAAAGAAGTTGCAAAAGGAGAAGCAAACAAAGTATTTATTCCTTTTGAAGCAACAAGTGCTCTTGCAAGTTTAGGTTCTATTAAAGAAGTTATGAAAGACGAAAAGAAAGCAAAAAGCAAAGATTAAAATAGGAATGAACAAAGCGACTTTGTATATAAAAAAAAACAGAAGATTATAAAATCTTCTGTTTTTTTATTCCTCTAGTCCAAAACTTACTCCAAGCGCATCATTTATTTTATTTATTACTATTCTATCATCTATATGTCCTATCTTCTCTTTTAACCTACTTTTATCTATTGTTCTTATCTGTTCTGCAAGTACTACAGAGTCAGCTTTTAATCCAAATTCTTTTGAATCTAATTCTATATGTGTAGGTAATTTATTTTTATTCATTTGAGAAGTTATTGCTGAAACTATTACTGTTGGGCTGTATTTATTGCCTGTGTCATTTTGTATTACTAAAACTGGTCGTATTCCGCCCTGTTCTGAACCAACTACTGGACTTAAATCTGCATAAAACATATCTCCTCTTTTTATTACCATATTCTTCACTCCTGCTACTTTTGTTAATTAGATTTTTTGTATATTTTAGATATGAGTTTGAGATTAAGAATATAATTTACTTAAAATTCTTTTGTATTATATATCATTTTCTAATGGACTTAGCTTAAATGCTAAAACATCCTCTTTTTGTAAATTATTTATTTTTATCTCATTATATAATATGTAGATTATGTTTTTTTGTGTTACATCTTGTACTTCCATTCTTGTTGGTTTAGATGTTTTTTTGTCAATATATAGCCTTTTGTGATTTATATATTTATTTCCATTTTTTGTACTTGTCTCTAATATTATTTCATTTTCATTTTCTGTTACTTTGTTCTCGCCAGAATCCAAAAAATCATCAATAAAAGCACTTAAACTTAATGCATTATCTCCTAAACATTGATAATTTTCATAAATCTTGCTTAAATTAATATTACTATTTTCAATTTTCAAACTAGAACCATCATATATAGTAGTTAAACCCTTTATATTTTCTGGCTCTAATACTTCTTGTTTGTATATTCCATTTTCTTTTATATACTGCTCTTTTATTAAATATGAATTGTTATTTTTGTTTGAATTTATTTCTACCTTAAATGTTGCCTCATATGAACTAATACCTAAAATATAATCTTTTACATTATCAGCTGATTTGATACTTATATTATTTCCAGATTTTATTTTTTTATAATTAATTTCAATAAAAAAAGCAATTATTACAACAATTATTATTGTTATAATAGTAATTATTTTTTTCATTTTTAATTACCTCCTTATAATTGTAAATTGGAATTTGTTTAGTTCCGGATGAATTCAGGGCAGTCCCCAAAATCCCCAGATTTGGTGATTTTAAGGGACAGTCCCTAGAATTCCCCCCTCACACAAATTACAATTTTTTATTTTGATAATACAAAAAAAGAATAGCTAATTGCTATTCTTTTATAACTTTATTCATAATGATTTAAAATATTCTTCTAGACAAGCTTCTAGTTCATTTACATCTTCTATTCTATTTATTCTTTCTCTTATTTTACTTGATTCTTTAAGATTTTTTATATACCAACATATATGTTTTCTCATTTCTCTTACTGCTATATACTCTCCTTTTTCAGCTACTGCTAACTCTATATGTTGTTTTAATACTTTTAATTTTTCTTCGTTTGAAATTTCTCTTTTTTCACCTTTTATTATGTCATTTATAATCCATGGATTTCCTATTGTTGCTCTTCCTATCATAATTCCATCCACATTGCAATACTCAAACATTTTATTAGCATCTTCTATACTCTTTATATCGCCATTTCCTATTACCGGTATATTTACCGATTCTTTTACTTGTTTTATTATATCTAAATCTGCTCTTCCGCTATAGTACTCTTCTCTTGTTCTCCCATGTATTGTTATTGCAGATGCTCCCGCTTGTTCTATAATTTTTGCCACTTCTACTGCATTTATATTGTTTTTATCCCAGCCTTTTCGCATTTTTACTGTTACTGGCTTTTCCACTGTTTTTACTACTTCTTTTACTATATCTCCTATTAATTCTGGATTCAATAATAACTTACTTCCATCGCCGTTTTTTACTACTTTTGGTGCTGGGCATCCCATATTTATATCTATAATATCAGCAATTTCTGACACCTTGCTTGCAGCAAAAGCCATTATTTTAGGATCATTTCCAAAAATTTGAACTGCTATTGGTCTTTTTTCCCCTTCTACATCTAAAAGCTTTTTGGTTTTTTCATCATCATGAAAAATGGCTCTGCTACTAGCCATTTCTGTGTACACTAACCCTGGATTTCCATACTCTTTGCAAATTTTTCTAAATGCTAAATCTGTTATACCTGCCATTGGTGCAAGTAGTATATTATTTTCTAATTCTACATTTCCTATTTTTAATTTGTGTATATACATATCTATCCCTTTTTAAAATATATTTTTCTGTCTTCTGCTACTAATATTTAATAATAAACCTATTGATATAAAGTTAGTAATTAATGATGTTCCACCATAACTTATAAATGGTAATGGTATACCTGTTATAGGAAGCAATCCTATTGTCATTCCTATATTTTCTACAACGTGGAATAAAAGTATTCCGCACTATTCCCATTGCTATATATGAACCTAAATCATCACTTGTTGTTTTTGCTACATTAATTGCTTTTGTAATTAATACAACATATATAATTACAACTAAGCAACACGCAATAAATCCTGCCTCTTCACCTATTACTGGAAATATAAAGTCAGTAGTTTTTGGGTATAAAAATCCCAACTGAGTTTGCGTTCCATTAAGCCATCCCATTCCAAAAAGTTTTCCCGCTCCTATTGCTAACTTTGATTGGATAATATTATATCCTGCACCTCTTGGATCTAAATTTGGATTTAAATATACTTCTATTCTAGATTTTGCATGGTCTGGTAATACAAAAAAATACAATAATGGCAATGCTATAACTAATATTGCAAAAGTAGTTATTATATATTTTTTATCTATTCCAGCAACATATAAAATTAATGTAATTGCAACCATATATGCTAATGCAGTTCCATAATCTGGTTGAATTGCTATTAAAAATGTTGGTGCTAGTCCTATTAACAATACAATTGCTAACTTGCTAGGTCTATTTATTTGATTTTTTCCATTTGCCTGAATACTTACAATTGTGTAGCTCAAAAAAAGTATAACAAATATTTTAGCAAGCTCTCCAGGTTGAAAAGATAATAATCCCATATTAAACCAGCTAGTTGCTCCATTAATTGCTCCCGTAAATAATACCACAACCAATAAAATCATAAAAACTGCATAAAAAATCCAAGAGAATCGTGCAATAACATTGTAATCTATAAACATTACTGCGCACATTATTGGAATGCTTATCAAAATCCATATACATTGTTTTTTAAAGGCATCCAATTCAGTTCCTTGGCTTGCACTATATAACGCAATTAAGCCAATTATTACTAATAACAATATGCAAATTAAAATGCTCCATTCTATATTTTTTAAGTTTCTCTTATTCATGCTTAACCTTTCTAAAATATTTTTTTAGGTGGAATATTGCTTCCACCTAATCTTATTATTTTATTTTTTTATCTAATTATTTGTTTTCTTCTTCAGCTTTATCTTCTTTTTCTGGTTCTGTTCTATCACCTTCTGATTTTTCTTCTGCTTCTACCTCTTCTACTTTTTTCTCTTCTTCATTGTTTTCTGATTCTGTTTCTTTATTTTCTTCTGATTCTTTAGCTTCGCATTCTTCTGATTTTTCTTTGCTTTCTTCTTCATTTATTTCTTCTTTGCTTTTTTCTTGTTCTTCTGCCTTTACTTCTTCTTGCTTTGTCTCTTTCTGTTCTTCTTTTTTATCTTCTTCCTTTTTCTCTTTTTCTATTTTTTCTTTTTCTACTTCTTTTTTCATTTCATTTTTTATATTAACAATTGGGATATTAGCATAAAGTGATGGTGCACCTGTTGTTCCATCTTCTTTTATTTCATTTGTAAGTCTAACATCAATTGCTTCTTCTTCTACATCTATATATTTTTTTATAACTTCTATAATTTCCTGTTTCATTAATTCTAGAAAGTCAGCAGAAACATTTGCTCTATCTTGCATTAAAACTAAATGCAATCTCTCTTTTGCTGTATCTTTACTAGGTACATTTTTTTCTTCTGCTTTTTTTAATCTTTTAAAAAAGTTTACTATATTCTCGAACATTTCTATTTCCTTTCTAAAAGCGATTTTATGCTTCACTTTTTATGTTATTTTCTAAACCATCCTTTTATTTTTTCCCATAATCCTTGTTTTTTTCCTGGTATTGTAACATCTATATTTTCTCCAAGAATTCTTCTTGCTATCTCTATATATGCTTTTCCTGATGGTGCTTTTTTGTTCTTTATAACAGGTTCTCCTTTATTAGTTTGTGTGATTATATATTCATCATCTGGAACTACGCCAATTAGGTCAACTGATAATAGGTCAACTATATCGTCAACTTCCATCATTTCACCTTTTTTTACCATGTTTGGTCTTAATCTATTTACTATTAATTCCGGATTTCTAATTTCTGAACTTTCTAATAATCCTATTATTCTATCCGCATCTCTAATTGCTGATATCTCGGCAGTTGTTACTACTATTGCTCTATCAGCACCAGCTATTGCGTTTTTAAATCCTTGCTCAATTCCAGCTGGGCAATCTATTAATATGTAATCAAAATCTTCTTTTAATTTTTTTGTTAGTTCTTTCATTTGTTCTTCATTTATTGCAGTTTTATCTCTTGTTTGAGCGGCTGGGAGTAAAAATAATTCTTCAAAACGCTTGTCCTTAATTAGTGCTTGTCTTAATTTGCATTTTTCTTCTACAACGTCAACAATATCATAAACTATTCTATTTTCTAGTCCCATAACAACATCTAGATTTCTTAATCCTATATCGGTATCTACTAAAACAACTTTTTTACCAGCTTCTGCTAAGCTTGATCCCAAATTTGCTGTTGTTGTTGTTTTTCCTACGCCACCTTTCCCTGATGTTATAACTATTACTTCACCCATTTATTATTTCCTCCTTAAAAAAATAACTGCATTTTTCAATACAGTTATTTTATAATTTTTTGTGTAAAAAGTCAACTAAAAAGCCATTATTGTTATTTGTTTTTTATGCTCTAACCCTATTCTCCGTATGAAAATGTTCCAGTTCCAGCATTATAATAGCATTTCTTTTCAACTCTATCATATAGGCATGCTATATTACTTCCATCAATAACAGGAACAAAATCTCTAACTAATGTGTCTCCATCATATATTTTACAATAATATAATCTGCCTATAAATTTTCTATACTCCACTGTACCATTTTGATTTAATCCAAATAAAAACATAGAATGTTTAGATGAAAAAGTTGCTGTATTATAACTTTTTATTAGATTACCATTTATATATGCTCCACTTTGTGAATTACTTAAAATATATTCTTCTCCGATTTTATTATATGATGATGAAACTTCACTATGCTGTCCATCAAACTGTGGAAACACTAGTCCAGATGCATTTATAATAAATTCATGAGCATCACTGCCTGAACTCGAAGTTCTAGACCCATAAACAAACCCATTTAAACTGTTATACATGAATTTTATATCAACTTTTGTTGAATTACTTGGTTTTACTCCTGTATCTATATATTGTGTTCCTGTACTCTCAATATAATTTACCTTAGTTAGTTGCATATTTTGACTATCTTTTTTCTTATAATTAAAAGTTCCTGTTCCTGAATTATAATAGAATTTCTTTTCTACTTTATCATATAAATATGCTACATCATTCTCGTCAAGAATTGGAATAAAATCTCTAATCAATGTATCTCCATCATACATTTGTAGTTCATATAATCTCATACTCGCATTATATTTTGCTTCTCCTCCTCTATGTGTACAAAATACATATATACTACTTTTGCTATATTTAGATACATCTTGTGTAGTTCCAGAGCCTTTTTGCTGTCCATCAACATAGATTTTATTATTTTGTAATGTTATTGTTACAGGTACATTAACTTGTGAAACAACACCTGTATTCATTATTGAGCCTCCAAATATTCCTATATATTTTGAATCCAAGCGGATATGTATGCCAGCATTATATGCATTATCACTTCCTAGCATATATGATGAATTACTATTTGTATAGCAAGCTTTAATATTAATTTTTAAATTATTACTTGGAAACACTCCTGTGTCTATATATTGTGTTCCTGTGCTTTCAATATATTCTAATTGTTCTACATTATCTGGTAGTCCGTCTCTTGACTTATCAAAATAGGATTCATACATTTGATTTAAGTCATAACTTTCATATATATCTTTTGTATCACTAATAACTTTTCTTTGTGATTGCATTTTATTTGACATTATTACATAACTACTTATTAAAAAAGTGGTTAAAAATACTAGTGAAATTAAAACAAGTATTGCAATTGCACCATTTTCACTTTTCAACTTCTTCATTTGTTACCTCCAATAAAATCTAACTTTATTATACTGTAATAGTTTTTTAAAAACAATAGATTTTTTGTTTTTTCAAATGAATTTAGATAAATTCCAATTTGCCTTTCTTTTTAAAAAATAGTATAATATTTATGTTTTAAGGAGATTGATAAAATGAACTCAAAGTATTTAGATAAATTAGAATATAATAAAATACTAGAAATGTTAGAAGGTTTTGCTAAAACATATTTAGGTAAAAATTTATGTAGAAGACTAAATCCAAGTACAAATGTATCTTTTTTATTAGAACAAACAAATCAGGCTCTTGGATTAATTTATAAAAAAGGAAGTTTACCTCTTTCTTCTATTCCTAATATTGATATTGCAATTAAAAATCTTGAATCTAACTTTTCTTTAACAGCTTTAGATTTGTTGGAAATTGGTAGTATCTTAAAAACTTCCAGAGAATTAAAGGAATATTTCCTTGACGAAACATGTGATTTAATACTTCCTTCTTGTGATCTATTATATATTAACAAATTACTAGAAAAAGAAATTTTCGATAAAATTTTAGATGAGAATACTATTTCAGATAACGCCTCTTCTAAATTAAACTCGATTAGAAAATCTCAAAAGAATTTAGGTGTAGAAATTAAAAATAAATTAAACTCAATGGTTCATTCTGCTACATATTCGAAGTATTTGCAAGATAGTATTGTTACAATAAAAAATGAAAGATATGTAATTCCAGTAAAAGAAGAATATAGAGGTTTTGTTAAAGGATTTGTTCATGATGTTTCTTCAAGTGGTTCTACTGTTTTTATTGAGCCTCTTGCTGTTTTTGAACTTAACAACGAATTGAATAACTTAAAAGCTGAGGAAGCAATAGAAATTGCAAAAATTTTAACAGAACTTTCTAGAAAACTTATGCCAATTACTAATGAATTAAAAAACAATGTTGAATTAATTGGTCAAATTGATTTTATATTTGCTAAAGCAAGTTTTAGTAAAAAACTAAATGGAATTAAACCTGATATTAACAACAAAAAATATGTAAATTTAATTCAAGCACGTCATCCTTTAATTTATGAAAGCAAAGTAGTTCCAATTGATATTTCTATTGGAGAAAACTATTCTTCACTTATAATTACAGGGCCAAATACTGGTGGTAAAACTGTTTGTTTGAAAACTACAGGTTTATTGTTATTGATGGCTTATAGCGGAATTTTAATCCCTTGCAAAGAAAATAGCAGTATATATGTTTTTGATAATATTTTTGCGGATATTGGTGATGAACAAAGTATTAGTGAATCTTTAAGTACATTTTCTTCTCATATTTTAAATATTGTTGAAATTACTAAAACAGCAACTAAAAATAGTCTTATTCTTTTAGATGAGCTTGGCTCTGGTACTGACCCAATAGAGGGAAGTCGTTTAGCAATAAGTATTTTGGACTATTTTTATAATTTAGGTTCAATTGTAATTAGCACTACTCATTACGAAGAATTAAAGCAATATGCAATTGTTACAACTGGTTTTGAAAATGCAAGTTTCGAATTTAATTTAGAGACTTTATCTCCAACATATAAATTATTAATTGGCATTCCTGGTAAAAGTAATGCTTTTGAAATAAGTAAAAGACTTGGTTTAAAAGAAAGTATTTTAGAGAAAGCAAAATCATTAATTGATAATGATAATATTTGTATAGAAGATTTATTAAAAGAAATTTATGATAATCAAATAGAAATTGAAAAAAAGAAAGATGAAACAACTAAAAATTTAAATCAAATAGAAATGCTTAGAAAAAAACTTGAAACTGATTATTCAGAGTATGAAGAAAAAGCTATCCTTATGGTTGAAAATGCAAAAAAAGAAGCTAGAGACATATTATTAGATGTTCAAGATGAAGCAACACAAATAATAAAAGAAATGAACAATCTTTCAAAGAAAAATAGCAAAGCTTCTGTTCAAGAAATGTATGATTTAAAAAGTAAAGTAAATGATAAAATAAAAGACTTTTCTATGAATAGCAAAAATCAAAAAGGTAATTTAACACCAGATGAAATAAAAGTTGGAATGCAAGTATATGTTATTCCTCTTGGCAAAACTGGAACTGTACTAAAACTTCCAAATGCCTCTTCTGAAGTAGAAATCCAAGTAGGAAGCTTAAAAACAAATATTTCTATTGATAAACTTGTACGAACAAAACAAGAAACTGCAAAAACTGTTCAACCTACTAAAAATAAATCAATAATAAAATCTAAAAACATATCTAATGAAATAAATGTAATTGGTTTAACAGTAGATGAAGCAATTCCACTAGTAGACAAATATTTAGATGATGCAAATATTGCAAGATTAGAAACAGTTAGGATTGTTCATGGCAAAGGAACAGGAAAGCTAAAAGCCGGAATCCATGCGTTTTTAAAAAAGCATCCACATGTTAAATCTTATAGAATGGGTACATTTGGCGAAGGTGAAATGGGAGTAACTGTTGTAACAATAAAATAGGGAAAAAGGTTCCTGTCCCCTTTTTCCCTATTTTATTCTATGTTGCACTTTCATCCATCTTACTCTTTCTTGATGTAGTTTTTCTCCAAATTCTTGTCCTTGTATGTTTTTATATTTTTCCTTTATATATTCTCCATCTATTTTTGTTAGTAGCTCTTGCCCTATTTGCTCAAATGTACATTTTTTTCTTTTTTCTTCACTTGAAGTTCCTGTTCTATTTTTATCACAATATACTACTATTTGCAATCCATGTAATCCTAACACAGATTTTTCTACTCGTTCTATAAAAGAAACTTGTTTTTCCGGAGTCATTTGACTAAATATTCCACCTCTCATGTGTTCTTTACATGATGTAATTCCTGCTTTTTTCCATGAAGTTGGAACTCCTATTCTATTAGACAATCTTCTTTCTGGTTCAACGCCTCTTTCGTCATGTCCGTAATGATGTGGTAATATTTCTTTTGGTGTTAAGCCTTTTCCTAAATCGTGGACTAAACTTGCATATCGTATTTCTAAATTATCTGTTAATTTTGCGCTATTATCAAGTACTATCATTGTATGATTATAGCTATCTCCTTCTGGATGATATTCTATTGGCTGGATACTTCCTATTAAATCATATATTTCCTTAAAATGTATATCTAAAACTCCTGCTTCTTTTAAAACATAAAAAAATATTGATGGTTTTTCTGTTGCTAATGCTTTTCTAAATTCACAAAATACTCTTTCTTTTGATAATGAATTTAATTCTCCTTTTAATTCATTCATCATTTGTATAGTTAATTTCTCTACCTTAAAATTTAACTCACTTGCAAATCTAGCTACTCTATATACTCTTAATGGATCTTCTTTAAAGCTAGTGCTTGTTGCTCTTATTATCTTATTTTTTAAATCTTCTCGTCCATTAAATGGGTCTATTATTTCTTTAGTTAAAACATCTTGTGCAATTGAATTAATTGTTATATCTCTTCTTAATAAATCTTCTTCAATTGTTATATTTTTATTTGTTGTAATCTCAAATTGCTTATGACCTTTTCCTATTTTTTTCTCCGTTCTAGCAAGTGCAAATTCATGTCCATTTAATTCAAAAACCTCAAAGGCTTTTCCTCTTATATGTGCATTTGGAAACAATTCTAAAAAATCTTGTTTCTCTAAACCAACTACACAATAATCCTCATCAAAAATAGGCCTATTTAATAGTTTATCTCTAAGTGCCCCTCCTACTAAATAAAGCCTACCTCCACGATTTTCAATTAATTTTGCAATTTCTAGAACTTCCATGTTTATAAATTCCTTGCCATTTGGATTCCTGAACATGATGCCATCATTAAACCTCTTGTCATTCCTCCTCCATCTCCTATTGAGTATAATCCTTTTATATTTGTTTCAAATTGTTCATTTATTATTACTTTATTACTGTAAAATTTTATTTCTGGTGCATATAAAAGATTATCTGGATTTGCAAATCCTTCTACAACTTTGTCTATTGTTCTTATAAATTCTAGTATACTTACCATCGTTCTATAGCCTAATGCAAATGTAATGTCACCTGCTACTGCTGATTTTAATGTTGGTTCTACTGAATTTCTTTCTAGCTCATAATCCCAAGTTCTTTTTCCTCTATGTATGTCTCCTAGTCTTTGAACTACTATATTTCCTGCACCTAGGTCATTTAAGTTTTGAGCAACATTACGTCCATATCCAATTGGTTTATCGAAAGGATGTGTAAAGTGATGCGATACAAGTATTGCTAAGTTTGTATTTGTACTTTTTCTTTCTTTATATGAATGTCCATTTACTAATGTTAAATTGTTATCATAAACTTCTGCTGATACAAATCCACTTGGGTTTTGGCAAAAAGTTCTTACTTTATCTCTAAATGGTCCTACTCTTCCAACAAACTTTGCTTCATACATGTATTTATTTACATCTTTCATAATTTCGTCTGGAAGCTCATATCTAACACCAATATCTACTATTCCTGTATCTGTTTTTATACCATGTTTATTGCACATATCTACTAGCCAATTTGCACCTTTTCTTCCAACAGCTAGTACAACTTTATCTGCATATACACTCTCTAATGGATATTCTTCATCTTCTATATATTTTGCTTCTTTAATTTTAACACCTTTTATCTCGCCATTTTCTACAATTAAATCTCCAACAGTTGTTCCGAAAAGCATCTCTACGCCATTGTCTTCTATATATTTTTCTAATCTTCCATATACTTCATGGCTTTTTTCTGTTCCTAGATGTCTTATTGGAATATTTATTAATCTTATTCCATCTTTTTCTGCTCTTTTAGATATTTTAGCAATTTCTTCTTGATATTCTGTTCCTTCTAGTTTTTTATCTGCTCCAAAGTCTAGGTAAATCTTGTCTGTATAATCTATTAGCTCTTTTGTTTTTGGAACCCCTATATATTTGTGTAAAATTCCTCCAACATGAATATCATCGTCTTTGCTATCATATAGTGATAATTTGCCATCAGAAAAAGCTCCTGCTCCGGAAAATCCATTTGTTATATTACACATTGGTTTACAATGTACACATTTTTTTGTCTTTTCTATTGGGCAATATCTGTCTTCTACTCTTTTCCCTTGGTCTATTAATAGTACATGTTTATATTTTTTTAGTTGTATTAGTTCATAGGCACAAAAAATTGAGCTAGGCCCCATTCCTACTACTATTACATCATATTTACTTTGCATACAAATCACTCCATTTGTTTATTTTACTATATAATAATAGCATAAATTTATTATATATTCAACAAAAAAAGCCTATATTAGGCTTTTTTTAGGTTAATTTTCTTCTTTATTTGTTATTTCTTCTAGGTGTAATAATTCTTCCCAACGTCTGTCTACTTCTTTTTGAAATTCCTCTATCATCCATTCATTTCCTGGTTTAAACATGTGTTTAAATCTTTTTTGTGGTCTTAAGAATTCTTCTATTGGAAGTTTATTTTTTGGTTTATAGTTTACTACATATCTTCCATCTATTACTTCATATAGTGGCCAGTAGCATGTTTCTACTGCCAATTTATTTATTTGCATTAAGTCTTCTGTATTATATCCCCATCCTCTTGGACATGGTGTAAGTACATTTAAGAAAGCTGGTCCTTTTGTATATATTGCTTTTTCTGATTTTTCATATAAATCTTTAAAGTTATTATATGCAATTGTTTGAGCAACATAAGGAATATGGTGGTTTGCCATTATATTTGTTAAGTCTTTTCTATTTTGCATCTTGCCAGGAATTACTTTTCCTGCTGGTGATGTTGTTGTATCTGCAAATCTAGGTGTAGCAGATGAACGTTGAATTCCTGTATTCATATATGCACCATTATCATAGCATACATATACCATATCATGTCCTCTTTCCATTGCTCCTGATAAGCTTTGTAGTCCTATATCGTAAGTCCCTCCATCGCCTCCAAATGCTATAAATTTAGTTGTTTGATCTTCTGGTATTTTTCCACTTCTTTTTAATGCTTTGTATGCAGCTTCTGCTCCACTTGCATTTGCAGCTGCACACTCAAAAGCTGTATGTACAAAAGAATCTGTCCATGCTGTGTATGGATAGATAAATGTTGAAACTTCCATACATCCTGTTGCACAAGATATTACTGCATGGTCTTCTGGTTTTAATGCTCTTAAAACCATTCTTCCTACAACAGGAGCTCCGCATCCTGCACACATTCTATGACCTGCTGTAAATCTTGATGGTTTTTCTGCAATTACTTCTTTTAAATTATATGCCATTGTTATTTCCTCCTATTTTCTTAATCCTAAATATCTATATGGGTTATCTATTTCTCCTGTTTTTGCAATTTGAGCCAAATCGTTATACACGCTTTCTATATCGTCTGCTTTTGTATCTCTTCCGCCAATCCCATATACATAGTTTACCATTGGAACTTGTTTTTTATTTACATACATTGCAGATGTTACATCTTCAAATAAAGCTCCACCAGCAGCATTTAATGAATCTGCTTTATCTAATACTGCAACTGCTTTTACATTTTCTAAAGCTTTTGCAATTTCTTCTGCTGGAAATGGTCTAAATACTCTTATTTTTAGAAGTCCTGCTTTTATTCCCTTTTCTCTTAAATTATCTACAACATATTTTGTTGTTCCTGCTGTTGAGTTCATACATACTATTGCAATATCAGCATCATCTAGTTTATATTCTTCAAAGAAAGAATATTTTCTACCTGTCATTTTTTCAAAGTCTTTTGCTACATCTAATATTACTTTTTTTGCATTTTTCATTGCTTCTGCTTGTTGTGCTTTGTGTTCAAATAAATATGCTTGTAAATCAAGTGGTCCTACTGCTATTGGGTTATCTTTATTTAGCAAGTATTCATCTGGTTTATATTCTCCGACAAAAGCTTTTACTTTATCATCTTCTATTAATTCTATATTTTCTATTGAATGTGATGTTATAAATCCATCTTGACATACCATTAAAGGTAGTTTTACATCTTTATTTTCTGCTATTCTATGTGCCATTATTAAATTATCATAAGCTTCTTGGTTATTTTCTGAAAACAACATAATCCATCCAGCATCTCTTACTCCCATTGCATCAGAATGATCATTATGGATATTTAATGGTCCTGATACTGCTCTATTTACCAAACTCATTACTATTGGCAATCTTAAACTTGAAGCAATATATATCATTTCCCACATTAATGACATTCCATTTGCAGAAGTTGCTGTCATAGCTCTTGCTCCTGCTGCTTCTGCTCCTATTGTTGCAGACATTGCACTATGCTCACTTTCTACTGCAACAAATTCTGTATTTACTTCTCCATTACTTACAAATGTTGAAAAATATTGTGGTATTTCTGTTGATGGTGTTATTGGGAATGCTGCTACTACATCTGGATTTATTTGTTTCATTGCAATAGCTGCTGCTTCATTACCACTTAAACGTTCTCTAATAGACATTTCATTTCCTCCCTTTTTTATTTTAAACAGACATATGTCCTGTTTCATTTGTTTTACTCCATAGTTATTGCACCAAATGGACACACTTTAGCACAAACTCCGCATCCCTTGCAATAATCATAATTAAATTCTGTTCTTTTTTGGTCTTTTCCTACTGGTATTGCATCATCTGGGCATACAGGGAAACATAGTCCACATTGTTTGCATTTTTCTGATAAGAATATGGGTTTTTGACTTCTCCAATCCCCTGTTTTAAATTCTCTTGCATTTCCTGCTGTATATATATCTCCACCTGGTGTTAATTCTTCCATTGGTGTTTTTGAATTAATATCCATTCCTATTCTCCTTCCATTCATTTTAAATTTCTTCTACTGAATTTAAAGCCATTTCTAATGCTTTCATATTTCCTTCTATTACTTCTGGTTTTTTAGCAAATTTATGTTTAAATGAACCTTTCATATCATTTAATAATTCTTCATCTGACATAACTTTACTAACTTTTACTATTGCTGCAAGCATTGGTGTATTAGGAAAATATCTTCCTAATGCTTCTTCTGATATTTTTCTTGCATCTATTTTATATACTTTTCCCTCATAACCTTTAAGTAATCCTTTTATTTCTTCTGCATTTTTTGTAGTGTTTATTACTATTGCTCCTGTATTTTTTAGTCCAGATGTTACTGGAACTGTTTCTAATAAAGTATCATCTACAACTACTACATAGTCTGGTTCATAAATATTACTATGTATTGTAATTGGTTTATCACTTATTCTGTTATATGCTGTAATTGGTGCTCCCATTCTTTCTGGTCCATATTCTGGAAATCCTTGAATATACTTACCTGTGTTGAATGCTGCATCTGCTAAAAGAAGTGATGCTGTTTTTGCACCTTGTCCTCCTCGTCCATGCCATCTAATTTCTATTAACCCGTCCATTTATTAACCTCCTTATTAATCTATATGTCTTTATTTTACTGTTATACAAAATAAAGTATATTTCGAAAATACACAAAAGTCAACCCGCAAATTTGCTAAAATTTGAATTTTTATTTGATATGTGATATAATTAAGGTAATATAACTTTTGAAAGGATGATAATGTTGACTTTTGTTATGGTTACTCTTTTGGAGGTAGCAGTCGTTGCCCTCATCATCACTGGGTTCATCTTTGAATCCAAACTGATTCAGTTCGAGGAAGAATCCGTTAAGGTACTTAGGCTTATGCCTAAATTCTTCAAGGCTCTTGCTAAAAGAGTCAAGAGAAGACTTCATCGATAACAGAGCAGTTTTAGAAGAAACATGGATTTACAGACTTGATCCGTGCTTCTTTTTTTGTTAACTTGTCATAAATAAAAAGTGCGGTTATGTCCTAATTAGAAACCGCACTTCTTTCTTTTTTATTTTATTCTTCTTCTGGTGCTTCTACTGGGCAAACTCCTGCACAAGTACCACAACCAATACATGAATTTGCATCTATTATGTATTTGTCTTCTCCTTGTGAAATACATCCTACTGGGCATTCTGCTGCACATGCTCCACAAGATATACATTTATCTGTTATTTTGTATGCCATATTTTCCCCTCCTTTAAAACTTTATTATAAAAATTAATATCTAAATTATTTTTTATTTTTTTCATCCATTTTTTCTAATTTTTCTAATTCTTGTAATTCTTTTAGATCTTCTGGATTATCTGTTTCTATACTGTCATCCTCTTTTTCTGCGTTTTTTATAATTTTTATATCTTTTGAATTGTATTTTTTAAAGAAAGTGTCTTCTCCATCATGAAGTTTTACTTTTACTATTTCTTTTAGTGTTTCTACACCACAAACTTCGCCTTCTCCATCTTCTGTTTTTACTATTGCTCCAACTTTTGGTAATCTTTTAAGTTTTTCTTCATATACTTCTTGTTCATATTTTAAGCAACACATTAATCTTCCACAATTACCAGATATTTTAGATGGATTTAATGATATATTTTGTTCTTTTGCCATTTTTATTGATACTGTTTCAAAATTTCCTAAAAAAGAACAACAACATAATTCTCTTCCACACATTCCGTTTCCGCCTAGATTTTTCACTTCGTCTCTTACTCCTATTTGTCTTAATTCTATTCTTGTTTTAAATATTGCTGCTAAATCTTTTACTAAATCTCTAAAATCTATTCTTCCATCTGCTTTAAAAAAGAAAAGCAATTTACTTCTATCGAATTTATATTCTACATCTGTTAGTTTCATATCTAACCCATGTTCTTTTATTTTCTTTTCACAAATTTTTAAAGCTTCTTTTTCTTTCTCTTTGTTTTCTTCATGCTGTTTTTTATCTTTGTTTGTTGCAACTCTAATTATTTTTTTCAAAGGTTTTACTAATTTATCATCTGGAATGGTTCTATTTGCTATTGCTACCTCTCCGTATTCTTTTCCCATTGCTGTTTCTACAATAACATGTTTTCCTTGTTCTATTTCTATTCCATCAGGGTCAAAAAAATATATTTTACCTGGTTTTTTAAATCTAACGCCTATAATATTAGCCATTTATTTCCTCCCATATACTTAGCATAAAATTATCTATTGTCATATCATAATTACCGTTTTTTCTTAATCTTTCTTTTGTTTTTTCTGTGATTTCAATACATTCAACATATTTGACATTCTGTTTGATTTTCTCAAAAAAAATTGTAATAATATAATCTAATATATTATTTATTTCTTCTTTATCTTTAAAAATTTCTTCTTTGCTGTTTATTAGGTCAATTATATTTGTATTTTCCAGATTGCTAAATGTTTTATTTATAGTTTCAAATTCGCTTTGTCGCTCTATTACCTGAATTGACTTATTTATGCTTCCATTTGATATTTTATATACTATATCTGCAATATCTTGATAATTGTATTTGTTTTTTAATATATTTAACATTTCTTCTTTAGTAAGTTTGTTAAAGTTTATTTTAGTACATCTTGATTTTATTGTTGGTAAAAAAGCACTTTCACTTGTTGTAATTAGTATTATTGTAACATATTCTGGTGGCTCCTCTAATGTTTTTAGTAATGCGTTTTGAGCTTCTTTTGTTATGTTTTGTCCATCATTTATTATATATACTTTTTTTGTTGATACTATTGGTTTTTCTACTACTTTTTTATTTAGTTCTCTTATTTGTTCTATCTTTACGTTATTTCCATCTGGTTCAATTATTGTTAAATCTGGATTATTTGAATTCTCAAGTTCTAAGCATGATTTACACTTGTTGCATGGTTTGTTTTCATTTAGACATAATATAGCTTTTGCAAATTCTTTTGCAAATAAAAACTTACCAATACTTTCTTGTCCAATAAACATATATGCATTAGCAATTTTGTTTTTAGCTATAATGTCTTCTAGTAATTTTTTATTTTTTTCATTTCCTATAATATTTTCAAAAATCATATTAATCTTCCTAAAATTGATTATTTAACTTTTCCAAATTTATTTAATGGCCAAAATCTAATTACCACTTTACTTTCAACCTTTTCTAGTGGGATACATCCAAAGCTTCTGCTATCCATACTTTGTGGTCTATTGTCGCCCATAACAAACACACAATTTTCTGGAACAATAATGTCTGTAAATACTTTTTGTTCTGTTTTTATTCCATCTCTTAAATATGGTTCATTTAATTCTTGTCCATTCAAATAAACTTTGCCACTTTCAATTTTTATATGGTCTCCAGCTACACCTATTACTCTTTTTATATAGCTTGTTTTATTAAATTCTAATACATAATATGAAAATTTAGCAAAAATTCCCTTTGGTTTATAATCATATATTGCAACTGGATTATTCATATCTACATCAAATGTAGACATTTGTGTTTGACTTGGTGCTTCAAATGTTATTATATCTCCTCTTTTGTATGTTCCTTTTACAGTTCTTGTCCATCTGCTTAGAATAAGTCTTTGTCCTTCTTCTAAGGTATTGTACATTGATGGTTGTTTTACTATTGTTGGTGTTCCTATATAATATCTAAATAGCAATGCTAAGACTACTGCTATTATTATGCAATATGCCCATTCTAATATATCTTTTATTTTTGAATTTGCTTTTTCTTCCATTGTTTTTCCTTCTTTCGAATACATTACTTTCTCATTATACATTACTATCTACATTTTTTCAATTATTTCATTGTATAAATTGGAATTTGTTTAGTTCCGGATGAATTCAGGACAGTCCCCAAAATCCCCAGGTTTGGTGATTTTAAGGGGCAGTCCCTAGAATTCCCCTCACACAAATTCCAATTTATTTACTTTTTGTTGGTATTGTAATTACTACTTCTGTTCCTTCGTGTACTTTGCTCTTTATATCAATTCTTCCATTGTTCTGATCTAATATTTCTTTCGCTATTGAAAGTCCTAGTCCTGTTCCACCCATTTCTCTTGTTCTTGCTTTATCTACTCTATAAAATCTTTCAAATATTTTGTTTAGGTCTTCTTCTGGAATTCCTATCCCATTATCAATTACTTTTATATATGCATCATTATATACAAATCCTACATATATTTTTATTGTTCCACCTTCACCAGTATATTTTATACTGTTTGATAATATATTTAGTACTACTCTTTCTATACCATCTCTATCTGCATAAACATTTGGAACGTTTGCAGTTACAAAGCATTCTACTTTTTGATGTTTTTTGTCCATTTCTATTTGTAAATTTTCTTGTGCTTGTTTTACAAGTTCTCCTAAATCGAATTCAGTCTTTTCTGTATTTGTTTTTTTATTATCATATTTAGAAAGTGTTAATAAATCATTTACAAGTTTAGTCATTCTTACTGCTTCTGATGATATAACATTTAAGAACTTCGTTTGCAATTCTTTGTCATATTCACTTGTTGCAAGTGTTTCTGAATAACCCAAAATTGATGTAAGTGGAGTTTTTAATTCATGTGATACATCTGCCACAAATTCTTTTCTCATATTATCTAGTCTTACATGTTCTGTTATATCCTGAATTAGTACCATTACTCCTGCTGGTCTATTATTTTCGTCTTTAAATGGAGCAAAAAACATATTTACATATGTATCATCTATATTTACTTTTTGCTCTGTTGAGGTCCAATTTTCTAAATATATTATTTTTTCCATATTCATATCTATTTTTAGTTTTTTGAATATCTTGTCAAATGTATTATCATCTGCTGTTATTTTTAAAAGTCTACTTGCAGCTGGATTTATATGTATTATACTGCCATCTATATTAAATGCTATAATTCCATCTGTCATATGAAGTAAAATTGTTTCTATTTGCATTTTTTGTCTTGTTACTTCATTTAGATTTTCTTTTAATCCTGCTGTCATTACGTTAAATGCTTTTACTAATTCATCTATTTCTGTATTTGATTTTCCATTATCAACTTCTTTTAGTTCTATTTGTTCTGTTTCATCTCCTGCTGCTATTCTTTCTACCTTTTTTATTAATTTAGAAATTGGTGATACTACATTTTTAGATGTGAATATAACAATTATTGTAGATATGATTAAAAAACTTCCTGTTAATATTGATAAAACAATTTTCCATGTTACAATGCTTTGTGCTAACATTTCAGGGTTTTGTGCTACATTTAAATTATTTAATCTTGCTAAATATATATATTCTGGAATTGCAAGCATTACTACTGCAAGTGCAATAATTATTAATATCATTTTTATTTGAACACTTTTAAACATTTTTTCACCTCAAAAAAATAAATTGTAATTTGTTTAGTTTCGGGTGAATTCAGGACAGTCCCCAAAATCCCCAGGTTTGGTGATTTTAAGGGACAGTCCCTAGAATTCCCCCTCCATAAATTACAATTTATATATTAATTTGCTTTTATATAATATCCTACGCCTCTTTTGGTTATTAATATTTTTGGATTTGCAGTATCTTTTTCTATCTTTCCTCTAATTCTTCTTACTGTAACGTCTACTGTTCTTATATCTCCATAATATTCATAACCCCAAACTTTTTCTAGTAATACTTCTCTTGTTATTACTTGTCCTGCTTGGCTTGCTAAAAATTTTAACACTTCAAATTCTCTTAATGTTAAGTCAATAACTTCTCCATCTACTTTTGCTTCGAATTTATCTAAATCTAGTGTTAAGCTTCCTACAACAATCTTTTTAGTTTTGTCTTCGTTTGCTTCTGCTGGACTTTCTTTTATTTCTGATTTTCTTAAATTTGCTTTTATTCTTGCCATTAATTCTCTCACACTAAATGGTTTTGTTATATAATCATCTGCACCTAGTTCTAATCCTAATATTTTATCTATTTCTTCATCTTTTGCTGTAAGCATAAGAATTGGTACATTAAGAGAAGCTCTTATTTTTTTACATACTGTTAATCCATCCATTTTAGGTAGCATTATATCTAATAATATTAAATCTGGTTTTTTTGTAGTAGCTATTTCTACTGCTGTAAGTCCATCATTTGCCTCTAATGTATTATATCCTTCTTTTTGTAGATTGTATACTAATATTTCTACTATTGGCTTTTCATCATCAACTATTAAAATTGTCTTTTTATCTTTTTCTTCAATATTTTCCACTAGAAAGCCCCACCCTTCTTTGTTTCAATTTTATACATTCTTTATATCATATAACTTAAATTTAGACAAGTTTTTTTTACAAATTTATTACGGAAATATGACATTTATAAAATTATTTCTATTTCATTTATTGTTTTATTGTCTTTCAATTTTATTTGTTTTTCTTCTATTTTGTTTCCATTTAAATAAAATTCTTTTACTCCGCTGTTTTTTCCATTTGGATTTTTAATTTTTATATTATATATGCTTGTATTATATCTATATTTTATACTGTATTCTTCCCATTTTTTTGGTATACATGGCTCTAGCTTTAATATTTCATTTTCTACTTTTAGCCCTAATATATTTTCTATTCCTGCATTTAAAAACCAGCTACTTGAGCCTGTATACCAAGTCCAACCGCCTCTTCCCACAAGATTATTTGATCCATATATATCTGCTGGTATAACATATGGTTCTTGTTTATATTTTATTGCCGCTTCTTTTGTTCTTGTGTGTTCTATTGGGTTAATCATTCTATAGTATTCTAAAGCCTTATCTCCAAATCCAAGTTTTGCAAAAGCAATTATTGCCCACATTGCTGCATGTGTATATTGTCCTCCGTTTTCTCTTACTCCTGGTAAATATGCTTTTATATAACCTGGCTCTAACTTTGTTTTATTAAATGGTGGATCCAATAATTTTATTATTCCATTTTCGGTATCTATTAAATGATTTTCTAAGCTTTCCATTGATATATATTTTTTATCATTGTCAGCTGCATTTGATATTACTCCCCAGCTTTGTGATATGCTATCTATTCTACATTCTTCATTTTCTATACTTCCGCAAAGGTTCTCCGGTTATCCATATATGCTCTTCTAAACCATCTTCCATCCCAACCTGCTGTGTTTAATGCTTTTTTTAGATTTTCTTTTTTTATCTTATATTCGTTTACTCTTGATATATCTCCTCTTTTTTCACATATAGGAATAAATTTTTCAAGTATATTGTATATAAAAAATCCTAACCAAATGCTTTCACCTTTTTGCTTGTTTCCTACTGTATTTAAGCCATCATTCCAGTCTCCTGAGCCTATTTTAGGCAATCCATGTTCTCCAAAGTTTAGACTTCTATCTATTGCTCTTATGCAATGTGTATATACATTTTCTTTTTGTTTTGACTCTAAATACACATCATATCTTTCATCAACGCCATCTGGTAAAAGCTCTCCCATAACATAAGGTTGTTCTTCTTCTAAAATAGTATAGTCCCCTGTAAAGTTTATATATTCATATACCAAATAACAAAGCCATAATAAGTCGTCCGAAAATCTGGTTCTTATTCCTCTATTAATGTCATCATGCCACCAATGTTCTACGTCTCCTTCTATAAATTGATGTCTACATGCAATTAGTATTTGTTCTTTCATAAAATTTATATCTGTGTATTTTAATCCTATTGTGTCTTGCAATTGATCTCTAAATCCTATTGCTCCGCCTGATTGCTGATAGCCCGTTCTCGACCATAGTCTAGATACTATTGTTTGATATGTTGCCCATCCATTAAGCATTATATTTATTGATTCTATTGGTGTTTTTACTTGTACCCTACTTACTAATTCATACCAAAAGGCTTTTTCTTTGTTTAGTTCTTGAGTACAATTTGTTATTTTAGAATATTTATATGCAGTATTTTTTGCATCTAGTTTACTCTCTTCTTCTCCAAATACTATACTAATTTCTTTGCTTTCATATCCTTCTAATTCAACTTCCAATTCTATTGCAATACAAGAATTTTGTCCCAATCCAGAACTATTGTCTAATGAAACCAAATCTAGTGCAATTGGATTTTTTATACTTTGATTTCCTATAAATGATTTTTTATCTCCTGTATAGCTTCTTATATTTTCACTGGTTGTAATATATGGAATACATCTTTTAAAACTATCCTTATATAAATTATTTGCAAAAATTACATTCGCTTCTTTTACTAGTTGTATGTTTCCGTTTGTTTTTATTTCATCTTCTCCAAGCACATCTTTAATATAATATAATAATTTTAGTTTTCTCTTTTTAGCATGCAAGTTTTTAAGGTTTAAAATATTTATTTTTACTGTGTCTTCTTTTGGGACAAAAATATTTAGCTCTTGATATATTCCATTATATATATTCTTAAAGTTTACAAATCCTAAACCATAAGTTATATACGAATTTGTTTGTATATCATTTAAACTATTTGAAAGTGACCATTTTTTGCCATTTTCTTTATCTTTTAAATATATAATTTCAGAAGGTATATCTAGCACAGGTTCATTATTCCATGCAGATAATCGATTTAATCTACTGTTTTTATGCCATGTAAATCCTCCTATGTTTTGAGTTACCAAAGTACCAAACTTAGGATTTGCAAGTATCATACTCCATGCAGTTGGAAGTTTATTGTCTTTTCCAATTTTTATTTTGTATTCTAATCCATTTTCACTAAATCCTCCATATTCATTATAGTATTTTAATTCCTCCATATTTTCTTCTAGTTCTTCTTCTTTTTCGGTTTCTACTGTTGGCTCATTTTCTTCTATTCCTATATTTTTAATTGTTTTTAAATATTCTTCTTCCAAATCTGTTATTGCTGTTTCCAGGCTACCTGATTCAGCTTTTAAAAATACTGATGCTTTAAATTTTAGTAAATCAATATCTTCTAAATCTATCTCATTTTTGCATATTGTAAATATTCCACCAAAAATGTTTTTTAAATATGCCAATTGCTTATTTATTATTGCATCTTCTATTTCATATTTTAAATATGAATCATAAGAGTTCGGTTCCTCGTTTATTATTACTAAATCTATTTTTATATCTTTGTTTTTAAAAAACTCATACGCCTTTAGGCATTCTTTTACTACATAAATATCGTTTATATCCTTTATTTCTAGTAGCAGAATTGGTAAATCTCCTGATATCCCATATTTCCATAACTTACTTTGAGAATATATCCTTTTAGGCAATCTTTCTAAAACCAGTTTTCTTAATGGATTATGGAATAATAAATAAGAAAGTAATTTTTGATAAGTTTCTACTTCTTTTCCTTTTAGTCCTAAATATATATTTTCTGCTTCTACTTTTGCTCGTGACACTTCAAAGGCCTTTGTTATTATTTTTTCATTTTTATACTTTTCTAATGCTGATATTGCCTCTTCTTTATTATTTGCTATACTTAAAATCAAGTCAATTATTATTGTCTCAGATGGTTTTATTTTAATAGTTCTTTTAGTTGCTAAACATGGTTCTGTAACTAATCCCATTGTTTTAGTATATGGTTTCGAATCTTCTACTAATTCTGGAATAAGTGTGTTTCTTTTACCCAAAAATTTTTCTTGGTTTATTTCGTACTCAAAATCTCCAACTGTTTCGTGTTCTGTATATAAATTCACCGCTAAATATATATCTTTATCATTTACTCCTCTTTTCTTTCTTTTTACTAGAATGTTGTCTTTTTCTAAGTTTTCAAATGTTATAAATAAATTATTAAATGCCTGATGAGCATAATCTTGTTCAGGCTTTGATAAAACAGGTTCAAAATAGTTAGTTATCTCTAGCGTTTCTTCCATATTTCCATTGTTTTTTAATTCAAGCCTTCTTATTTCTACCGGATCATTTGCACAAGCAATTATTTTTGTTTTTGTTTCTATGTTTCCATCTGTTCTTGTAAATTTAGTTTCAGATGGTGTAAAAGAAACCTTGAGCTTGTCTTGCCTTTTATCTATTGGAATGTTTGTCCATATTCGTTTGTTTGATACATTTTTTATATAAAAAATTATTCCTTGTTTTTTATCTGCTGTTTCTTTAAATCTGTTTATTAGAATTCCTTTATATTTACTAAACCCTTCTCCATTTGATTTTGTGCATATTGTATAATTTCCATTTGATATTGTATTTGCTTCATTCAATTCATAATTTATTTTGCTATATGTTTTTTCTGTATAGTTTTCGTAATCTTTTGGTTTTAATTTTTCTATTTTTTCTTTTTTCTCTTTTGTAATTATTGCCTTTTCTGGCATCCTTTCTTGCAATAATATTTTAATTCCTTCAATCTCTGGATTTTTCATAAACCTTTTTACTAGTATATTTTTATTTATTAAATTATTAATTGATAAAAGACTTAATCCCTGATGATGTGCCATATATGTTTTTACTGTTTCATATTTCTTGCCATATTTTAGTCTAGAAAGTGTATAATCTATTGATTCATAAAAACCATATTTACTATTCATGCCTTCACTTTCTAATAATCTTAAGTTTTCTATTCCCTGTTTTGGTACATAATTTAAACTTAAAAATACAGAATATGGTGACACTACCATATCATCTTCTAGACCTCTTTTTAGTCCTAACCATGGTATTCCAAATGCTTTGTATTGATAATTATTATTTAAGTCTCTTAAATTAAAAGCCGCTTCTGAAACGCCCCATGGTATTCCTAATTTTTTTGCATATTCCATTTGACTCATTATTAAAAACCTACATGCCTCGTCTAGCAAACTGCCCTCATATTGTTCTATATTTATATTTGGCATTAAATATTCAAATGCTGTTCCAGACCATGATACAAGTCCTTTATATTTTTTTAAGCTTGTTATTGTTCTACTTAAGCTATTCCAATGTTTTGATGGTATATCTTTTTTAGCTATCGCAACTAAACTAGCTTGTCTTGCTTCTGAAGCTAGCAAATCATAATACGAATTTGTTAATTTATTTTCTTCTATATTAAATCCTATTGAAAATAGTCGTTTTTTAGGGTTATATAACACAGAAAAATCTGTACTTTGTATAATGCTATCTATAATTTGTATCATTTGATTAATATTTTCTATATATCCAGATGTGTTAGGAACACTTACTTTTAGATTTTTTTCAGTATTTGTTAAAAATTGTTTTACAGTATATAAATACCCAATAAAATTACCATTATCTACTGTTGAAACATATCTTGGATTTAATGGTTCTAAAGTTTGTGTATTATACCAATTGTATAAATGTCCATTCCATTTTTGCAATTTTTGTATTGTTTCTAATGTTTTACTTATTCTTTCTATAGCATCTTCTAACTCTATATATTTCAAGTCATAAGCAGATACAATTGCAAGCATACCGAAGCCCTATATTGGTTGGAGATGTTCTTTTTGCTATTACTTCTTTTCTGTCTTCCTGATAATTATCTGGAGGTAAAAAATTATTTTCTTCATTCATTGTATCATCAAAGAAATTCCAAATTTTTTCACCTGTTTCTAAAAGATAATCTTTATCTTGCTTTGATATTTTCTCTACCGCTTCAATCTTATTTGCATCTTTGCTTAAATAATATGCTTCAATAGGTCCAAAAAGCCATATAACACCAAGTATTACTTCAAATATTTGCTTTGTAAATATACCAATTAGTAAAGTTAAAATTCCAAACAAAGCATTTGCCCACATGAATTTATAATATGATACAATGTCCGTTTTTGCTTGTTTTTCTGCTTCTTCTGCTGTTAGCCATTCTAATAAATGTTCTTTGCTAACTTTTGTCCTATATATTGTTTTTATTATTGAATTCAATGTTATTATAGCTTTATTAGGTAGAAAACTTATTTCTAATATTCCTCTTAATACACTTGCCTTTAAGGCTCCTATAACTGGTATTATATTTTTGTGTGCAGAAATATAGTTAGAATCTACATTCTTTTTAAAAATTATATAATTTAATATATCAATTACACTTGAAAAAGTTATTCCTAATAAAGAAATTGTAACTATTGGCCATATTTTTACACTTGTTGACATTTTTAAAATTACAGAAAAAATTATCCCAATAAATGCAGTAACTGGCATTATACTTCTTTTTAAATTATCCAATATTTTAAATCTAGATAATTTATTTAATGGGTTTAATTTTCTGGTTCCATTTTTTATTGTAATTTGTTTATTAAGCCACATCTTTATTTGCCAGTCTCCACGTATCCATCTGCTTAATCTGGTAATATAACTTATATATTTACTTGGATAATCATCTAGTAATACAATATCTGTTGCAAGTCCACATCTTAAATAATTTCCCTCTAGTAAGTCATGGCTTAATACTGTATTTTCTGGTATTTCCTCACATAATACTTTATGAAAAATTTCTACGTCATATATCCCTTTACCTGTAAAAATCCCTTCATCAAAATTATCATAATAGATATCTGATACAGCATTTGTATATAAATCTGTTCCTCCGAAGTCCTGCATAAATTTTAGTAAATAGATTTTTTCTACTTGCTTCTAAATCAATTCCAATTCGCGGTTGAATTATTGCATGTCCTTGTTCTACAATATTTTTTTCTTTTGCTAAAACAGGTCTATTCAAAATATGTGCCATTGCACCTATTAGTTCTTGTGCAGAATCTAAAACAAGATTAGTGTCAGAATCTAGTGTTATTACATATTTAATTTTATTGCAAATATCTTTCTCTTCATTTGCTATTGTGTTTACTCTAAAAAAATTTACCCCATCTACTATAAAATCGTTAAACTGGCATAATAAGCCTCTTTTTCTTTCCCAGCCTAAAAAACTCTTTTCCCCTGCATTCCAAACTCTGTTTCTATACAAAAAATAGAATTTATCATTTTCTTCTATTAAAGTTTTATATTTTTTGTTTAATCTTTCTGCTTCTTCTAATCCTGTTTTTATTATTTCTTCGTCAAAGCTCTCTTTTTCGTTCTTGCTAGATGTACAATCCCCTAGCAAAGCAAAATATATATTTTCACTTTTGTTTGCTAAATAATATACTTCTAATTTTTCAAATAGTTCTTTCACTTTATCTTTTGAATTTATAATTGTTGGTATTACAATAAATGTAGAATATTTTTCTGGAATGCCTTTACTAAAATCTAATTTTGGCATTAATTTAGGTTTTACCTTTTTACTTAAAATATAGTTTAGCACTTGCATAAATATTTGAGAAATAGGTACATATAGTATAATTCCAGAAGCTATTGAAATTACTACATTTTTGCTTATATAGTTAAACCTTATAACAAATAGTATTGTAAGTAATATAGAGATTAGATTTATACTAAAAATATATCTTTTTGCTTTTTGTTCTTTTGATATAATTTTTGTATTTTTTATGCCTAATTCTTTTAGTAATTCTGCTTTTCCATCATCTATTAAATAATAGCCTATATGTGTCTTTTTTCTATTTTTCCCTTGATATGTTCTTGACATTTCTAATATTTTATTTGCAATATATATTTCGGATATCTTAGTTTTCTCTGATATTTGTTTTATTTTATTTCTATAATCTTCTTTTGTTTTATAATCCATTTTACTATATACATTTGCAGGATCTTTTTTTAATATTTCTTCTACCCCATTTATATTTTCAAATAAATCTAAAAAATTTACTCTTAATATTTCTTTTATACTAATAATACTATTTCCCATAGAAACCTTAGATGCTGCAATGTCATAATGTTCTTTTGTTATAACTTCAGAAATTGTCATTCCCATTTTATTTACTTGCTCTTCTAATATTTCTAAATATGGTAATCCCTTTCTTCCTGTGCTCTTCAACTTATATGACATATATTCAATAAAAGGATATTTCATTTCTTTATATGAAACATTCTCTTTATATTCATCTTTAATTGGTTTAAAAACTTGAGTATTTGCCTCTTTTTTCTCAACTAATCTTTCTATAATACTTTCTACTTTATATTTTTGTACCTGTGAAGAATATATCTTTTCGCATATATTTCTTATATTTTCTATAATAGCTATCTCTAAAAAAATCCAAAGATTCCATATTTCCTCCATAGCAAGAGTTTTTCTTCTTTGGTACGCAGATATTGCCATACTTAAAATTTCATCATTTATTTTATTATCTGTATATGCAACTATTTCCGATGCTACTACATATATTCTGCTAAAACCTTTGTACATACCTGTTGTTATTCCTGGTAGTTTTTTATATTTTGTAATTGTCATTTCTTTACATACAGTTTTAAATGTTTCTTCTATTATATAAAAGTTATCTAATAACCATTCCCCTGCTGGATATAGGTTTATTCCCATTTTTATATGTTTATTTAATAAATCATAAGTTTTTTCTATAAACCTATAATTATCTTTTAATCTTGGAATTGGGTATGTTGCAATATTAGATGTTAATTCCACATCATGGCTTGTTGCAATCTTTTCCATATATTGTTCTAATTGATAGTTATCTAACACTGCACCTTTTATATTTAAATATTTATAATTAGTTTTTTTCAAAATTCTTCCACCTCAATATGTAATTTATACATATTTTTGCCAGGTATAGGAATTTTTATTCAATTATTAAAAAAACAGCATAGCATTTTTGCTACACTGTTTTGCAAAATAATTTTGAATTATTTTTCTTTTTTCTCTTTTACTGGTTTTGTCCAAGATATGTAGTCGCATCCGTTGTTTGGATTGTTCTCACATATATAATAATTTCTTCTCTTTTTAGTTTTTCTTATTTGTACTTTACCTCCACATTTTGGACATGGTTCGTCTATTGTTTCTATATATGGTTTTGCATTTTGGCATTCTGGATATCCTGGGCAAGCCAAGAACTTTCCATATTTTCCATATTTAATTACCATCATTCTACCACATTTGTCACATGGTACATCTGATACTTCATATTCTAATTTTACATGTTCTAATTCTTTGTCTACTTTTTCTACTACTTTTTCAAATGGTCCATAGAAGTCTGCAATTACTTTTTTCCAATTTTCTTTTCCTTCTGCTATTTTATCAAACTCTTCTTCCATTTGTGCAGTAAATTCAACATTTATTACATCTCCAAAGTTCTCTATTAATAGCTTATTTACTATTCTTCCAAGTTCAGTTGGATGTAACTGTTTTTGTATTTTTTCTATATATCTTCTTGCAAGAATTGTTGTTATTGTTGGTGAATATGTACTTGGTCTTCCTATTCCTTTTTCTTCTAATGCTTTTACCAAACTTGCTTCTGTGTATCTTGGTGGTGGCTCTGTAAAGCTTTGCTTTGTTTCTATATTCTCTTTTTGTAGTTCTTGTTTTTCTATAAGTGGTGGTATTTTAGCAAACTCTTCTTTTCGCTCATTATCTTCTGTTTCCACATAAAGAGTCATAAAGCCTTTAAATCTTATTGTTTGTCCATTTGCTCTAAAATTGTACTCATTTGCGTTTATTTTTACAAGCATAGTATCAAATATAGCTGCCGCCATTTGACTAGCTATAAACCTATTATATATTAATCTGTACAATTTATATTGGTCGTTTGTTAGGCTTTCTTTTATTTTGTCTGGTGTTAAATCAATATATGTTGGTCTTATTGCTTCATGGGCATCTTGTGCATCTTTATTTGTTTTATAATACCTATTTTCATAGTATTCTTCTCCATATGTATTTTCAATATGCACTTTTGCTGCTGCTCTTGCTTCTTCTGATATTCTTGTAGAGTCAGTTCTCATATATGTAATTAAACCAACAGTTCCCTTTTCTGGTATTTTTACACCTTCATATAATCCGTTGAGCTACTTGCATTGTTTTTCTTAATGCAAAATTTAATTTTCTTGAAGCCTCTTGTTGCATTGTACTTGTTGTAAATGGTGGTGCAGGAGTTCTCTTTTTTTCTCCCTTTTTTATTTCACTAACTACATATTTTGCTTTTTCTAATTCGTCTAGAATTTTGTCTATTTCTTCTTTTGAATGTATGTCTAATTTTTTATCATTTTTTCCATAGAATTTAGCTTCAAAACTTTTTTTTGGTTTTTTTGTGGCCAATGTAGCATATATATTCCAATATTCTTCTGGAACAAACTTTTCTATTTCTTCTTCTCTATCTACAACTAATTTTACAGCTACAGATTGTACTCTACCAGCAGATAATCCCTTCTGAACTTTTTTCCATAATACAGGACTTATTTTATATCCAACTATTCTATCTAATACTCTTCTTGCTTGTTGTGCATCTGTTAAATCCATATCTATTTTTCTTGGATTTTGTATTGCTTTTTTTACAGCATCTTTTGTAATCTCATTAAATGTTACCCTACACATTTTATTTTCATCTATGCCTAAAATATTGGCTAAATGCCATGCAATTGCTTCTCCTTCACGGTCAGGGTCAGTTGCAAGATATACTTTTTTTGCATCTTTTGCTTCTTTCTTTAAGGATTTTATTAAATCTCCTTTTCCTCTTATGTTTATATATTGAGGTTCAAATGTTTTTGTATCAATTCCCAACTTTGATTTAGGTAAATCTCTTATATGTCCCATAGAAGCTACTACTTTTGTGCTTCCACCTAGAAATTTTTTTATTGTATTTGCCTTTGCTGGGGATTCGACTATTACTAATTTGTCTGCCATTTTATTTACGCAGAAATGAAATGGCTTGCATTACATTTTCAAACTTAATTGTAGTACTTGCATTTGATTTCTGCTTCCTCCTTTTTTATTGTTTTAATTAAATTGAATTTTATATATGTAAGTAAATTTATTTATATAAAGGATATTCTTCACAAATTTTAGATACTTCTTTTTTTAGTTCTTCTTTTTTATTTTCATAATCTTCTACTGTTATACTTATTAATTTTGCTATTTTTTTCATTTCTCCTTCTTTAAACCCTCTTGTTGTTACTGCAGGTGTTCCAATTCTTATTCCACTTGTTATACTTGGTTTTTCCGTATCAAATGGAACTGCATTTTTATTTACTGTAATTCCAATATCATCTAATCTTGTTTCTAATTCTTTTCCTTTTATTCCTTTATTTCTCAAATCTATTAATACTAAATGATTATCTGTTCCTCCAGATACTAAATTAAATCCATATTTTAATAATTCTTCTGCTAGTGTTTTAGAATTTTTTATAATCTGATTTTGATACTCTTTAAATTCTGGCTTTTGTGCCTCACCAAAGCATACAGCTTTGGCTGCAATTACGTGCATTAAAGGTCCACCTTGAATTCCCGGAAATACGGCTTTATCAATTTCTTTCGCGTATTTCTCCTTGCATAAAATTATTCCTCCTCTTGGTCCTCTTAGAGTTTTATGAGTTGTGCTTGTGACAAAATCTGCATATGGTACTGGATTCTGATGAAGTCCTGCTGCTACTAATCCTGCAATGTGTGCCATATCTACCATAAAAAGACTTCCGACTTTATCTGCAATTTCTTTAAATTTTTTAAAATCTATTTCTCTTGGATAAGCACTTGCTCCTGCAAGTATTAATTTTGGCTTGTGTTCAATTGCTAGTCTTTCTACTTCTTCATAATCTATTTTACCTGTTTTTTCATCTACTCCATATGGAATAAAATTATACAATTTTCCAGAAGAATTTACTTTACTTCCATGAGATAGATGTCCTCCATGTGATAAATTCATTCCTAAAACTGTATCTCCCACGTTTAATTTTGCAAGATATACAGCCATATTTGCTTGAGCTCCTGAATGTGGTTGGACATTTGCATGTTTTGCTCCAAAAATTTCTTTTAGTCTGTCCCTCGCTAAATCTTCTACAATATCTACACATTCACATCCTCCATAATATCTTGCTCTAGGATATCCTTCTGCATATTTATTCGTCATATAGCTTCCGCATTGCCTCCATAACGCTATTACTTACAAAATTTTCTGACGCTATTAATTCTATTTTGTTTTGTTCTCTTTTTAGTTCCTGCATTATTGCATTATAAACTTGTTCATCTTCTCTTTTTAGATTTTCAAAAGTCGGCATGGTAAATCACCTCTTTTTGTAGCATTATATACTAAATATTTTTATGTGTAAATAGACGAAATAAAAAAAGAAAGGTTATTGTCCTTTCTTCTTAAATTTATAGACTACACATTATCTTTTATGTATTCTACTACGTCGTTTACTGTAACAACTTTTTCTGCATCAGCATCTGGAATTTCTAAATCAAATTCTTCTTCTAATGCCATTATCAACTCAACTATATCCAATGAATCAGCACCTAAATCATCTATAAAAGATGCATCTGGTGTTATAGCAGTTTCTGCTACTCCTAATTGTTCTACTATTATTTCTTTTACTTTATCGAAAACTTCTTCTGAACTCATAGGTTGCATTACACCTCCTTATTTATCTAGAAGTTAGAAATATATCTTCTAAACTATTTTATTTATTTTTTACTAACTAAAATATTATATGGTTTAAAATATATTGTCAATACTTTTTTACAATTTATTTCATTTATTTTAAGAAATGCCTTCGAAGAATGGGTCGCCCAGGAGTGCAACCCCTACATCTTCTCTACATTTTTAATATGTTGTCTGAGTTGTAACCTTTTTTTCAAATTCTTCTTTTAGAATTTCTACTGCTTTTGACTCTGCAAATTTTTCTGCCTGTTTTATTGTAAAGTAAAATAGATATTCATCACTACTTCCATGTGCTTTTACCACTGGTTTTTTAACTCCTAAGAACAACGCTCCACCATATTCCTTGTAATCCATTGTCTTTGTAAATCTTTTTATTCCTGGAAGTGCAGGAATTGCTCCTATTGTACTTAGTAGATTCTTTTTTAAACTTTCTGTTAAAGAACGTTTTACTAGTTTTCCAAAGCCTTCTACTGTTTTTAAGAATATATTTCCTGTAAATCCATCTGTTATAACTGCATCAATATCCCCAGAAAAAGCTTCTCTTCCTTCTACATTTCCTACAAAATTTATTCCATACTCTTCTGATTTCTCTTTTAGAAGTTTATAGCTTTCTTTCATTAGGTCATTTCCCTTTGTCTCTTCTGTACCAATATTTAGTAATCCTATTGCTGGTTTTTCTATTTTATATATGTTTTTCAAATATATATTTGCAAACTGTGCAAATTGTAAAAGATTTATTGGTTTGCAATTTGTATTTGCTCCTGCATCCACTAACATTAACCCTTTTTTATATGATGGAAGCATTGGTGCAATTGCTGGTCTGTCTACTCCTTTTATTCTTCCTACTAATAATGTAGCACCTGTAAGTAATGCTCCCGAATTCCCTGCTGAGATAAATACATCACCTTCATCTGCTTTTAGCATATTAAATCCAACTACCATTGATGAATCTTTTTTGTGTTTAATTGCTTGTGTTGGTATATCTTCCATTTCTATTGTTTCTGTTGCATTTTTTATGGTTAATCTATCTGATATTTCTGATATAGTATCTTTTCCATATAATTCTTTTATTCTGTTATTAATTATTTTTTCGTTTCCTACTAATACTATTTCTGAACTAATTTCGTTTATTGCTTTTACTGCGCCTTTAATATTTGCATCAGGTGCATTATCTCCACCCATTGCATCTAATAAAATTCTCATTTTAAATTCCCTTCTTTATAACAATATATTTTCATTTTTATATTTTATTATTTAATTGAAAAAAAATCAATAGTAAAAGATAGGAAATTTAGGTTTTTAATGATTTTGATTGGTCAATTGGAAATTCACGAAGTGCGAGGTGCGAAGTGTGAAAGAACGCAGATTATAGCATTTTTATATACTAGGAAATGAGAAATTTCCTAGTATATAAAAAAGAGGTTAGAAACAACCTCTTTTTATAATTAATTGGTATTACTCAATTATTTCTGAAACTATACCAGATCCAACTGTTCTACCACCTTCACGAATAGCAAATCTTAATCCTTTTTCCATTGCTATTGGTGTGATTAATTCGATAGTCATATCTACGTTATCTCCTGGCATTACCATTTCTGTACCTGCTGGTAAATCGATAACACCTGTAACGTCTGTTGTTCTGAAATAGAATTGTGGTCTATATCCATTGAAGAATGGTGTATGTCTTCCACCTTCTTCTTTTGTTAATACGTAAACTTGTGCTTTGAATTTTGTATGTGGATGTATTGATCCTGGTTTTGCTAAAACTTGACCTCTTTCGATATCTTTTCTATCGATACCTCTTAATAGAACACCGATATTATCTCCAGCTTCTGCTTGGTCTAATAGTTTTCTAAACATTTCAACACCTGTTACAACAGTTTTCTTTTTTTCTGTTGATAAACCAACTATTTCAACTTCGTCTTGAACTTTAACAACTCCTCTTTCTACTCTACCTGTAGCAACTGTTCCTCTACCTGTTATAGAGAATACGTCTTCTACTGGCATTAAGAAGTCACCATCTGTTGGTCTTTCTGGTGTTGGTATATAGCTATCTACTGCATCCATTAATTCTTTGATGCATTGATATTCTGGTGCGTTTGGATCTGTTGATGTAGATTCTAGAACTTTTAATGAAGATCCTTTTATAACTGGGATTTCATCTCCTGGGAAATCATAGCTAGATAATAAATCTCTAACTTCCATTTCAACTAATTCTAATAATTCTGGATCATCAACCATATCGCATTTATTTAAGTAAACAACGATATATTTAACTCCAACTTGTCTTGCTAATAGTATATGCTCTCTTGTTTGAGGCATTGGACCGTCAGCTGCTGAAACAACTAATATTGCTCCATCCATTTGAGCTGCACCTGTAATCATGTTTTTTACATAGTCAGCGTGACCTGGACAGTCAACGTGTGCATAGTGTCTTTTTTCTGTTTCATATTCAACGTGTGCTGTGTTGATTGTGATTCCTCTTGCTTTTTCTTCTGGAGCACCATCGATTTGATCATATGCTGTGTATTGAGCCTTTCCTAATAATCCTAACCATTTTGTAATAGCTGCTGTTGTTGTTGTTTTTCCGTGGTCAACGTGACCAATTGTACCAATGTTAACATGTGGTTTTGTTCTTTCAAATTTTGCTTTTGCCATTTGAATTTTCCTCCTTCAAATTACGAAGTAATTTGTACTTTTCATTATTTGTTATTTATCCTTAAATAAATAATAAATAATGAAAGCTTACTTCTTTTATTTTATATTTAAAAATTTAATAACAATTTTTTAATAAATGCATTCTATAACATTTTTTGTTATTTTGCAATACCTTTTATTCTTTTATTTTTATATGCATCTCAAAACGAAGCAAATTGGGTATATTGCTAGGAAAACAATTAAAAATTTTTGAAATTATACGGTTGTATATTGAAAAAATCTTTATGAAGTTTGACACCGTAAGATGCCCAATTTCATTCGTTTTGATTAGTCTTCTTTCTTAGAACGTGATGCAACTATCTTCTCAAATACAGATTTTGGAACTTCTTCGTAATGGCTTGGTTCCATCGCATATGTTCCTCTACCTTGTGTTTTTGAACGTAAATCTGTTGCATATCCAAACATTTCAGCAAGTGGAATAAATGCTCTTATTATTTGCATTCCGTTTCTTGCTTCCATTCCTTCTAGTTTACCACGTCTTGAGTTTACGTCTCCTATAACATCTCCCATGTATTCTTCTGGAACTGTTATTTCAACTCTCATTATAGGCTCTAGTATTACAGATTTAGCTTGTTTACATCCTTCTTTAAATGCCATAGATCCTGCAATTTTGAATGCCATTTCTGATGAATCGACATCATGGTAAGATCCATCTACTAATGTTGCTTTAAAGTCTATAACTGGATATCCTGCAAGAATTCCGCTTTCTGCTGCTTCTCTAATTCCTTCTTCAGTTGGTTTAATGTATTCTTTAGGAACAACACCACCAACAATTTTGCTTTCAAATTGCACTCCTGAACCTGGCTCTAATGGTTCCATTTCTAACCAAACATGTCCATATTGTCCACGTCCACCAGATTGACGAATGAATTTTCCTTCAACTCTTACTTTGTTTCTAATTGTTTCTTTGTAAGAAACTTGTGGTTTACCTACATTACATTCTACTTTGAATTCTCTCTTTAATCTGTCTACAATTATGTCTAAGTGTAATTCTCCCATACCTGCAATTATAGTTTGACCAGTTTCATGGTTTGTATATGCTTTAAATGTTGGGTCTTCTTCTGCAAGTTTTGAAAGTGCTATACCCATTTTTTCTTGAGCTACTTTATCTTTTGGCTCAATTGCTATTTCGATAACTGGTTCTGGGAATTCCATAGATTCTAGTATAACTGGGTGATTTATATCACATAATGTATCACCAGTTGTAACTTCTTTTAATCCAACTGCTGCTGCAATATCTCCAGCATATACTTTGTCTATATCTTCTCTGTGGTTAGAATGCATTAAAACTATTCTTCCCATTCTTTCTTTTTTATCTTTATTTGCATTTAATACTGTTGAACCAGCTTCTAACGTTCCTGAATATACTCTAAAGAAACATAATTTTCCAATGAATGGGTCTGTTGCAATTTTAAATGCTAATGCTGCAAAAGGTTCATCATCAGAAGTTTTTCTTTCTGTTTCTTCTCCATCTAATGTAACACCTTTAATATGTGGTATATCTAATGGAGATGGCATATAATCAACTATAGCATTTAATAATTCTTGAACACCTTTGTTTTTATATGATGATCCGCAACATACTGGAACTAATTTATTAGCTAATGTCCCTTTTCTTAAACCTTTTTTGATTTCTTCTTCTGAAAGTTCACCTTCATCTAAATATTTCATCATTAGGTCATCATCTTGTTCTGCTGCAGCTTCTATCATTTCGTTTCTATACTTTTCTGCTAATTCTTTTAAATCTTCTGGAACTTCTGTTACTTCAATTTCTTTTCCTAAATCGTCTTTATGAATAAATGCTTTCATTTTTATTAAATCAACTATTCCTTTGAATGTATCTTCTGCTCCAATTGGTAATTGGATTGGAATAGCATTTGCATTTAATCTGCTTCGCATTTGCTCAACGCAAGATAAGAAATTTGCACCAGTTGTATCCATTTTATTAACATATGCCATTCTTGGTACATGATAATTATCTGCTTGTCTCCAAACAGTTTCTGATTGTGGTTGAACTCCACCTTTAGCACAGAATACAGTTACAGATCCGTCAAGTACTCTTAAAGATCTTTCAACTTCAACTGTAAAGTCAACGTGACCTGGTGTATCAATGATATTTATTCTATGTCCTAACCATTGACATGTTGTAGCAGCAGAAGTAATTGTAATACCTCTTTCTTGCTCTTGAACCATCCAGTCCATTGTAGCTTCACCTTCATGAACCTCTCCTATTTTATGAGTTTTACCTGTATAGAAAAGAATTCTTTCAGTAGTAGTAGTTTTTCCTGCATCTATATGCGCCATTATTCCTATATTTCTTGTTTTTTCTAATGGAAATGCTCTACCTGCCATTAATTTTTTCCTCCTATTTTTATTCGTTTTTTACCATTTGTAATGTGCGAAAGCTTTATTAGCTTCTGCCATTCTATGCATTTCTTCTTTCTTCTTGAATGATCCACCTGTGCTGTTTGTAGCATCAATTATTTCGTTTGCTAATTTTTCAGCCATAGTTTTTTCATGTCTATTTCTTGCATAGTTTACTAGCCATCTTAATCCTAATGTTTGTCTTCTTTCAGCTCTAATTTCGATTGGAACTTGATATGTAGCTCCACCTACTCTTCTTGCTTTAACTTCAAGGACTGGCATTATGTTGTTTAATGCTGCTTCAAAAACTTCTAATGCATCTTTTCCTTCTTTTTCTTTTATGATATCAAATGCATCATATACTATTTTTTGAGCAACTGTTTTTTTACCATCTAACATAATGTTGTTTATTAATTTTGTTACAACTTTGCTATTATATATTGGATCTGGTAAAACTTCTCTTTTTGCTATATATCCTCTTCTTGGCACTATTCTTCACTCCTTTTCTAAGATATGTGATTTTTCACAATCTTTATTATTTGTGTTTCATAAAAACACTTAGTTACTCTGGAAGATTTTTCTTCCCGTATAGCGCAATAAATTTATATCTATATTATATCTATTTATTAGCACTACTTAAAAAATATTTTTTATTTTTTTGGTCTTTTTGCACCATATTTAGATCTAGCTTGCATTCTATCTTTAACACCAGCTGTATCTAATGTACCTCTTATAATGTGGTATCTAACACCAGGGATATCTTTTACCCTTCCACCTCTTATTAATACAACACTATGTTCTTGTAAGTTATGACCTACACCTGGAATATATGAAGTAACTTCATAACCATTTGATAGTCTAACCCTAGCAACCTTTCTTAATGCTGAGTTTGGTTTTTTAGGTGTTACTGTTTTAACTACTGTACAAACTCCTCTTTTTTGTGGTGCTCTATGGTTTGTTTGTCTGTTCAATTTTGAGTTGTAACCTTTTAAAAGAGCTGGAGCTTTTGCTTTTGTTGTAGTTGTTTTTCTACCTTTTCTTACTAATTGATTGATTGTTGGCACTTTAAAATTCACCTCCTATATTTTTTAATTAAAAGTGCTAATTTACTTTTAAACACTAACGCGTTATATTCTATCATTGTTTCTATTTATTGTCAAGACTTTGTGGTTGTATTTTTACTTACGGAATATTAATATTCAGAGTATTGCAGATCGCATATTGTGGTGTCTCCCATAATATTTGTAATAAATTTTATACAATTTTGATATAAGCACTCTTTTGTTTTGCTTTTTATACTGCTTCGTGCTATACTTATACTAATGGATATTTGGTTGCGTTTAAAATATCTAATAACTTTAAGGAGTGGCAACAATGAAAGAAACAGCATTTGAAAAGTTTGTTAAGGATTTTAAAAATGGTCCTTACACTCGGGTAGATCTATTGTTTCCAAATGACAATGATGTCTATTTTTCATTTGAATCAAAACCTCCGAAGAAAGCATTGTTCTCTAGAGCCGAGTTTTCTTCTCAGGCATTGAACGTTGTAAGGAAAAATAGTATAAAAATAGTGTCTGATTCCTTAGGAAATCTGGCACTTGTCAAATGGAAACCGTAAAACGCAAGACCTGTGAGTAAATTACTCACAGGTCTTTTTTATTACTCTCCTGTCCACTCTATAATTACACTTGCACTTGCTCCCCATGGCTTATTAGAAATTGAATTTTCAGCTTTTTTAATAGTTATTTTAGTTAATCCGTCCCATATTGTTAAACGCTCCTCCGTCAATGAATGTAACACTACTTGGTACCACTATTGTTTTTATTTTATGACATCCATAAAGAGCACGCCATTCTATTCTTTCTAATCCTTCTGGTAAATTCACTTCTTCTAAGTTATAGCATGCGAAAAAACTTTCACTACCTATTTTTTTAACAGAACTTGGTATAATTACATTTTTTATTTGGCTCCTATAAAATGATTGAGGTCCTATTTCCACTACAGTGTTTGGTATTTCATACACCTCTCCGTTTATTATTGCTGGAGGATATTTTATTAATATTGTTTTGCCTTTATTAAACAATATTCCATTTTCACTTTCATATTTATCATTTTCTGTTATTACATTTATATTGGTCAAATTCCACGCTCCATAAAAAGGTTTATTGCTTATATTTGTAATTCCTCCTCCTAAGTTTATTGTTTTTAATTTAGAACCATCAAAGGCAGAATCTCCTATTTTCTCAACAGAGTCAGCAATTACTATCGTTTGTAAGTTTTTACATGAGATAAATGCATTTGCATCTATTGTCTTTACTGTATTAGGCACTTCATAAGAATTGCCATCCCTATTTTCTGGATACTTTATTAGTCTTGTACTATCTTTATCAAATAGTATTCCATCAACACTCGTAAAATATTTATTATTTGAATCCACATTTATTCTAGATAGGTTTGAGGACGAAATAAATGTTGCCGCTATGCTTTCTACATTTTCTGGAATATTAAATTCCTCCACACTTATATTCCTAAAAGCACAAGGCCCAATTCTCTTCAAGCTTTTGGGTAACTTCCATTCTTTAACTTTTGAGCATGAGTCAAAAGCTCTTCCCGAAATTTCCTCTATTCCTTCTTCAAGAATTACTTCTTTTAAATTTGAACATCCATTAAAAATTTGTCCATTTACATTTCCCCACCAATTTCCTATTTTTTTTACAGTTCCAGGAATTTCTATTTTTGTTAAACTTTTACAATATTGAAAAGCATAGTCTGAAATTAAAGTAACAGAATCTGGTATTTCTACACCAGTAATCTTATTTGCTCCATTAAAGCTAGCCTTTCCTATTTCTGTAATTCCTTTTGATATTATTACATTACCATTAAAATTAGCTATTGCTTGCCAAGCATCATGGCCTTCTATTTTAGTTACCCTATATTCTTTTCCATCTATTAAAAGAAAATTTGGTATAGTTAGTTCTGTAAGATCATCCATAACTCCTAAGTATTTAGTTATTGTAACAAGATTTGTTTTCTTGTCTAGATTGTACTCCCAAAGAGATGCATCAGCCACATTTTTTCTTGCTCCAAATACAAGCCATTTTTTAGCGATAGTAGTCATTCCATCCTTTCTTACTTCTTCTGCTTCTTTTTTTGTTAGTAATTTTTCATTTTCTAACCTTGTTATTAAATCTTCTAATGTTTCCGACTTTATTCCAAACCTTTCTGTTGGCCTTTCTTCCTGCTCCCACATTTCTTTTTCCGCTAATACTTGAGTATATCTTGTTTCTTCCTTTGAGTCTTTTGCAGTTCCTATTAGCCCTCCATTTATTGCAATTGTTACTGTTACACCTACTAAAATTAGCATTATTACTATTGTAACTACTAATGCAACTATTGTTATTCCTTTTGGAGAATTGTAACGGTTTCTATATTTAATCTGCTGGTTCATCTTATTTGCTTCCTCCTTTGTGTTCTTTATTTTTTATATTTCATTTATATTTTTTATCTTCTATATGTAATTATGCATTTTGTCATTTACATTTTATATGTTGTTTTTATTTGTGTCAATATAATAAAAAAAGAAAAGAGCAAGAAATTCTTGCTCTTATAATATGAATTCATACTTATATATTTTGTATTAATTCTTATTTTTTATTTACTAAATCTTTTAATGCTTTACCAGCTTTGAATACTGGAGCTTTTGATGCAGGTATTTTGATTTCTTCTTTTGTTCTTGGGTTTCTACCTTTTCTAGCTGCTCTTTTTCTTACTTCGAAAGATCCAAATCCAACTAATTGAACTTTATCTCCTTTTGCTAGTGCATCTGTTATAACGTCAACAAATGCGTTTACTGATGCTTCAGCACCTTTTTTTGTGTCTCCTGTTTTTGCAGCTATTGCTGCTACTAATTCAGCTTTGTTCATTTAAAATTACCTCCTAATAAGATTTGTTTTGTGCAGTAAAAACAGCTTCGGTTTCTACTATTTAAGATTATTCGCCAAAATTAGCTAAAATCCTTCTTTTTTTATTTTTATTTTTTTACAAACCCTTTTGCCCCGTAGGTTTCCATGTCTTGGTAGCTCTGTATGCGTTGATTTTACTTGCATTTGTTGCTTTTTAGATTTAAATGTTCTGAATAGCTTTTGCCCGTAAGGAAGCATGTAAATTTCTTCTTCTGCTAATATTTTTAATGCTATTATTAAAATAAAGTACACCATCATTCCAGAAAAGATTGAAACAAATAATACAATTATATTGTTTTGTATTTTATTAATAATGTTATTGTACATTATATATGAAGTAATAGACATAAAAACTCCTGCAATAGTGGGTTTTACAATATATTTACTTACATAAAGCTTTGTAGTAATTTGTTTTTTTAGTGTTATGAAACAAATTGCAAATATGAATATATCTGAAATTATTGAAGAAATTATAGCTCCATATATTCCGATTCTATTAATTGGCACTAGTACTAAGTTTAGTATTAATTTAATAGCTCCACCTAACGCAAATGCTATAACAGGTATGTTTACCTTTCCCAGTCCTTGTAAAGCTCCATTTATCGTTTGTGTTAGCACAATAAATATAATAGTAATCGATGATAACTGAAGCATTTCGGTTCCTTTTGATGCATTTGGGAACAAAATTAGTAAAATATCTTTTGCAAACATCCCCATGTATATTGTACATGGGATTCCTATAAGTATTGTAACTAATATAGAAAATTCTATTCTTTTTTCTACTATGTATTTTTGTTTTTTTGCAATAGCAGAAGATATAGCAGGTACCAAAGCTGTTGCAAATGCTATATTAAAAGAAAACGGTAATGCTACTAGTACATCTACTTTTCCACTTAATATTCCATATTGATTTGTTGCTTCTAATTCTCCTACTGTTGGTTTTAATATTCTTACAATTGTCATTGCATCAATTGTCTTACTTAAGGCTGAAAAAAGTGCAGTTAATGATATTGGTATTGTTACTAATAAAATATTTTTTATAATTCTATTTATTCCTTCTTTTTTGTTATTTGAAGAAGATATAACCTCTTGCCAAACTTCTTTTTTTCTATCTACAAAATACTTGTATAAGTACATTAATGCAAATAATGTTGCCAATGTTGTTGCTAATGTTGCCCCAGCTGCCATAACAATTGTATTATTTCCAGATATTTTCCCTATATTTTCTACTATTGCAATTGTTAATAATGTCTTAAATATTTGCTCTAGGCTCTGTGAATTAGCTGTGATAGATATATTTTCTCTTCCATTAAAATATCCTTTTAACACAGCTTCTATTGATACTAAAAATACTGATGGCGCAAGAGCCATTAATGCTAATTTTGCTTCTGGTATTTGTAAATATTTATTGGTTATTATTTCTGCTCCCCAAAATAATATTGAGCTTCCAACAAATCCAAGAATTCCAAATAATGCAAATGCTATTTTAAATATTCTATATGCACCTTTATTATCTCCTATTGCTACTTTGCTAGATACTAGTTTTGAAATGCTATTTGGTACTCCAACAGAAGAAATTGTAAGAAATAGCGCATATATTTGGAATGCAGCTGAATATATTGCATTTCCTCTATCTTCAAAGCCTTGTTTGTTTGTAAGATATAACTTATATATTAGGCCTACTATTTTTATAATTACTTGTGAAAGCATTAAAACAACAACGCCTTGCATAAAGCCAGTTGTTTTATCGTTTCTATTATTCTTTCTTTTTATTTTAATTCCTCCAGACTAAAGCTTTTTCTTTCAAACAGACAAATTGAAATTTGTCTTCTTATTTATATATATGAACTTTTTCTTTAAAAAGACTTGTTTTTTTCTCGATTTTATAAGATAATATATATGTATAAAAATAGATAATTGGGGGATTTTTAAGTGAAGTATATAGACAAATTTTTAAAATTACTAAAGACTGATAGAAATACATTTTTTACATATATTCTAACATTAATAACAGGATTTATAATAGTAGATAGAGTTGTAGAACTCCTAATAATGTTTTTTACAGGAATGTCGGTATCTTATTGGGGACCAATTAGATATACATTAGCTCTTGCTTGTCCTGTACTTGCATTTGCATTTTCGTATCCATCTAAGTTTTGTAAGTCTGATGAAACGAAAATATCTTTCTTCTATACATATTACATTTGCTTATATGTAATTGGAGTTTCAATGGTAGTTCAATGGCTAAATCGTTTGGCTTGGCTTGGAATAATGGCATTGCCAAATCATGAGTTTATTATTACAGAATTTGCCGACTTGATAAAACATGCACTTACAGCAATTTCAATTTATATACCACTTACAACATTCTATAATGTAGTTCTTTGGCTATTAAAAGTAATTAAAGACCCAATATTCCCTAACAATTTTCAAGAATCAATTTGTGATTACCCTGGTATAGATATATCTGCACCAGATGGTACTACTGGTCCTTATAGTCTAGAAATTGAATTTTGTAAAGATAAAACTACAGGTAAACCTGTTAAAATATTAGAATCTAGAAGATTACAACCTACTCTCGTAATTGGTCCTTCTGGAACTGGTAAAACTTCCATGATAATGGAACCGATGATTGCAAGAGATATAGAAAAGAAATTCTTCTTCCGTGAAGTTTCTAAGGAAATGGGTTATACCGCATTAAAAACAAATATTGCTTACTTAAATAAACCTTATAATAATGAATATTTAAACAAAAACTTTAATTTGAATATGCTTACACCTGTTGAAGGAAAAGAAAATATTTATAAAGCATATATGAAGAAAATGATATATGAAATTGAACCAAATGGTTCTATTGTATATAAAAATTTTGGTATTACAGTCGTAAGTCCTGATTCAAAACATACAGATACAATTAAAGAAGTAGCAAAAGCTTATGATATGCCATTTATAGAAATAGACCCAACAAACCCAGAATCAATTGGATTAAATCCATTTATTATTGGTAGTCCTGCTCTTTGTGGTTTGATTGTTTCTTTAGTTATTAGGGGATTATATAATCCACCAAGTCACACTGCTGAATTAGCATATTCAGAAGATATTTCTTTACAAGCTATTCAAAATGTAGTATTACTTTTAAAATTAATGTATGGGAAAATGCATGATGGATTAATGCCAAACCTAGAAGATTTACTTAAATGTTTTAATAATTTTGATTTAGTACAAGAAATGTGTGAAGAGTTAGAAAAAGACCCTGAACTTGCAAAAGAATATGAATTACAATTAACTTATTTTAAACAATATTTTTACAAAGGTTCAGAAGGAAGAAAAGATATGCAAAGATATGTTCATTTTGCTTCTTCTACACTTGATGTATTATTACGTTCAGCAGAAGCTAGAAACATTATTTGTAATAGATATAATAATATGGACTTTGGAGCTGTTTTAGACGAAGGTAAAATCGTTCTTATTTCAACAAGGCCATATGAAATTGGTGGAACTGCAGACCAGGGCTTTGGTAGATTTTTCTTAATGCTTATGATGTGTTCTGTAGAAAACAATCGCGAGTTAGTTAAAAATAGAATTCCTCACTTCTTATATGTGGACGAATTCGATCACTATGATCCTTCTAATTTTGAAGATATGTTTACATTATATAGAAAATTTAAAATTGGAACCATTTTTTCTGCTCAAACAGTTTCTGGTTTAGGATCTGAAAAAATACTTGCAAACTCACCTACTAAAATAACATTTGGAAACAACACACCTGATGAAATGGATTGGTGGATGAGAGAATTTGGAAAACGTAGAGAATGGTCTATATCACCTTCTTATGATACAAAAGACGGTGCATATTCTTCTGCATTAGGTGCCGCTAAATGGGATTGGAAAGATCACATGCATAATGCTAAAATACAAGGACTTAAATTTAAGAGTATTATTTATAAAACAAAAGATAAGAAGGGAAAAAATGTTGTTAACTTTGGTAATGTAGACTTTTTGGAGAGCAAATATAAAAGTCCTCATAAAACAAAAACATATAACTTTAATAAGTATATAGCAAATGTATCACCTGACAATAAAAAAGAAGAAAAGCAAAAATGGAAACCTAACAAAGTAGTATTTTCAAAGGATGAAAGAGGGGATACTGATCCTATTCAAACAGACGTAACAGATAGTTCCTACTTCTTTGATAATGAAGATGCAATTAGCTTTGATTTAAAAAAAGGTAAAAAATAATTTACAATTATTGACATTTCACTTTATGTGTGTTATACTCATGTTGTAGAGTTATAAACTCTATTATAGTCCTATATGAAATTTTTCAGAAAGGAGGCGCTTCGTACATGGCAGAAAAGGATTTAGGTCACCTTGGTACGTACGATACTGATTCTCACACGGTCTCTGGTCCGCTTGGACGGCTCACTGTTGATAGAGATGGTTCCGTAAAAGATTTAGATGGTAACCATGTTGGTCAGCTTAACAGCCGTGGTGAGTTAGAATCAGATAATTAAGCGTCAAAAAAACTGAACCTTGAAATGCAGCATTGCTTTCAAGGTTCAGTTTCTATTTAATTGTTTATCCTAACAATTTTAAATCGATTTCTTCTTTTTTGTATTTTCCTGTTGCTTCATCAATTTTAAATTCTACTAATGATTTTTCAAGTGTTTCACTATTTTGTCTTAAATCTGTTGTAAATAATGTTTTTATTCCTGGTATTTCCATTCTATTTGTTACTATTGTTTTTAACGTTTCTACCATATGTTTTTCATCTTCACATACAAATATTAACTGTGGTTTTGTTTCAAATCCAGAATCGAATTGAACAAAACTTTCATAAAAGTCTTTATATAATTGTAATCTATCTACTAGTTTCTTTTCCCAGTCCTCTTCTCTTCTTACAGCTTCAAATATAAAGTCTATTGATTTTCCGTTTTTTGTTAGTTTTACTCCTGCATGTGCTTTAAATACTTTTCCTAATTTTTTTGCTGTTATTGCAGGTTTTACTGTGTATTTATCAAAAGCACTTACTTTTCTTAAATATGCTATTATTATTTGATTTCCTGCCAATCTCTTCTTTATCATTGCAACTGGTTTTGTATTATCTGTTGGTTGCCATTTACATTCTACGCCTCTTGAATTTAACAAATATTTACCCATTTTTTCTAAGCAATAAATTCTATAAATGCATTTTCCTTCTTCCCCCATAAAATAATATCTTGTTAAAATCTTACATTTTATTAATTGTTCTAGTTTATTGTTTAACTTATCTTGTGATTTTATATCTTCACCTTTATGTACTAATATTTGATATATTTGTCTTGAAGTTATAAATTCAAATTCGTTTACCAATTCCATTATTTTAAAATGAATATCAGAAATATGTCCTATATTTATTTTATGAATTATTTGATTCATAGAAACATATCCGTCTTTCCCATCAAATGTTTTTATTTCTCCCTCTCTTATTGCAAATGGTGATACTTCTGTTTTTATTTGTTCATCTTCTACCATAATTATGGCCCTCCTTAAATAATAATAAGCTTAACCTTCTTTTTATCTGGTATTATTTTCTTAATATATACATTAATATGTTCGCCGTATTCAATACCTTCTTTGTAGTCTGCTAAACCTACAAGATTAGGTCTTAGCTCAACAAATATTCCATTCTTAGACTTTTCTACTTCTCTTGCTATTCCTTTTGCTTTCATACCTTCTTTAAAGCCTTTTATATTTTCTTGCCATGTTCCGAAGTAGCTCTTTATATGTAAGAATTACCCTATTTGTTCTCCTATCTATTGATTTTATCATAATTTTTATTTTTTGTCCAATTTTGAATCTTTCATAAGGAGATTTTATCCTTGCAACTGATATATCTTCTATGTGGAGTAGTCCAACTACCCCTCCTCCAATTTCTACAAAAGCTCCATACGGTCTAATATTTCTTACTATTCCATTTACACACATACCCTCTTTTAGTTCGTCCTTTACCCAGCTTACAGCTTCTTTTCCTACTGCTTTTCTGGAAAGTATTACTGTATCATTTTTAGTAATATCTTTAACCTTAAATTGAACTATTTTATTAACTTTGCTTATACATATATTCGGTTTTGGGAAACCTGTTTCGTCTATATTTACAGCCTCTACCTCTTCTCTTGGTATAACTCCTGTTATATTATTTCCTAAATCCAAATATAAGTTATAGTTGCTATCGCACTTGGTTACTTTTGCTTGCAAAATCTCTCCACTTACAGACAGCTTATTTAATTCATCTAGTGAAAATGACTTTGTGCATTCTTCCCAACCTTCTGGAATAAATTTTTGTGCATATTCCATATAAGTTTTCTCCTTTTTCTTTGGTTTATTTTATTATATATATAAGGTTAATTTTTTTCAAGTAGTGTTTCTATTTCTTTTTTAGTTAAATATCTCCATGTTCCCAATGGTAAGTCTTTTACTGTTAAATTTCCTATTTTACTTCTATGTAAACTAATTACTTTTTTTCCTATTGCTTCGCACATTCTTCTAATTTGTCTGTTTTTTCCTTCATGTATTGTTATCTGTAATCTGCTTATATTTTTTTGTTCATCTATTTTTAATATTTTTACCTCTGCTTTGCTTGTTACAAAATCTCCTATATCAACTCCATTTTTTAATTGCTCTATCTCTTCACCTGTAACCTTTCCTACTACTGTAACATTATATGTTTTAGGTATTTCATGCTTTGGATGTGTTATTTTATATACAAAATCCCCATCATCTGTTAGTATTATTGCCCCTGATGTATACATATCTAGTCTTCCAACTGGTACCAATCTTTTATTTGTTTTTACTAAATCTAGTACTGTATTTCTATTAAATTGATCCTTTACAGTTGTAACATAATCTATTGGTTTATTTAACAATATATATGTGTGCTCTGTATTTGTATTTTTAATTGTTTTACCATTATATTCTATTATATCTTTATCAGGATTTATTTTTGTTCCTAATTCTGTAACTACTTCTCCATTTACTTTTACTCTGCCCTGCATAATTAGTTCTTCGCATTTTCTTCTAGATGCAATTCCATTGTTTGCCAAATATTTTTGTAGTCTAATTTCTTCCATAAAAATCCTTTCCTTTATTTATATAAATCAGGACAGTCCCCAAAATCCCCAGGTTTGGTGATTTTAAGGGACAGTCCCTAGAATTCACCCTCACACAAATTCCAATTTATTTAATTGTTTTCTAATTCTTGCAATACATGTTCAAAATATTCTGGTAATGGTGCTTCAAATTCCACTGTTTTGTTGGTTGTAGGATGTACAAATTTTAATTTTGCTGCATGTAGCATTTGACCAACTACTCCAAATGGATTTTTTCCATTTGAATATGTATAATCTCCTACAATTGGATATCCTATCTCTGCCATGTGTACTCTTATTTGATGTGTTCTTCCTGTTTTTATTTTTACTTCTAATAAAGTATATCCATCATATCTTTTTAGCACTTTAAACTCTGTAATTGCTTCTTTTCCTTTTTTATCTACTGCCATTTTTTTTCTATCTTTTGTGCTTCTTGCAATAGGCATATTTATTATTCCTTGATTTTCTTTAACGTTTCCCCTAACTAATGCAATATATGTTTTTTCTACTTCTCTATTCTTTATTTGTTCACTGATATTAATATGTGCTTTATCATTCTTGGCAATTATTATTAGTCCGTGATGTATCTTTATCTATTCTGTGTACTACACCTGGTCTTATTTTTCCACCTATTCCAGATAGGCTATCTTTGCATTTTGCCATAACTGCATTTACTAAGGTTCCATCTGGATTCCCATTTCCAGGATGAACAACCATCCCTTTTGCTTTGTTTATTATTAAAATGTCTTTGTCTTCATAAATTATATCTATTGGTATTTCTTGTGGTTTTAAGTCTATCTCTTGTGGCTCTTCTTTTTCTATCTTAATAATGTCTCCTTCATTAACTTTGTATGAAGGTTTTTCTTGTTTTTCATTTACTAGGATTTTCCCTTCTTCTATAAGTCTTTGCACGCTTGTCCTAGAAATACTATTATCTATGCTTGCAATTATTTTATCTAATCTAATATTTTGTTCATCTTGTCTTATTTTATATTCTTGCATTTTATTCTCCTATATTTTTCTTTTTTATTACTGTATCTTTTACTAAAAAAGCTGCAATTATTAGGCAACCAATTACTACAAATATATCTGCCAAATTGAAAACTGGATATTTTATTAATGGTGATATATCTATATAGTCTATTACAAAACCCCTTGCTATTCTATCTATTAAATTGCCAATTCCTCCCGCTAATACTAGGTGAAGAGCAATTAATATTAATTTACTTAATTCTTCTTTTTTTGAAAATATAAAGTATGTAATTAGTCCTATTATAACTACATTTACTGCCACGAACATTGATGTACTATTACTTCCAATTCCAAAAGCTGCCCCTGTGTTTTGCACATATGTTAAATTAAGTACATGTGGTATTAGTATTATACTAGAATTAAATATCTTACTTTTTATAATTATCTTTATTAATTGATCTAGCAATATTGCAATTATTGTAATTATCATTAAAAAATTAATCTTTTTACTTTTCATTATACACTCTCTTTTACTTGTTTTCTTTCGAATAAACAGAAGTTATCATCCTCATAAATCAAATTATATTTCTCTGTATTTTGTTCTACAAATTTTCTTAACTTAGATTTTTTATACATTAACATATGTGTTATTCCATATTTATCTAATTTTTCTTCCACGTTGTCTATATCTACATTAGAAAGGTTTATATAATCATTAAACACTTCTACTCCTGGATTAAATTCTGGTGCATATAAATCTGCTCTTGAATCTATAAATACTGGTATTCCTCTAAATATTAAATAACTTCCATAATTATATTCATTGTATAACTTTATGTTTTTTATATCTAAATTTTCTAATATATATGTTGCAGCTCCTACTGGATATGAGTTTTCATCTATAAAATGGTCATTCATCTTAGGCTTATATTGTATTACACTTATTGTTAATACCAAACAAATAGTAACTATCATCCCTGTTATTGTTGTCATCTTTTTTATTGCTTTTTTACATCCTTCCGGATCATACTTGTCTAACAATGCATTTATTAGTCTGTTTAAGATTATTACACAAATTAATGTAAACATTGAAAATTGTCTTCTTGTATAAAATGTAAGAAGAACTAGTCCACCTAACATAAATAAATCACTTAGTCTTATTTTAGTATCTGTAAATGTTAGTATTGCAATAAAAAGTACTAATGTGCACATAAATTCTAGATTATTTACAAGTGTTAGTGGTAAATGCTCACTTATATTGTGTGTTGTTGATCCTTGCATTGTTTTTATCAAATATGTATATGGTGTTGTTCCTAGTGGTGTAAGGAATCCTGTAAATAAACAAATAATCATTATAATTATTAATGCTTTTACATTGTTGTTTCCTATTATTTTTATTTTATATGGATTTGCATTTATTTTTTCTTTTTTATTTATTGTTTTCTCATTTTTTTGTTCTAATCTATTTATTTCATCTTTTATTTTTTGTATTTCTTCTTCTTTAGTAGTTTTTAGTATCTTTTTGTTTAATCTATCTATTTTAGCTGTAACTAATATAATTTCTGTATTTGAAAGTATATATATCATGTATTCTGCTATATATGGTAGATATAGTACAAAGTAAAATGGAAATACTGCCAAATGTACATTTGCAATTATTATTGGTATTATTATTAATCCTACTGCATATCTTTTTTTCTTTGTTTCTAAAAACATTTCTATAAAATATACTGTGAGTATAAATAATATAAATGTTACAAGTTGAGCTCTTGCTGCTATGTAATTTCTTAATAAATACATTGCTCCTATTGTAAGTACAAATGATGTTAACTTGTTTTTAGTAAGTTTTATATTCACTAAATACATTGTAAGTCCAAGTGCTATACTTAATACTATTGTAGAAATATATATTCCTACTTGTCCTCCTATACTATACACTAAATATATTACTACATCATATAGCCAATGCGGATATGTATATTGTAAATTTTCATGCCATGAAAATGGATCTTTCATATCAATTCCATTTTGTAATATATGTTCACCTATTTTTATTGTATAAAATGTATCATTTTGCAAAGTTACTGGAGATATTGCAAAACAAAAAATTGCAATTAATATAACTGCCATTATTGTAAATCTTATTGAATTTTTATCTATTGTCTTTTTTTCCTTTTCCATAATATTCTCCTCTGTATAGTCAATTTAATTTTCTATTGCTATAATATCATATTTAACATTTTCTTACAATACAATTTTTATTTAATTTTAAGATGCGCTATGATGTGCTTTTGTCTTTATAATGCAAAAAGGAACAGCTTTTGCTGTCCCTTTTGATTATTATTTCTTAAATTGCTTCTGCTTCTTCATTTTGGTTGCTATTTTCGTCTTTATTTATTACTTCTAAGCTTCCAATTGATACTTCATAAGCAACTCTTTGTTCTGTTCTTCCATCTTCGAACTTTTTCTCATAAGTTCTGCTTTGAACTCTGCCTACTATTTTTACCTCTGTTCCAACTTCCATGTTTTCACAAAATCTAGCATTTCTTCCCCATGCAATACATGGTATGTAATCTGATTTATTATATGCTCTATTTACTGCTAATAAGATATCTGAAATTTCTCTTCCAAATGGTGTTTTTCTATATATTGGTTTTTTACAAACATATCCATTTAAAACAACTTCATTTGAAACATTCTCCTCTTGTTCTTCTTTGTAATCAATAATGTCTTTAGCAAATACTGTTAATACTAATCTGTTTTTTTCATTTTCATAACTGTTATATGATCTAAATTGCCCTTCTATAACAACTTTTCTACCTATTGTTAAATCGAAATTTGCTATTAATCTTTCTGATATTGTTATTGGTATAATATCTTCATTTCCGCTTAAACGTGGTACCTCTAAGTTAAATACATAAAAGCTTTCTCCATAAATCTCGTGACTAAATGTCTTATCACTAATAATTTTACCTATTAAAACTAGGTAATTATTTTCTGTGTAATTTGTAATCAATTTGGTTTCCTCCCTTATACTTTTCCATAGTATTTTATTCATTACCTTCGTGTTTTATTACTCAACAATACTATTATACTACATTTGGGAGGCTTTGTCTACATAAAATGGTAAAATAATCTATTTTTTTATTGCTAGAATTTTAAATTTCACTACTCCCCCTGGTGTTTGAGCTTCTACTACTTGGTTCTTTTTTGCACCTAATAGAGCTGCTCCAATAGGAGATTCATTTGATATTCTGTTTTGTGATAGGTCTACTTCTGTTGAACCTACTATTGTATATTCTACTTCTTCGTCAAATTCCATATCTAGTACTTTAACTTTATTTCCAACTTGAACTGTTTTTGTATCTATTTCAGATTCATCTATTATTTTTGCATATCTTAATTTGTTTTCTAGTTCTGCAATTTTAATTTCATTTGAAGCTTGTGCATTTTTTGCTTCATCATATTCAGAATTCTCAGATAAATCTCCAAATCCTAATGCAACTTTAATACGCTCTGATATTTCACTTCTTTTCTCTGTTTTTAAATATTCTAATTCTTTTTCTAGGTTATCATATCCTTCTTGTGTTAATAATACTTCTTTTTCTTCCATTTGGCATTTCTCCTTTAAAATATTATTTAATTCATTATACTACTCCACAATTTTAGTTTTGTCAAGTATTATATTTTAAGTTTTTACAAAATTCATTTTCTGAAATATCTCCATTAATTCCTACTAATTTTTTTATTCTAATTTTATTTGCAATTATATCTTTTCTAGCATTTTCGTAACTATATTTATAAATACTACTTTCATATACTAGGTTGTTTTGAAAACCATCTATTTGGTACTCTTTTGGTATACATGCTTTATAATAGTTAATATTAATTCCATTAAATTTTTTTGCTCTTATTTTTATCTCATTAAATATATTCACTATTATTGCATTGCTATTTATTTCATACTTGTTTATTATTTCTTCTGGAAAATCTATATTTATAATAAGGTTTGCATTTGATAAGCTTTTACTCTTATTATTTGTTATATTAAGAATTACTCCTAATTCATTATATAAATAATCTTCTACTTTTTTAAACTTATTACTATGATTTGTAACAATATTTACTCTTTTTACGTTTTGAGCAATATATGTAATTATTTTTGCATTGTTTTGCGTAAAATCATTTATTAATAAAGTAACTTCTCCATTTTGTAATTTTACTTTTTGTCTTTTTAATATATACTCAATAATTTCTGGAATAAGCAAATAAAACAGATATCTTCCATCTAATATATTAATATTTTGGCAATATAATTTTTGTTTTAATATTTCATTTTCTTCCAAATAGTTTGATAACACTACATTTTCAATATTATTATCATACAATTTTTTGTTAATTCTTTTGGCTATCTTTATAATCTTTTTGTTTCTAATCTTATTAGACTTAAATAAAGGTAAAGTTATTGTTGTTTTGCCATTATCCTCGCTAAATTCTACTATATTAAATATTTTTTTTATTTTTATTACTATTCTTTTTACAAAGTCGCACGTTTCGTGCGTTTCACTTATATAACATATATTCAAAATAATCACCTAATTACAACGTTTTTTATATTGTATTTAGGTGATTATTAAATATTACTATTTTACCCATAAAATTGATTTTACTGTATCTGTTGTCTCATCTTCTTTTATATATGCGCCACCATATAATGTTTTTGATTTTTTTAGGCTTTCATATATAGCTTTTGTACTTGTTAGATCAGTTACATCCATTGCTGCTGTCCAAGTTGTTCCATAATTTGCTTCATCATAATCTAATAATTCATTGCCTTGGCACCATTTAAATCTATTTGTTCCATCTGTTATAATTAGTCCTGTTGATATTTTGTTCTCTCCTTCAATTGTAGATACCTGATATCCATTTGGTATTGGTGCTATACTATAATTTCCATTTATTTCTTCTGTTCTAAATGGATCTTTTTCATTTAGTTTTGATGAATCCCAAGCCTTTGGTATTGTTATTATTCCTTCTATATAGCCATTTTCTGTACTATATGAATTTGTACTATTCTCTCCATCTAAAACATACGTATATTCCTTTGGTGTTGTTTCTCCTATTTGTATATTTACTCTAATTACATTTTTACCATTTGCCTCATGATCTATATCATTAAATTCAAATGTACATTTTTTTACGTTTTTAATAAGTTTTATTTTTTCTTCAGTACTTTTATTTAAGTACAATATTTCCTCTTTTATCTTATACATAAATTCATTTCCTGTTTTAAATTTTATTGAATTGTACTCATTTTCTTTAGTTCCTATTGAATTAGCACGTTCCATACTTGAGTTTTCTGGCTTTTTTACTTCTTCTAAAAAGTATAGATTAAACTTATTATATTCTGATAAATATTCTGCATCATTATCCATAGTCTTTATTGAGTTTTTATAATTTGCCATTATAGTAGCAAGCGTTGCTACAACAATAATGCTAACTACTATATATACTCCTAATGATGCCATTGTTATACCTTTTTGGCTTTTCATTTTACCACCTACTTATAAATTTCTTTAGTATTTTTTAAGTTTGGTTCATTATGTTTTTAATCCTTATTGTTCTCATCTATTTCACTATTTTTAGATGTCTCCTCATTTGGTGTTTCTTCTATAATTTCATCTATTACTATTTGCTCGTTCTCATCAATTTTATATTTTGGAAGTTCTGGTAATTCTTCTAAACTAGAAATTCCAAACATTTTTAAAAATTCCTTTGTTGTAGAATATATAGTTGGTCTTCCTGGCGCATCTAATCTCCCTACTTCTTCTATTAAGTTATACTCTAATAATTTGTATATTGTTCCGTCAGAATTTACTCCTCTTATTTGTTCTATTTCTGCTCTTGTTATTTTAGGATTATATGCAATTATAGAAAGAGTCTCTAGTGCAGCTGCTGATAAGCTAGGTTTTGCCCTATTATCAAATATTGGATAAATGTAATCATAATATTCTGTTTTAGTTGTCATTTGGTAACCATTTTCTACTTTTATAATTTCAATTCCTCTATTTTGTTCTTCAAATTCTGCTTTCATATTTTGTATTATACTATCTATATCTTCATTACTCAATTCTAATATTGCCATTAATTCTTTTGCTTCTACTACTCTACCAGCAGAAAAAAGTATAGCCTCTATTATTGCTTTTGTTTGTTCTATCTCCACTTTTGTTCTCCTCTTTTTTCTATTTTAACAATATATATTATTGCATTTAAAACTTTAAAAGTCAATGTTTTTGACATTCTTATTTTTTTGTGTTATTATTTTATATAATATAATTTTTATTATATAAATGAGGTGATTTTATGTCAGAACAAGAAAATGAAAATAAAGAAATTGAAGTTGTAAAAGGTGATGGTTCAGAATTAGATTTTTCTCCTGTTTATGAACACTTAAATGCAGCAAAGCCAAAACCTAAAGATGAAAAAAAGAAAAATATTATTATACCAGAAGTTAAAAAGAAATAATTTTAAAATATGATGCTGTTTCTTCAAGTTGTTGGAACAGCTTTATTTTTTTGCATTTTTTCTTATATTATGATATAATTGTTAAAACTTTATAAGGAGGTTTTGATAATGATATACCGGGCCAGTTTCAATGGATTATCGGTAGAAAGGAAAGGTGTTTATAAGGTTTATAACATTACAAGTGAGGAATACATGCTGCTTTACAAAAAATTTAACAAGAGAATAAATGGTAGTAAAGGAAACTATACCATTTATGATGATGCTCACTGCTATCTATGGTTAAAGCTACTTGTTCATGACCAGTGGAAACCTATAAAGATAGATATCCGTGATGATTTTTTGAAAGCAACAAATAGCCGAAGGATTTATGAGGCTGATATTAAAAGGATCTCTAAAATCTTGACGCAAAATAGACTTTTCCTCTATGTAAGTTATGATCCCCAAAAGAACACCTATGCGCTGCAAAACAAGGATTCATTCTTAACAGTGTTGGCAGAATTATTAAAACAGTAGCAAAACGACAAAAAACAGTAGATGAATATCTACTGTTTTTTATTGGTAGCGAAGATGTGATTCGAACACATGACCCTTCGGGTATGAACCGAATGCTCTAGCCAACTGAGCTACTTCGCCATATGGAACTTGTATTATTATAATAAGTTTAAAAGGGTTTGTCAATAAAAAACAGAAAATTTTTAAAATTTTCTGTTTTTTTATGTGTTTAAATTGGATTATCTTTCATCTCTTTTACTATCTTCTTTTTTCTGAATATCTTTTTTTTCTTCGAATTTTTCTCTGTATACTTTTCTTTTTGGTAATTCAACCACTTTTTGCTTGTTTGTTTTCAAAGATTTCAAAAAGTTATCTTCAATTGCTTCGGTTTTATCTTCTTTTCTTATTTCATCTAATTCTTTTTTCTCAGCTACAGAAAGATTTCCTTCATTAAATTCGTTTGGCTCCTTACTTACGAATGCCTTAATTGCATTTATAATATATCCCATAAATTTCTTCTTAAATTACTTTAAGAAAATTCACCTCTTTACTCTAAATTACACAATTCTATAATTAGTTTACCATAAATGGGTAGTTTTGTCAAATCACATTATTGTTTTTTCTTTTTTGTGCCAAAATTCCCCGTCCATTTTGGCATATTTATTGCAAATGTTGTAGGGGTCGCACTCTTGGGCGACCCAAAGGCATCGTAGGCTTTGCAATATACATATTTTGCAACAATTTAATTGCAGGTCGCCGAGGACGGCGACCCCTACATTTTTTGATTAATTTTCGGACAGCCTGCCATTCCTTTTTACACAATAAATGGGAGCAGTAATGCTCCCTATAATATATTTAATTCATATAGTCTTTTAATTTTTTGCTTCTGCTAGGATGTCTTAATTTTCTTAATGCTTTTGCTTCTATTTGTCTTATTCTTTCACGTGTTACTTGGAATTCACGTCCAACTTCTTCTAGTGTTCTTGCTCTTCCATCTTCTAATCCAAATCTTAGTTTTAGTACTTTTGCTTCTCTTGGTGTTAATGTATTCATAACTTCTTCTAATTGTTCTTTTAATAATGTATATGCTGCTGAATCTTGTGGTGCTGGGCTGTCTTCGTCTTGTATAAAATCTCCTAAATGGCTGTCGTCTTCTTCTCCTATTGGTGTTTCTAGTGATACTGGATCTTGTGCAATTTTTTGAATTTCCATTACTTTTTCTACTGGTATTTCCATTTCTTGAGCAATTTCTTCTGGAGTTGGTTCTCTACCTAATTGTTGTAATAGGTGTCTTGATGTTCTTATTAATTTGTTAATTGTTTCTACCATGTGAACTGGTATTCTTATTGTTCTTGCTTGGTCTGCTATTGCTCTTGTAATAGCTTGTCTAATCCACCATGTAGCATAAGTACTGAATTTATATCCTTTTGTATAATCGAATTTTTCTACTGCTTTTATAAGTCCCATATTTCCTTCTTGAATTAAGTCCAAGAATAGCATTCCTCTTCCTACATATTTTTTTGCAATACTTACTACTAATCTTAAGTTTGATTCTGCTAATTTTTGCTTTGCTTCTTCGTCTCCATTAATTACTCTTTTTGCTAGTTCTAGCTCCTCATCAAAACTAAGTAATGGAATTTTTCCTATTTCTCTTAAGTACATTCTAACCGGGTCATCAATATTAATACCATCAAAGTTCATTGTATTAATATCTTCTACCTTTATGTCTTCTACTTTTTCTAATTCTTCAACATCTGGTTCTTCATCAAAATCGTCTTTTAAAACATCTACTCCCATTTCTTCAAATGCGTCAAATACTTTATCTATTTGTTCTGGATTTATATCTCCTAATTCTGTGGCAAGTTCCCCATATGTTATCTTTCCTTTTTCTTTAGCTTTTTCTACTATATCTTTTACTTTTTTAGTTGTTTCTTCTTTTGTTTCTTTATTTGCATTATCTGTTTTTGTTTCATTCTTTTTTGCTTTTTTATTATTTGCTTTCAAATCTTCAATAATTTCTTCATTATCTTTTTTTGTTCTTGCCATTATTTTACCTCCTATTTAATTTGTGCCAATTTTATAATTAATGTGTGCAATTCTTTTTCCAATTCACTGGCTTTTTCTTTATCTAAATTAGCATTATTCAGACTCTGTATAATTTCGTTTCTTCTTGCCATTAGTTTTTCTTTTTGATAATTATTTATTACATCATCTAATGCTTTTTTATTATCTTCTATTTCGTAATCATCTGCCATAATTCCTGTTAATGCATTTACAACTTGCTCGTCATCTGCAAACATATCTACTAAGCTATTTATATTACTATTTCCTTTTTCAAATTCTTCATACAATCTTCTCATTATTTTTTGATTTGCTTCACTTTTGAAGTCATTTGGATTGATAATGCCTTTTATTTTGTTATATACCTCTTCTCCTCCATCTATTAATAATGAAATAATTATATTTTCTCTTTTTTCTAGTTCTGGATTTATTTCTTTTTCTTGTCTTTTTATTGTTGGTTTTCTAATACTAGAGCTTTCTAATATTTTTGCTCCTTTATTATTTGAATATTCATTTTTATTTATTTGTGCATATATTGCTTCTTTTGATATGTTATAGTCACTTGATATTTTGTCTATATATATTTCTTGTTCAATTTTGTTGTCTACTCCGCCTAATATTTTTGCTATTTCATTCATAAATTTTATTTTGTCATTTGTATTTTCTATGTTTAAACCTTTTTTTAATACTTTTATTTTAAATTCTACTAATGAAATTGCATTTTCTACTAAGTCATTAAATCTTCCATTTCCATATTTTATAACATATTCGTCTGGGTCTTTTGCCCCTTCCATCTGAAGTATTCTTATATCACACCCTAAATTATTTAGGATTTCTAAGCCTCTAAGTGTTGCTGCTTGTCCTGCTGAATCTGAATCATAAGATATAATTACTTTTTCCGCATATTTTCTAAGTAATCTTCCTTGTGCTTCTGTAAGTGCTGTACCACATGATGCAACTACATTATCTATTCCTCTTTGGTGTAGTGATACAGTATCCATATATCCTTCTACTATAATTAGCTTTCTTGTTTTTGTATTTTTTGCTACATTTAATCCATACAAGTTTCTTGCTTTACTATAAACTATATTTTCTGGTGAGTTGATATATTTTGGAAGTGAATTATCTAATACCCTTCCTCCAAAAGCAATAAACCTATTTCTTATGTCTTGTATTGGAAATATCAGTCTATTTTTAAACCTATCTACATAATTATTTCCTTTTTTTATTACTAAATCTGATGCAAGTATTTCTTCTTCTGTAAAGCCTTTTTCTTTTAATAATTTATATAAAACATTGGCGTTTTCGGCATAACCTATACAAAATTCTTTTAATGCTTTGTTATCTAGTTTTCTCTTTTTTACATATTCTTGTGCTGGCTTTGCTTGTGGTTTATATAGTGTTTCATGATAATACATTGCAACTAATTTATTGATTTCGTATACTTTTTCTTTAAGTTCTAATCTTTTTGAATCTACGTTATTCTCTAATGTTGGTAATTTTATTCCAGCCCTATCTGCTAAAATTTCTAGACTTTCTTTAAAATCCACATTCTCTATTTTACTAATAAAATGAATTACGTTTCCACCTGCCCCACATCCAAAGCAATGGAATATTTGCTTGTCTGGTGACACAGAAAAAGAAGGTGTCTTTTCTTTATGGAAAGGACACAAACCGAAGAAATTTCTACCACTTCTTTTTAATATTACATATTGTGATATTATATCTACTATATCGTTGCTATTTCTTATTTCATCTATTAATTCCTCACTATAACGTACCATTTTTCTACGCCTTTCTTTTACATAATTATATTATTCGACAACTAATTTTCAAATCCTTCATATATTGTTTTTCCTATTTAACAAAAAATTAACTGTCTTAGATATATGTCTAAGACAGTTCAACTTTTATTTATTATTTTACATCTGTTATGTTATTTGTATCTGCTCCATTAAATGGAATGAATGTTTTAACAACATTGTGTGGTTCATTACTATTAATTGTTTTACTATATTCTGCAAATGAATTGTTTATTGTGTTATTTATTAATTCTTCCATTTGATCTTTATTAGAATTTTCAGCAAGAGTAAGTTCACTTACTAATATTTGTTTTGCATTAAGTAGCATCTTTTTCTCGCCTGTTGAAAGTCCTTTTTCTTTTTGTTTGAAACTTAAGTTTCTAACTACATCTGCTATTTCATAAGCGTCTCCACTTTTCATTTTTTCCATATTGTCTCTATATCTTTTATTCCAATTCATATCCATTTGAGTTGAATCTGTTTCTAATACTTTAAAAACTTTTCCAGCTGTTTCTTTATCTATAATATCTCTTACGCCTATTCCTTCTGCCTTTGCTGTTGGTACCATTACCTTTACTTCACCTGGCATTTTTATTATGTAATAAGCTTGTTTTTCTCCTAAAATATCTTTTTCTTCTATACCTTCTATTGTTCCTGCTCCGTGCATTGGATATACTACTTTATCACCAACATTAAACATTTACAGTCACTCCTTTTTTAGTCTGTTATTTCTCTCTCGACCTTTTTTATTATACCACAATTTTGGTGATAAGTCAAAGGAATTTTTGGTATATTTTACATAAAATTTTTAGAGTTGTTTGTTAGTTGAACCAAAACCGCCTGTTCTTTCGCCTTGTGCAATGTCGTTATCTGTTACCAAATATTTTTGGAAAATTGCTTGTCCAATTCTTTCTCCTTTTTTTATTTCTACATCTTCTGCTTTAAAGTTGAAGAATGCATACATTATGTGTCCATCATTATCTGGATTTTCATAATAGTCGCTATCTACTACACCTATACTGTTTGCTAGAATTAATCCCTTTTTACCTGGATTAGAACTTCTATTTGCAAGTATTAAAACTTCATCACTTTCCATATATGCTTTTATTCCTGTTTTTACAAGTGTTGGTTTTTGTCCTGGTTTAAAAGCTGGAATTATACAGTCTTCTGCTGCTTCTACATCATAACCTGCTGAATTTTTTGTTGACCTTACTGGTAAATTTATATTACTATTTTCAAATCCTTTTGCTATTTCAAATCCTCTTTTTCTTTCCATTTTTATACCTCTTTTCTTTATTTTTTAACATTATATATTCTTTGCCGTTTTGTGTCAATTACATATTTATTTTCATATATTAGTAGTAACAAATCTTTTATATATATAAACAAATGAGGACAGACCTCTTCGTTTTTAATTTTACTTGTTTTGGAGGTTTATAGTGAATAATACATCTTTAGATAAATTGGATATTAATAAATGTGCTAAAATACATTCTCTTAATTGTAATGGTGATTTGAGAAGAAGACTTTTAGATTTAGGTCTTGTACATGGAACTAATATAACTGCTGTTCTTAAAAGCCCAACTGGAAATCCTATTGCCTACGAAGTACGTGGAAGCATAATTGCACTTAGAAAAGAAGATTCTAAATTGATTATGATTAATTAGAAAAATTGGAATTTGTGTGAGGGGGAATTCTAGGGACTGTCCCTTAAAATCACCAAACCTGGGGATTTTGGGGACTGTCCTGAATTCACCCATGTTTTCATCCGAATTTTAATATTTTAATTTTGAATATAATTACAAATTCCAATTTTTTCTTATGTTTCATTTTTTTATTTTTCTGCATATATTATATAAATATTTAAAATGAGGTGATTTTATGGGACTTACTTCTAGTTCCACCGGCACTAAATTGCTAGATAACGATATAGAAGCTTTAAAGTCTAAATGTGATTTTACAATTGCAATAGCAGGCAACCCTAATGTTGGGAAAAGTACTGTTTTTAATTCTTTAACTGGTCTTCATCAGCATACTGGTAACTGGCCTGGTAAAACAGTTAGTAATGCTAGTGGTATAGCCACTTTTAATAACAAAAATTTTCTTTTAGTAGATATTCCTGGTACATATTCAATTATGTCCAATTCTCAAGAAGAAGAAATTGCTAGAGATTATATTTGTTTTGGAAATCCTGATTGTACAGTTGTGGTGCTTGATGCTACTTGCTTAGAAAGAAATTTGAATTTAGTATATCAAATTTTAGAAATTACAAACAAAGTAGTTGTTTGTGTTAATCTACTAGATGAAGCAAAAAAGAAAGGAATAGAAATAGATTTAGATAAACTCTCTTTCACTCTTGGAGTTCCTGTTGTTGGAACTATTGCTAGGAAGAAAAAAACTTTAAATAAATTAATGCAAAGTGTATATGAAGTTTGTACTGAAAATTGTTCTGATGAATTATTCAAAATTGAATATCCAGAATCTATAGAAAATGCAATTACTATTGTTGAAAAAAGTGCTAAGGAACTTTTATGTTCTTCTTTATTTACTAATTATAGATGGATTAGTTTAAAACTCCTAGAAGGAAATTCTAAAATTATTTCATCAATTGAAAATTACCTAAATATAAATTTAGTTGATAATGAAAATATATCTTGCAGTGTTAATAAAGCCAAAGAAATATTAGAAGAAAATAATATAAATATATCTAGTTTTAAAGATATTATTGTTTCTACAATTATGTTTCATAGTGAAAAAATTAGTTTAGATGTAATACGTTGTAAAAGGCAAAATTATTCTGTGAGAACAAATAAAATTGATAAAATACTTACTTCTAAATTAACTGGTATTCCAATTATGCTTTTATTTTTTGCATTAATTTTTTGGATTACCATAACAGGAGCAAATTATCCTTCTGCATTACTAACAAAGTTTTTTAATTATATAGAAACAAAGTTAGTCTTACTATTTGAGCATTTCAATTCTCCTCTATGGCTTATAGATATATCTGTATTTGGATTATATAGAACTCTCGCGTGGATTGTCGCTGTAATGCTTCCTCCAATGGCTATCTTTTTCCCTCTTTTTACTATTTTAGAAGATTTGGGATATTTGCCAAGAATTGCTTTTAATTTAGATAACTTTTTCAGAAAAGCTTGTACCTCTGGAAAGCAAGCATTAACAATGTGTATGGGGTTCGGATGTAATGCTGCTGGTGTTGTTGGATGTAGAATTATAGATTCTCCAAGAGAAAGATTAGTTGCCATGCTTACAAATAATTTTGTACCATGCAATGGACGTTTTCCTTTTTTAATTACAATTTCATCTATATTTTTTGCAAGTTCTGCATTAGGAATATGGTCTTCTATTTGGTCCACATTAGCTGTTATTGCTGTTATAATTATAGGTGTTATTGTTACACTTGTTGTATCTAAAATACTTTCTAAAACGATTTTAAAAGGAATGCCATCCTCTTTTATGCTGGAGCTTCCACCTTATAGAACTCCTCAGTTTGGAAAAATCTTAGTACGTTCAATTTTTGACCGAACTCTATTTGTTCTTGGAAGAGCTGTTAGTATTGCAATTCCTGCTGGAATTATTATATGGCTTTTCGCGAATATAAATATTAGTGGAATTAGTTTACTAACTCATGTTGCTAATTTTTTAGATCCTTTTGCTAAACTTATGGGGTTAGATGGTTATATTTTAACTGCATTTATATTAGCACTTCCTGCAAATGAAATTGTCCTTCCTATAATTCTTATGAGCTATACTGCTGGTGGAAGTTTAATGCAAATTGATGATTTATCAAACATTTCTAATATTTTAATTAGTAATGGTTGGACCATTTTAACTGCAATAAATGTTATGCTTTTTTGCTTAATGCATTTTCCTTGTTCTACAACTCTTATTACAATAAGGAAGGAATCTGGAAGTCTAAAATGGACCGCACTTGCATTTTTAATTCCTACATTTTTAGGAATTATTACTTGCATGTTTACAACTGGTGTATATAATTTAATTTTTTAAATTTGATGCATTAGAAGATTCAATTAATTATTTAAAAGAGCAAGGCTATGAATTTAGAACTTTCTATGATTTTGTGAAAAATGGTGAAAAAGGGGTCTGACCCCTTTTTCACCATTAAAATTAGATATTTTCTTTTATTTTGCCTTGCTTGTATGCTGAAAGTAATAGTTTTAAGTCTTCTATTTCTTCTTGTATTTCCTTTCCTATGTCTGTGTCTGCTACTCTTTTTCTTTCTGTTTCTTTTTCATTTACCATTATATCATATTTTATATCTTGCTCTTCTCTTATTGCTGACTCTTTTGAATCAAATGGTTCATTTGCTGCAAGTATTAACCCATAAGAATTATATGTTAATGTGTATCCCGCTCTTCCTGTTTGTCCTCTATAGCTTTTTGCAAATCCTCCGGTCTATTACTAAAAGTTTTCCATTTGCTTTTATTGGACTTTCTCCATCTTTTTCTTTTACTGGTACATGGCCATTTATTATGTGTGAATTTTTTGTTCCTAATCCAAATTCTTTTAAAATTTTATCACATATTTCTTCATTTTCTATTAATGCAAAATATGGATTTTTTTCTTCCTTGTGAGTTTCTTTTTCTTCTACAAAATATCTTTCAAATGTTGCTGCTTTTGCTTTGCCAAACAATGGCGATTTTGGGCCACACCACAAGTACCACATAAAATCTACTGCATCTTTGTTGTTTTCTTTTCCAAAATACGCTTCATTTGCAATTTTTTCTATGCAATCAAAGTATTTTTTCCCTGATATGCTCTCTCCTAATACTTCTATTTTTGAAAATTCTCCATCTTCTTCCATTGGAACACATCCATGGAATAATAAGTTTGAATTAAAGCATTTATACATAGAAGCTTTTGAGTATAAAAATGATATATGTTTATTTAAAGTTTCACTATTTTTAAATGATTCTTGTAATCTATTTATTATCTCTTCTTCTTCTTTTGTTAATTTGTATGGATTTTTGTAATCTACTGTTGGGAAGTTTGTATCATTTAAATTGTATATTTTATTATCTATTTGTATTGTTCCTTTTTCATAGTCTATTTTATCTAATAAAAGTCTTCCATCCATTTTGTATTCTGGGTGTTCTTTTATTATTTGACCTTCTAGCTTAAATTGTATTATAGATATTGCTTTATGGATTTTTGCTATTGATATTTCATCACTTCTAATATATTTGTTGTAGTCAAATACTTTTGGTACAAATTTTTCACAATTATCATCTTTGTATGTTTCTAGTGCAAATGTTGCAAGTGGTCTTATATTTATTCCATAACCGTCTTCTAGTGTATCTATATTATCATATCTACTACATATTCTTATTACATTTGCTATACATGCTTTATTTCCACATGCTGCTCCCATCCACAATATGTCATGGTTTCCAAGCTCTATATCTAAACTATGGAAATTCATTAATGTATCCATTACTAGCTTTGCATTTGGACCTCTATCAAATATATCCCCTATTACATGTAAATGGTCTATTGCCATTCTTTTTATTAGGTTTGATATTGCTACTATAAATTCGTCTGCTCTATCTAATTCTATAATTGAACTAATTATTTGCTTATAATATGTTTCTTTATCTGGTCCACATCCCTGAAGATGTAGCAACTCATCTATTATATAATCAAATCCCTTAGGCATTGCTTTTCTAACTTTAGATCTTGTATATTTTGAACTTACTTCTCTTGCAACTTCTATTAGTCTATATAGATTTATGCTGTACCACTCTTTTATATCTTCTACCTCTTTTTTTATTAAAGCTAATTTTTCTTCTGGGTAATAGATTAATGTTGCTAATTGTCTTCTATCACGTTCTGTTATTTGATTATTAAATATATCTTCTATTTTGTTTCTTATAATTCCAGAGCCATTGTTTAAAATATGAGAGAATGAACCATATTCTCCATGTATATCACTTAAAAATAATTCTGTTCCCTTTGGTAAATTAAGTATTGCTTGTAAATTTATTATTTCTTCTGCAACTTGTTCTATATTAGTGTATTGCTTACTAAGTATTTTTAAATGTCTTTTTAAACTAACTTTTTCTTCCATAATATACCTCACTTAATTAATATACCTCCATCTGATAGTATGGAGGTACTAAGTTATTTATTACTTATTTTAGCAATTAAATCATAATTATTTACTGCTGTAACTTTGCAATTAACAAATTCCCCTACTAATTTGGCGTCACAATTCTTTATTATTACCATTCCATCTGTATCTGGTATGTCCATATAGCTTCTACCTACACAGAATTTATGGTCAAATGTGGTATCTTCTACTAATACCTTATACTCTTTTCCTATATAAGATTTTAGTTTTTCTGCAGATATATCTTTTGCGACACTCATTATTAGATTATATCTTTTCTTTTTAGTTGCAGGATGTATTTGTTCCTTTAATCTTGCCGCTGGTGTTCCATCTTCTTTAGAATATGTAAATACTCCTAATTTATCAAAATATCCTTTTTTAACAAATTCATATAGTTTATTAAAATCCCCTTCTGTTTCTCCTGGGAATCCCACAATTAATGATGTTCTTAATATTACATCTGGTATTTGTTTTTTTATTTTATTAATTAGTTCTTCTATTTGTTTTCCTGTTGTTCTTCTATTCATTCTTCTTAATACAGAGTCTGATATATGTTGAATTGGTATGTCAAAATAATTACAGATTTTTGGGTTGTTCTTAACTGTTTGTATTAATTCATCTGTTATGCTTTCTGGGTATGCATACAAAAATCTAATCCATTCAAAACCGTCAATTTTGCAAAGCTCATTTAGTAAATCACTTAGTTTTGATTCTCCATATAAATCTTCTCCATATCTTGTTGTGTCTTGTGCAATTACTATTAGTTCTTTTATTCCAGCTGTTGCTAATTTTTTAGCCTCTTCTAATACTTCTTCCATTGGTCTACTTACATAAGGTCCACGTATATATGGTATCGCACAATATGTACATCTGTTGCTACATCCTTCTGCTATTTTTAAATATGCTGTTTTATTTCCTGTACTTATTACTCTATCCATATAGCACAAATTATTTATAGTATCTGGCTTTTCTTTTTCGTCTAATAATTCAAGAATTTTATTCCAATAGTTTGTATAGTCATTTATCTCTATAAATAAATCTACTTCTGGAAGTGCCTTTTGTAGTTCTTTTTTATATCTTTGAACTAAGCACCCCATTACCACTAAATATTTGCATGTTCCCTTTTCTTTATATTCAGCCATTTCAAGTATTGTATTTATTGCTTCTTGTTTTGCTGATTCTATAAATCCGCATGTATTAACTATTATTATCTCTGCTTTTTCTACATCATTTACTATTTCAAAGTTATTTCTTTTAAATAGCCCTATTGCCATTTCTGTGTCTATTAAATTCTTTGAACATCCTAATGATACAAATCCTACTTTCATTTTTTACCTCTTATTAATAATCATCATTATTACACATATTTTTTCTTGTCATTTCTAATAAGTTTAGTTTAGTAAATCCTAATATTTGTGATTTAGTTCTATCTTTTTTTAAACTCTGTGCTAATAATTCTATTATTTCTTTTTTATTTTCTTCTTCGTGCATATCTATATAATCTATTATTATAATTCCGCCAATGTCTCTTAATCTTAATTGTTTTGCAATTTCTGTTGTTGCTTCTTTATTTACTTTAAACACAGTCTGTTCCAAATTATTATTTCCTGTATATTTCCCTGTGTTTACATCAATCGCTGTTAAGGCTTCTGTTCTATCAATTGTAATAAATCCACCGCATTTAAGCCATATTTTTCTATTGCTCATCTTTTCAACTTGGCTTCTTAATGAATGCATTTCTAATAAATCTTCGTTTTCTTTTAGTTCTAATTTTATCTTCTCTTCCATACCCATGCTTTTTAAAATGTCATTTACATCTTTATATGTCTTTTTATCATTAACTATAACTTTATTTAGGTTTTGATCCACAACATCTATTAAAGTTCTTCTAAGTAATGCTTTATTATCATATACTAATTTTGGACCATTTAATTTATGCTCATCATAGTCTTTTTTTATTTGTTTCCATTTTTTTATCAATCCATCTAGGTCTTGCTTTAATAGTTCTTCATTTATATTATTACTTGATGTTCTTATTATTGCTCCATCGCCTTTTGGTAAAACTTGCTTTACTATATTTATTAATCTATTTCTTTCGTTTTCATCTTCTATTTTATGTGATACTGTTATAAAGTTTGTGTTTGGCATAAAAACAACAAATCTACCTGGTAAATTTATGTGTGTTGAAACTCTTGCTCCTTTAGATTCTGTTCCATCTCTTTTTACTTGTACTAATATTTTTGTTCCTGCATTTATTATATCTGTTATATCTTTTTCTTTTATTTTATTATTTATATCTGTTTTTGTTTCATCTTCCTTAGGTAATAAATCTTTTAAACGTATAAATGTATTTCTTTTGTCACCTATATCAATAAAAGCTGATTGCATTCCTTGTAGTACACTTTGTACTTTACCGCAATATATATTTCCTTCTAGTCTTTGATGATTTTCATGTTCTTCATGTTTTTCTACTAGTATCCCATTTTCTACTAGCATTATAGTTTTTTTATCTAGTTCTTTGTTTATAATTAGTTCTAACATTTATGTCTCCTTTAATTAAATCTATTCATTGCAACATCTATTCCACTTTTTAATATTTCTATTACGCTTTCTGCTGCTTTTTCTATGCTTCCCTCTAATATTTCTTTTTCTCTTTTAGGTATAGGACCTATTACATAATTTATCATATCTTCTTTATTCTCTGGTGACCCTATTCCTACACGTACTCGTATAAAATCTTCTGTATTTAAATTTTGTACAACCGATTTCATTCCATTATGTGTTCCTGCTCCGCCTTTTGCTTTTAATCTAATATCTCCTATTTTTAAGTCTATATCATCATAAATTACTATAATATTTTTATTGGAAATTTTATAGAATTTTTTAAATTGTATAATGCTTTCTCCACTCAAATTCATATAGGTTTGTGGTTTTACTAATATTACCTTATTATTTTCTATTTCTCCCATGCCATACAATGCATTAAACTTAGATTTTGATACTTTTATATCGCACTTTTTTGATATTTCATTAATTACATCAAAACCCATGTTATGCCTTGTATTTGCATAATCGCTTTCTGGATTTCCAAGTCCTACTATTAAATACATATCTCTCCTCTTTCATTTTGTATATTATAAAATATACGTCATCCTTTAAAATATAACATATTTCTACACTTTTTACAATATTTAACTGCACAAAAATAAAGATTGTATAAATCATACAATCTTTATTTTCTTTAAAATTTGTTTATTTTAATCTTCTTTGTGATCTTTTAAAAGCTCTAATTGTGAAATTAAAAGTGATTCCATTTTTGCTTTATATACATCAAATTGTTTTTTTAAATCTTCTAATTCTTTTTGTTTTAAAAGTATTTGTGTATTTAATTCTTCTACTGAATTCTTTGCTTGAAATTCTGCATCTTTTATTATTTGCTCTGCTTGTTTTTTAGCGACTTCTTGTACTTCATCTGCTGTTTTTTGAGCCATTATTAGTGTATTTTGTATAGTGTTTTCTATATTTTTATATTTTCCTACGTTAGAATCTAGTTCTTCTCTTTGTGCTTTTAATTCTGCATTTTCTTTATATAATTTTCCATAATCCAATGTTAATTCATCTAAAAAATCATCTACTTCATCTACATTGTATCCATTCATCATTTGTTTTGCAAATTTTTTATTTTCTATATCTAATGGTGTTATCATTATTATCACTCCTTATTATAAAAGGGCATAATAATATGCCCATGCTTATTAATTTTTATATTAGTTATTATTTTTTAGCCATGAAACTGAAAGTTTATTTTTTATTTCTTCTCTTGCTAAATCGCTTGCTATTTCATAATTAACTGGTGCAACCAAGAATATTGCATTTGATACTTTTTGGATATGTCCATCTAAAGCATGAACTCCACCACTAATAAAGTCTACAATTCTTCTTGCTACATCTTTATTTACATATTCTAAGTTAACTATTATAGATTTTTTTTCTTTTAAATAATTACAAATTTCTTCTGATTGTTCAAAAGAAGTTGGTTGTGTTATTACCATTTTTATTTGTTGTGGTTGTGGCATACTAACAACTTTGCTTTTTCTTCCAAAAAGTCCTTTCTCTTCTACTTCTTCTGGTTCTTCTTCTCTTTCATAACCATATATATTTTCATTATCATTTTCTACTTCTTCATCGTTTGCAGTATCTACTCCTAAAAAATCCCATACTTTATTCATAATTGCTCCTGCCATTAAAAAAACCTCCTAATTTTTTTCTCCTTCGTAATTTTCATATTATAAGTATCTATCTTTTCTTTCAAATTGTCAATACTTTTGTCGATTGTAACCAAATCTTAATTTCTTTGTAATATTTTTGTAATATTATTCAACATTTTTTAAATCTGGGTTTAATACTATTTCATCATATATAGTAACTTGTCTCATATTGTTTATTTGCGATGTTGTAAAACCTAACTCTTTTAGTTCCTCTGAATCATAGTTGCTAACTATGCAATAGTTTTCTCCTTCTTTACGTATTTTTACTAAAATCTTAGTTAAGTATCCTCCCCTGTTTCTTACTATGTAACTTAGCCCATTATCATATATAATTGCTGATTTTGGCACTTTTAGTCCTTCATATTCCCACCATATCACATCTATTGATATCTTTCTATAATCTATAAGTTTTTCAACGCAATCACTTATCTTAAATACTAATACTACATAATCATTTTTTTCTGCTTTGTATTCTATTGTTGCTGTTACATTATCTTGAGTTGAAAGTCTTAATGTTACTTTATCACCTGTTTTAGCCTCTTTTGCTTCTTTTGAATTCATAGTTGTTACAATATAGCATTCATAATTATTTATTATTTTTCCCGCCTCGGAATTTGAACTTACTATTTGTCCAGTTTTTAAACCTAAATCTTCTAAAAACTTTTTATCCAGTTTTTCAAAACTATTTGGAGTTAGTATCTCTTCTAGATTATCTATTCTATATGAAACTGCTCCGCTCATAGGTGCTGTTACATATTCTGAGTTTTTAGTCAATTCTTCATCATATTTATTTTTTTCTTGAATCAAACCATTTATATATGAACCCGCCTGGCTTAAATCTCCAGCAATTTTTGATTTTTTTGTAATATATGTATCTATATCCTTTTTTTGTTCTTTTATTTTTTGTATCTCATTTTCTCCACTTATTCCGTCGATCTTGCTTTCTATCTGACTATCTAGAGCAGTTATATCGCCTGTAAGTATTTGTGTGTTTCCTGAAATGGCTTTTTGAATTTTTTCATTTGTTTCTGCTATCTTTTGTTTTATATCTTCTTCATTTGCACCATAATACCTAAATATATTTTCTCCCTTTGCTACTTTTTCTCCTTCAGTTTTTATTTGTACCATACCATTTTTGTAATTTGTACCTTTTACTATTTTTTCCTCTCTTATTACATAACCTGTTACGCTTTCTTCACTAGATATAGATCCATTTTCAATAATAAATGTGTTCGTTGGTACAGCCACTAAACTTATTATTTCATATGTTGCATACACTAAAAAAGAGATTATTAAAACTAATAATATTATGCCTAATGTTTTATTTTTATTAATACTTTTTCCACTGTTCTTTTTCTTTGTGTCTTTGTTCTTTTTAACATTTTTGTCAGCCAATATTTAATTCCTCCTTTATTAGTAATTGCATTCTTTTAATATTGTGTTTACATTATTATTTATATTCTCAGTTCCATCTAACCAATATATTTCTTTGTTTTTTCTAAACCATGTTATTTGTCTTTTGGCATATCTTCGTGTTTCCATTTTTAGTTTTTCTATCATTTCTTCTTTTTGAATATTTCCATTTAAGTATTCTACTACTTCTTTATAGCCGAAGGCCCTGCATTGCTGTTGGAAATTTATTGTATTTTTCTAAAATAGATTGTACTTCCTCTATGAGCCCTTGTTTCAACATTATATCTACCCTTTGGTTTATTCTATCATATAAAACTTGTCTGTCCATATTTATTCCAAAAACTTTATAATCGTATTTTACTTCATTTTTTCTTGATTCTAGGTCTTGCTGAGTTTTTGTTTTTCCTGTTTTGTGATATATTTCTAGTATTCGTATAATTCTTTTTTGGTCATTCTTGCTTATTTTATTTGCTGCTTCTGGATCTATTTCTAATGCTTTTTTGTATAAATTTTCTAATCCTTCATTTTGCGCAATTTCGTTTAAATGTTCTCTATATTTCATGTCTATTTCTTCATTTGCAAATTCTATTCCATATATTAAAGAATTTATATATAGTCCTGTTCCACCACAAATAATAGGCATTTTACCTTTTTGTAAGATTTGTTCTATACATTCCTCTGCTTGTTTTTTAAAATCAGAAACACTATATCTTTCTTCTGGCGAGATTATGTCTAACATATAGTGCTTAATTCCTTGCATCTCATCTTCCAAAACTTTAGCTGTTCCTATATTCATATCTTTATATATTTGCATAGAATCTGCCGAGATTATCTCTCCGTCTATTTTTTTAGCCAGTTCTATTGCTAAACCAGACTTTCCGTGAAGCCGTTGGTCCTACAATAACTATTACTTTTGGTTTGTTCATTTTTATTTCCTTTATAAAATTATTTTCTATTAAATTTACGTTCTATATCATATCTTGTCATTTTAATTGCTGTTGGTCTTCCATGTGGACATGTAAATGGATTTGGTAAAACCAATAATTGTCTCATTAATGTATCCACTTCTTCATTTGTTAATTTCATATTTGCTTTTACTGCAGCTTTGCACGCTATTGTACTAATAAATTTATCTTCTTTTTCTTGTTTTGCAGTTATTGCAACTGTATCTATTTCGTCTAATATTTCTAAAAATAATTCTTTTGTGTCCAAGTCCATACACAATGAAGGAACTCCTATTAGTCTTATTGTGTTATCTCCAAATTCTTCTATTATAAATCCAGCTTTTTTAAATAGGTCTGTATTTTCTTTTACAATTGCTCTTTCCTTGTGTGATAATTCTATTATATCTGGTAATAGCATTATCTGAGAATCTTTTTCCATGTTATTATAAAAATTCTTTTTAACTTTTTCATACATAACTCTCTCATGTGCTGCATGTTGGTCTATTATATAAATTTCGTCTTTCATTTCGATTACTAAATATGTAGAAAATAAAGCTCCTATAAATTTATATTTTGGAATTGTATTATAATTTTCTTTTTCTTCAAATACCGATATATTTTCTACTTCTTTTAAAGTTTTGACATCTATTTTATTAGAATTTTCTTCTATTTTTTGTGTTTCTGGAAGCTTCCCAAATGTTTTTACATACATTTCGTCAAAATCTTTGCTTGTAGGTTCTTCTACTTTAGGATTCTCTAGCTCTTTTTGTTTTTCTATTATATCTTCCATTTTATTTTTTTGTTCTTGTGTTGGTATTTCCACTTCTTCTGGTTGTCCAGCACTTTTTTGTGCAAATATTTCTTGAAGTGTATTTGTACTATAATTTTCTATAAATTCATCTGCATCTTTTTCTTTCTTTTTAAATAATCCCATAAATCCAGATTCTTTTATATCTTCCGTTTCTACTTTTGGTTCTACTACTTGTTCTGTTTTTATTTGATTTTCTTCTAGTTTTACAGGTTCTTGATTTACTTCTAATTTTTGTTCTTCTACAACTGGCTCTCTTTCTACTTCTTTTACTAAATCTCCTTTTAGTAAAGTATCTTTTACACTATGATATATTGCTTTAAATACTTTTTGTTCCTCTTGAAATCTTATTTCTAATTTTGTTGGATGTACATTTACATCTATTTTATTAGGTTCTATTTCAATATTTAAAACAACCACTCCATATTTTCCTATTGGAATTAGTCCTTTAAATGCTTGTTCTACTCCTGCAGATAATGTTTTATCTTTTATATATCTTTTATTTACAAAAAACATTTGATAACTTCTATTGTTTCTTGCAATTTCTGGTTTTCCTATTGCTCCTGTTACTTTTATTCCTTCATACTCATAATTTACTTCTAAAAGTCCCTCTGCAATTTCTTTTCCATATATTGTATATATTACTGTTTTTAAATCACCATTTCCGTTTGTTTGTATTATTGTTTTATTCCCGTTTATAAGTTTTATTGCAATATTAGGATTTGCAATTGCTATTCTCGTTACTGCATCTTCAATATATCCTGCTTCTGTAAAATCTTTTTTTAAGAATTTGTATCTAACAGGCGTATTAAAGAATAAATTGCTTACTGTTATGGTTGTTCCTTTTTGTGATGCTGAATCTTCTATTTCTAAGATTTTTCCACCTTCAACTACTATTTTGTGCCCAATATTGTCATCTTCTGTTTTACTTACTAGCTCTACGTGTGCAATAGCTGCAATACTTGCTAAAGCTTCACCTCTAAATCCCATAGATTTTACATTTTCCAAGTCAGCTGCTTTTCTTATTTTGCTTGTTGCATGTCTTTCAAATGCAAATTCTAAATCATCTTTGCTCATTCCAGAGCCATTATCTATAATTCTTATTTTAGAAATTCCACCATTTTGTATTTCTACTGTTATATTTGTTGCTCCTGCATCTATTGAATTTTCTACTAATTCTTTTACTACAGATGCTGGTCTTTCTATAACTTCACCTGCAGCAATTTTATTTATTGTTAATTCATCTAATAATACAATTTTACCCAATTTAATTCCTCCTTAAATTCATACTGAATTATATCATTAAACAAAAAAAAATTGTATATGTTTTTTATAAAAATTATTATTTGAATAAAAATCTCAAATACAATAGCAATTATAGTGTTTTTTAATATACTATGAAACGAGAAATTCCCTAGTATATAAAATAAAAAATCAGTTTTATTAAATAAAACTGATTTTTTTATTTTATATCATTGCTGCACCTATCATTCCTGCATCATTTTTTAATTCTGCTATTACAATTTTAGGTATTTGTTCTTTATTATATAATTCTGTTTTTCCATTTATCTTATCTTGTAATCTTTTTAGTAGTATATCATAATGTCCAAAACTTCCACCTATTGATATTGCTTGCGGTTCAAATATATTTATTAAATTTGCTATCCCCGTTTCTAAATTTTGTGTATACTCATCTAATATTTTATCTAGTTTTTTATTATTTGTATTCTCTTCCATAAATTCTCTTATTTTTATTCCATCTGTGGTGTTTAAGTTAAATTCTTTATTTATTTTTTCTTTTAGTCTCCTCATTGATGAATACACTTCAAAGCATCCATTTCTTCCACAGTTACATTTTATCCCATTCTTGTTTATCACTGTATGTCCAACTTCAAAACCAGAATATCTTTTAGGTCTTAATAATTTTCCATTTAAATAAACCGCTCCACCAACACCTGTGCCAATTATTAAAAATACTGCATCTTCATATTCTTTTAGACTTCCAAATTCTTTTTCTGCAATTGCTGCACATTTTGCATCATTTTCTAGATGTATTGGTACATCAAAATGTTTTTTTATTTTTTCTACAACTTCAAAATTATCTATCCCTAAATTTTCAGCTTTTATAACTGCTGTTTCTGATACTGTTCCTGGAAAAGCAATTCCTATGCTTTCTATTTCTTCTTTTTTTACATTATTGTTATCTATATTTTTATTTATTAGCTCAATTATTGTTTCTAAAACTATATTAGACATATCTTCTTGTCTTTTGTCATAATCCTTTTCATCTTTTAAAACTAATTTGCCATCTTTATTTACGAGTCCTAATCCAATATGACTACCACCAACATCAATACCAATTCTCATAATATTCCTCCAAAACAAATTATAATTATAAGTATGCAGAGAACATCCATGTACCCATATACATTTGAATTAATGGTACTAATACTACTACTGTTACAAATATAAGCATTAGGCCAACTATAATGTATATTATCTGTGGTAATACCTTCATTATTCTTTTCATACTTTCATCTATTTCTATTTCCATATAGTCTAATAGTTTTTGCATCATTTCTGCCAAATCTGTTTGCATACCAATTTTTAGCATCTCTGTCGCCATTGGTGCAGAAAATCCCGCTTTTTCAAATGGCTCTATCCAACTTTGACCAACTAAGATATTATTGATTGATGATTCTACTAATGATAACATAACAAGATTTGTTGATATATTTTTACTAGTTTCTAATGCATCTTGTAATCTCATTCCATTTTGTATATTTAGTAGTATTGCTCTCATTAATCTAGTAAAATCAATTGCATATATTAGCCTTCCAAACACAGGCATCCTATATTTAAAATAATGAAAGTTATATTTTCCTTGTGGTGTTCTTACATAGAAAAATATTGCACCTACTATACCCAATATTACTATTAATGGAATGTACCAATGTGCTGCTACTTTATCTAAGAAATCCGCAAACCATAATGTTATTGCTGGTAATTGGTCTTTACTTCCTACAGATTCTAATACTCCTTGAAGAGATGGTACAGCTATAATAGTACCTCCTATAAGTAAAATTAAAAGGCCAAAAAACATTGTAAGGTTTGGTACTAATACCGATTTTATTTTTTTGTTTAGTTGCATAGTATCATCTAAATATTTAACTGCTTGTTGCAATGCTCTTGTAAGTGAACCTGATAGTTCTCCTACTTTTATCATATTTATATATATTGGAGGAAATACTCCTTCATAATACTCCATCGTAGTATACATATTTTCTCCAGCTTCCACTCCTAAAAGTATATCCTCTAAAATTCCTTTTAATGATACATTTTCTGTACTTTCTATTATTGTTGTTAATGCATGTATATTGTTAAAATTAGCCTTTTTTAACAAGTAAAAATCTTGTGTAAATACTACTAAATCTTTAGTAGTAATTTTAGCACTAGTAACATTCGAAAATAAAGCTTTTTTTATTCTTTCTTTTCGAGACATCATATTTTTTTCTATTTCTTTGCTTCTTATGTTTTTTAATATACTACTACTACTTTCCACATTCTTTTTCTGTTTTTTTAGTGCTTTGTTTCCTTTTGCATTTATTTGCGTAACAGATATTGGTAAAAGATTATTATTTTTTAATCTTCTTAATAAAATAAATCTATTTACTTCTTCTACTCTGTTTCTAACAACTTGCCCATTTTTAGTCGCAGCTTTATATATATATATAGGCATTATGGGAATCCTCCATTCTTTTAATTTTGAATCTGTCCTCTTTTTATTTTCATTTGCATTATTGTTCTATTTAAAATTTCTATGTTCTTTTCTTCTATTTGAGCTTTTGCTTGTTGTAGTGTTATTTTATCTTCTACAAATAATTGTGCAATAGAATTTATCAAACTTATACTTCCTTTATCTATGTTTGATTGTATTGCATCTTCTAACTCTGATACACTAAATTTTTCTTTTCTTATACATCCGGCAACAATATTATCTACAACCATTACTTCTGGTAATAATACTAGTTTTCCATCTGTACCTTTTAATAATCTTTGTGATACTACTAATTTTAATAATGCTGACATTAAATATTTTATACTAGCTTGATCTCTTACTTCATAGAAGTTTATCATTCTATCTATTGTTTCTGCACAAGATTTTGTATGTAATGTTCCTATTACTAAGTGTCCTGATTCTGCCATATCTATTGCAGCTTCCATTGTTTCTCTATCTCTAATCTCTCCAATTACTAATATGTCACAGTCTTCTCTTAGAGCATTTTTTACACCATCTCTAAAGTTTGGAACATCTCCGCCCCTTCCAACTTCTTTTTGAACAATTACAGATTTTTTACATTGATGCTTAAATTCAACTGGTTTTTCTAGTGTTAGTATTTTTTTATTTTCCTTTTCATTTAGCTCGTTTATTAAAGCATTTAATGTTGTTGTTTTTCCGTGAGTTAGTCTTTCCTGTAACTAAAATTAATCCTTGTGGTTGAAGTGTCATTCTTCTAACAATGTCTGGTACTCCTAATTGTTGAAATGTTGGAAGCGTATTTTTTATAATTCTTAAGGTAAATGTTGGTTTGTCATCTGCTGATGATATATTTACTCTTAGTCTTATGTTTTCATATTCGAATGATGTATCAAGTCTTTTTGTTTCATGATAAATTTCATCTTTATCTATATTTCCTCTTACAAAGTAATCATATGCTTCATATAATTCATCTTCACTTAGCACATCTGCTGTTTCACTTTCTTGTAATTCTCTTGCGACTCTAAGTATAGGCTTCAATCCAAAAATCAAGTGTACATCTGATGCATCTTTCTCTATTGCTTCATCTAAAACTTTATTCATATTTAACATTTTCGTTCCTCCTAGTATAATATAATTTTCCTATCAAGTTCATCTAGTGTTGTTATTCCATCAATTACTTTTTTAATTCCGTCAACCACTAATGGTTTAAAATTTTCTTTTAAAGCTTCTTTTCTTATTTCAATGCTAGATGCTCCATTTACAATTAACTCTTTTATATTATCATCTAGTGATAAAACTTCAAATATTCCTATTCTGTCATAATATCCACTATTATTACATTCCTTACAGCCAACTGTATCATATGTGTATTTATCTGTTAAATCAAATTCAACATTATATTTTTCGCTAATTCTTTTAATTGTTTCTTTTTCTTTATCATTAAATTCTCTTTTTCTTGCACATTTTTTACAAACTTTCCTTACAAGTCTTTGAGAAACTGATGTTCCAACTGTACTAGAAATATCATAGTTAGATACTCCCATTTTTCTTAATCTTGTTATTACTTCTATACTATCTATTGTGTGAATTGTTGACAATACATAATGACCTGTTTGTCCAGCTTGTACTGCTATTTCTGCTGTTTCTCTATCTCTAATTTCTCCAACTAGTATTATATCTGGGTCTTGTCTTAATACTGTTCTTAAAGAATCAGAAAATGTAAGTTTTTCATTTATTTCTATTTGATTCAATCCCGCAATACGAATTTCAACTGGATCTTCTATTGTTGTTATATTAATTTCTGGTTTATCTAAATAATCAATTATACTATACAACGTTGTTGTTTTTCCTTCTCCTGTAGGTGCTGCAACTATTGTTATACTATTTCTTTTATTGAAGCATGATTTAATAAATTTATCATCACCAGGGAATCCTAAATCTTCTAATCCTCTAATATTCATATTCTTTTTTAATAATCTTAAAACGAATTTTTCTCCATAAATATTTCTTTGTGAAGAAACACGAATATTATAATCCGGATACATTATAATTCTACCATCTTGTGATTCTTGTTTTTCCTGGTACATATTTGAAATTGCTTTTAATCTTCCTATTATTTGTGATTGTTTTTCTTTTGGAATCTTTACTGCAGTTACAAGTTCTCCATCTATTCTATATCTTACTCTTACTTGGTCATCTAATGGTTCTATATGAATATCACTTGCTCTTTTCTTTATTGCAGTTTTAATTATACTATCAACTAAACCAGTTGTGTCAGTATTTGAATTTATATTATCTGTAGCTGTTCCTTCTAATGTTTCTATTATTTGATTTATATTTTTTTCAAATGTTATATATTTTTCCATTATTAATCCTTTATTTAAAAGAATTAATCTAACTATTTCAACAGCTTTTCTATCTAATGTGTCTGCAAAACATACTTTTATTTTATTTCCTGTTATTTCAAATGGAATAGCTTTGTTGTTTTTTATCACATCTATAGATATATAGTCAGACGGATTTATTTTTACATCACTTTGAGTTAATATAATTGCTTTTTCATCTAATATATCTCCTAATGCTTGAATTAACGAATATTCATCACATAAACTAAGTGTATTTATTATTTCTATTATTTTTTTATTAGGATTTTCCTTTTGGTACTCTAGTGCTCTATTTATATCTTCTTCATTTACTAGCCCTCTTTTTACTAGTTCTATACCTATTGGTCCTCTTCGTTTAGCATCCATATTAGTTCCTCCTCTTTTGCATGATTATATATATTATTATAATATATATATTAATTTTTTTATATAATTTTATTTACTTTGCCATAACTTTCCAGAGTATTTTGCATTATCTAGTTTGTATTTAGTTAGGTTAAAATATTTGTATGGCTCTTTGTCCAACTCTACTTTTCTAATCCAAACTCCAGTTAGTTCTTCATTTTTCCACTTAGGGTCTCCATATTCTCCAGGCTTTGTAAATTGGCTTGGTAATGAGTCCTTTGTAGATTCTAATTCTCTGTTCTCTATTTTTGTTGTTCCGTTTTTAATTACAATTCGTTTATTTGTATTTTTGTATAAAAAATTTACTATATGGTAACCTTTTTTATCCTGTGTTGTTTCAGGATTTGGATTATATTCAAACCTTGGTATCCATAAATATATGGTTCCATCTGCATAAGTGATTACATCCCCTATTGATTTTGGAGTGGCTGTAACTACTGCGGTGCCCCATAGTCCTCTATCATAGTCATACCAATTAGTATCATCTTTAGAAGTTACTTTCCAGTTTCCATTTGCATATTTTATTGGATATATATATTGTCCTTCTGTTATTGCTATTTTATCTAAATCTGGTTTATTTGGAACTTCTAGTTTTTCTCTTGATTTTGCTGTTTTTATTTCTATTGTTTGGTCTTTATCTCCTAATTTATATGTTACTGACATTGTAATTTCTTTTACCAAATCCAGCTTATCTGTATTTCCTTCCATTTGATTATAATTGGTAACAGAAACTTGTGCCTTATATGGTGTACCCTCATTTATTGATATTTTTCTATCTAATTTAGTACTAATATAGTTCTTTATATTATCTTCTGTAACATTATCATAATATTGAGTTGCTACATATTCAAATGTACTTGTTATATATTCCAATGCTTTTGATGATCTTTTTAAGGAACTACTAGTTACATATATATTATAAGATAGTGTGGCTATAATTCCAGAAAACAATATAGCCAATGCAACGCCAAGTACAGCATCTGCACCAGTTATTCCCTTATTGCTTTTTAAAAACCTCTTCATATATTAACTCCCAAAATAAAATTCTGTAATATTAAAAACACAATATTGCTTATGCATAAATATGTTCCAATTGATATTTTTTTCTGATCTTTCATTATTATTTCGCTTTTATTATCCTTATTTGATATAACAATTTGTGATATTGCTGTCATTAATAACGCAGTTATAATTGACAAAATTGTTACTTCTTCTCCTGTTGCCAAAGCCATATAAAAACATAGTAACAAAATCGAACTTGTATAGTTTTGTTTGCCAGTTTTCTTTAAAATAATAGTATCTATTAAAACTATTATTAAAAATATTGCTAGATATATAGCATATTTATATATATCAAGTTTAAATATATATAAATATATTATATATATTGCATTAACTATAAAACCAAAGAACAAAACAGGTTTTGAAATTGTATGATTTTGGTTTTCTATACCTGCTATTAAAAATAATGTTGAAATATATAATAGTCCATATACTAGATATGCTATTATATTAATATTAAATCTAAAAATATCAAGTTTTAATGATAATGCAAAGAATAAAAATGTTAAGCCGGAAAAGATTTCGAAAAGAAGGTATCTTGGTTTTATTTTTTGTTTACAATATCTGCATTTTCCGCCTAAAAATATATAACTAAATATTGGAATCATATCTAAAAACTCTAATCTATGATTACAATTTGGGCAATATGATCTTTTATGTGTAATATCTTGCCCTAGTGGTATTCTATATGTTGCAAGTGTAAAAAAGCTTCCAAATAATGTTCCTATTATAAAAATTGTTATATATATTATGGCTTCCAATATTATTTCTCCTTTTATCTTCCCTTAATAGATTTTTAGGCATATACATATAATGCATATGCCCCGCAAATTCGCAACTAATAATACTTTTTGATTATAGTGCAAAGTCTGTAACATTGTGTTCATTACCATCGATCATTACTTTTCCATTTGATAAGTTTCTTTCTGCATTTGCTGCTTCTTGTGTACCTGTTGCTCCTTCTTTTGCTTTATCAAATAATCCTCCGTTAATAGCAACTGTTACAGAAACACCTACTAATATTAACATTACGATTATTGTTATTACTAAAGCAACTAATGTAATACCTTTTTGTCCTCTCATCTTTTGTTCCCCTCCTTTATTTTTTAAATTTGTTTGTATATATTTATATATATAAATATTACCTAAAGTTATAACTTCTTTTCTTTATAGAAAAGTTTGCGTGGTAAAATTATCTTGTTTTGCCACCTTGTCCTCCTGTAAAATCTTCATTTCTATCTACTGTATTTGTTGTTTTATTTCCTGTTGTATTTGTATTTTTTGTATTTGTTGTGCTTGTATTACTACTTGTATTTGTATTGTTGGTTGTATTATTTGTTGTATTTTCAGAAGTATAGTCTTCAAATGGATTTACTTTTCCTTTATTATAGTCTTTTGTGCTTGCATATGCACTTAAATCTGAACTGTCTATATAATATGTTTTTACAATATTCTCGCTACTTCTACTCATTGTTTCATTTAACTCTTCTTGTGCCTCTGGCGCTAATTCATATTGTTTTAAAGCCGTAGGTACAGTTTTATTATTAGGTATATAATCATAAAACATTATTCCTAGCACAAGTGCTATTACTAAAAGTAGCAATAAAAATATAAAAATTTCTTTTATAACTGTCTTTGCCATTCTTTCCTCCACATTATTCATTTAAATTTATGCCTACATTCTCTACTGTAAATGTAGCATATAATGTAATACCATCACCTTTTGATTCAGTATTGTCTTGGCTATTATTTGCTGTGGTATCTTGTTGGTTTGTATTTGTGCTATTGCTATTAGTCTTAGAATTATCATTTACTGTATTATTACTTTCCTGATTGTCTCCGTTTTCATTACTTGCTACTTCATTATCTGTTACATTTGTAGCTGTATTTTTTGTTGTTATTTTATCTGATGATATTTTAAAATCTTTTATTTCAAATTTTAGTTCGCTATCATCTTCTAAGCTGTATATAAAATCTGTAATTCCTATATATTTACCTTCTAAACTAAAGTTTAAATTGTATACATCTTGTGCACTTGTAGATTTAATATCAAGTGTAAGTGTTACACCATTTTTTGTTGCATAATTTCCTATAATTGTCCATAAATATTCTATATTATATTTTTCTACTTGTATTATTCCTAAATTCGATTGAACATCTGGATTGTTTAAAGTTTTTGCCTGATATTGTTGTTTAGCAGTTTTTAAATCTCTAACTACTTTATCTAAATCCTCTATTGATTTTGGATAAGTTTTAGCTGAAATTTCTTTGCTTGTATTGAATTTTTGATCCAAGCTAGCACTAGCATTTTTTATATCGCCTACACTTTCCAGTTTTAATTGTCCAATACTTAAGCTTTTTACCCCTATTATATATCCCAATCCAATTAACAATATTATTATAATTGAAATTAATATTTTTTTCACAACCTACTCCTCTTTTATATTAATAATTTAAGTTTCCTGTTATTGTAACTTTAACTAATTCAGATGTTTTTGTTCCTGCTGTTGAAGTTACATCAATTAAAATTCCCTCATTCTTTATACCTGCAATAAAGTAACCTAATTGTTCATATTTTTTTGCTTGTGCTTCTATTTGTATTGTTTTTCCTGTTGTATTTGTAATAGATATTAGTTGAACTTCTTTTGGTATTACAAACATTATTTTATTTAATAAATTAGGAATTGCATTTTTCTTTGCATTTATTTCCGAAATTCTTTCATTTTGCTTATCAATTTGCTCAACTAAAGATTGATATTCTCCTTTTCTAGTGTTTAATAAATTTGTATATTCTTCTACTTGTGCTATCTTTGCTTGAGAATCATCTATAAATCCTTGAACTTCTTTATCTTTTTTGTTTATTTGTGACATCAATACTTTTTCAAATGAAATATAAACAGCTATTAATAGCAAAATTGCTATTGCAGTTCTAAGTAACCATCTTTCTGTATTATCTAGTCCTTCACTAAAATCTAGTTTGAATAAGTTAGTCAACTTACTAGACTTTTCTTTTGCACTAGTAGATTTGTTTTTAGAATTTCCGCCAAGGTCCAGCGTTAATAAGCCTTCTAATTTTCCATTATGTTTAAAGTTTGCTTCTTTTGTTCCTATTCCTAGTCCTTCTAATGATAATGCAATCGCTGAATTCACTTCTATATAATCTTTTATGTTTATTTTTAAATTGCTCTTTGAGGCAAAAAATGGTGTTAAAATTTCACATTTTTTGTCTGGAAAATTCTCTTGAAAATACAAATCTATATTGTTTATTACACTTGCAGATCCTGTTATATATATATCTTCTATTTCTGTTTCGTTTTCAATCATTATTTCTTTTGCTTTTTCCACTATGTTATACAATCTTGGCACAATTTCTTCTAAATATTCATTTTCCTCTGATTGAAGTCCTTGTCCCCCAGATGTATATATCGTTGCATTTTTACATATTTCATATGCTTTTGCATATGAATTTTCTTTCAATGATATAGAATCTAATATTTGTTTCATACCATCTTCAATTTTATTTATTCTATAAATCTTACCATTAACTATTGTAGTAAAACTCGTTTCTTCTTCTATATTTATTATTAGGCTATTTCTTTTATCCGCAAAATTATTTAGTGATTTTATTGCAATAGGTAAAGGAATTATTGTATTTACTCTATAGCCATCTAGTGATTGTAATCTGCTTACAATGCTTGATTTATCAACATAAGCATATAGGACTCCGGTTTTGTCTTTATCATCATAATTATCTAATAGCAATCTTCTATATTCTGTAGCATTTCTGTTTTTTCCTTTTTCATTACAAAAATAGTCGAACTCTGTACCTATTGCTTTTTCTAGGTCCTTTTTGTTAAGCAAGCTAAATACATTAGCATATGTGTATTGTTCATCTGCTAAATTTGTACTTATTGGAGTTTTAAAACTAAATGTTTCAGTTACAATTTGTTTTATTGCTTTTTCTAAATCATCATAAAATTTTACTCCATATGATTCTACTTTCACTGTTTCACGTTCTTTTGAAGTTTTTGCATATTTAATTATATTATTTTCTATATAAAGACCTAAACAGCTTTGCATTTTCTTCTCCTTAGTTTTATTTTTTCTAATATTTATAATTTACATTATTTTATCTTGTTAAACTTGAATTTTTTTTATGTTTGCCCAAAATATACTATTATAACCAAATTTTCTTTACGTATATTTTATAATATAGTCTTCAAAAGTCAATATTTTTGGATTAATTGTAATCTAATTGTAATCTAATTGTAATATTAATTTAAAACATATATTTTTTGCATATTTTTAGTATTTCAGGAAATTATATTATTATATTATTTTCGGAGGTTTTATTAATTATGGCAATTGAAAAGCATTTAAAATTAACTGGTATTTCTAATGTTTCATGGAAAGATGCAATTACCAAAACAATATTGGAAGCTTCTAAGACAATAGATTACATCTCATCTGTTACTGTTTTAGAGCAAAAAGCAAAAATAGATGGTAACAAAATAATAGAATATTATTCTACCATTGATCTTACATTTAGCGTAGATGAAAATAGGATTTAAAGGAGGAAAATATGGAACCAATTAATACTCAAAAAGAATATCAAGAATATGTTGATAAAAAATCACCAAATTCTCCAATTTGGAAAAATTGTTTAAATGCATTTTGGGTTGGTGGTTTAATTTGTAGCATTGGGCAATTTATAATGGAGATTTGTAAATTTAGAGGTTTGTCGCAAGATATAAGCTCTACAATTGTTTCTATTTTATTAATATTCTTAAGTGCATTTCTAACAGCACTTAATGTGTTTAACAAAATAGGAAAGTTTGCCGGAGCTGGTTCTCTTGTGCCAATCACTGGTTTTGCAAATTCTATTGTTTCTCCAGCAATGGAATATAAATCAGAAGGTTATGTTATGGGAGTAGGTGCAAAAATGTTTACTGTCGCAGGTCCAGTTTTGGTATACGGAATTTCCACATCAATTTTAATTGGAATAGTGTATTTGATTTTTAATACACAAGCCATAACATTAGTATAAGCAAATTTTATATAATTATTTGGAGGTATAATATGAAAAAAATAGGTTCTCAAACAATTAAATTTGATAATCCAATAACAATATTAGATACCGCTTGTATTGTTGGTCCAAAAGAAGCCGATGGACCTCTTGCTAAGTATTTTGATAAATGTTTAGAAGATGAATTTTGGGGAGAAAAAACATGGGAAAAGGCCGAAAGCAAAATTATAAAAGAAACCGTAAACTTAAGTATTATAAAATCAAAGATACCTGTAGATCAAATAGATTATTGTTTTGCAGGTGATTTACTTAACCAGTGTATATCTTCTAGTTTTGGATTAAGAGACTTGAACATTCCTTTTTTCGGAATTTTTGGGGCTTGTTCTACTTTTGTAGAAGCTTTAAGCTTGGGTTCTGTTTTTATTGATGGTAATGTTGCAAGTAATATTCTTTGTGCTGCTTCTAGCCATTTTTGTAGCGCAGAAAAGCAATTTAGATTTCCTTTAGAGCTTGGAAATCAAAGGCCTCCTTCATCTCAATGGACTGTTACAGGTTCGGGTTCTGCAATAATTTCTAAAACAGGTCAAGGTCCTTTTATTACAAGTATAACTACTGGTAAAATAGTTGATATGGGAATAAAAGATGCAAACAATATGGGAGCTGCTATGGCGCCTGCTTTTGTAGACACTTTAGTTACACATTTTAAAGATACCGGTAGAAATCCAAGTTATTATGATGGAATATTTTCTGGTGATTTAGGCTATATTGGTAAAGAAATTTCAATAGAACTATGCCAAGCTAAAGGTTATAACATTAAAAATAATTACAATGATTGTGGAGTAATGATTTTTGATAAGGAAAACCAAGATACCCATTCTGGAGGTTCTGGTTGTGCTTGTTGTGCTAGTGTATTTTCTGGCTATCTATTCAATCAATTAAAGCAAAAGAAAATAAAAAAAATTCTTTTAATTGCAACAGGTGCGCTTACAAACGCAACCTCTTCACAACAAGGCGAATCAATTCCTGGAATTGCACATGCGATTTCTATAGAGATTTAAACAAATTACAATTTATAGAAAGGATGTAATATAAATGCAAGATTTTTTTAATAATCTAAATTGGGTTATGCTTTTAAAAGCTTTTGTTGTTGGAGGATTAATTTGTATTATTGGTCAAATTTTAATTGATAAAACAAAGCTGACACCAGCAAGAATTTTAGTTATATTTGTAACAAGCGGTGCAATTCTACGGAGGATTAGGAATATATCAACATTTAGTCGATTTTGCAGGTGCAGGTGCAACTGTTCCTTTAACTGGTTTTGGAAACTTATTAGCAAAAGGAGCTATTGAAAAAGTTCAACAAAACGGACTAGTTGGCGCCTTTACCGGTGGTACTGCCGCAGCCGCTGGTGGAATTGCCGCAGCAATATTCTTTGGCTATATCGCTTCTCTGGTTTCAAAACCAAAAATGAAAAAACAATAAGAAAAGTGGCATTGCCACACTTTTCTTCTCGCCGATTTGAGTTTCCGAATAAAATGAGGAAATCTCAAAGGCAATAGCGATTATAGCATTTTTATTGAATAGGAAAATCTTCGATTTTTCCTATTTAATAAAAAAAGAATTGAATTCATTTTCAATTCTTTCCTTTTATTGTTTTAATTCCAATTATGCTTTTTTTGCTATTTCTGCAATTTCAGTAAATGCTTTAGGATCATTTACAGCTAAATCAGCTAACATTTTTCTGTTTATTGTTACATTAGCTTTTTTTAGACCTGCTATTAATTTGCTATATGTTGTTCCGTTCATTCTAGCTGCTGCATTTATTCTTGCTATCCATAATTTTCTAAAATCACTTTTTTTATCTTTTCTTCCTACATATGCATAAGATAATGATTTTAAAACTGCTTGGTTTGCATTTCTAAATCTATAGCTTTTTGCTCCAAAATATCCTTTTGCTTGTTTTAATACTTTTTTATGTTTCTTTCTTGTTATTCTTGCTGTTTTTACTCTTGCCATTTTTTATTCACCTTCCTATTTTCTAATTTCCATATGGTAACATTTTTTTGATACCTGCTTCACATGTTTTATCTACATAAGCATTTGGTCTTCTTGACATTTTTTGTCTTTTTGTTTTTGTAGCTAATCTGTGTCTTGAGTTAGCTGATGTTCTTTTTACTTTTCCACTTGCTGTGTAAGAATATCTTTTTGATGCTGCTTTATTTGTTTTTAATTTTGGCATTTTTTATTCCTCCTTAATAATCTTTTATTTATTAATTGGTGCTAGTATTATAAACATGTTTTTTCCTTCTAACAAAGGTTTCTTTTCTAATGTTGATACCTCTGATAAACTTTCTACAAATTTATTTAATACCTGTTCACCAAGTTTTGCATAACTTAACTCTCTGCCTCTAAATCTTACTGTAATTTTAACTTTACTTCCATCCTCTAAGAATTTTTTAGCATTTTTTGTTTTAAAATTAAAATCATGTTCTTCTATATTTGGTGTAACTCTTATTTCTTTTACTTCAACAGTTTTTTGCTTTTTCTTAGATTCCTTTTCTCTTTTTGATTGTTCAAACTTGTATTTTCCGTAATCCATTAATTTACAAACTGGGTTTTCAGGATTTGATGACACTAGTACTAAATCTAAATCTTTACCTTCTGCTAAATCAATAGCCTCATGTGTATTCATTTTTCCTAGTTTGTTTCCTTGTTCATCAATAACTTGAACTTCTCTAAATCTAATTTGCTCATTAATTAATTGATCTTGTTTTATATTGTTCACCTCCAAACAAATAAAAATCTTCGTCTTGCTTTGTTTAATATTTTTAACAAATGAAAAAACTTGTTCCAAAAGAACAAGTTACCCACAATACTTAAATTTATTTAACTTAAATATTAACCTTTTTCCATACTAGATAAGGTGAGAAGGGTTACTTCTTCTTTACGACTTAATAATAATACAGTATTTTTTTAAAAATGTCAAGGTTTTTATTGACTTTTTATTGACTTTTTTTTATTTATATATTAAAATAGTTGAGTATGAATATTTGTAGTAATATGTTTTTAACCTATTACCCGGTAGTTAATAATATATTTTACAATATAATCTTTAAAATATGATAGGAGGAACAGTTTCTAATGAATAATACAACATATATGGCAAAAAATAATGAAGTTGAAAGCAAATGGTATATAATAGACGCTAGTCAAAAACCATTAGGTAGAGTAGCTGCTGAAGCTGCAAAATTATTAAGAGGAAAACACAAACCAACATTTACACCTAACCAAGATACAGGTGATCATGTTATAATATTAAACTGCAAAGATGTAATTTTAACAGGAAAAAAATTAGATCAAAAAGTATATAGACATCATTCAGGATATATTGGAGGAATGAAAGAAATTTCTGCAAAAGATATGCTTTCTAATAATCCAGAAAAAGCAATGATGCTTGCAATTAAAGGAATGCTTCCACATAATAGATTAGGAAGAAAAATGATTAACAAAGTAAGAATATATGCAGGAGCAGAACATGAAAATCAAGCTCAAAAACCTGAAATTTGGGAGGTAAAATAATATGGCAACAAAAAAAGAAAAAATATCATTCTATGGAACAGGTAGAAGAAAAAAATCAATCGCAAGAGTTAGATTAGTAAATGGTAATGGTAATATTACTGTAAACAACAAACCACTTGATGAATTCTTTGGTATTGAAACTTTGAAAGTTATAGTAAAACAACCATTAGTTACAACAAACTCTTTAGATAAATTTGATGTAATTGCAAAAGTAACAGGTGGAGGAATAAGTGGTCAAGCAGGTGCTGTAAGACATGGTATAGCAAGAGCACTTGTAGAAGCTAACAGCGAATACAGACCAGCTTTAAAATCTGCTGGATTCTTAACAAGAGATGCAAGAATGAAAGAACGTAAAAAATACGGACTTAAAAAAGCAAGAAAGGCACCTCAATTCTCAAAGAGATAAACAAGTCAATATATTTCAAAACCTCGGAAATAAAATTTCCGAGGTTTTTTGTGTGCAATTAAAAAAGGAATAAGTGAATTTAATCACTTATTCTCGCATATATTAATCAATCTTCTGTTAATTCTTTTGATATTACAAAAATAGGATTTATAATTATTATAGCATTGCTAGTTGATTGATTTTCAGAATTCTCTTTTTTTATGGTCTTTATAACTTGTTTTAAAGTCTCCACTATACACTCTACAATTATCGATATTAGTAAATTATAAAAAAAACTTTTCCTTTATAATCTTCTCCTTTCAAATTTTTATTATTTAAAAGGATTTTTTAGCTTGTGTCTAAATTCCTTTGCCAGGCCTCCTTTATAGCTTTATTAATTTTATATCTAACCAAGTTTCTAACCCTTTTATAATACTATACTTTTTTTAGTTTGTCAAACTGTATCAACATAGCATTTGTTCATAAAACTTTTGTAGCTTGCAATATTTGTATTACTATTAAAGCCATACCAGCTATTTCAGAAAAAATTAATACAATTTCTTTCATAATTTCTAACTTGTTTTTTTGTTTTTCTTTATTTTTCTTACTTATCTTTGCAATAGAATATCCTATCTCAATTATTCCTCTGCAACTGCCATAAAGTCCTATGATTAAAAAGAAAAATCCTATTAAATTTCCAATCCAATTATTAAAAAAATAATACACAATTGCCCATATAGCAATTACTATTATTCCTATAATCAAGTCATCTATTCCTTTAATTTCTCTATCTTTATTTATTTTCGAAATTTCTGTTCCAAACCCTAAACAGCCTATTCCTATAAATAACCATTGTATAACTTTAGCCACTATCTGATTTCCAAAATAATCTTTATTAAATAACAAAAACATTCCAACTATTATAAATGTCATTACCAATGAGAATCCACTAATACTATTATCTATTTCTTCCGAAAATATTATCTTTGTTTCTTCCTTTTTTTGTTTCATACTATTATCTCCCCATACTATATGATTTTTAAAATCATTCAGCAAAATATTTGACTTTTTTCTTAAATATGTATATAATAATTATAGGAAACAGAGAAACCACGAAAGTGGTTGCCGAAAGTTTGATTAATAACCATTCCCTCGTCAAAGCAGAATGGTTATTTTTTATTGTTTATGTAGCAGAAAACAAATGATGCCTAACAAAACAACGTTTATGATAGTTACTCCTACTAATCCAAAGAAGAGTAGTTTGATAATTTCTAGTAATATCGTTTCTATCATATAGCACCACCCCCATATACCAGTCTTACAACTAAAAGTCGTAGAGGTTTATGTATGTCCAAAGATGTTAAAGGTGGCAACGCACTCCGCTTATTCTCATTTCCTATGTACAATACTATACAACATTTGTTCGCCCAAATCAAGCAAATAAAGCACTTTTTTATTATTTTTTAGTTTTTATATAGCTTAGTTTAATCATTTAAATTTATTACAAGGGTTTAATTAGATCTGTTTAGCTCTTTCTAGTAATAATCTTACAATATACAAAAAGTCCCATTTTTATTGGCATTTCAACCTTTGTAATTTACAAAGAGATAGACAAATCAATATATTTCAAAACCTCGGAAATAAAATTTCCGAGGTTTTTTCTTTTCTATGCTGTTTTTAATTCTAATCTTAATTTGTCAGCTATCATTGCTATAAATTCGCTATTAGTTGGCTTACCTTTTGCTGCTGAAATTGTATATCCAAATATGTTTTCTACAGCATCAGCTTGTCCTCTTGCCCATGCTACTTCTATTGCATGACGTATTGCTCTTTCTACTCTACTTGGTGTTGTTTTGTATTTTTCTGCTATTTCTGGATATAATTGTTTTGTTATTTGGTTTATGATATCTATATCATTTATAACCATCATTATAGCTTCTCTTAAATATTGATAACCTTTTATATGTGCTGGAACACCTAGTTCATGTATAACATTTGTAACTAGAGCTTCTAGGTTATCTTCACTTTTCTTGTTTTCTTTTGGAATGTCTATGTATGGAGCTTTAATTTCTCTATTTATTGTTGCACCTTGGTTTTGTTTTGGTTCAAAATATTTTATATCTCTTATTCTTTTAATTAATAATTCTATATCAAAAGGTTTTATTACATAATATTCTGCTCCTAGGCTTATTGCTTGTTGAGTTATTTTAGTTTGACCAACAGCTGATAACATTATGCATATTGGCTTTTTATCCATTGATGATGCCGATATTTTTTCTAGTACTCCTAACCCATCTAAATATGGCATTATAACATCTAGTAAAACAATATCTGGCTTTGTATTTAATATCATGTCGCATGCCTCTTTACCATCTTTGGCAACACCAATTACCTCCATATCATCTTCTTTCTCCAAATAGCCTATTAATGTCATTGCAAAATCTGGATTATCATCTGCAATCAAAACTGTAATTTTCTCTTTCAAAACTATACCCCCTAAAAATATATTTGTAATTTTTTTACAATTTGAATTATAATATTATTTTATAAATATTGCAATAGTTTTTTGGAAATTTTTTCTAATTTTGGTCATAAGTGGCTATATATCAATATATTTTTCTTTTAAAATATCATATTTTATAATTTTTAAAGGATTTTTACTGTTGTTATTTGTAATTTCATTTAATTGCTCCTCTGCCATTTCCACCATAAATTCTATATTTTCCAAATATTCTGTATTAATAACCTTTAACTTGTTTTTATTTACATAGTAATTAAATTGTTCTATTTGATCATATGCTGTAACTATTTTTACTTTATATCCTTTCTTCTTATTTACTATCTTTGCTTTTTCCAGTGCTTTTATTGTAGCTTCAGAATAGGCTCTTACAAGTCCTCCTGTGCCTAATAGAATTCCTCCAAAATATCTTGTTACCACAACCAAAACATTTGACAATCCCTTTTCTAATACTATTTTTAATATTGGACTTCCAGCTGTTCCAGAAGGCTCTCCGATCATCATTAAATTTTATTGCAATTCCACCATCACCTGTTTCTAGGGCATATGCAAAAACATTGTGTCTTGCATCATGGTATTTCTTTTTCATTTCTCTTATATATGCTTCTGCTTCTTCTACTGACTCTATATAAAATACATGAGCTATGAATTTTGATTTCTTTTCAACTATTTCTGCTTCTACATTATTACTTATTGTTTTAAATTCTTCCATTTATTCGTTCCTTTTTTATTTTTTTGAGAAAAATTATACAAATTGGAATTTGTTTAGTTCCGGATGAATTCAGGACAGTCCCCAAAATCCCCAGGTTTGGTGATTTTAAGGGACAGTCCCTAGAATTCCCCCTCACACAAATTCCAATTTAACTAATTCCTGCTGTATATCCTGTACTCCATGCTACTTGTAAATTGTAACCTCCAGTAAAGCAATCTACATCTATTATTTCTCCTGCAAAGTATAATCCATTTATCAATTTAGATTCCATTGTTTTGGGATTTATTTCCTTAATGTTTATTCCCCCTGATGTTACTATTGCTTCTTCTATAGGTCTTGTTCCATTTATGCTAATTTTAAAATGTTTTAACTCATTTACTAATTTTTGTCTTTCTTGTTTAGTTATTTCATTTATTTTTTTGCTTTCGTTTATATTTGTTTTCTCTATTATGACTGGTATTAACTTTTGTGGCAACAATTTATCTAAACTATTTTTAAATTGTTTGTTTTTTTGCTCCTCAAAATCACGTAATATTCTCGCGTCAAGTTTTTCTTCTGACAAGGCTGGTTTTAAATCTATTTCTAATTCTACTTTGTCTTCTTTTAGAATTTGTTCTATGTTTTTTGTTTTTACCAAATATGATGAAGCTGACAATACTATTGGACCTGACACGCCAAAATGAGTAAATAACATTTCTCCAAAATCTTTATATACTACTTTATCGCAAATTTGTAATTGAATTGCAACATTTCTTAAAGACAATCCTTGTAATTTTTTGCAAACCTCATCATGAGATGTAAGTGGTACTAATGATGGCTCTATTTTTGTAATAGTATGACCTAAATCTTTTGCTATTCTATATCCATCGCCTGTTGAACCTGTTACTGGATAACTTTTACCTCCTGTTGCAAGAATTATTTTGTCTGCCTTTATTTCTTTTCCATCATCTAATTCTACACCTAAAACATTTTTCTCGGCATCAGTAATTATTCTTTTAGCTGTTGTATTAGTTAATATTTGTACATTTTCTTTTTTTAATATATGTAGTAATGCTTCTAAAACGTCTTGTGCCCTATCCGAAACTGGAAAAACTCTCTCTCCTCTTTCTACTTTTGTTTTTACTCCTTCACTTTCTAATAATTCTATTATATCTTTATTGGTAAAGTTATTAAAAACTCCGTAAAGGAATTTTGGGTTTGTTGGAGTATTTGCCATGAACTTATCCATTTGGGCATTATTTGTTATATTGCATCTTCCTTTTCCTGTGATTAGTAATTTTTTTCCACAAGAATGCATTTTTTCTATTATTGTTACTTTATCTTCATTTTTAGCAGAAGAAATCGCTGCCATTAATCCGGCAGGTCCTCCTCCAATTATTACTGTATTTCTCATTAATATTTCCTTTCATATAAATTCCAATTCATCTATAATCTTGAAATTGCTTTTAAAATCCCCAATTTTCCGTATCCATATGTAAGTCCTCCTTGTAAAAAGGCTGTATATGGTGGTCTTATTGGTCCATCACAAGAAAGCTCTATTGATGATCCTTGTGTAAATGCTCCTGCAGCCATTATTACCTGGTCTGTATATCCTGGCATGTCCCATGGCATAGGAACAGAATTTGAATCTACTGGTGAAGCTGCTTGTATTCCTTGACAGAATTTTATTAGTTTCTCTCTATCATTAAATTCTATTGTTTGAACTATGTCTGCTCTTTTATCATTAAATTTTGGCTCTACATTATATCCTAACTCCTCTAGCATTCTGCTTGCAAATATTGCTGTTTTTAAACTACTTGCTACAACTTGTGGCGCAAAAAATAATCCTTGCAAGATTTGTTTGTTAATTCCCAAACTTGGTCCAACTTCTTTTCCAAGTCCCGGTGCTGTTAATCTTTCTGCTGCTAGTTCTACTATATCTTTTCTTCCTGCTATATAACCTCCATTTGGAGCAATTCCTCCGCCCAAATTTTTAATTAAAGAACCTACTACTACGTCTGCACCAACTTCAATTGGTTCTTTTTTAGTTACAAATTCGCAATAACAATTATCTATCATTACAATTATATTTTTATCAATATCCTTTATAAGTTTAATTACTTTTTCTACTTTTTCTAAGTCTATAGTCTTTCTTGTTGAGTAACCTCTAGAGCGTTGAATTTCAATCAATTTTATATTTCCTTTTTTTACTCTTTCTTCTATTGCTTTGTAGTCAAAATCATCATTAACTAGCTCTATTTGCTCATATTTTACACCATAACTTTGTAGTGAACTTTTATTTTCTACTATCCCAATTACTTCGTCTAAAGTATCATATGGTTTTCCAGATATGCTAATTAATGTGTCATTTGGTCTTAGTATGCCAAATAGCAATGTAGAAATTGCATGAGTTCCAGATATAAATTGAGTTCTAACTAAGCTATCTTCAGCCTTAAATATATCTGCAAATATGCTCTCTATTGTATCTCTTCCTATATCTCCATATCCATATCCTGTTGTTCCATTAAAATGCATTTCTGATAAATTGTATTTTTGAAAAGCAGACAACACTTTCAAACTATTATATTCTTCTATCTCTTCTACTTCTTTAAATATAGGATCTAAATCTTTTTCTATTTTTTTTGATAATTCTATTACATCTTCTTTTATTCCAAATTCTTTATACATATATTATTCTCCTTTTTATAAAGGCAAGCATTAAATTCTGCTTGCCTTTTGTGTTTTTACTAATCTTCTGATTTTTCTGTATCTTCTTTACTTGTTTTACTATCTTCCTCATCATTCTCATCATCGTTATCTTCTTCTACATTATTTCTACATGCTTTTACCCATAATATTCTTTTTTCTTCGTAATCTTCTATTTTGTATGTTACTCTTTTGGTTTCTATTACAGGTTTTTCATCATCTGATGGAATTCTTCCAAGCAATTCTATTAAGTATCCAGATAAAGTATCATATTCTCCTTCCGGTATTTCTACACCTAAAATTTTTCTTAAGTCATGTATAGAAACACTACCACTAATTAGGAATGTATTATCATCGATTTTCTCAAATTCTTTTTCTTCCTCATCATATTCATCAAATATGTTACCAACAAGTTCCTCTATTATATCTTCCATTGTAACTAACCCTGCTGTTCCACCATATTCATCTAATACTATTGCCAATTGGTGTTTGTTTTTTTGTAAGTCTCTAAAAAGCTCGTCTATAGGTTTGTTTTCTGATACAAAATATGGTTCTCTTATAATTTTTGCTATTTTTACTTTTTCTTTTTTATTTACATTTGCAAGCAAATCTTTTATAAATAACATACCAACAATGTTATCTATGTTTTCTTCATATACAGGTATTCTACTATATTTGTATTCATCTAACTCTTTTAAAATATTGTCTATATCTGAATTTATATCTATTGCATATATATCTTTTCTATGAATCATTATTTCAGACACTACTTTGTCATTAAATTCAAATACATTATTTATAAGCTCTCTTTCTTCTTCTTTGATTGAACCTTTTTCTTCTCCAACATCTACCATCATTCTTATTTCTTCTTCTGTAACAGTTTCTTCATCTGTTCCAGATATTCCAAACAATTTTGATACTCCATTTGTTGATGCTGTAAGTAATTTTACAAACGGTGCTGTTATTATAGATATTGTTCTTATTATTCCTATTGTTCCAAAAGCTATTTTTTCACTATTTCTCATTGCAAGTCTTTTTGGTACTAATTCACCAAAAATTAGTGAGAAGTATGAAAGTATAATTGTAATTAAAATTATTGATATGTTTCTCCATGCAGTTAATCCTAAAGGTATTAAGTTTTGTAGCATTGGTGCTAAATCATCTGCAAATGCATCTGCTGCAAATGCACTTGATAAAAATCCTGCAAGTGTAATTCCTATTTGTATTGTTGCCAAAAATTTGCTTGGCTCTCTTAGCATTTTCTTTATTTGCTTTGCCTTTTTGTTTCCTTCTTTTGCTTGTTTTTCTATTTTTGCGTCATTAAGTGATATAAATGCAATTTCTGTAGCTGCAAAAAATGCATTTATTAATATTAGTATTGCTAATACTATAATTTGTGACATTTAATAAATTCACTCTTCCCTTCTTACTTTTATGTAGTTTTACATCAAACATTATATATGCTACTAGAAGGATTGTCAAGGAATATGTAAGATTCTACATTCCAGTTTTAGGTAATTTTGGACCAGTTTCTTTTACTTTAATATTACTTTTTTTCTCTTTTACGGCTAATTCTGTTTTTTTCTCCTCTTTATATATTTCTGGTTCTTTTTCTGAATTGATTACATTTACAGTTGTTTCCTCATTAAGTTCTAACTCTACTTTTATTAGTTTACTATATAATTGGTAACCTTCTAATGTTTTAGTTTCTCTAATGTAATATATACCTGGCAGTAAATTATCTATTGTTGCTATTCCATCTTTATTTGTAGTAATTTCTGTATAAATTTTATTCTGATTCTTATCTAATAATTCAAATTCAACTCCTTCTAACTTCTTACCAGTTTTGTCATCTGTTTTTGTGATTATTATTTTTGTTTCATTTTTTGTATAATAAACCTTTTTGCTTCCTGTGCCCTCTTCGTAAGTATAACCAGTTAGTGCATAACTTTGAAGTCCACTATCTCTACTTTCTCCATAGAATACTGGTTTTGTAGCAACTTGTGCCGATACTTCAATTGAAAAATTTCCATCTTGTTTTACTTCTTGTATTGGTATAAGTATTTTGAATTTTTCTGAATTTGAAAATTCTGTTTTTTCTTTATTATTTTGGTCCACTAATTTATATCCCTCTATATTTAAATTTTTAACATTTACTGTGTATTTGCTCATTGAAGTATTTGCAGTTACTAAAAATGTTTTAGAAATATAACTGCTGTCTAAATTATCAATTTTCCATAGTTTTTCTTGTTCATTTACTGTTAATTCTGAACTTACTTTTGTTTGATTTGAATTTCGCGCATTATTAACAATTGTTTTTAATGCATTTAAAGTTCTTTCTCCCGCTTCTCCTATTGCAGAATATTCATTTACATCTCTATTTGTAAGCATGCAATAAACAGCTTGTTTTGTTGCCAAATACGCCTCTTCTTCTGTATTGCATCCAAGTTCGGAAATACTTTTGTATGGATATCCATTTATTATAGTTCTCCATACCATTACATTATTTACTAATTGCTTTACATCTACTGTTTGAGACCTACCAATTTCCACTCCAGGTAATTCTCTATTCATACAATATGCTGGATACTCTTTTCCGTCTTTTTTATATACAGCTAAATGTGTATGTATTTTTAATCCTTTCCACATTAATAGTCCCTCTGTTTTTTTATTTGCATAGATATATGCTGTATCTATGGGTACTACTGCCTTACTTGATATTGGAATTAATCCTATTAAAATAACTATTATACTTATTATTGATATTAATTTTTTTCTCATTAAAATTCCTCCTTAATTTCTATTCCTTGAATACAACGTCTTTGTGTAGGTTTGTTCTCTACACATGTTATTAATGTTATTGTATTCTCTTCTGTATCTTGAAGGTATGACCAATTTGTATCTTGAATTATTGTAATATTATTTACAACATACTTTTTCGTTTCATAACCCTGTTTATATATTATCTCATCGCCAAATTCTAATTCTTTAAGCCTCGCAAAATAATTTATGGGATAACCTCTATTATGCGCTGCTAGTCCTACATTTCCATTTAAAAGATTTGTATTTTCAAAATGCCCAACATATTCTAGCATTACCTCTTGGCTTGTTCCTTCAGAAATTGGTGCTGTTAAATCTATCTTTGGTATTTCTATTTCCCATTTTTGCTCTTTTGGTTCTTCATATTTCTTTGGTTCTATTTCTTCTTTTTTTGCAATTTCTTTATTGTCTGTTTGTATGCTTTGCTTTTTTTGTAAATATATTGCTTCTACTTTGTTAGCTGTAAATTCAATTAAGCAGAATATTGTAAGTGTGATAATTAAGGAAATTACAAAAATATTACGTTTAGTGTATGTTATCAGATACGCATCACCTCTTAATATTAAATTGTTTTAATTTTGGATTTTTAAAAAGATAAAAACTTTTTAAGAATTAAATACTTTTTAAATTGCAGATCTGCAATTTGATAAAAATATATTACTACACTTTTTTTAGAATGTAAAGAATTTTTCATCGACAATAATTGACAAAATGTTTATTATTTAAATTAAAAAGAAGAAGGTAAGACTGCTATTTAAGCATTCTTACCCTTTCCTCTTACAAAAAATTTTCGCAAACGCCATTCGGATCTACGAGACTAACCTTCAGTCTGCAGCCACAGAACTCAGAAGGCTCTAAGAAGCTTCCTGTCGGAAGAACATATCTATACCAACTCCGCCTGCAATTTCTGCAACATTTTGGTACATTTTTTCTTGCTTCTCTTAACTTCTTTTCGTTTTCTTCCTTGTTTTTAGCTTCCCGTCTTTTAAACTCTTCATAGAGTTCTTCGCCTGATAAGCGTTTTTTTGACATGGTTTGCACCTCCAAAAAATTTATGTATTTATATTATATCACATTTACATAATTTTGTAAAATTTTACAAGTTGTATTTTGTTAATGTTTGTGTTATAATCATTTCATTATAAATAATTAAAGGAGCATTTTTATGAAACTAACATCAGATAGTGAAACATTAGCCGAAAAAAAGGCTTTAATTTTATATATTTTAAACAAAGTATCAAAGCCAATTAGCAATGATGCTCTTTTAAAGTTGGTAATTACAATAGATAATATGAATTACTTTTATTTTCAACAATTTTTGTTAGATTTATTAGAAAACAAATATATTATATCTTTTGAACAAGATGGAGAAAATTTGTATGAGCTTACAGATGCAGGAAGGCAAGCATTAGAGCTTGTTTCGGATATAATACCAGGAATTGCTAAATTTAGAGTTGATAATAGCTTTAAAGAAACTTTAGGTGATTTTCAAAATAAAGCTTCTATTACAAGTGATTTTATTCCTCATAATGAAAATGAATATAGTGTAAAATGCAAAATAGTAGAAAACAATCAAACTCTTTTTGAAGTTCAAGTTTATGCTGGAACAAGAGAACAAGCAAAAAAAATAGCTGACAATTGGAATAATAATGCAGAAGAAATTTATCCTCAAATTTTAGAAATTTTAGCAAAAAATTAAACGAAACAGAACATTTCGTTTAATTTTTTTATATTTTATTTCATCAACTTTTGTCTTACATATTCATATAGCATTACTCCTGTTGCTACTGCAGCATTTAAGCTTTCTGTTTTACCTAACATTGGAATTTTAACTTTTTTATCTGCCGTTTCCATTACTTCCTGTGAAACTCCATTCGCTTCGTTTCCTATTATTATTGCTGATTTTTTATAATCTATATCATATATACTGTCATTTGTCTGAAGTGATGTTGCTATTACTTTAAATTTATGTTTTTTTATTTCTTTTATTGTAGCAACTAAATCATCACTTTGTATTATGTTTATTCTAAATATAGCCCCCATTGTTGAACGTACTACTTTTGGATTAAATATATCTCCTGTTTTTTTAGATACTACAACTTGTGATAATCCGTACACTATCTATTGTTCTTAATATTGTACCTAAATTTCCAGGGTCCTGTATTCCGTCTAAAATAACTATTGCATCTTCATCATATTTTATTTGTTGTTCTTTGCAATTTTTATCTACAACAGCTAACAAGCCTTGTGGATTTTGCACATCTGTTATATTATTAAATACTTTTTCATCTACATACACACAATTGTATTTTGCAATTTCATATAAGGTCTTCGAATCTATTTCGCCTGTTTGCACACAATTTTCGCATACTACTATTGTATCTATTTCGGCTTTTTCTTCTATTGCTTCTTTTATTAATTTTGCACCTTCTATAATGTATTTTTTGTCTATGTCTCTGTACTTTTTTTCTTTTAATTTTCTTATTTTTTTGATTGTTTCATTATCTTTACTTGTGATTACCATATTGGTTTTCCTTTCTTTTTTGGCGGACACAGGGCCCGCCCCTACAACGTTTGCAATTATATTTTTAAAAAATCCTTTATTTCTTCTAATGTTTTGCTTTGATCTTTTAATTTATACGTAATATATGGTTCTTTGCCTGGTGAAAATTTTATTCTGTCACCATATTTTTTTATAAGCTCATCTATTGGCATATCAAAACTTTCATTATTAGCAAATGTAAATATAATATTATTATTTCTTTGTGTTATTTTTATTATTCCTTTTTGATTGCAGATTTCTTTTATTCTTGCAATTTTTAATAAGTTTTCTACTTCTTGTGGCATTTTTCCGAATCTATCTATTATATCATTTTTTGTATTTTCTATATCTTCTTTGTTTCTACATAATGCTATGTTTTGATATACTTCTATTTTTTGACTACTGTTTTCTATATAACTATCTGGTATATAGCTAGATACATTTATATCTATTGTAATTTCTTGCTCTTCTTCTACTTTAATTCCTTTCATTTCTTTTACCACTTCATCTAGCAATTTACAATATGTATCATATCCAACTTGTTCCATGTGGCCGTGTTGCATATCTCCTACTAAACTTCCTGCCCCTCTTATTTCTAGGTCCCTCATTGCTATTTTAAATCCTGAACCGAATTCAGTGAATTCTTTTATTGCTTTTAATCTTTTTTCTGCAACTTCTGTCATTAGTTTATCTTTTTTATATGTTATATAAGCATAAGCTTGTTTACTTGATCTTCCTACTCTTCCTCTTATTTGATAAAGTTGTGCCAATCCTAATCTATCTGCATTTTCAACTATTATTGTATTGGCATTTGGAATATCAATCCCTGACTCTAATATTGTAGTACATACAAGTACATTTATCTTTTGATCTACAAATTCTAGCATTATATCTTCTAGTTCTTTTCCAGTCATTTTACCATGAGCAAATCCAACTTTTGCTTCTGGAACTAGTTCTTTTATTTTGTTTGCTTTTCTTTCTATACTTTCTACTTTATTATACAAATAGAATACCTGTCCACCTCTTTCTAGTTCTCTAGTTATTGCTTCCTTTATTACTTCATCATCATATTCTAATACATAAGTTTGAACTGGTCTTCTATTCTGTGGTGGCTCATAAAGGCATGACATATCACGAATTCCCACAATTGACATGTGAAGTGTTCTTGGAATTGGAGTTGCTGTCATTGTTAAAACATCCACATTAGTTTTTAATTGCTTTATTTTTTCTTTGTCTTTAACACCAAATCTATGCTCTTCATCTATTATTAGAAATCCTAGATTTTTAAACTCAACATCTTTGCTAAGCAATCTATGTGTGCCTATTATTATATCTATTTCTCCTAGCTTTAATTTTTTAATAATTTCTTCTTGTTCTTTTTTTGTTCTAAATCTATTTAGTAATTCTATTCTTATAGGAAAGTCCTTCATTCTTTCCTTAAATGCTTCATATTGTTGATTTGCAAGTATTGTAGTAGGTACTAAATATGCTACCTGTTTTTGATCCATACAAGCTTTAAAAGCACCACGTATTGCTACTTCTGTTTTACCATATCCAACATCCCCACAAAGTAATCTATCCATTGGCTTTGGCTTTTCCATATCTGTTTTTAGTTCTTGTATTGCTCTTAATTGATCTGCTGTTTCTTCATATTCAAAACTACTGTCAAATTGTTTTTGCCATTCTGTATCTTTTGAAAAAGCATAGCCTTTTATTTTTTCTCTTTTTGCATATAATTCTATTAAATCACGTGCTACTTCTCTTAAATTTGATTTTACTTTTTGTTTTGTATTTTCCCATTCTTTGCTACCTAATCTATTTATTTTTGGTGCTCTAGAATCTGTTCCTATATATTTTCTTATATTATCTAAGTTGTTTGTTGGAATATATAATATATCATCATCTTTATATTTTATTTTAATATAATCTTTTGTAACTCCATCCGCTTTTATAGTATTTACACCTATAAACACACCTATACCATTAGTTTTGTGAACAACATAATCTCCTATTTTTAAATCTGAGAATATTACTGTTTCTCCTTGTTTAAAATCTTGGCTAAGTTTTTTCCTTTTTTGTGGTACTGCAAATAATTCTTTTACACATATTACTAAAAGATTAAAATCATAGCATTCAAATCCTGATGAAAGTTCTCCTTCTTTTACAGTTACATTATTTAAATTTTCTAATTTTTCTAATAATAAATCTTTAACTTTTTTTGTATTATCTTTATTACCTGTAAGGATTACTATTGTTTTTTTGTCGTGTTGTGCTTGTTGTATTTCCTTAAAACATAAATCCATTGAACTACGAAAAAAGTTAACCTCCCTATAGCTAAAACTATATCCGTTTCTTTTTGCATGCATACTTTGTTTATCTACAAATCCTATATCTTGTTTTTCTAAATATATGGTTTGTATATTTTTTATTAATCCTAAAAAATCAATATAATTATTTAAGTTAGTTAAGGCCTGTGGCACTGTTCTTTTCTTTTCCATTAATGATTTTATTACATTTTGATTATCTTTTATTATATTTTCAGATCTCGCTTTTATTTTGCTTATTTCATCTAAAAATATTATATAATTTTCTTTTATATAATCTATTATTGTTTCACTGTTTTTATAGAAATAATTAAAATATTTATCTACTTTGCTTAAATAATTTCCATTTTTAATTTCTTCTATATCCTCTGCAACTTTTTCTTCATCAAAATCATTTAAAATGTCACTAATTACCTCTTCTATATTTCTTTCTAATACAAACTCTGTTGCTGGATATATTTTTGCTGTTTTTACTTTTTCTGTTGATCTTTGTGACATTATATTAAATTCTCTTATTGAATCTACTTCGTCTCCCCAAAGCTCAATTCTTATACCTGTTTCTTTAGTAATACCAATATCAATTATTCCACCTCTTATACTGTATTCTCCTGCATTTTCTACTAAGTCTCTTCTTTCATAACCCAGGTAAAATAATTTTTTCTTTAACTCTTCTAATTCTATTATTGAATTTTCTTTTATTTCTACTATGTTTTTATATAATTCATTTTTTGTTACTATTTTTTGAGAAGCCGCTTCTATCGTTGTTACTATAATTTTGGCTTTTTTACTATATATATTATTTAAACAGTTTATTCTTTCATTTGAAATATCTTTACTCTCTGCTAAATAATCATAAGAAAGTATTTCTCTTCTTGGAAAATATTCTACTTTATTAGTAAAATATTGTAAGTCTTTTATAATTTTTTTTGCTTGCAATTCATTATATGTTACTATACAAATTGGCTTTTCTGTATAAAAAAATGTTGAATATGCAAAATGAATTTTTGCAACATCAGTAAGCCCAGATAACATTATTGGGCTTATTCCTTGCTTTACATCACCTATGTAACTATTAAATTTCTTAAAATTTGGCAATATTTTTATTGACTCGTCCATTAGAACCTCTTCTTATATTATATTCAAATTAGTTTTGTATATTAGAAAATACAAAGTACATTTTATTATAGCATGATTTTGTGGTAATTACAATGTTTTAAAAGTACATAAAAAGAAAAAGTGTTGATAAAATTCAACACTCTAAATACTTTCTATCTTCCTTCTTCCATCTTTTTTAATTCAGTGTTTAATAACATCTCTTCTGCATCAAATGGATAATCTCCTAATCTTCTTGTCATTTTATTATTTTCATTTTCCTTATTTTTCTCTTTGGTTTTTAATTCAGCATTTAATAGCATCTCTTCTGCATCAAATGGATAATTTCCTGATGGAATATTTGCCTTTATTCTTTTCATAAAATCTTCTCTATTATTCATTTTATTCTCCTTTTCGAAATGAATTGTTTTCTTTTGATATTTCCCCACGATATATCTATTGTAGCATATGTTTACATAATTGTCAACCGCTTATGCAAAATTTTCCATTTATGTTTCTTTAAATCCCTCTCCAAATACTTCTCTTGCATTTGTTATTACTATAAATGCATTGCTATCTATATCTTTTACTATTTTTCTTATTTCTCTTACTTCATTTCTTGAGGCAACACAAAACAGCACTTCTCTATCTTGTTTTTTATACATGCCTTTTCCATAAAGAGATGTACTACCTCTTTTTATCTGGTTTCCTATTTGTTCTGCTATTTCATCATTTTTTTGTGATATTATATATACAATTTTTGCAAAATCAATACCTTCAAAAAAGATATCAAGCATTTTTCCCATTATATATATTGTAATTGCAGAATATAGTCCTATTTCTAGTTCTTTAAAAAATATAACGTTTGCCGCAACAATTATAGTATCTAATATTACTAACAAATTGCTAATTCTTATATTAGGTTTATATGCTTTTATAATTTGTGTTAAAAGGTCTGTTCCTCCTGTTGATGCATTTGCCTTTAATATAACTGCTGTTCCTATTCCTGCAATTATTCCTCCATAGATGCATGCCAAAAATCTATCTGTTGTAATTGGTTTTAGTTTTTCAAATACATTTAAGAATATTGATAATCCTGCTGTTCCAACTATGGCATTTAAAAAAAAGTGTTTCCCATTTTTTATTAATGACATTATAAATAGTGGAATATTTAAAACTAGTACTGTGGTACCTAGTGGTATGTTTAATAAATAGTACACAATTGTTGCAATACCAGAAAAGCCTCCTGAGGATAGCTGATTTGGAAGTAAGAATAAGCTTGTAGATCCTGCAACCAAGGCAGTTCCTACAACAATTTGAATAAATTGTACTATCAAATGCTTTACTTTTATAATTTTTCTTTTTGTTTTAAATTTAGTCACAAAAAACACCCATACTTAGTATGGATGTTTTTAAAAGTATCTATTCATCTAAAAAATCTGTATATGTTTTTAAAATTTCTATTTCAAATTTTCCTGGTTTAATTTCTTTGCTTTGAATTATTTTTGTATCCACATCATATAAATCTTTTAGTTTTTTTATATTTTCCTTTTTATGTCCAACAATATTATTTATATTTTCTGGATTTACTTTTATTTCTATTTCCTTAACTTTTACATTAAATTTTTTAATTTTTTCAAGTATAGAATCATACCAAATACTATCTTCTACTAGTTGCCCAAAAGCCTCATGATATGGTCCTGCAACAACTTCGCTTTTTGCATTTTTAGGATCAGAAATTATATCAGTATTTTGCAATCCCATTCTTATTACTGTAATTTTTTTATTTGTAAAGAAATAATATAGTTCTTTACATCTTTCTACTGCCTGTGATAGTGGAATTGGTTCATATTCTCCATTTTGATACTCTTTTTCTAATTCCGTTCCTTTTATTACTAGAACTGGATATAATCTTACTATTTTTGGTTTTAATTTTGCTAAATCTTTTGCTGTATTTAATTCATCTATTTTTGTACTTTCTGGAAGTCCTATCATCATTTGATGTCCTAATACAAATCCATGCATTCTTATTAATTTTGATGCTTTTTTTACATCTTCAAAAGTATGTCCTCTTTTGCATTTTTTTAATATATAGTCATTTGTTGATTGAACTCCTAATTCTATTGTTTTTACACCATATTTTTTTAGTAATTTTAATTTTTCTTTATCTATATAATCTGGTCTAGTTGAAATTCTTATAGATTGAATTTGTTTATTTTTCACAAATTCATATGCAGCTTCCAAAAGTTCCTCTTGTTTAGCTTCATCTATTCCTGTAAAACTTCCTCCAAAAAATGCTACTTCTTTATGAAGACTTTCATCTTTAAAACTTTTTAAATATTCTTCTATTGTTTGTTTTACATCCTCTGCTGTTACCTGCTTAGTTTGTCCACTTATACTTTTTTGATTACAAAAAGTACAATCATTTGGGCAACCTAAATGTGGTACAAATATTGGTATTATGTATTGTTCACTCATTTTTTCCCTCCAATGCATTATGTGCAGCTTCCATTTCTGCTGCCTTTTTAGTACTACCTTGTCCAATTGCTAAATGTTTCCCATCACATTTTACTTCTACTACAAAAGTCTTATTATGATCTGGTCCTTTTTCATCAATTACTGTATATTCAATTTTTACGTTTCCATGTATTTGTAGTTTTTCTTGTAAAACTGTTTTATAATCTTTCATCCCTACATGTTTGCTCGCAATTTCTATTTGATCTTTTAAATTTTCTATTATGAATTTTTCTGCATTTTCTAAGTTTGAATCTTCATATATTGCAGCAATCACTGATTCTACACTATCTGCAAGTATCGCTGGTTTTTTATTTCCTCCACATGCTATTTCACTTTTCCCTAGTTTTAAGAAATCACTAAAATTATGCTTTAAAGCAACTTGATAAAGACTGCTTTCACAAACAACAGAAGCTCTAACTTTAGTCATTTCTCCTTCTTTTAGTTTTCTATAATTATTATATAAATAATTACTTGTTACAAACTCTAATATACTATCGCCTAAAAATTCTAGTTTTTCATTACTTTCTACTCTTTTTTCATGTGCATACGAAGTATGTGTTAATGCGGTTTTTAGTAGTTCTTTGTTTTTAAATGTATACCTTATGTTTTGTTCTAATCTTTCTATATCCACGGCTTGTCCTCCTTTCTTTGAAAATTTGGATTTTATTTAATAATTTTTTCTATTTCTTCATATATTTTGTCTTCTACATAATTTACAGATACTTTTTTTGCATTTTGTCCCATTTGTTCAAGTTTGTTTTTATCTTTTAGCATCTCTTCTATTGTATTAGATAAACTTTGTGCATTTAGATCTTTATCTAATATTATTCTTGCTGCTCCCACTTTTTCTAATACTTTAGCATTATACTCTTGATGATTTTCGGTTGCAAATGGGAATGGAATAAATATTGCTGGTTTTCCAATTTTAGCTATCTCTGTAATTGTCATAGCCCCACTTCTTGAAACTATTATATCTGCTACATTCATTACCTCTTCCATATTATAAATATATGGTATAATCTTGACATTTTCTATTTTATTAATATTTATTTTTTTCTCTTTTAGTTCTTGTTTTATTACATCATATTGTTTAGGACCTGACGCCCAAATTATCTGATAATCTTTGTTTAATTTGCTTAGTATTATATCTTTTAATGTTTCATTAATAGTTTTTGCTCCTTGGCTACCTCCAAAAATTAAAATAACTGGCAAATCATTTTTTAAGCCCATTTCTTTTTTCATAATATCTTTTTGTGCTTGTGACATTGCTATTCCTTTTATTTTTGTTGGTGTTCCTGTTACTACCACATTTTTTGCTTTTGGTAGTCTTTGCTTTGCTTCTTCAAAACCTACTAAAATCGTATCCACCTTTTTTGCTAGCATTTTAGTTGCTACTCCTGGAAAGGCATTACTTTCATGTAGCAATGTTGGTATTTTATATTTTTTTGCAGCCATAATTGTTGGCCCACAAATAAATCCTCCTGTACCTATTACAATATCTGGATTAAAATCTTTTACAATCTTTTTTGCCTCTCCAAAACCCTTTAATGTTTTAAACATATTTTTTATATTACTTATGCTTATTTTTCTATTTATGCCATAAGCATCTATTGTTTTTAATTCATAACCTGCCCTTGGAACTAAATCATTTTCTAGTCCTCTAGTTGTTCCAATAAACATTATTCTAGCATTTCTATTTTTTTCTTTTATTTTATTTGCAATTGCAATTCCTGGATTAATGTGCCCTCCTGTTTGTGCTGCTGCAATTATTACTTTCATTTTATTACCTCCGTAAATTGTAATTTGTGTGAGGAGGAATTCCAGGGACTGTCCCTTAAAATCACCAAACCTGGGGATTTTGGGGACTGTCCTGAATTCATCCGGAACTAAACAAATTCCAATTTATTGTTTTTATATTTTCTGACTCTGCCTTGATATATTCAGCAATACGCCTACTGCGCATAATAGAATTATAAGTGATGTTCCTCCATAGCTAAAAAACGGAAGCGCCATACCTGTTACTGGTATAGAAGATGTTACAACCGCTATATTTATTATTGCTTGTATTCCTATTAATGAGGTTATTCCTGTTGCAAGTAAACTTCCAAACATATCTGGAGCTTTCATTGCAATTAATATTCCTCTCCAAATAAATATTCCAAATAAAACTATAACAGCCACACAACCAATAAATCCTAACTCTTCTGCTAGTACTGCAAATATAAAGTCATTGTGTGGTTCTGATATGTATAAATATTTTTGTTTACTATTTCCTAGTCCTACTCCAAAAAGTCCTCCTGAACCTATTGCATATAAACTTTGAATAATTTGCCATCCTTCATCTTGAGCATAATCCCATGGATTTAAAAATGATACTATTCTTGTTAGTCTATATCCTCCTTTTTTGAAGAATTTTGCCAATATATATAATCCTATTCCTCCTGCTGTTCCTCCTAAAACTCCTAGTGTTAAAAAATGTGATATTTTACATCCCGCTACAATCATCATTATAGACACAACTGCTATTATAACAAGTGAAGCACTAAGATGTGATTGTACTCCTAGCAATACTCCCACAATTGGTAATACGAAAAATACTATTGGTTTTATAAATCCCTTCCATACATCTTTTAGCTCATTTTTATGTTTTGTTAGATATGCCGCAAAAAATAATATTATTCCTATTTTTGTAATTTCTGATGGTTGAAATGATGAAACTATTGGAACATTTTTTATCCAACGTCTTGCACCGTTTACCTCTTTTCCGAAGTCCTGGCACTAAAACTAATAATAATATAAAAAGAGAAACAACATATGCAATTTTATAAAATCTTTGATATTTTCTGTAATCAATTTTTGATATTATAAGCATTAATGCCACTCCAAGCACAGCACAAAAAGCTTGCTTTTTTACATATGTATAACTACTTCCCGTTGTTGCAAGTGATGATGGAGAACTTGCTGATAATACCATTGTTACTCCTAATGATAATAATAAAATTACAGTAATAAACAATGTAAAATCAAAAGATTTATATGTTTTGTTTTCCTTATTTATCTTCGGCATTCTTGTATCCTTCCTTTCGAAGCTTCTTTATATTGAATATAATCCTACTATACAAAGTATAAGAGTAATTACACTAAAAACTGATACTATCTTATTTTCTTTCCATCCTGATAATTCAAAGTGATGGTGAAGTGGTGCCATTTTTAGTAATCTTTTTCCTCCTGTTGCTTTAAAATACGTTACTTGCAATACAACAGATAATGTTTCTGCTACTGGAATTAAAGCAATTATTAATAATATCAATGGCATCTTCAAATATAAAGCCATTGCAGCAATTACTCCTCCGAAGTAATAATGAGCCAGTATCTCCCATAAATACTCTTGCTGTATTTAGATTAAATATTAAGAATCCTAAACATGACCCTACTATTATACTTCCAAAAACGATTACTTCTTTTACATCCAAAATTATTGCAATTACTGTTAAGCATGTCGCAATAATTGCTGATATACTAGTACTTAACCCATCTATTCCATCTGTTAAGTTTATTGCATTTGTAGTTCCTAGCATTACAAATATAACAAAAGGTATATACAAAAGCATTGGTAATACTATATATTTTTTAGCAAAAGGGATAAATGTTTCTGTTCCTAAATGTATTCCTCTTGTTAAATATAATGTATATGCCACTGAAATTATTAGTAATCCTAGCATTTTATATGCTGGTTTTAATCCTTTTGTATCCCTTAAAACTAATTTTTTAAAATCATCTATAAAGCCTATTGTTCCAAATCCTATTGTTATTAATAGTAATGGTAGAATATTTCTTGCTGTTTCCGGCTCTCTTGTCCTGTAATAAATATAGCCTCCAATTGTTCCTATAATTATTCCGAAGTGCAATTATTATTCCACCCATTGTTGGAGTTCCCTGTTTTTTGTAATGTGACTGAGGTCCATCATCTCTTTCAATTTGACCAACCTTTAGTTTTTTTAAAATAGGTATTACAAAAATTGATATAATTACTGTTGCTATAAATGATACAAATAGTATTCTTGTCTGAAAATACAAATTTTGTTCCCCCCTCAAAAACTCTTTTATTATTACTTGGGCGCACCCTGTGCGCCCTTATACTTTTTGTTTATGTTAGCATAATTAATGGCATTATTTTATTTCATTAATTTTTTTATTATTTCTCTTTCATCAAATGGATATTTTTTGCCATTTATTTCTTGATATGTTTCATGTCCTTTTCCAGCTAGAACAATAATATCATTTTTGTTGGCCATATCTATTGCATATTTTATAGCCTCAATTCTATCTACTATTGTTATATATTTTCCTTTTGTTTTTTTCATTCCATCTTCTATTTCTTTTACTATTTCAGATGGTTCTTCTGTTCTTGGGTTATCTGATGTAATTACTGTAAAGTCTGCAATATTTCCAGAAATTTCTCCCATTATTGGTCTTTTGCCATGATCTCTATCTCCTCCACAACCAAATACAGAAATTACTCTTCCTTTTGTATATACTTTTACTGCTGATAAAATATTTTGTAGACTTTCTGGTGAATGAGCATAATCTATCATTATTGTAAGGTCTTTTTTATTTGGTACAAGTTCACTTCTTCCTGGAACCCTAACATCAACTAAAGCTTCCTTAATTGTTTCTGCATCTATTCCAAATTTTAAAGCTACACTTATTGCTGCTAATGAATTATATACACTAAATCTTCCTGGTATTCCTGTTTTTACTCTTTCATTTTTTTGTCCTATTTTTACTTTAAAATCTACACTTGAATTTGTTATTGTTATATCTTTTGCTAATAAATCAGCTGCATTGTCTATACCATATGTTTTTATGTCACAATTTTTTGCTAATTTTTTTACTTTTAATACATTAAAGTCATCTGCATTTATAAATCCTATTTTGCACATATCAAATAATTTCAATTTTGAATTAAAATAGTCTTCCATATCTGGATGTTCTTTTGGACTAATATGATCCTCAGAAAAGTTTGTAAATAATCCTATATCAAATTGGCAATCATCTACTCTATGTAATTTTAAACTTTGTGAAGAAACTTCCATAACTACTGTATCTATTTTTGCCTCTACCATATCTGCAAAAAGTTTTTGTAATTCTAAACTTTCTGGTGTTGTTCTAGAACTTTCTCCTAAATTTTTGTCTCCTATATAATTCGCAACAGTTCCTATTAAACCAACTTTGTGACCAGCTTTTTCTAACACTCTTTTAATCATAAAAGTTGTAGTTGTTTTTCCTTTTGTTCCTGTTACTCCTATCAATGTAAATTTTGAAGATGGATTGTTGTAAAAATTGCAAGCTATTTTTGATGTAGCAATTCTTGTATCTGGAGCAGAAATAACTATTGTATCATCTTTAATATCTGATTTTTTTATTGTTTCGCCTTCTTGTATTACAATTACCTTTGCGCCATTTTCTACTGCATCCTTTATGTATTTGTGCCCATCTGTGTCAAATCCTTTTATTGCAATGAACATATCTCCTTCCTTTACATTTTTTGAATTATGTGTAATTCCTTTTACGTCTGTATCAAGATTTCCTTTGGCTTTCAAGCCTTCAATTCCATTTAATAATGATTTTAATTTCATTTTTATCTTCTCCTTTTTTTGTTTTTAATACAAAGGGTAAAATTATTTATCCCTAATTTTATTGATACACATGTATTATATAATTAATTTTGCGTTTTGTATAGTAAAATTGAATATTTAATTAAACAAATTGCAATTTGTCTAATTAGCATAAATTGTTACCTTTGTTCCTGTATTTATTTTTATTCCGGTTTTAGGTAATTGATCTCCTACTGTTTCTCCTTCCCCTATAATTTCTACTTCTAGCCCTAATTCTTTTAATGCTTTTTTTGCATCAGTTATAGACATTCCAGTTACTTCTGGCATTGTTACTGTTTCTATTACTTCCTCTTCTTGTTTTTTTGTTTCTAAATATGGTAATACTTCTCCGTAAAACTTGTGAAGCTATTGGTGCTGCTATTGCACCTCCTTGGTGTCCTCCTTCTCCAGTTGGATTATATAAAATAATTATAATTGCAACTTCTGGATCTGGTATATCTGCTACTCCAACAAATGACGTTACATATTTTCCAGTATTTACTCCGTCTTCTGATGTCCCTGTTTTTCCACCAATAGAATATCCACTTACTCTAGCGTTTTTTCCTGTTCCCTCTGATACAACAGATTCCATCATGCTAAGCACTTTTTTTGCTGTTTCTTCTGATATTACTTGTTCTCCTTGTTTTACTTCTATATCATGTCTTTCTCCCGTTTTACTATCTATTGTCGCCTTTACTAATCTTGGCGTAAATTTTTTCCCATTGTTTGCAATTGTAGATAACATTGTAAGCATATGTATTGGTGTTACTTCAAATCTTTGGCCAAATGATATTGTAGCAAGTTCCACTGGGCCAACTTTTTCTTTTTTTAAAAATATACTTCCTGCTTCTCCTGGCAAATCTATTCCCGTTTTGGAAAGCAACCCAAATTTCTCTAAATATTTATAATATGTTTCCACTCCTAATTTTTGTCCGTAGTCCTATAAAAACTGGATTACAAGAATTCATTAACGCTTGCCTTAAACTTTCTGCTCCATGAGGTCTATAATACCTCCAGCATTTTATTCTCGTTCCTGCAATATTTATAGAGCCAGTACAGCAAAACTCTCCAGCCCTATCTGTATCAGTTATTCCTTCTTCCAATGAAGCTGATGCAGTTACAAGCTTAAATGTAGACCCTGGCTCATAAGTATCTGATATTGCTTTATTCCTCCACATTTGAGCAAGTGCATTTGATTTATCTCCTGCAGATAAGTCATCCCATACAATCTTTAAATCTTCTTCATTTATTAAATATGGTTCATTTAAATTATAATTTGGATAATTAGCCATTGCTAAAATATCACCAGTTTTTGGATTTGATATTATTATATTCCCTCCACCTGTACAAACATTATCAACACAAGCCTGTGCCAAATATTTTTCTGCAATAGACTGTATTGTCATATCTATTGATAATATTAAATCATCTCCATTCACCGCTTCCACATAATCTTCTCCTGCCGTACCTAACTCAGAACCTGTGGCATCTGTTAATTTTAATATTTTACCTTGTTCGCCTTTTAATATGCTATCATATCTACTTTCAATTCCTTCCAGACCTTGATTGTCACTTCCTGTAAACCCTATAACATTAGATGCAAGTGTGCCATATGGATAATATCTTTTTGTATCTTCATCTATATTAACCCCTGTTACAATATTATTTTCATCTAGCCAAACTCTAAGTTCATTTGTTTTTTCTTTATCAACTTTTTTTACAATTGTTTCTATCGAACTTCTTTTACTTACTTTCTTTAAAACATTTTCATAATTTAGATCAAATATCTCTGCCATCTTTTTGGCTAGTTTTTCCTTGTTTTGTGGAGCTATATTTTTAGGTGTTACAGAAACCGTTTCCACACTAGCACTTACTGCTAATACATTTTTGCCAGTACTATCATATATTGTCCCTCTTTTAGGATTTATTTTTCTATTTAATGTTTGTTGGGAATACGCCATTGACTGTAATTCCGAACCTTGCACGAACTGTATTACCCCAATTCTTACAATCAGTAAAAAGCATAATATAGAGGTAATAAATATCATATTTCTTAATATTCTTTTTCTTTTAATATTTGTAGGTTTCATAAATTCTCCTAATATAATAAAAATAAGATTAGTATTATTTATTTATCTAATACTAATCTTATTTAAATATATTCTTAATTGTATTTATTATTACCTTAAAAGGAGACTCTTTTTCGTCTATTACCACTTCTTCTGAGGCTGGTTCAATGTAATCATTTTTTGGAAGTGTCATATATATTGTTTGTTTTGAATTTAATTTTTGCATTCCTAATTGTGTTTTTGCTTCTTGTTCTAAGTTGTTTAAATTCATTCCATTTTCTATTGCTACTTCCAATTGAGCATTTTGTTTTTCCACTTCTGCTAATTCCGACTTCAAGTCTTGTATTTTAGCAAAATTCTCGTCTATCTGTGAATTTCTTAAACTTATACCAAAAATTATTAAAAAGCCTATTGCTATATATTTTATTACTCTCATTTTTCTCTTTTTTATTTCATTTGCTTTATTTTTATTTACTGTTTGTATTTTTCTTGCTGTTGTTTTTTTCTTTTTATATGGATTTTTTACAGGTGTATATTCTGGCTCAAGTTTTCTTGGACTTGTTTCATATTGATATTTACTAAAATTTCTTGGCACTTTTATACACCCCCTTCAAAATTCATTATATATTTTATATCTTTTCAAATACTCTTAATTTTGCGCTTCTACTTCTTGAATTTTCTTGCATTTCTTTTTCTGTTGGTAAAATTGGTTTTTTAGTTATAATTTTACCAAGACTTACATTTCCACACACACAATAAGGTAAATCTTTTGGACAAGTACATTTTCCCTCTGCATCTACATATGCTTTTTTTACCATTCTATCTTCTAGTGAATGGAAAGTTATTACACATAATCTTCCTTTACTATTTAAAGCTGTTATCGAATTTTTTATCGTATTGTACAAAGGTTCTATTTCATTATTTACTTCTATACGTATTGCTTGAAATGTTCTTTTTGCTGGATGAGAATTTTTTTCTCTAAATTTACCTGGAATACTCTTTTCTATTATTTTTACAAGTTCTCCTGTCGTTTCTATCTTTTTATTTTTTCTATATTCGCAAATATTTCTTGCAATCTTTCTAGAAAATTTCTCTTCGCCATATTCAAATATTATTCTTGCTAAATCCTGTTCCTTGTAGTTATTTACTATATATTCGGCTGTAAGTTTCTGAGATTTATCCATTCTCATATCTAGAGGTCCGTCATCCATATATGTAAATCCTCTTGTTTTTTCATCTATTTGATATGAAGAAACTCCTAAATCTAGTAAAATTCCATCTACGCCTTTTATATTTAAATTTTTAATTATTTCATCTATATTGTCATGATTATCATGTACATATTTCACATTGTTAAACTCTTTTAATCTTTCTTTTGCTACTGCTAAAGCTTCTTCATCTCTGTCTATTCCAATAAGCATACCTTTTTCAGAAAGTTTTTTTACTATTTCTAAGCTGTGCCCAGCACCGCCCATTGTTCCGTCTACATATATTCCGTCTGGTTTTATATTTAAATTTTCTATACATTCATTTAGTAATACTGATACATGATTAAATTCTATCTTTTCCAATTTAAACCTCAACTAAAAAAATAGCATTAAACAGTTGGTAAAAATATATGTACCAACTGTCTTCCTCTTTTGTTTATATAATTCTTTTGTTTCTTTTGGCTTTCGTCATTTTTCTTTTGTGTGTTTTTTTACAACCCCTCTTAAAAAGTCGTATTGATTTCTTTTGTACTTAATATTTTTTCTTTAGTGTGTATAATTTTACTTGTTAAGTAAATTATAATTGTAATCTTTTGTGTAATTTATTTTTAGAATATTTTCTTTGGTGTTTTTTTAATTTTTCTTTTGTACTAGTTTTCTTTAGTACTTCTTTTATCTTTTGTATTTCTTTTCTTTAGTATTTTTTGCTTTCTTTTGTATTTAATAATTTAATCTTTAGTATCTTGTTTTTTATCTTTTGTGTTTTATATAAACTTTTCCAAGTTATATACCTAAGTTTTCTATTCTTTCTGCAATTTCATCTGCTGCTAGATTTTCTTCTTCACTATATTTAAGCCATTTTTCTTTGCTCCAAATTTCTATTTTGTCTAATACTCCTATTATAACTACTTCTTTTTCTAATCCTGCAAACTCTCTTAAATTGCTATTTATTAAAAATCTTCCTTGCTTATCAAGTTCACATTCAGTAGCTCTTGCTAAGAAAAATCTTTTTAATGCTCTTGCATCTTTATTTGTAAGTGGAAATGTTCTTAATTTTTCTTCGAAGTTTTTCCATTCGTTTCCGCGAATATACAAACAAGCATCCATCTAGACCTTGTGTTATAACAAACTTTTCTCCAATGTCTTCTTTTAATTTAGAAGGCATTATAAGTCTACCTTTTGTATCAATTGAGTGCTCATATTCGCCTATTAACAAATGTTCCACCTCTTTTCACTTTTGAGGATTTTTATTCCACTTTCCTCCACTTCGCTCCACTTTGAACTTATTTTATACGATTAGATTATAAAATGCAATACTTTTTGCAAAGTTTTTTAATTTTTTTGCAAAAAAATAAAGCCCATATTTTTATATGAGCTTTATTAATTTTATCTTTCTTCACCATCATCTTTATTTCTATAATCTGATTTTTCTGCATAATCTTGTCCAAATTTTTCTGCTTCTGCGGCTCTGTTTGCTTTTCTCATTTCAGCAAGCTTTCTTTCTGCTTTTTCTTGTTTTGCTACTTTTTCTTCCATTGAAACTCCGTCCATGCCTTTTTCTGCTACTGCTTTTATATATTCTCTAAAAGACTTGTCTTCGTCTTGTTCTTTAGACTCCTCAGTTTTATTTAATGCGCTTGCCGCTTTAATTTTTTCTGATTTTCCCTTTTCTTCTGGCTCTGGTAGCATCTTTTCTTCTTTTTTTAATATCTTTTTAAACCAATTTTTAATTTTAGTTAATCTAGGATGTTTATCTTCAGACATTAATTGTTTGTTTTTTTTGTATTTTTCTGCACTTGAGTCAGAAATTAAATCTTCTTCTGAAAATTCTCCTAACTTATTTTCTAAAGAAGGTTTTGCAGATACTTCTCCCTCTTTACCTGAATTTTCGTTCTCAGTTTTTGTCTTTTCAACATCTTTTTTCTTTGTATACTTTTTGTCCCAATTATCTAATTTTAAATCTATAGTATCCCAACTAGCACCATTTAGTAAGTTTTTAGCAACCATATTACATTTGCTCATTCTTGTTTTTAATAGAAGTGCTTTATCTTCTATTTCTTTTTTTGATAAATTCTTTAATTTACCTTCTCTACTAAATTCTCCTTCAAGGGCTTTTTGAGCTTTTGCATATCTAGAATTGTTTTCATCTCTTTTTCCATATAATTCTTCTCTTTTTGCAAGTAATTCATTTTTTCTATCTTCTTTAATTTCTGGATCTTTTAGTTCTTTTTCTGTTTTTATTATTTCTTCAGTTATTTTAACTAACTCTTCCTCAAGTTTCTTAGACTCTTGATTTGCTAAAACAGCATCTTTTCTTGTTTCAACTTCTTGTTTTAATTCATTTAACTCTTCTTTTAGTTTTTCTCTGTATTCTAATACATTTTCTACTTTTCCTAAATTATTTTTAGATTTTGATAGTTTTTCATATTCCTTATATTCTTCCTTTGTTGCTGTTTTATTGTTTGCTTTATCTTTCAACTCATCTATTCTTGCATCAAATTCTCCATTTTTTAATTTTGAATATTTATCTTCCCATTTATTCATATTTTACCTCCTAATATGACACTCATATAATATATTTTAACATAATTTAACATTTTTTACAATAGTTTTATGTAAAGTCATTATTTTTTAACATATCTGTAATGCTTGTGTAATATCTTTACTATTGTATAATCTTATTCAAAGACCTTTCGGCCATTTTCTCATATCTCTTCTTTTTATCTTTAACTTTTTCTTCTAGTGGAGGTAATATTCCAAAATTTGCATTCATTGGTTGAAATTTTTCATTTGGTGAAGAAACGTAATTTGTTAATGCTCCTATTACTGTTTCTTTGGGGAAAATTATTTTTTCTTCTTGTTTTAGTTCTTTTACTGCATTTATTCCAGCAAATAAACCTGACGCAATTGATTCTACATATCCCTCTACTCCTGTTATTTGTCCCGCAAAGAAAACATTATTATTAGTTCTTAAATTACCTTCTTTGTTTAACAATTTTGGTGAATTTATATATGTATTTCTGTGCATAACACCATATTTTATAAATTCTGCATCTTCTAGTCCTGGTATCATAGAAAATACTCTTTTTTGCTCTCCAAATTTTAAATTAGTTTGAAATCCTACCAAATTATATAATGTACCGCTAGTATTATCTTGTCTTAATTGTACAATTGCATATGGCCTTTTACTTGTTCTTGGATCATCAAAGCCAACTGGTTTTAATGGTCCAAATCTAATTGTATCTTTCCCTCTTTTTGCCATTACTTCTATTGGCATACATCCTTCAAAAATTTCTCTTTTTTCAAACTCATGTAGAGTTACAACCTCCGCGTTTATAAGTTCGTTATAGAATCTTAAATATTCCTCTTCATTAAATGGAAGATTTATATAGCTTGTATCTTCTTGCTTTTTTAGTCTTTCTTTCCATTCTTCTATACTTTCTTCTTTTTTCTTTTCCTGTGAATATCTATCTCCATAAAAAGCAATATTCATATTAATACTGCTCTTTTCCACAATTGGTGCAGCAGCATCATAAAAATATAACTTATTTTCCCCTGTTATTTTTAAAATTTGTTCTGCCATTTTGTCTGATGTAAGTGGTCCTGTTGCGATAATAGTTATAGCATCTTTTTCTAAATTGCCTATAAATTCTTCTCTTATAATTTCTATATTTTCATTTTCTTCTATTTTTTTAGTTACTAATTTAGAAAATTCATCTCTATCTACAGCTAACGCTTGTCCTGCGGGAACAGCTGTTAAATCAGCACATTTTATAAGAAGTGAGTCAAGTTCTCTTAACTCTTGTTTTAGTAATCCACATGCATTTGTAATTGCATTTGATTTAAAAGAGTTACTGCAAACAATCTCTGCTAAATTATTATTCGAATGAGCGGGAGAAAAAACACTAGGTTTCATCTCATATAATTTTACTTTAATACCTCTTTTAGCAATCTGGTAAGCGGCCTCACAGCCAGATAATCCCCCTCCAATAACATTAATATAATCTTTCATATCTTCATCCTTTAAAAAAAATCCTGATGAACATTTTTCATCAGGGCTATTTTATCACATATTATAAAAATAATCCATTATTCCAGTATATATTCCCCAAGCTAGTTTTGTTTGATAATCATCTGTTAGTAACAGTTGTTCTTCTTCTGGATTTGACAAGAAGCCACACTCTACTATACTTATTGGTATTTCCACATGCTTTATTATATATACATTATCTATTTTAAGTGGTACTCTATCATTCTGCTTTTGTATTGTTTGATTTAAACTGTTTTGTATGCATGTTGCTAGTTTTTGTCCTTCTGGGCTTTCTTGCTTATAAAATGTTTGCCATCCCCAATATTGTTGCTGTGGTATTTTGTTCAAGTGAATTGATACAAATATATCTGCACTTGATTCATTGCCTATTTTTACTCTATTATGAATATCTGATATCTTTTTTTGTTTTAATGTATTACTGTCCAAATCATATATTGCATTTTCATCTGAGCGTGTAAGTATTACAGTTGCGCCAGATTGTTCTAGCAGATTTTGCACTTTTAACGCTATTTTTAAATTACTTTCTGCTTCGGTTGTTCCATTACTACTTTGAGCACCTTCATCTGGAACTCCATGTCCTGCGTCTATTACAATCACTTTATTATTTACTGGTAAAGCCACTGTTGCAACTGTTTTATTTTTTGTATTATTTACATTGTATGCTGTAATTGAATACAAAAACATAAATGTCGCAATTATTCCCGCCCAAAATATTATCTTTTTTCTATTTATTACTACCATAAAAAACACCTCATATAAAATATATATGAAGTGTTTTTTAATGTTATTCTTTTTATTAATCATTTTCTTCTCTTCTATCTATAGCATAAGAACTTCCCATTGTTGTTTTTGATAGATGCTTAACCTGTGCTCCTACTTCTCCTATTTCTAAAATATTTGAAAATCTCTTTGCATCTGCTACCACGACTCCTATTGAAATAGATGTTAGTGGAAATTGTTCCATTACTCCTTTTCTGTTTTGAACTTCTATGTATTTTCTTTCTATATCTGTATCGTTAAAAAGCTTTAAAACTTCCACGTCAAACTCTGCAATTATATCTTGACATATTGCTTCATAGTCTATATCATCATTTGTTATTGCAACAAAATCATCACCACCTATGTGGCCAACGAATGCATCTGTACTTTCTAATGCATGTATGTGTTTTGTTATTATTTTTGCAGTTAATTTTATTATCTCATCGCCTTTTAAAAATCCATATACGTCATTGTATGCTTTAAAGTTATCTAAATCAATATACAATACAACAAATGGTTCTTTTTTTAATAGTCTTTTTTTAAGTTCTGTTTGTATTGGCAAATTCCCTGGTAATCCTGTAAGCGGACTAACGGTTCTATTTACAGTTAATAATCTTGATAGATTTTTTATTATATAATACAAATAATCTTTAATCTCTTTTTTTGAAATAACATATTCTACTGATCTTTCTAAAATATCTATTTTATGCTCTTCTGAATCATCGGCTGTTATTACTATTATAGGAGTAATACTATTATCCTCATTTTTTCTTATTTTTTCGCATAATTCTAATACATCTTCATTAATTGATCCTTCATTAATTATTATAAGACTTGGAATACTTTTTAGAGAAAGCTCTAATTTATCTGGATTTATATTTCTAAATCTAAATGCTCTTTCCTCTTCAAATAGTTCTCTTAACGTCATTATTAAATCATTATTACAGTCTATAATATGTATTTCTTTAATCATCTTTTTCTCCTATCATTAGTATTTTATGGGTACTGGCATTGCCCTACATATGTTTTTTGTGTATCTTCATTACTTGTTGCTACTATTGCTACTTCATTCTTTCCTTCTTTTAAATTGAAATAATAGAATAACTCTTTCTTTGTAGCATCATATCCACTAAAGTTTTGATCATATGCTAAAGTTTGTCCATTTACTGAAAACTCAACTTTTTTAAATCCAAGTTCATGAGTAATTTTTAAATATAATTTATCTCCTTCTCTATAAACTTCTATTTCTGGGTCTGTTTTTCCCACATATGTTTTTCTTGATATTTCTGTATTGCCAGCAGCATCAACCGCTGTAATTATTAATGTATTTGTTCCTTTTTTGGCAGTTATTTTTATATTAATTTCCTTAGCAACAGTTTCTCCTTCTTTTGGTTCTGCTTCTACTTTAACAGTATTTTCTTCTGGTTCATCTTCCCATCTATATGTTGCATATGCAAGTTCTGTTTCATCTGTTACTGTTATATTTGTTCCATCTGTTTTGTCCAAGTCTATTAATGGCTTTTCTGTGTCTTTTGTTCCTGTATATTCTTTACTTGTTTCAAACTCTTGAGCATTTCTATCAATTACTTTTACAGTTAAAGTATTTGTTCCTTTTGGTATTGCAATAGACTCACTGTATTCACTTGTTCCGTTTAATGATTTTTCAGTCTTATCATTCAAATCCCAATAATATGTGATTTTTTCTATTCCGCCTTCAGCCTTTGCAGAAATTGTAGCTTCATCTTCCACTTGGTCTAAAACTATTTCTGGTTTTGCTATTTTATTTATCTTACTTTTATTTATTAATTTGTATGAATAAACGCCTATCAAAGCTGCGCCAAAAATAAAAATTGCAATAGCAAAAACTTTAACGATTTTATTAAATTCTGGTGAATTCATTTTTTGTTTTGTCTTCTTTTTATTTGGATCTTCTGTTGATAATATTTGATTCATTCTATCTTCTCCTTACAAAACAGATTATAACATAATAAAATTATATTTGTAAATAAATTTAAAAAATTTCCATTATAATACAAATTGTAATTTGTTTTTTAACATAAGAAAGGCATTTTGCTAAGTATACCTTCGAAGAAAGTGCAAAATACATGCCACTCACTTCGTTCGGGCGTTTTAAGGTAGCCTAACCTTGTTGTATACGGAAAAATCTTACATGAGGTCAAGATAAAAGTCGATTTTTCCTATACAATAAGAAGAGATTAGAATTAAATTCTAATCTCTTCTTATTTCATTTATGACTTTAATACATATTTCTTTATTAAGATTATTCCTCCACCTACGATTGCAAGTGTTATTGTTATTAATGTAAAGTAACTCATAAATTGTGTTGCACCTGTTTTTATTGATAGAATTACTAATGCAAAGTCGTCATCGTCTTCTTGTTCTTCTTTATATGGATTTTCTTTGTTGTTTGGTGTTGAGTCTATGTCATCTGTATTGTAGTCGTTTGCATCTTCTGATATTTCTGCTATATTTATTTTTTGTCCTAGATTCTTTTCACTATTTATCCATCTGAATGTTATTTCTAGTTCTTTTGATTCTCCTGGATTTAATAATACAGTTTCTAGTGCTCTTGTTACTATTTTGTCATCTCCAGATTTTACCCATCCATATTGTTTGTTGTTTCCATCCTCTACATGGAATTCTAATCCTTCTGGAATATAATCTGTTACTTCTGTTGCATATCCTGGAATTTCTCCTTCGTTTGTTACTCTTATTTTGTATACAAATTTAACAACAGTTTTATTTAATTTTTTCTTGTCTAATTCTACTTTTGCTATTGGTTCTGGTTCGTTGTTGTTTCTTATTCCTTCTCCAGTGCTTTCTGTTAAGCCTTTATTTGGTTTAAATCCAGTATTTGTTGTAGTTGTTTTTCCATCTACTGTTACTACTGATTGTGTTACCCATTTTAATAAGCTTAAATCAAAGATTGGTATACGTACTTTTTCTATATCTTCGTCATCTTCATCTTGCCATTCGTTTGGTGTTGAATCTTCGTCATCCCCACTATCTTCTGTAATTTGTGCTTGATTTATTATTACACTATCTTTATCAAAGTCTTTTGGTTCTTTTATTGTAAATACTACTTTTACGTCTGCATAACTTAATGTTTTTGTTTCTGGGTCAAATGCTTTTATTAATGTTTTTTCTAAGTATCTTGTTCTTATCATTGTTGCTTCTTCTGCTTTTGTTGTTATAACATATTTTTTACCATTATATTCTATAATGTCTTCTTTAGCAATGTTTTCATCGCCTTCTGTCATTTCTCTATACATTACCCAACCATATGCTTTGTTTGTTGCATCATCTGCTTCAAATACTAATCCATTAGGTATATCATCTGAAACTTCATATGCATATCCATCTTCTGAGCCTTCATTGTAAACTCTTATTGTATATTCTACTTTGCTTCCGTTTTTTACCCATAATGGATCTTTTGGATGATTATATGTTGCTGTATGTTCTTTTTTGCCATTTCTATCATATGTTCCATCTATTAATGTACTTACATCTGGCACTGGTTCTCTTGATGCTTCTGGTGCTTCTCCATCTACTTTTGTTATAAATTTACGAAGTGCTAAATCAAAATATTTTAATTGTAATTGTTCAAAATCATCGTCATCTTGTTCACCTGGTGTATATCCATTTTCTTCTTTGCCTGGTGTATGTTTATCATCTTCATAAACATTTTTTGGCTCAGAATCTCTGTCATCACCTTTTTGTTCTATTTTGTTTCCATTTTCATCATATTCTTCTGTTATTTCTGCAACATTTTTTAGTATTCCTTTATATGTGTTTTCTTTTAAAACTATACATGTTATTTCAACTTCTTGATAGAATAATCCATCTTTTTCATCATTTGTACTTTGTTGCCATAAGTCTTCATCAGCTTTTTGTGATTTATATGCTTTAATTAATTTTTCTTTTAATGCTTTTGTTGATATTGCTGCTCTTTCGCCTGTTACTATTTGTATTTGGCTATAATCTGTTGGCACTTCACCTGTTATTGGATCTTTAAAGTCCTCTAGTTTTATTTTATCTTTGTTTATTTCTGATTCGTCTTTATAGAAACCATTTTCTCCAACTAAGTTCTTTATTTCAATTCCCTCTGGCAATACTTCTTTTCCTGTTGCTTCATCTGTTGTTTTTGGTATTGACCAAATGCTGTTATTTGTATAGTTAGGTAAGAAACCTAGTCCTTCTGGCAAGTAGTCTGTTACTTCTGTTGCATATCCATTTCTATCGCCTTCATTATATACTCTTATTTTATATGTAACTATATCTCCTTTTCTTACTGTTACAGCATCTTTAGGATGAACATATTCTGCTGTTGTTATTTTCTTTCCTGTTGTCGAATCTATTGTATTTAGCTTACTTGTATTTATTTTTGGTGTTCTATCTTTTTCATCTTTTAATTCTGTTCCATTTAGTTTTGTTATAAATTTACGAAGTGATAAGTCAAAAGGTGTTCCTTTTATAATTATTTTCTCAAAATCATCATCATCTTCTTGACCTTTATAATGATATTTAGAATCTGTTAAATCATTTTTATTTTCTTCGTTTCCTTTATATCCTGGTAATGGCTCTAATAAATCTTCTGCTGTTGGCTCAGTAAAGTTTTCTGGTTTAGAATCTCTATCTTTAATTTTTTCTTCTTGTGGTCTTGGTGCTGATGTATAGTCCATTGTTGCAATATTTGTTAAAACCATATCATTTGCTGAAGTTTCTGCAGAAACTTTAAATTTAATATCTATTGATTTACTATCTAGTTTTTCTCCGTCAAATGGATTTAAGCCAAATAAATATGGTTGTAGTCCTGTTTCTCCTTGCGCTGGAATCTTAGATATTGTAATTGTATTTTTTTCCTTATTTATACTATATATATATTCTTTACCTTCTAATTCTTCTGCTGTGTATTCACCTGAAGTTTTAGCTTCTATAAACTCTGGATTTGATTTTGCATCAAATTCTAACCCTTGAGGTAAATAATCTGTTATAGAATATACATAACCCTCTATATCGCCTTCATTATATACTGTAAATCTGTATGTTACTATATCTTCTGTTTTTACTTCAACTGGATACTTTTTATGCTTATAGTCTGCTGTTGTTGCTTCTCCACTTGCTAGTTTTGTTACATCTATATCTGGTACTCTAGTATCTTCTAGTTTTGTACCATTAACTTCTGTTATATATTTTCTTAATGCTAAGTCAAATGTTTTTCCTGGTAAAACTAAATCTTCATAGTCATCATCATCTTCTTGATATGTGCTATTGTCTGTTGGTGGAGTGTAATCATCTAAATTTGGTTTTTCTGGTACAGAGTCATCATCATCTCCGCTATCTGCTGTTATTGCTGCTATATTTCTTAGGTTTTGCTCTACTCCACTTGCTATTGCTACAACTTTACATTCTACTTCTAAATCTGCATAATATAATCCGCCTTCGCCTTTTTCTGCTTTTTGCCAAATGCCTTCTGTTGTTTCTGATGTTTTTGTTCTGTCAAATGCTTTTATAGTTGTATCTTTTAAATAGTTAGATGTTATTGGTGTCACTTTTGAACCATCTTTTAATGTTATTTGTTCTCCTGTTTTCCATCCATATTTAGTATTTATTGCGCTTCCAGCCACTAACTCTAGGCCTGCTGGCAAGTAATCTGTTACTTCTGTTGCTGTTCCATCTACCTGTCCCTCATTATACACTCTTATTTTATATGTAACTATATCTCCTGTTTCTACTTTTTGTTTGTCTTTTGGATGAGTGTATGTTGCTGTATACTCTACCTCTCCTGTTCTATCATCTTTAATACCATTTATTAAAGTTGTTGTATCTACTCTTGGTGTTCTATCTGCAACTTCTATATTTTTTTCTGCACGTTTAATTGCTGTTATAAATTTACGTAGTGCTAAGTCAAATCTTTTTGGTACTTCTGTTGATATTTCATCTTCTGCCTCTGCTTTATCTCTTTTTATTTCAATTACCGCTTGGTCATTTCCTGTAGCATACAAGAAATTTGCTGTTGCCCATTTTCCTGTTTTTGATACTTTTAGTGAAAATTTTGAGCAGTCTATATCAACAAATTCCATTGCTGATTTATATAATTTAATATAATATTCATTATTATATGTAACTTTTTCTAATTCAACTTTATTTCCTGTTGAATTTATAACATCAAAAATTTGCATTCTTTTTAATGTATCTTCTGTTTGTTCAAAATAGAAGTATTGATTAACAATATTTCCTTTCCCGTCTTTTAATGCTAATTCAAAATCGTTGTATCTTGCATCATTTGTTGTAATTTTAAATGGTCCTATTAGATAATAGTTTTCATATGGATTTGGCTTTGTTCCTGTACTACTTTTATCTTCTACTCCAAATTTTATATTTTTATCAAATTCTATATTTACACTATCACTATTAGTTGTTTCTCTTATTGTGCTAGTTGAATCTGAGCCTTCTTTTAATGCTCCTTCTATAAAATATTGATATATTCTGTTTAAATAGTTTGCCCTTCTTGTTCCAAACACATCATTACTTTCATTTATAGCTAGCCAATTAACTGGTGTTGGATTTGTTGTTGATACTGATTCATTTTTTCCGTTTTCATCATAATTTGCAAAATACCAAAAAGCTAACTGTTGAATTACTTCTAAATCATCATCTGTTATCATACCTTGGTTTACTTTTGCAATTCCTATTTTTGTTAGTAATTCTGTTTTATATTCTTGTGCATTGTATTTATCTGTATTTACTGGTAAATATGCATTATCTGCTATCCATAGCATTGCATTATATATGTTAACATTGTTATATGTTTTCTCATTAAAAGTAATGTTCTCTGTTCTATCTAGATTAATATTATATAATTCTTTATACTTGGCAATTACTTCATTAGCATTAGATTTCATATTTTCTATTACTGTATATTTTGTTGAGTTTGCAGAACTATTGTCACCAAATTCCACACTACCAAAGCCCTTTCCTCCTCTTATACAATAAAAGCTATCTTCGAATTTTTTATATGGAGTTTCTAATTCTCTTTTATTATAATCAAATATCTTTACTATTGAATACTTAAATTCTTGACCATCTTTATGTCTAGCGAAGGTATATTCTTCATTGTCTATGTTATTATCTCCATTATCTTCACTATATGGTCTTGTTCTTTGATATGTAAGGTCCCTTTTTTCTTCTGCTGCATATATCGCATTTGGGTTTAGTACCACTATTGAAATCAAAGCTACTATTAATGCCATTAATAAAATCTTAATCCTTTTCATAATTTACCTTCCTTCTTACAAAATACTAACTATATATATTATAAATTTTTTTAAAATTAAATCAATACCTCTTTTTTAGGCATTTTTCTTTTGTAAAAAAACGTCCTTTAAGCCTTTACGGAAGCCATTTTTTAGAGTTTTGTTTTTTATTAGCATTAAATATTACATTTTCATGACATTTTTTTATGTGTATAATAATTTTTTCATTTTCTTGTTCTTTTGGCTTATTCCCGTAGTTATACAGCTTTTTTATATGTATAAAAATCCCTTTAGTATTTTTACTAAAGTAAGCATGCTTTTAAACGCCATATCCAATAATACATACTAATTATACAATATTTTAAGTTATTTATCAACACATTATGTAAAAAAGATTTTAGCAATTAAATCCAGTTTTTTCTATTGACTTTTTTATATAAATTTGCTATTATAGTTATGCTTTAATTTTTGCGGGAATAGCTCAGTTGATAGAGCGCTGCCTTGCCAAGGCAGAGGTCGCGGGTTTGAGCCCCGTTTCCCGCTCCAGATTTTTAGTTGTTCACCATTAACTTTTTTATTGTTATTTGGTACTATTTTAATTAAAAGTGAATAAATTATATCATATCTTAAATATTCGGCGACATAGCCAAGTGGTAAGGCACGAGTCTGCAAAACTCTGATTCCCCGGTTCGAATCCGGGTGTCGCCTCCAAAAAATAAAGACTTTTTTCAAAGTCTTTATTTTTTTACTTATGCAATTAATTGCATATATACATTCTTAAAATTTCCTATTAATTCTATAAAGTAATATCTTGCACTTTTTTTATTTACTATATTTTTTGTGATTATATCTATACTTTCCACATTACTATCGCCAATTTGTAGTGTGACTTTTCCAATTTTAGTGTTTTCTTCTACTGGTGCTTCTAAATATTTTAAAGAATTTATACTTATTCTTATATTATCAATTTCTTCTTTTTTTATTGGATATAATTTATATTTAAAATTTTCTAAACCTAATTTTACACTTTGCTTTTCACCTTTATTTACAATAATCCTATTCGCATTTACTTTTTTCCATTTTTCAAATTCATTATTAACCAATTCTTCTAGATTTACTATTTCATAGTTTTTATATATGTACTCTATTAAATTGATAGAATCTTTTGTCCTTATTTTTTTAGTATCGGCTCCTAGTACAACTGTTATAATATTAAATCCATTTCTTGTTACTGACGTTACTAGGCATCTTCCTGCCCCATTTGTAAATCCAGTCTTTATGCCATTTACACCGTCTAAATATCCAAGCAGTTCATTTGTATTTGTTATTGTTTTTATATTTCCATTTATATTTACATTATGCACTTTAGTACTTACAACCTTTGCTATTTTTTCAATATTTAAAGCATAATCAGCAATTAAGGCAAGTTCATATCCAGTTGTATAATGCCCTTCTTCGTCTAATCCATGTGGAGTTATAAAATGAGTATGTTTTAAATTTAACTCTTGTGCTTTTTTATTCATTAAATCTGCAAAATTTTCTACACTTCCCGCAGTGCTTACGGCTACTTGTATCGCAGCATCATTTCCGTGAGCAAAGCATCAATCCATATAATAAATCTTCTTTTGTTATTTTGTCTCCTGTTTTTAGTCCTAACCTTGAGCCCCCTATGTTTGCAGCTTGTTTGCAAACCTCTACTTCTTCATTTAAGTTTTTATTGTTTTCTACAAATACTATTGCTGTCATTATTTTTGTTGTGCTTGCCATTGGAACTTCTTTGTCATAATTTTTACCATATAATATTGTTTTTGAATTTCTATCAAAAGCAATTGCACTTCTTGATAAAATGCTTGGTTCTTTTGAAACATTTGTAGAAACATTTTCTATTTCTTCCTTTAACCATACATAGTCCGTTTCTTCTTCTATTTCGTATGCAAATACACTTACATTAACACAAATTAATGCAATTATAAATCCAATTATTATTTTTTTTATATTATTCAATAAAATCACCTTTTAAATTTTATTAAATAAAGCATTAAAAATGCATAATTTAGTTTTATTTTCCTATAAACATTTGCACATATATTTTTCCATATTTTGGGCTTTTTACTACACCTATCCCCGTATAATTAAAACTACTATTTAAAATATTTGCTCTATGCCCTTCTGAATTCATCCACGCATTTACAGCCCCACTGTTGCTTGAATTTCCTGCAATGTTTTCTCCTGCTGTTTTATAACTTATTCCATAGCTTTTTAGCATATCAAATGGTGAACCATAAATTGGTGAAGTATGTGAAAAATAATTGTTATCAACCATGTCTTGTGCTTTTATTCTTGCAACATTTTGTACCTCGTCATTTATTTTTAATGCAGATAAACCATTAGCAACCCTTTTTGCATTAATTAAATCAAATACTTCTTGTTCATCAGCTGTAAGTTCACTTTTAGTAGTATTGCTTGCATTTGGCTTTGTTGTGCTAGAATTGTTTCCAGCACTTCCGAGTATTAGGATATATTAGTTTAATATATTTACTGCTAACTGCTCCGATATAATCATTGTCTGTTTGTACAATATACCAATCTCCTATTTTTGCAAACAAGCGTATATATTGGTTTTTATACACTTTTGTTATTACTCCAAAGTTAGTACCGTGGTCCTTGTCTTACATTTAGTGTTGTTGCAGTAACAAAACCTGTTGGTGTGCTTACTGTTTGATAGTTTTTCATTGCTAAACTGCTTGTAAATATACCTGCTATCAAGAAAAAAATCATTACACATAAAATTAATTTTGACTTTAATTTCATAAAAAATCAACTCCCAATAATAGTTTTAGCTATTATTAGGAGTTTATGCAAAAATTTTGGTTTAAAATTATTCAAATGTAATCTTTTTTTAATTATTGTGTTTCTTAGTTTTGATGTGATATAATTTAATATATTACTATTAGGAGTATATAAATGAAAAACTATTATGAAATTTTAGAAGTAAATAAAAAAGCCTCTCAAGAAACAATTTCCAAAGTATATAAATTTTTAGCTAAAAAATATCATCCTGATGCAAATCCAGATAATAAACAAGAAGCCGAAGAAAAGTTTAAGGAAATTTCTGAAGCATATGAAATATTATCTAATGAAGAAAAGAGAAAAGAATATGATGAAGAATTACATGATTATGAAGCAAGTACTTCTCCACAAACTGTTTCTGCTGAAGATTTTCTAAAACTTAGCAATTATTGCAAAGAATTAGAAAACGCTTTAAAACAATACTCATCTGCTGGAAATACTAATTCTTCAAATTCTAATGAATACAATAATTATTATAACAATACAAATAATGATTCTGCTCAATATCAAACTGATACATATACTGCTCGTGCTCAAGAACAAGCAAGAGAGCAAGCTTATCAAGATGCTGTAAACAGAGCTTATCATGATGCATATGTAAACAATTTAAGAAATATGGGATATAAAATAAAATATAAAAAGACTTTTAAAGAACATGTAAAGAATTTTGTAACATTAATTTTGTCCATTGTAGCAACGATATTAATTATTAAAATAGCTTTAAGTATTCCTGCTATTCAACGAAATCTTATTATATTAAAAAAATAGTTTGCACAATGCAAACTATTTTTTTATCTTCTTCTTTCATTTCCTCTAAATTGCTCTTCTACTTCTTCGTGAGCGTTATCAATTTTTTCTTTAGGAGTTTTTCCTTCTGCCTCATTGTATAGGTTTAAAAATTCTTCTGGCGAAACTTTTGCCTTTTCTGCTTCTTTTGCTATTGTTGTTGTTTCTCCATTACCCAAATCTATTATCATATTTAAATTTTGAATTTCTATTCCTTTCTCTTCTCCTTTTTCAAAATTATGTGCTATTTCATGATTTTCAGTTCTCGTATCTGTTGCTTTAATAACTTCTGTTTCTGGTACATTTGTTTTGCTTTGTACTTTTACCGGTCTTTCGACTCTCTCATTGCATGGAGTTACACGCACTTTTCCCAACTCAATATAGCCATATGTATCTATTGTAATTGACATTTCAATATCTTTTCTGTTCGTCTTCATCAATGCATGTGGACTTTTTCTTTCTACCTTGTCACCATTCTCGTCTATTGAAATCACACTACGCATTGTTGGCTTTGCCGGTTTAATCTCGTCAGCTATTCTTATTCCATTTTCATCTTTTTCTGTAATTATGTATTGTCCTAATTTACTAGAATATGCCAATCCTAATTTCTTTCCTTTCAATTCTGGAAATTCTAACTGTAATCTTGGATCTTTTATTTTTTTATAATATGTAATTCCTAGATCCTGTCCTTCATTTTCCATTAATTCTTCATTAGCTTCTTGCTCATCTTTTTCTTCAGAATCTTTGTCTTCTTTCTCATCTTTTTCTTCTTTTTCTTTGCCTTCTTTTTGTTTTTCTATATACTCTTCTAATTCCTCTGGCGTTAGCTCCTCCGATTTTGCTCTTATATTTTCAATATTAAGTTCTTTTAAATCTTCCAATGTCATTTCTACTTCCAAAGATCTTAATAATGGATCAATAAATTCTATATGTCCTTCTTCATTAACATAGCCTAATAAATTATTGGAATCCTTTGCATATATTCCAACTTTTTCTGTTCCATCATCATTAGTTATCTTGGCTATATAAATATCAGAATTTATTTCTAATCCATCTTTTATTTTTAACTTTTCATAATACTCTATACTAGAAATTCTTTCTCCCTCTGCTAGGCTTTCTTTCATACTTGATTCAAACTTGTCCATTTTCTCCATAGTTTCTTTTTCATTCGCTGTAAATGTTGAAATTTTCTTTTCTTTTTCCATATTACTCTCCTATTCTACCTCGAAAGATAATTCAAATTCTGCATTTGGATTTAATTTTATTATAAAATTTTTATCCATATCATCTGCAGCTACACCTACCCCACTCTTAATATTAGCTGTACAAGTATACACATTACTTTTTGTTTGAACATTTTTAATAGTTATATAATTTGTATCATAAAAGTTTTTCTGCACATAGTTTTTGAATTCATCAATTGTTTTAAAATAATTCTGTTTAAATTCACTTGATAAACATTCATATGCATTTTTATAATCTTTGTTGTTTATCATTTTTATAAATATTTCAATATCTGTAGCTACTTTCTTTGCATCGCTTGCTTTATTGTATGTAGTTATAAACTCCTCTGTTTTTATTGTATAATTATCTAGCAATATTGTATAATCCATTATTCCATTTTCTTTTATTGTATAATAATTATCAAAATTATCTACAATTATATATTCAGTATAATTATCTTTTTCATTAACACCATACTTCACCATTGTTGTATTTTCCATTTGATTTTTATTTTCACTCATACTATTTTTATACTCTTCTAGATTTCCAAATCTTTTGTTTTTATATTCTTCATCAAGTAAATTATAAGCTAACTCTGGATAATTAAGTGCTTTATTTATATAATCATTAAGATAATTTCGAGCCATATCCTCATTTGTTACATTTATATTTTTAAATAAATTATATTTATTTTTAGAAATAGTCAATTCATCACTTTTTGATTTATTTTCTGTAATAAGTTTATTATATTCATTTTCTGTTATTGGAGTTAATTTATATGTTGTATTTTCAAAATCCAAATTTGCCATCATATAAAATCTCTTGTCTAATTCTATACTTTCTTTTCCTTTTATATAATATGTGCAATATGTATACCCATTTAGAACATATATTTCTTCTAAAGATATGTCATCTACATTTTTAAATGTGTATTCATCTATAATATTTTGTATGTTTTTTTGCATAGTTACTGCTTCTACCGCATTAGTGTTTTTATTATTAGTATAATTAACAAATTCCTTTATGCAATCCAATAATATATAATATTGATTTCTATTACTTAACTTCTCAATATTTTCGTTTATTACATATGTTGGATGTTCCGAAACTAATGTGTCTTTTTCTCCATGATTTTTCTCGTTCTTTTTATTAATTACAACAATGGCAGTTATACATAGTATTAAAATTAATATAAGAATTAATATAATATATTTAATTTTTTTCACTATAACCTCCTAATTATTTACTTACTAATTTTGCTCCAACAGCGCCATTAAATAATGATACAGCTGACTGCCAGCCTGTACGTCCTGTTGCCCATGGATCTGAAACATATATATAATTTCCATTATCTTTTACATCTAGTAATGCCATATAATGCTTATCAGTAGTAAAAGTACTTCCAGCACTTCTTAACACATATATTATAACTGGATTTCCTGATTTTAAATGCTCTATTATTTTGTTTTTATCAAATGGCACCCCAGCATTTCTATTTTCAAATCTTCCCATTTCAGTAACTGTAAATCCCATTCCTCTTAGCGAATTTGTTAAATTACTATTAACTAGATAGCACTCATATGGATTTTTATTTATTCCGTATCCAGATGCTACTATTGCAACAGATGTTACTCCACATCCAACTTTTGATACTGTTGAATCATATATTCTCTTACTGCTGTATGGTGCTCCATTTTGTTTATATTCTTTAAACTCCCTACCAAATTGGTTTGTAAATGTTGTAGTATATCCATTTCCGCCAGTTACATTTTTTTGTTCACTTACATTTACGCCTGCAGCTTTATAAATCTCTGTCATTATTGCAGTAACTCCTGGTGCCCATGATTGCGAACCCGGACAATATTTTGCTGATATTGTTTGTACAGAGTTCTTTCCCTCTGAGAAATACTCTTTTTTTATTAATCTCATAAAATCCTCTGTTGCTTCTGTATAGCTAGGATATACTCGCCATGTATTGCCTTTTGAGTCGGTCCACGAATTTCCATTATAGTTTCCTTTTATGCTTCCCCAATTATTAGTATTATTTTTAATCAGCTTAGCATCTTTAGCAGCACCACACTGATTTTCTTGCTGAAACACTGCAATAGCAAAAACTGCATTAACATTATATTTATTTTGTAATTCAATAAATTTACTTGCTCCAACACTATCTAAATTATTTCTTCTTGTACCAGAATTTGCCCATTTTTCTATTGCAGTTTTCAATTGTTCTTCATTTAGTACTAAATTTTCTGAAGATTTAGTTGTTTCCACAATATATCCACCAACCAAACCTACTGCTGTTAGCTCATTTCCACTTGCTATCTGATCCATTATGCTACTGATGTCAATACTTGGCTCTATTCCCATTACTAGTGCTTTCATATACTCAAATATATTAATATATATTTCTGCTGAGTCTAAAGTATCTGAAAAGAATTCATTTAATCTATCTTGTAGTTCATATATATGCTCTGTTGTTGTATGTCTATATTCGTCACTAATTAAAATATCATAAAAGCCACCTTTTCCTTCATCTTTAAATTCTAGTTTAGCCTTAGAATCATCCACTGCATATTCTATTCTTGTTATATTTTCTGTATTTGTTGCTTTTACTGTTCTCTCTTTTGCCCATACAGATCTATATGACCAGCCTGTCCCCGTTTTTATATCTATATTTGTGATATTTATTGTTTTTCCTTTTTTTGCCGCTTCAGCAGTTATTTCAGATTTCATATCTGGTTTTAGTTTTTGATATCCTGCAGACGAAGTAATAGTATCTATTCTAATATTTTCTTCTGGATCAATTTTTTGTGTAGTTGGTCCTCCTGTTGAAACATTTTCTGGCTCAGTTTTCGATTCTTCTTTATAAGCATTTTGCATGTTCCAAAAAATAGTATTTGCCTTACTTACTACAATTTTAGGAGTAGTAGATATATTTGTACTATTTGTTGTTTTTGTATACTTTTCTTCTTGGTTCAGTTCATTATATTTATCATAATTATATCTTTCATTTTTTTCTTTTTCATCATTCTCTTTATAATCATATTCCAATTTAAACAAATATTTGTAATCAACTTTCGCTGTTCCTTCTTCTACATATTTATTTTGTACTGTTGTAACTTCATCATAAACAGTTAATTCTACTTCATTTTTCAATGCAAGGTTTGCAACATCTTCACAAAAATTTGCATCTTCTGTTATTGTTAATAATGTAAAGAAAAATGAGTATGGTGTAGCAAATTTTTGTATTACACTCATATATGGAACAGTGGTTTTTACATATATTGTTTCCTGCGAATAGCCATCATCAGTTACATGCCCCTTATCTCCACTTAGTTGACTACTAGATGTTGATGTTGATCCATTTGCAACTGACAGATTAAAAGCTTCATCTAATGTAAAATAATTTAACACATCAGAGCTATTAGTTTCTATCAATTTGTCAAATTCTTTTTGTGGTTTATATTTTAATTCATAATCATTCCTTTTTATTTTTACATTTCCCTGAAAACTATCTCTAACTTTATTTGTATCTCCGCCTAAATCTGGGTACATTGTTTTTAACTCAGCTTCTACAAACTTGGGAAGGAGATGTAATTCTTTTTCACTATATTCTTGCAAATCCAAATCCATAGTTAATTGTCCTAATGAATCTTCTTTTGCATTTGAAACTTTTACTAAAACGTATTTTTCAAAATTTGTAAATGTAGCTGGGTCATATCCTATCGCTGTTAGCAGCTTATTGGCTAACTCAATTTCTTCGCTTTCAAATTGATATTCGTAGACGCCATTATTAAATATTGTTTTTCCAATATCAAAGAATCCACTCTCTGTGGTTATTTTTTCTTTATCTTCTTGATATGATTTTATTTTACTTTTTTGTATAACATAATGTGCTCCCGCTAAAAAGATTACTAAAACTAATATAATTCCTACTGCAAGCCAAAAATATGGGCTTTTAGCTAATCCCATTAAAGCTTTTTTTAAAGCATCTTTAACCGCTTTTTTTGCTGCTTCCTTTGCTGCTTGTTTTGCTTGTCTTGCTGCTTCTTTTGCTGCTTCTTTTGCAACCTCAGCTGCTACATTATTATCATCTTCTTCTTGCAAGTTTTTCACCTCACTTTAAAAACCAACATTTATATTTGAAACATTACTATATTCTTGTTTATTTTCCTGTTTTTTATATTCATCATAATCTAGTATAATATCTTCAAATGTTATTCCTTTAGAAGATATTTTTTCCGTATATGATTTATTGAATTTTATAGTTCTTGTAATACTTAATAGCGGGTTAATTATCAATAATCTTTCTGGTATTTCATTAGTATATGCTGTTTTCTTACCTCCCACTGAATCTTGTAAATACATTGAATTGTTCTTCCTGTATCCATCCATCAAAATTGTCTTCTGCGTATTGTTTGTTATTTTTATTTCATATTCTTCATAATCAATATATATTTTTCTGCTTATTACATTTATTCTAACATAGTCATTACTATTTTCTGTATTTAATTCTTCTTTCGCAATAAAGTTATTTATATTTATTTTATAATCATTATTTTCTTCAACAACTGTATAATAGCTATCTATTGCATTATTATTAACTACTCCAACTGCTAATGCATTTTCATATATACTTATTTTATATATACTATATTTACCTGACATCCATAATTTTATATCATATGTTTTAACTGTGTTAAAAACTAAATCTGTATAGTCATTTTTAAATTTTTCTAATACTGGAAACATTTCCTCTTTGCAGTCTGTACTTAACAAATCATATGCTTCTTCAATTTTTCCATTATTGCATTTTTCTAAAAAAGCACTTATAAGTTTTAATTTTTCATCTTGTATTTTTTCACTATTATAATTACTGCTTAAAGAATCTTCTTGGTTATTAGGATAAATAGTAGTATTGCTACTACTATTTATCTCATCATTTGTATTAATTTCTGAATTTCTTTTTTTAGCATCATTATTTAATGTTTGCAATAATATTATCGTGAATGCAATTGCTAGTATTGCAATCCATATAACTCTTCTATTACTATTATAAAAGCTTAATATTTTATGCAATTTTGAACCTCCTATTATTTTTATATTTTTTGGTTCTATTTTTTATTTGTTCTTCCTTTTGGTTTAGACTGTGGTATAGCTTTTTGAACTGGAATTTCTTTACCTTTTACTCTTGCAACTTGTTTTAAAATAGTATCTGTTGTTTGTTCTGCTTTTTTCAAGTCATATCCCGGTTGACGAGTAAATTTATCTATCATCTTATTTCTTCCTGTATTGTACCTATCATAATCATCATACATATCATCACTAATTCCTTTTGCAAATGCTGGAATTCTTTTTGCTAGCTCAAGTGTTGGCACTTCAGTATTTGCTTTTGTTGCTTCTTTTGCAGCCTTTTCTCCTCCAAATTCGCTTGTCATTTTTAATGATTTTATAATCTGATCATCATCAGTAGTTCCATAGTTTTCTCTCATTTCAAGAGCTGCCTCTTTTGCAGCTTTAAAATTCTCATTTCCAAAAGCTTCTCTATATTTATCATCTATTTCCGCATCATTTTTCCATTTGTCATTCAAAGCTACCTCTTGCTTAGCTGCATAATCTTTACCATAATATCCTCTTTTTGCTATATTCCAATCTTTCGATACTCTTGATATTCCTTTATCAGCAACTACTCTACCTGTCTTTGATCCTGCTGTTGCTGCTATTCCTACAGCAGAGGCTATTTTACTTGGGTCACCAGACATTAATGCTGCCGATCCAGAAATTAATGCTGCTGTTCCAGCAAACGTGTATCTTCCAGCCGTTCTTGCTCCCAGTTTTAAAGCTTTTGGTGCAGCCACTTTAGCACCATTCCATGCTTCTTTTCCAAGTGCTTTTGCACGAGCTTTTCCGCCCATTCCTTTTGTTGCCTTCCATGCATTTATATAATGTGAACCCGTTTTATTTCCTAATCTCATTGCCTTGTTTCTTGCAACTGCTTTTACAGCATTTCCTACCATTTGTCCTTTTGTTAAATCATTGCTATCTTCTGCCTCAAGTTCTGAATTTTGTTCCTGCATTGGAATTGTATTTTGCTCTTGTTCTTCTTGCTCTTTTTCCAATTCTTGATATGCCTTATAATCGTCATCAGACCAATCAGCTCCTGGTGTTGTTCCTTCATCTAATAAAGAATCTAACGCCGCTCTCTCTGATTCTATTGTTTTTCCTTCTTCATCTAAATCGTTATTATTAAAATTGTTTCCTGAATTTTGAATTGGTTCATTATTATTTTGTTGGCTTTGTCCATTACCATCTCTTGGATTCAATCCATCATATGGATCTTCTTTCGCACGAATTCTATCTGGTTGACTAGCTCCATCACCACTTCCGCCAGATCCACCGTTTCCACCGGATCCGCCTTTACCCTTTGCAACTTTATTTCCTATTTTACCAGCAACATTTGCAAGCATAGAACCTGCCGCTGCTCCAGAAAATGCTCCCATTGTAGACGCCTTTTCGAAGCCAAACATTTTTCTCAATAGTTTTTCTGCTTGTGTCATAAATCCCAATACAACAATTGTATATATTATATTTGAATTTGCAAACTCTAGTGCTGAACTAATAAATATCATATATATTAACAAATGAAATGGTTGTATTAAAACATTAAATGTAAACTCTTTAAGCCACATATTAAATGCCTGCGCTTGCCCATCATTTAATTTATCTATTGGATATGTAAGTGTTATTAATGGTGCAATCAATGTTAAAAATGCTATTCTTATAAACCTTCCTATATATTTAGCAAAATATATCACTGTAAATCCAACTAGAAATAAGTATGTTATTGTATATCCTAATCCAGAAGCGCCATTTAAATTAGCATATAATCTAGCATATTGCATTAAGTTAGCAACTCCTGTAATTTCATTGTTCGCATTAAAAACATTTCCCTTGATTACCAAGTGTTCTCCTTGTAACTTGCTCAACACTTCACTAAATTTTTCATTATTTGTTTTATCATTAAATGTAAATTTTGCATCATCTCCGACAACACTAGGCAATTTAATTCCTGGATTGCCCATATTTGAATTAAACAAATCAGTTAAATTTTCTGTTAGGGTAAATGTAAATGCCATTATATAATGTAATAAAAATATTAAACATATTGCACCTACCCAAGACGAAATCATTTGTTTGTACTTAGCTTTATCTGATGCTGTACTTGATATTACAACTCTTATACCTATGTATACTAGAACAGAAAGTAATCCAACTAGTGAAAAGTTCCTTATTGCAACATACCATTTAGCAATTGTTGATCTCAACACATTCAAATTTTTTTCTACATTATCAGCATGTGAAGTAGATGTTTTTCCATCCATCACTACATCATCGTCTCCACCTAATGCTTTCTCCAATGTTCCATCCATATTAATCGCATTAATAAAGTTTGGATTTAATGAAGCAATTTGATTTCTAAAAATTGATTCTGGTGTAAGGTATAAATATGCTGGGTACTTTATATTGTTATCGCCAGCATCATCCCATGCATCATGACCTTCTCCTGTTCCTTTATCTCCAACTGGTGTAACATTTGCACATGGAACAGTAAATTTATTTCCTATAACTATTTTTTGAGCTATAGTCATAATTGCATCTCCAACAGTATAGCATAATTTTTTTATTGGAGTTAATAAAGTTCCACCATCAAAGCTAACATCTTCTACCGTTATCTCTGAATCTATCTTTACTGGATTGTACGAATGTGTATCCGTTCCATTATCAGATGGCCTTAGTGCCATTGAATAATTTGGCACGATGCAACTAAATAATAGCACTGTTAAAACTATTAAAAATATTTTTTGAGTTGTTTTTTTACTAGCAATATTTTTCATTGTTTCCTCCTATATTTTAACTTTCTCTCGATTGTTTCATTTGTGCTATTTTATTTAAGTTTGTTTCTACAAACTCAAACTCTTTTCTTGTAGGCTTAATTTGTAATATTGCTGTATCCGCTCCTACTTTAAGTAATCCTTCACCTTTTAAGCAAGTTACTAAGAATCCAGCTTCTCCTTCACTTAACTTAAATACCTCTTTTAAGTAGTTTATTTCTGATTTATCTTGTGCTAAAAATAGTTTTGTATCTGATGATGTTAAAACCGCTTGTGCTTCTGGTTTTTCATAGAAATCTTGGAATCTTTGAGAAATTATTGCAAGTGATACATTTCTTTTTCTTGCACGTCTTGCCATTGTGTTTAAAAAATCTACTGCTTCTGGATATGGAAGAAGCATCCAAGCTTCATCAACTAAAACTCTTTTTTTAGTTGCTTTTGTTCTATCTTCACTATTCTTTTTAACATATTTTTCCCAAATCCAAGAAAGTAATATTTGTTGTGCAAGTGGTCTTGCAAATCTTTCCTCCAATTGAGATATATCCAAGTTTATAAATGGTGCTCCATCTAATAGTTCAAATGTAGATTGCCCATCGAAATATGCCATTTGTCCATTTAATTCTCTTACATATTGTTTCATAACTTTTATTAAATAGCTGTAATGGAATCTATAATCTGAATTATCATTTTGCTTTGCCTTTTCTACTATTCTTTTATACCAAGAACCAATTGTTGGCATTTCTTTTTTTCTTTTCCCTAAAGCATCTCCAGAAATTACACTATCTGATTCATATAAACTTGCTGGATCTGCTGTAATTCCCACTCTTGCATATTCTTCTGCCACTGATTCTGATATTATTTGTTTTGTAAGTTCGTTTACTTCTGTACTTCTTGTACTTCCTCTCGCCATTGTTAAAAGTGCTTGTGTTACGTCCTCTACTTTGTTCTCTACATTTAATATAGGCCTTTCTCTCCCTGTTATTTCATCTTTTACCTTTTCTATTTCTATATCAAATAAGTTTATAATTGTTTGTGAATTAGGGCTTATTACTACATTTATTCCTCCAAGGGCCTCTGCAACTACTGTATACTCACCTTCAGCATCTAGTGCCAAACTTTCTATTCCCATAAGAACAGAAGATCTTGAAATTAGCGTTTTCATTGTAACAGATTTACCAGCACCAGATTTAGCAAATATAACCATATTATAATTTGTTAAGCTTGGATGGAAATTATCAAATAAAATTGGCACACCTGTTTGTTTATTAAATCCTAGTGGAACACCTGTTGGATGTCCTACTTCTGATGTAGTAAATGGAAATACTGTTCCCATCGATCTACGGTCAAATGTGTGAATCTTCTTTATTTTGTCTTCCATTAATGGTAAGTTCGATTGAAATCCCTCTTCTTGTATGCCCCATGCTGATTTTATATCTATTAATGATTTTGACATTTCTGTTGCTAATAATTTTGTTAATCTGTCTAAATCTTGTAAATTATATGCAAACAATGTTGAAACAATTGAAGCTTCATAAAGTTTATTAAATCCTGCTGCTATTTCATCTCTTAAAGATTCTGCTTCTACTCTTTTTTGTGCTAATAAGCTCTCTCTATTTATATTTCCTTTGTCATAAGCTACAATTCTTTCTGTTTCTAGTTCATTTATAACTTTATTTAGCTCATTTTGAGATCTTGATTCTGCTATTGGATTGATATATATTGATGTGTTTATATCTCCAAACATATACATATCTCTTAAAAGTTCCGGGAATGTAGCCATACGTGGTAATGCTGATATAAAAAATGTTCTTGCAAATCTAGTTGTTGTCGATATTATTTCTAATCTATCTATATTTGAAGCATCTATTCCAGATGGAGCAATTAATTCTTTTATTGTTTTCTTTTTTAATAGTCCATAACCATTTTCATTTTCAGCAATACTATTTTGTAGTTCTGCTAGTTGATTTTGCTTTTGCTTTTTTGCCATCTTTTTCCCCTCCTTTATCTTTTGTTTTTATTCTCTTTTTTGCTTCTTTTGCTACATCTTGTCCTATATAACTTTTGCTTTCCTCTAATATCTGTGCTGCCATATCTGCTATTAGGTCATCCATTGTTAATTCTTTTTGTTCTAATTGTTTTTGTTTTTCAGATTTAACTTCTTCTATTGCTGTTCTAGCTTCTTCCATTGCTTTTTCTTGTATTTGTGCATCTAATGTTTTTATTTTTTTATCTAATACATCTTGTGCCGTTATGTATAATTCATCATATCCTGCTTGTAATGCTTTTTTCATTCCATATGTTTCTGCCTCGTCTCTATTATATGCGTTGTATAATAAATCCACAAGTTCATATGAATCTAATACTTTTCCCGTTACACTACATCCTGCCAAAGTTCTTATTATTGATTGAGCTTTTGTATAAAGCTCAGAAAAAGCTATATTTCTAATTTCATCTTTATCAAATAAATCATTTCCTGCTTCTGATGAATAATACGGAATTACTATGTAATATTGTTTTCTAAGTACATTTTTATTCAAGCTCATTCTTTCTGTGTTAAAAATTATATCTTTTCCATATTCATATAAGTTTCTTTGTTTTGTTATTTCTAATTTATATTTTTGTAATTGTTTTTCGTCATATCTTCCAGATTGAACCATTTGTTTATATTGATTTTCTTTTCTATCCAACTCTTCTTTTATTCCATCTACTCTATGTTTATAATTTTCTAAACTGCTATCTAAATTTATTGTTCTACTTTGTGTATATATTTGAATTGGGTGTCTCAATGTATTTAAAAATTGTGAAAACCCTTCTTCTACTGCATTTTTTTCCATTCTAGACATTAAATCATAATTTATTCCTTGGCATTCTACAACCATTAAATATCTTTTCCCATTTTTTTGTACAATCATGTTATCTTCTATTTTATCAAATTCCATAAATGAAAAAATTGATTGTTTATTATATGATTGTGGGACTTTAGTTTGTTGTTTTGTTCCCTGTTCTTTAATCTCTGTATGTTTTTTTTCTTTTCCATTTTTCTCATCTAGGCTCATTTTCCAATAAACTAATGCTAATATTAATATAATAAAAACTAATATTGCTGCAATTATCACAAATATACTAGTTATCTCCATTATCATTTTCCTCCTTTGTATACACATATATTTTTTTCTTCTTTGCATGAAATTTTATTGCTCTTTTTATAACATCATCGATATTTTGCCCACTTGTTTGTGTTGTAAATTTTAATGATGGTATTTCTGGAACCTTTAACATTCCTATTGCCCATCCTATTGCAGCAAAGATTACAGCTATTATTATCCCTACAATTCCAAGTCCTATTGCCTTTAAAATAAAATAAAATACTAATCCTATAGCCGCAGTTATTGCCGTGTATATTAAAGATTTAGGAGTAAAAATGAATAATATTCTTCCTTCTCCCTTTACATTTCTAGGTATCTCATATGTTCCCAAAATGAATTCCTCCTTAGTACCTTTTTATAGTTATATCTATTATAACAAATTTTTGGCTAAATTGTAACATTTTTGGCGTAAAAATATAAATTTCATATATTTGTAATGTTTTTGTAATAATTGCCCGATTTTTGGCAAAAAAATAATAGCCTTACGGCTATTATTTTTATTTATTTTATTGTGCTTGCCCAATCGTAAATCATACCTGCTACATTTGATGCTGCAAATATTAAAACTGCACCAATTATGTATGGTATCATTGTTTTTTTGTATTCTGCTTTTTCTTCTGCGCTTCCCATCATGTATTTAATACCTAATACAACTAAAACTACAACTGCTGCAATTGAACCAACTAATTGTACTATACCTAATATTTGTTGTCCTAAGCTTTTAACAGAACCTGTTCCTGTTCCTTGTACTGGTGTTATTGTTCTTGGATCTGTTGATTGTGCAAATACAACTGTTGAAGCCATAGCTAACATTGCAACTATCATTAATACAGATACTATTTTTGAAATCTTCTTAGTATTCATAATTAATACCCCTTTCATTATTTTTTTATATTTAAAATATTCTAGTTAATAGAATAACTTTAATAACTATATTATAATTACACATCTTGTAGTATTGTAGCAACTATTTTCCAAATTCCAAATGCTCCAAATATTATTACACATCCAATTACAAATGGTATTAAGCTTTCTTTTACCTTTGCCTTATCGTCCATACTTCCTACCATAAATTGAATTCCAAGTATTGCTCCTATTATTACTGCTATAACTGTTCCTATTGCTAATAAAATATTGTATATTTGATCTGATACTGTTTTTATTTGTGACTCTTTAATTGGTGACGTTTGACTCTTTCCCGTATCAATAAATCCTTCTCCTGCATCTAGAACGCTATCTGCAGCATATGTTGTTTGCATAATTAGCATTGTTGATAATATAAATAATACTAAAATTTTTATCAATATACTTTTATTCATATTACCACTCCTTTTTAACTATTTATGTCTTTTCCTATTTCATATATTATATGTACCAAATTTGATGTTGCAAAAACTAGTATCGCACCAATTAAATATGGTAACATTGTTTTTTTATATTCTGCTTTTTCTTCTACGCTTCCTACAACATATTTAATTCCTATAATAGCTAAAGTAACTGCAGATACTATGCTACCTATTAATTGCACTGCTCCTAATACCTCTCCCGCCTTAGAAAATAACTTTTGGGAACCTCCTCCAGAAGTAGGCTTATAATAGCTTGGGGTTATAGAAGCATAAATATTTGTAGTAAATAAGTAAATTAAAAGTAAAGTCATTAATAAAACTGATGTTATATTAAAAAGAGTTTTTTTATTTGTTTTTCTCATTTTTCTTCACCTACTTACTTTTAGATAAATAAATTATACCACAGTTTTCCTTTTATTTCAACATTTTTCATTTTCTTGTGCTATTTTATGTTATTTTAGCATATAAAATGTTAATTTGTAAATACAAATTAAAAAAAACAGTTTAAATATTTTTTTATATTTAAACTGTTTTTTATTATGACATTATCTTCTGTCTTTCGTATATATTCTTGTTCTTATTTTTTTATTATAGTATCTTGTTATTAATTCATCTAATTCTAGGCTTAGGGTATATATATATGTATAATCCTTCTCTTTTGTTATACTTTCATTTAATTTTCGTCTTAATTCTAGGATTTCTTCATCTAGCATAGACTTTTCACTCCTTTTATTAATTTTTTCTTTTGTATATTAATAAAATACCATATTTTTACATTTAGGTCAATAAAAAAACAGCAAAAATGCTGTTTTTTGAATAAATTTCGTATGTCATATTTCTCTATTTTTTAACATCTGTTTAGATTTTAATATATTTTGTTTTTCATTTTGTCAAGAAATAAAAAAAAACGACAAATTGTAATTTGTGTGAGGGGGAATTCTAGGGACTGTCCCTTAAAATCACCAAATCTGGGGATTTTGGGGACTGTCCTGAATTCATCCGGAACTAAACAAATTCCAATTTATCTGTTTTTACTCTTTTAATATACGCTATCACCGTCATTATGAATATAATTATTGACAAAGCCTGTGATATTCTTATTGGTCCTAACATTAGACTGTCTGTTCTTAATCCTTCTATTATTGCTCTTGCAAATGAATACATTATTAAGTATAAATATGTTATTTGACCATTGAATTTTCTATTTTTAGATACTACTGTAAGTATTATAAATATTGTAAGTGTTGCTATTGATTCATACAAGAAAGTTGGATGTACCTCTATATATTTTCCAGCTTCATATATTCCCATTCTCCATGGTAAATTTGTTTGTGTACCGTATGCTTCTGCATTTATGAAGTTTCCCCATCTTCCTATTGCTTGTCCGAAGTGCTAAACACGGTGCTATAAAGTCTAATAAATCCAGTATATCTATTTTTTTCTTTTTGCAATATATATAACAGGTAACTGCTCCACCTATTATTCCACCATATATTGCAAGTCCGCCATTTCTTAAATTGAAAATTTGCAATGGTTCTTTTATGTAATAGTTTATCTCAAATAATACATAGTACAACCTTGCACATATTATTGAAATTGGTATTAAAAATATGCATAAGTCTATTATATCTGCAAATTTTATTCCATACTTTCCGGTCATTTACTTTAAATATTATTATTCCAATAATAATGGCTAAAACTATTAGAATAGCATACCAATAAATGTGTATGCTATTTATTGAAAATGCTATTCTAGATATATTAAATATTAAATTTAGTCCTGGAAATGTAATAGTGTTCATTTTTACCTCTATTTTTATAAGTTAATTTGTTTTATCTTTTGGCTCTACTACTGATATTATTGTGTTTTCTTCTTTAAACACATTATTTAAAATTTGTTTTGCATATTCTTTTGTAATTTGTTTATATGTTTCTAAATAGTCAAAACTGTTTATTCCTTTAAAGTAGTCTGAAACGAACATTCTTACTATATCTGAAACATTGTTAAATTCTTTTACAGCTGTTCCATAAAGCATATTTTTTATTCTGTTAAAGTGTTCTTCATCTAATCCGTCTTGTTTTAGATTATTTATTTCTTCTTGTATTTCTTTTAATACTAATTCTGGATTTTTTGATTGTCCTGTTATTGCTATATGTGCAAAATTATCTCCAAATTCATATTCTACAAATGGTTCTGATATTAATAATTGCTCTTCATATAATTTTTTGTATGTTCTAGAGCTTTTTCCTATAATCATATTTAATAATATTTCTATTGCTAAATGTTTTTTTACTATTTCTTCTTTTGCATTTGAAGTATCATCTTTTATTCCTATTACAAAAATTGGCATGCTTACTTCCATTTGAGTTTTTTTGCTTTTACTAACAATTCCCTCTTCTTTTGGATCGTAAATTCTTTTTATTTCTCCTTGATTTGGTTTTTCTATTAATCTTTTCTTTATTTCTTTTATTAATTCTTCTGGTTCAAAATCTCCGCAAAATCCCATTACCATATTTGAAGGATTATAAAATGTATTGTAGCATTTATATAATACATCTTTGTCTATTTTTGCTATTGAATCTATTGAACCTGCTATATCTATTGTTATTGCATTATTTTTATACATGCATTTTAAAGCATTCATGTATACAGCCCAATCTGGATAGTCGTCATACATCATTATTTCTTGACCTATAATGCCTTTTTCTTTTTCCACATTTTGGTCTGTAAAGTATGGATGTTGTACATAATCCATAAGTTCATCTAATGCTTCATAGAAGTTATCTGTTGATTCAAATAAATATGCTGTGTGATTTGTTGTTGTATATGCATTCGCATTTACTCCTAGTGCTGTTAATGTATCTAAACTATTTGTCCCATTTGGTTGTTCGAACATTTTATGCTCTAAAAAGTGTGCAACGCCGTCTGGAACCTCTGTTTCTTTATCTTCTCCTGGCACAACAAATTTATTGTCCATTGAACCATAATGTGTTGCCCACATTACATATTTTTTCTTTATACCCTTTTTAGGTATAATCATTATATTTAAGCCATTTTCTAATTTTTCGGTATATAATTTTTCTTTGACTTGTAAGTTTTCTATAATTTGCATAGTTTCTCTCCTTTTTCTGTATATTCGAGGTTGGAAGTAGGGGTCGCCGCCTTCGGCGACCCGCAATTGAATTGGTGTAAAGCATGCACATTGCAAAGTCTACGATGTCTTCGGGTCGCCGAGGGCGGCGACCCCTACAACGTTTGCAATATATTACATTTACAATTCAGGACAGTCCTTAGAAATTCCCTTTGTATCTCTAATTCCTCAAAAAATATATTGTATTTATTTTTATTTTATTTGCTACTTCTTTTACATCTTCTGCTGTAACTTCTTCTATTTTTTGTGCATATTCTTTAAATGTTGTTAATTTTTGTGATAGTTCTTGTCCTAAATAATATGTTATTTCTGAATCTTGTTCATCTTGTATTGATTCTATTCCTGATGTCATATATTTTTTTGCATTTTTTATATCTTCTTCGGTAAATTTACCGTTTTTCATATCTTCTAATTGTTCTTTTATTATTTTTACTGCTTTTTCATAATTTCCTATTTCTATTCCGCATCTAATATATATATTAGACTTTTGTCTTACATAGTTTGAACGTGCTGTATATGCCAAGCTTGCTTTTTCTCTTACATTCTGAAATAATTTTGATGTAGCACTTTCTCCTAGTATTACATTATATATTGCTACTTTAAATTTATCTTCTTCATTTATGTTTTCTACATCTAATCCCATTACTAGTTTTCCTTGTGTTATATCCATCTTTTCCTCTATTGTGTGGATTTCTTTGCTCTCTATAGATTTTTCTCCACCTAGTATACGTTTGCCATCTCTTTCTGAAAGTTTTTTAATGTTCTCATTTTCTTCTACTACTTTTGCTGTTTTTTCTGCGTTTAAAGCACCAGAAATAAATATGTCTATTTTACTATTTGCAATTAATTCTTTGTAATAGTTGTAGAGATTTTTTTCATTTATTTTATCTAAATCTTCTATATATCCATATTTGTATAACCCATAAGGTTTGTCTTTATACATTTCTTCAACACATCTGTTAAATGCATATGCATCTTTATTATCTATTTTTGATTCTATTAAAACTTTTATGTTCTCTTTTTCTGAGCTAACATAGTCTGATTTAAATGCATTGTTTTCTACTAATGGGTTTAATATTATATCTAGTAAAAGCTCTACGCTTTCTCTTAACAAATCTTGATTTGCTTCTTTTGGTATAAAATTATCGTTTAGTGCTTCTAAATAAAATTTAATTACATGGTTATCTCCTATTTTTTCTATACCGCAATCAAAAGCTGCACCATACATGTTTTCTAATTTCTTTGAAATTTCTTCTTGTGTTTTTAATTTTTCTGTTCCTCTTTTAAGAACAGCTGGTATAACACTATCAAATGTAACGTTTTCTCTTGTTAATGGTAGTGTTATAAACATTGCTAACAAATTTGTTTTAAATTTTTCTGTTTCTATGCAATGTAATTTTATACCTTTTTTTATTTCTTTTGTTATATATGCCATTATAGATTCTCCTTTTTATTTTATTTATGCCAATATTTTCTTAACTGCATCACTTATATCTTTTCCATCTGCTCTTGTTCCTATTCTTTCTTTTGCAATTTTCATTACTTTTCCCATGTCTTTTATTGTTGTTGCTCCTGTTTCTTCTACTATTTCTTTTACTATTTTTTCTATTTCTTCTTTTTCCATTTGTTCTGGAAGATATTTATTTATTATTTCTATTTCTTCTTTAACTTGATTTATCAAGTCTTCTCTTCCGCTTTTCTCGTAATCTGCCAATGATTCTTTTCTTTTTTTAGCTTCTTTTGCTATTATTTCTAATATTTGATCATCATTTAGTTCTATTTGTTTGTCTTTTTCTACTTGCAAAATTGCTGCTCTTATCATTTGAACAACATTCTTCTTTAATACTTCTTTTTCCTTCATTGCTTCTTTTAAGTCTTCCATTAATTTTTCTTTTAACATATTTTTTCCTCCTTTAAACAAAAAAGATGAAAGCTATTCCTCCTAACTTCCACCTTTAATACTTTTAAAATTTTCTTTTTCTTGCTGCTTCTGATTTTTTCTTTCTTTTTACACTTGGTTTTTCGTAATGTTCTCTTTTTCTAACCTCTTGTAGAACACCATTTCTTACGCATTGTCTTTTAAATCTTTTTAATGCGTCTTCTATATTACCATTATTAACTTTAACTTCTGACATTTATTTCCCTCCCCTCACTATCACTACTGCTATCTGCCTCGTCTTGTGGGATTTTTTAACTTTTACTATTATATATTAAAAGTTAATAATTGTCAATAATTTAGATTTGGTTTTTGGGAAAAATATTATTTAAGAAATGCCTTCGAAGAATGGGTCGCCCAGGAGTGCGACCCCTACATTTCCTCTACATTTTAGAGTACCATCTTATTTGTCGTATTCGAATAAATCTCCTAATGGTTTTGCTTCATTTAATCTTTTTATTGCTTCCGCAAATAGAGGTGCTATTGAAACTACTTTTATTTTGTCTATTCTTTTTTCTGGCTCAATTGGAATTGTATTTGTTACTACTAATTCTTTTATTGGTGATTTTTCTATTCTTTCTATTGCTGGTCCTACTAGTACTCCATGTGTTGCTCCTGCATAAATTTCCTTTGCTCCATGTTCTTTTAATATATGTGCTGCTTCTGCTAAAGTTCCTGCTGTGCTAACTTCATCATCAAATATTACTGCTGTTTTACCTTCTATATCTCCTATTATGTTTGTTGCTACTGCATTGTCATTGTTTGATTCTCTTCTTTTATCTATTAACGCTAGTGGGCACTCAAAGAATTTAGAATATTTATATGCTTTTTTTGAACTTCCTGCATCTGTTGCTACAACTACCATATCTTTTATTTGTTTTTCTTGGAAATATTTCTCCAATAAGTGTTTTGCTGTTACTCTATCACATATTATATTAAAATATGCTTGGATTGCTGGATTATGTAGGTCACATGTAAGAACATGATCTACTCCTGCTGCTTCTAACAATGTTGCCATTAATTTTGCTGTTACTGGCACTCTTGATTGATCTTTTTTATCTGATCTTGAATACATGAAGTATGGTAAAACTGCTGTTACTCTTCTTGCTCCTGCTCTTTTAGCTGCTTCTACAGTTATTAGTAACTCCATTATTCTTTCATTAACTGGTGGCTGTGTTGTTTGTACAATGTATACGTCTTTTTCTCTAACTGTTTCTTTTAGTTGTACAAAATTGTTATCATTTGCAAATTTAAAGGAATCTTTTTGTCCCATTTCAATTCCTAAATTATCACATATTTCTTTTGTAAATTCTTCTGCTGAATTGCAGGCAAAAACTTTAATATCGTTCATGCTAGTCCCCCTATTCGATTTTTGAAGAGTTTTATACAATTCTCTTCATTTTTCCACTTTTTTTGTCATATTTTACAACATTTTTATTGTAACATTACATTTGCCTCATTTCAACCAAAATTATAAATTATTTTATTTTTTTATTAAATAAATTGGAATTTGTTTAGTTCCGGATGAATTCAGGACAGTCCCCAAAATCCCCAGGTTTGGTGATTTTAAGGGACAGTCCCTAGAATTCCCCCCTCACACAAATTCCAATTTGCATAACTTTTTTTCTCATTCTATTTGTTAAAAACTTCTCGAACTTCCTCCGCCACCGGAAGACCCTCCGCCACCAGAAAATCCTCCTCCTGAAGAACTTCCTCCTCCAGAATAATCTCCACCAAGATCTTTAACAAAAACTATTGCCATATTAATTAGCAAAATTATTATTGCAATACTAAAAGACTTTATAACTATCCAAGAAACAATAAATATAATACCTAAATAAATCAATTTAACTATATTTTTAGAAATAAATTTCATAATTGTTGATATTATTAAAGAAATCATTATTAAAACCATAAAAACTTCATCAGAGCTATCTTGTACTAACTTTGATTTTTGTGCTCCTGAAATTTCTATATTATACTCTTTGCAGACTTCTTCTAATATTGCACTAAATCCATTTTTTATTCCTTCATCATAGTTATCGTTTTTCAAATATGGAATTATATATTGATCTTGTATTCTTCCTGTTTTTCCATCTGGTAATGCTCCTTCTAGCCCATAACCTACTTCTATTCTAAACATTCTATCCCCTGTAGAACATAATAAAAGTACTCCATTATTTTTTTCCTTATCCCCTATTCCAAATTCTCTAAATAACTCTGTTGCATATTCTTCTATTGTTTTTCCATCTAAAGTTTTGACAGTTACAACTACAATTTGTGCTTTTGTTTTACTCTGCAAATCAATATTTGAATTTAATATATAATTTTCTGTTTCTTCTGATAATACATCTGCATAGTCATTCACATAAAAATTAGTTTTAGGACTTACTACCGCGTATGTTGTATAATAAAATGCTAATATTGTAAATATTAGCATTATTAGTCCAAAGAGCTTTTTATTTTTAGTCAAAGTTAACATTTGGAACCTCCTTACTTTGTTCTGAAGCTTCAAAATAATCTCTTTGACTATATCCAAACATTCCTGCCATTAAATTTGTAGGAAATCTTTTAATTTTTAAATTATATTCTTTTACAGCTTCGTTATAGTCTCTTCTTGCTGTTGCAATACGATTTTCTGTTCCTGATAACTCGTCTGAAAGTTGAATAAAGTTTTGTGAAGATTTTAAATCTGGATAATTTTCAACTACTACCATTAATCTGTTTAATGCACTTGTTAATTCTTCATCTGCTTTTGCTTTGTCCGAAACTGTTGTAGCCCCAGCCAATTTTGCTCTTGCTTCTGTTACTGAGTTTATAACGTCTTGTTCTTGTTTCGCATACCCCTTTACTGTATTAACTAAATTCGGTATTAAATCTGCTCTCCTTTGTAATTGTGTATCAACTGCAGCAAATTTATTATCTACTTCTTCTGCTTTTGCAACAATGTTATTATAACTTGATACAAACATTGCAATTATAATAATTACAATTGCTATTACTGCTAAAATTACTATTGATGATTTTTTCATATAAAACTCCTCCTAATCTTTTGATTTATTAGTCTAATTCTACCATTTAGATTATTATAAAGCAATAAAGATTTTAAATTTTAACATTACAATTTTTCTGTCCAACAAAAAACCTCAATAGATTTTAAATATCTATTGAGGTTTTTGTTTATTCTACTGATTCGCCTGTTTGTTCTTCTTGTTCTTCTGTATTTATCTTTATGTTTCTGTAACCTGGCATTCCTGTTCCTGCTGGAATTAATTTTCCTATGATTACATTTTCTTTTAGACCTATTAATGAATCTACTTTTCCTTTTATTGCAGCTTCTGTTAATACTCTTGTTGTCTCTTGGAATGATGCTGCTGATAAGAAACTTTCTGTTGCTAATGATGCTTTTGTTATACCTAGTAATGCTCTTGTTCCTGTTGCTGGTCTTAGTCCTTTTTCTTTTATTTTTTCGTTTTCTTCATTAAATTCATGTATATCTACTAATGAACCTGCAAACATTGAAGTATCACCATTATCATCAACTCTAATTCTTTTTAACATTTGTCTTCCTATAACTTCTATATGTTTATCATTGATATCAACACCTTGGTTTCTATAAACTTTTTGTACTTCTGATGTTAAATAATTATATACTCCTTCTGGTCCTTTTATATCTAATATTTCATTTGGATTTATTGAACCTTCTGTAATTGGATCACCAGCTTTTATTTGGTCTCCTTCTTTTACCTTTAGTTTTGAACCAAAGCTAATAACATATGTTTTTGAGTTGTCTTTGCTTGTAACTGTAACTTCTTTTCTCTTTTTAACTTCTTCTATTTTTACTGTTCCATCTATTTCGGAAATTACTGCTAATCCTTTTGGTTTTCTAGCTTCAAACAACTCTTCAACTCTAGGTAAACCTTGTGTAATATCTCCTCCAGCTACACCACCTGTATGGAATGTTCTCATTGTAAGCTGTGTACCTGGTTCACCAATTGATTGTGCTGCTATAATACCAACTGCTTCTCCTATGTTTACTTCTTTTCTTGTTGCAAGTCCCATACCATAACATTTAGCACATACACCGTGTTTTGTTTTACATTCTAATACTGAACGAACTTCTACTTTGTTTATTCCAGCATTTATAATTTTATCTGCTATGTCTGGTGTAATTAGTGTATCATTATCAACAATTAATTCACCTGTTGTTGGATTTACTATATCATGAAGTGCATATCTTCCTATTAGTCTTTCATGTAATTTTTCTATTATTTGATTTCCATCTTTAATATCTTCTATTTCTATTCCTTCTGTTGTTCCACAGTCATGTTCTCTTACGATTATGTCTTGAGCAACATCAACTAATCTTCTTGTTAAGTATCCAGAATCGGCTGTTCTTAAAGCTGTATCTGCTAAACCTTTTCTAGCACCATGTGAGGAAATGAAGTATTCTAGAACATCAAGTCCCTCTCTAAAGCAAGATCTAATTGGTATTTCAACTGCTTTACCAGATGTATTAGCCATAAGTCCACGCATACCTGCGATTTGACGTAATTGGTTCATGTTACCTCTTGCTCCTGATTGAGCCATCATGTATATTGGGTTTAATTCATCAAAGTTGTCTTTCATTGCTTCTGTAACGTCATTTGTTGCTTTTTCCCATATTTTAATTATTGATGAATATCTTTCATCTTCTGTTATTAAACCACGTTTATATTGTTTCCATACTTCTTCTACTTGTTTTTCACTATCTGCTAATATTTTCTTTTTAGCTTTTGGTACTGCAACATCATGTACAGACACTGTAAATGCACCTTTTGTAGCATATTTATATCCTAATGCTTTAATATAGTCTAGTAATTCTGCTGATCTGTTTAATCCATGTTTATCTATACATTTCGCAATAATTGTTCCTAGATTCTTTTTCATAACTGCAAAGTCTATTTCTAGGTCAAATTCTTTTTCTGGGTCTGTTCTATCTACAAATCCTAAATCTTGTGGAATTTCTTCATTGTATATAAGTCTTCCTACTGTTGCTACTATTGTTTTTGTTTTCTTTTCTCCATCTATTTCCTTTGTTACTCTTACTTTTATTTTTGCATGTAATCCAACGTCTCCATTTTGGTAAGCAAGTAATGCTTCGTCAACGTCTTTAAAGTACATACCTTCACCTTTTTCTCCATCTATTTGCATTGTTAGATAGTAACTACCAAGTATCATATCTTGTGTTGGTACTGTAACTGGTTTACCATCTTGTGGTTTTAAAAGGTTGTTTACAGATAACATTAAGTATCTTGCTTCTGCTTGTGCTTCTGGTGATAATGGAACGTGAACTGCCATTTGGTCACCGTCGAAGTCAGCATTGAATGCTGTACAAACTAATGGATGAAGTTTTATTGCTCTTCCTTCTACTAATACTGGCTCAAATGCTTGAATACCTAGTCTATGTAGTGTAGGAGCACGGTTTAGCATTACTGGATGATCAGTAATTACTTCTTCTAATATATCCCATACTTCTGGTCTTAATTTTTCTACCATTCTTTTTGCATTTTTTATGTTGTGTGCTAATCCTCTTCCAACTAATTCTTTCATTACAAAAGGTTTAAATAGCTCTATTGCCATTTCTTTTGGAAGTCCACATTGATAAATTTTTAGTTCTGGTCCTACAACAATAACTGAACGTCCTGAGTAGTCAACACGTTTTCCTAATAAGTTTTGACGGAAACGTCCTTGTTTTCCTTTTAGCATATCTGATAAAGATTTTAATGCTCTGTTTCCGGCACCTGTTACTGGTCTTCCACGTCTTCCATTATCTATTAATGCATCTACAGATTCTTGTAACATTCTTTTTTCGTTTCTTACAATTATTTCTGGTGCACCTAATTCTAATAATCTTTTTAATCTATTGTTTCTGTTTATAACTCTTCTATATAAATCATTTAAATCTGATGTAGCAAATCTTCCACCATCTAATTGAACCATTGGTCTTAACTCTGGTGGTATTACTGGAATAACACTCATTATCATCCATTCTGGTTTGTTACCAGATAGTCTAAAACTTTCTACTGTATCTAATCTTTTTATAAGTTTTGCTCTTTTTTGTTCACTTGCTTTTTCTATTTCTTTTTTAAGTTTTGCTGATAATTTTTCTATATCAACTTCTTGCAATAATGTTCTTATTGCTTCTGCTCCCATTTTAGCAACAAATGAACCTTTACCAAATTTTTCTTCTGCTTCTCTGTATTCTTTTTCTGTTAAGATCTGGCATTTTGTTAAGTCTGATGTTCCTTTATCTATTACTATGTAAGATGCAAAGTATATAACTTTTTCTAGGCTTCTTGGTGAAATATCTAATACTAAAGCTATTCTACTTGGAATTCCTTTAAAATACCAAATGTGTGCAACTGGTGCAGCAAGTTCTATATGTCCCATTCTTTCACGTCTTACTTTTGATTTTGTTACTTCAACACCACATCTGTCGCATATTATTCCTTTATATCTTACTCTTTTATATTTTCCACAATGACATTCCCAGTCTTTTGTAGGTCCAAATATTTTTTCGCAGAACAATCCATCTTTTTCTGGTTTTAATGTTCTATAATTGATTGTCTCTGGTTTTTTTACTTCACCTTTTGACCATTCTCTTATTTTGTCATCAGATGCTAGCCCAACTTTTAATTTGTTGAATATTTCTAATTCATCTTTTACTTCTTTGTTTTCCATTAAGGTTTTCTTCCCCCTTCAAAAATTTAAAGAATTTTTGTATTATTTATTCTTCATTTTTCATTCTTGCAGGTACACTTATGCGCCCCTGCATTAGGCCACAATATCTCTAAAATTAAATATACACTGCTCGAACAATTCCTTCTTGTGATTTAATTTTATTTTATATTGTTCTATTCAATTAAATTTTTGTTTTGGGCGCAATCATGCGCCCATATTTTCGCATTTTAATTTTTATTCGTCCATTATGTCGTCATCATTTAATAAATTGTCTTTTCCTAAATCGTTATCAAACATTTCATCATCTAACAAATCATCTTCGTCTAGTGGCTCTTCGTCATCTAGTTCTTCTGTTGAAAATTCTTCTAAGTCTTCATCATTAACTGCTGTTTCTTCTGGCAATACTTTATTTAATTCTTCTAGGTTAAAATCTATTCCTTCATCTATATTTTCTTTTAGCTCTAATTCTTTGTCATCTTCTGAATATAGACGAACATCTAGTCCTAAACTTTGTAGTTCTTTTACTAAAACTTTAAAGCTTTCTGGTACTCCTGGTTCTGGAACGTTTTCTCCTTTAACTATTGCTTCGTAAGTTTTTACTCTTCCTACAACATCATCAGATTTGATTGTTAAGATTTCTTGTAATGTGTATGCAGCACCATATGCTTCTAGTGCCCAAACTTCCATCTCTCCAAATCTTTGTCCACCAAATTGAGCTTTACCTCCTAGAGGTTGTTGTGTTACTAATGAGTATGGTCCAGTTGAACGAGCATGTATTTTGTCATCAACTAAGTGGTGAAGTTTTAACATGTACATTACACCAACTGTAATTGGTTTATCAAATGGTTCTCCTGTTCTTCCATCATAAAGTATTGTTTTACCATCTTCTGATAGTCCAGACTCTTTTAATAATTCAACTATATCTTCTTCTGTTGCACCGTCAAATACTGGTGTTGCAACTTTTATTCCTAGTAATCTTGCAGCTGCACCTAGATGAACTTCCAAAACTTGACCTAAGTTCATACGAGAAGGCACACCTAATGGGTTTAGAACAACATCAACTGGTGTTCCGTCTGGCATAAATGGCATATCTTCAACTGGTAATATTCTTGAAATAACACCTTTGTTACCATGACGTCCGGCCATTTTGTCTCCAACTGATATTTTTCTTTTTTGAGCTATATATACTCTAATTACTTCATTTACTCCAGGTCCAAGTTCGTCTGAATTGTCTCTATTGTAAACTTTTACATCTACTATTGTTCCAGCTTCTCCATGTGGTACTCTTAAAGATGTATCTCTTACTTCTCTTGCTTTTTCTCCAAATATTGCACGAAGTAATCTTTCTTCTGCTGATAACTCTGTTTCTCCTTTTGGAGTAACCTTTCCTACTAATATATCTCCTGGTCTTACTTCTGCACCAATCCTTATAACTCCGTTTTCGTCTAAGTCTTTTAAGTTTTCTTCACCTATATTTGGAATATCTCTTGTTATTTCTTCTGCTCCAAGTTTTGTATCACGGCATTCACAATCATATTCTTCTATATGTATAGATGTATAAACATCTTCTTTTACTAATCTTTCACTTAATAATATAGCATCCTCGTAGTTATAACCTTCCCAAGTTGTGAAAGCTATAAGAACATTTTTACCAAGTGCCATTTCTCCATTTTGTGTAGAAGGTCCATCTGCTATTACATCTCTTGCTTTAACTTTTTCTCCTTTTACAACTATTGGATGTTGGTTAATACATGTTCCACCATTTGTTCTTTTGAACTTACGTAATCTGTATGTATCTTTTTCTCCTGATTTTGTTTTTATAATTATTTCGTCACCAGTAACTTTTTCTACTACACCATCATGTTTTGCAAGTACTGTTATTCCTGAGTCTTTTGCTGCTTTATATTCTATACCTGTTCCAACTATTGGCGAATCTGTAATCATTAGAGGAACTGCTTGACGTTGCATGTTTGCTCCCATTAATGCACGGTTAGCATCATCATGCTCTAAGAATGGTATCATAGCTGCACCAACTGATACTAATTGTTTTGGTGATACATCTACGTAATCTACTCTATCTGGTTCAACTTCTGTTACTTCATCTAAGTATCTTACCCTTACCATCTTATTTTTGAATTTTCCGTCTTTTGTCATTGGCTCTGTTGCTTGTGCTATAACGCATCCATCTTCTTCGTCAGCTGTCATATATACAACTTCGTCTGTTATTTTGTGTGTTTTTGGATCTATTTTTCTATATGGTGTTTCTACAAATCCATATTCATTTATTACTGCAAATGTTGAAAGTGCAGAAATTAATCCAATGTTTGGTCCTTCTGGAGATTCTATTGGGCAAAGTCTTCCATAGTGTGTATAGTGAACGTCACGTACTTCGAATCCTGCTCTTTCTCTAGAAAGTCCTCCAGGTCCTAATGCTGAAATTCTTCTTTTATGTGTTAATTCTGATAATGGGTTTGTTTGGTCCATAAATTGTGATAATTGTGAACTACCAAAGAATTCTCTTATTGATGATGTTATTGGTTTTGTATTTATTAATGTTTGTGGTGTTATAACATCTAAGTCTTGTATTGTCATTCTTTCACGAACAACTCTTTCTAATCTTGTAAGACCTATTCTAAATTGGTTTTGTAGTAATTCACCAACACATCTTATACGTCTATTTCCTAAGTGATCTATATCATCAACTTTTCCTAAATCATATTGTAAGTTTAATAAGTAGTTGATTGATGAAATCATGTCTTCTGTTACAATATGTTTTGGTACTAATTCTTCTTCTCTTTCTTCTATTACTTTCTTTAAGTCTTTTTCTTCTGTGTTGTCTAAAATATTTTTTAACACTTCGTAATTTACTAGTTCTTTAATTTTTATTCCTAGTTTTTCTGTGTCTACATATGAATGGATATCTACTGTTCCATTTCCTATTATTCTTACTTTCTTGTCATTTACTTTTACATCAACAATGTTTATTCCTGAGTTTTGAATTTCTTTTGCTGCTTCTTTTGAAATAACACTATCTTTTTCTACTAATATTTCTCCTGTTTCGTTATTCATTATGTCGTTAAATGCTACTTGTCCAGCAATTCTTGATGCTAAATTTAATTTTTTATTAAATTTATATCTTCCTACTTTTGCTAAATCATATCTTCTTGGATCAAAGAATAAATTGTTAAATAAGTTTCTTGCTGCATCTACTGTTGGAAGTTCTCCTGGTCTTAATTTTTTGTATATTTCTACTATTGCTTCTTCACTTGTTTTTACTGTGTCTTTTGCTATAGTAGCAAGTATTTTTTCATCTTCTCCAAATAGTTCAACAATTTGGTCATCTGTAACTAATCCAATTGCTCTTAAAAGAACTGTTACAGGTAATTTTCTTGTTCTATCTATTCTTACATAGAATATGTCATTGCTGTCTGTTTCATACTCTAGCCATGCTCCTCTAATTGGCATAACCGTAGCCTTGTACAATTTTTTACCAGCTTTATCATAGTCTGATTCATAATAACATCCTGGTGAACGTACTAATTGGCTTACTACAACTCTCTCTGCACCATTTATTACGAATGTACCACTGTCTGTCATTAATGGGAAATCACCTAAGTAAATTTCTTGTTCTTTTATTTCTCCTGTTTCACGATTAATAAGCCTTACTTTTACATGTAATCTTGTAGAGTAAGTTGCATCTCTTTCTTTTGCTTCTTCTAATGAATATTTTGTTTTTTCTTCCATGTAATAATCGAAAAATTCAAGAACTAAATTTCCAGAGTAATCAACGATTGGTGAAATATCTTTTAATACCTCTCCTAATCCTTCTTTTACAAACCAGTCATAAGAATCTTTTTGAACTTCAATAAGATTTGGCATTTCTATAAAATCGCCAATTCTTGCAAATGTTTTTCTTGTTGTCTTTTCATAATTTAAGTCTGTTAGCAAATAAATCAACTCCCTTTTTTGATGTGGGAAGTGTGCTTTTTGCACTTCGCACTTCATAATTATTGTTTGAGCAGATATATTTATGTAGAAATAAAATTCTAACTTTTATTAAATAAAGTCCCTCTTAAACATTAGTATATTATAGTCCTCAAAACCTTACTGCCCTAAATCGATTTTGATTTTTATTACATTGACTAAATGTTTAATTCCTCTTTACTTAATTTTTGAGCAATACAAAAAAGTGTAGGAGATTTTATTATTTTTTAACTCTATGGACGTCTGTAAGTCTTACGTCCCTACACTTTTTTAAATTATCTAATTATACTACTTTTATTGCTTATTTTAATCACCCTTAATATATAAGAGCTACATATTTCCAATTTACAAAATATGTGCCATATAATAATATCATAGGTAAATGTGGATTGTCAACAATTTGTAAAATATTTTTTATATTTTCTTATTTTAATCAATTAATTCAAAGCCCATATGTTTTTGTAATTCTATATTTATTATTTTTCTTAAATACAAATTATTTTCTTTACAATATTTTTGTATTGCATTTTCTGTTTCTGCTCCAAATTTTCCATTAGGATTTCCGGACAAAAAAGCCTAATTCTTTTAATTTTTTCTGAATTTCCATTACATCTGCTCCATACATTCCAGATTTTAAATCTCTAAATCCTTTACCAAATGGTCCATATACTCCGTCTACAATTGTAACCTTTGTTCCAACCGGCACTATTTTATATAGTTCTGCAACTTCACTGTTATTCATTCTTATACATCCATGTGAGCTCGCCCATCCTACTGAATGTGGATCTAGCGTTCCATGTATTCCAAATTTTCCCCATGGTACATTAAGTCCAAGCCAACTCCCGTCCAAATCCTTCTCCCCATTTTGCTTTTGATGTTACAGTCCATGTTCCTATTGGCGAAGGTGTAGACCATTTTCCTCCTGAGCATTTATATTCTTTTTTTAATTCGCCATTTTCAAATAAATATAATTTTGAGTCTTCTACATCAACTAGTATTTTATATTTTTGTTTATTATTAGATGACGTTGCAACAACTTTTGCATTTTCTACTTTGTTTTTTATTACTAATATACTTACAACTATAGCAGTTAATAGAATTAATGTTTTTAATATTGTTCTTATTTTAAACACTTTAATCATAATATAAATTATATTTTAAATTAATTAAATAAATGCATAAATTATTTTTTGGTTATTTATTAGTTTTGGAAATTAATTGTTAATGATATTTACTGAATTTAAAAAATCTCTAGAATGGTGAAAAACATTTAAGATATAAATGTTAGAATTAACTTTATAAAGAATTCTATATGATTTATATATTAGTTCTCTGAAATTTGTGTTATCAAATTCCGGGATTTTTCTTCCCATGTATGGAAACATTAGTAGATATTCTGTTTTGTTAATTATTTCATTTATTGTGCTTATCATACACCCAAAGAGAAAAACTGTCAATTGCTTTTTTGACAGTTTTTTGAATCTTATTTTTGTAAATTATATGTTATATTTGTTTCTCTTATGATATGTTGTATGTAATAGCTCGTGTGCTTTATGGCTACCTGGTTCTTCTAGGAATTCTTTATACAATTTTTTAATTGTTGGATTTTCGTGTGATTTTCTTATTGTACTTTTTTCGTCAATATCATATAAGCAATCTGCTCTTAATTTTCTTATATCATATTCACTTCTTTGTTTTGATGTTTTAATTGGCTGTCCTCCACCCATTACACATCCTCCTGGGCAAGCCATTATCTCTACAAATTGATATTCTGCTTTTCCTGATTTTATTTCTTCCATTATTTTTTGTGCATTTGCTAAACCATGTGCTACTGCAACTTTTACTTCGTTATCTCCAATTTTTACTGTTGCTTTTTTTATTCCTTCTTCTCCTCTTACTGCTTCAAAATCTAATTTTTTTAGTTCTTCACCTGTTATTGTTTCATATGCTGTACGAAGTGCTGCTTCCATTACTCCTCCTGTTGTTCCAAATATAGCTCCCGCACCTGTTGCTTCTCCCATTGGGTTGTCAAATTCGCTATCTTCTAATTCCACAAAATCTATATTTGCTTGTTTTATCATTCTTGCAAGTTCACGTGTTGTAAGTACTGCATCTACATTATCTAATTCTTCGTTTTTCATTTCTTCTCTTTGTCTCTCAAACTTTTTAGCTATACATGGCATTACAGATACAACAAACATCTTCTTTGGATCTGTTCCAGCTTTTGAAGCATAATACGATTTTAATATTGCTCCAAACATTTCATGTGGTGATTTACAACTTGATAAATGTGAAAGCAATTCTGGATAATTCATTTCTATGTATTTTACCCAACCAGGGCTACAAGATGTAATCATTGGTAACGTTCCACCTTGTGTAAATCTTTGGATAAATTCGTTTGCTTCTTCCATTATTGTTAAATCTGCACCAGTATTTGTATCAAACACTTTATTAAATCCTAATTTTTTAAGTGCTGTTACCATTTTCCCTGTTACATTTGTCCCTATTTTCATTCCAAATTCTTCTCCAAGTGCTGCTCTAACTGCAGGTGCTGTTTGTACTACAACAAATGTATCTTCATCTTTTAGCTTTTCCCATACTAAATCTGTGCTATCTTTTTCGCGAAGTGCTCCAACTGGGCATGCTGTAATACATTGCCCACAAAATGTACAGTTAACATCATTTAAACTATGGTCTCCAACTGTTGATACACAAGAGCTAAACCCTCTGTTTACACAATCTATCGCTCCTATTTTCTGAACTTTTTTACATGTTGATATGCATCTTCTACAAAGTATACATTTATTAAAATCTCTTACTATTGAAGGTGACAAGTCATCTATTTTGTGAACTGATTTTTCTCCTTCATACTCAACATTCATTACATTAAATTTCATTGCTAGTGTTTGTAACTCACAACTTCCATTTCTTGTACATGTTAAGCAATCTCTTTGATGATTAGATAATATTAAATCTAGTATTACTCTTCTTGCTTCCATAATTTGCTTTGAGTGTGTATGTACTACCATCCCCTCTTCTGCTTGTTGAATACAAGATGTTGCAAACCCTCTTCTTCCTTCTACTTCTACTATACAAATTCTACAATCTCCTATTTCATTTATTTCTTTTAGATAGCATAAGGTTGGAATATCTATATTTGCTTTTTTAGCTGCTTGAAGTATTGTTGTACCTTTTGGCACTTCTACATCTATTCCATCTATTTTTAGGTTAATTATTTCCGCCATTTTATTTATCTCCTTCCGAAGTTTTTTGTAATATTCCTTTTAGAGTATATATTATAATTATTATTCCTAGTAATATTCCTATTATATGTAGTAAGCGTTCTATATTTATATCAACCTGTTGAATAAATGTTATAATTCCTATATATATAAACCATACTAAATATAAAAGAGCGATTATTGAATTTATTTTTTTCTTTTTTATTATAGCTATTATAAGTAATAAGAACTCTATTTCAAACATTCTCAAATTTAACGCACTTATGAAATATAATGCTTTTAATTCTGGTGAAAGTGCTGCAAATACAATCGATATACATATACTTTGAACTATTATCATTAATATTATTATTTTTATTACTTTATTTTTCATTTTTTCTACCTCATTAATCCAATTTTTTCATAGCAAGATAAAGTCTTTTATTTACTTAGATATAGCTTTAAATGGGCATTTACTAATACATGTACCACATTTAATACAAACATCCTCATCTATTTTGTGTGGTTGTTTTACTTCTCCTGTTATTGCATTTACTGGGCAATTTTTTTTACAAATTCCACAACCCCTACATTTTTCTGGGTCAATTTCTATTGCTCTTAATGCTTTACATTCTTTTGCAGGACATTTTTTATCTCTTATATGTGTAATGTATTCATCTCTAAAATATTTCATTGTGCTAAGTACTGGGTTTGGTGCTGTTTGGCCAAGTCCACATACAGAAGCTTTTTGTATTGTTTTTGCAAGTCTTTCTAATTTTTCTAAATCTTCTGTTTCTCCGTTTCCTTCTGTAACTTTTTCTAGGATTTCTAGCATTCTTTTAGTTCCAATTCTACATGGGGTACATTTTCCGCATGATTCATCTACTGTAAATCCTAAATAGAATTTTGCAAGATTCACCATACATTTTGTATCATCCATTACAATTAGTCCACCAGATCCCATCATTGAACCTATTTGCGATAATGATTCATAATCTATTGGTGTATCCAGATGTTCTGCTGGTATACATCCACCTGATGGTCCTCCTGTTTGTGCTGCTTTAAATTTATGCCCTCCAGGAATTCCTCCACCTATATCGAATACAATTTCTCTCAAAGTTGTTCCCATTGGTACTTCTACAAGCCCTACGTTTACAACATTTCCACCTAATGCAAATACTTTTGTTCCTTTTGATTTTTCTGTTCCTATTGAGCTATACCATTTTGCACCATTTAAAATTATTTTTGTTATATTTGCATATGTTTCTACGTTATTTATTAGTGTTGGCTTTTGCCATAATCCACAGTTTGCTGGGAATGGTGGTTTTAATCTTGGCCTACCACTTCTCCCTTCTATTGATTCTAAAAGTGCTGTTTCTTCTCCACAAACAAACGCACCTGCTCCAAGTCTTATTTCTAAATCAAAGCTAAAGTCTGTTCCAAATATATTTTTACCTAATATTCCATATTCTTTTGCTTGATTTATTGCAGTTTGAAATCTATGTACAGCTATTGGATATTCTGCTCTTACATAAATATATCCTTTATTTGCACCAACTGCATATCCAGCAATCATCATTGCTTCTATTACAGAGTGTGGATCACCTTCTAATATGCTCCTATCCATAAATGCACCTGGATCTCCCTCGTCCGCATTACATACTACATACTTTTGATCTCCTTCTGCTATTTTAGTAAAATACCATTTCTTACCTGTTGGGAATCCTGCTCCACCTCTACCACGAAGTCCAGAATCTGTTATTTCATTTATAACATCATCTTGACTCATTTCAAATAATACTTTTTCCAATGCTTTGTACCCATCAAATGCTATATACTCATCAATATTCTCTGGATCTATTATTCCACAATTTTTTAATGCAATTCTTTCTTGTTTTTTATAAAAAGTTAATTCATCTAATCTTTGAACTACTGAATTGTTAATATCTTTACAAAGCAATCTCTCTACTGTCTTTCCTTCTAAAATATGCGTATTTATTATCTCTTCACAATCTTCTGGTTTTACCATAGCATAAAAAGTATCCTCTGGCCTTATTATAACTATTGGTCCTTTTGCGCATAGTCCAAAGCAACCAGTTTGTATAACTCTTACATTTTTTATGCCCTTTTCATCTATTATTTTTCTAAAATTCTCTATTATTTTAGGTGATTTAGAAGATGTACATCCTGTACCATGACACACTAAAATATGTTTTTCTCTTGTATTTGCTTTTAAATTAACACGTAAATCAAGTTCTTTTCTTTTTTCTTCTCTTATTTTTCTTATTTCTTCTAGTGATTTCATTTTGACCTCCTATAATATAAATTTTAGCAATTTCTTTGAGGTGCGGGTCGCCGAGGGCGGCGACCCCTACAGGTCTATTTTCCATCAATTGCTTTACATTATCTATTTTTGTATTCTGCAATTACCTTTTCCATTAATTCTGGTGTTGCTTTTCCATAAACTTCTTCATTTACTGTAAATACTGGCGCTAATCCACATGCTCCTATACATCTTGTTGCTTCTAGTGAAAACTTTCCATCTTCTGTTGTTTCTCCTACGTCTATTTTTAAAATTTCCTTTGCTTTATCTAATACTTTCTCTGATCCTTTTACAAAGCATGCTGTCCCTAAACATACTGCTATATTATATTTTCCTTTTGGTTTTAATGTAAATCTTGCATAAAATGTAATCACACCATAAATTTCAGCAAGTGGAATGTCTAAATATTCTGAAATCGATATTTGAGAATATTTTGGAATGTATCCATAATTCTCTTGAACTTCATTTAATATTTGTATTAAATTACTTTTGTCTTTTGAATATTTTTCTAGGATGCTGTTCATCTCTTCATCTTTTGGATTATTTCCACAACTACAATCCATTTTTTACCCCCTATTTTTGAATTTTTTCTTCAAATCTATCTTTTTTGATTTCTTTTGGTACTTCGATTGGATATTTCCCTGTAAAACATCCCATACAAAAATCATTTATATTACATCCTTTTGTTATTTCTTTTAAATTGTCTATGCTTAAATATTCTAAGGTGTCTGCTCCTATAATTTCTCTTATTTCTTCAACAGTTCTTCCATTTGCAATCAGGTTTTCTTTGCTATCTATGTCTGTTCCGAAATAGCATATATCTATAAATGCTGGTGCTGCAATTCTTAAATGAATTTCTTTTGCTCCTGCTTTTCTAAGAGTTTTTATTATTCCTATTAATGTATTTCCTCTTACAATTGAGTCATCTATTAATACTATTCTCTTTCCCTTTATGCTATTCTTTAATGGATTTAGTTTTAATGCTACTAATTTTTTTCTTTTGTTTTGTGTGTTCTGTATAAATGTTCTTCCTATATATTTACTTTTTGTAAATACTAAATCATATGGTATTTTTGATTCTTTTGAATATCCTAATGCTGCATCTATTCCTGAATCTGGTACTGCTGCTACAATATCAGCATCAACTGGCATTTGTGTTGCTAAAAATCTTCCTGCTTTTTCTCTAAATTCATGTACACTCATTCCTTCTAATATTGAATCTGGTCTTGCAAAATATATATATTCAAATACGCACATTCCTTTTTTCTCTTTGCTATCATAGTCTATTGATTTTACCTTTCCATCTTTTACTACAACTATTTCTCCTGGCTTTACATCTCTTATAAATTCTGCGCCACATATATCTAATGCACAGCTTTCTGAAGCAAACACAATATCATCACCTAATTTTCCCATACACAATGGTCTAAATCCTTGTGGATCTCTACATGCTATCAACTTTTGAGGTGACATTATTATTAAAGAATATGAACCTTTCAAAACTTTCATTGTATTTGCAATTGCCTCTTCTGTTGATTTTGCTTTTAATCTTTCTCTTACAATAATATGGCAAATAACCTCTGTATCGCTTGTTGTTGTAAATATTGCTCCATTATCTTCTAATTCTTGTTTTAATTCTATTGCATTAGTAATATTTCCATTATGTACTACTGCCAAATTTCCTTTTTTATGTCTTATTACTATTGGTTGGGCATTTTCTCTTTTAGCCGAACCCGTTGTTGAATATCTAACATGTCCTATTGACATATTTCCTTCTGGAAGATTATCTAAAACCTCATTAGTGAACACTTCTGAAACTAATCCTGGTTCTTTATGATAAGATATTACTCCATCAGTATTTACTGCAATTCCACAGCTTTCTTCTCCCCTGTGTTGTAAACCAGATAAACCTATGCAAGTCATATATGCAAGTTTTTCAGGTTTGTTTGAGTATACTCCAAATACTCCACATTCTTCTTTGACATTATCAAACATTAAAAGTTCCTCCATTATAATTTTTAACATAGATTTATTATAATTGTAAATTTTAAAATTGTATATAGTTTTTTAAAATTTGACATTTTTTTCTGTTTTTATTATTTTAATTTTTGAAAAAATATATTGCAAACTTTGTAGGGGTCGCCGTCCTCGGCGACCCGCAATTAAATTGTAATTTCACGAAGTGCGAAGTGTGAGGTGAGAAGTGTGAGAAATAGAGAAAGGCCTGCGAAGCCTTGGCCCTATAAATCACACCTCCAACATCACACCTCTCACCTCAATTAAACAAATTCCAATTTGTCTTTTTCTCTATATAATGTTATAATTCTATTATATTTTGAAAGGTCGTGTTTTTATGTATAATTTAGTTGTTTTTGCTTCTCGGAAATGGTTCTACTTTACAAGCAATAATTGATAGTATAAATATCCGGAGATTTAGATGCTAAAATTAATTTAGTTGTTTCTGATAACCCAAATGCTTTTGCTCTTGAAAGAGCTAAAAAAAATAATATTCCTACTTATATCATTATTGGAAAAAACAAAGAAGACATTGATATAGAGTTAGATAATATTTTGAATAACTATAATATTGATTTAATTGTTCTTGCTGGATATTTAAAATTGATTGGAAATAGATTAATAAATAAATATACAATTATAAACACTCATCCTTCACTTTTGCCTAAATTTGGTGGTAAAGGAATGTATGGTATGAATGTTCACAAAGCAGTTGTAGAAGCAAAAGAAGAATTTAGTGGTCCTACTGTCCATTTTGTAAATAGTAATTATGATGAGGGAAATATTATAGCTCAGGCAAAAGTTAAACTTTCAGCTGATGAAACAGCAGAAAGTTTAGCAAAAAAGGTTCAATCTGTTGAAAAGCTCCAACTAATTGAAGTATTAAAAAACTTTATCAAAGGCAAAGTAAATTAGTTGCTTTAATTATAAACTAAAACAACCAGTCATTTAGACTGGTTATTTATTTAAATATTTTTATATTTTTTATAGTTTATATATGCAACAGCAGAAATTGTCGCTAGTATAAATATTACTGGTATTGTATCTTCTATTCCTGTGTATGGAACTTCATTACTTGCTATATGAGCATTTTTGTTTTGATTTTGCTTTACTTCACTTTTTTGTACGTTTGAAATTGTAGGTGTTCCATCTTTTGTGGGTTCTTTTACTGTTAAGCTTACACTAGCATCTGAAATAGCATCTCCTTTTGGAGTATCTGTTGTTGTATCTCCTGTTGTTTCTGGTCCAAAAACTTCCATATCTGATAAAAGAACTTTTGTAGTAGTTCCTGCAACACTATCTTTTACTTTTAATTTTATTTTTCCTATTATTTGTGACTCACCTGGTTTTATTTCTTTTGCTCCATTAGAATCACTAGAAAATTTTGTATCCATGCTTGCTAAAAATCCATTTTTATTACCTTGTTTTACTAGCAATATATACCATGGATTTTTATTTGTATCATCTTGTCTTCCACTATATAATATAGAATAATTAGCATATTCTGTATAATCAGATTTAATACTCGCATCATCATCTAACACAGGTTCAAATATATTTTCTGGATATTCTAATATCCCATAAAACTGTCCTATACCTGTTGATTTTGTAACATTTGAAATCAACACATTTATTGTAACTGTATCTCCTTGTTCTAATATTGTTTTATCTGCTGACAAACTAATCTTACAAGCTTCATCTGCCGCATTTACTTTTGTTGTTAATAATACTACAAACAAAAATAAACTTGCAATTATTATACTTTTTCTTTTCATTATTTTTTCTCCTTTGCATTTTTTAACATTATTAGTATATACATTTATTAAAATAAAATCAATATATTTTCAAAAAAAATACCACCTCGAACTAAATTCGAGACGGTATCTTTAATCAAATTTTTATACTATTTAATTTTTGATAATAATGCTTTTAAAGCGCTTATTACTGGAACTGTTTTGTCTTCAGCATTAACTAAATTTCTATCTAGTACCTTTAAGTGTGCTGTTCCTGTTGGATCATCTGCTCCATATTTATATTTCATTCCTGCATCTCCTGAAATTACTTCTTTATCATTTACTGATGCATCTGCACTTGCACCTGCTCCAACTTCTTCTTTGTTAATATGTGCATTGGCACTTTCATTTAATTTAACTGTTAGTTTTTGTAATAATTTAATTGTTTGACTTGCTTTTGATTCTACTTCAATTCCATCTTTGCTTGCTGTAGCACTTCCTTTTGCATTAAAGTTTGCATCTAGAACTTCTTTATCTTCTACAGTTGCTTTGATATTACCATTTCCTTCTGCTTCTACACCGATTGAACCATTTTCTATTTTTAATGCTGCATTTGCATCTCCTTCAGCTTTAATATTTACTTTTTTGTCTGCAAGATCAGCATTTATCTTTCCTTCTAATGATACTGATTTTTCTGGAATATTTAATTCAACTTCTCCATTATAAACTGTTGCTAATACTTCGATTTCTTTACCTTCTTTTGTTGTAAAGTTTATTGTTGTTGTACCATTTGCTTTTGCTTCTAGTACACCATCTTTGTATGTGATTATTCCGTTGTTGCTACTTTCTGCTTTTACAAATTCACCATTAACTTTTAAAGTTGAACCTAATCCATTTTCTATTTTGTCAAATGTTAATGTTATATATTGTTCTTGATTTTTTATTTGTTTTTCAGAAATCCATCCTTCACCAGATACATAAACACCATATTCTTTATTTGGAACTATTATACTTACTATACCACAACCTAGTGTTCCTTCTTCGTATGTTTTTCTTACTCTTTTTCCGTTATGGAATGTATAAGTTTTTCCTTCGAAATAAATTTTTGTATTTAATTTTGCTTCAACTGGTTCTGTTGTAATTTCCTCTTTTGTTGGTTCTGTAGCATTAGCTTTTGCTGCAAAACACATTGTACTCATTAAAGATAATAGTAATGTTATTAATATTATTACTGAAATTCTAGATTTTAAAGTTTGACTCATAATATCAACCTCCCTTATAAATATATTTATTTGGTTTTTCGAATTGCTTAATTTATTTTTGTGCACGCCAAATCTTTTTGATTATATTAATTGTACCACTTTTTACATTTTATGTCAACATCTGTAAATAAAAAATTTAAGCCTCCCATAATGGAAGGCTTATTATACTATAATTATTCCTCAAATATTGCTGCAAATTCATCCCCGTCTATTTTTTCTTTTTCTAACAATACTTGTGCTACTTTTGATAATTTATCCATATTATTACTTAATATTGTTTTTGCTTTGTTATATGCTTCGTCTATTATTCTTTTTACTTCTTCATCTATTTTTGCTGCTGTTTCTTCACTAAAGTTTTTAGTTTGTGCTAAATCTCTACCTAAAAATACTTCTTCTTGTCCTGAACCAAATGTTATTGTTCCTATTTTATCACTCATTCCGTATCTTGTAACCATATCTCTTGCGATTTTAGATGCTCTTTCTATATCGTTGCTTGCTCCTGTTGATATATCATTTAATACTAATTGCTCCGCAACTCTTCCTCCTAGTAATGATATAATAGTTTCTTCCATTTCTGTTTTTGACATGAAATTTTTATCTTCGTCTGGTTTATACATTGTATATCCGCCTGCCATGCCACGAGGTACTATTGAAATTTGATGTACTGTATCTTGTGTTGGTAAGAATTTGCTTACTACTGCATGACCTGCTTCATGAAATGCTACTAGTTTGTTTTCTTTTTCGCTTCTTACTCTACTCTTCTTTTCTGGTCCCATTGTAACTTTTACCATTGCATCTTCTATTTCTGTCATTGTTATTTCTTTTTTATCTCTTCTTGCAGCAAGTAATGCTGCTTCGTTTAACACATTCTCTAAATCTGCACCTGAAAATCCAGCTGTATTTTTTGCTATTGTTTTTAAATCAACATCATCTGCAATTTTTTTCTTTCTGCTATGAACTTCTAGTATTTGTTCTCTTGCTTTTACGTCTGGTGCTGATACTACTATTTGTCTGTCAAATCTTCCTGGCCTTAATAAAGCTTTATCCAATACGTCTGGTCTATTTGTTGCTGCTAAAACTATTACTCCTTCGTTGCTTCCAAATCCATCCATTTCAACTAATAATTGGTTTAATGTTTGTTCTCTTTCATCATGTCCTCCACCAAGTCCAGCTCCTCTTTGACGTCCTACTGCATCAATCTCATCTATAAATATAATACATGGAGCATTTTTCTTTGCTTGGTCAAATAAATCTCTTACTCTTGATGCACCTACACCAACAAACATTTCTACGAAGTCTGAACCACTTATTATAAAAAATGGAACTCCGGCCTCACCTGCAACTGCTTTTGCAAGTAATGTTTTACCTGTACCAGGTTGACCTACTAATAAAACTCCCTTTGGAATTCTAGCTCCCATATCTGTAAATTTTTTAGGTGATTTTAAAAATTCTACTATTTCTTCTAATTCTTCTTTTTCTTCATCTACCCCAGCTACATCATCAAATGTTACTCTTGTTTTTTCTCCTGTTCCCATCATTCTAGCTCTACTTTTTCCAAATGACATTGTTTTGTTTCCTGCATTTCCTTGGCTATTTCCCATAAACAATAACCAAAATACAAAGAAAATAATTAGTATTCCAAATGGTGAAAGCAAGCTAAGCATTGTAATTATTGCTGATTGTGATCTTTCTTCTAATGTAAGACTTCCATCTACTAGATGACTACTTACCTTATCCATAAAGCTATCTAAACTTGGTATGTTAACTTCCTTTTCTATTTTAGGATTTGCTTTTAATACTACATAAGCCTTTTTTCCATCTGCTGATATTTCTATATTTTCTACTTTTCCGCTTTCAATTTCTATCATTAATTCTGAATAAGTCATTTTTGTTTGTGAGTTATCCAGTATTGATGAAATTAATACTATAAGTATTATCCCCATTATTAACCACATTGCTAATGTTTTTAAACTTTTCTTCATTTTACCTTCTCCTTTACTGTAATGGGATTAATTTGTCTTCTGTGCTATATATCCCAATATCCTAATATTTGCTGTTTAATAATGTTGTTTTTCTATAATGCAATATAGCATATACATTTTTTTTATTCAATAGTTTTTTGCAAAGTTTTTTCTTCTATTCTTTGCGTATCAATGCTTTGCTTACGGAAGGTCATAGTTAGGAGTGAAAAAAATTTTTTTATTTTTTACTAAAATTTTTATGTTTTTTGTTGGTTTTAAAAATTTGTTTCCTATATTATTGTTACAAAGTTTAATTATATCATCTATATTTACTTTTTCTATTCCTTCTGTTGTTCCTAAAAGTTCATTAATAGTATATAGTATTAACCTTCTTTTTATTACTAATTCTAGGTTGTTGAATTTTTTTAGGTCTAAAATTATTTGGTTGTTTGCTTTTTTTTGTATACAATCGTGTGTTTCTACAGTTTTTTCTAGAGATACACATATTTCATCAAATGCTTTTTGTGTTACCCTATTTAAATATTCACTTTCTTCTGTTGCCACTTCTGATAATCTGTTTATTGTTTTTAATATATTTGGATTAAATTCCTTCTTTATATACGGAATAACACAATTTCTTACTTTGTTTCTTGTATAAATATTTTCATTATTTGATTTATCTATTCGTGGATTTAGTTTGTTCTCTTCACAATAGTTTTCTATTTCTTCTCTTGATACTTCTATTAAAGGTTTTATAAATTTATTTTCTCTTATTGGGTCTAGCCCTTTTAATCCAGATATTCCGCTTCCTCTTAAAATGTTCATTATTATAGTTTCTACTTTGTCATTATTATTATGTGCTGTTGCTATTTTATTTGAATCTGTATTTTTTAACACCTTTTCAAAAAAATCATATCTTATTTTTCTTCCTGCTTCTTCTGTTCCCATTTTTGATTCTTTTGCAATTTTTACTACATCTATTTTCTTTGTAAAGCATTCTACCCCTATGTTTTTGCAAAAGCTTTTTACATATTCAGTTTCTTCGTCTGCCTCTTTTCGTATCATATGATTTATATGTGCTACAAATATTTTAAAATCTAATTCTTCTTTTAATTCATTTAGTACATTCAATAGGCATATTGAATCCGGTCCGCCTGATACTCCTATTACTATACTATCTCCTTTTTCTATTAAATTATATTTTTTTATTGTTTGCAAAATTTTATCTTTCATATTTTGTCTCCTAATTGTTTAATGCTAAAATTATAGCATTTATTTTTAATAAATACAAATAGAGGGTCCCACATTTTAAATGTTGGAGCCCCCTTATTTTATTCATCTCTATATCTTTCTATATTTACAAACTTAGTATAATTGCCAAGCCATAATAGCTCTACCGTTCCTGTTGAACCAGCTCTGTGTTTTGCCATTATAACTTCTGCTATATTTTTCTTTTCTGTATCTGGGTTATAGTAATCATCTCTATATAAAAACATTACTATGTCTGCATCTTGCTCAATGGCACCAGATTCACGAAGATCTGAAAGCATCGGTCTATGGTCAGCTCTTTGTTCTGCTGCTCTTGATAATTGTGATAATGCAATTACTGGAACATCTAATTCTTTTGCAAGTATTTTTAAAGACCTACTTATTTCTGAGATTTCTTGTTCACGGCTAGCATTTCTTTTTCCTGTTCCTTGAATTAATTGCAAGTAATCTATTACTATTAGTCCTATATTTTTTTCTAGTTTTAATTTTCTACATTTTGCTCTTATCTCTGTTACTGTTATACCTGGTGTATCATCTATATATATAGGAGCTTCTGAAAGAGGTCCAAGCGCTGTTGCAAGTTTTACCCAGTCATCTTCTTCTATTTTTCCTGTTCTTATTTTATTGCTATCTACCATGGCTTCACTACATAGAATTCTGTTTACTAACTGGCTTTTTGACATTTCTAGGTTAAATATAACAACTGGTACTTTTGCTTGTACAGCTGCATTTGTTGCAATATTTAGTGCAAATGCAGATTTACCCATTGCAGGTCTTGCAGCAACTAATACTAAATCTGAATTGTGAAGTCCGTGCTGTTTTATAATCTAAATCTGCAAATCCTGTTGGAATTCCTGTTATTGGCTCTTTTTGATTATATAATTTTTCTATTTCTGCAAATGTTTCTACTAATACCTCTTTTAATGGTGTATAGCCTTTTTGATTTTTCCCTTGTGCAATTTCGAATATCTTTTTTTCTGCTTGATCCATTATTGTATCTAGATCTTCTGTTTCCGCATATCCTAAATCTATTAATTCATTAGATGTTCTTATAAGTTTTCTTAATATAGATTTTTCTTCTACAATTCTTATATATTTTTCTACATTTGCTGTTGTAGGAACTTTATCTGGTAAAACTGCTAAATATTCTAGTCCTCCAACTGCTTCAAATTTTCCAAGTGATATTAGTTCTGCTTTCACTGTTATTATATCTATTGGCTCTGCTCTATTATATAAGTTTGTTATTGCTTCATATATTGTTTTATTATCTTGTCTATAAAAATCGTCTGGTTTTAGAACTTCTATACTATCGACTACAGCGTCTTTATCTGTAAGCATACTTCCTATTACGGCTTGTTCTGCTTCTATATCGTGTGGTGGTACTTTTCCTAATTCCATGATTTCCTCCTTTGCTAATGTATAGGGACAAAGCTTATCTTTGAAGATAGTCTTTGTATGAAGAGCTATGTCCCTACTGAACATCTGGTGATGTCAGCATTCTTTATCCTCTACTCTTTTTATTCTGGTTGTATGTCTACCGTTAATTTTGCATTTATTCCTTCTCCAAATTTTATATCTACTGAAAATCTTCCTATGTTTTTTATTGTTTCTTTTAAAACTATTTTCTTTTTATCTATATCCATATTTTGTTTATTTTTTAGTTCTTGTGATATTTCTTTTGCTGTTATTCCACCAAATATTTTTCCGTTTTCTCCTGCTTTTACTTTTAAATCTAATGTTATATTATTTATTTTCTCGGCTTGTTTTTTAAATTCTTCTATCTCTAAACTTTTTTTATGTGCTTGTGAATCTTTTTTTGCTTGTAGTTTTAGAAGGTTGTCCTTTGTTGCTTCTAATGCTAGTTTCTTTGGAAATAAAAAGTTTCTTGCATAACCATCGTTTGCATTTATAATCTCATCCTTTTTTCCTACATTTTTAATATCTTGTAATAATATAACCTTCATATATATACACCTCTTTAATTTTTTTCATATTGTATCACAGATTTTTTATAAATACAACTTTTATATGGCTTGTGAAAGTGTCAATAACTACCTACAATCTAATTGATAATTTATGCTATAATACTTATTATTATTTTTTTCTTCTTCAATTTCACAAAAAATTTTCTGGTCAATCGTACTTAATCTTTTAGGATGTTTATCTATCATATATAATGGATCTATATATCTACGTTTAACTTTTACGTTTACATAGTAACTTTCATTATTAGGTTTTTTAGAGCTCTCAAATACACTATCAAAAGATTTGTATATTTGCCATACTTTTTGTATCGATTCATCTGTAGAATTTTCTAGTTTTTCTACTATTTCATTCTCCGTACTTTTTTCAAAGTCTTCTTGTTTTAACAAACCTCTTTTAATTGCAACTCTTAGTATATCTGCCAATAAACTATTAGCAACATTTGAAACTCCTCCTGACATAAATCTTCCATTATTTAGTGCCACTCCGGGTAAATTTTTTTGCTAAATCTATTGTTTTAAAGCACATTTCATCTTCATTGTCTTCATTTTTCACTATAATCAAATCGTTAAAAATATTTTCAGCAGTTTCCATATTAATAAGCCCTCTTGCCGTACCCATATATAATGAATATTCTAATCTATCTGCTGATAGTCTTGGTGATTCATTGTCTGCAATTGAATATCTACTATAATCAGCTACATCATCTGTTTCTAGTCCATATCTCTTTAATATATCTTGAATTGTATCAGACCTTTCTATATATCTTTTTGTATTTATTTCTGTGCTAGTTTGTGTTTCAGCATCATTATTGAAAAAATCTATTACATGTGAAAATGTTGGCATAGAAATATCATGCAATAACCCTGCTATTGTCATCTTTGTATCTCTTGTAAAATGCCAAATTATCAATGCGACACCAACTGAATGATCATATCTAGAATAATTATATAAAAATTCTTGTAATTTTGGATTGAGATAATCATTCCCACAATTCTGTCCTACATCTTTTAATCTATTTAGTGTCCTTGATTTTTCTAGTTCTATCATGCACTCTGGAATTTCCGTGCTATATATTCTATGTAATTGCTGGATTTTTAAATTGTCTTCTTGTGTCTTTTTTTTCATTTATTTCTCCTATCTCAATTTTTCCATATTATATACTATTATACTATGTTTTTCAATTTGTAAAACATTTGTTTTTTGTTTATAATGCTTGTCCTATAGGCTTTGCAAGATGATTTGGTGAAAAAGGGGGCTAACCCCTTTTTCACCACTTTCTAATCTATTGTAGTGCTTGTTCTTCCTGTTCCTACTACATCTTCTTGTAGTGAACGCCAAGTATTGCAACCTACTATTCCATCTACTGGTAGTCCTCTGCTCCTTTGATAATTTCTTACTGCTTCTTCGGTTCTGCCCCCAAATATTCCGGTCTAATCCACCTGTTTTAAATCCTAATGTGTTTAGGTCATCTTGTGCTATTAACACATACGTACTTATACTACCTCTTTTTATTAATGGATATCCTGCTGTGCCACAAGCTGGTCTTCCAAATCTTTTATCAAAATGTACCCAAGTAGGTGTTAAGCTTTGTGGTTCTACATAGGTCCATACTCCGTGAACTGTTTGCTGTGTTCCATAGTCTATTTCTTTCTGATGTACTTAACACTTGACCTGCGTCAAATGAAACTCCGCGCGTAATGTTGACTTTGCGAACCATGTCCTCCGCTCCCATGGTCTTTTAAATGCAAATCCTACTGGAATTGGTGCTCCAAATAAATACCTTGTTGTGTTAAAACTCTGCATTGCTCTTTTTGTTGTCCATAGTGTTGGACTTTTACTAGAACCTCTGAATTCTCCAACTGTTAAGCTCCTATTTGCATTGTATGGCATAGCCTCGTTTTCATTTCTATAATAATTTTCCATTCTATTTGTATCATTATTAAATACTATTATTCTTGCCATAAAAATTAAACCTCCATAAAATATATCTCTCTATATTTTATGAAGGTTTTTTATTTTTTGTGTCAAAATTCCCGTCCACTTTGGCATTTTATGATAGAATATAAAAAATTTAATTTTATTAATATAAGCGTAATGAAGTGCACATACAATTTATATTGCTTTTTATTTATTAATATAATATACTTTATTCATATTAATGGAGGTGTTTTATGAGTATTGAAATATCTGATTTTGGAAAAGATTTAAATGGAAACTGTGTTAAACTTTTTTCAATAAGCAATTTTAATGGTCTTGTTGCAAAGGTTACTAATTTTGGAGCTGTGCTTGTTTCTCTGTTTGTTCCTGACAAAAATGGTAATCTAGCTGATGTTGTTTTAGGATTTGATTCTTTAGAAAATTATATTAAAAATGATATTTGCTACTTTGGTTCAACTGTTGGAAGAAACAGCAACAGAGTTAAAAATGCTAGTTTTGTACTAAATGGTACAACTTATAATTTAGATAAAAATGAAAGAGGAAAAAATAACTTACATAGTGGATTTAATCCATATAATAGTAGGCTTTGGGATTATTCTATAGATGAAGATTCCAATTCTGTCTCTTTTAACTTAGTAAGTCCAGATATGGATCAAGGATTCCCTGGGGAATTTAATATAACAGTTACTTATAGCTTAGATAATGATAATAATTTAAAAATAAAATATATAGGAACCTCTAATAAAGATACTATTGCAAACATGACAAATCATAGTTATTTTAACTTATCTGGTCATAATAGTGGAACTGCAATGGAGCACAAATTGTACATAAATGCTGATAAATATGTAGAAGTTGATGACGAACTTATTCCTACTGGGGAATTAAGAGATGTTTCTAATACCCCTATGGACTTTAGAACTCCAACCAAAATAGGTCTTAGAATAAATGAAGACTTTAAACAATTTGAATATACCGGTGGATATGACCATAGTTTTGTTATTAACAAAACTAATAATGGTATTGAAAAAATAGCTGTTTTGTCTGATGAAAGTTCTGGAAGAACTATGGAAGTTTATACTGATAATATCGGCGTTCAATTTTATGCTGGAAACTTTATAGAGAATAATAAAGTAATTGGTAAAGAAAATTGTAATTATAAAAATCGTTCTGGTGTTTGCTTAGAAACTGGATTTCTACCAGACTCTATGAATCAACCAAATTTTGTTACACCTTTGTTAAAAGCAGGGAATACTTATAATACAACTACAATATATAAATTTATATAGAGCAAATAAAGGGCGACTATGTCGCCCTTTATTTTATGTTACATTACTCTTGCTTTTATTATATGTCTTTGTTTGTTATCATTTGTACATGTTATTAGTGTTATTTCTTTATTTCCATTTGTTAACTGGCTTGTACATTCTAACTCATCTGGATTTACTATAAATTTATCATATACAGTATATGTTAACATTCTACCACTTAAATCTGTTATTTCTATTTTATCTCCTAATTGCAAATTTGGCACTTTGCTAAAGAATTTTGAATTTTTATAGTTATGACCTGCTATACAAAGATTTCCTACTTCATTTGGATTTGGTCCGTGAAATCTACATGGAGCTATTTTTAACAATTCGTCTGTATATGTTGAAAGTATTGGATAGTTAACATTTATTGAAGGTATATTAATTACTCCTATTGTATAATATATTGTTCCATCACTTGCAGTTAGTTTTTGCTCATCTGGAACTTCTATTTTTTGTTCTATTTGAACCACTTGTGTTGTAGTTACATTTTTTTCTTCAGGAATTGCATTCAATCTTACTACTATTACTTCTTCATCCACAAGTTTTGTTGTATCTTGAAAAGAAATTTCTTGTAAAATTTCTTTTGATACCTCTTCACTCTTGTTTCTATCGTACTCTGCATAAATTGCATAAGAAGATAATACGCATAGCAAAAAAACAGATAAAAAGAATTCAAATTTAAATGCTTTTTTCTTTTTCTTCATATCTGGTGTTACATATAATTTTTGCGAAACAAGAATTTGATTCATGCAATATCCCCTTCTTTAAAATTAATCCACTATAATTCTAACATATTTCTTTTAATTTTTCAACAGTGTTATTTATACTTTCGCTTGGGGTTGAAGCACCTGCCATAATTCCTATTTTACTTATATTTTTAAGTCTATTTTTATTTAGCTCTTCTGATGTTTCTATAAGTATGCAATTTTTACATTCTTTTTTAGCGATCTCATATAATTTAGTAGTGTTTGAACTATGTTTTCCACCAATTATAATCATTAAATCTACTTGTTTTGCTATTTCTTGGGTTTCTTTTTGTCTAATGCTTGTAGCATTACAAATTGTATTCTTAACTTCGAAGACTATATTTTTATCTATATTTTCTTCCACAGCTTTTACAATCTTATTAAATTTCTCCACACTAAATGTAGTTTGAGAAACTAGTAATAATTTTTTCAAATTAGATTCCTTAAAATTTTTTATTGCCTTTTCTACATCTTCTTCTTTTTCTAATATAGTTGAATTTTTTCTACAATAGCTCACTGTTCCTATTGTTTCTGCATGATCTTTTTGTCCTATTATAAAAATATAATAGTCTCTTGCTGAATACTCTTTTACAATATTGTGTATTTTTAATACATTTGGACATGTTAAGTCTATTACTTTTAAATTGAGCTCTTCAGCTTTTTTGTATATTTCTTTTGGCACACCATGTGACCTTATTATTACATTGTTCTTTGCTTTTTCCACATCATTAATAATTATAAGACCTTGTTCTTCCAAATCCTGTGTAACCTGTTTATTATGCACTAGTTCTCCTAAACAATATGTTTCTCTTTGTTTTTGTACTAACTCTTTTGTTTTGTCAACAGCATTTTTAACTCCATAGCAAAAACCTGCTGTTTTACCAACAATTATTTCCATATATTTCACCTTTTAATTATTTTCATTCATTAATTTTTCATAGCAGTTTCTACATACAGGAATATATAGTCCTTCGTCGCCTACTAATATGTCTCCTTTTTTTTGTTTTCCCTTAAAATATGTAAAAATAGCTTCTTCACTTCTGCAATTCTCACATACAGATGTTAACATTTGAACATTATCAGACATACATAATAAGTCTCCCATTGCTCCAAACGTTTTCCTTTCTGATGTTAGGTTTAGTCCTGCTATAAAGAATTTTTTTCCTTTTTTAGTAAGTTTATATAGCTCATCTAAATCTCCTTTTAAAAATTGAAATTCATCAATTACATATACATCTGCATCATAATTTTTTATCTCATCTATACTATTAATATTAATTGCATTTTGTTTATATCCGTTTCTGCTAATAACACTTTGTTCTGAAAATCTATCATCTATAGTTGGTTTAAATATTTTTACATTTTTTCCTGCAATTTGTTGTCTTTTAGCCTCATCTAGTATTTTTTGAGTTTTACCACATTTCATTGGACCTGTGTAAACATTTATATCTCCCATTTTTTATCACCTGTTTATATCATTTTTAAAATTTCTTCTTTTAGTACTCTTACTATATCTTCTTGTTTTACTTTTCTAATTATTTCACCTTTTTTAAATAAAAGTCCTTCTTTAATTCCTCCAGCAATTCCTATATCTGCATGTCTTGCTTCATTTGGTCCATTTACTCCACAGCCCATTACAGCTACTGTAATAGGAGCTTTTATAGTTTGTAAAAATTCTTCTATTTCATTTGCTATTGGTATTAAATCATATTGAATTCTTCCACATGTTGGGCATGCAATAAGCGTTGGAGCATTTTTGTATAAGTTACAGTCTTTTAGTATTTCTTTTGCAACTTTTATTTCTTTAACAGGATCTGCTGATAATGATACCCTCATTGTATCTCCAATACCTTCTCTTAACAAAATTCCAAGTCCTATACTTGAGCTTACAGTTCCACTAAACTCTGTTCCCGCATGTGTTACTCCTAGATGTAATGGATAATTTATTGTATTTGCAGCTTCTTTATAACTTTCTATGCACAAGTCTAATGATGATGCTTTTAATGATAATGCCATATCATAAAAATCTAAGTCTTCTAATATTTTTATATGTCTTAACCCTGCTTCTACCATTCCTTTTGCTGTTGGTTTTCCATCTCTTTGTAAAATATCTTTTGGAAGTGATCCACTGTTTACACCTATTCTAATTGGAATTTTTCTTTCTTTACAAGCATCTACTACAGCTTTTACTCTATCTACGCTTCCAATATTTCCTGGATTTATTCTTATTTTATCTACTCCTGCTTTTGCTGCTTCTAGTGCTATTCTATAATCAAAATGTATATCAGAAACAATTGGTATATGTATTTTACTTTTTATTTCTTTTATTGCTTTTGCATCTTCTTCGTCTAAGCATGCAACTCTTATAATCTCACAACCAGCTTCTTCTAATTTTAAAATTTGTTCCACTGTTGACTTAACATCTTTTGTTTTTGTATTTGTCATTGATTGAATTACTACTTTATTTTGTCCACCTATTTGTACATCTCCTACAAATATTTTCCTTGTTTCATTTCTTGTTATCATAGTTATCCCCTTAATTTTTATTTTACTTTGTTATTCTATCATAGATTATCTATTTTTTAAACAATAAGTTATAAAAATTGTAAATTACCTTTTCTTTACTTTTCTTGCAAATCTTGATATAATTATTGTTGGAATAAATTTTAGGAGGGCTATTGTATGGGAAATGCAAAAGCAGAAAAGGAAGAATTAAAAAAATTAGAAGATGAAGCATATTTTGAACTTTGCCAAATTATTGCAGAAGCTGTACAACTTCAAGATATTGAGCTTTTAGATTACAGAATTGCTTCATGGAAAAATAAATATAAAAAATTATTAGACAATCCTAGTCCTGAATTTAAAAAAAGGATTGAATACTTACTTAATGAATATTATTCTTCTGTTACCCAATACATTCAGTCTCAAATTAAATTTAATGAGAATAAAAAGATTGAAAATCAGAGTAAAGCTTTAAGAGAATTATATGTAATAATTAGAGATACTGATGATTTAAAAACGTTAGAGAAAAAAGTTAATGCTTGGAAAGAAAAATATCCAAAAGACAAATTTCTTAAAATGTATCAGTCAAAATATGAACACATGACTAGTAAAAGAAATTTAAGAGAAAATGCTTTTGACCAAGAAATGGCTTTTAAAGATCTTGTTGAAATTACTAAACACACTGGCACCTTTGAAGAATTTGCAAGAGAACGTGAACAATGGGAAAATAAGTATTCTATACATGATAAATTTGAATTAGATGATTTTATAAAACATCAATCTGACATTAAAAGATATACCTCAGATGAATATTTACATTCTATCTCTAGGGATGAAGAACATAAAGAAAATAATAATTCAACTACTTTTGAAACTACAGAATTGGCTAAAGAGCCTAAACAAGAAGAACAGTCACAAAAGGTCTATTCAGATTTAGCTAAACAAGCTTTTGCATATACTGCTCTTTTGGCTATTTCTCAAAAGCCAAACAATGTAAATGAAATGTTTAAGTGGGTATATAAAAATGGTTCTATTAAATTTAATGATAAATACAAGGAACTTATATTAAATGCCACATATTTGGATTATTCACCAACCTATTTAAACAAATTGAGAACACCTGGCTTAAATGTAAATAACAAATCACTTTCTTATGAAGAGTTTAAAGAAATGGACGATATTAAAAGATATGCAATAATAAGTTATTTTAATTTGTTGCTTCCGCCAGATAAAGCAATTTCTAATGGTTTTTTCAACTCTTGTATAAATACAGTTTATGCAAAATCAGAAAAGGCCAAGTACACAAATTCTTCACTTAATGAAATAAATCAAGAAAACTTAAAAGATGGCATAGAAATAAAATTATCTAAATCTGATGCAGAACAAGAACTTGATTTGCCTGAGCTAAAAAAGCAAGAAATCCCTGATACTGAGGTTGAAAAAGTTTCAACTAGTACAGCTGAGGAAAAACAAGAAGAAAACATTGACTCTGCAAAGAAATTGCAAGAAGATTTGCCAACAGAACCAGAAGAATCGCCTGCTGAACATATTAAGCAAGACAAAGTAAAAAAAGAATATGAATTGGTAGCAAAACCTAATGACGAAGTTAAAGAACAGAGCAAAGAAATGGATAACAAGCCAGAAATTCCTACTATTCAAGATAATCAAGACGAACAAAGTCTTGTAAAGGAAAATAATACACCAACAATAGATTTGGAAATTGAAGAAGAACCTAGTAAAGAAAAATTATTTAGTTCACCTGAAACTTCTATTGAAAAACCTAGAATTGATGTTTCTTTAGATAATTCTTTTGAAGAACCTGTAGTAAAAGAAGTAGAGAATGTTGAACCAGAACCTTTACAGCAGGAACAAATTATTACTGTTTCTCCATTACTATTTTCTGCAATAAATTATAAATCAAAGCAAGCTGATGCAGTAGAAAAAATAGATGAACATGTAAACGAGTATGTGTTATCAAGTTCTAAAACAATTTCTGATAATGTTCAAACAAAACAAAAAACAGATTGGGATTAACAAAGAGGCTATTAAAGCCTCTTTTTAGTGTTCATATATATTTCCTATATCTGTTCTATAATCTAATTTCTCATCTATGTTTCCTTTTATTGCGTTATATACTTTTTCTTTTGCTTCTTGTAAAGATTTTGCTGATGTTGTTAAACCAAATAATCTAGAATTGCTTACTGATGAATATTTATTACCTTCTAAATGCTTAGTGTTTGCAAAATATATTTTTACTCCTTGTTTTTCTATTGCTTCTCTACTTATTGTAAATATCAAAGGTTCTTTTCTACTTTCTACTGCATATTCTTTTGTAACTATGTATACTGTAAAAGTACATTCTTTTTTGAATTTGCAGTTTTCTGTGCTTAGTGTTTTGTTAAATATATTCTTCATTACATCTGTAAATGGAGTTTCTAATGAATTTAAAACATTTAGTGCTTCTGGATCCCCAAATCTAGAATTGAATTCTATAAATTTAATTCCATTTTTTGTTTTAAAGAATCCTCCATATATAACTCCATTAAATTCTAAATTATCTTTATTTATATATTTTAATGTTTCTTTTATTAAATTGCTACATTCGTCTATGTCTTTTTGTTCTAAAAATGGTAACATTCCATTTTCAAAACTTAGGCAACCCATTCCACCTGTTCCTGGTCCCTTATCTTCATTAAATCTATATGGATAGTCAAATGTTGTTGGAGTAACTACAATATTTTCTCCATCTGTTAATGCCATTACAGTGAATTCTCTTCCTTCTATTTTGTCTTGAATAATTACATTTCCACTTATTTCTAAACAGCTTTTTGCATACTCAAGCCCTTCGTCTTTCCCCTTAAAATGTATCCCTCCAACTTTTACTCCTTTTCCGCCTGTAAGTCCTTCTGGTTTTACAACAAAGCTATCATCATTATATGAATTTATTATATTTTTTAATTCTTCTATGCTTGTTATATTATAGTTTTTTATTATCATTTGTGGAGCTAATTTTTCTACTATATCTAGCGCATAAGTTTTGCTCCATTCTATTTTAGCCCCCTTTGATGTTGGTCCAAATGTTTTTAATCCTAATTCTCTTGCAACATCTATTAATCCGTCTTGTAATAAATTATCACTACTTATTAAACATACTTCAATATTATTTTCTTTTATAAAGTCTGAAACTATCTCTTTGTTAAATGGATCTGCTACAATATATTTACCTCCTGATTTATTTACCATTTCTATAATGCTTGGATTCTCATAAGGGCATACTGTATACAAACTATAGCCTTTGCTAATATATTCTGCTAGCGCAGCTTCTCTTCCACCATTACCTAGTAATAAACATTTTTCCATTTTGGATTCCTCCTAATTTTACAGATTGGATTTTGTGTGAGGGGAATTCTAGGGACTGTCCCTCAAAATCACCAAACCTGGGGATTTTGGGGACTGTCCTGAATTCACCTTTTTTTTGCGAACACAGGGCCCCCCTACAGCTATTGCAAAGTCTTCGATGCCTTTGGGTCGCCCAGGAGTGCGACCCCTACAACGTTTGCAATAAATCACATCTCCCACATCAATTAAACAAATTCCAATTTGTCTATTTAATTATTCATATTTTATCAATATAAATAAAATTTTTCAATATATATTTAAAATCAGATGTAACAAATTTGTAATATAAGTTTAATGGTTTTGAAATATTTTTTCATTCTTTATGTTATATAATATTTGTGTACCAAAGATTTAAAAGGAGTTACGAATGAGCACTAATTCTAGACTAAAAAAAGAAGGTATTGAAATTGTAGAACAATTAGATACCTTAAAAGTTAATACGATTGCAATTAGTATAGCAAGTAAACTATGCCTCGCTTTTCCTGAGCACAACTTAAATAAAAGCGAGTTATTTACGTCTCTTTCTAGAATTAATATGTATATTGCAAAAATGCCAGAAGATTCAGCAGGTGCAAAATATTTTTATAAAAATAATTCTATTTATTTTAACAAGGAATATGATTTGGACGAAATGGCAAAGCTTGCAATGCATGAATGTATACATTATATTCAAGAATTTAGAGATGCAAATAATAATTTAGTTAAAATGGGCTTATATAATTGCACTTTTAATTCTGGTCTTGGCATTAATGAGGCCGCTGTTCAATTAATGGCTTCAGAAGCTAATATGTGTCCTTCTACTTCAGAAACTTATTACAATGTTTCATTGAACACAATCAGTCCAAATTATTATCCTTTAGAATGTGCTTTAGTTAACCAGATGGCTTATTTTACAGGTACATATCCACTTTTTCATAGTACTTTAAACAGTAATGACGTTTTCAAAAATACTTTTATTTTAAAATCTAATAAAAGGGCTTATAACACAATTGTTAAAAATATAGATTTACTTCTAGCTTATGAGAATGACTTAAACTATTTTGCAAGTGAACTTCAATATGCTAATAAAGTAAGTGAAATCAAATTATTAAATAAACTAATTGCTTCAAAAAAGGATACTATAACTTCTATATTCTTTAAAACTCAAAACTTAATTATTGAAAGTTGCTTTATTTCTGAATTTAATAATATTAGAAATTTAGAAGATGTAAAAGAATATAAAAATAAATTGTATAATTTTAAAAATATAATGGGCTCTAATGAGAACTACACTTTTTACAATGAATTCTACCGCAAAATAATGGAAAGCCTTGAGAAAAAGAAAGAACAAATAGAGCAATTTGGTGAAATAAACTTATTTGAAACATCAGAAAATAGTTTAGTTTTAGTTGATAACACAAAACGCGCTTTATCTTTTGTTTCTACTTTCTTTGTAAAAATAAAAAAATTATTTGGATTTAATAAATCTAGGGATACAATTAATAATTTATATTAACAAATTGGGGAAAAAGGGGTCTGACCCCTTTTTCCCCAATACGTTATTTTTTCATATCAACTCAACTGTTTTACTTTTTTTAAATCGTTCCAGAAATCTATTTTTTTTGTTTCATCTCTTAATAATGCTGCTGGATGAAATGTTGGTAAACATTTTATTCCGTCTTTTTCAAACCATTTTCCTCTACTTGATGTTATTCCATATTCTTTGCCTAATATATTTTTTAGTGCCACACTTCCTAATAGTATAATTATTTCTGGTTTTACTAGATTAATTTGACTTCCTAAATATTCTTTGCAGGCATCTGCTTCTTCGTATTCTGGATTTCTATTGTTTGGAGGCCTACACTTTACTATGTTTGCTATATATACCTCTTCTCTTTTTATTCCTATCCCTTCAAAAGCTCTGTCCATTAATTTGCCAGCTTTCCCTACAAAAGGTATTCCTTGCAAATCCTCGTCTGCACCTGGTCCTTCTCCTATAAACATTATTTTTGCATTTCTATTTCCTGTGCCTATTACCACATTATGCCTGTTTGCACAGAGTTTACATTTGTTGCAATTTTTACATGCTTCTTCTAATTCTTCCCATGTTTGATACATATTTTGTTCCTTTCTATTTTAAACAGATTAATGCTGTATTTCTTCCTGCCTGTTTTCCTTCTTTTCTATATGAATGAATTATATTGCTATTACAGTATGTACAAATCCCACTATCTACTATATTTTCTTCTAATATTCCTTCTTCTTTTAGTAGTTCTTTATTTATTTCTACTGTGTCTATAAAATAACTATTTGTGTTTTTATTAAATTCTATTATTTTATCTATATTTTTCATGTAATTGAATGCATTATAAAATTTGTTTTTTACATCCTCTTGTACTTCAAAATGACATTTTCTAATTGTTGGTCCTATTACACACACAATATCTTTTGGATTAGAATTAAATTCTTTTTTCATTTGAATTATTGCATGTTTTGCTATCTTTTTAATTGTTCCCTGCCATCCTGAATGAATATTACCTATTATATTTTTTTGTTTATCATATAAATATATTGGTGTGCAATCTGCAAATGTTAAAGAAAGTATTTTATTATTTTCTTGTGTTATTAATCCATCTATATCTTTTAATTCTTGTGGAAATATGCCAACTTCACCACTTATTTTTTTCACATTGTTTGTATGTGTTTGATATGGTCTTACTATGTTGTTACTATCTAATTTTAATAAATTACATATATCATTATAGTTTTTGTTTGCTATATCTTTTATTTCTTTATAAGTATCATTGCTTCCCACATCTAATGGTTTTAGAGTAAAACAATGTTTAATATTTTTATAATCTAATAATTTTTTGAATTGCATATATCTTATGTTTTCATTTTTTATTATAACTGTTTCTTTGTTAAATAAATTTTTATTATTTAACAATTCTAAAAAGTCTTTTGCTTCTTTTTCTAGATTTGCATTATTGTTTATTAAAACATAATTTGAATTTTTAATATATGTATCTTCCGCAAGCTGGCTGTTTAACCTTTGTTTTGCTGTTTTTTTGTCAACATTATCTCTTTTGCAAATTCTTTCTATTTTTGTACTTTCATTTGCTATAACAGAAACTACTATATCACATATTTCATTTAGCTTTGTTTCTATTAAAAGTGGGGCATCTATTATTGCTATTCTTTGGGTTTCTTTTTTCACTTCTTCTTTAATTTTTTTTACAATATGTGCGCATGTAATTTTATTTAATTCTTCTCTTTTTTGATTATTGCTAAAAATAATTTGTGCTAATTTGGGTCTGTTTATTTCTTTATTTTCTAATAATATTTCTTGTCCAAATTGTTTTACTATTTCTTTATAATATGGTTCTTCACACTTTGATAATTCTTTTACAATTTGGTCTGCATTTATTAACTTTGCATTTGTTTTTGCACATAATTCTTGGCTAAATAAAGTTTTTCCGCGAACCAGAATTTCCTGTAATTCCTATTATCATATTCCTTTTCTTCACCTCTACATTGTTTGCAATAATTTTGCAACTGCTTTTGGCACATATTTATCTATTTCTTTGTTATGTGTATATAGCTCCATAACAATGCTTGAAGACAAATAGCCTAGGTCTCCTGCTCTAAAATAACATGTGTCCATTCCTGCTAATTTTTCATTTATTGCAGATATATTCTCTTCATATTCGTAATCTGTACCGTTTCTTAGGCCTCTAATTAATATGTCGCAATTCATTTGTTTTGCTTTTTCCACTGTTAGCCCTTCATAAAGTACTACTTCTACATTACTTAATCCTATTTCTTTTATTGTTTCTTCTATTGCTTCTTTCATTTTATTTTTGTCTATACGCTCCGATTTATCTTTATTGTGTCCTATACCTATTATTACTTTATCAAAACATCTGGCAGCTTTTTTTACTATTTGCAAGTGTCCGTTTGTAAATGGATCAAATGATCCTGCATAAAAACCTATTAATCCCATTTTGTTTCTCCTTTCGCTTTATTGTAAATTATCTAACAATTCTTTTTTTGATTTATTATCTATAAATGCATAGTTATTTACATTTGGATTAAAACAACATATTGATTTATATTCACAATATTTGCATGCTTCTTCTTTTTTTCCTTTGTTGTATGTTGGTTTTATTTCTATATTTCCTTCTAATATTTCTTTTGCTATTTGCTTTATTATTTTTTTAACCTTATTTTGCAATAAAGTAAATTGTTCTTTTGTTATTGCATTTGAGCGAGAATCCATTATATCTCCATTTTTGTCAAGAGTTACTGGTATTGTGCTTGAAGCACCTGTTTGTAAGTTTTTATCCATCATTCGTATAATGTTTACATCTGCTAATACCATACCGCTCATTCTAAATTGCTTTTTTAATTCTTCTTGTATTTGTTCATCTGTTAAATTTCTACTTGCTTTTATTACTGGGTCTATTAAGTTAAAATAAAGCATTCCAACAGGTATATTCTTTGTTTTTTCTACCGCTGTATCTAAATATGTTAATAATTGTATTTGTGTTCCCGCTTCTAGCTCATTTAAATTTATACTTCTATCTGATGATTTATAGTCTATTATTCTAATGTATTTGCCTTGTTCATTTTGTGCTGTATCTATTCTATCTATTTTACCTGTTATTTCTACATTATCTATTTTTCTATTAAATTCTATTTCGTTTCCTGCTATTTCAAAATCGCTATTTTTCATTTGTTGAACTATATATGTTATTGATTGAAGTATTGCTTTTTTTAGTATGTTTGTAAGTACTGCAAACCTTGGTGTGCTTGTAAATATATAGTTTTTGCTAAGTGAAAGTTTTTCATCGATTATGTTATTTACTATTTCTTTTATTTCTTGTTCCTCTATTGTTTTTATATTTTTTGTATTTTCAAAGAACTCATCTATTACTTCATGCATAAATGAACCTGTATCAATTGGTCTTACTACAAATTCTTCTCTTTCTTTTAATTTTAGTCCATATTTTAAATGGAAAGAAAATGGACATTCTCTATATTGTTCAAGCCTTGATACACTTGTTTTTAAAGTGTTTCCATATAGTCTTTTTATATTTTCTTCTGTTATTTTTTCTGCATCATTTTTATGTGAAAAACCTTTTATAGCCTCTTTTAATTTAGGCTTCCATTCATCATTTTGCATGTACCAATTATACACAGCAAACCAAATTTCATCTATCTCTTTTCCTTGTTTAAAATCTTTAATGTTTGAAAGCATTTGATTAAATGTACTTTCTGCTGTTAAAATACTATCATTTTTACTTACTACATCACTTTCTTCTTTTAGATTTTTAAACATCTTTTTTATTCTAGAAATTAATATAGATTGTCTTTTAGCTTTTTGTTCTTTATCTGTTGATACATAAGATAAATATAGTTCATCTTCTGCTGTTGTAAACGCTCTATATATGTTAAATTGGTCTTCATACAAGTTTTCTATTGTTCCTTTTGCAAGTTCAATTCCATTTTGTTTTAAATAGTTTCTGTCTTTATCATTAAGGAAACCTTCTCCTGAATTAACCGCAGGAAATACGCCGTCATTTAAGCCAAGTATAAATACAACTTTTGCTTTATGGTTTCTAGACCTATCTGTATCTTCTATTATAACCTGATCTATTACTTGAGGTATTTCTCCTAAACTAGAAAATTCTAATCCAACTTTTAATATATTCTTGTATTGTTTAAAACTCATTTTGTCTTGGCTAAATATTAGCACTATCTCATCAAATATTTGCATAAGAATATTCCAACTAGATTTATACTTATTTGCTACATCTTTTCTACCTGCTTGCTCTAATTTTTCTGCTTTTTCTTCTAGTTTTTCTCTTATTTGATTTTCTTCTAAAAACCTATATAACTTTGTTGTTATTTCTTCTGCTAGCTTTGATTCGTCTAAACTTGTTTTTAGTTTTAATAGTGGTTCTACAATTTTTCTTCTTAATTCGTTTAGCTTTTCTACATCTTTGTTTAATCTATCATATTTCCAATCTTCTTTATACCATTTGTTGCCTTTTATTCCCCACTTTTTGCAATAGTTTTCTAAATTATATATATCTTCTTTTTCTAGTGGAAGAAAACCAGTTTTTATATATGCAAGTACTGCATCTTGTGACCAACTTTTTGCATATATTTCTAAAATTGAAAGCACATATTTTACTAAAATATTTTGACTTAAATCTTCTTTTTGGTCTATAAATACTGGTATTTCATATTTTTCGAAAATTGCTTTTACTATGTTTGTGTATTCATCTATATTTTTTGTAATTACTGATATATCTTTATATCTATATTTTTTTTCTCTTACTAATTCTATTATCGTTTTTGCTACATATTCTACTTCTGAATATGGCTGACTAAGCAAGCTTATATGTATATTGTTTACTGGTTTTTCATATATTTTATATGGTACCTCATAAATATTTTTTTCTAAATGTTTTAATTCCTCATTTTTAAATCTATAAGTATTTTTTAATTCTATATTTTCTTCTAAATTTACATTAACCTCTTGAGCACATTTTATTAATTCTTGAATTACCATTTTGTTTTGATAAAAAATATCTTCTTCTGGCTGTTTTTGTATATTTATTTTGTCCGAACATATTGTAATATCAATCTCTTTGGCCTTTTTTAATAATTCTTTTATTACATTGTATTCTTGTCTTGTAAAACCAGAAAATTCATCTATGTAAATATATGAATTATCAAACATACTGCTTTCTTCTATTTTCTTTGCAAGAATTGTAAGTATATCATCTTCGTCTATATACTTATTTTGTAATGTTTCCTCATATTTTTTGTATATTGTATTTATATCATTTAATTTTATTTTTAAGTATTCGTCTTCTGTATCTTTTTGTTTTTGCTCTAAATCTTCTAGTTTTACATCATGCTTTTTTAATTCCGTTATAGTCCTTAATACTATATCTATATTTTCGGATGATTTATTTAAAAATTGTAAATTTTTTTTATATTTTTCTAATATGTTGCTTACAAGCATTGCCTTACCTGTTTTTGATAAGTTTACTTCTGTAAGTCCTCCAACTTCTGCAAAAATTCTATGTGCCATTCTTTTAAATGTTATAACTTCTGCATTTATTACACTGTTTTGTTCTAGTGTTTCTAGCAATCTTTTTTCTGTCGAAAATGAAAATTGTTCTGGCACAACAAGATATATTTTTTGTGCTGTTTTATTATTTATTTGCTCTTTAATTTTGTTTAAGCAGAACTGGCTTTTCCCAGTTCCTGCTCTTCCATAAATCAACCTTAAACTCATAATTCACTCCTTATTAAAAGGCTCCTCCGGCCGCCTCCTCGGCCACCTCCGCCAGAAAATCCTCCGCCACCAGAAAATCCTCCGGCCGCTTCCTCCTGAAAAGCCTCCTCCAGAAGATCCTGCTTCTCCGCATAGAAGATAAAACTTCTCCTGTTATTCTCGAATATCCTTTTACAAATCTTCTGTCTAAACTAGCATTTGCATAGAAATTATAATATCCTGATGCTATATCATCAAAGAGCATTTTACTCTCTAATATTTTTTCTAAGTCATCATCAATGTTTATTTCTTTAATTCTTTTAATAATTTTATCTGCCACTCCAAACGCAACTGCATATGCCAAATATTTTTCCCATAATGTTACTTGTTCTACATCTCTATCTTTAAATAATGTATCATCTTCTAATTTATCTTTTATCATATTTAATCTACTAAAGTCTTCTATCATAATTGATTCATTCTTTAGCATTAAATTATCTGTAAGCATTATTATAAGAGAAATTGATATTAATAATTCATCTATTATTAAAAATCTTAAGCTTTCACCAAATAGTAATGTTATTAGCATAACTACAAAAAATATTAATACTATGGTTACTGTTGTTGTTACCACTTTTTGACCTGTAAATTTTCTTATAGCTTTGTTTACTCTATGTCTTGTACATATCATTAAATATATTGGAATATATAAAATTCCAAGGAGCATTGGGAAACACAACAAAAACACCTCTACAATTTCAATACTAATACCTTTTATTGCTTCTGGATTATATATGTTTAACTTATTATATTGAAAATGGATTAATGCAATAATTATACTTATAAAAAATAGCATTACATTAAATACTCTTACAGCCATTGGTACTTTGCTAACATTTGCTCCAACTCTATTCAATTTTGCTTTTGCCATTTTGCTCAATTGTTTAAACTTCTTATTTGCATCATCTTCTTTTGGCAATTCTTTTAACCTTTCTGCAAAATCTATAGATGTTTTATCTCCAAATAACCAATGATATATGTACTTCTCTATTTCATCCATTTCTGTTTCTTCTTTTGCACTAGGCCTTGATAATATATATGTATATGATTCATTTGTTCTAGCACTTGGCAGTATCTCCATTTTGATTAATTTTTTATCTATTAAGTTTAGTATAACGGCAATAATGTCTCTTGCTAAAACAACTCTGCTTCCCTGTATACAACCTGCTATTAATGGATTATATTTTTTAAATAATTCATCTTCTCCAGTATACGCAGTAACATATTTCTTATCTTTTTCATATACGAATATTAATATTACCCAATATATGAACAGTGCTATTGCTAGTAACAATACTTTTATAGTAAATCTTTGTTTCTTTTCATTATTTTTATAAATGCCTTCTTCTTCTTGCATTATTTTAAATAACATATCTTTATTTGAAAGTTTTGCACTATTTTTTATGTTACTTTTATCAAATACAACCCTTGCTGCTACATATTGTCCGTTTTTTTACATTATTTACTTTAAAATTTACTTTATTTGGAGATTCTATTGTAACTACTCCATTGTATGGTCCATGTCCAAATGCATATAAATTTTCTTTGGATTGATTGTTTGGTAGTACTACATCTATATTTAATTTTTTTATATCCACATCCCATTCTCCACCAATAAAATTATAATACAATTCTGCTACATCATTATGCTTAACACATACATTTGATATACTATAATTTAATGTAAATGTTTTTGTTGTATTTTTAGATGGAGAATATACACTTATTTTATATTTTTGCTTATCCGCATCTACTGTATAAATTCCACCATTTACAGCTCCATCTACGTAAAACCCTTCGATATATTCAACATTTTGAGAATCTATAATTTTATTTATAGTTACTTTATTTCCGTTATATATACTATAATCTTTTGTTTCAAGATTTACTTCTTTAGCTTGACTATCTTCAAGTAAATATGGAATTGTTATATATATTCCATTATAATTACCAACAAAATTGTATGTAATCTTTTGATTAATATTAATTGAGCCATTTTGTTGTATTTCTGCTTGAATATCCATATTATCAATTGTGTAGCTTTTTGCATATATTTTTTTGTTAATTAATAATACTGCTATAAAAACTATAGTAAAACTTAGTATTTTTAATAAATTCTTTTGTATCCCCTTATTCACTCTAAGCTCCCCTTCTCCAATAGAATAAATACTGTTGTGCTATACCTGCTAAATTGCCATATTTTGTTTTGGCCAATTCTTCTATTTCTTTTTTATTTATTTTTGTTTCATCATCATTTTTTATATATAATTCATTCATAACTCTTCGTACCCAAACATCTATTGGGAATACTTCTAATTTTTTTAGTGTGGAAAATAGCATTACACAATCTGCTACTTTTGGTCCTACCCCTGGGAACTTTAATAATTCTTCTCTTAATTTATTTACATCTTTTTCGTCTTCTAATTCTTTTAACTTATTTGGATTTTCATTTATTATTTTAGTTGTTTCATATACTCTTACATCTCTAAATCCAAGTCCAATGTTTCTTAAATCCTCTACACTTGCTTTAGACAATTCTTGTGGTGTTGGGAATGTGTAGTATTCAGCCTTATCCCAAACTATTTTTTCGCCATAACTTTTGGAAATTCTTTCTATTATTCCTTTTATTCTAGGAATATTATTATTTGCTGATATTATAAATGAAATAAGTGTTTCCCATAAATCTTGATTTAGTATTCTAATTCCTTCTCCATATTCAATACTAGTTTTTAAGTAATTATCCACATTTGATAATTTACTTTTTATATTGTCATAATTAGTATTTAAATCAAAATATTTTATGCACTCGTCTTTTATATTTTCTTTGCATATTCCTCTAAAAATTATTTTATTATCCGCTTTTTTTACATTTACAACATTTTGTTTAAATATTCCTGTATAGCTTCCATCTTCTTGCTTATTCCATCTAAAACATTGTCCACATTCAAAAATATGCTCTGGTTCAAAAGATTTACAATTTTCTAAAATGTATTCTTGTTCCATAAAATCTCCTCTTTTTACAATAGTTATTATATCATATTTAGCTTGTTTCTGTATATATTTTAATTGACATTTCAAGTTTATTATATTATTATATTATATATTTAACTAGAAGGGATGATATTATGGACTATAAGTGTGACATTTGTGGATTCATTTATGATGAGAACAAAGAAGCAGTTAAATTTGAAGATTTGCCGGCTGACTGGGTTTGCCCAATTTGCGGTACAGGTAAAAATTCTTTTTCTGAAGTAAAATAAATAAAAATATATAAATAGCTTACAAGTAAAACTTGCAAGCTATTATTTTTATACCTTATTTTTACAATCTCCTGTTTCAAAAAACTCTTTTATATTTTCGCATGTGTCTAATGCAATTTTATTTAGAGCTTCTTTCGTAAAGAATGCTTGATGTGATGTTACTACTACATTTGGCATAGTAAGTAATATTGAGAGTTCTTCATCTCTTATATATGAATTAGACATATCATTTAAAAAGAATTCCTCTTCATCTTCATAAACATCTAAACCAAGTCCACCAATTTTGCCTTGTTCTAACCTTTTTATTAAGCTTTTTGTGTCTATTAATTTTCCTCTACTTGTGTTTATTAATACAACCCCATCTTTCATTTTATCTAATGATTCTTCATTTATCATTTTATAATTTTCGTCTGTTAATGGACAATGAAGTGATATTATATCTGATTCCTTATATAATGTGTCTAAGTCTACATACTCAAAATTCATTTCTTTTGCTGCTTTTTCATCTGGGAATTTATCATATGCTAATACTCTACATCCAAAACCATTCATAATGTTTATAAATACTTTCCCAATTTTTCCTGAACCTATAACTCCAACTGTTTTACCATGTATATCAAATCCTAATAGTCCGTTTAAAGTAAAATTGTATTTTTTTGTTCTTTGGTACGCTTTATATATTTTTCTATCAATACTTAAAAGTAATGCTACTGCATGTTCTGCAACAGCATAAGGAGAATATGCTGGTACTCTTACAACTTTTAGCTTTTCTCCAATCTTTTTTATATCTACATTATTAAATCCTGCACATCTTAAAGCTATTAATTTTACTCCATCTTCTTCTAAGATTTTAATTGTTTTTTCGTCTACTACGTCATTTACAAATATACATACAACGTCAAATCCTTTTGCTAGTGGTGCAGTTTCACTATTTAATCTTGATTCTAAATATGTTATTTCATAACCATATTTTTTATTGTATTCATCAAACAATTTTTTATCATATTCTTTTGTATCAAAAAATGCTATTTTTATCATATTTTATTCCTTCTTATCTTTTAGTAATTTCTTTGTAGTGCATATTGCCTATGGCGTCATCACCTACATTATTTAATTATATATTTTTCTAATGCTCTTGCAATTTGGTCTGGACAAGATGTTCCTTTATATCCACATGGAATTCCTTTTAGTTTTTTTATTATGTCTTTTATTTTCATTCCTTCTACCAATTTTGAAATTCCTACTGTGTTTCCTGGACATCCTCCAACAACTTTTACTGACTTTACAATATCTCCTTCTATATCGAATACCAATTCTCTTGAGCATACTCCTTCTGGTTTATATCTATATTCCATATTTTTCACTCCTATCTTTTTTAAGCACGGGTCGCCGAGGACTGCGGCCCCTACTTTTTATTTTTATCTTTTTTTAATATTTTATTACAATTATTTTTTATTTTCAACTCTTCTATTGTTTAAATTTTTATGATATATTATTATGTAATAATTTGTATTGGAGGATTATAGTGGAAAGTACTTTTAGTTTTAAGTCGAGTACAGGATTTGATGTATTTGCAAAAAAATGGATTAATAATGATTTTAAAGAGCACAAAGGAATAATACAATTAGTTCACGGCATGCAAGAGCATATTGGTAGATATAATGATTTTGCTAATTTTTTAGCCAACAATGGTTACATTGTAGTTGGTCATGATCATTTAGGTCATGGTAATACAGCTAAATGTGAAGATGATTTTGGATATTTTGCTGATAATAATGGCTGGGATAGGTTAGTAGAAGATGTTCATATCCTTCAAAATAAAGTTCATAATGAGTATCCTAATCTACCTTATATTGTTATGGGACACAGTATGGGCTCACTTATTGTTCGTACATATATTACAAAATATGATGATAATTTAACTGGTGTAATTATTTCTGGAACAAGTGGGCAAAAATATGGGCTTATTTCTGGGAAACTGCTTATTAAAATAATTTCTACTTTTAAAGGTAAAAGGTATAAAAGTAAATTGATTGAGCATCTTGTTACAGGTTCTTTTAATAAAAAGTTTGAACCAAACAGAACTCCTTCTGACTGGATTTGCAGTGATGAAAATGAAGTTAATAAATTTATAGAAGATGAGAAATGCGGAAAAATGTTTTCTGTTCAAGCATATTATGATTTATTGAGTGGAACTCAATATTTATCTAAACAGAAAAATGTTAATAAAACCGTAAAGGTTCCTATATTAATTTTCTCTGGCGATGAAGACCCTGTTGGGCAAAATGGTAAAGGGGTTTTAAGAGTATATAAAATGCTTAAAAAAGACGGAACCAGAAATGTGTATTTAAGATTGTTTAAAAACGCTAGACATGAATTACTTAATGAGGTAAATAAATTGGAGGTTTATAACTTTATTTTAGATTGGTTGGATAAATTGTAATTTTTAAACTTAATTTAAGATTTGGTAATATATAATGTAATTATCCTCCATGATATATATTAAATATTATGAGAAGCATAGCGTAAGTCTATCCCCTTTGACTTGCGCTATGTTTTGTTTTTATTTAATAGCTTTCTTTGCAAATTCGTTGTTTACTATTGTTTCATAAGGTGCTTTTGTTGTAAGTTCTCCTGCTTCTTGCATTACTGTTTGTAATTTTTCAAAAGCTTCTTGTTTTAGTACTGGTGTTTCATTCCAAGCATCTATGTCTTTATATCTTTGAATTGAACTTTCTAACATACTTAAATCTGTATCTGGGAAAAAGTTTTGTATTTTTTCTGCAATTTCTTTTGCTGTATGTTCTTTTACCCATGTTTGGCCCTTATATACTGCATTTGTAAAGCCTTGAATTATATCTTTATTATTGTTTATATAACTCTTTTTTGCAAAGTATGCTGTATATGGTATTTCTCCTCCTGCTTCTCCAACTGATGCTACTATATATCCTTTTTCTTGTGCCTCTGTCATTGATGCTGTTGGTTCAAATAGTGTAACATAGTCTGCTTTACCTCCTGCAAATGCTCCTGCCATTAAGTCAAATTTAATACTATCATCTAATATTACATCTTTTTTTGTATCTAATCCACTTTGTTTTAGTACATATTCAAATGTCATATATGGTACTCCACCTTTTCTACCAGGGATAATAGTAGAACCTTTTAAATCTGTCCATTTAAAGTCTTTGTTTTCTTTTCTGCTAACTAGAAAAGATCCATCTCTTTTAGTCATTTGTGCAAATACTTGCATGTAATCTTCTTTTCCTTCGTTATATACATAAATTGCAGCTTCCGGTCCGTGCAAATCCTATATCACTTTGACCAGCAAGTACTGCTGTCATTACCTTATCTGCACCTTGACCTGTGGTAATTTCTATATCCAGATTTTCTTCTTTAAAATATCCATTGCTAATTGCAACATATTGTGGCGCATAAAAAACTGAACGTGTAACTTCATTTAATCTTATTTTTGTCATTTCTGTGTTTCCGTTATTTTTATCTTTAAGCATAGAATATGCTAAAATTCCACCAACAACTAATAAGATTATAAGTATGCCTATAATATATTTTTTCAAAATTTTTCTCCTTTCAATTGATTGTAATTTGTTTAAAACATGTATATTGCAAAACCTGCTATGCTTTCGGGTCGCCGAGGACGGCGACCCCTACCGTGTCAAATTACAATTTATCCAAATTTTTTTGTTTTTAAAATTATTTTTTCTAGTAGGACTACTGCCTCATACATAATTGCTGCGACAGCTGCAAGTATTACTACACTTGCCATTACTAAATCTAGCTGAAACACTTGACCTCCATACACTATTAAATAGCCGAAGTCCTGCTTTTGATACTAAGAATTCCCCTGATATTACTCCGACTAATGAAAGCCCTATATTCACTTTTAACGAATTTATAAATGTAGAAATATTTGCTGGTATTACTATTTTTGTTAATATCTGCAATTTATTTGCATTAAAGGTTTTTGCCATTCTTATTTTTTCGCTATCTGTATTTAAAAAACCATTTAATATTTCTAGAATTGTAACTATTAATGATATTGCCAATGCCATTACTATAATTGCGCCTGTTCCTGCTCCTACCCATATTATTATTACCGGTCCGAAGTGCTATTTTAGGTAAACTATTTAATACTACTAAAAATGGTTCAGATACCTTTGATAGGAATTTTGACCACCATAGTATTATTGCAATAATCACTCCAAGTATAGCTCCAGATAAGAATCCTACTATTGTTTCATAACATGTAACTCCTAAGTGTTCTAATAGTCCATTTTGAGATAAATTCATAAAGGTTTTTAGCATTCTAGATGGTTGGCTTGTTATAAAGCTATCTATTACTCCTTTATTGGCTAGTATCTCCCATAATGCTACAAATGCAACAGCTACTGTAATTTGTGTAAATAATGTTAATATTTTTGTTAATCTAATTTTTTTTAGATACTTCTTTCTTTCTTCTGAATTATTTTTCTTTTGCATCAACATCTAGCTCCTTCCATAAGCTATCAAAATATTTACTGAATTTTGGACTTTTACGGCAGTTCATAGGATCTCTTCCTTCTATTTCAAAATCTATTGTATCAATTTTTTTAACAGTTGCTGGTCTTTTTGTAAGTACTACTATTCTGTCAGACATACTAATAGCCTCTGATATATCGTGTGTTACCATTACTGTGGTAATATTTTCGTTTTTTAGAATTTTGTATATATCCTTTGTTACCATTATTCTTGTTTGATAATCAAGAGCTGAAAAAGCTTCATCTAATAGAAGAATTTCTGGTCTTATTGCAAGTGTTCTAATTAGTGCCACTCTTTGCCTCATTCCTCCTGATAATTGAGATGGATATTTATCTTTAAATTCATAAAGATTATATTTTTTTAATAAATCTTTTACATATTGCTCATTTTCTTTAGTTTTTCTTTTTGTTATTTCCAACCCAAAAACCACATTGTTATATATAGTTCTCCATTCTAGTAAACTATCTTTTTGAAGCATATATCCAATTTTGTTTGATACATTTTCTGTTTCTACATTATCTATATATATCTTTCCACTTGATTTTTCTTCTAGCCCTGCAATTATTGAAAGTAATGTTGATTTTCCGACATCCGACTTGGTCCAATTATGCTAACAAATTCGCCTTCATTTACATTAAAATTTATATTTCTTAAAGCTTCTATTTCCCCATTTTTTGCTTGATATGTCTTGTTTATATTTTCTAATCTTAAAACTTCTTTCATGCTATTCCTCCTACTATATTAATAATATATTCCTATTTATGTAAATTGGTGTTAGGTTGATTAATTTATTTTAGGACATTTTATCCAATAAAAAATAGACCTCTTTTGAGATCTATTTTTTGCTTTCTCTTTCATTTAAATATTTTGTATTACGCGTTTTTTACTCTTCAGGTAATTGTATTACTTTAGTAGCAATTTTGTTTATAAACACATTATCATGCTCAATAAAAAGCATAGTTGGTTCATATTTTAAAATCATATTCTCTATTTGTTCACGAGATTGAATGTCTAGATAGTTTAATGGCTCATCCCAAATATAAATCTCAGAATCCTCAGAAATACTCCTTGCAATCATTACTTTTTTCTTTTGTCCTTCACTTAAATCCGATAAATTCTTGTCTAGTTTTTCTTTATCAACTCCTAGTTTTTGAAGCATTGCCCTAAAAATACCTTCATCAACGTTGTTATATCTGGCATACTCTGAAATAGTTCCTTTTACTTCATCTGTCATTTGTGATACATATGAAATTTTCAGGTTTGGCATGACTTTTAAACCTTTATTATTTGGTATATTTTCACCAACTATTAATTTTACAATGCTAGATTTACCACTTCCATTTTTTCCTTCTATTGCAACTCTTTCTCCAGAATTTATTTCAAAATTTAAATTCTTAAATAATATTTTTTTGTCATAAAATATTGATAAATTTTGCACTAAAATTAGATTTTTTCTAGAAGCAATTAATGGTTTCATTTGCAAGTCCGGTGATATATCTATGTCTTTTAAAAGGCCTGTTTTTTCTTCGATTTTTTTATCTCTTCTGCTTCCTAAAACCTTTGCTCTCTTCATCATCTTAGCAGCCTGATGTCCTACGTGTCCTTTGTCTACAGCACCTTTTTTACTCTTTTCCACAGCATTAGACCAATTTTCAGTTTTTTTGGCGATTGCATCTAATTTCATAATATCATTTTTTAATCGTTTATTTTGCTCAATCTCATTATTATCTCTATTTGTTTTATTAAATTTCCATGAATTATATGTTCCTTGTTCCAATGTAATATTTTGTTTTCCTATATATAGAATATGATCAACTACTTCATTTAGTATTTTTCTATCATGTGAAACCAGTATAAATCCTTTTTTTTGTTTTAAATATTCTATTAGCGAATCTTTACTTTCTTCATCAATGTGATTAGTTGGTTCATCTATAAGTAAAAACTTATTTTCTTTTAAGAATGCACAAATTAAAAGGAATTTTATCATCTCTCCACCACTTAACGTACTGAAATTCCTGTATAAAATATTAGCATCCATTTTAATTAAATTAAGTTCCTTATATAAACTCCATTCTTCCAAATTCGGAAGAATTTTATAGGCAATATTAATAGTTAAATCATTTTCATTTTTAATTTCATAAGGAAAATATTCAAATTCTATATTCTTGCTTATAGCATTGTTACTTTCGTATTCACCTAAAAGTAATTTTAAAAGTGTAGTTTTACCACTTCCATTTCTTCCTATAAGTCCTAGTTTCCAATCTGTATCTAATGTTAAATTTACATTTTTAAAAATATATTCGGTCTGTCCTGGGTAAATAAAATTTAAATTATTAATTTGTATCTGAGACATTGTCCCCTCCTTTATATGATTTTACTTATTATATAATCTACTTCCATAAATTGCAAATCTTAATATAATTTTCAAATTCATTTATTTTCTTGTATATTATAATTTTATATAATATAATTAATTCAGATTTATTTTTTGGGAGGGGAAAATGGAAAAAAATATTGATGTAGCAATAATTATGGGTAGTGATTCTGATTTACCTATAATGAAAGATAGTGCCAAATTCTTGGATAATATGGGAATTTCTTATGAGATGAAAATTTTATCTGTTCATAGATGCCCAGATGAAGCAATTGATTACGCAAAAAATCTTAAAAATAGAGGTGTTAAAGCAATTATTGCTGGTGCTGGTGGTGCAGCCCATTTACCTGGAATTTTTGCAGCAGTAAATACATGCCCAGTAATTGGTGTTCCTATTCATTCTAAGGCTTTAAATGGTATTGATTCACTTTATTCAATTGTGCAAATGCCTTCTGGAATTCCTGTTGCGACAGTTGCAATAAATGGTGCAAAAAATGCAGCTATTTTAGCAACTCAAATAATAGGCGTTTCAAATGAAGATATACGTAATAAATTAGCTGATTTTAAAGCTGGATTAAAAGATGCTGTTATGGAAAAAGATGCAAAATTACAAGATGTAGGTTATGAGAATTATTAATTTAGAAAGGATTGTTATTTTATGAAAAAAATTAGTAGTGGTAAAGTTCGTGAAATATATGAAGTAGATGATGATAAACTTATGATGGTTGTTTCTGATAGGATTTCTGCATTTGATTTTATTATGCCAAATCCTGTTTTGGATAAGGGAAAAATTCTAAATAAATTATCTGAATTTTGGTTTAATTTTGTTTCTGATATTATACCAAATGATATAATTACTACAAATTATGAGGAATTTCCAGACGAATTTAGAAAAGAAGAATTTAAAGATAGAAGTATGCTAGTAAAAAAACTAAAAATGCTTCCAGTTGAATGCATTGTAAGAGGATATATTACAGGTTCTGGTTGGGCAGAATATCAAAAAACTGGTACTGTTTGCAATATTAAATTGCCAGAAGGTTTACAAGAATGTCAAAAATTAGATGAACCAATTTTTACGCCTTCTACAAAGGCTGAACTTGGAGATCATGACGAAAATATTTCTTTTGAAAGATGTAAAGAAATTTTAGGTGATGAACTTGCTGAAAAAGTAAAAAATGCTACAATTAATATCTATAAAAAATGTGCTGATTATGCTCTTTCTAAAGGAATAATTATAGCAGACACAAAGTTTGAATTTGGTTTAGATGAAAATGGTAATTTAGTCTTAGGAGATGAAGTTTTAACTCCTGATTCTAGTAGATTTTGGCCCCTTGACGATTATGAAGTAGGTAGAGGTCAAAAAAGTTTTGATAAGCAATACTTAAGAGACTGGCTATCAAATAACGGATATCGAAACAATCCTCCTGCCGAACTTCCAAAAGATGTTTTAGAGACTACAAGAAATAAATATATTGAAGCATATGAAAAAATAACAGGAAAGAAATTTTAAATAAATGAGACAAAAGGGGACACTCCTCTTTTGTCTCATTTTATAACTCTAATTCTTCTATATCTATTTGTTCTTTGTTGTCTATTTCACCAATTATCTCTAAACCTTTTGCCCTATCTACAAATCTTTTTAATTCTTCTCTTGAAATTTCTTTATATTTTCTATCGGTATTATTATAAGCAAAATATGTATTTTCTCCTTTTGATTTTTCTGATGGTCTTAATTTTACAATAGAATGTATTTTAGAAAAGTCACCATTGTTCACACATGCATACATATTTATTCTTTTTGCCTCTTCTTCCGAAAAAAACTTTTTTAGTGTATAAAAGTAATACCTTATATTTTCCAAATATCTTGCATTCGAATTATATGTGGAAAACTTATCCATATTTTCTAAAAGAAATTCTAATTTATATTTGAGTATATCTTCTTCTCGTACATCTTCTCTTCCTTTTAGAACATATTTTTTAAACTTCTCTGGATCTGCTAATTCTTGTTTTATTCTTTCAAATACATCCTCTGTATATATACCTCTTTTATTATTATCTTTTTCACTTTCGTTACTATAGCTATATCCTAATTTTTTATCCATTCTTTCTATTTCTTCTCTTGGTAGGAAGGATAAGTTATAACATTTTTTTACTCTATCTTTATATGTTGGTGAATACATAATATTTCTATTATTCTCTAAATTAAATGCAAATGAATTTACTCTTTTTGCAGTTTTTATTCTTGATAAATCACCTATTAGATTAGTTATATAATTCTTTCCTTCAATATTTAATACTGCGTCCACATGTGCTCCTGGGTTCTCATTTACTTTTATTAAATCCGAGTTTATTCCTATATCTCCTAATATACTTACATATAATTCCGCTATAGCTTTACAATTTCCTTGAAGTTCTTTTCCTATTTTTTTATTGAATAGGCCTCTTATCTCTTCAACTTTCCCAAAAGCATTAATAGGATCTTCTGATAAAATTTTTCCTAGTTCTATATATACATAATAAGCCTCTTCAATTTTGCTAAATTCTCTGCCCTGCATACTGTTTATAATTTTTTCTTTTACTTGCTTAATTGAATCTTCGTAATCAGGATTACTGCTAGGTATTAGTAATCTTTTTCGCAGTCTAATTCTTCTAAACCAATCTATTATTTTCATATTTTCCTCTATTATTTATAATTAATGAGACAAAAATGGGCTGTCCCATTTTGTCTCGTTTTTTCTAGACATTTATCTCTACTTTTTCTTCGTTTATTAAGTCTTTATATTTTTCTAGTACTGGATTTACACATTCTTCTATAAAATCTGTTACTTGATTTTTTGCTCTTCCACAAAGGTGATCTGGATTTAATATATGTAAAATTTCTTCTTTGGTTAGTCCAAATGTTTCGTCTGCTGCTATTCTATCTACTAAGTCATTTGGTCTACCAAATTCTTTTACTTCTCTTCCAGCTTCCATTGAGTATACTCTTATTTTTTCATGTAATTCTTGTCTATCTCCACCTTTTAAAACTGCATTCATAAGTATTTCTTCTGTTCCCATAAATGGAAGTTCTTGCATCATATTTGTTTTTATTACGTTTTTATATACTACAATATTTGATGATATGTTTTCGTAAAGGATTAATATTGCATCTGTTGCTAAAAAGCTTTCTGGCACACATATTCTCTTATTTGCAGAATCATCAAGTGTTCTTTCTAGCCATTGTGTTGCAGTTGTTATTTTTGCATCATTTGAAAGTACCATTACATGTCTTGAAAGTGAATTTATTCTTTCACATCTCATTGGATTTCTTTTATATGCCATTGCTGATGATCCAATTTGTCCTTTTTCGAATGGTTCTTCTAATTCTTTTTCGTGTTGTAAAAGTCTCATGTCATTTGCAAATTTTGATGCACTTTCTGCTATTCCTGATAAGCAATTTAATACTATTGAATCCAACTTTCTTGTATATGTTTGTCCAGATACTGCATATACTTTGTCAAATCCCATTTTCTTTGCTATTTTTCCATCTATTTGTTTTACTTTTTCTTCATCTTTAAATAATTTCATAAAGCTTTCTTGTGTTCCTGTTGTTCCTTTGCAACCCAAAAGTTTCATTCTTGATTCTACAAATTCTAGTTCTTCTAAATCTTCTAACAAATCTTGCATCCAAAGTGTTGCTCTTTTACCAACTGTTGTTAGCTGTGCAGGTTGAAAATGTGTATATCCTAGGCAAGTTGTTCCTTTATATTCATCTGCAAATTTCTTTAGATTATTTATTACATTAACTAATTTTGCTTTTATAATTTTTAAAGCTTCTCTCATTAAAATTACGTCTGTATTATCTGTTACATAGCAAGATGTTGCTCCTAAGTGTATTATTGGTTTTGCTTTTGGGCATTTTGTACCAAATTCATAAACATGTGCCATAACATCATGTCTACATTCTTTTTCTCTTTTTGCAACTACATCATAATCAATGTTATTTACATTTTCTTTCATTTCATTAATTTGTTCGTCTGTTATATCAATTCCTAGCTCTTTTTCTGTTTCTGCAAGTGCAACCCAAAGTTTTCTCCATGTTGAATATTTAGAATCACTTGACCAAATTTTGTTCATCTCTTTACTTGGATATCTTCCAGCAAGTGGTGTTACATAGATTTCATTGTTCATAATATATCTCCTTTTCTTTTATATTACTTTGTTATTACCAATACTGTTTCTAATTTTGAAAAATCCACTGATGTTTCTACAATTGCATATCTGTCTGTTATATTTTTTGATTCTATTATTTCTTTTATTTTACCTATTTGTATTCCTTTTGGATATATTCCACCTAATCCAGAAGTTTCTATTGTATCTTCTAAAACTAAGTCGGCATCTGTTGGAATATACATTAATTTTAATGTGTTACTGCTTCCGTAAAATTCCTCTTACAATCACACTATCTCTTGATGTTGTTATTGTCCCACTTATATTAGTTGCTGGGTCTATTATTGGTTGGACCTTTGCAGTATTTTCTGTTACAGACATAATATAGCCAACTAATCCCTGTTCTGTAATAACTGGCATATCTACATCTATTCCACTTGATTTTCCTGCATTAATAACCATTGTTTCACTTAAATTGCTAACATCTTTATTTATTATATATGCTGGTACAGTTTTGTATTCTGCATACTTTTCTGCCATATTTACATATTGTCTCAATGTTGCATTTTCAGTTTTTATTATTTCTAACTCTTGTAATTTTTTTTGTAATTCACTATTTTCTTCTTTTAGCTTTTTATTTTCTTCATCTAGCTTATCTATGTTTTCGAAAAATGAATCATTTTTTGCAATTTTATTTTTTAAATGCGTTAATCCATTTTGCACAGGCATTACAAGTTTACTAAATAAATTCTCTGCACCAGAAAGTTTATTTGTATTTATATTGGTAAGCAAAACTAATATAATCAATACTATTATTGTTATTACTATACCTATAATACTTGTTTTATTGTTTCTATACATCGCTGTAATCCTTTCTTATTTATTGTTTATCTACATTTACGCGCATTTATAAGAACAGTTTTTAATCTTTCTAAGTCTTCTAAAGTTTTTCCTGTTCCCTTTACAACACATTCTAATGGATCTTCTGCAATATATACTGGCATTTCTGTTTTTTGGCTTAATAATTTGTCTAGATTTCTGATTAGTGCTCCTCCACCTGCAAGCACTATTCCCTTTTCTACTATGTCTGATGCAAGTTCTGGTGGAGTTTTTTCTAATGTAGCTTTTACAACTTCTACTATTTCATTTATTGAATCATGCATTGCCTCTTCTATTTGTGTTGAAGTAACTATAACATTTCTTGGTAACCCATTTCCTAAATCTCTTCCTCTTACTTCCATGCTTGCTTCTGTCATTAATGGTAATGCACATCCTATTTCTATTTTTATTTCTTCTGCTGTTGTTTCTCCTATTGCTAGTCCCATTTCTCTTTTTATATAATTTACTATATCTTCGTCTAATTCGTCTCCAGCAGTTCTTAAAGAGTTACTTATTACAACTCCTCCTAATGAAATTACAGCAACTTCTGTTGTTCCTCCACCTATATCAACTATTATATTTCCAGTAGGTTCTGCTACATCTAAATTTGCACCAATTGCTGCTGCCATTGGCTCTTCTATTAAATATACTTCTTTTGCTCCAGCTCTTAAAACTGATTCTTCTACTGCTCTTTCTTCCACTTCTGTAATACCAGATGGGACTCCAACAACTACTCTTGGTCTTCCTGCGTTATATCTTTGGCATACTTTTGACACTATATTTTTAAGCATTAACTGTGTTGCAGTAAAATCTGCTATTACACCATCTTTTAATGGTCTTACTGCTTTAATAGTTTCTGGTGTTCTTCCAAGCATTTCTTTTGCTTCATAACCAGTAGCTAAGATATTGCCACTTCTTCTATCTATTGCTACAACAGATGGCTCTTTTAATATTACTCCTTTTCCTTTTAGTGTAACTAAAGTATTGGCTGTTCCTAAATCTATTCCAATATCTTTTGATTTTAGTCCAAATAACATATTTCTCACGTTTCCTTTCCCATTAATACACTCTCATATATTCCATCCCCTATTACTACATGGTCTAACAATTCAATTCCCATTAAATCAGCACATTCATATATTCTGTCTGTTACTTTATAGTCACTTTTGCTTGGTTTTGGGTCTCCACTTGGATGGTTATGAATAAGTATTATCTTTGGTGCCTGCATTTTTATAGCCTCTGCCAATACATCTTTTGGTTCTATACATGCAAAATTTGAACCTCCTAACGATATGTTTACAATTCTTAATACAATATTTTTGTTATTAAGAATAATAACTTTGGCTATTTCTCTTTTTTCGTATCTTAGTTCAGACATTACTAATTCTGCCACATCTTTTGTATTACTTATTTTTATCTTATTTGTAATTGGCTTTGTTATTCTTTTTGCAATTTCAGATACTGCTTTTATTTGTATTGCTTTTACTTTTCCTATCCCCTTAACTTCTGTAAGCTCTTCTATCGATATTTCTTGCAAAAATCTTAAATCATTCTTGTTATAATTTTTATTTAAATTTAATATTTTCTGAGCAAGTGCTACTGCAGTTTCTTTTTTGTTTCCAGTTTTTATTATTATTGCCAAAAGTTCTGCATTAGATAACATCTCGGCTCCATAAATTTCTAATTTTTCATATGGTCTTTCTAATATTGGAAGCTCTTTCATTTTTAGTCTCATAAAATCGCCCTTTCAATATAAATTGCCCCCAACAAAAAGCAATGCATTTTGTATTCTTTAATTAAAAAAATTCTACATTATACTTTTCTATATATAAATATTGCTATTGCCATTCCTACAATGCTTGCAATATTTATTTTAAACATTAGCCCAAATGTTATTGTTATTACATTTAAATCTAGTGATACCGGAGTTGATAATCCAAAACTTTGTCCATAAGATAACCACCATAGCCAATCTACCTTTGCTGCAAGTTCTCCTAAAAGTCCTCCTATTACTAGACCTGATAGTAAAAATACTAATAATATCCATATATTTTTTTCTCTTGTTGCCATTTGTGCTCCTCCTTATTTCTCCTTTGTTAAATACTAATATATTATATATGCAATTGCTTGTTTTTTCAAGTAAATTCAAGGATTTATTATGGGTTATTTTACAATTTCTTTCACTATTTTAATAATTATTTAATATAATGTGATATAATAATTTCCATATTTTTATTATTTAAATTGTTATATATTGGTGCTATAATAATATTATACTTTATATCGGAGGTTACTTATTTTGAAAATTGAAAAATTGACAGAGAATAAAATTAGAATCACTTTAAATTTGAGCGATTTGGAAGAAGAGCATATAGATTTACACTCATTTATGTCTAATTCTGCTGAATCTCAAGCTTTGTTTTGTAGTTTGTTAAATAAAGCCGAAAAAGAAGTTGGTTTTTATACAAAAGATTACAAATTAATGATTGAAGCAATTGCAGTTCCAGAAGGGAACTTTATTCTAACTGTTACAAGGCTTCCAGAAAAGGAACAAGTAAAAAAACAATTAAAAATAAAAAGAAAAACATCTGCAATTAATAATAGTTTAGTAATATACTCATTCAATTCATTTGATGATTACTGTGAGTTTTGTAAGTATATAAGCTTACATCTAAACAGTGAAACATATTTAAAATTAAGAAAAGTTTCTTTGAGCTTATATAATTCAAAATATTATTTATGCATACATATTAACAAATCTAATTTACCTATTGTAAAAGCAATTAATTGTGAAATAAGCGAATTTGGAAACACTGTTGATAATCCGGATTTATTCGAAAGAAAACTTTTAGAATATGGAAAAGCAATTTTTAAAGCAAATGCTATATCTAATTGTGTTAAAGCATTTTATAATAAATGAAAATTTATATACAAAGATCAACAAAAAACCAGTTCAATGTGAACTGGTTTTTTTAACTTTTTACTTATATAAATAAATTTGTGGATTTTGTCTTACTCCATTTACTCTTATTTCTAAGTGTAAATGAGGTCCTGTTGAATTTCCTGTTGATCCTACTGCTGCTATTGCTTCACCTTGTGCAACTGTTTGACCTGTTGTTACATATAACTTGCTACAATGTCCATATACTGTTTCTACACCATTTCCATGGCTTATTTTTATGAAGTTTCCTAAGCCTCCACCATTATTTCCAGAATAAGTTACTGTCCCTGCTGCTGCTGCAACTATTGTTGTTCCTGTTGAAGTAGCTATATCTAATCCTGTATGTTTTCCACTGGCTCTTTGACCAAATCTTGATGTTATTATTCCTGATACTGGTCTTATTAGTCCTATTCCTAAAACAGCTGATGATGGTGTTTCTGTACTTGCTATTTTTTGTCCTTTATATGTTGCATATGCTGATGTTGCTACAACTACTGGTTTTACATATAATGCTGTTACAACTTTATCTTTTTCTGTAAATTCTTTCATCTCTGTTGAATGAACTTGTGTATATGCTATTTTATTTATATTTGTACTTTTCTTTGATTTCAACTCATTAATTATAGCTTCTGCTTCGTCCTTTGTTCCTACATAGTACTTTTCTTCATTGCTTACTACTATTGCATAATACTCATAATATGTTGTTCCTGAATTTTTTACTTTTTCAAATATTTCTTCATCATTTGCTTGATTATCTTTTTTCAATAAACACAATGAATATTCAGGTAAGTCTTTAATATCTATAAAAGCAACATTACTGTTATCCTTACTTTCTATATATTCATTTATTCTCTTTTGTAATTTACTTTTATTTGATGTATATCCTAAAAATTCTCCATTTACAGTTACACTGTACATTGGTTTATATACTAAAGATATTAGTCCTACTATTAATGCTGTAGATATCATAATAAGAAATAAAACTTTTAATGAACTTCTAACATGCACAAATATATTCTTTATACTTCTTAAAATAATAAACACTCCTAACTTATTTTTTTAAAATTTCACTATAATATTTTACCTTAATTATACATTTTTGGCAATAAGTATATTCTTTTATTTAGTCCTTTAATGTTAGGAATACTTGCATTTTCTCTTTTTTTCTCTGTTTTACTTTCAAAATCTCTGTATTTTACGTGCTGTAAATTATGTATATTGCAAAGCCTACAATGCCTTCGGGTCGCCGTCCTCGGAGACCCGAAGGCATTGTAGAAATTGCTATAGCTGTGAATTCAGGACAGTCCCTAGAATTCCCCTCACACAAATTACATTTTTTTGAATAATTTATTAATTTTTGTAAACACTATACTTGTTAAATAAAAAATGGAAAGGATGATTTTAATGTCAGAACTAAGTCAAGTAGAATTACAAAATTTAAGGCACTTAATAGGTGCACACGACACATCATATCAAAAGCTAAACACATATGCATCACAATGTGTTGACCCACAAATAAAGCAAATGTTTACAAAGGCTGCTCAAGATTCATTAAATACAAAACAAAAATTGTTAACATTTTTAAATTAGGAGGTAAGAATATGGAAGAAAAATACATGGTTAACGATATATTAGAAAGCGTTAAAGCAGAGCTTACAACATATCAAGGAGTTATTTCAGAAGCAGAAAATATGCAATTAAGACAAACAATACAACAGATAAGAAATAATGACGAATCATTCCAATATGAATTATTTAAGGTAGCACAAGCAAAAGGATATTACACACCAGCAGGGCAAGCACCACAGACAGAAATAGACAAAGTAAAAAACGAAGTAAGTAATTAGATAAATTGGAATTTGTTTAGTTCCGGATGAATTCAGGACAGTCCCCAAAATCCCCAGGTTTGGTGATTTTAAGGGACAGTCCCTAGAATTCCCCCTCACACAAATTCCAATTTTTTTGCATAAAAAAAAGAAGATTGCTCTTCTTTTTTATCTTATTTCTAAATTTGCGAACTTTGCCATCAACCTTTTATGTCCTGCTTTTTCAAAGTTTATATCTAGTTTTAAGTCTTCTCCTTCTTGTTCGACTGAGTTTATTACTCCTTCTCCAAATTTTTTATGATATACTGTTACCCCTGCTCTAAATTGGCTTAAATCTACTCCTTCTGTTTTTGTTTTGTTTAATGAATTTAAGAAACTTTCTGCTGTTCTAAATTGATATGATGGTTCTTTTGGAGAGTATTTATCTCCAAATGCTTTTGTTTGATATTTTTTTACTGTTCCATATTCCCACTCATATGTTGTTTCTTTTGGTTCATATTGTTTTTCTTTCTTAATGTTTTTATCTCCGTCTAGCATTTCTGGTGGTATTTCTTCTATAAATCTAGATATTTTGTTGCATGATGTTGAGCCAAATATAGTTCTTTGTCTGCTACATGTTAAGTATAAAAATTGTTCTGCTCTTGTTAGTCCAACATAGCAAAGTCTTCTCTCTTCTTCTAATTCTCTTTCTTCTCCTATTGACTTATAACTTGGGAATATTCCGGTCTTCCATTCCTATTAAAAATACTACTGGGAATTCTAGTCCTTTTGCACTATGTAAGGTCATTAATGTTACTGCTTCGTCTGTATCTTCTAGTTCATCTACATCGCTTGTAAGTGTTATACTTTCTAAGAATTCTGCTAAGTTGTTTTCTGCAGCTTCATCCTCGAACTCTATCGCTACTGTTAAAAACTCATCTAAGTTTTCTAGCCTTGTTTCTGCTTGTGTTGTACTTTCTAGTTCTAAAGCTTTTGTATATCCTGTTTTGTTTAGTGTTTGTTTTACAAGTTCCGAAATTTTAATTTCATCTTTACTTGCTCTTAATTCTTCTATTACATTTACAAAATCTCTCGAATTTGCGAATACTTTATTTAGTCCAAACTCATCTGCTTTTTTTATTACTTCATACATTGATATTCCGGTTTGTTGATGCTATTGATTCTATTTTTTCTAAACTTGTTTTTCCTATTCCTCTTTTAGGCTCATTTATTATTCTTTGCAAACTTAAATTATCTGATGTGTTTTGAATTAATCTTAAATAACTAATTATATCTTTTATTTCTTTTCTTTCGTAGAATTTGTGTCCACCTATAATTCTGTATGGAATTCCTTCTCTTACTAAAATCTCTTCTATACTACGTGACTGTGCATTCATTCTGTATAGAATTGCAAAATCTGAATATTTTAAATACTCTTCTCTTCTTAAATGTTCTATTTCTTCTGCAATATATCTTGCTTCATCATATTCATCATTACATATATGTACTTCTGGAAGCTTTCCTTCTTCTTTTTCTGTCCATAAGTTTTTTTCATATTTTTTGCTATTATTTTTGATTATTGCATTTGCTGCATTTAATATACTTTTTGTAGATCTATAATTTTGCTCTAATTTTATTATTTTTGTTCCTGGAAAATCCTTTTCAAAATTTAATATATTTGATATGTCTGCTCCTCTAAAAGAATATATTCCTTGGTCATTATCTCCTACGGCTGTAATATTTCCGTGTCTTGCTGCAATTAATGTTAGTAGTGTAAATTGTGATTTATTTGTATCTTGATACTCGTCTACTAATACATATTTGAATTTATCTGAATAATACTCTAAAACATCTGGGTTTTCTGTTAATATGTCTATTGTAAAATTGATAATATCATCAAAATCTATTGCATTATTTTCTTTTAATTTTCTTTGATATACAGCATATATTTCTGCGATTTTTTCTTTTCTATACTCACCATTTGTTCTTAATTTGTAGCTTTCTGGTGTAAGCATTTCATTTTTTGCATTGCTTATTTCTGATAATACGCTTCTGTCTGTAAACAATTTATCATCAATATTTAATTCTCTTAAACATTGTTTTACCAAACTTCTTTGGTCTGATGTATCGAATATTATAAATGAGCTTTCATATCCTAATCTATCTATAAATCTTCTTAAAATTCTAACGCAAATAGAGTGGAAAGTTCCTAGCCACATTTCATTCGCTGCTTCTCCAACTAATGCTTCTACCCTTGTTTTCATTTCGTTTGCTGCTTTATTTGTAAATGTAATTGCAAGTATTTGCCATGGCTTTACATTTTTTTCTCCTATTAAATATGCTATTTTATGTGTTAGTACTTTTGTTTTCCCTGAACCTGCACCTGCTATAATTAGGTTTGGTCCTTCTGTATTTATTACTGCTTCGTATTGTTTATCGTTTAGTCCTTCTAATATGTTCATTTGTTTATTCCTTTCTTTAATTTATTTGAAGTGGAAAGTATGCTTTTTTAGTTATAATTTTTCTATAATTTTATTAAGGCATTCCTTTATTTCCTTTGCACAACTTTTATATACTTCTATTCCGTATCCCCATGGGTCTTTTATATCTAAATCATTTTGTGGATATCCTGCATATTCTTTCATCGTAAATACTTTTTCTTTTAATTCTGGATACATATTTATAACACTATTTTTATGTGAAATTGTTGCGCAAAGTATTACATCCATGTCTTTTATGTTTGAGTTTCTTATATTTGTTGCTCTATGATTTCTTAAATCTATCCCATATTCATTCATTGTTTCAATTGCTTCATATGTTGGAATATCACCATTTTGTGCATATATGCCACACGAATATACTTGTACATTTTTATTTTGTTCTTTTACCATTTTTTCAAACATTGCATGTGCCATTGCACTTCTGCAAATGTTGCCTGTGCATATAAACATTATTTTCATTTTTTTGTTTTCCTCCTATATAATCCCTAAAATATATTTTTCTTTTTTTACTGGTTCTTCTACTATTGTATATGCATCTTGCATTTCTTCTACTGCTGTTTCTCCTTTTTGTTTATCGTTTGCATATACAAATGCTAGTATATCACCTTTTTTTACTTTGTCTGCATTTTTCTTGTTTAGCACTATTCCTACTGCTTTGTCTATGTCATCTTCTTTTCTTAATCTTCCCGCTCCTAAATCCACTGATATTTTTCCTACTTCTCCTGCATTTAATTTTTCTACATATCCGTCTTTTTCACAAATTACTGGTAATATGTATTTTGCTTTTTCAAATTTATCTGTATTTTTTACATATTCTATATCACCATTTTGATTTTGTACTAATTCTAAAAATTTATTATATGCTTTTCCGTTTTTTATATTTTCTAATATTTTTAGTTTGTTTTCTTCTAAATTGTCACCTTTATCTGCAAGTTTTAGTATATATGCTCCTATTGTTGTTATTATTTCTTTTATGTCTTCTGGTATATTTCCTTTTAAACATTCTATTGTTTCTATAATTTCTAAGCTATTTCCTATTGCATATCCAACTGGTTCGTCCATATTTGTAATTATACATACTGTTTCTCTATTTGCTAACTTTCCTATGTTTTTCATTATATTAGATAACTCTATTGCATCTTTTTCGTTTTGCATAAAAGCTCCACTTCCGCATGTTACATCTAATACTATTTTGTTTGCTCCTGCAGCTATTTTTTTGCTCATTATACTTGACGCTATAAGTGACATATTATCTACACAGCTAATAGTATCACGTAGTGCATATATTTTTTTATCTGCTGGCGCTAAATTGGCTGTTTGACCAATTAAGCTTATTCCAACCTTTTGTACATTTTCTATAAATTCGTCTATTTTTATTTCTGTTTTATATCCCGGAATTGATTCTAGTTTATCTACTGTTCCACCAGTAAAGCCTAAGCCTCTTCCAGACATTTTTGCAACTGGCACGCCAAGTGATGCAATAATGGGCATTAATACTAATGTTATTTTATCTCCAACTCCTCCTGTACTGTGCTTATCTATAACTGTTTTAGAAATTTTTGATAAATCTAAAATTTCTCCAGAATGAGCCATTTCTAATGTTAAATTTGTAGTTTCTTCATTGTTTAATCCATTGATATACATTGCCATAATTAGTGCTGCTGCTTGATAATCTGTAACAGTTCCTTTTGTATATTCTTCTATAAAATATTTAATTTCTTCTTTATTTAATTCTAATCCATCTCTTTTTTTAGCTATAATTTCTTTAATATTCATAAAATCAACCTCCTAATTTGATTTTTTATGTAAAGCGTGTTATAATAATATTACAAATTTATATTTGAAAGGGGTTTCTACCTATGTTATCTGCAGACACCATCCGCATTATTGAGGAGCTCAACAAGAAGCTTGACACTTCAAGTCCGAGTGAACTCAATTCACTCCGTAAAGAGCTGAGGGCACTGAACAAACGAATTTCAGCAGAAACTGCTGAAGACCCGTTTGATACTTGGCCTGATTCTGACTTCTACGGAGATGAAGGCGAGAAGTAAGTTTTGGCGTAGTTGGTCTTCCAACTGCGCCATTCCCCTTTTATATATTATTTTATTTTTGTATAAAATTCTTTACAAAACTTTTTCTATGTATTGAACATATTCCGTATTCTTTTATTGCTTGAATATGTTTTGCTGTTCCATACCCTTTATGACTTGCAAATCCATATTGTGGATATATTTCATCATACTCTCGCATTATTCTATCCCTTGTTACTTTTGCAACAATTGAAGCTGCTGAAATACTATAAATTTTTGCATCTCCTTTTATTACAGATATATATGGAATTTGATGTGTATCTATTTTTTCTAAAGCATCTACTAATATAACCTCTGGTTTTACTTTTAAATTATCTATTGCCATTGTTAATGCTTTTTTAGTTGCATTTAATATATTTATTTCGTCTATTTCATCTTGCATTACAATTCCTGTGCTCCATGCAATTGCTTCATTTGTTATTTTTTCATAAAGCATTTCTCTTTTTGTTTCAGATACTTTTTTAGAATCATTAACATATTCAATAAATGAATCTTGTGGCATTATTACACAACCTACAACCACTGGTCCAGCCAAAGGTCCTCTTCCAGCTTCATCTATACCTGCAATATATTTTATTCCTTTATCATATAACTTTTTTTCATATTCTTTTAATTTATTTAGTCTTTCTATTTCTCTTTCTTTCACATTACTCACCTTGCAAATCTGTTAAGCTATATTTTCCATCTACTCCTATTGAATAATATACTTCTGTATTATTATCCCCATAATATACAACATAAAATTTTGATTCATCAGAATTTATTGATGCTAATCCCTGATTATTTAAATCTTCTTGTGTCCATATATAACAATTATTTTTTTGTTCTTCTGGAATTGCAGGGTTTAAATTTGTCTTTTCATATTTTGTATCATCGGTAAATTTAGTTCCTACCAAACTACTTATATCCTTAAAATTAAATTGATCTTTAACTATTTTAGCTCTTGTTTTTATAGATATCATATTTGTTATTATATCTTCTTTTTCTGATTCATCTATTGACTTTGTTCCTACTTTTACTGTTACTCCAACTAATATTAGCATTATTACTACTGTAATGACTAGTGCGATTATTGTTATCCCTTTTTTATTTTTTAAATTCATTTTTTCAACTCCTTTAAATTGTTTTTATTATATTATATGTAGAAATTTATTTCAATATAATTTTTAGGTAAATTGAATTTTGTCTTATTAATTTTTCAGGATTTTTTAATGTATTTCTTGTATTATATTATTAGTTTAGGTTATTATTATAATATGATAATTTATTTTACAAGGAGGTTATATTAATGAAAGAAAATAATGATATTTTTAAAAGTTTTGATGATCCCGCAAAGAATAGTTCTAGTTTTGGAAGATCTTTTTTAATTCCATTTCTTTCTGGAATATTAGGTACAGCTCTGGTTATTTCTATAGTATTTGGAATTCCAAGCATAAAAAACTCTATTCTAAATACTTCTGCCAAGACAGAAGAGACTTCTGCTATACCTAGTTCATCTTCTAACACTGGAACTGTTCAGACTGTATCTCTTTCTAATTATTCTGATACTGCAATATATTCTGCAAATAAAGTTTTACCATCAATTGTTGGTATTACTGTAGAATACACTGTAACCTCAAACTTTATGCAAGGCATGTCTCAACTTGCACAAGCGCAAGGCTCTGGAATTATAATTAGCAAGGATGGATATATTTTAACAAATAACCATATTATTAACTCTAGTGATTCTTCTACTTATTATGAGGTTTCAAAGGCAACAAAAGTATATGTATATTTATATAATGATTCTACTCCATATGAAGCCAAAATTATAGGTACAGATGAGCAAACTGATCTAGCAGTTATAAAAATTGAAAAAGATGATTTAACAGAAGCAGAGCTTGGAAATTCTAATTCAGTTAAAATTGGAGAATTTGCAATGGCTGTTGGAAATCCTTTGGGAATGCAAAGTAGTGTTACTTCTGGAATTATAAGTGCTGTAAATAGAACTGTTACAGGTGAAAATGGAACTACTTATACATTAATTCAAACTGATGCTGCAATAAACTCTGGAAATAGTGGTGGAGCATTAGTAAATAGTGAAGGTAAAGTAATTGGTATTAATACTTTAAAGCTTTCTGGAACTGGTATAGAAGGTATGGGATTTGCTATTCCAATTAATGATACAATTGATATTTATAAACAATTAATAGATCACGGAAAAGTTTTAAGACCATATATTGGTATTGAAGGAATTGACATTACTGATGCTATGGCTGAAAAATATAAACTTCCTGTTGGAATTTATGTTAAAGACATTCAAAGTTCAAGTCCCGCTTCTTTAGTAGATTTAAAAGCTGGTGATATAATTGTTTCAGCCGGTGGAACTTCTATCAAAACAATGGATGAATTAAATAAAATAAAAGCAACTAAAAATATTGGAGATACCCTAGAACTTGAAGTTAATAGAAATGGGCAAACATTTAAAGTTAATATTAAATTAGCGGAGCAACCTTAACACAAATAACTCTCGATAAAAAATATCGAGAGTTATTTTATATACTAGGAAATTTCTCATTTCATTCGGAAACTCAAATCTGCAAGAACAAATGGCGACTTTAGTCGCTTTGTTCTTTTAAAATATTATCAAATCTGTTTCACTTGTATAATCGCTATTTCCATATGCATATATTAAATAAAGTGTTTTATTTTTCCCTAAGAAAAAGTTTTTAGTATTTTCTATTTTATATATGTCATCATTTGGATTTCTTTTATATACATTATATCCTTGATTTATAATACTAGTATTTTGTTCACTTACTTTTGTTATTTCGTCCGTTATTTGTTTTTGCATTTGCTCCTTATCTAAGTTTCTTTTTTGTATAAGCTCATCTATGCTAACCAACTTATCTTCATCTAGATTATAGTTATATGTTTGAATTATTGTCCTTTGTGGATTTGTTCCCTCTTTTAGTGTACATTTTATAACTAATGACATTATATTATCATTAATATATACAACATATCCCATATTATATATTGTATATGCTTTATTGTTTGTTATTATATCTACTATTTTCCCACCAAAAGTGTTAAATATTTCTTGGTTTACTTTTTTTGTTGTTTCTGTTTCTTTTTTGAAAAGTGGTATTTTAGCAACTATACTATATTTAGTTTCTTTTTTTTCATTAATATCATATTTAGTTCCTATTATTTCATCATAATTTATGTTAGCGTTTGCTACTTGAGCTGCTCCATCTTTGTTAATAGTATTTGTAAATATTGAGTCAAAATTATTTTTCAAGTCTTCATAGTTTGCTTCTCTTTTTTCTTCTGCGGTTTTATTTATTTTAGTATTTGTAATTTGTGCATATATTCCAATTGCTATTGCTATACTACATACTAATAATACACCTATTATTATAATTAATTGTTTTTTATCTCTCCAAATGTATTTTAACATTAATTAACTCCTTATATTTGTAGCATTAAATATATTTTATATTTTGTTTTTGTTAATGTCAATGCTTTTGTATAAAGTTAAAGAGGCGCATCGTTTTGCGCCTCTTTAAAGTATTTTTAGCCTATTCTTCTTTATTTTCTTTTATCTCTTTAGAGTCTTTTGCTTCTGTTGTTATTACAGCTTCTTCTTTTTTTACTTCTCCATTTCCTGTTGTTGAATCAGTTATCATTATAAATTTAACTTCTCCTGCCATTCCATTTTGAATTCCTGCATAGTTATTATATTCATTTGCAAGCTCATTCATTTTTTCTACTCTACTTGCAATATTTCTTAAATCTCCATTTACTAAATTATTTATTTTTGATATTCCTTGTTCATTAAATGTTTTTACTCCATTTGCTAATTGTAGTGCTCCACTATCTAGTTTGTTTGTTCCTACTGATAATGCACTTACTCCGTTATCTATATTTGCTAATCCATTTGTTAATTCGTCTAAAGCAGTTCCTAATGTACTCATTTGTGATACTACTTGATTTGTGAATTTTTGTTTAGCTTGATTTCCAACTTGTGTTGCTGTTTGTGTTGCTGTTGCTCCAGCTGTTTGTGTTGCTGTACTTTGTGCTACTGTTAATGCTGTTGTTTCTGCTGTTTGTGTTGCTGTGCTTTGTGCTACTGTTTGAGCTGTTGCTTCTGCTGTGCTTTCTGCCACTGATTGTGCTACTTTTAAAGCTGTTGCTTCTGCTGTACTTTCTGCTACTGATTGTGCCACTTTTAAAGCTGTTGCTTCTGCTGTGCTTTCTGCTACTGCTAGTGCAGTTGTTGTTGCTGTTTGATATGCTGTATTTTGTGCAACTGTTAATATTAATTGTTTTTCTGCCTCTGTTAATGTTTCTGTATATTTTTTTTGTGCTTGTTCTATTATTGCTGTTTTTTGTGTTTCTGTAAATTCTGCACCGGCTTTTGCTTGGGCTGTTATTTTCGCTTTTTGTTCATCTGTAAGTTTTGCTTGGGCCGCTATTTCTGCTTTTTGTGCATCTGTAAGCTTTGCTGCTGCTTTTGCTTGGGCTGCTATTCCTGCTTTTTGTGCGTCTGTAAGTTTTGCACCTGCTTTTGCTTGGGCTGCTATCCCTGCTTTTTGTTCATCTGAAAGTGTTGCTGCTGCTTTTGCTTGGGCTGCTATTCCTGCTTTTTGCTCATCTGAAAGTGTTGCGCTTTGCATTGCTTGTGCTTTTATTGCTTCCAAAGTTTTGCTATCTATTGCAGGAGTATTATCATTTTTTAAATTTTTTGTACTTTCTTCAACTTCATCTTTTATTTGTTTAGAACCTGCATACGCTGCTCCTGTTCCATCTTTTAATTGGTCAACTCCACTTACTAATTCTGATGTTCCTTCTTTTAGTTGATTTGCACCTGCTAATATTTCGTTACTTGCATTTGCTAATTCATTAATTTGGCTATACATACTGTTTAAATCACTTGTTAAATCTTCATCTATACCTTTTACTGCTACAACTGCTATAATATTTCCCATTTCAAAATCTTCTGTTTCCATTGAAATCTCTATTTCTTCTGGAATATCTATTTTGCTTTTTGAAATTCCGATATTTTCTTGCATTCCTGGCATTGCAATTCCAACTGCCAATGTGCTTTCTCCGTTATCTACTATTTTTCCATTTGTAATTTGAATATTTTTATTTTTTGCATTATCTATTTTTGTTCCTGCAACTATTATAAATGGAGTATACATTGTAACTTGTTTTCCATTTATTGAAACAATGTGTTTTTCGTTGTTTGTGTAATTTATTTTAATTTTTACATTTCCGCTTTTTCCTTTTAATTCTTCTGCTGATATTTCTTCTCCATTTAGTTCATAAGTTATTTTACATTCTACTGGTAATTGTTTGTCACTTTCACCTTTATAGTAAATGTTATTTCCATTGCTGTCCCAAACTATTTGGTTTCCTTCTTTCTTGAAAGTTTCATCTCCATTTGTGTTTTCTATATTTAATAGATTAGATATATCAGTTATTTCATCTGATTTATCTTCATTTGTTAATTGAGTACTTACTATTGTTTTGTATGCTTTACCATTTGAGTATAAGTTTGAATAAACTGTTTCTGATTTTGATGCTGCAAATACTGGTATTGTCATATATGAAGTTATTGTAAATAACAAAAGTCCTGAAATCATTTTTTTGTTTTTCATTTTATATCATCCTTTCATTTATTTTATTTTTGACATTTTTAATGTTGTTTTGCATATTACTTTATCTAATAGCATTAGGAATGCTGGTAATAATGTTATTACTACACATGTACTTACTATTGCACCTCTTGCCATTAGTGAACATAGTGAACCAATCATTTCTATTTGTGAGTAAACACCAACTCCAAATGTTGCTCCAAAGAAGCATAGACCACTTACTATTATTGAAGAAATTGATGTTCCTAAAGCTTCGTCTATTGCTTGTTTCTTGTCTTTTCCGTCTTTTCTAAATGTTATATATTTGTTTGTTATTAATATTGCATAATCTATTGTTGCTCCTAATTGTATTGTTCCTATTACAATTGATGCAACGAATGGAAGCACAGTTCCTGTATATGCTGGTATTCCCATGTTTATAAATATTGCAAATTCTATTACTGTTATTAATATAACTGGTATTGATATTGATTTGAATATTACAAACATTAATAAGAAAATTATTGCTATTGATACTGTATTTACGCTATTAAAATCATGATCACTTACTTGAATTAAGTCTTTCATAAGAGGACCTTCTCCTGCAAGTATTGCATTAGGATCATATTTATCTATTACTTTTTGTATTTCTTCCATTTGTGAATTTAACTCATTTGTTGCAACTTCGTATTTAGAATTAATTATTACCATTTTGTATTTATCACTTTGGAATATTTTTGTTAAATCTTCTGAAAGCACTTGTTCTGGCACTGCTTTTGATATTCTTGAATAGCTTAATGTCCAATCAATGCCATCAATTTGCTCTATCTCATCTAACATTTGATTTACTTTATAATCTGGAACATCATTATTTACTAATATCATTTCTGTTGCTACTATTCCAAATTTATCTTTTAATTCTTTGTTTCCACTTACACTTTCTAGCTCTTCTGGAAGTGAACTATCTAGATTGTAATAAACTTGTGTGTGTGTATATCCATATACTGCAAATGGTAATATAACTAAGAAAGCTATTAATATTAATTTGTAATGTTTTATATTAAAGTTCTTTAGTGCTGTGAATTTAGGTAAAATTTCTTTATGTGATGTTTTTTCTATTGCTTTGTTAAATTGCAATATCATTGCTGGTAAAACTGTTACTACTGTTATTACTCCAAATAGAACACCTTTTGCCATTACTATACCAATATCTTTTCCAAGTGTTAAGTTCATACTACATAGTGCTAAGAATCCTGCTATTGTTGTAAGTGAACTTCCTAAAACTGATACTAATGTTTTTGCAATTGCATTTGCCATTGCTTCGTCATTGTTTGAATATTTTTCTTTTTCTGCTTTATAACTGTGGTAAAGGAATATAGAAAAGTCCGTTGTTACACCTAATTGTAATACTGCACTTATTGCTTTTGTTATATATGATATTTCTCCAAGCATTATATTTGAACCCATATTATAAAGTATTGCTATTCCTATATTTAACAATAAAAATATTGGAACCAAATATGAATCCAATGCTAATTCTAGGATTATAATACATAGAGCTACTGCAATTAATACATATATTGCAACTTCTTTATCTGATAAGTCTCTTGTGTCTATTAATGCTGATGTCATTCCACTTACTTTGCATCTTTCATCTGTCATGTTTCTTAATTGTTCTACTGCATTTGTTGTTTCATCTGATGAAATTGCATCTTTAAATGTTACAAGCATTAATGTTGTATTATCCTTATATATTTTGTCTTTTACCTCTTGTGGTAAACTTTCTACTGGAATACTTGTTCCTGTAGCATCTACAATACTTACTACATTTTCTACTCCTTGTATTTTTTTAACTTCTGTTTCTAGTTTTGCTATCTCTTTTGATTTCATATTTTCCAAAACTACTATTGAAAATGCTCCCATATCAAAGTCTTCTGAAAGAATCTTTTCTCCTTGAACAGTTTCAATGTCGCTTGGTAAATATACCAAAATATCATAGTTTATTTTTGTTGCCTTTATTCCTAATATTGAAGGAATTAGTAAAAGTATTGAAATTACTAAAATTATTTTTTTATGCTTACATATAAACTCTCCAAATTTTAGCATATTATCTCTCCTTTCATTTTATGACTACCGGTCATTTTTATATTGTAACACCATTATGACCGTTAGTCAATATTTTTATTAAAATTTATTTGATTTATGTGAGAAGCCGGGTGTTGCATGTAGAAATTATAAATATTTTTTCATTTTTAATTGACCTGCTGGTCATTTTATGCAATAATAATATATGTGGTGATTAAATTGAGTATTCAAGAAACTAAGGAAAATAAAAAAAATAGATTGCTAGATACCGGCTTTAAGTTGTTCACCGAAAAAGGTATTCAAAACACATCTATACAAGATATTGTAGATAATGCAAATGTTGCAAAAGGTACTTTTTATTTATATTTTAAAGATAAGTATGAGTTGAGAGATATTCTTGTTGCAAAAAAATCTCACAAATTATTTTGTGATGCACTAGAAAATTTAAGAAAAAACTATATAAGTAATTTTTCTGATCAAATTATTTATATAATAAATTATGTTATAGATGAACTTACTAAATTTCCTGCATTGCTTAAGTTTATTTCTAAAAATTTGTCTTGGGGAATTAAAAGTAATACTGTATTTAAAATTTATAATACATTAGATGATAACAAAGATGGTCTTCGCTCTTTATTTATAAAAGGAATAGAAGAAAACAAAATTAATATTAAAAATCCAGATGTTGTTTTGTTTATGATTATAGAACTTGCAAGTTCTACTTGCTTTAATTCTATTTTGTATAATGACCCAATGCCTATTGATGAGTTTAAGCCATATCTGTATAATACTATTAGAACTATGTTAAAAGGTGATAGTATATAATTAAAAAATGAAAAGGTATCTCTTTGTAGAGATACCTTTTGGTTTTATATTTCTTCCATTTCTTTATTTACTAAATCTTCACTTTCTCTCATTGCAAGTATTGTTTGTTCAAACAAATCATTTAATTCCCAACCTAGCTTTTCTGACCCTTCTTTTATTACATCTCTTGAACAACCTGCTGCAAATTTTTTATCTTTAAACTTTTTCTTTAAACTTGAAACTTCCATATCTTTTGTGCTATTAGATGGTCTCATTTTTGCTGCTGCCCATATTAATCCTGTAAGTTCATCTGTTGCAAATAATATTTTTTCCATTTCGTGTGTTGGTTCTACATCAGAACATATTCCATATCCATGACTACATACAGCATGTATTAATTCATCACTTGCATCTATTTCCTTTAATAATTCTGGAGCTTTTTTGCAATGTTCTTCTGGATAACATTCAAAATCTACATCATGCAATAAACCGAACTATTCCCCAAAAATCCTCGTCATATCCTTTTTGTTTAGCAAAATATCTCATAACTGCTTCTACAGTTAATGCATGCCTTATATGAAATTCTTCTTTATTATATTTTTTTAATAATTCTACTGCTTTTTCTCTTTCCATAATAACATCTCCTTTTTGTTTTAAAATATTATATCACAATTTTATATTTTTTGTTTAAAATAGTTGACATGTTTTTTTAGTTGATGTAAAATAATTTCACAGTAGCGAACATTGTTTTGTTTGGGAGGGGTTTTTATGGGTATAATTAATTTTAGTAAAACTGTTAAAAGTAAGTCATATCTAGCTATTAGCTTATTAGGAAGCAGTTACAAACTTAACATTAAATATGTAAAATCTTCTTCTATTGATCTTGTTCAAAATGACTCTGAATTTTGTTTATTTTTACCTGCAAAATATAAAAATGTAGATAATATGGAAATTATAAATTCTGCAATAAAAAAATTATATGATGAAGTTGCAGTCAAAAATTTGGAATATTCTTTGGAACTTGCTAGACATATTTTTAAGTTTGCTCCAGATGATTATAAAATTCAAAGATTAAAAGATTCTTATTATAAATGCTCAAAAAAAGTCTTAACTGTAAATCCAGATATTTATCAATATAATCAAGAAATTATTGATACAACAATTTTACAGGCATTTTGCAAGATGCAATATAAACAAAATTCTAACGCATATAAAAATGCTTTGGAATTTGCTTTAAATTCTTACGAAAAATATAAGAAACAACAAAGAATTAGAAAAGCTGTTTTAAGAGTTTCTTAAAATGATTTTATTTTAAAAAATATTGTTATAATTTTAAAACCCTCAGATTCATTTCTGAGGGTTTTGTTGTTTTATATTATACTGCACAGGCTAGTTTTCTTAACTCTTCTGCGTTTTGAATTGCAACTTTTGTTATTTCTCCATTAGAAATTCTTGCAATTTCTTGTATTGTTTTTTCTTCATTTAATAGTTCAACATTTGTTGTAGTTTTTCCGTTATTTATTTGTTTAAATATATAATAATTGTAGTCTCCTTTTGCCGCAATTGTAGCTAAATGCGTTATACAAATTATTTGATGGTTCTTTGCAATCAATTTCATTTTGTCTGCAACTGCTTTTGCTGCTTTTCCACTTATTCCTGTGTCTATCTCGTCAAATATTAATATTCCAACTTTATCTGTATTTGCAATAACTGTTTTTATTGCAAGCATTATTCTAGACATTTCACCACCTGAAGCAATTTTTGTTAGTTCTTTTTCTTCCTCTCCTATATTTGTACAAATCATAAATATAACTTCATCTAATCCGTTTTTATTATATTTTTGGTTTTCTATTTTATTTACATTAACATTAAATTTAGCATTTACCATTTCTAAACTTTTTAATTCATTGTTTATTTTTTCATTTAAAATAGTAGCATATTTTTTCCTTATATTACTCATTTCTAAACATAGTTTATCCATTTTTGCTTCTATTTCTTTTAATTTTATTTTTAATTTGTTATTTATTTCATCTGCATTTTCTATTAATTCAATTTCGTTTTTTAATTGTTCTTTGTATTCTAATATTTCGATAATTGAATTTCCATATTTTCTTTTCATCGTAAATATTGTATCTAATCTTCTTTCTACTTCTTGCATTTGGTATGGATCATATTCTGCATCTTCTTTTAATGAGTAGATATCTCTGCTAGTTTCTTGAATTTCATAATATATGTTTTTTAATTCTGCTAGTTTTTCTTTGTATATCTCTCCACAGTTTTCTATTTTTTCGAAACATCTTATTGCATTAGAAATTCCTTCTATTGCATTATTATTTAAATTGTCATCTATAATTTGCAAGTTTTCTTTAAGTTTTTCGCTATTTACCATTGCTGTATGTTTTTCATTTAATTCTATTTCTTCTGTTTCTTTTAAATTAGCTGTTTCTATTTCGTTTAACTGATATTTTAATAAATCTAATTTTCTTTCTTTTTCTGTTTCGTTTCCATAGTTATTTTCTAATTCATTTTTTATTTTGTTATACTCGTCAAAAAACCCTAAATACTGTATTTTAATTGAATTTATTAGTTGCCCTGCGAAGTCATCTAAATATGATATATGATTTGAATTGTCTAATAAATTTTGATTATCATGTTGTCCGTGAATATCTATTATTTTACTCATAACTTTTTTTAATTCACTAACTGTTACTAACTTGCCATTTATTTTACATGTATTTCTTCCATTTGAATATATCTCTCTAGAAATTATTATATTTCCATCTTCTGAAATTTCACTCTCTGGTAAATAAATGCTTGCTTCAACTAATGAGTAATTTTCACCTTTTCTTATTATTTCTTTTGAAAATCTTCCACCAGAAATTATCTCTAAAGATTGTATTATTAATGTTTTTCCGGCTCCCGTTTCTCCTGTTAAAATATTTAATCCTTCGTTAAAATCTATTGATAAATCATCTATAATTCCAATATTTTTAATATGCAATGTTGATATCATATTATTTCCTCCAAATGTTTGTTCGTATATATTCTATTGCTTTATTTTTCTAATGTCAATAGTTTTTGCGAAAAAATGTTCTCTTTTTTGCAAAAAAATGATAAGGAAAAATATTCCTTATCATTTTTATTCATCTGCCTTTTCATTTTGCTCTCTACTTAACATTTCTTCTTCCTGCAAGTTCTTAAATAGTACTTCTATTCCATTTTTATTATTTTCTATTCCTATTGTTAATAATGCATCTTTTAAGTTTCCCTCTTGAGTTGATTGTAAATATTCTTTTATTGCTGAAATGTCCCCTTCTTCATATTTTTTAAATATACTTGGAGCAATTAATTTAGCAATTGCATATTTTTCTTGATACCAAACCTTATTATTATCATTTGTTATAGCTTTTACAATTCTTCTTATTCCATTTCTAGAAAAATTTTTATCCCTCATAATTTTTTCTAAAAATTCTTCTGTAATCTGTCCATTTTTTTCTTTTTCTTTGTATAATACTAACTTATAATATGTAGCCCTACAATTATCTCGCACAAGGTTTTCTCTTATATTATCAATTGCTTGTATAATCTCTTTTGAAAAAATTTTATTTTTTAGTAAGTATTTAGAAAACATTTTTTCTAAAGCTAAAGCTGTACTCTCTGTTAACAACTGTCTGGTAACTCCTTTTTTCCCTTCATGAGCTTTTCCTAATCTCATTTGATCTATATTAAAATCCAAGACATGTCCTATCTCGTGTACCATAACATATGCATCCTGTAAAGTAGCTTCTGGAATTATATTATCTAATTCGCCTTGAGCAATATTTTTTTTACTTCTTAAAAAATTAATTTGTTGTGTAAGTGGTATATGTATTTCGCACCAATTCTTTCCTTCTGTAGTAGAGCCAGAATATTCTATTCCAATTTCAGAATCTAATTTTTCTTTGTCTACTTTATATGGGTTATATATATAGCAGTTCACACCTTTTTCTTGTTGCAAAACATATTTCTTTACTTTTTGATATATCTCTTCATCTATCGATTTGTAAAAGTCCATAACAAGCCTTAACATTTCATGATATTTTATTGGAGTTATTATACGAATTTCGGATTCTTCTCTATATGGAATTACTTTTTCTATTCTTTCCATAAGCCTTTCTAATATGTCTCTATTAAAATTAATTCTTGATTTTTCTTGGCTTATTCTGTCTATAGCTTTATTTAGTTCTTCTAATTCTTGTTCATTTACTATCATTAATTCATTTAAATCCATAATTAAAATAACTCCCATATTTTACTTTTCCATTAATTATTGTATCATATATTAGTTGCCTTGTCCACTTTATGTGAACCTTTTCCCGTGAGAATATTTTTTACTATAGACTAAATCTGCTTTAAAAATATCTTTGATATGCAATAAAAAAAGGCCTCTTTCGAGGTCCTTTTTTATTCGCCTTCAATTTGTATATACTTTTTATCTTCTAGCTTTTTATTCTCTTCTTTAGGGAATGTAATTTCTAGTGTTCCGTTTTTGAAGTTTGCTTTAATATCTTCTTCTTTTACATTTTCTCCTGCATAATAGCTTCTTGAGCATTCTCCAAAGAATCTTTCTTGATGAATATATTTATTGTGTTTTTCTTTTTCTTCTTTATGTTCTGTTCTGCTTGCTGTAACTGTTAGATATCCATCTGTTAATTCTATTTTAATGTCATTTTTGTCATAACCTGGAAGATCAATATCTAGTACATAATTTCCATCCTTTTCTCTTACATCAGTTTTCATTAATTTGCTTTCTTTTTTTGTGAAAAATGGATCATTGAAAACCTCATCAAAAATATCAAATCCATTTCTTCTTGGTACCATCATCATAAGTCATTCCTCCTTTTAAAATTTTTATGTGTTGATACCCAAAATAGGTTGCACATATGTACTTTAATGTTATTTTTCCCTGTTGCAAGTATATTATACATCACTTTTTAGCAATGTCAAGAGGAGAGTGCTAACTTTTTTAAATTTTTTTACTTATTTTGTTGCAATTATTCCATACAACCTTCTTTTCAACAGAATGCCTTTTTTTAAGGTGTACTTATCCACATATTTTTCAAATAAGTTCATTTCTATTCTTTTTTTGTGTTTAAATTTGCTATTTTCTATTTCAGAAAACTCATCTAGTATTGGAGTTTTTAACAGTAGTGCCATTAAATCTTCTTTCGTCTTGTAATACTCATTTTCTAGAACTTCTACCTTTTTAATCTTACTAAATCCTGCTTCTTTTAAATCTATATAGTCTTTTTCTGCTATCGAAATCGTGTCATTATATGCCTGACCTCTTTCAAAAATCTCCTTTATTTCCCAACAATCTTTTTTATCCACTCCTTCTATTATTATAGTTCCACCTTTTACTAGACAATTGTATATTTGTTTTGCATTTATTATTGTATGTCTTGCTGAAATCAAATCAAAAGTCTCTTTTGGAAATGTCATTTCTAAATTATTCATCCATGTAAACTTTACATTCTTTCGTGGGTACTTTTTTTGATTTTCTTTTGCTGTTTTTAGCATCTCTTTAGAAAAATCTGTAGCAACAATCATTCCTACTTTTGGATAATTTTTTAATACTTTTTCTCCTCCACCTGTTCCTAAATCTAAGCATAGTGATTTTTCATTTGTATGTTTTTTTATTTCTTTGTAAAAATCCCAATTTGTTATTTTTCGGACCTCACATTTTATTTGACTAAAATCCCAGTTTCCTATTCTTTCATAATATTCTAATTCGCTTTCTTGCATTTTTATTTTTTCCTTTATTTTTATATTTGGTTGTATATACAAAAAGAACCTCCTTCCTATGAACAAAGCAAAAACAACCATAATTTTGCTATGGTTTAAATTTTTGCCATTCATAGAAAAAGGTTCTCAACATTTTCTATTATTCAAGTTTTAAACTCTCAATTTCTTTGGTAGCATCACGCGAATGGACTAATTGAAATACTACATTAATATTATATCATGGTTTGATTATTTAGGCAACATGGTTAACTTACTATATTTGTTCTTATTCTTACTTTTCCTAATATTAATTTCTTTAAATATCAATAACTATAAAGCTACTTCTCTTTGTGTTAATTTGTTAGCAAAGTATCTATCATGTGATACAAATAATATTGTGCCTTTGTATTCTTGTAAAGCCTGTTCCAAAGTTTCTCTTGAACTTATATCTAAATGATTTGTAGGTTCATCTAATATTAAAAAATTTGTTTCCTTTATTACGAGCTTCGCAAGTAATAATCTTACTCTTTCTCCTCCGGATAACTCTTCTAATCTTTTAAATACATTATTTCCAAAGAACATATATTTAGCTAAAAATGTTCTTATTTCTGTTTGGCTTTTATTATATTCTTTTGAAAAGAATTCAAATATTGTTTCTTTTTCATTTTCAAATTTTATTTCTTGTGGTATATAACCTATTTTTACAGAATGGCTTAACTTTATTTCTCCTTGATATTTTGAGTCCTTTCCTAAAATAATTTTAATTAAAGTTGATTTTCCGTGATCCATTTTCGCCTGTTATTCTGACCTTTTCGCCAAAGTAGACTTCCATATTAAAATTATTAAATACTACTTTTTCTCCATATTTTTTATTTAAATTCTTGATAATTAATACATCTTTTCCAGAACGAGAGGACATCTTAATATTAATTGGTAATTTTTTCTTTTCTATACTTACTTTATCTAATGCTTCTAACTTTTCAAGTCTTTTTTCTATGCATTTTGCTCTTTTGAAAAATGATTCATTTTGTTCAAGTTCTCCAAAACTTCTTAATTTTTTAATTGACTCTTTCATCTTTTCTATTTGCTTTTGTTGATTTTTATACTTCTCAAACTCAGCCAAAGTTCTTCTTTCATCTTCTTTTACAAAATATGAATAATTACCGAAATATACTATAGTTTTCCCTTTTTCTAATAGTATTATTTTATTTACCACTTTATCTAAAAAATATCTATCATGCGAAATTAAAACAACCGTACCTTTGTATGAATTTAAGAATTTTTCTAGCCATTCTAATGTTTCTATATCTAAATGATTTGTGGGTTCATCTAATAACAAAACATCTGGATTTTTTAGTAATATTGCTGCTAAATTCACTATGGTTTTTTCTCCGCCACTTAAAGTATTGTATTTTTTATTTAAAAATTCTGTTTTGAATTTAAACCCAAAACATATCTTTTTAAACTTTTCTTCTAGTTCATAACCTCCTAAAGTTATATATTCTTCTTGGAGTCTGCCATATCTTTTTATTAGGTTTTCTATATTCTGATTTTCGTCTAACATTAAAACTTCTAATTCTTTTAATCTCTTTTCCATATCAAAATATTTCTTGAAACTTCTTTTTAAATATTCCTCGACTACTATACTGTCATTTTCATTAGGATACACTTGTTTTAAATACCCAATTTCTGCTTCTTTTCTTATATTAACTTTTCCTGAATCTGCTTTTTCTTCTCCACTTATTATTTTTAAAATTGTGGATTTCCCAGATCCATTATCTCCAATTAAAGCTATTCTCTCTCCTGTTTTTATTTCAAAACTAACTCCGTCTAAAACATTTTTTAATCCGTAGTTTTTCTTTATATTATTTAATTCTATTTCTATCATTTTTATATCTCCTTATCCTATTTTTTAAGTATAACGAGATATATTTGCTACTTATACTATTACAACATGTAGCAATTATCTCGTTGTAATAGTTTTGCAGCCGAAACCCCTAAATTTTATTTCTTCTTCTAATTTTTCCTCTCTATTCATTTTTCTCTCCTTTTTTATTTAAAAAAACACTATAGCCCACTACAAAATTTATGCTATGCAAACTGCATGCATAAAATAACTAGAACAGACCACAGTGCTTCAAGATAAACAAATAATACAAAATTTCTTACTTCTTTTATAGAATACCATAATTTTCCTGGTTTGTCAAAAGAAGTTTAGTTATTTTTTGTTTACGCTATCTATTATCTTCAGCATATTTTTCATATTCGTTAATACAAACATCTCCAGATAAAAATATATCTCCATTTATTGTATTACCTTCTTCAATCTCTTCAATCATCTTATTATTTAAAAAGCTTTTTGTAAAAAATATTGGTAATTCACCATATCCAGTATTAATTACTACACTATAATATTTTGGCAATTCTATTCCAAACATATTTATACCGTATTTATTTGCATATTTTATGGTCCCTTTGAATTTGAGCAGATTATCCTTGTAGTGTTCCTTTTCATTTCTTTCTTTTTCATTCATAATTGTATTATTATTTATAATCAAATTTGATGGTATTAGTACTCCATCTTCAAAAATAATTTTATTCATGTTTTCAGATACAAATATACTATCGTTCTGACTTTTTTCATTTTTATAAACATCTATATTCATTCCAAATGCGCTAATTTGAGCTTCGATAATATCACCTGTTTTCAATTTTTTACCTAGCACAGCTTCATTTACTAATCTTATAATTATAACTCCCGTATCATCTTCTCTTGAAACCAAATATGTGTTAGCAAAGTTGTTCATTACTTCAATTATCTTTAATCTCCATACTGTTCCTGATGTATGATGAAAAAACATATTGTCCACTTTTAACTTATTATCTTTTTCTGTGGTCTCCAATATGATTTGTATGTTCTTTTTCTCTTGTGGATAATAATTATAATATTCCTTTTCTCCATATTTAACCTTTGTTTGCGCTTCAGAGAGAATCACTTTGTAAAACTCCTTCAATGTACTATCTTCTAATGGAATTATAAAATTGTCAAATAAAAAATTATCCATATTTTTTCTCCTTTAATTTTATATGAATTAGACTATTTATTTGTATTGACATTATTTTTAATTGGTGCTATTCTATTAATAGAAGTTATATCTTCGTTACTAGTGATGTTTTTATCACTCGGCCTTTGAGCCACTAAAGAAGATTTACTTCTATTTTTTTGTCCATTTTTCCAGCTAATTCTATAATATTGGTCTTTTTCATTACTATCTAAAATAACACAACGAGTTAAAATAAGGTTTAACCTTAAATGTCAATTAAATATTGATTTTCACTTAGGTGATTTTAAGTTCTAGTTTTCTAGAACTTTTATTTTTATTTATTATATATAATTTTTATTAAAAATATTGTCAAACTTTGTAATCGATTATCAAAAATTAGATTATAATAAGAATTATTAAAAACAGATAATTTTTTTGGTTTTTATCAATATTTTTGATCATCATACAAAATCATTCCTGCACCAAGTTCTTCATTAGGTCTTGATACAAATCCAAATTTCTCATAAAAACTTTCTTTTCCTTTTGATGCTCCTAAATATGTTCTTATTTCTGGATTTATTTTCTTATATTCATTAATCTTTTCTATTAATTTGTTCATTATACCTGTTCCTATTTTTTTACCTTGATATTCTGGAATTACCATTATATCTTGTATGTATAAAAATATTGTTTTATCTCCAATAATTCTTCCATACCCAATTAGGTTATTGCCATCGTAAACACAAAGTGAGTATAATGTATTTCTTAAAGCTTCTTCTATAATATTATTTTCTCTTGTTCCCCAACCTACTGATTCTGTTAGCATATTAAATTCAGTAGCTATTGGAGTTTTTTCAATATAATTTATTTGCATATTTTTTCTCCTATACCTCTTTTCATTATCTACTAGAAAAAATTTAGTTGTTTATTATTTTTTATTTGTGCTAAAAATTCTAATTCCTTTTGACATTTTAAATTTTTCTGCATGTTTGTTGTTCTTTCTGTGGATATTATAGCACCTTTTCTCAAAAAAATAAAACATCTAGCACTATGAGCTTAATTGGTTGCATCGTAAGCCTTAAACTCACGACCTTCGGGTTATGAGCGCCGGCAAATGCACTTTTGTGAATTTATGAAAACTTAAGTTTTGGTTGGTATTTAGCTATTTATAGAATATTTGGTTTGTTGAACATTTATGCAATTTTAGGATGTTTTTGGAAGCAATTCTTTCCAAAATTTTCCCAATTTTATTTGGTAAAATTTTGCAGCAATCTTCTATAAAATTAAAAATTATTTTGGAGGTTTTATATGAAAAATTTAAGAGAAGTTAATGATGATATTTTAAAAGATTGGTTTATTTATAGAGATGAAGATATCTCTGCTTTAAAATCTGATGAGGATAAAAAACATTTGATTTATTTTGATGAAATAGCTGAAAATATTTTAAGAAATGTACCTGAATGTAATAAGAAATATGTTAGACAACAATTACATAAACTTGATGATAATTTTTTAGATTATTTTGATTATTGGAATGAAAAGTATTATAGGAATGGGTTTGTTGATGGCTCTCAGATAATAATGGGGTGTTTTAGATAAATAGTAAAACAAATATGCCACCTTTTTTGAAATTGTGGCATATTTGCACTTTAAATTGTACTTAAGAATATTTTATATTTTATTATCAAACTTTATACTAGTTGCATTTTTATTTTGAGTAATTGTATATGATAAATATAGACGTATTCTACAACATTCTTTTAGGTAATTATCTTGTTCTTCTATAGTCCCTTTTTCTTTTATCCATCTTGAATTTTTTATTATTTCATTTCGTAGTTTTTTATCTTTCGAACAGTCAATAAGTTCATAATATAAACTGTTATCAATAAATTTTGGATTCCAATTTTCATTGAAACCGCAGAAATTTATTACAGGCAAATCATCTTTTCTTAAAAGATATATTCCATCAATTTGTGGTATATTAATTATTGGAATTCTTTTGTTCTTACATATAATTACATTTTCACTATAATCATAATCAAATTTACTAAAATAACTTTTACTTAAATAATTTGATATAATAATATAATCTTCTATATTATCGATTTTATTTAAACTTGTTTCTAATGTTTCTGATGATTTTTTTGATTTTTTTTCTATCTTCTTTATATACTCTTTTTCTATTCCAATATCTAAAGCTCCACAATAGTTATCAGCAATAGTTTCATATCCCCCAACCTCATCAAAGAAAAGTTCTCTAGGGATTAATTGGTTTATACCAAAGGCTGTTTTTAATTTACTTTTGCTTTCTTTTACTTTATTAAATTTTTTTAAAGAATTAATTAGACTACTATCTTTTTGCATATTTTGTTTAATTAATTTCTTAAATTGTTCCAATTTATTAGCATCTAATTTATTAATCCTTGTATATTCTCTTTCTTTATTTTCTGCTTCTTCAATTGCAATATTTAATGCTTCAACCATAGAAGAATTATCATATTCTATATTCAAAAACTTATCTAATTTTGTAGGTTCTTTGGAATTAACTAAATCTAAAAGGATTTTATAAAAGTATTTATCTTTTCTACTAATTTGTTTTTTATCTATGGAATTAATATTCACAAAATCAATTTCAAAAATAAATAAAAATTCTTTCAGTACTATAGTGGTATCCATACACCAGCCACCCCAACTGTTTTTATATTCATGATCAACAAACTCAAAATCAAAATTATTATAAACATTTTGTATACATGTCTTTTTATTAAAATATTCTCTAAAATATTTCGTTGCATCCCACGCATCATACAAATTAATTAGAAAACTTTTAGCATAATTAATTATTCGTTTAATTGTATTCAAAGATTTGTCTGTTAGCATATTGTGATTTGATAACATAACCAAACAGTATATTATTCCACAAGAAAATTGGAAATTTATAATATCATATTCATCAAATTCATTGTCTATATAATTAATTCTCTCCAACAATATATTGTCAAGCAAAACACCAATAGCTTCATAGTTAGATGACTTCATTAAATATATTATAAATTTTAATAAAACTGACATTAAATTATCATAATATCTTATATCTGAATTTTTCTTTACTGAATATAAATTAAATGTAAACATATTATTTGCAAAATCATATGCTATTTTCTTTATATCTGTATCCTTTTCCTCTAGTTGATGTACATATAAATAAAGTTCTATATTATTTATATATGCAAAATCTTCAAAATCTTCATTAGAATAAGCAAGAAAAGATAATAAATCTAAAAATCTTGTAAATTGTCTATTTTTTGAATAATCTTTATATATCTTTCTATAATATTCTTCAATATTAACCAATGCTAAAGATTTTATTCCATAAAGTTTATTATCGTACAAATACTTAAAATAATTATATAGTCTACTATTTTCATCATAAGCATCTGGTTCTTCATACTCAGATGCCATATTAAATAAACATGTATTAACTAATTTGATTTCATCATCTATAAATAATCTATTATCTGTATAAATAATCATATTACTAAGATTATTAAAAATGCTCTTATATTGCTTTAAACAATAAAAAGCTGGTTCTTTTTTACTAACTTTTCTTCCTATATTATTTGGAATATATACAATATTTTTATTTTCCATTGAATAATTCTCTTCTGATATTTTTTGATTATTAAAATAGTTAGCTAAATCAATTAGCTTTTTATAGTCATATTTTTCAATTATTCCATTTTTTTCTGGATAAATAGGTTCATATTCAGAGTTCTCCTTAATTATTCTTTCATCATTAAAATATACTTCTTGCTCTTTTATGAATTCCTTAAACTCAATTTCTTCTTTTTTATACTTTTTACTATTTTTGTTATTAGCTCTTTTTTCAAGTTCTAAAACTTTTTCATTTATATATTTTTCAAGTTCTTTATTAAAATAGTCTTTCTCTGTATTAAGCTTTAATGTAATCCAAAATATTTTTCCTGTTCTATAAATAGATAATATAACAAAACCTAATAAAAAAACATGCGTTATTACATAGATTATATTATAAAAATCGTAAATACTATTTTCTTTATTATATTTTAATGTATTTACTATTAACATATAAAAGAAAATTATCAATACGTCTATAACATAATTTTTTATATTTGTCTTATGTAAAATTACTTTTTTATTTAGTTCATTATTTTGATCTTTTATTACTTCTGCTATAAAAATAACAATCGCGACTAATATCCCTGTTACACCAATATATACATTTGAAATATAATCTTGCTTTAATAAATCCAAAATAAAGTCCATATAATGCTCCTTTCTAAATTAAAAAGCAAAATAACTCTGTAAAAAAATCACTTTACTTTTTTAAAAAATTATTATATTATTAACATTTCTCTGATTTATCTTCTTCTATTCTTATCAATAAGGTATCTTCCTACTATCTGTATTTTACTCTAATTTTATCTCCTATTTTGAAATTATTCTCTGAACTACTAGCTGAACCTCCTAATAAAAAATCTAATAATCCCATATAATTAACTCTTATATATTATTCATATCGATATTTTTCTCCCTCTTCAGCTACCATTATATTATTTTCATTTTCTTCACTATTTATTGAGTATACCATCTCATTCTTTTGATTTAATCTTTTCTTTAGATATTCCGATAATTTTTGGTCAATACAATAAATGTAACATCCCTTCTGACCTCTAGTCATTAAAGTTCTATATGTATTTTTTATAATTTCATCAGCTAACTTTAATGCTTTTTCAGGATTTTCTTTGTACATTTTCTTAATTCCTTTTAATGAATTATCTGTACTTGCTCTTTCTGTAAAGTCAGTAATAATTTTACCATTTTCATATCTCAAATCTTTACCAATTATTACTCCTGCATAATCGAATTCTAATCCTTGAGATGTATGTATGCATCCTACTTCATTTACAGATTCAGGATCAATTGCCCAAGTCGAACTGCTTCCTAAATTCCAACTCATTTCAAAGTTATATTTTGGTATAACTATATCGTGAACCTTCGTATCATTTTTACCTTCCTTAATCCAATTCCAACAATATCCTGCCAATAATCTTGCTTTATTATTTATTTTATTTAATTCAAATATTTTATCTTTAACATCATTAGGATTATCCATTATTTGAATATCATAATCGATATCAAATCCATCATTATTTGCTGTTTGTCTTATTTCTAGCACATCATCTAACCATGCCAAATATCCATCTGAACCATTACATCTAAATTGAGATTCAAGCTCTAATATTTTTCTTTCTTCTCCTACTATTCCGAATTCATCTAAATATTTCTCAATTTCGGCAACTGAACCTATATCGTAAATATCTATTCTTTGTGTTTCATCAATAAAGAAAACTGAAAACTTGGCTGCATTTATAATTTCTTTTATTTGATTTTCTCCTTGATTCTTAAACATACCTGATTTTGCATTTAACCTATGTGCTTCATCTGCTAAAATTACTCCCACATCATCTTTTTTAGTTTCAGTATATATTCCTGAACCTTTAAACATATTATCTATTTTAGATATCTTTTCTGTTCCTTTTAATTTAGCTTTAAATACTGCTCTTGGCGCAGCATTTTTAGTTACATAGTGGCATACCATTTCATATGGCTTGTTTGTTAAATCTGATAGTAGATTTATTGCTAAGACTGTTTTTCCTGTACCTGGTCCACCTTTAACAATTAAACATCTTTTTTTACCATCTTCATTAGATTTCTTTGCCATTTCCATTGCTGTTTCATATACTACTTTTTGATTATCTAATAATATAAATTCTTTATTTTGTTTTACCATTCCTGCTATACAATCTTGTAATGATTTAGAAGGTTTTATTTTTCCGTTTTCAATTAAATATAATGTTTCCTTGTTATCACCTTCTGTAACATACTTTTTAATGAATTCTCTTAATTTGAGAGCATCACCACTAATAAATACAGGAGCTTTTTCAATATAATTTTTATACTTGTCCGATAGTATAGTCTTAGGTTCAACATTTTCATAGTTGTGTAAATATGCACATGGTAATAATTTTACATTATCTCTTTGAACATTTTCATTAAAATCTTCAATATATGCTGCATATGACCATGCTTGATAAGATGGATGAGCAACCTCTCTCATTGCACCACCTGTAAAAGTTCTAACAATACCATCTTGACCTTCAACAATTTCAGCCTCTGTCCATTGTTTTAACTCAACTATAATTGCAATATTTCTCCCTTGTTTATCTCTTCCAGTTATAATAAAGTCTATTCTTTTAGAAGTATATGGAATTTTAAATTCTATTGCTATCCCGCTATTATTTGGAATACTAACATCATTTAAAACATTATTCATATACATCATAGAATTCTTCCAAGCTTCTTTTTCTCTTGGATTAACATTTTGTCCTACTCTTAGTCTATATAATTGTTCTATTCTACCAGCTATTTGATTATTTATTACATCATTAATAAATATCTCTTTTGTCGCTTCATATACTATCATAATAATTTGCCCCCATTAATTATTATTTTATATAAATATATTGTATTAAAAAAATACAACTAATAATCCTACAATCATTATTAATAAAATTACTATTCCAATACAACTAGATATTAGCATTTGTTTTTGTCTTTTTCTCTCTTCTTGTTCTTTATATACCATCCATTCTGATAATTCATTGCTATGTATTACATATTTATTTTTATATTTTTGTAAAGGTAATCCTTCCATACTATATAATTGCATAATTCTATATCTTGAACATCCTAAAATTTTAGTTAAATCTGTAATTGTAAAGAATTTTTCATTGTTTTTTAATTGCATAGAATTATCTTTTCTATAAACTATTACATCATCTTCTACTAATTTAATTGTTTCATCACTAATTTCATCTATATTTATAATAAAAACTTTATTTAATCTTGGATTATAAATAGCTAAATTCTTTATTTTTGAGTACTTTTCCTTATCAGAATGTATCCCTAACAAATAGTACACTAACAATTGTAATGTATGAATACTCTTAGGTCTATCATTAGAAACTTTAAATTCCCATAAAGTATCTTCAGTCATAAAATCGGCATCACCAGATGTTATTGTTTGTGTGTAACCACCAATAAAAGTCATTCCTTTTTCCTTTATAGGTCCATACTCTTTAATAAAAGCTTCCGTTCTGTTAACCATAATTCTTATATTTTCTATTGTATTTTTATCTGGATTGATATTTTCTATTGGTTTAAAAAAATTTTTGCCTGCTCTAACGCACACATCATAACCAACCAATTTACATGCTGCTATAATTGAATTATCATCTATCCCTTTAATTTTATCTAACAGTTTCTGAGCCTTATTTGATTGTTGTATTATCTGTGCACCTATTAATGATATTTTAAAAGCTTCTTCTTTAGTATCTCCCTTAATTATTCTTGATAAATAATCAACTGCCATTCCTATAATACTTGCATGTACATTTTCTTCATCATTTAAATTTTTTTCATCATTTAATATTACTTCTCTAAACTTTCTCGGATTAACATATCCTCCTCTAGGTTGTTTTATTTCCTTGATTCTATTGGTAACTGATGACATATCTTTTTCCTTTCATATATTACAATTTATTATACTTTGTACTAACTCCCTTAGCTTTTTCTACAGGATATTTTTTCTCAGATATTTTCATTTTATCTAAAATTATTTGCTTAGGATCAACTCCTATTTGATGACACAAAAGAATACAATAATTCATAACATCTGCAATTTCAAATTTAAGTTCATCTTTATCATAATTATTATTCCATTGAAAACATTCTAGTAATTCTCCCGCTTCAATAGATATTGACTTGGCTAAGTTTTCTGGTGTATTAAATTGTAACCAATCTCTATCTTCTGCAAATTTAACTATTTTTTCTTCTAACTCTTTCATTACATTTCTCCCCAAAAAATATTTGTTTGTATTCTATCATAAATTTACTATTTTTTCCACAATTTGCAAATAATCTGTCGGATTTTATTTTCTCTCGTCTTGGGTTTGGGATATCCCACATTAGAATTTGTATGGGAGTACAAATTCAGTGCTGGCTAGACATTAGACGTACTCTCTTTTCACAATTTTATTATATGGCTATTAAAAAAAGTGCCTGAATTTTTTATTAATCCAAGCACTTTTTTTATTAAATATTATAAGTATTTATACATTTTCCAAGTACCATTTCTCTTGCTGAATACGCTATCATATTCATTGCCCCAACCCACTTCATTTGATCTTTTTCTTTTAATTTTTCATCAATATTTTGGTATTTTTTCATTTCATTTATCAAAATATTTTTCATATCTGTAGCCCTAGCATCTACTTCTAATAAGTAATCTGTTAGTGAATCTTCCATTAACATTTTTGTATAAACTGGTTTCATTTCTTCCTTTAAGAATTTTAATCTTAGCCTTCCATATCTTCCAATTTTAGGTCTAACTTTTCCATTGTCCAATATTAAATTTGGTATTAAATAGTCTCCATATCTTGAATATGTTATTGGCTCTTTTTTAGTTTTCTCACTCATATAAATTCCTCTTTCTATTAATTTTTTCTTTACTTTTTTAAGATTTTGAATTAAAATATTATTATAAAATTTGATTAAAGTTAGTATTTAGTTTGACGGCTTATACTAGCTTTTTTATTACTTAACTTATAATTTTTTTCTTTCAGTTAGTAATAAATCTTATCTACTTTTTTCTTTTCTTATCTATAGTGTTACTCTAACATTTCTGTAACGTTAGCTTGCATTTTACTTTTTTCACGAAATTTTCTTTGTTGTTCTCTATTATTTTTTTTATTTTTATCTAATATATTATTTTTATAATGTGACTAACTTTCTTGTTTTAATAAAACTTCTAATTCGTATTTTGTTCCAATAATATTTTCACTGTTTTTCTTGGCGGATTTATAGATATATCTGTTTATCATTTCAACATCTTCTTTATTTTCTATATTCATAAAATATAATTCTTCATTTATATAATATTTTTTATAATACTCTTCTGATAATAAAGCAAGACTTTCTTTTTTATTGATTGGAATTATTATTATTTCGTTTCCATTATCGCAAAGTATTGACGAAATCATAGAATCATTTATTATAAAATCCCTTTGAGTCTTATTTATAACAATATTAAATTTCATTCGTTTATAGACATGTGGAAAATTCCTGGTAAATATAAAACTCATAAATTGATCATGTGTCATATCTCCTATTATTTTACTAACTACCGAGTTTTCATTTACTTGTTCCAACATTTTAGTATTTCTATATGTTGTCACATCAAAAAAATTATATATATCTTCAATTTCTTCTTTTGTAAATGATACTCTTGGATTTTTTCTATTCCTAAAACCATGTATCTTTTTAGTAATCATAGCTATTTTAGTTTCAAAATTAATATTTAAAATATCTTCTGTTAATTTACTATAATATCCATATTGAGTTTTATATTTTTTTGTTTTTTGGCTTTTTATTTTTTTATCTTTTATATCTATATAATCCACTTTCATACCCTCATTTGTTCTATATCCAAAATGTTCCAAAAAAGAATTTGGAATAGTAATATGTGAATTAACAACATAATCCAAAATTATATAATTTCTATTTTTATTTATTTCAATAACTACACAATACTTATTATCATTAGTAATTCTATAACTTAATTTTAATTTTTCTAATATTAGTAATATATTTTTCCTTCTATTTTCTTTTATTTTGATTCTGATTGAAAGTGTATCTTTATTATAATTCGTTTTATACTCTACAAAACCATTTGAAGTATATATGTATAATTTGCTATTATTTCTTTCATTTTCATTTAATTCTTCTTTGATTCTTTCATATAGTTCTCCTATATCATTTTTCACATCCTTCACCTTCTTGCTACCACAATTATACCATGTTTCATTTAGATTTAATATATCCCTATAAAACTCCTACAGTTTTTCCGCCGTTTTTTCCAAAAATAAAAAAATCAGGAACCTTGAAGTTCCTGAAACTTTTGGTTGCGGGGGTAAGACTCGAACTTACGGCCTTCGGGTTATGAGGGCTACATAATATCTTTTTAGATAAGCATTGAATTATGTTGTACGCTAGTGTTATCAATGCTTTCAAAGTTTTTTATTTAATGTTTAATTTGGTTAAAATTGGGGTGTTTTTGAAAAATTGATCCCCAATTTCTCCCCAATTTTTTATAAAGAATTTTTGGAAGTATTTGGATCTTTATTTTATAATTTGGAGGTTTATTTTATGGAGAATAATTTAAGAGAAGTAAATGATGATTTAATGAAAGAATGGTTTCAATTTAGAGAAGAAACAAAACTTTGTAATCTAACAGAAGAAGATAAAAAACATTTTATTCATTTTGAGAAAATAAGTAAAAATATTTTAAATAGCATACCTGAAAAGAATAGGCAATATGTTAAGAAGCAATTAGATCAACTTGATAAGAATTTCTATGATTATATTTATTATTGGTGTGAGAAATATTATAGGAATGGATTTTGTGATGGGATGGAATTGATTGGTGGATGTATGAATTCATAAAATAATTATAATATTATTTATTATTTGGACATTTTATTAACAGATTATTTTTTTCGCTCAATTTTTTTATTTTTACAAAAACACAACTATAATTATAAGAATATTGCTTATTTGTTAATAATGTATATCCATAATTAGAAAAATATTGACTTATCATAATCGCTCCTAACAAAAAAAGATTATATTAATAATATAATCTTTTTTTGTTATTTTATTACTTTTTCTTTTTGCTTTCTATTTTTCTCTCAATCTTTTTTGGTGATATTTTAATTGTATTAGACATTTTTATGTCTGATGGCTTTACCACTCTAACGTTAAAATTAGATTTTCCTGTAGATGAAACACAATAATTACATAATAAACTATTATAATTCATTACATTCTATCCTCCTATCATATTATTTTTCCATGATTCTGTATATTGAGTAATATTTTGAGTTACATTTAAGTCTGGAGCCACTATAAAATTAATATCAGTAACTTGCTCAATATAACTTTCGCCTTGCATACTCTCTACTGATGCAATTTTAACACTATTTCTTACACTTTTAAATTTTCCTATATCAGTAGGATTAAAATTATTATTAATTGCAGTGGAAACTATTTTTTGAATATCAAAAAACTCATTAAATTGCATTTCATTTGAAAAATCTTCACAAATCTCCCACATCCATTTTTCTACCTCTGGATCATTTTCTGCTATTTGTAAACCAATCTCTTTCGCTTCATTTCTTGATAATGGATAGCCATGATGATAAAAAGCTGTATTTAACATTTCTGATATTGATTTTGCCTTTGCTTTATCTTGCATATGTGAAGATAGTAATTTTTCACTTAAAGATAATGCTAATTGAGAACTTCTTTTAGCCACTCCTATTGGGACTGTTCCCACTTCTTTTGTTAATAACTCGAATGATTTCTCCATTAATTCTTGATCTGATATTCCTATATCTTTGACAAATTCAACATATTTTTTTATGTCTTCATATGCAAAATTCATTGGTGGTTGATTTGGTCTATTTACTGTTAATTGTGGGTCAACTGGCCCTAAGTTAGCATATGGATGCATTATAATTTCGTCTGCACCTAAAGCTAATAATGTAGCTGCACTATAGGCATTATATGGTATCATTGCAGAGATATTTTTAAATCTATCCCTTAATAGGTTGTCTATTCTTAAAGATACAATTGGATCTCCTCCTGTACTTATAATAAAAATATCTATACCATTTTCAGTATCTTTAATTGCATCTATATGTCTTATTATTTCTGGAATAACATCTTGAGCCATCATAACATTTATTCCAGGTCTAATTGATGTTACATAAACTAATAAAGGTCTCTTTCTTTTTTCTTGTATTTTATTATAAATTATTTTTCTACTTTCAAAAGCCATATTTTTTTCTCCTTTTGTGTAGTATACTACAATTATAATGAAAATTCAATACCTAAAACCTTTACAAATCCTTAGATAATATATTTGTATATCAAATAATTTATAATATATCAAAATTTCTTGTGGAAATTTTTTTATTATATTCTTCTTCTAGTTGTTCCAAATATTCATCTAACTTTTTATAATCATTAGATCCTCCAAGAACATTTCTATCGATTAATTCTGCTAACTTTAGACCGTTTATTTTTATAAGTGGATACTTATCTTCTAGTATTTCTAATTGAACAGGATCTGAAAAATAAGAAGTAGTCACATATGCTCCAACCCAACCACGTTTTAATCTTGCTACAGTTCTTGCAATATCTTTTCCACTAGTTGCATTCTTTTCACATTTGGCTTGTCCCAACAAAACAATCTCTAATCCTTCAAAACCATTACCGATATTCATTTTAAGTACAAAATCAATACCCCCATCTCCTGATTTTTTAGTAATCCATCCGTCTGTATATCTAACACTAGATTCATCTAAGAAAAATTTTGTACATTCCATAGCAAGAATTTCAAAAGTATGTTTTTTATTTTCATAAAATTCCTTTACTTTATTTAGTATAATTTCTTCTTTTGAGTTTTTGTTTGGAATTTGATCTATTGCTTTTACTATATCTAATTTAGCGACATTTCTTCTACTTAATTCGATATTGCCTGTTTTAACCCAATCCTTCCATGCTTTAGGAGCATATTTGTTAGTTTCTTCAGTTGTTAAGTTACTATCACATCTTTTAGCTATCCAATCCCAATCAAATTCTTCGTTTTCATTTGCCATTGAAAAAATAGCAAATTCAAATAGATAATTCGAAAACTCTTCACCTTTATTAGCTTGAGTAATTAACTTTGCACTATCTAAAACTCCAAAACCTTGAAATTTTAAATTTCCTTTAGCTCTATTGTCATAATTCACTCTTTCGAAAAATACGATTGGTACTGCTTCATTTTTTCTAATATCTGAATCTTCTGACTGAAATTTTGGTAAAAGTTTTAGTAACTCTTTATTACCAACTTTATCACTTGGTATAGAATTTCCATCTTTATTATCTCCATAATACTTTATATATCCATGATCTGTATCATAATAATCTTTCCATGGTGTATATTCGCTACCTGCTTTATGAGGACTACTAGAAACAATTATTACTGGACATCTACTTTTACCATCAGAAGTGTTAATAACTTTTACTGAATGAATTCCTTTTTGGAATGTAAACGTTGAATCAAAATTTTTAACTTTAGTATAGTAAAAATAATTTGGCAATCCATCTACTTCTTCTATATCTTCTGATCTATTTTGATTTGAATATCTATAAATTTTCCCTATTTTAAATTTCATATTACTTTCCTTTTATTTGTTATATTATTTAATTATTTTTTCTAATTCTTTTATTAGTTTATTTTCTATTCCATTTAAATAAAAAGCACATTGTTTTTGCATAAAATACTCACTTCCGTCATTTCCCGTTCTGTCTAATGTTGCAAATTTAACTGAATACTGTTTTCCAACTTCTAATTGAATACCATTAAAACTACAACCATTTTCTAAAGCAGTAATTACTATTCCATCATTATTATATTTGCATATCTCAATTTTTTCTATTTTATCAGCAGAAAAATCCAATATAGCTGTATCCTCTTTAATACTCATCTTCTTTCTCCATAGTTTATTGAATTCATATAGTTTTTTTACACGAGGACTTTTATTTGCATATGAACTCAATTTATCATGTAATAAATTTGATCTCATATTGGTTTTTCTAATATTAATTTCTTTCATTCTTTGTACACTTACATTTCCACCACATAAAGTAGCTTGTTTCATAAAATCAGTAGCATTTGTAACAGCAATTAATTTTAACGTTCCTATAATGTCTGATGAATAATCTATAGGAGTTATTTTAGTAACTCTTGTATTTTTATCCATTTCAATAAATAATGCATCATCCATTTGCATTTTCTTGGCAATATTTTTGTTTAATAATTTAGAATCTAAAAATGGTACTAAATAATCTATTCTTAAATCTAAATCTACAAATATCATATATTCAGAATAACCTTGATCTCTAAGGCTAATCATTTGATCTTTTGCTTTAAAAGTCTTTATTTCAATTTGTGGCATACCCTTTTCAGGTTCCCATTTATTATTAAATTTTGTAAAGCGAATTTGTTTTCCATCTACAATAATTCCAAAAATATCTGGTGCTATACCTGAAACTGATTTCTTTGGATCATAATAATAGTAATCATTTATAACATGAACCTCTTTCTTTGTTTCAATTTGTGGTAAAATAATTTTCTCAAAAACTAATGAATCTGATATTGTATTTATAAATCTATCAAATATCCCACCCATTGAATCACTCTTAGATGTTAATGCTCCTTGCATTGTTGTACCTTTTTGATTCTGAACTAATTTTGTTATAAAATATACTCTTTCAATAATATCATCCCTATTAAAACTAACTTCTTTCATAAATTTTTCCCCTTAATCATCATCTTCCATTAGATTTATTTTCTTTATTGGTTTTAATCTTAAAGGATTTATTATTTTATCTTTTATTGAAAGTCTAGGTCTTCTACCTTGTAATTGTTGGTCTCTAAATGTTTCAGCTTTTTTACTATTTAAAACAATATTGTAAATGTTTGTCGAATCTATTTCATAAAACCATACATTTCCGTCCACACTTCCATTAGGTGCTAAATCTGCAAAAATCAATTTATCCCATGTTGAAGTTGGACCAAATGAAGTACAATCATTTTGTATTGAAGCTGATTTTATTTGAATTCCCTCACCAGTTTCTTTATCAACAGCATCATAAGAATGAGCTGTTCCATTTGTTCTTACTGCATTAAAAAATATGCAATATAGAGCTTCACTAAATACATCTGGTACATTTAAGTTTCTTCCTCCAAATTGTTTTAAATCAAAATTAATATCAGTCCACTTACGGAAGATTTGTTTAAATTTCTTGTAATCTTCCATATCAAATTCATCACCAATTACTATTGTATTATCTTTTAATTTTACTTTTACTTGTTTCATATCTTCTCTTATATATGAATTAATTCATTTTAAATAACACTTCTGGAGATATATTTAGGACATCGCATATGTCAAAAATTACTTCTAAAGAAACTGGCGTTACCATATTAGGTGCTTCTATATTACTCATATGAGTTCTACTTATACCTATCTTTTCAGCCAATTCAATTTGTGTCATCTTTTTTAATTTTCTTTGTAAAGAAATATTTAATCCTATTCTTATATACTTCTCTGAATGTTTATTATCCATATACTTCCTCCTTCGAGATTATTTTACAAAAAAAGGCAAATTATTAAAACAAACTGTAGCTTTGCATTATTAAATATAATAAATGCAAATACAAATTTCAATATTGTTTCTAAAATAAAAAAATAATACATCAACTCACTTTAAGTTAATGTATTGCTTTAAAATAAAAATAGAAGATGAGTATTCACCTTCTACACATTTTGATTATTATCACTTTTTTCTAAAATCTTTAATAGTTCTTCAGATAAAGTTGTTATTACTGGTACTGAAACAGCATTTCCTGCTTGTTTATACAATTGTGAATTCGGATAATTTTTTCCTTTAAATTCCTTAGGTAAATCATATCCATTTCCAACTGGAAATCCTTGTAATTTAAAAGTTTCAGTAGGTGTTAATTTTCTAATACCATCACTAACTTTAATTAGAGGAACATTATGTCCGCCTGTTCCCATGTTAGCTGTTAAAGTAGGACAAACTCCACTTTTATTCTTTCTGACATACATACCTCTACGGCATTGATAAAATTGATACATCTCATCTATTTGTTCATCCAAATTTATTCTATTCTCTTTATCTGAATTTTTAAATTCATCAAGTGAAACAAAATAATTTGGATATTTAGTTTTAGTATAGTAATACTTTTCAGCATTTTCCTTTGTTAAATCATAATTTATTATTTTTTTAATATCTGTTACTCTATCCTCAGGAGATTTATTATTATGCAAATTAGAAAGAACATCTTTATTATATAAATCAAATAATTCTATATCTTTTTCATTTAATAAACCAATAATATATATTCTTTCTCTATTTTGTGGTAAATCAGAATATTCCATTGTATTTAATACTTTTTCGAATATCTTATAACCACATTCTTCTAATTTGTCTTTTATAACCTTATATGTTCTTCCATTATCATGTGCTTGTAAGTTCTTTACATTTTCTAAAAATAAAACTCTAGGTTTATAAAACTTTTCTCCTAACATATTAATTAGATCTATAATATTTAAAAACAAATTTCCCCTTTCGTCTTCAAAACCTTTTTGTTCTCCTGCGATACTAAATGCTTGGCAAGGAAATCCTCCATTTAAAATATCTATAGGTTCTTTCAATATTATTTCATGAAGATTTTCGTAATATTTTTTTTCTTCACTATCTTTTGATAGTTCAGGATGTAAAACTAATTTTATATCCCCTTGTAATAATGTATGTTTAAAATTATTTTTATAAGTAGCGCAAGCATATTCATCTATTTCATTTGCCCATAGCAATCTATATTTAGCATTATCGCTTTTTGCATTTTGAAAACCTAGACAAATACCACCTACTCCTGCAAATAAACTTCCAACTTTATATTCTTTCATTTTGTACCTCTTTCAATTACATTGTATTTAATTTTTTGTTTGAATGTAAAAACCATATTTTGCATTAATATTTTTTTCTACAAATATCTTCATCATGTATTGTTTGAAAATTATTTTCTACTACTTCGTTTGTAAAATCTATATTTTTCTCTATATATTCTTTTAATTCAATAAAATTATCTAAATAGTAATATGATTCTGGAATAATAAATTTTTCTAAATTCTTTTTTAAATCACTTAAAGATATTTCTGTTGTCATTTTAAACTTATTGATTGGCATTGCATACTTATAATTTTTTGAAAGATAATCATTAATTCTTTTACTTGCTTCTACATTATTTTTGTACATCTCTTTCCAATCTTTTAATTCAATTCTTTTATCAAATTCAATATATCCAACTATTTTTTGAATCGGTTTACTAATATATAAATAAGCTCCTACTGGTTCAGTATAAAATTGATGCCTATATTCAAATATTTTTTTTCCATTTCTTATCAATTCAAAAATCTCTGGCTTTAGACTTAATAACATTGTATGCATTTTTTACCTCAATAAATATTATAAATTACATATTCATTTATATCATAAAATTCGTTTCTTTGCTACTTATCAAACAATATTTGTAGAAAAATATTTTCTTTAATATTTATAACAAACATTTGTTTCTTTGTCAATAGTTTTTTTATATTTTTTTAATTTGATGAATATTATTTAATTCTTTCCATATTCTGCCAAACTCGATTTTGGTATTCTCTAAAGACACAACTTTTATATATCCGCTATTTGCCCTGTATGTTAATTGATTAATGTTATTTTCTATCTTTCTTAATTCGTGTACAAAATTTTTAACATCTTCAATTATAATAATATCTCTTTCTAAGCCCTGTTCAATTAAATATTCTGATAATGACATTTCTGCTTTTTGACTCTTTTTAATCAATCTTTCTTTTTCATGTTTTGTAACCCAAATTACTATTACATTATCTTTTTTCAAATTTTACTCCTTTCAAACTTATGCAGTTTTACCACTTGATCAATCTATTTGTATATACAAAGGGGAATCTTGCTTAAAAATTCCCAGAATGGAATTTTTATAAAAGCAAGGCTCCCATAGCTAATAATTAAGTATAATTTATGTAGCTATTTATAATTCTTTCAATATCATATGGTAAATCACTTTCACATATATACTCTTCCTCTATTATTAGTTTATATTTTCTTTTTATATCACTTTTATCATCTAATTTTTTAGTAATGTATTTATTATTTTTTCTCTTATTATTGTTTCATATTTACCTCACTTTCTTAAATCATCATAAAGACTTTCAAAAAGTCCTGGCGGATATTTCCTTTGTTCATAATTTAAGTAACCTTTCTTTTTTATTGCTCTCTAATTTATTATTTTCTTTTTTATTCTCTTCTGTTCCGTTACCGTAATGCTGGATTAACATTGCTTCCATATTTCTGATTTTCTCTAAATCCTTTTTATCTTTCTCTATTTTGTTGTTTTTCAATTTTCTATTTATCAAGCAAGATATAAAGGAGGACTAATTACTGCTAACAAGCTACTTGAATGACTTGAATATATGAAAATAAGGAAGTAGCTCTACTTCCTTACATTCTTCCTTTTAGCAAACAGCATTTTTTATATTTCTTCCCACTGCCACACGGACACAGTTCATTTCTACCTATTTTTTTATTTTCTAGCTTTATGCCCCTTTTAATTCTTAAATACTCTACCATATTCATTATTTCCGTGTCTTTTGCTTCTTTATCATCAGAAGAAAGAAGTTTAAAATCTATCTTTTCTATGTTAGAATTGCTATTATAGTATAAAAACACACTTAATACTTTATTACTCTTCGATAAATACATATTTGCATATGTATTATTAATTAGTATATTTTCATCTATATTATCTTCTTCATATATAGATGAAATACATAATGCTTCTACATTATTTTCGTCTTTTTCTTTTAATGTCATATATCCGGTATTTTGGCCTATTGTTATTCTTATAAAACTCTCTGGATTCAACAATTATCTTTTCTGTATGTTGTAACGTATTGGGTTCTAAATTAAGTAAAAATGTAGTAAGATATGTATGGTTCCTAATAGAATTGTTATTTTCACAATAATCAATAACTTTTTTAATTTCACTAGGTATTTCTCTAAATGGTTTTTCAATTTTCTTTTTCTTAAACCATAAACTGTTATAATATTCATCTAATTCTTGCATCCAATCTTCGCCACAAATTGCTACTAATCCTAATCCTTGCTTAATATTCTCTTCTTTAATTAAATTATCTACTTGTTGATTGATTATTTCGTTATAATAATTGTATTCAATCCACATTCCTAAATGGTATAGTTCATCATATAAATCAACATTTTTATTTCCTATAGCTTTTTTCCTTTGTAACAAGTATTGAATAAAGTAACATGGATGCTGTTTAAAATAATCACTATAAACCCTTAAATCATCTAAGCACAAAACTAAAGTATTTTTACTCAACGATATAAGTTTAACTTTATCTATTCTAGCTTCAATATCATTAAATGCTTCTGCGGTTATTATTATTTTAAAAATCCTAGTATCTTTATTTATTTCAATTTCAGCTTTTCTGTTCCTATTTCGTTTATTATTACTATCATAAATTGAAATTTTTTTCTTTTCAATTAAACACTTCTCTAAGTTATCTTGTTGTTCATTGGCTTTTTTTACCAAATCCTGTAAAGATTTCTTATGAGAATCCAAGTCATTAATTGCTAATTCAGGTGTAAAACTTCCTGATTTAATTTCAACTATAAAAATATTATTATCATATAATATTAAAATATCATTTTCTATAATCTTTTTTTCATAATCATAATAATTATTTGTATAAATCTCTTTACAATTAAGTATTTTGCTAAAATAATCTGCTACTACTTTTTCAACATTAGCTGTATATCTTTTCCTTATCTCCTGCTGTTTTTTGCTAGTTAACATTTCACACATTCCCTGTATAGCTATCTTATCAAAATTATCATAAAATTTTTGCTGTAACAATATATAATATTCATTTTCAATTTCTATAAAAGGTTTATATTTAATCCTATTAATTAATTCATTCCAATTTTCAATACTAATATTTTCTACAAAGTTATTATAATATTCTTTTTTAATTAAAAATTTATCTAAAAAATTCTTTTTCCATTTAGTACATTTTTTTAGATTTGCTAATTCTAAACTGTGTACATCCTCAAAATATTTATTTAATTGTTGTTCTTCTTTTTCATTGAATTTTGCAATCGTATGAACACCTGCATTATCAATTTTTATTTTTTTAGTTCTTATTAATTCTCTTATACTATTAATGCTGTTTTCAAATCTAAAATGAAAATTATTTTTCAAATTTAAAATTCCAGAATATAAATCATCTAATGTAAAACCATAAGTCGTTTCAAATTCTTTTTCTAAGCATCCAAATAAATCCTTATGGTGCTGAATCTCAAATATATCATATCTCTTTCCACTCCAATCTTTAAAAGAATATGAATGGCTTAAATATTCATTTTCCTCATCCGACAATCCATTTTCTTTATTAAAAACAATTCCATATTGTATTGTTAAACTATGTATTTCTTCAAGATATTCATTTATTTTATCAATATTGCATTCTTCTAACTCTTCTGTTTCTACACTTTTATCGCAACAAGAAAATAGTATTTGTAAATACATTATTTTTAAACTTTTTAACCATCTTTCATCTTTTTCTTCTTCATTTCCAAAACTAATTTTATACTTCCAATAAAAATGTGCAAGAACATCATACATTGAAAACTTTCTTATATAATTTATGATTTCAATAACTTTATTTTTAAAACCAAATTGCAACTCTTCATTTATAGGAAATTTTATATTACTATTTTTCATTTCTTACTCTCCATTAATATTTTTATTACTGCTTTCTGATAAATTTTTAATTTCTATAGTTTGAGAAACTCCTCCCCATCTATCATTTAATTTTTTCTTTATATTTTCATAATTTTGAAATCCTAATTCTATTAAAATATAATATTCAAGCATATAGATTAATGTACGAGTATATATTCCTAAATCTTCATTTGTAAGAATTTTAGATTTCTTCTTTATATTTTCATCATAATGTATGTAGTAATTTCTTGTATTTGCTATTATATTAGGAAAATCTAGGTATTTTATATCTCCAGTATCAAAATATATATTAAAATCTGCAACTAATAAATCTGCAATTCTACTTTCTAATGTTATAAATTTATAAGAATTTGCCATAAGAAATTTTTTGTCATTCTCTATAAAATCCTTAGGACGATCTTTTAATATAACCTCATCAATTCTTTCTTTATATTCTTCCAAAGTATTAGCTTTGAATCTTGAATGATATGTTTCTAATGCTTGTACAATATTTAAAAAAGCTCTAGTGTTTGACATTTCATTTGATTCAATAATCTGTAAATACAACTCTATTATAGGTTCTAATTTTTCATACTTAGAAAAATATTTAATAAAAGATTCATTTTCAACTAATTCTGGAAGTTTAATCCATCCCCATTTTTTAGTATAATATTTATTATCTTCAAAATTATTTTCTTGGTTTATTTTTGAATTAATAATTGAAATTTGTCTTTCATATTTTTTATCTCCATATATATTATAATACTCTCTATTATATCCACTTATTTTTCTTATATTAATTTTTGATAACGTTGATATTTCTATTAATCGTTTTATTTTTAACAATATTATCATAAATTCATTTAATTGTTTTGGCTCTTTGAATGCTATTTCTATATTGCCTGTTTGTTTTAATGATATATTCTCATATAATAAATCAGAGAAAACTATCGGCAACATACTTTTCCCAACGATATACTTAATATAATAATCATCATTTTCGTATATTTTCAATTCACAATCTTCATTAGAAATTATTTCATCTCTTTCTCCAATAGCATATCCTGATATATCTCCCCATTCTATGATATCAGATAATTCAAATAAAACTTTACTAAAGCCAATAGGATTTTCTATATTTCCGCCCACCCCTTCTATCATATATTCTGCACTATATGAAAACACTGTTCTTCCTTCCGAAACAAGTCCTTTAGTTTCTTTCCTATTACAGTTCAATAGTGAAAACTTAAATCCAGTACTAAGTTGTCCACTTAAAAAACCAAAACTAATTGGCAGTTCTATAAAACTTGCAAAAGCTCCTTCAACACTTATTTTTATAAGTATCCCTCCATATTTTCTATTAATATACAGGTCACATTTATATGATTTTTTATTATAAAATATATATCCACTCCCATTATATTTTAATTCCATTATATCATCTCCATTTATTAGATTATATCATCTCACTCCTCTTATTTCTAGATGTAACAAAACTAATTACTAAGCCATACAAAGCTGGTTACTATAATATTTACATTGTCGGGTTTTGTTTTCTTTTTTCAGGATGATACAATAAAATCATAGTAATACACTCTATTACTAAATAAAACGAAAGGAGACAAAAAATTGACTGGTAGTATTGAAAAATGTGGTAAAGGCAGTTATAGATTTGTAGTATTCAAGGGCTATGATTTAGATGGTAAGTCCATAAGACATCAGGAAACGATACATTGTAAAAGCAAATCAGAAGCAAGAACAGTGCTTGCAAGATACATTGCACAAATAGATTTATAGTTCCATGTTTTTTACTGATATACATAGTCTTTTGAGGAATCAAAAAGTTAAAATACTTCCCAATCATTCCCCAATTTGACATAATAGTGCTATTTTTAAGCATTATCGCAACCAATTTTAATGCATAAAAAAATACCCACAGTCATTGAAACTGTAAGTATTTATACTCTGGTTGCGGGGGTAAGACTCGAACTTACGACCTTCGGGTTATGAGCCCGACGAGCTGCCAACTGCTCCACCCCGCGATATTCAATTTTTACTACTGTATTAGTATACTCTTCTTTTGCGTATTTGTCAACACTTTCGTAAAAATATGTATCTACTTTATACATTTTATGCCATTATTAAAAAAATATTCATCTTTTTAAAATTAAGAAAGCTGGCCTGGAATTCCAGACCAGCAAGCACACTTATCTAATTCTGATAATTTTTTTCTCCCATTCATTTTCACTAGCCTTTGTGAAGCCATTTCTAACAGCAGCCGCCATAAACTGGGGCTTATCATTAGTGGCATACATACGAACCCTTTTTACTTCAGGTTCATTTTCTCTCACATAATTGATAAATTCTTCTACAGCCTCTGTAGCAAATGGGCTATTATCCTCATACCAAGGGAACAGCCAAATGTCTGTTGAAAGTATATTTGCAAGTTCATAGAACTGAATTACTCCCAACATGTTTCCAGACATTTTATCTGCAATTATCAAGGTGTATTCATTATCCACTTCCTGAATCATATCGTTAATACTTGCATCTTTTATTTTTGCCGGTCCGAATGGTATTTGGTGTGCTATACACCTACCAATTGTTACTTTGTCCCGTTCTTTAAACTTCCTGAGATAAAGATGGTTAGGGTGTTTTTGATTGTACATAAAAAAGCCTCCTTTTTTAGTGTACATAAAGTATAGCACACATTCTAAGTAAAAGCAAATTTTAGCTGTTTATTGTTGGTATTCTTAATGTTTCTCCAACATAAATTAAGTTTGGATTTGCTATGTCATTTAATTCTACAATACTTTTTATAGTTACTCCGATATTCTCTAGCTATTTGTGTTAAAGTATTTCCTCTTCTTACTATATACAATCTATGACTAGTATCATGTATTTTGTAATCACTTAACATAGGAACTCTTAATTCTTGACCTACATAAATTAAGTTTGGATTTGCTAGGCTATTTATTCTTGCCAAATATTGATATGAAGTATTGTATTTAATTGCAATACCACTTAACGTTTCTCCCCTGCTAACCCTGATATATTTAAATTCTTGATTTTTATCTGTTACTGTATCTTTTGGAATTTGTGACACATTATTTAAAAATACTCCATTTGTAAAATAATCTCTATCTACATTTCCATCTATTCCATTTACTCTACCTCTATCTGAATATTGAAAACCTACCCAAAATTTCCATTTACCATTACTTTCTGGTTCTTCTACAAAATAATCTGCAACCCAAATAGGATAATCATCTGCTAGTTCTTTACTAAATACTGTTCTTGCATTATATGCATCACTATAAATTACGCATTCTTTACCACTTAATTTTTCTACCGCTTCTAAAAATACTCTTGAAATTTCGTTTATAGTACTAACATCTAAGCCATCAAGCACTTCAAAATCCATTGCTAATCTACAATCTGGTTCTAAACCTTTTATATTGCTAACAAAAAATTCCGCTTCTTCTTTTGCTTCTGCCTCATTTGTTGCTGTTAAAAAGTGATAAAATCCAGTTCTTAATCCATTTGCTTTTGCCTTTTCGTAATTCTCTCTAAAATACGGATCAACATAGCCTCTTCCTTCGCTTGCTCTAATATACACTACTTCAATCCCGGCTCTTGCAACTTCTCCAAAGTCTATATTCCCTTGCCACTCACTTACATCTATTCCGTTATATAGCTTTTCTGATGATTGTGAAAAAGCAAATGTCTGAGTGCTAATTGCTACAATTATTGCTACAAGCAATATACTTAAAAAAATCTTTCTCATAAATACCTCCTCTTAAAATTTTATGACTAATATATTTGTTTATTACTCTAAAATATGGTAATATAGTTATTGGTGATAAATATGAAATTTTTAAATGAAATATTGGACTTTTTTAAAAATCTTACTATTGAAAATGCAGTAGATATTGGAATAGGACTAGCGATTATTGTAATTTTTAAAATAATAAGCTCGCCTATTGCATATATGATAGTAAAGATGTTTAAATTTAAAGTTAAAGATAAAAATAAAATTAAAAATAATGGATTTTATAAACCATTAAAATCATTCTTTGTTATTCTTGGAATATACATTGGATTTATGGTTTTAAAATTACCAGCAGATATCTTTGCTGTTATAACTAAAATATTTAAAATATGTGTTATATTACTTGCTACAAAAGGGTTTTCTAATTTATTTGATTCAAATTCTGAATCATTTGCTAAATTACGTGAAAAACTTAACTTTGATGGAAATGACACAACAATTAACTTTTTTAGTAAAGTAGCTAAGGCATTAATTTATATAATAGCTGGATTTATTTTAATTACTGAACTTGGTTATAACTTAGGTGGTTTAGCAACAGGTCTTGGAATTAGTAGTGTTGTAATCGCACTTGCTGCCCAAGATATTGCCAAAAGCTTTTTAGCAGGTATTTCTATAATATCTGATAGACCTTTTGAAATAGGTGATTATATTACTGTTGGTGATCTTTCTGGAACTGTAGAAGATATTACATTTAGGACAACAAGAATAAGAAATGCTGATGATCAAGTTATAGTTCTTCCAAACAGTGTTTTAACAGATAATAATATTATAAATTCATCAAAAAGAGATTGTAGAAGATTCCGTATTGTACTTACACTTGAATTGGATACTCCTTTAGAAAAAGTAACTCAATTAACAGAAAATATAAAATTAGCTTTAACAACTCACCCACAAGTTATTAATGAAACTGTAAAAGTATTTTTTGAAACAATTTCTGCTGATGGAATTGATTTATCAATTGACTTAAAAACTAGTGCTTTAGAATACGTTGATTATTTAAAATTCAAAGAAGAAATAAATTACACTTTATTAGATATGGTAAATCAAGCAAAAATAGGCCTTGCATATCCATCACAATCAATTTATTTAAAGAAGGACTAAAAAATGTTAAATAGTTGTACTCTATGCCCACATAATTGTAAAGTTAATAGATTAGAAGGGAAAAAAGGTAGATGTAAGTGTGATAATACATTAAAGATTGCACTTGCATCTTTGCATATGTTTGAAGAACCCTGTATTAGTGGAACAAACGGCTCTGGAACAGTGTTTTTTACTAATTGCAATTTGAATTGTATATATTGCCAAAACTATGAGATTAGCCAAGAACGGAAAAGGTAAAGAAATTACTGTACAAAATCTTTCTGATATTTTTGTTAAACAACAAGAAAAAGGTGCTCACAATATAAATTTAGTAACACCTACAATGTATGTGTACCAAATAATTGAAGCAATTAAACTTGCAAGGAAAACTGGGTTAAAAATTCCAATTATATATAATTCTAATGGATACGAAAATGTAGAAACAATAAAAATGTTAAATGGCTATATTGATGTTTATTTACCTGATTTAAAATATTACACAAATGAATTGTCTAAAAAGTATTCTAATGTGGATAATTATTTTGAAGTTGCAACAAACGCTATAAAAGAAATGTACTCACAAGTTGGAAATGCTGTTTTTGATGATAATGGAATTATTCAAAAAGGAGTTATTATTCGTCATTTAGTTCTTCCAAATCATATTCAAAATACAAAAAATATTTTAAAATGGATTAATGAAAATTTGCCAAAAGATATATATGTAAGTGTAATGGCTCAATATTTTCCAACTTATAAAGCAAAAAATGATTCTTTAATAAACAGAAAATTAAATAAAAAAGAATATAAGGAAGTTTTAAACTACTTATATTCTCTAGATTTACAAAATGGATATATTCAAGAATTAGGAAGCCATGAAGAAGAATATGTTCCAGATTTTAATTTAACTTTCTAATTCTTGCTTCATTTTTAAATACACATCATTTTTTAATTTTTCTGTGGCTTGCTTTTTATCTAGATTTTGGTCTGGATAAATTGCTGGCAATACGTAAAGCTCTATAAAGGGCTTCTTTTTTATATATTTTCTTATCCCATATGGTTTAACAAATTTATATACCATTGGTACAATTGGAACATTATTTTCTACGGCTAATTTAAATGCTCCATTTTTAAATTTTCTTAGTTTTTTGTAATATGGCCACAATGATGCTTCTGGATAAAAGTGCACAGTTTTATTTTCTTTTAATAATTTATTTATTGATAAAAAGAATTTTTCTTTATTGTGCAATCCTTCTGGTATTGGAAATGCATGTAATAGTCTAATAATATGCCTAATTACTGGTATTTCAAAATTTGATTTAATACTTACAAAGTATAAACTTTTTGGAGTATTTGCAATTGCATTCATTGTACAATCCATTGGATGCACATGGTTTGATACTGTTATTTTTCCTGTTTTTATTTTTGTAAGATTTTTTCTTCCATATATTTTAAAATTGTACATTATTTTATTATATACAACCAATATTGGCCAAACTATTATATATAGCAAAGTTGAGGCAATTTTAAACATTATTCCCTCTTTTATATAGTTGTAATCCTCATCGATTTCTATATCTAAGGGAGTCCACATGTTTATTATATGCTCATCTTCATTTTCTAAATTTTCCTCAATTTTTTCTATATTCTCTAATTGCATCTTCAAACATTCCTTCTATTTTTTTCATGCTTTTTTCTATTCTATAATTTTCTGCATGTTCTGCATATTTTGTTTCCATTTGTTTTCTTTCAGCTTCATTTTCAATCCAGTAATCAATTTTTTTAGCTAAATCATCACTGTTTCCTGCTTTAAATAAACTTCTGTCATCTAGTGCAAATTGAGGAGTTGCAGATTTTGGACTATTCGCAATTATAGGAACTATTCCACATGCAAATGCTTCTATACAAGATATTGCTTCTATCTCTGCATCTGCTGAATGTATATAAAGGTCTGTCATCCCAAGTAATTCTAATAAATGCTCTTTATCAAAAAAGCTTATTACTGGTTCATTTACTAATTTTTCTCCTAATTTTTTATATTTATTATATTTTGGTCCTTTCCCAGCAAGTACTAATTGAATTTTATCACTATATTTTGATTTAGAAATTGCTTCAAATATTAAATCTTGTCTTTTTTCATTTGATAATCTTCCTATCATTGTAATTACAAATTTATCTTTAAATTCAGGACTTTTTTCATTTTTTCTATATTTGAATTCTGGGCCTACTCCATTTGATATTACATAAGTTTTAGCAGTATATCCATGTTCTTTTAATTCATTTGCTATAAAGTTACTTGGGCAATGAATATGTTTAAATTTATTGAAAAATTTATCTCTAAAGAAGCTATATATTTTATCATTTACCTTTGTATTTTTTCCAAGCCCTATTGTATATGTTATATTTTCTGGTTGTACATGAAAAGCAGCTGTACGTGGTGTTCCCAGTTTTTCTGCTATTTCTAGCGCTTCATAAGATAAGAAAAATGGCATGTAAAAATGGACCACATCAACTTTTGAAATAGCCTCTTCTAATACATCTTTGTTTGGAACAGCAAATGTCATACCTTGAGATTTTATTATTTTAGAAACTATTATTGGTAGTGGCAATTTTTTAACTACATATTTATTTTTTGCTGGTTTTCCTGTACTTACAACATATACTTCATGTCCTAAATTCATTAACCCTTCTGCAAATCTTTTTGCAGAAATTGTTGTACCATTATTTGCATCATCAAATTGGTCTATAACTATCAAAATTTTCATTAATATCAACCTCGCACAATACTATACAATAAAACTCGAAAAAAATCAACTTTTGTAATCTGTGGGGAAAAAGGGGTCAGACCCCTTTTTCCCCACTGTCCCCTTTTTCTCTTGTTTTTATTTTTAAGTAGTGATATAATTTTGGCGGAATGGAGGGAGAGAAATGAAAGATTTATTAAAAAGAGCAGGCTTTACATCTATACTATCTTCACTAGTATTTTTACTTTTAGGTATTTTACTTGTTGTAAATCCAGATGCTATGGTTCAAGCAATTTCTTATGTAATTGGTGTATTACTTATTGCTATTGGAATTGTTAAAGTCATATCTTATTTTACATCAAAAGATGATTATCTATTTTATGATTACAGACTTATATATGGTGCTTTATGTATAATTTTAGGTATACTTGTAACAGTTAGTGGTAATGCAATTGCTTCATTTTTTAGAATTATTATAGGTATATGGATAATTTTAAGTGGTATAGCAAGATTAGACCTTTCTGTAAGACTTAAAGGAGCTGACACTGGCTACTGGATTTTAAGTTTACTTCTATCTATTTTAATACTTGTTGCTGGTGTTTATGTAATGTTTGCACCTGGTACAATATTAGTTACATTAGGAGTTATCTTAATTGCTTATTCTATTATGGATATAATAGAAAGTATTATATTTATGTGTAATATGAATAAATTGTTAAAATAAAACAAAAAAAGGACTTTTAGTCCTTTTTTTTGTGCTCTTTTTGTACTCTATTTTATAATTTCTATTAATTCTTTGTTTTTATCTCTTATTTTAAGTATTACTAAAATTATTGCCGTTATTACAAATGTAATTAAATATATTAATAAACTTGTTTTCCAATTTCCATTAGAAATATTTGCTCCAACCATTGTAGATGTAATTACAGATGGAAATCTTACAAGTGTTGCTATTAATATAAACCTTAGTGGTTTTACTGGTAAAAGTCCTCCAAGATATACAAATAAATCTTTTGGAGTTCCTGGCAAGAAAAATATTAGGCATAAAATAATTTCTAAGTTTGTTTCGTTTTTTAGTAGTTTACTATTCATTACTTTTTCCACTTTTTCTTTTTTGAAAAAATTATATAAATATTTTTCTCCTAATTTTCTTACAGAAAAGAATACTATTATTGTAGTAATAAGTATAGATACTGTTATAAATAGCCATCCTCCCCATGTACCATAACACATTCCTGCAAGTACCTCAAATGGTTCTCCTGGTAATACCACTAATAATATTTGCAATACTTGCAAACTAAATAGTAATAGCAATCCTAAAAATCCCATGCTATTTATTTTGTTTTTAAAAATTATTTGTCCTTCTGTTGTAGATAGATCCATCATAAATGGAGCAATTTTCCAAAAAAATATTGCTAGTGCTACTAATATTACAACTGTTAATGTTATTTTAATTATTTTTATTTTGTTTTGATTTTTCATTTAATTTCTTCCTTATTATTAAGAGTTTAGCATTTCAAAATACAAAAGTCAAACAAATTCCAATTTATTTTACTGTTCTCCAATTCTATGTTATAATTATATTCAGTTTTTTAAGGAAGGGATTTTTATGAATTTAAATATAGTTTTAGTAGAACCAGAAATTCCTCAAAACACAGGCAATATTGCAAGAACTTGTGCTGCAATTGGTGCTAAATTGCATTTGGTAAGGCCTTTAGGATTTGAAATTTCTGATAAATATGTAAAAAGAGCTGGTCTTGATTATTGGGATAAATTAGACATAGAAGAACATAATTCTTTATCTGCTTTTTTGAAAAAATATCCAGTAAATAATAATATGTTTTTAGTTACAACAAAAGGGCAACATTGTTATTCTGATGTTAATTATTCTAAATTAGATGAAGTTTTCCTTTTGTTTGGAAAGGAAACCAAAGGGCTTCCAGAAGGTTTATTAAAAGAACATTTAGAAAATACCATAAGAATTCCAATGAGAGAAACCTTACGTTCTCTTAATTTATCTAATTCTGTTGCTATTGTTGCTTATGAAGTTTTTAGGCAAAATAATTTCTGCAATTTAGAAGAAACTAGTAAATATTTTAAATAATCTACTTTTATTTATTTAATTATTAAATTATAATATATCTATAATATTAAAAGGAGGTTTTTAATGTCGACTTTTTATGCTATTATTTCATCATTTTGGTTTGAAGTTTTAATTAGGCTTATTTTAGGTTTTTTGTTAGCAGGCTTTATTGGTGCAGAAAGAGAATCTGTAAATAAACCTGCTGGCTTTAAAACGCACTCTCTTATTGGAGTAAGTGCAGTACTTATAATGCTTTGTGGTGAATATTTAAGCAACAATTATTCTGTTGATGCATCTAGAATACCAGCTCAATTACTTTCTGGTATTGGATTTATTGGTGCTGGTACTATTTTAAGAGATGGCTTTAATGTAAAGGGATTAACTACTGCATCTAGTTTACTTGCAGTTACTTGTATTGGTCTTAGTATTGGCGCAGGATTTTATATTGGTGGAATTGTTGGAACAGTACTTGTATATATTATTCTTTCTCATTCTCACAATTTATCTGAAACATTAGACCATTTTAATAATGTTTCTTTAACTCTTACTGTTAAGGATTATAGAAATACTTTACCTGAAATACAAAAAATATTAGATAAATATAGTATTAATATTAAAAAAATAAAAAATGGTCAACCAAATGAAGAAAATATAACTGATATTCAATTATTTTTCAGATACCATAAGGACGTAAATATAAATTCTGTTTTTACAGAAATTTCTGGTTTAGAAAATGTAACTGATTTGGAGGAAGGATAGAGTAAAGCTCTATCCTGTTTTGCTTAATATATCCTTTTTCATTTTGTTCATAATTTTCTTTTCCAATCTTGATATATAACTTTGCGAAATTCCTAGCATATCTGCCACTTCTTTTTGTGTTTTTTCTGTTCCACTAATAAAACCAAATCTTAATTCCATAATATTTTTCTCTCTATTACTTAGTTTTTCTATAGAGGCTTTTAGTAATACTTTATCCACTTCGTCTTCTATTCCTCTAGAAGTAATATCTGGTTCTGTTCCCAAAATGTCTGAAAGCAGTAATTCATTTCCATCACCATCTTGATTAAGTGGCTCATCTATTGATATTTCACCTTTTATTCTGTTACTTCTTCTTAGATACATTAAGATTTCATTTTCTATACATCTAGAAGCATAGGTAGCAAGTTTTATGTTTTTACTTATATTAAATGTATTTATTGCTTTCATTAATCCTATTGTTCCAATTGATATTAAATCTTCTATTCCTACACCTGTATTTTCGAATTTTTTAGCAATATATACTACCAATCTTAGGTTCCTTTCTACTAAGATTTGTCTTGCTTCTAAATCCTTATTTTCTAGTTTAATTAATAATTCTTCCTCTTCATCCGAACTTAATGGCGGAGGTAATTTTTGACTACCTGCTATATAAAAAATCGGCAGATTTTCTATCTCCTCATTGTTTAAATATTTAACATAGATTGTACTAATTTTAGATTTTAACAGTTCTAATATGTTCATTCTCTTCATTTCCTCCTTTGTTTTCTAAAAGTTCTAGACCTATTAGTGCTCTATATTTTCCTGTTTTGCTTAAAGAGCCATCATATATACCTATTATTATATTTTTTATAAATACTACATCTTCTTGTGTATTTACTGTTAGTCCATCTGCTTTTATTCCTATTAGCATTCCATTTTCTTTTCCTAATGACATAAATGGTATTAGTCTTATTTTTGATAGGTACTCTCCTAAATCTATTTCTTTCCCTTCTATAATATTTGATAGATTGTTTAATATTTTTTCTGGTATTACTCCTTTTAATACGTCTTTTTCTACAACTGCTACTGGTATTTTTGTAATTGGTTCCTTTAAAAAGTTTCCTGTATCTAGTATTGCTTTTGTATACACACTATTTGAGTTTATATTTATTTTGATATTGCAAAGCATGTCTTTTTTGCTTAATTTTCCTTTTATGTTTTTAAATGCTGTTGTTATAATAATAAATCCAACCATTCCTCCGGCTAATACAATTTTTATTGGATATGTACCAATTAACACACCGTTTTTCCATTAATATGTTTTGTGGACTTACAAAATATAAAAGTGCAAAAGCCACTCCTCCAAATGTAAATGAAGTTAAATAAAATATTATAAACTCTTTAAAAAATAATTTTATATTTAATGGTTTGAATGCAATATATACCATGGCAATAGAAAGTATTATTTTTAAAAATATACTGGAACATATTTCCAGTATTGATATATATGAAAGTACTGCATAAACACTTCCTATACTACTAGCTACAAGGGTTCTAATTATTTTTTTTGGTGCTTTTATAATTATTCCAGTTGCAAATATAATAATATAATTCATAAATAAATTTTCTAAAAAAATTATATCTATATATATGGTCAATAGGTCACCTCGTATTCTTTTACACAAATTACAGTTGTGAATACTAATCTGTGCTAAATATTGTACTACTGTTTGTTTAAATAATGTGTCATTTTGTGAAGGCGAAAAAAAGAAATAATCTACTATTTTAGATTATTTCTTATTCATTTTTATTTTAATAATTATTGTTTAGGAAAAATCGACTTTTCTTTTAGCGATTTTTAAGATTTTTCCTTATTATTTATTTCCTTTTTTTCTTAAGAAAGAAGGTATGTCTAAATCATTTTGATTGTCTTTATTTTCTACTGGAGTTGGTATTGAGTTTATTTTTTTATTCCATGTATTTGTTACTAAGTTTTCAACTCCTATGCTTGAAATTGGTGGTTCTTGTTGTTCAAAACCTGTTGCGATAACTGTAATTGAAATTTCATCTCCTAAGTTTTCGTCTGTAACTACACCAAATATAATATTTGCTTCTGGATCAACACTTCTTTGTACTAATTCTGCTGCTGTATTTGCTTCTTGTAATCCTAAATCGTTTCCACCTGTAATGTTTATTATAACTCCTCTTGCTCCTTCTATTGATGTTTCTAGTAATGGACTTTGAATAGCTTGTTTCGCAGCATCTTCTGCTCTGTTTTCTCCACTTGCTCTACCAATTCCCATGTGTGCCATACCTGTATTTAACATTACTGCTTTAACGTCAGCAAAGTCTAAGTTAATTAGTCCTGGTACAGAAATTAAGTCTGATATACCTTGAACACCTTGTCTTAAAACGTCATCAGCCATTTTAAATGCTTCTACAATTGATGTTCTTCTATCAATAATTTGTAACAATTTATCATTTGGTATTACAACTAATGTATCTACTTTTTCTTTTAAGTTTGCAATTCCTTTTTCTGCTTGAGTAAGTCTTTTCTTTCCTTCAAATGTAAATGGTTTTGTTACAACACCTATTGTTAATATTCCTAATTCTTTTGCTGCTGCTGCAACTATTGGAGCTGCTCCTGTTCCTGTTCCGCCTCCCATTCCGGCTGTAACGAATACCATATCTGCTCCTCTTAACATTTCAGCAATTTCAGCTTTGCTTTCTTCTGCTGCTTGCATACCGATTTCTGGATTTGCTCCTGCTCCAAGTCCTCTTGTTAGTTTTTCTCCTATTTGAATTTTAGAACTTGCTTTTGATAATTGAAGAGCTTGTCTATCTGTATTTATTGCTATAAATTCTACACCTTTAATTCCTGATTCAATCATTCTATTTATAGCATTATTTCCTGCTCCTCCTACACCTATAACTTTTATTGTTGCTGTTCCGTCCATCATGTAATTATTGTTTTCATCGTAATCTGTTTCCATCATAGTGTTAATCCTCCTTCATTTTTGGGTTTGGAATTTTAAAGTTATTTTCGCACTTCTTTCTTATTCCAAATATATTTTTTTAAAATTTAAAACTTAATTATGAATAGAAAAATTCTTTTATTCTTTCTAAAATATTTCTAAATATATTTTCATCAGATACTGTGTCAATACTACTAGAAACAGTCTTTGCAAATGGTCTTGATGCAATATATTTAATTAATGCATAGCTAGATCTATAATTTGGTTTTATTGTACTTACTAGTCTTCCAGTTGATATTTTAACAGGTATATTTAATGTTATTTTTCCTGCTACATCGCTTTTATTTATATTTGTTATTCCTTGACCTGTTAGTACAACATTATTTATATTTGATTTTACTCCTGCATTTGTTATATCTTTATTTACTAATGAGAACATTTCTTCTACTCTTGCTTCTATTACTTCTATTAGCTCTGAGCTTTTTATTGTTTTTGTTCTCTCTTCGCCTTTATATGTATTTAAAATTATGTCTGTATCGTTATCTATAAATGATTTTAATGCTAATCCATATTGTTTTTTTAATCTATCTGCTTCTTCTTCTGTTATATTAAAAACATAAGCAATATCTGATGTAATATTATCTCCACCTAAAGGAATTGTATTTGTATAAATAAAAGTATTTCCTTCAAACACACCTATGTCTGTATTTCCTGCTCCAATATCTAATATCATTACATTATCTGTTAATTCATTTTTGTCTAGCACAAGTCCTCTTTCAGAAAGTACATTTGGAACTATTCCATCTATTTCTATACCTGCTTTTTTAAAAACACTTGTTAATTGTTTTACATATTCTTTATCTGCTAATATAACTTGTCCTTTTACTGTAAATGATGAACTTAGGCTTCCTACTGGATCGTCTATCATTCTACCATTGTCTAATATAAATTGATTTGCAATAATATCTATTAAAACTTGATTTTCTGGTATATCAATATCTCTAACTTGCATTATTGCAGATGTGACATCTCTTGTTGATATTCCAGCATATTTATCTTTTGCTTCTTTTACAATACTATTTTGTACAATTGTAACGTATTTACCTGGTATTGTAACATAAGCTGAATGTATTTTTATATTCGCTTCTTCTTCTGCAGATTTTATTGTTTTTGCAACTGCAGCAGCTATTTCTTCTTCATCTGTGATTTTTGATTTTTTCATTCCAAAGCATTTGCATTCACTTGTTGCTATAACTTCAATTTGATTAAAGCTATTAACTTCGCCAACGCTTGTATTCACTTTGGATGTTCCTATGTCGATACCTACAATTATATCACCGATTGCCAAGACAAACTCCTCCATTTTTACAGTATATTTTTTTACTGCTACTAGAATATTATATTTTAGGTAAAAAGTCAATAGAAAATGTTACATTTTTGTAATATTTTCGTAACGTTTTCGTAATAATAAAAGTCAGACATTAGAACCTGTAAAAATTGTTTTCCCTAAGAGTTCTATCTCTGACCATTTATCATTATTTATTTTTCAAGTAGCCGATTTTTCTATATATATATGACATCGCTTTAAATAAATTATTTACTATTGGGTTAAATATTATATAAATTTCTCCTATAAATTCTGTAAAGTCTGGATTAAATCCTTTTTTAAATTTATATACCCCATAAGAATCTGAATGTTCATCTTTAAATCCTGAAATTCCTCTAAAGTCATATACATCACATTTATTTTCTAATGCCCATTTTATCATTTCCCATTGTAGTAAATAGTTAGGCATTAAATTTCTTTTTTCATTTTTGCTTCCACCGTATAAATACCAAACTTTATTTCCATATAGTATAGGCATTGTTGCAGCAATAACTTCTCCTTCATATTCTGCTAACATTATTCTAACATGTTCTGGTCCAAGGCAGTCATAAATTTTTTCATAATATTCAATACTTCTAATTATAAAGTTATCTCTGCTTCCAGTTTCTTTCATTGTTTTATAAAATTCTGGTAAATCTTCTTTTGTTCCAACTCTTACAGTAACGCCTTTTCTTGCTGATAATCTAATGTTGTATCTAGTTTTTTGATGAAATGATTGTAACACTTCCTCTTCTGTTTTATTTGTTAGATTTAACCTGAATACATATTTAGGTTGTATTACATCATTTACACTTTTAATATTTTGTTTTACTTTTATTCCAGCCTCTTTTATTATTCTTTTAAACTCTTCGTCATCTACTAAAACATCTGGATCTGCTCTAAATATAAATGCTTTATATTTTTTTGCAATTTTTCTAATTTCATCTGCTAACTCTTTAATTATTTTTTCATTATATATATCACATATTGGTCCTCTTGGTGCATACATTATATATCTGTTTAAAACAGGAACTTTTCTTAATAGCACACTTAAGTATGCATTTATTTTACCATTTTCGTCATGTAATATAATCTCTTCATGTTTCCACTCTGATTTTACTTTTGCCCATTCTGGAGATTGTAAAAAGTGAGCTCTTTCATGTTTTGTAATAAATTCTTCTATTTCTTTTCTTTCTTTTGAATCAGTTTCCAATCTTATATTTCACCTCATATTTTTGCAGTTTTCTGGATTGTTTTTCCAACATTATTCACCTTTTAATTTTTCTGCTCTGTCTGCTGCAATTAGATTGTCTATCATTTCATCTAATCCACCATTTAAGAAATTTTCCATTTGATATATACTCATTCCTATTCTGTGGTCTGTAATTCTTCCTTGTGGGTAGTTATATGTTCTTATCTTTTCACTTCTATCTCCACTACCAACTTGTGATTTTCTTTCGTTTGCAAGTTCTGCGTCTTGTTTTGCTTTTTCTTGTTCATATATTCTAGATTTTAATAATCTCATTGCATACTCTCTATTTTGAGTTTGTGATCTTTCTGTTTGACATTCTGCTACTATTCCTGTTGGTTCATGTATTAATCTTACTGCTGATGATGTTTTATTTACATGTTGTCCACCTGCCCCTGATGCTCTAAACACTTCCATTTTTACATCTGCTGGATTTATTTCTATTTCTACATCTTCTACAACTGGTAATACTGCAACTGTTGCTGTTGATGTATGAATTCTTCCACTGCTTTCTGTATCTGGAACTCTTTGAACTCTATGAACTCCACTTTCGAATTTTAGTCTACTATATGCACCTTTACCTGTAACCATAAATGTTATTTCTTTATATCCGCCAAGTCCTGTTTCATTTTCATTAAGTACATCTATTTTCCAATGTCTATTTTCTGCATACATTGAGTACATTCTAAATAATGTTCCTGCAAATAATGCTGCTTCTTCTCCTCCAGCACCTGCCCTTATTTCGCAGATTATATTTTTATCATCATCTGGATCTTTTGGAATTAATAATATTTTTAATTCTTCTTCTATTTTAGGTAATTTTTCTTTTATTTCTTCTATTTCCATTTCTGCTAATTCTTTTAATTCTTTATCATTTAGCATTTCTTTTGCTTGTTCTAAATCTTTATTTGCTTTTTTGTACTCTCTATATTTTTCTACAACATCTACCATTGCAGCATGCTCTTTCATAAGCTTTTGCCACTCGCTTTGTCTTGCAATTACTTCTGGGTCACTAATTTTTTTACTAACCTCTTCAAACCTTTTCTCTACGTCTTCTAGTTTTTCAAACATATATATCTCTCCTTTTAACCTAATTATTATACACAACTATTGCAAATTTTTCAACTTACATTTTACAGATTAACTAAATTATATTCTATATTTAATTTATCTAAAATTTCTTTTTCTCTATTTGTACATGTAAAAATAATAATTTGGTTATTATAATTGGAATCTAAATACTTTATAACATTCTCTAATCTTTGGTTATCAAAATATGCAAAACTTTCGTCTAGTATTATTGGAATAGTTTCTTTTGTTATTTCTTTAGTTGCAGATAATCTAAGAGATAAATATAATTGATCTATTGTTCCTATACTTAATTTATTACATTCTATGTATTCTCCATTTTCTGCTTCTATTGTTAGTCCTGTATCTGAGTTAAAATTTGCTTTTTTATATTTTCCATCAGAAATCATTTCTATGTTATTTGATAATTCTTTTGTGAATTTTGGTGTTATATTCTTTTTTATTTCATCATAAGATTCTTCCAAAGTTTCTTTTGCTAAATTTATTATTTTATTTAATTCTTCTAATTCTTTTTTCTGTTCATACAAATATTCTAGTTTTTCTTCACATGCTATTTTATTATCTAATTTTTCATTAATATTTTTTTCTTCTATATTAATAGTATTTATTCTAATTAAATTTAAATTTAATTGTTTTTCTAAATAATCAATATTATAATTTATTTCTTTTAAATTATCATTAAATAAATTATCAATTTCTATTTCATTATTAAAT